>Ga0209963_1000292_pt1 | contig 123907 bp, 114 predicted proteins | sample ThiBio_1000_biof_2_FD_183957 | JGI IMG/M metagenome (GOLD analysis project Ga0209963, IMG submission 183957) | Wastewater bioreactor microbial communities from Cape Town, South Africa - Thiocy_cont_1000_biof (SPAdes) | ecosystem: Engineered > Bioreactor > Thiocyanate-remediating >... | reverse complement strand
TCGCCCCGCGAATCCAGTACGGCAGCACGAAGCATCCGCTGGCATGGATCATCGAAGCGGCGTGCAGCATGACGTCGCCCTCGCGCACGTCGTGATTGGCGAGAATGTTCAGCGCCATCGCCGCCCAACTTGCCTGGGTGTGCTCGACGGCTTTCAGTTTGCCGGTGGTGCCGGACGTGAAGATGGTGATGACGATGTCGTCGGCCTCAGACCTACGATCCGGAGGGGTCGTCGGTTGCACCTTTGTCAGCGCCAGAAGATCGTTCGGGCTTGCGGTATCGCCGATGCTGATGATCCGCAAGCCGGGCATAGCCTGGGTCAGCTCGCGTGCGCGGTCGACGAGATCGACGCCGTGCAACAGGATGCCGACGCCGGCACCCTCCAGCATCTGCTGCTGCTCCGCCACCGACAGCCGCGAATTGAGCGGAACGCGCGAAAGCCGGGCCTTGGCGACGCCAAAGTCCACCGGAATGGTGAATACAGAATTGTTCTGCAACAGCCCGATGCGGGTGCCGACCGCAAGCCCCAGCGTACCGATGAAAACATTGGCGATCTGATTGGAGAGTTGGTCGACCTGCGTGAAGGTCAACGCCTCGTTGCCATACGTCACCGCCGTCCGCGGTCCGTGATAGATCGCGCCGCGGCGCACCAGCTCCGTCATCAACATCGCAACCCTCCCGCTATATTTTTTCTCGTCGGGCCCCGGAGCGCCCGGCGCTCTTCATCATTGCGAGCGAAGCAATCCAGTCCATATCTTGAACCCTTGGATTGCTCCGTCGCTAAAGCTCGTCGCAATGACGGACCGCGCTCGTTCGCCGCTACCGGCCCGGCCAGGACGGCTTGCGCTTCTCGCCGAACGCCTTGAGGCCTTCCTTGGCATCCTCGGTCATCGCCAACAGCGCGATCTGACTTTCGGTATAGGCGATGGCTTCGTCGAACGACATCGCGGCGATCGCCCGCATGGCATACTTGCCGCGCCGGATCGCCGTCGGCGACTTGTCGGTGAGGCGGCCGATCAGCCAGTCCACCTTGGCGTCGAGCTCGCCGGCCGGCGCGATGTGGTTGACGAGACCGGCGGCCTGCGCGGCGTGCACGCCGAACGGCTCGCCGGTCAGCGACCATTCGTGGATCAACCGGCGTGGCGCCAGCGATTGCAGCAGGCTCATCACCTGCATCGGGAAAACGCCGACCTTGACCTCCGGCAGGCCGAAGATCGCGGTTTCAGTCGCCACCGCCATATCGGTCATGCAAAGGAGACCCATGCCGCCGGCCATGCAGACGCCGTTGATGCGCGCGATGGACGGCTTGGTGGCGTTCTGCGCCAGCCGCAACAGATCCGCATAGTCAACGTTGGGCTTGGCAAAATCCATCGCCGCGAAAGCGCCGCCGGTGTTCGCGAGATCCGCGCCGGCGCAGAACGCCTTGTCACCCGCGCCCGTCAGCACGATGACGCGAATGGCCGGATCGTCATGCGCCTCGCGATAGCCATGCACGATGCCGGCGATTACCTCGGCGTTGAGCGCGTTGCGCTTCTCCGGCCGGTTGATCGTGATCCAGAAAGCCTGCCCGCGCTTGTCCAGCACTACGCTTTTGTTATCCGCCATCGTCCGCTGTATCCTTTTATGCCGCTTCGTCCTTCGCCGGATCGATCACCGCCACGATGTGACCAGTGGTGACCTGCTCGCCCTCGGTAACGCCGAGTTCCGCGATGATGCCCGAAACCGGCGCAACATGCACGTGCTCCATCTTCATGGCTTCCAGCGTCGCCACCGGCTGCCCGGCCTTCACCGCATCGCCGGGCTTGACCAGCACCGCCACCACGCGACCGTTGAGCGCGGCGCGCAACTTGCCGTCGCCGCCGTCCGCCGCCGCCCGTTCCGGCGCAGCACGGGTGAGGTCATGGACCGCCAGCACCGCGCCGGCACGCAGAATGTAGAGCGCGCTGCCGTCACGGTGATAGCGCACGCCCTCGGTCAGCCCGTCGGCCTTCAACCGAACGGCGTCGCCGTCCAGCGCGGCGATGGCGATACGGCGGCTCTCGCCGTTCGAACCGATCGCATAGTCGCCGTCGCGGATCCGTGCGATTTCGATCTCGCAGGTCTGCCCGTCGATGGCGAAGCGCATCAGCATCGGGAAGGTCGTCGCCAGCGAGCGGCCGGCGCGCCACGGCGCGGCGTGCGGATCGGTGACATAGAGCAACATCGCCGCCAGAACGTCATCGGCGATCCCGACGACAGGCGGCCGCGCCAGCAGTTCATCGCCGTGTTGGCCGATGAACGCCGTGGTGGCGCCGCCCTTCGCGAACACATCGTTGCGCAGGCAGGAGATCAGGAACTCCTGATTGGTGGTGACGCCGAACGCCACCGTCTGCTCCAGCCCGTGAATGAGCCGCCGCCGTGCCTCGTCGCGGGTCGCGCCATGGGCGATCACCTTGGCGATCATGGAATCGTAGAACGGCGGAATCTCGATGCCGGAATGCAGTGCGTGTTCGACGCGCAGATGCTCCGCCGGCTGCCATTGCAGCATCCGGCCGGACTGCGGCATGAAACCGTGGCGCACATCTTCCGAGCACAGCCGCACCTCGATGGCGTGGCCGGAAAAGCGAACGTCGTCCTGCTTCAGCGCAAGCGATTCGCCGCCGGCGATCCGCAGTTGCAGTTCGACGAGATCGAGCCCGGTAATGGCCTCCGTGACCGGATGTTCGACCTGCAGACGCGTGTTCATCTCCATGAAGTAGAAATTGCCCGTCGCATCCAGCAGGAATTCCAGCGTGCCGGCGCCCTCGTAACCGATCGCCCTGACCGCCTTCACCGCGATCTCGCCCATGCGCGCGCGCAGGTCCGGCGTCACCGCCGGGGACGGCGCTTCCTCGATCAGCTTCTGGTGGCGGCGCTGCACCGAGCAGTCGCGCTCACCGAGATGAATGGCGTTGCCGTAACGGTCGCCGAACACCTGGATTTCGATATGGCGCGGTTCGACGATGGCACGTTCGAGAATGACGGTGGGATCGCCGAACGCGCCCTGCGCTTCGGAGCGCGCGCTGCGCAGATGATCCGGAAACGCCTCCGCGTTCTCGACCATCCGCATCCCGCGCCCGCCGCCGCCGGCCACCGCCTTGATCATCACCGGGAATCCGATGCGCGCGGCTTCCGCCGCCATCGTCGCGTCGGACTGATCTTCGCCCTGATAGCCGGGCACGCAGGGTACGCCGGCCTTTTGCATGATGGCCTTGGCGCCGGCCTTGTTGCCCATCGATTCGATGGCTTCCGGCGAGGGCCCGATGAACACCAGCCCGGCGTCACGGCAGGCGTTGGCGAAATCCTCGTTCTCGGCCAGAAAGCCGTAGCCCGGATGCACGGCATCGGCGCCGGTCGCCTTCGCCGCCGCGATGATCGCATCGATGCGCAGATAGGATTGCGCCGGCAGCGGCTCGCCGATCCGCACCGCCTGATCGGCGGCGCGAACGTGCGGCGCCTCGGCGTCGGCGTCAGAATAGACCGCGACTGTCGCGAAGCCGAGGCGACGCGCGGTGCGCATCACGCGCAGTGCGATTTCGCCGCGATTGGCGACCAGTATCTTGCGGAACGGAGTGAGCTTCACGATGGCATCTCCGCTCATGGCCGCGCCACCGAGAATTGCATCCGGTGCGGCGTGCGCGCATCGCCCTCGCGACAGATCGCCATCACCTCGGCCAGCACCGCGCGGGTGTCGCGCGGATCGATCACGCCGTCGTCGAGCACGCGCGCGCTGGTGGAGAACACATCCATCTGACCGTCGAACACCGCCGTGATCTTCGCCTTCATGGCGTCGATCTTCTCGCGCTCGACCGGCGCGCCCTTGCGCGCCGCGGCGGCCTCGGTGACGATCGCCATGGTTTCCGCCGCCTGCTCGCCGCCCATCACCGCCGTCTTGGCGTTGGGCCACGAGAAGCAGAAGCGCGGGTGAAAGCCGCGCCCGCACATGCCGTAATTGCCGGCGCCGAACGACGCCCCGCAATAGATGGTGATCTGCGGCACGGTGGCGCTGGTCACCGCCTGGATCATCTTCGAACCGTGCTTGATCATGCCGGCTTCTTCATAGGCCTTGCCCACCATGTAGCCGGTGGTGTTGTTGAGATAGAGCAGCGGCGTCTGCGACTGGCAGCACGCCTGAATGAAATGCGTCGCCTTGTTGGCGCCGGCCGGATCGAGCGGCCCGTTGTTGGTGATGATGCCGATAGCGTGACCTTCGATGCGCGCCTGCCCGCACACCGTCGCCGGGCCATAGTCCGGGCCGAACTCGACGAAATCGGAATCGTCGACGAACCGCGCGATGGCCTGACGCATATCGACCGGGCGCTTGTGGTCCATCGGCATGATGCCGAGCAGTTCCTCGGCATCGTAGCGCGGCGGTCGCGCCGCGATGCGCTTCTCGTCGGCCTGCGGCCGATCCCAGTCGAGCCCGGCCATGATGTCGCGAGCGATACGCAAAGCATCGCGATCGTCTTCCGCGAGATAGTCTCCAAGACCGGAAACGCTGGTGTGCATCACCGCGCCGCCGAGTTCTTCCTCGGTGGCGATCTCGCCAGTCGCGGCTTTCAAAAGCGGCGGGCCGGCAAGGAAGGCGCGGGTGCGGCCGCGCACCATGACGATGTAGTCCGACAGGCCGGTCTGGTACGCGCCGCCCGCCGTGGACGAACCGTGCGTCACCGTCACCACCGGCAGCCCCGCCGCCGACATCCGCGCCAGATTGCGGAAGATGTTGCCGCCTCGCACGAAATCCTCGACGCGATAGCGCAGCAGATTCGCGCCGGCGCTTTCCACCAGTTGCACGTAGGGCAGCCGGTTCTCCAGCGCCAGTTCCTGCACGCGCAGGGTCTTGTCGAGCCCATAAGGTTGCAACGCGCCGGCATCGATGCCGGCGTCGTTGGCGCTGACCATGCAGCGAATGCCGGAGACGAAGCCGATGCCCGCGACAAGACCGCCGCCCGGCGCGCTTTTGTCCGGGTCCGGCACGTCGAACATGTAGCCCGCCAGCGTCGAGAGTTCGAGGAACGGCGCGCCGGGATCGAGCACCAGCGCCACGCGCTCGCGTGGCAGCAACTGGTGACGCTTGTGGAAGCGATCCCTGGCAGCGGCGGATTTGGCGCGGCTGCGCTCCTCCAGCATCCGCATCCGCTCGATCAGCGCCAACATGCCGTCGCGGTTGGCCTTGAAGCCGGCGCTGCCGGTCGCGATGGTCGATTCAATGACAGCCATGTTGGCGCTGGTTCCCCAATTGAGCGAAGACGGTCAGCCTTGCACGAAATGATCGGTGTATTGCTGGCGCAATTCGACCTTGCGCAGCTTGCCGGTGGCGGTCATCGGCATTTCGTCCAGCAGCTTGATGAACTTCGGCACCTGGAAGCCGCCGAGATGCTTGCGGCAATGCTCGGTGATCGCCGCCTCGTCCGCCTGTGCGCCGGGTTTCAGCTTGATGAAGGCGGAGACCGCCTCGCCCCACTGCGGATGCGGCAACCCGACCACGGCGGCGGCGAGCACCGCCGGATGCGCCATCAGGGTTTCCTCGATCTTGACCGAGGCGACGTTCTCGCCGCCGGACTTGATCATGTCCTTCTTGCGGTCGAGGAATAGCACTTCGCCGTGATCGTCGATCAGGCCAAGGTCGCCGGTGTGGTGCCAGCCGAATCTGCGCGCGTCCTCGGTGGCTTTCGGGTCCTTGTAATACCCGAGCATGACGTTGGGCCCGCGATGCACGATTTCGCCGATCTGGTTGCGCGGCAGCAGGTTGCCGTCATCGTCCATGATCGCGGTCTCGTTCACGATCATCGACTCGCCCCAGTAGTTGCCGAAGCGCTTGAGCTGGCGGTCCGGCTGCGACATCGTCGTCGCCGGGTACATTTCGGTCTGCCCGCTCGGCTGGACGAAGTTTGGACACAGTTCGGCGACGCAACGCTCCAGCAGCGGCCGCGGCATCGGCGCCATGGTATAAATGCAGGTCCGCAGCGTGGAGAGATCGAATTCCTTGCGGCGCGGGTGATCGAGGATCGCCTGATACATCAACGGCAGGCCGATGAAGATCGACAGCTCGTCGCGCTGGATCGCCTCCATGCAAGCGACCGGATCGAAACCACGCATCAGCGCCATCTTGCCGCCGACCGCGAGATAGGTCAGCAGCAAAACATGCGCGGCGCAGTGGAACAGCGGAAACTGCCCGGTGATACCGTCGTTGCGGTCGAGATGCATCTCGATGGCGTTGCTCATCGCCGCCATCACCACGGCGAGATGGCAATGCATCGCGCCCTTGGGCCGCGAGGTGGTGCCGCTGGTGTAGATGATCATCGCCAGATCGCGATCGTCGAACGCGATTTCCGGTTCGATGTCCGAATGGCCTTCGAGCAGCGCATTGAATTCGTCGAGCCCCTGCTCTTTCGCCTTGCCGGCGAGATCGACCGCGATCAGCGCGATGCCGCGCTGCTCCAGCGCCGCGCGACGATCCGGCTGCGCGTGCAGGTTGTCGTCGATCAGCGCGAAGCGAACGCCGGCGTGATCGAGAATGTAGCTCATGTCGTCGGGGCCGAGCATGGTGTTGATCGGCACCCACACCAGTCCGGCGCGATGGATGCCGAACAGCGCTTTGACGAATTCGACCGAGTTGTTGCAGATGGTCGAAATCTTGTCGCCGGGTTTCAGCCCGCGCGCGACGAGATAGTTGGCGAAGCGGTTGGCGTCGCGCTCAAGTTCGGTGTAGGTGACGCGCCGCGCACCTTCGGTCAGCGCGATGCGATCCGGAAAGCGGCGCGCCGCGCGTTTCAGCAGATCGCCAACGGCCACGCGACCGATACGACCCGGTCCCGGTACGCCGCCCGTGGCTTCCAGATTGCTCATGAGACTTTTCCTCCCTGAATCGTTTGTCATCGCGGGACGCTTTTGCGCCGATGCAGGCCGGTTCTTGTTGTTGCTTTCCGGATTGCTTCACGGCGCTCGCAGTGACGGATCGCACCTATCTAAGCATGTCCTATACCGAAAATCTGCCGTGCCTCCGCCGGGCTCGCAATGGTGCGGCCGGCCTCGCGGGCAACTTGCGCCATGGTTTCGATCAACTGGCCGTTGGACGTCACCTTGCTGCCGTCGGGGCGATAGAACGTATCCTCAAGGCCCGTGCGCAGATGACCGCCCAACTCGGCGCAACGCCGGTGCAGCGGCCAGATTTCGGCGCGACCGATCGCGGTCACCTGCCAGTTGGCGTCCGGCAGTTTCAGTTTGAGCAGGATCGGCAGCAGTTCGGGATCGGCCGGCATACCCGACGCGACGCCCATGACGAAATTGTATTCGAGCGGCCCGGCATACATGCCGGTCTGGCGATACATGCCGACGCAACGCACGATGCCGACGTCGAAGCACTCGAACTCCGGCAGTGTGCCGGCAGTGTTCATCACATCGAGAAAGTCCTGCACCTTCTCCACTGCGTTGTCGAACATCATCGGCGGCCACGCCCAGGTGTTGTCGGCCTTTACCTTGAGATAGTTCAGCGAACCGGCGTTACAGGCCGCCATTTCCGGCCTGGTTTCGCGCACGCAGGCGAGCGGGCCTGAATATTCCGGCCCCGAGGTGCCGGTGGTGTGATTGATGATGACGCCGGGACACGCCTCGCGGATCGCCTGCTGGATCTCGCGTGAAACGCTGACCTCCCACGACGGCAGATGACCCTTGTTCGGCGCCTGCTGGCGCAGATGGATGTGCATGACGCTGGCGCCGGCATCAAAGGCGGCCTTGGCCTCGCGCGCCATTTCCTCCGGCGTCACCGGGACATGATGCTGCTTGGGATCGGTCAGCACGCCATTCAACGCGCAGGTGATGACAACCTTGTCGCTCATGCCGGAAAAGTCCTCATTTTCCCGCCGATCGGAGGCACGGCGGATGCATGAGGGCATGATGCGAAACCGCCCGGGCGGCTTCTTGCGTCAACCGGCTATCCGGATTTCAGGAGCGTCCCGAACGCAAGCCGAGTCCAATCGAGGCATCGCTGCGATAGATCGCGAGATTGCGCGAGCCGATGAAGATCGCACGCGGTTTCAATCCATAGAAGCGGCGGATCGAGTGGCTGAAATGGGTCGAATCCGGATAGCCGATGTCCTGCGCCAGATGCGCGAGATTGATGTCCTCGTTGACGTAGTGCAGCAGGTGCCGCGCCCGTTTCCAGGCGCGGAACGCGCGAAACGACACGCCGGTCTGCTCCTTGAACAGATGCAGGAAGCGGGACTGCGACAGTCGCGCCGCAGCCGCGCACTCGGCCGCATTGACGTTGACGCTGGAAAACTCGCACAGCCGCGCGATGGCGTCGACGATCCGCCGGTCGAGCGTGCGGGCCTCGAGCGGCTCGCCGAAAAAGATCGTGTCGAACTCGCAGGTGGTGAAGCCCTCGCGGCGCCCGGCGATCCGCAAGGCATCGTAAGCGCCGCGAATCCGGGCCGTCATCGCTTCTGCGGTCGGTCCCCGCAGCCGCTGTTCGAGTGCACGCAGCGCCGACGGCAGCACCGTTTCCGGCTCGATCACCATGCAGACGGTGGAAGGATGGTCGCTGTCGACGCTATGCACGGTGTAAGGTGGCACAACGACCATCTCGCCGCTGGTTACCGTGCCCCCCTGCGCGACGCTGAGTTCACCGCGCAGCGCGACATAGACATTGAGACCGCCGCTGGTCCGCTGCCGGGGCTTGCCGAGCAGTCCGGCGTAAAACACTCGCTCCGGGCTGATCAACATCAGGTGTGCGGATGCCGGCGGCGCGCCGTGTTCCATCTTGTTCGCTCCCGCGATTGCCGTGTCTGTCGCGTCGGGACTGGTTCCCGACACGGCCCTCTCCGGGGCATTGGGAGCATACAACAACCGGACCGGAAGTCACCGCCGAACGACATCGCTTGCGGCTCGCCGCGGGATCGTGATGGGGTCGCTATTTGCGTCGGGGGACCTTCTGCTCCTCGCTGGCGCGGGTCTCGGAGGCCACCGCGCGCTTGTAGCCCTCGCGTTGTTGCAGACGCTGCCAGTAGGCCGCGACATTCGGACCGAAATCCTTGGCCAGCCCGATGTTCTCCGCGAGCCGCAGCGCATAGCCATTGACGATATCGGCTGCGGTGAATCGCCCGGCGCACAGCGTTTCCGCCTGCCCGGTCGCCGCCTCCACCACGCGCAGCCGGCCCAAAAACCACTTCGCGTAGTCCTGCACCACTTGCGGATTACGCCGCTCCTCCGGCTCCAGTTCGCCGTAGCGCAGCACCAGTGTCTGCGGGAAGGTCAGCGTGGCATCGCTGAAATACATCCAGTTCAGAAACGCGCCGTAGGCCGGCTCGTCGACGCCAACGATCAGCGGCGTCGGACCATGGCGTGTGCCGAGGTAATGGCAGATGCCGGACGACTCCGACATCTTCGTCTCGCCGTCGATCATGAACGGAATGGTGCCGAGCGGATTGATCGCGAGATACTCCTTCGCCAGCACGCGCGGCGGAAACGGCAACATCTTCAGCTCGTAGGGAAGCCCCAATTCCTCGAGCATCCAGAGCGGCCGGAACGAGCGCGCGCCGAAGCAGTGATACAACGTGATCATTTCGCCTCCGATATCCTGGTCTTTCAGTTCGTGGTCTTCCAGCGCTTGGTCCTCTAGTTCTTGGTCTTGGCGCCCGGCAGCGTGCCCATCATCTTGCACAGGATCGACAGCATCACCTCGTCGGCGCCGCCGCCGATCGACGTCAGGCGGCCGTCGCGAAAGGCACGGCTCACCGGCGTCTCGTTCATGAAACCCATGCCGCCCCAGTATTGCAGGCAGGCGTCGTTGAGTTCGCGATTGAGCCGGCCGGCGCGCAGCTTCGCCATGGTGGCCAGCTTGGTGACGTCCTCGCCCGCGACCAGTGCTTCGGCGGCGCGGTAAATCAGCGAGCGCAACAGTTCGACCTCGGTCTGCAATTCCGCCAGTCGGAAATGCACCACCTGATTGTCGAGGATGCTCTGGCCGAATGCCTTGCGATTGCGGGTGTATTCGATGGTGTCGTTGATGATGATCTCATGCCGCTTCAGCCCGGCGGCCGCACCCCACAACCGCTCCTCCTGAAACTGGATCATCTGATAGGTGAAGCCTTTGCCTTCCTCGCCGATGCGGTTGCGCTTCGGCACCCGCACGTCCTCGAAGAAGATCTGCGCGGTGTCGGAGGAACGCATCCCCATCTTGTCGAGCTTGCGCGCGACATTGACACCCTTGCTCTTCATGGGGACGCAGATCAGCGACTTGTTGCGATGAACTGCGCCGTCGCTGGTGTTGGCGAGCAGACAGATCCAGTCCGCCTGCGTGCCGTTGGTGATCCAGAGCTTGCCGCCGTTGATGACGTAGTCGTCGCCGTCGGAGCGGGCGTTAGTCTTGATGGAGGCGACGTCCGATCCCGCGCCGGGCTCCGAGACGCCGATGCACGCCACCATGTCGCCGGCGACGGCGGGTGCGAGAAACTCGCGCCGCACCTGGTCGGAACCGAACTTCGCCAGCGCCGGGGTCGCCATGTCGGTCTGCACGCCGATCGCCATCGGCACGCCGCCGCAGCGAATGTTGCCCAGTTCTTCCGCCATCATCAGCGCGTAACTGTAATCGAGCCCCTGTCCGCCGAACTCGACCGGCTTGTTGAGTCCGAGAAAACCGAGATCGCCAAGCTTCTTGAACACCTCATGCGCCGGGAAGATGCCATCGGCCTCCCACTGATCGACATGCGGATTGATCTCGTTGGCGATGAACCTTTGCAGAATGCGACGCGGCTCGTCGTGATCGGCGGTGAAAAGCATCCTCGGTCGTTCCTCTCGTTTGTCGCTTTATAGTCCCATCTGCCGGCTGGCGAGATCCTTCATGATCTCCTCGGTGCCGCCGCCGATGGCGTTGACCTTGACCTCGCGGTAGATGCGCTCGACCTTGACGCCGCGCATGAAGCCCGCGCCGCCGAAGATCTGCACTGCCTCCGAGGCGCAGAACGCCATGGTCTGCGTCGCCTGATTCTTCAGCATGCAGATTTCGGCCACCGGACTTTCGCCCTGATCGAGCCGCCACGCCAGCGTTTCCAGCATCGCCTGCGAGGCCGCAACGCGTTGCGCCATGTCGACGAGTTTGTGACGGATGACCTGATGCTGGGTCAACGGCTTGCCGAAGGTGTGGCGCTGCTTCGCATAGTCGATGGCTTCATCGAGGCAGACCCGGGCGGCAGCGGTGCAGCCCGCCGCCATGGTCAGGCGCTCGCTGTTGAAATTCTGCATGATGATTTTGAAGCCCGCGCCCTCCTCGCCAAGCAGATTGCCGGCAGGCACGCGACAGTCGTCGAAATGCAAGGTCGCGGTGTCGGATGCCCACCACCCCATCTTTTTCAGCGGCGTACGCGACAGGCCCGGCGTGTCGCCCGGGATCACCAGCAGACTGACGCCGGCCGGTCCCGGACCTCCGGTGCGCACCGCAGTGGTAATGTAATCGGCGCGCATTCCCGAGGTGATGAAGGTCTTCTCGCCGTTGACGACATAGACATCGCCCTCGCGCCGCGCAGTGGTGCGCAGGTTGGCGACGTCGGAGCCGCCGCTCGGCTCGGTGATGGCGAGCGCGGAGATTTTCTCGCCCGACAGAATTTCCGGCAGCACCTTCGCCTTGAACTCAGGCGTACCGGCGCGGGCGATCGGCGGCGCACCGATCGAATTGCTCTTGAGGCTCGCGCTGACCCCTCCGGCCCCGGTCCGCGCCAGTTCTTGCACCGAGACGATCCACATGAAGTTGTCGCACGGCGTACCGCCGTATTCCTCCGGAAAGCCGAGCCCGAGCAGACCGATCTCTGCTGCCTTGCGATAGAGCTCGCGGGGGAAGGTCCCGGCTTCGTCCCATTCGTGGGCGTAAGGCTCGATCTCTTTCTGGACGAAGCGCCGCACGACGTCGCGAAAGGTCTCATGATCGGCATTGTAGAACGGGCTTTTGGCCACGGCAGCCACCTTCCCTGTCTCTGTGATCCACGATTGCTGCACGGCAGGATGCCGCCAAACCCGGAACGTCACTTGCGTCGAGTGGCTGTGCGGTCGACGCACGCGAAACGCTTTGCGTCTTCCGATCACCCGACGGTAGCGCGAAACATGATTCTCGCTTAAAGTCGCCTCATTCGCCCTTTCAGTCCGACCATTCAGCAAACCGAGAAGCCGCGAAACATGGCCCCGAGGCGACGGACGACGCAGGACTCCAGCCGCCCCCTCTCTCCGATGTCGCAAGCCAAATCATCCCGCCCCGCGAAATCCGCACCCTCGACGAACCGCCGACGCCGATCCACGACCAAGGACGCCGACACGAGCGCGCGCGAAGCGGCCGATGCCGCCACCGCGTCGAAATCCCAGAAATCTCGCGAGGCCATCCTCGAATCGGCGGCGAAGCTGTTCCGTCGGCAGGGCTATTCGGCGACGACGCTGCGCCAGATCGCCGATCTCGCCGAGATTCAGGCCGGCAGCATCTACTACTATTTCGATTCCAAGGACGCGATTCTCGACGAGGTGCTGGACGAAGGCCTGCGCCGCGTCTTCAATGGCGTGAAACTGAAGCTCAAGCAGGCGGGCGACGTCTCGCATCGCCGCAAGATCGGGCTCGCCATCGAGGCGCATCTTGTCGCGCTGCACGACGCCAGCGATTTCACTTCCGCCAATATCCGCATCTACGGCCAGTTACCGGAACGCCTCAAGGGACCGCATCGCGCCATCCGCCGGGCCTATGCCCGCTATTGGGACCGCCTGCTCTCGGAGGCGCAGAAAGCCGGCGAAATCCGTGCCGACATCGAACTCATTCCACTGCGCATCTTCGTGATCGGCGCGCTGAACTGGACGGTGGAATGGTTCGACCTCAGCAAGGAGGACGCCGTGCAGAAATTAGCGCGGCGGACCGAGTCGATCATCTTTGATGGCGTGAAGCGGTAGCGTTCCCACTCGAAGCATCTGATATTTGTCGTCATGGCCGGGCTTGTCCCGGCCATCCACGTCTTAGGCGCTACTGTAGGAAGAAAGACGTGGATGCCCGCGACAAGCGCGGGCATGACGGAGGTGAGCGCAATGCCGAAACGACGATCCGCCCCTCACTTGCCCTGCCAGTTCGGCTTGCGTTTTTCGGCGAACGCCTTCGGGCCTTCGATGGCGTCCTGACTGGCGTAGACGTCCTCGTGAAGGCGACCGGCTTCGATCAGGCCGTTTTCCAGGCCAAGGTCCATCGCTGCCAGCACGCTGGCCTTGGCGGCCTTTACCGACAGCGGCGCGCCCTCCACGATCTTCCGCGCCAGTTGCAGCGCGCGGGCCCGCACCGCGTCCGGTGTATCCTCCAGATAATTCAGGAAGCCATAGGTCGCGAGTTGTTCGATCGGCACGGTTTCACCGGTCAGCACCAGTTCCATCAGCACCGGCTGCGGCAGCATCCAGAGCAGCGGCACCGCCCAGGGCGAGCCGCGCCCCATCTTGACCTCGGTGATTCCGGCACGGGTGCCGTGCAAGCCGACGCGCAAATCCGACTTGATCGCCAGCAGCATACCCCCCGCCATCAGCGAGCCGGTCATCGCCGCGATGATCGGCTTCGTCACGTTACGCATCGCCGTTTGCATGGGATCGCGCATCAAGGTGAGGATATCGACACCGTCGCGCGCGCGAATCTCCGCGGCCTGCCGCAGGTCGAGCCCGGCCGAAAACACGCCGCAATCCGCCGAGGTGAGGATCACGACGCGGACGGTCTTGTCGTCCTCGACCCGCGCCCACGCCTCGGTCAGGCCGTTCATCGCCTCGACCGACAGCGCATTCTTGCGCTCGGGACGATCGATGGTGACGGTGGCAATGCCGTCCTCGACGACATAGCGGATGGGTGAACTGTCCGACATCGGGAACCCTTTCGTAAATTCTAACATCTGTTAGATTATCGCGGATCGGACTTCGCCGCGACCTTAATCGTCATCGTCAAATTCAGGACCGCCATGCAACTCACAGCCAAGATGCGCTTCGCCCCGGATCTCTTGAAGGATCAGGTCGCCCTCGTCACCGGCGGCGGCACCGGCATGGGCCGCGCCACCGCGCTGGAGATGGCGCAATCGGGCGCCAGGATCGTCGTGCTGGGGCGGCGACCGGAACCGATCGAGGATTGCGCCCGCGTCATTCGCGAGGCCAGCGGTGAAGCCATCGCGATTTCCGGCGACATTCGGCAGCCCGAGCAGATCGAGGCCGCGATGCAACGCATCCGCAGCGAATTCGGTAAGCTGAATATTCTCGTCAACAATGCCGGCGGACAATTCGTCACGCCGGCGCGCGAACTCAACAACAAGGGGTTCGAGACCGTCATCCGCAACAATCTGGTCGGGTCGTGGCAGATGACGAAAGCGGTCGCCGATCACTTCATGTTCGAGAACGGTGGGTCCGTCGTGTTCGTCACCGCCTGCGTGCGCTCCGGGCTCAGCGGCTTCGTTCACACCGCGGCCGCGCGCGGCGGCGTGCTGGCGATGATGAAGACGTTGGCATTCGAATGGGCGGAATTCGGCATCCGGCTGAATTGCGTCGCGCCCGGCACGGTGAAGACCGAAGGGATGGGTCACTATCCCATCGCCCCCGAACAGTGGCTCAAGCTCAACCGCAACGTCATGGGCCACATGGGCGATGTCGAGGATATCGCGGCCGCGGTCATCTTCCTCGCCTCGCCGCTGGGCAAATTCGTCACCGGCGAGGAATGGTACATCGACGGCGGCGAGACGTTGCATCTTGCTCACGACGCGCGGCAAATGATCGACATGATGAAATTCGCCACCCGCGAGCGCGGGGATGGTTTGCCGGGGAAGGGTTGAGCACCGGCACGATGGCTTATCTAACCGTCATTGCGAGGAGCACTCGGATCGGCGCTTCGCGCCGTCCGAGCACAGGCTCCGCGACGAAGCAATCCAGACGCTAGAAGAAATACTGGATTGCTTCGCTTCGCTCGCAATGACGATTTCAATTCACTTCTTTGGTTCACTTCCTCTGGCGGTCAGGAGAATCGTGCGAGCTACAGCGCCTGCGCGACCCGCACGCCGTCGTCGATCGCGCGCATGGCATCGAGTTCTGCGGCCTCCTTCGCGCCGCCGATGACGTGCGCCTCGATGCCGCTGTTACACAGTTCGTCATACAGGCTGCGGTTGGATTCCTGCCCGGCGCAGATCACGACGGTATCCACCGCGAGCACCTGCGGCTTGCCGTCGACGATGATATGCAGACCTTCATCGTCGATGCGCTCGTAGCTGACGCCCGCCAGCAGCTTCACATCGCGCTTGGCGAGGCTTGAACGCAGGATCCAGCCGGTCGAAACGCCAAGCCCGACGCCGGGTCGCGATGCCTTGCGTTGCAGGATGGTGATTTCGCGCGAGGCATCGCGCGGCGCCAGCGGATCGCCGGCCAGCCCGCCCGGCTGCGACAGGGTCGCATCGATATTCCATTCGCGCTGAAAATCCGCGAGGTCGAGCGCGCGATGCTTCGGCGCTTCGCCCGGCTGCGAATGAGAGAGATATTCGGCCACGTCAAAGCCGATGCCGCCCGCGCCGATGATGGCGACGCGGCGCCCCGCCTGGCGCTTGCCGCTGAGCAGATCGTGGTAGACGACGACGCTTTGATGATCGATGCCGGGAATCGCCGGCACCCGCGGATGGACGCCGGAGGCGACCACCACGGCATCGAAACTTTCCCTGGCAAGCTCCGTCTTCGAGACAGGCGTGTTCAGGCGCAGATTGACCTGACCCGCTTCGATGCGCCCGCTGTAGTAGCGCAGCATCTCGTCGAACTCGGATTTGCCGGGCACCGCACGCGCCAGATTGATCTGTCCGCCGACGCAATCGGAGGCTTCGAACAGCGTCACCTTGTGGCCACGCCGGCTCGCTTCCGCGGCGGCGGCGAGCCCGCCCGCACCGGCCCCCACCACCGCGACCTTGCGGGAACGCGCGGCCGGCCCCTCGTCGAACAATGTTTCGCGGCAGGCGCGTGGATTGACCAGGCAGGTGGCGCTGCGTTCAGAAAAGATGAGATCGAGGCACGCCTGATTGCAGGCGATGCAGGTGTTGATCGTCTCAGGCTTTCCCTCCCGCGTCTTCTGCGCGAAGAACGGATCGGCCAGCATCGGCCGGGCCATCGACACCAGATCGCTGTCGCCGGAGCCGATCACCTCCTCGGCCAGTTCCGGCGTGTTGATGCGGTTCGACGCCACCACCGGAATTTTGACTGCGCGCTTGATCCGCGCCGCGGCAAAGCGCCACGCCCCGCGCGGGATCGGATAGGCGATGGTCGGCACCCGCGCCTCGTGCCAGCCGATGCCGGTGTTGAGAATATCCGCACCGGCCGCCTCGACGCGCTGCGCCAGCCGGTCGATCTCATCGCCGGTGGCGCCTCCTTCCACGAGATCGAGTGCGGAAATGCGATAGATGACGATGAAATACTTGCCGGTGGCAGCGCGCACGCGCTTCACAAGTTCGACCGGCAGGCGATGGCGATTTTCCTCCGAACCGCCCCACTCGTCGGTGCGGTCGTTGGTGCGCAGCACGGTGAACTCGTTGATGAGATAGCCTTCCGAGCCCATGATTTCGACGCCGTCGAAGCCGGCTTCCTGCGCCAGCGTCGCGCAACGCACGTAATCCGCGATCGTTTGTTCGATCTCCTCGCCCGTCATCGCACGCGGCGTGAAGCGGTTGATGCGCGAGCGAATGCTGGAAGGCCCGAGGCATTCTTCCTGCTTGGCGTAGCGGCCGGAATGCAGGATTTGCAGGCAGATCCTGCTGTCGTAGCGATGTACCGCCTCGGTGATCTGCCGCAGTTCCGGCACCTGCGCGCGGTCCGTGAGCATCGGCCCGCCCGGCTCGATCAGACCGGCGCTGTTCGGCGCGTAGCCGCCGGTGATGATCAGTCCGACCTCGCCTTTGGCGCGCTCCGCGAGGAAAGCCGCCATCTTTTCCACGCCGTTCTCTTCCATGTCGAGCCGCGTGTGCATCGACCCCATGATGATCCGGTTGCGCAACGTCGTACCGGCGACCTTCAGCGGCGCGAGAAGATGGGGATAGCGCGACAGACCGGGATCGGCTTGCATGGCGTGTCTCTCATTGGCATTGTCAGCTTTCTAACAGTTGTTAGAATGGTTCGAAGAAAATCAAGACATTTCGTGAGGATGCCGGTGGACACCACGCTGAACGAACAGCAGGAAGCGTTTCGCGAGGCGGCGCGACGTTTCGCGACCGAGAAGCTGGCCCCGCACTACCAGAAGCGCGCCACCGAACACCGGCTCGACCGTGCCATCCTCAGCGAGATGGGGGCGCTCGGCCTGATCGGCGTCGATATTCCGGAAGCCTATGGCGGCCTTGGCGAAAGTAGCGTCACCGCCGGCGTGATCATCGAACAGATCGCCTATGCCGACTTCAACGCCAGCTACGTGCAACTGCTCGCCTCGCTGATGGGCGGCATGGTGGCGCAGCACGCCACGCCCGATATCGCGAAGGAATGGCTGCCAAAGGTGACACGGGGCGAAGCGATCATCGGCCTTGGCCTCACCGAGCCGCGCGGCGGATCGGACGCCGCCAATCTCATTCTCCGCGCGGAAAAATCCGGCAACGGCTACCGGCTCAACGGCGAAAAGACCTCGATGAGCGGCGCCGATCAATGCGAGGCGGCGGTGATCTTCGCCCGCACCGGCAGGGTGGAGGATGGCGCGCGCGGCGTTAGCGCGTTCTTCGTCGATCTGAACCAGAAAGGCATTACCCGCACCCACTTCGCCGACATCGGCACCAAACCGGTCGGGCGCGGCTCGATGTTCTTCGACGACGTGTTCGTTCCGGCCGAGTGCCTGATGGCGGAGGAGAACAAGGGCTTCTCCAAAATCATGACCGGCTTCGACTACAGCCGCGCCTTGATCGGTCTCGAATGCATCGGCCCGGCGCAGGCGTCGGTGGACGAAGCCTGGCAATACAGCCGCGAGCGCACCGCGTTCGAGCGGCCGATCGCCCAGTTCCAGGGCGTCAGCTTTCCGCTGGCGGAAGCCGAGACGCAACTCACCATGATGCGCCAGCTCTGCTTTCACACGCTGTCACTGCGCGACCGTCGCCTGCCCCACACCGCCGAGGCGGCGATGTGCAAGTGGTACGTGCCGAAGACGACGTGCGAGATCATCCACCAGTGCCTGTTGACACACGGACATTACGGCTACACCACCGACCTGCCGTTCCATCAACGCTATCTCGACGTGATGGGCCTGCAGATCGGCGACGGCACCGCGCAGATCCAGAAGCTGGTGATCGCGCGCGAGAAAGTCGGCCGGGTGGCGGTGCAATACGCCAGGCAGGATGGCGGAAAATAAAGGGAGTTTCTTCGCCGGAGTTCGTCACGGCCGGATTTACTCCGGCCACGACTGACAATAGGCAGCTACCGATCCGGTGCGAACTCCACTGGGGCAGCGTCGGCGGCTGCCGCACCCTTCTCCCACAGCTTCGGATAGGTGACGTGGAAATCTTCAAGCAGTCGATCGATCGGCGGATCGACGAACCAGCCGCGGTCGTTGACGTATTCCATATGCCGACGATTCCGGGTGTCAAACTCGTGGAACAGGGCGTCGCTCTTGCCGTCGAACACCAGTTCGCGCACGCCGAAGCGCTGGCACAGTTCGGTGTTGAACGCCGGCGTCACCTTGAACATCTTGCCGTCGAGCCAGAGCGCAACGTAACCGTGATAGATGAACAGGTCCGTTCCCATCAGGTCCGAAAGTTTCGCCGAATTGAGATGGTTTTTCACGTCGGCGAAGCCGGGCGCGGCCGGAATGCCGGCGGCGCGCAGCACCGCGGCGAGCAGGATCGCCTTGGGCACGCAGTAGTTCGACGGGCGTTGCGCGACGGTGCTGGCGCGGTAATCGTGCGGCGTCGTTCCGATATTGAAAGGATCGTATTTGATGCGGTCGCGCACCGCGTCGAACAGCCGGATCGCCTTCTCGGTCGGCGACGCATTCTCGAAGCCGCGCAGCGCCGAGGCGGCGAAGTCGCGAACCGGCGCGGAATCGCTATCGACGAAGGCTGTCGGTTTCAGAAAATCGTCGGTGGGGAAAGCAGTCACGATAACTTATCCAACTCCGGTTCAGCTAAAAATCTAACAGATGTTAGAAAAAGGCTGTTGTCAATCTGTGCGGCGGGATATTGTCTCCGCCACAACACCATTCCGGAACCGTAGGACAGCCCATGAGCGACGCCAACCGTTATGTTTGGGAGCCCTCGCCCGACCTCGTCGCACAAAGCAATCTGACCGCGTTCCTGCGCGCCACCGGCCATGCGGACTACGACAGCCTCGCGATGGCCGCCGAGGCCGATCCGGCATGGCTGATGGAGCAGGTATTCCGGTTCTGCGACGTGCGCTTCTACAAATCCTACGACAGGATGCTGGACACCTCGCGCGGCGAACCGTGGGCACGCTGGTGTGTTGGCGGCACCACCAACATCGTGTTGAACTGCATCGACAAGCATCGCGACACGCCGGTGTGGGACCAGACCTTTCTGGTTTGGGAAGGCGAAGACAAAAGCGAGCAGCGCACACTCAGCTACCGCGAGCTTGATCGCGAAGTCGGTCGCCTCGCCCAGGGCTTGCGCGATCTTGGCATCAAGCAGGGCGATGTCGTCGCGCTCTACATGCCAAACCTTCCGGAGACTTTCATCGCGTTTTTCGCGGTCATGAAACTCGGGGCGATCCTGCTGCCGCTGTTTTCCGGCTTCGGCCCCGCCCCGATCGTTTCGCGTCTCAATCACGGCGAAGCCAAGGCTGTCATCACGGCCAACGGCACGTGGCGGCGCGGCACGCCGGCCCCATTGAAATCGGTGCTCGATACCGCGCTGGAGCAGGCCCCGAGTGTAAAGCATGTCATCGTCGCGGATCGCGGTGGGTTATCCATCGACACGCCGATGCGCGACCGGCGCGACCATTGGTGGCACGATGTCACCGCGGACAAAAACGGCGACATTGCCACCGTCGAAATGCCAGCCGATGCGCCGGCGATCCTGCTTTACACGTCGGGCACCACCGGCGAGCCGAAGGGCTGCGTCTGGACGCAAATTGGTTTCATCGGCTCGATGGTGACGCGCGACATCATCATCTGCTGCGACTTCAAACCGACCGACCGCTTCTTCTTCATGAGCGACATGGGCTGGATGGTCGGCGCGATGACGGCCTGTATCCCGAGTTTCGCCGGCGCCAGCCTGCTGGTCGCCGAAGGAACGCCGGACTATCCGGACACCGGACGGTTCTGGCGGCTGATCCAGGACCACCGCGTCAGCTATCTCGGCGTCTCGCCCACCATCGTCCGCAGCCTGATGCGTTACGGCGACGAGGTGGAGAACTACGACCTCTCCAGCCTCCGCATGACGACGTCCGGCGGCGAGGCCTGGACCGCTGCGCCGTGGCAGTGGTTCTTCGACCACGTCTGCAAGCGCCGCGTTCCCATTCTCAACATTTCCGGCGGCACCGAGGTCGGCGGCTGCATATTCCTCGGCACGCCGAACCATCCGATGAACCCCGGCTCGTTCTCGCGGCCGGCGCTCGGCGTCGGCGCCGACATCGTCGATCTCTCCGGCAACAAGGTGCCGTCCGGCGAAGTCGGCGAGTTGATCCTGCGCCACTCCTCCATCGGCTTGACCAAAAGTCTTTGGAAGGCCGATGCGCGCTACATCGACAGCTACTGGAGCACGCTGCCGGGCATCTGGGTGCACGGCGATTTCGCCATGCAGGGCGCCGACGGCCTCTATTACATCCTCGGGCGCTCCGACGACACCATCAAGATATCGGGCAAACGCACCGGCCCGGCGGAGCTTGAAGGCCTGCTGGTCGCCACCGGCAAGGTGGCGGAGGCGGCGGTGTTCGGCGTTCCGCATGCGGTAAAGGGATCGGCCATCGTCTGCGCCTGCGTGCTGATGCCGGATGTCGCGGAGCAAGGCGCCGCCGAAGCGCTGTCCGGCGCGCTGGTGAAAAGCATGGGCGCATCCTATCGCCCCGAACGCATCGTCTTCGTCGACGACCTGCCGCGCACCCGTAACCTGAAAATCATGCGCCGCGTGCTGCGCGCGGTGTTCGAGAACAAGGATCCCGGCGATCTGTCGTCGCTCGCCAATCCGGAGACCGTGGACGCGCTGCGCAGGCAGTTGGCTGCAAACTGACCCAACTCATCATCGCCATTGCGAGGCGCGTCGCGACGACGCAATCCAGCTCTCATAAGGAACTGGATTGCGTCGCTTCGCTCGCAATGACGGCATCTGCTCCCTTAAATCGGGCACTCCGGCGGGAACGATGGCTTGCGCTTCTCGAGATGCGAAGCAAGACCCTCGCGCGCCTCAAGTCCGGAGAAGCCGAGAATTTCCAGCGCCGTGGAGGTATCGAACAGCGGCCCATTCACCCGCAGCCAGTTGTTGAGCGAATACTTGGTCCAGCGAATGGCGCTTTGCGCGCCGGTGGCGAGGTCTTCCGCGGTTTCCAGCGCGATCTTCTGCAACTCGGCATCCTCGACGCACAGGGAAACCAGCCCGATCCGTTCGGCTTCCTCGCCGGACAGCGGCTTGCAGGTCAGGAGATAGTATTTTGCCTTCGCCAGCCCGCACAGCAACGGCCAGATGATGCAGGCGACGTCGCCTGCGGCGACGCCGAGCCGCGTATGACCGTCGACGATCTTGGCGGATTTGCCGCAGATCGACACGTCGGCGAGAATGCCGACGACGAGGCCAGCCCCCACCGCGACGCCGTTGATGGCGGAAATGATCGGCTTGTTGCAGTTGATGACGTTGTAGACGAGATCCTTGGCTTCCTTCCAGGTCGACATGCGCGCGACCGGATTGTCGAGAATGCTCTTGATCAGTTCGAAATCCCCGCCGGCGGAAAACGCCTTGCCCGCGCCGGTGACGATCACGGCATTGATATCCGGGTCGTCGTTGATGTCGCGCCAGATGTTGGTGATCTGAGTGTGGGTTTCGGCATCGACGGAATTGTAGGTTTCCGGCCGATCGAAGGTGATCCGAAGGATTCGCTTCGAGGGATAATCGAGCTTCAGCTTGGTGTAGGCGGCGTAACGGTTCGACATCAGTTTCCTCGTCGGTCGATGGTCCCTGTCACGCGATGCGCGTGCGGCGGGCCGGTGATTCTGGTCTTCCCTTCGGAAAAGGCAAGAAACCAGCTATGGAATATTTTCGAACAGATGTTAGAATTTATGTGGGATCGCGCGGCGCCGCAAGCGCCGACTTGTCCCATACGCTCCGCCGACACATGATATTCCAATGCATGGATGGTGTTTTTGAACGGCCTTGCGGGCGCGCGCCAAACCGCCTCTTATAGCGGCATCCGGGACGGCGAATGCCGGCCGGGGGAGGAAGACAAGAATGAACAACGAACGCAATCGCTCGCCGATGACCGTCGCGGGCACCAGTTCAACTGTCGGCAGCCTGTTTCGCGCCCGCGCCGCGATCCAGCCGGCGGCACCCGCGATCGAATACAATGAGCGCATCGTCAGCTACGGCGAATTGAACGAACGGGTGAACCGCGCCAGCGCGATGCTGGCCGCTCACGGCGTTGCGCGCGGCGACCGTGTCGCGTTGCTGTCACGCAATCGTCCGGAATATCTTGAGATCGAACTGGCGGCGGCACAACTCGGCGCCATCACCGCTTGCCTCAACTGGCGGCTGTCCAAACGCGAACTGACCTACTGCATCGAACTGGTGTCGCCAAAACTGCTAATCGCCGAGGCGGAACTGGCCGCGCCGCTGGACGGCGAACTCTCCGTTCGCGACATTGTGACGCTTGGGGACGGCTACGAGCGGGAACTGCAAGCGCAAACCAACGCCTCGTCTCCGATCGCGGCGGAGGCGGAAGACGGTCTCGTCATTCTCTATACCAGTGGCACCACCGGCCTGCCCAAGGGCGCGGTGATCTCGCATCGCGCGATGATGGCGCGCGCATTGGTGTTCTCCTCCGAACTCAACATCGCGCATGACGAGTCCTTCGTCGCCTGGGCGCCGCTGTTTCACATGGCCTCCACCGACCACGCGCTGGCGACGTTGCTGCGCGGCGGCACAGTGATCGTGGTCGACGGCTTCCAGGTCGCGCCGCTGCTTTCGGCGGCCGCGCGCTACCGGATCGGCTGGTTCGTGCTGATCCCCGGCATGGTGGAAGCGCTGGTCGAGGGTTTTCGGGCCAGTCCTGTCACCGTGAAAGGTATTCGCACTTGCGGCGCGATGGCCGACCTGGTGCCGCCGCAAGCAATCGCCGACATCACCCAATTGTTGCATGCACCCTATATCAACTCCTTCGGTTCGACCGAAACCGGCCTGCCGCCGGCCAGCACCAACCTGATCGCCATCGGCGATATTCCCGCACGCCTCTCGAAGCAGCAGAGCAGTTTCTGCGAGATCAAATTGGTCGATCCCGATGACAACGAGGTGGCGCTGGGCGAGCCCGGCGAACTCGCGATGCGCGGGCCGACACTGTTCTCGGGTTACTGGCAGGCGGATGAGACCAATGCCCGCGACTTCCGCGGCGGCTGGTTCCACATGGGCGACGTATTCCGCCGCAACGCTGACGGCACGCTCGATTTCGTCGACCGCGCCAAGTACATGATCAAATCCGGCGGCGAGAACGTCTATCCGGCCGAGATCGAACGTGTGCTGATGACGGACTCGCGCGTTACAGAGGCCGCCGTGGTCCGCACCAGGGATACCAAGTGGGGCGAGGTGCCGGTGGCCTTCATCGCGCGCCGCGACGACAGCCTCACCGAAGCCGAACTGACCGCGATGTGCCGCCGCGATCTCGCCGGCTACAAATGCCCGCGCCAATTTCACTTCATCGACTTCGCGGATTTTCCGCGCTCGACCAGCGGCAAGGTGCAACGTCACGAACTTGAGACGCGGCTGACGCAGACCGCTGCCGCCGCAGCAAGATAGGAGACTTCATGCCCAAGGCTGCGGCCGACGCCGGCCATAAGAATTCATTGCGCGGACAGGTCGCCATCGTCGGCATCGGATTGTCGCCGGTCGGCAAGGTGCCGGGCCGCAGCCCGCTGTGGCTCGCCGCCGCCGCCGCGAAACAGGCGCTGGCCGATGCCGGCATTCAAAAGAGCGAGATCGACGGCGTGCTGGCGAGTCCGGCCATGGCCGCGCAGTTTCACCGTTTCAGCGTCGCCTTCAGTGAGTATTTCGGGGTACGGCCGACCTTCTCCAACACGTTGCAGGTCTCGGGCGCGACCGCCGCGACCATGTTCAACATCGCAGCGGCCGCCATTCACGGCGGCCTTGCCGAAACCGTGCTGGTGGTCGGCGGCGACAGCCTGCTGTCCGGCCTCACGCCCGAACTGGCGCTGCGCTCGCTCACCGAAAGCCGCGACCAGCAATACGAAATGCCGTTCGGCATCCCCGTCGCCAATACCTTCGCGATGACCGCGCATCGGCACATGAAGGAATTCGGCACCACCCCGGAACAACTGGCGCAAGTGGCGGTGACGCAGCGACGGCATGCGGCACGCACCCCCGGCGCACAGCAGACCGAGGAAATCACCGTTGACGACGTGCTCAACTCCAAGATGGTGACGTCTCCCTATCGCAAGCTCGATTGCTCGCTGATTTCCGATGGCGGCGCGGCCTTCGTGCTGACCTCGGCCGAACGCGCGAAGACCCTCGGCATTGAAAGGCCGATCTACATTCTCGGCGGTGGCGAGTGCTACACCCACGAACACATCTTCCTGATGCCTTCGCTCACCACCACCGGCGCGGTTCAATCGAGCGAGAAAGCCTATGCGATGGCGGGCTATGGCCCGAAGGACATGCACACCGCCGGTGTCTACGACTGCTTCACCGGCACCGTCATCATGATGCTGGAGGACCTGGGCTTCTGCCCGAAAGGCGAAGGCGGCCGCTTCGTCGCCGATGGCCAGATGACCTATGGCGGGCAAATTCCCTCCAATACCCACGGCGGGCTGTTGTCGTTCGCGCATTCCGGCATTCCCGGCTCGCTGTTCCATTTCCACGAGGTCGTCGCGCAACTGCGCGGCGAATGCGGCGAGCGGCAGGTCGCGGGGGCCGAACTTGGCCTCGTGCATAGCCTCGGCGCGGGCTTCGCCACCAACGCCACCACCATTCTCGGCACGGAGAACACGCTGTGATCTCGCTCGAAGATGCGGCGCGCAAGCCGCTTCCCTCGCCCGACGCCGATACCGTCGCGCTGTGGCGGGGATTGCGCGACGGCCAGTTGCTGCTGCAGCACTGCGGCGATTGCGGCAACGTGCAGTTCTACCAACAGGGTTTCTGCCGCCATTGCAGCAGCGAGAATTTGACGCACCGCCCGGCCAGCGGGCGCGGCAAGGTACATTCCTTCAGCGTGGTGCATCGCGCACCCGGCCCGGCTTTCAAGAACGACGTGCCCTATGCCGTGCTGCTGGTGGAACTGGCCGAAGGACCACGGATGATCTCGACCTATACCGGCGGAAAGCCGGACGAGGTGACGTTCGACATGCACGTCGTGCTGGTCTGCGAACCGGTGTCCGACGACATCGCCCTGCCCCGCTTCAGACGCGCCTGACCTCGCGTTAGCCACTTGACGCAACTGGCCCAGAAAAGTCGCTTGGGTATAATTCTAACAGTTGTTAGATTTTGAACGCCTGTTAGATTGCGTTGCCCGGAGCCAATCCCTAAGCTCGCGCAGCCCACACCGGAACCGTCCCATGGATTTCGATCTCACCACCGAACAGCAGCAGATCCTCGACTACGGCAACAGCGTCGCCAAGCAATACGACCGCCGCTACTGGCTCGACTGCGCGGAGAAACGGGAATTCCCCGCCGGGCTGTACCAGAAGGTCGCGGACGATGGCTTCGTCGGCATGATGGTGCCGGAGCAATATGGCGGCGCCGGTCAGGGCATGACCGAGATGCACCTGTTCCTCGAGGGGCTCTCCAACAACGGCATTCCGCTGCTCAATCTGGTGGTCGGCGCCACAATGAGCCTGGGCCTGATCGCCAAATACGGCACCGAGCAGCAGAAGCAGCGTTTCCTGCCCGACGCGTGCGCCGGCAAGACCCGGTTTTGCTTTGCCATCACCGAGCCCGATGCCGGCACCAATTCCATGCGCATCACCTCGGTGGCGAAGCGCAACGGCAACCGTTTTTCGCTCAACGGCCAGAAGACCTTCATCACCGATGCCGACGGCTCCGATTTCGCGCTCGTCGTGACGCGGACCATTCCGCACACGGAAGTGAAGCGGAAGACCGACGGGTTCACGCTATTCGTCGTCGACCTGAAGGCCAAGGGTGTCAGCAAGCAGTACATACCGGTCAGCATTCCCGCGCCGGAAACCCAGTGGCAACTGTTCTTCGACGACGTCGACCTTGGACCGGAAGACGCGATCGGCGAAATCGACCATGGCTTCGAGATTCTGTTCAAGAGCCTTAACCCGGAGCGCATCCTGGTCGGCTCGATCTGCTGCGGGCTCGGCCGCTACGCGCTCAATCGCGCCGTCGAATACGCCAGCGGTCGCAAGGTGTTCAACAACACGCCGATCGGCGCTTATCAAGGCCTGCAGCATCCCCTCGCCTCGGCCTATACCGATGTCGAAATGGCGTCGCTGATGACGCTCAAGGCGGCGTGGGTTTACGATCAGGGCCGCGAAGCCGGCGAATTCTCCAACATGGCGAAGCTCGCCGCTGCCGACGCCGGCACCAAGGCGGTGGACACGGCATTGCAATGCTTCGGCGGCAATGGCTTCACCAAGGAATACGGCATCTTCGACATCTATCCGCTGGTGCGCCTGCTCAAGACCGCGCCGCTCAACCGCGAAATGCTTCTCAACTACATCGGCGAGCGCGTCATGGGCTTGCCACGCAGCTATTAGGATCCTGCCGCAATGGCTGTGATGAAATCCGATATTTCAAGCGCGACCGACGAATATCGCCGCAACGAAAGCGTCTATCGCGATCGCATCGCCGACCTGCACCGGCGGCGCGCCGCCGCCATGCAGGGCGGCCCGGAGCGCGCACGCAAGCTGCACAAGGAACGCAAGCAACTGCTGCCGCGCGAGCGCATTGCCGCGCTGATGGATTCTGGCTCGCCGTTCCTCGAATTCAGTCAGCTGGCGGGCGAAGGAATGCACGAGGGCGTGCCGCCCGGTGCCAGCATCATCACCGGCGTCGGCATCGTTTCCGGCCGCCCATGCATGATCATCGCCAACGACGCCACCGTGAAGGGCGGCACCTACTACGGCATCACCTGCAAGAAACACGTCCGCGCCCAGCACTTCGCCTGGAAGCACCGCCTGCCCTGCATTACGCTGGTGCAATCCGGCGGTGCGAACCTGCCGGACCAGCCCGGCATCTTTCCGGACGAAGGCCAGTTCGGCTCGATCTTCTACAACCAGATCCGCATGTCCGGCGAAGGCATTCCGCAAATCGCCATCGTCCACGGCCCCTCCACCGCCGGCGGCGCCTACATGCCGGCGCTGTGTGACGAGACCGTGATCGTGCGCAATCAGGGTGCGATGTTCCTCGGCGGGCCGCAACTCGTCTACGCCGCGACCAAGGAGGAAGTCGGCGTCGAGGCGCTGGGCGGCGGCGAAATGCACAGCCGCATCAGCGGCGTTACCGATCACCTCGCCGAGAACGACAGCCATGCCATCGCCATCACCCGCGATATCGTCGCCAATCTCGGCGACATTCCGCAGCAGCGCTGGCAGGTAGCCGAGCCTCGCCCCCCGCGCTTCGACCCGACAGAAATGTACGGTCTTATCAGCGCCGATCCGCGCGTGCCCACGAACAACCGCGACATCATCGCGCGGCTGGTCGATGCTAGCGAGTTTCACGAATTCAAGCCGCTTTACGGCGACACCCTGATCACCGGCTTCGCCCGCATCATGGGTTTCGAGATCGGGATTCTGTGCAACAACGGCGTCCTTTTCTCCGAAAGCGCGCTGAAGGCGACGCATTTCATCGACCTGTGCTGCAAGCGCGGCATTCCGCTCTTGTTCATGGCGGACGTCACCGGCTTCATGGTCGGTCGCGAAGCGGAGGAAGGCGGCATCTCGAAACACGGCGCCAAGATGATCACCGCGATGGCCAGCGCCGACGTGCCGAAGTACACGCTGATCATCGGCAATTCGTACGGCGCCGGCTACATGTCGATGTGCGGCCGCCCGATGAAGCCCAATGCGATGATGATGTGGCCGAACGGGCGCTCCGCGATCATGGGCCCGGATCAGGCTGCGAACACGCTCGCCATGGTGCGGGACGAGGTGCACAAGCGCGAAGGCACGAGCTGGACCGAGGCGGAGCGCGAAGCCTATCGCGCGCCGGTGCGCCAGCAGTTCGAGGATTTCGCCAACGCCTACAACTTCGCGCGCAACATCTGGTGCGACATGGTGATCGATCCGCTGGAAACCCGCAACGTGATGGCGCTGCTGCTCGATCTCGCCGGCCGGTTGCCGCCCAAGGAAACGCGCGTCGGCGTGCTTCGGATGTGATGACGGGAGACGCGCGCCGTGTTCGATAAAATCCTGATTGCCAATCGCGGCGAAATCGCCTGCCGGATCGCCCGCACCTGCCGGCGGCTCGGCGTCGCCGTCGCCGGCGTTCATTCCTCCGCCGACGCCGATGCGCTGCATGTACGCGCCATCGGCGAATCCATCGCCATCGGCGGTGCCGCCGCCTCCGACAGCTATCTGCGTATCGATGCGGTGATCGAGGCGGCGAAGGCGACCGGCGCGCAGGCAATCCATCCGGGATTCGGCTTTCTGGCGGAAAACGCGGCGTTCGCCCGCGCGGTCGAAGCCGCTGGCCTCACCTTCATCGGCCCGACCCCGGACGTGATCGAGCGGCTCGGCGACAAGGCGCTCGCCAAGCAGGAAGCGAACGCCGCCGGCGTGCCGATCATTCCCGGCAGCACGACACCCAGCGAAGACAAGGCCGAGGTCGAACGCATCGTGCGCGACATCGGCCTGCCGGTGATGCTGAAGGCCGCGGCCGGTGGCGGGGGTAAGGGAATGCGCGTCGTCTCGACGCTTGATGGCCTCGCCGACGATATCGAGTCCGCGATGCGCGAAGCCAGGAACGCCTTCGGCTCCGCCGGCCTGATCGTCGAAAAGCTCATTCCGCGCGGCCGCCACATCGAAATCCAGATTCTGGGCGACGGCAAAGGCAACGTCATTCATCTGTTCGAGCGCGAGTGCACCTTGCAACGCCGCCACCAGAAGGTGATCGAGGAAGCGCCGGCGGCCAACCTGCCGGCGGCGTTGCGCGATCGCATGGCGGCTGACGCGGTGCGGCTCGGCAAGCGGCTGGACTATCGCGGCGCCGGCACCGTCGAATTCATCCTGCAGGACGACACCTATTATTTTCTCGAAGTGAATCCGCGCTTGCAGGTCGAGCATCCGGTGACCGAGATGATCACGGACCTCGACGTCGTCGAATTGATGCTGCGCATCGCTTCCGGTGACGGCCTGCCGCTGACGCAAGCCCAGATCGCCGCCAACGGCCATGCCGTCGAGGCGCGCATCTGCGCCGAGGATCCCGCCAATAATTTCCTGCCGAGCACCGGCGACATCGTCCATGTCAGCTTTCCGGCGGACGATATCCGCGTCGAGACCGGCGTGGAAAGCGGATCTGTGGTGACGCCCTATTACGATTCCATGCTGGCGAAACTGATCGCCTTCGCCCCGACCCGCAACGAAGCGCTGGACAAGCTGCGGGAGGCGGTGGAAGCCACCTCGATCTTCGGCGTCACCACCAACCGGGCTTTCCTGGCCAGCCTGCTCGATTGGCAGGCGACACGCGACGCGACGTTTCACACCCGCTCGATCGACGAGAGCATCGGCCAACTCATCGCCACGCCGTCCGAAGCCGACCGCGAGGCGCTCGCCCTCGGCGCCTGCTTCTGGATGATGCGTCAGCGCGCGCGAGCGTCCCGCGATCCGTGGCAATCGCGCGATCTCACCGGCTGGCACATGGCGGCGGGCGACGCCGGGCTGTCGCCGATCCCGGAACTGCATCTGACGACGGCCGGCCAGAGCGCCGAAATCCGCTTCGCGCCGGTGCAAGCCGATGGCGCGATGACGGTCGGCATCAACGACGACGAACTGACGGTGCGGCTGGACATGTTCGGCGACGACCGCTTCACGTCGGTGATCGGCTCGCGCCGCGAGGTGATCCGTATCCGCCAGGAGGACAGCGCCATCTTCGTTCACGACGGGCGCGGCGTTCACGCCATGCAGGCGCTGCCCTATCTCAGCTACATCAGCGCCGCGGCGGAGACGAGTGGAAATCTCCGCGCGCCGATGACCGGCATGATCCTCAAGGTCAATGTCGCGGTCGGCGACAAGATCAAGACCGGCGACGTCGCCGCCGTGCTCGAATCGATGAAGATGGAATTGCGTATCGCAAGCGAGGTCGACGGCACCGTCACCGCCGTCAACTGCCGCGCCGGCGAAACCGTCGAACGCAACGCCGTGGTCGTGGTGGTGGAACCGGAGCCATCATCCTAGCGGTGGCGATGGCCAATATAAAACAGGGAGGACGCGATGAGACTGGGCAGCGTCAACTATGAAACCAGGGGCAAGATCGCGATTCTGACCCTCGACGAGCCGGCCAAGCTCAACGCGCTGACGACGGGCATCCGCGAGGGCGTCCTTGCCGGTCTGGCGCGCGCGGACGCCGACGACGGCATTCGCGCCGTTGTCATCACCGGCGGCGGCGACAAGGCCTTCTGCGCCGGCGCCGATATCTCGGGCTTCGAACTGGAAGCGGAAAAGGGCCGCAAATTTCTTGCCGCCGCGCTCGAGGTGCTGGCCGCGCCGGAGCGTTGCGGCAAGCCGGTGATCTCCGCCGTCAACGGCCTCGCCTATGGCGGCGGCTTCGAGCTGGCGATGGCGTCGGATTTCATCATCGCCTCCGATCGCGCCAGGTTCGCTGTGCCCGAAATCCAGCTCGGCCTGCTGCCGGGCTTCGCCATCGTTCGCCTGCACGAGATCGTTGGCCGGGCGAAAGCGAAGGAACTCAGCATTCTCGGCGATCCGATCAGCGCGTCGGAAGCCGAGCGGATCGGACTGGTGCTGCGCGTGGTGCCGCACGACACCCTGATGACCGAGGCGATGGCGTTCGCGGAACGGATCGCCGCCAAGCCGCGGCTCGCGGTGGCGATGGCGAAGTCATTCTACAATCGTGGCCTCGGCGGCGACGAGATGCGCCACGCCGTCGACGGCTTCCCGCTCCTGATGATGCACGAGGACGCGCGCGAAGGCGTCAGCGCCTTTCTCGAAAAGCGCAAGCCGAAATTCAGCTAGGTCTCGACCATGCAGCGACGAACCTTCACAGGTGCGCAGGGCGAGACGATCGTCGCCGAGTCGGTCGGCGACGGTCCGCCGGTGTTGCTTGCGCATGGCGGCGGTCAGACGCGGGCCGCCTGGTCGAAGGTTTGCAAGGCGCTGGCGAAAGCCGGGCATCAAGCCATCGCCATCGACATGCGCGGCCACGGCGAAAGCGACTGGTCACCGTCCGGCGCTTACCGCTTTTCCGACTTTGCCGAGGATCTCCTCGCCATCGCGGATACGCTGCAAGGCAAACCGGCGCTGGTCGGCGCCTCGCTTGGCGGGCTCGCGGGGCTGCTGGCCGAGGGCGAGTTGCGGCCCGGCGTCTTTACCTCGCTGACGCTGGTGGACGTGACCCCGCAACTGGAGCCAGAAGGCGTCGCTCATATCCTCGGCTTCATGGCCGCGCATATCGACAAGGGCTTCGCCACCGCCGATGAAGCCGCCGCCGCCATCGGCGCCTATTTGCCGCACCGCAGGCAGCGCGGCGCTTCCGGGACGCTGGAACGCTATCTGCGCAAGTGCGACGACGGACGGCTGCGCTGGCACTGGGACCCGCAGTTCATCGCCGCGGCGAACCGAATGCCGCCGGAAGATTCGGAGACACGCTTCGCTGACGCCGCGCGACGGCTACACCTCCCCGTTCATCTGATACGGGGCGCTTCCAGCAACCTGGTGACACCGGAGGCGGCCCGGCAGTTCCTCCGGTTCGCGCCCCACGCCGCCTATACCGACATCGCAGACGCCGGACACATGGTGGTCGGCGATCGCAACGATGCGTTCACCGATGCGATCGTGCGCTTCCTGCGCGAACAATCATTCACGCCACATCCGCATTCATGATGTTCGCGTCGTCTCGGCCATTTCGCCGCCTACGCCGAATATCGCGCTTGCGTGAAAATCTAACGCTCGTTAGCTTGCTTGCAAAAGCCTCCCGAGAAAGGCTGTCACCTTCTCATGTGTGCCGCACCTGCGGAGCCAAATTGTAGATGACGGACGGAAACGACAAGTTGGGGGATGCCCACAAGACGGGCGGACCTGTTCTGGAATGCAGGTCCGTCGAGCGTCGGTTCGGCGGCATCGTTGCGTTGAACGGGATCGATCTCCAGATCAATCGTGGCGAGATCTTCGGACTTGTCGGCCCCAACGGGTGCGGCAAAACGACCCTCACGAATGCGATCACGGGATTCTATCCGCCGCAACGCGGCAATATCCTCCTGAACGGCAACGACATCACCGGCCTCGCGCCGCACAAGGTCGCGCGCCTCGGGGTTGCGCGCACTTTCCAGAATCTCGCGCTGTTCAACGGCATGAGCGTGCTCGACAACATTCTTCTCGGCCGCCACGTCCACATGCACGCCAGCGTGCTGCGGACCGCCGGCTATTGGTGGCTCGCGCGCGGCGACGAAACCGCAAATCGCGCCGCGGTTGAGGAAGTCATCGACTTTCTGCAACTTGAAAGCGTACGCGACGAGCTGGTGGACGGCATCCCCATCGGCCTGAAGAAGCGCGTCGAACTTGCGCGCGCGCTCGCCGCCGAACCGAGCCTGCTGATTCTCGACGAGCCGATGGCCGGCATGAATCAGGAAGAGAAGGAATACATGGCGCGCTTCATTCTCGACGCGCGCGACGAGCGCCATGTCACGGTGCTGCTGATCGAACACCACATGGACGTCATCACGGGCATCTGCGACCGAATGCTGGCGCTGAACTACGGTGCGATGATCGGCTCCGGAATTCCGGCGGAGGTCGTCGCCGATCCCCGCGTGGTTGAAGCCTATATCGGAGGCACCCATGCAGCCCACTGACGGCGGCGCCTCCACCTCCACGAACACGACGTGGGATTTCGGCGCGGATACCACGCTGAGCCACCTGCTCGCCAAGAACGCCGAGGTGTTTCCCTCCGGCGTCGCGATGCGAGAGAAAAGCAAAGGCATCTGGCAGGAGATGACCTGGCGGCAGGTGCTCGACTGTATGCTGCAATTCGCCGCCGGATTGGAAGAACTCGGCTTCAAGGGCGACGACGTGCTGCTTGTGGTCGGCGACAATCGGCCGCGGCTCTACATCGGCATGATCGCGGCAGGCGCGCTGGGCGGCTACGCCATGCCGGCGTTCCCCGACGCCACGCTCGACGAGGTGCGCCATTTCGTTCACGAGGCCGACGTCCGCTTCGTTCTTGCCGAAGATCAGGAACAGGTCGACAAGATGCTCGACTTGCGCGAACAGGGCGCCAGCATCGCACACATCGTCTATGACGACCCGCGCGGCCTCGCGACTTATCCGTTCCCCGGCCTGATTTCGTGGGACGCGCTGTGCGCCCGGGGCGAAGCGCGCCTGAAGGCAGAGCCCGGCTTACGCGAAGCCCTGATCCAACGCGCGACGCCGGACGGCCCGGCGGTGTTCGTTCATTCGTCTGGCTCGACCGGCAAGCCCAAAGGCATCGTGCTGTCGCATCGCAACCTGCTGTCGGGCGTGCGCAATGCCTATCACGGTGGTGCCTTCGATTTCGGCGAAAGCATCCTGGCCTATCTGCCGATGGCGTGGGTCGGCGACTTCGCCGTTACCGTCGCGGCTGGCGTGGCGCTGCGCTTCACCATCAACATTCCCGAGCGGCAGGAAACCGTACTGCAAAACATGCGCGAGGTGGCGCCGACATTCTATCTCGCCGCGCCGCGAAGCTGGGACAACATGCTCACCACCATCCAGGTGCGCATGGAAGATTCCACGCCGCTGAAGAAGGCGATCTACAAATTTTTCATGACCTCGGCGCTGGCGGCCGAACGTCGCAAACTGGAAGGCGGACAACCGACGCTGAAGGAGATGTTGCTTAATCCGCTCGGCGAGTTGCTGGTCTACGGTCCGATCAAGGATCAATTCGGCCTGTCACGCCTGCGCGGCGCCTTCACCGGCGGCGAGGCGATGGGCGAAGATACCTTCGTGTTCTATCGCGCGCTCGGCATCAAGTTGCGGCAACTCTACGGACAGACCGAAAGCAGCGCCTACAACGCGCTGCAAAGCCCGGATGAGGTGCGGCTCCATACGGTCGGACGGCCCTTCCCCGGCGTCGACGTGCAAATCAGCGGCGATGGCGAAATCCTGATCCGGTCCGGCAGCGTCTTCAGCGGCTATTTCAAGCAGGAGGCCGCCACCCGCGAAGCGCTGCGCAACGGCTGGCTGCACACCGGCGACGCCGGCTATCTCGAACCCAACGGGCATCTCGTGGTGCTGGGCCGATTATCCGACGTCGTCCACACCGCGAAGGGCGAGCGCTACATCCCGAACTACATCGAGAACCGCCTCAAGTTCAGCCCCTACATCAAGGAGGCCGCCGTCCTCGGCGCCGATCGCGACACGCTGGCGACGCTGATCTGCATCGACAAGGAAGCGGTCGGTTTCTGGGCCGAGTTGCGCGGCATTTCCTACATGTCCTATGCCGACCTCTCGCAGAAGCCGGAAGTCGCAGCGCTCATCCTGGACGCCGTGAAGCACGTCAATCGCACATTGCCGGAAGCACTTCACCTCAAGCGCTTCGTCAATCTGCACAAGGAATTCGACGCTGACGACGGCGAGATCACCCGCACGCGCAAGATTCGCCGCAATGTCGTCGAGGATCGGTACGCGCCGATCATCAGTGCCATCTACGACAACCAGAAAAGCGTCCTGATGAAAGCCCAGATCACTTACGAGACCGGCGAAGTCGGCGTGATCGAGCGCACACTCTCGGTGCAGGAGGTCTGAACCATGGATATCCTCTTGCTGCTGGAATCGGCTCTCAACGGCGCGCTGGTCGGCCTGATGTATTCGCTGGTCGCGATGGGCATCGTGCTGATCTACAAGTCATCGTCGGTCCCGAACCTCGCGCAGGGAGCGATGGTGATGCTGGCCGGCTATGTCATCCTGGCCTTCGCGAACCAACTGCATTTGCCGCTATGGGCGGCGATCCCGCTCGGCATCGTCACCATGTTCATCATCGGCGTCGGCATCGAACGCGTGGCGCTGCGGCGGCTGGCGGGCCGCCCGATCATCATGATTCTGATGATGACGCTCGGCATCGAAATCTTTCTCCGTGCCGGCTCGATGACAATCTGGGGCGGCACCTCGCGACCGCTGCCGATCGGCATCAGCGACTCGCCGCTGTTCCTCGGACCGCTGCTGATCAACCGTGCCTACGCGGTCGGCGCCGGCGTCGCGGTCGCGATGTTCGTGCTGCTGGTGCTGTTCTTCCGCTCCAGGATCGGCATCGTATTGCGCGCGATCTCGGACGACTACACCGCCGCGTGGTCGGTCGGCATTTCGGTCGAGCGCGGCGTCGCGCTCTCGTGGGCGATCTCGGCCGTGGTGGCGACCATCGCCGCGGTGCTGTGGGGATCGGTGCAGGGCGTCGATCAGTCGCTGGCGCTGTTGCTGCTCAAGGGCGTGACGGTGGCCGTGCTGGGCGGGCTCGACAGCATCGGCGGCGCGCTCCTCGCCGGCATCCTGCTCGGCGTCGTCGAGGGACTGGCCTCCATCGTGCTCGATCCGCTGCTCGGCGGGGCCAGCCGCGAACTGGTCGACGCGGCGATGCTGATCCTCACCATCATGCTCCGACCGCACGGTCTGTTTGGCCGTCACGATATCGAGCGGGTGTAAGATCATGCTGTTTCGTCAAGCCGGCATTCTTCATACCAACTACGCGCAGGATCGCGCGCTGTTCCCGATCCCTGCCGACCGATGGATGATCGGCGGGCTGCTGCTGCTGGCGGCCGCCGCGCCGTTCTACATGAGCACGCTGTATTTGAGCAGCTACCTGCTGCCGTGGCTGGTGTGGACCGCCGCGGCCCTCGGTCTCAATCTCATTCTCGGCTGGGCCGGACAGTTTCACCTCGGCTACGCCGCCGTGATGGGTATCGGCGCTTATGCGGCGGTTCACGCACAACGCAACGGCGTACCGTGGGAAATCGCCATCGTGCTGGCCGGATTGACGGCGGCGGTGATCGGCAGCGTCTTCGCGTTCGCGGCGTTGCGCGTCAAAGGGCTCTACCTCGCGCTGTCGACGCTGGCGCTGCAATTCGTGATGGACTGGACCATCTCGCATGTACCCGCCATCTCCGGGGGCACGCAGGCGACGCTGCAGGCGCCGGACATCCGCATCCTCGGCCAGGCGGTGACATCGGACGCCGGTCTCTATTACGTCGCGCTGGTGTGGTGCGTGCTTGTCACCACCTTCATGCTGAACCTGAGGCGCACCGCGCTCGGCCGCGCGCTGGTCGCGGTCCGCGAGAAGGACTATGCCGCCGCCGTGATCGGCGTGAACAGCTTCTATTTCAAGCTCGTCGCGTTCGCGACCTCGTCCTTCATCGCCGGCGTCGGCGGCGCGATCCTGATCGGGACGTTCTATCACGCGGTGACGCCGGAGCAGTTCTCCGTCGACGTTTCGATCCAGGCGCTGGCGATGGTGATCGTCGGCGGCCTCGGCAGCATCATCGGCAGTTATTTCGGCGCGGGCTTCATCCTGCTGATGCCCGGCGTCATGAACGCCTTCATCTCGTGGCTCACCGCCCAGTTCGGCTTCTCGCTGGGCATCGAGACGCTGGCCCACCTGCCCCACGCGCTCTACGGCGCGCTGATCATCGGTTTCCTGCTGATCGAACCGCTGGGCCTGGGCAAAATCTACGGAAACATCCGCGATTATCTGCTCGTCTGGCCCTTCGGCTACGTCAAGAAATAGCGCCCCATGACAGCCATCACCCAACACGCCACCGACGAGGTCCTGACGCTCAACAACGTCGAAGTGGTCTATGACTACGTCTCGCTGGCGATCAAAGGCGTTTCGCTCGCCGTTCCGAAGGGCGGCATGGTGGCGCTGCTCGGCGCTAACGGCGCCGGCAAGAGCACCACCTTGAAATCCATCAGCGGGCTTCTGGCGGCCGAACGCGGCGAAGTGCGGCGCGGCGAAGTGAAATTCCAGGACCGCAGCATCAGCGGCCTGATGCCGCAGGATCGCGTCAAGCTCGGCATCGCGCATGTGCTGGAAGGCCGCCGCGTATTCGAACATCTCACGCCGGATGAGAACCTGATCGCCGCCTCCGCCGTGCGTAGCCGGCACGACGCCGCCCGCAACAAGGATCGTGTCTACAGCTATTTTCCACGCCTGTTCGAGCGTCGTTCCAGCGCCGCCGGCTATCTCTCCGGGGGCGAACAGCAGATGCTTGCGATCGGCCGCGCGCTGATGACGCAACCGAAGCTGTTGATGCTGGACGAGCCGAGCCTTGGTCTCGCGCCGTTCCTGGTCGCGGAGATATTCCAGATCCTCAGCCGCATCAACCGCGAAGAAGGTCTTTCGGTGCTGCTGGTCGAGCAGAACGCTATCGCCGCGCTGGAAATCGTTTCGCACGGCTACCTGATCGAAAGCGGCCGCATCGTCATGCACGACACGGCCGAAGCCTTGAAGAAAAATCCGGATATTCAGGAGTTTTACCTCGGAGGCGCCGAGAACAAGAATTTCCGCGACATCAAGCACTACCGGCGTCGCAAACGCTGGTTGACGTAACAGCGGCGCCTGCCACACTCACGTCACGTCGGAACCAAGAAAATAACCAATCCACCGTCCGAACAAGGGAGGACACATATATGAAACTCAAATCGATCATCGGCGGTTTTGCGCTGATGCTGACCAGCAGCTTGGCCGCGCACGCCGCCGATCCGGTGAAGTTCGCGCTCTGCTACGACCTCAGCAAAGCCTATACTTTCGTCACGCCGCAGGTGGCGCAGGCCGCCAAGGACTACGCCGAACTGCTGAACGCCAAGGGCGGTCTTGAAGGCCACCCGATCGAGGTGATCGTGCAGGATCACGGCAACGAGCCGCAGCGCGGCATCGAATGCTACGAGCGGCTGAAGCGTGAAGGCGTGATGGTGTTCGACATGCTGTCGACGCCGGTGTCGCGCGCGGTGCTGCCGCGCGTCATGAAGGACGGCAACATCCTGATGCAGTCGCTCGCGGGCCGCGGCGACGCGGTGGACGGCAACGTCTTCAAGTGGGTCTTCCCGATCGGCCCGACCTATTGGGGTCAGGCCGCCAACGACATCGGTTACATCAAACAACAATCCAAGGGCAACCTGAAGGGCGTCAAGATCGCCTTCGTCTACGTCGACTATCCGTTCGGCCAGGAGCCAATCGGCATTCTGAAGACGCTGGCGCAGAAGGAAGGCTTCGACCTGCAACTCTTCCCCTACCCGTTGCCCGGCAACGATCAGGCTTCCGCCTGGACCCAGATCCGCCGCTTTAATCCAGACTGGATCATCAGTTGGAGCCTGTCGAACATGCACGTCATCGCTTCGCGTGAAATGAAGCGGAACGGCATTCCGATCAGCAAGTACATTGCGGTCAACTGGCTCAACGAGGTCGACATCAAGAATATCGGCCCCGAGGCGGCCAAGGGCCTGAAGCGCGGGACCAATGTCGCCGGCGGATCGACCCAGCCGCTGGTGCAGGAAATCATCAAGGAGCTCTACGACAAGGGTAAAGGCAACGGCGACCGCAAGAACCTTGAGGACGTGTACTACAACACCGGCCTCGCGATCTGGTCGATCGGCTTCGAGGGCGCGCGTCTCGCCATCAAGAAGGACGGCTGGCCGCTCACCCCGCAGAAGCTCAAGGATGGTCTCGAGAGCATCAAGGGCTTCGACGCCAATGGCCTGATGGCGCCGGTCACCGTGACCGCGGCGGATCACGGCGGCGGCGGCAAGACCCGCATCGAGATGTGGGACGGCACCAAGTGGGTGCCACAGACCGACTGGATCGCGTCGTTCTCGGATGATGTCTGGAACGTCGTCAAAGAGCAGTCGGCGGCGTACGCCAAGTCCGAGGCGAACAAGTAAGCGCGAGCAGACGGATCATGGCCGGGCTCGTCCCGGCCATGACGGCCAAGCCTTCGCCAGCAACATGCCAAAACCCGCCTCGCCGTCAGAGGCGGGTTTTGCTTGTTGGCAAACCTCCTATCGCCCCGGCGCTCCGCCGATCTGCTCGAACACGGTTTCACAGGTCATCAGATCGAGGTGTCCGCCGCCGGCATTCTTGAAAAAGGTGATGTCGCTCGCCGTGCGACGCCCCGCCACCGACCCACTCGCAAGATCGTAGAGATCGCCGAGCACATCGGCCTCGGTCATTACGCCGTCGGCGATCGGCTGAAGGATGTCGCCGACGCCGTGAAACGCGGTTTCGCGTCGATCCACGAACACGCGCGCGCGCCGCACCGCGTCGTCATCCGCCTCGCGCGTTTGCGGCGTGTAGCCGCCGACCAGATCGAGATGCACGCCCGGCTTGAGGTGCGCCCCCTTGATCAGCGGCGTATGGGATCGCGTGCAGGCCGAGATCACGTCGGCTTCGCGGGTTGCTGTATCGAGATCGGTGACAACCTTCGCCCCGATGCCGTCCAGCGTCAGCCGGTCGGCCAGTTCGGAGGCCCGCGCGCGATTTCGATTCCAGATCAGAACGCGCGCGAGCGAGGGCCGCACCACGCGATGCGCCTGCGCCAGCCACCACGACATCTTGCCGGCTCCAACCACAAGCATGGTTTCAGGCTCCGGATTCGCCAGCAATTTGACCCCCAGCGCTGAATCCGCCGCCGTACGCCAATGCGTGATCGAGGTCCCGTCGATCACCGCCAGCGGCCGCCCGTCGCTGCCGTCGAACAGCACGCAGACCGCCTGCACCGCAGGCAGTTCGCCCGCAGCCAGGTTCGACGGAAAGCTGGTGAACATCTTGCTGAGCATGTAGCGGCCGGGGTCGACCGCGCTGCGGATCACGTACTGCGCCGCCTCAACGCCCATGAAGCCATCAAGGATTTCGATCTTCGTGCGCCGATGCGCGGCCTCCATCGCCGCGATCAACACCGGAAACGACAGCGCACCGGCGACCTCGGCATCGCTGACAAACCGCATTTCACCTCCCAACTTCTGCCGCCCGGACAATCTCAACGGAGCAGCCGGCACGATTTCATTGCAGTCGCGAGCACCGCCCGCCCTGCCATTCATATCTACGTCGGGCGGCACGGCCGGGCCATCGAATGTGATCGATGACCCTGCTCTTATAGCGGTTCTGAGGAGGCTGAACAGCCGCGACTTCAGGACACCACGGGAAGCACGTCGATATCGTAACCGTGCGTCAGCGAACGCTGCAGCACCGGATCGTGCAATTCCATGTCGAAGCGCGCGGCGGGGCGGATGCCGCCGATGGCACCGGGCGTGCCACAGAACATCAGCGTCCCGGGCGGCAAGGTGTCGGCATCGGCATATTTGCGAATGAGATCGCGCGGCGTGCGCAGGCTCGACACCGCGCTCTCCTGATAGAGGATACGTTGGCCATCGATGGTGGCCCAGGAGCGCAACATCAGGTCATCCCAATGGCCCTCGATCTCAGCATAGGACCAGAGCTGCCGCCCGACCGGCTTGCCGCAAAGTTGCTTCGACAGCGCGATACCGAAGGTTTCCGCCTTGCGGTCGGTGTGGTCGGAGCCGATGCCGATCCACAAGCCATCCGCCAGCGCGATCACAACCGGCTCGACCTCGCCGGAACTGTCCGGACCGAGAACCACCAGCTTGTCGGCCTGAGTGAGCGTCTGCGCCGCGACACGATAGTAAAGCGGCGTGGTCGAAGGCCGCGGCACGCCGATGGCGGCCAGTTCCTCGATGTGATGCTCGATCGCGGCGACATCTCGCCCCGCCCATCCGGCGATCACAAGCGTCCCGATGGAGAGCGCGATCCGGTCGGTCCCCTGCTTCGTGATACGGTCAAACTGCAACATCGTCGGTCCTCGGTAATCCTGCCGGTTGGTCTGAAATCTCGCCGCGCTCGATCTGCAAGGTGCGGTCGGCAATCGCATCGAGCAGCGCGGGTGTAGATTCGGTGATGAGCAACGCCAGTTCGGGGCGGTGCTTGCGCAGTTCGCCCAGCGTCCGCGCATAATCCAGCGCCAGCGCCGGCGCAAGTCCCTGGAACGGCTCGTCGAGCAGCAAGACCTTGCGCGCGACCATCAGCGCGCGGCCGAGCGCCACCATCTTGCCCTGCCCACCCGACACGCCGCCACCTGGTCGTTTGCGCAGATCGCGCAACTGTGGAAGGAAGGTGTAAATCTCCTCGAGCCGGTTATTCTGTTCGCTCTTGTCGAAATTGAGCGCGAGACCCGGCAGCCTGATGTTTTCCTCGATGCTCATTTCCGGCACCAGCCGGCGATCCTCCGGCGCGTAGCCGATGCCCGCCCGCGCGCGATAGTGTGCCGGATGCTTGCGAAGGTCGTCGCCGTCGAGCCGGACATCACCACCCTCGAGCGGGAGAAGTCCCATGATCGCGCGCAGCGTCGTGGTCTTTCCGGCGCCGTTGCGGCCGATCAAAATCGTGGTCTTGCGTTCGAGAATCTCGCAGCTGACGCCGCGCAGCACGCGGACGCCCTCAATGGACACCTGAACCTTGTCGAGCACGAGCGTCATGCGACACCTACGACATTCTTCAGAACGCGCTCGTCCTTGAAGACCTCGTCGGGACGGCCCTGCGCCATCACCGTCCCCGCATTCCAGACCAGCACGCGATTGGCGTAACGCGCCACCACGTCCATGTCGTGCTCGACGAACAGCGCGGTGATGTTGCGGGTGCGCAACGCGCTCATCAAGGCCTCCATCAGCGAGAACCGTTCCAGCGTGCTGACGCCGGAGGTCGGCTCGTCGAGCAGCAAGAGGCGCGGCTTGAGCGCGAGCGCCACCGCGATATCGAGCAGCTTGCGATGCCCCTCCGGCAGGGTGCGGCTGATGCGGCTGCTATCATCGCGCAGACCGACGAGATCGAGCAGTGCCGTCGCCTCCTCGCGCCGGGCCGGCACCGCCAGCGGTCGCATCATCGTCCACAATCCGTCGTTGGCGGCCAGCGCCAGCATCATGTTGTCGAGCACGCTCTGGTCGGAAAACAGTTGCGGAATCTGGAAGGCGCGCGCGACCCCGCGACGGGTGATGGCACGCGGGGTCAACCCCGTGATGGCCCGGCCGTCGAGATGAATACTGCCGGACTTCGGCCGCACGTAACCCGTGCAGAGATTGAGCAAGGTGGTCTTGCCGGATCCGTTGGGGCCGATAACCGCGAGGAATTCGCCCTGATTGATATCGAGATTGACGCCGTCGGCGGCCTTCACGCCATTAAACTCGACGTGCAGATCCCTCACCTGCAGAATGGACGTGCTCATTTGGCCGGGACCTCGCTGCGGGAGAGAAGGCCGTAGAGTCCCTTCGGCAGGAACATGATGACGCCGATCAGCGCCGCGCCGACGATCAGATTCCAGGCGTCGGTATACGCCGCCGCTTCCGTATGAAGCAGTTCAAGGAAGAATGCGCCGATAAACGCGCCCGGTACGCCGCCAATGCCGCCGAGCACGGCGACAAGAACCAGATGACCCGAAGCGGTCCAGAACGCGAAGTCCGGCACCACGCGACCGATGGCGAAGCCCGCAATGGCGCCGCCCAATCCCGCCAGCACCGCAGAAACGATGTAGGCAACCAGCAGCACCGCCCAGACCGGAACGCCGAGATATTCAAGCCGCACTTCATTGGTGTGAACCGCAGACAGGGCATGACCGAGCGGACTGTCGAGATAGCGATGCACCGCGAACCCGACCAGTATCATCAGCGCAACGCTGCCGTAGAACAGAACGGCTTTGAAGGCCGGCTCGCCGAGCACGACGCCGAACACGGTCGGAACGGGAATGGTCATGCCGTCGGTGCCGCCGGTGACGCCGTAGAGCTTGGCGAACAGCGCGTAGAACACCATCGATACCGCGAGATTGAGCATCGCGAAAAAGATCGCGCGATAGCGAATGAGAAACGCGCCGACCACCGCGCCCGCGAGGCCCGTGATCAGAACCGAGAGCACCAGCAACAGGCCGAAATCGGAAATGCCGGCACCCGCAAGGAACGCGACGCCATAAGCACTCGCCGCGACAAACATCGCATGGCCGATGGAAATCAGGCCGGCGCGGAGCAGCACAGCGACGCCGAGCGCGGCCAGCCCCTTGGCGATGGCCATCGTCAACACGAATTGCAGCCAGGGCGCCGCCACCGGAGCCACCAGGATGGCAATGATTGCAGCTATCAGAAGTGTCGCCCGCATCAGATTCTCCGGGTCGTGATCGCGCCGAACAGTCCGTAGGGACGCACGAGGAGCACGATCAGCATCGCCGCATAGGGTGCGACCGCATCGAGCGCGGGCACGAAGTAGATCGCCAGCACGCGGGCGAGCGCGACGATCAATGCCGCGAGCGCCGCGCCCTCGATCTGTCCCAGCCCGCCGATGGCCGCGACCGCGAAGGCCAGCACCATGGTATCGGCGCCGAGACCGGGCGCGACGCCGGAGGTCGGCACCGCCAGCGCGCCGCCGAGCGCCGCCAGGAACACGCCGAGCGAGAACGCAAGGATGAAAATCTTGTTGGTGTCGACGCCGATCGACTGCGCCATCTCGCGATCCGCGACGACGGCGGTGACCAGACGCCCGAGCCGGCTATGCTTGATCAGCAACCGCAGGCCGAACACGACGATGATCGCCATAGCCACCAGAAACATCTGATAGTTGAGATAGACGACGCCGCCGATGCTGGTACTTCCCATCAAACGCATCGGGGTGTCTTCATAGAAGGATTGCACGCCGAAAATCATGCGTTGCAAATCCTCGAGGATCAGGAATAGGCCGAACGTGATCAGGATCTGGACGGCTTCTGACTTGCCGTAGGTCCATCGGATCAACGTGCTTTCGATCAGGGGGCCGAGCACCACCGCGACCAGCGCAGCGCTGAACAGCAACGCGACGAAGGACAGATACGGGTTGAGATGCCGGCTCGCGATGAAGGCGCAGATCGACGCGGCAACATAGGCGCCGATCGAATAAAAGCTGCCATGCGCCACATTCAGCACACGGAGCACGTTGAAAACCAGCGTCAACCCCACCGCCGCGAAGAAAATCAGGGCGGCGCTGGAGAGCGTATCGAGCACCAGCGGAATGATGGCATTCATCGTCCGTTCCCCTTGCCTCAGCACGCCTTACACGGGAATTCCGCGAAAGGCGTGCCGGGCCGATGTCGTGCGCCTGTCGGCTTACTTGTAGCTGCCGGGCTTCGGCAGCGAGGCCGCGAACTCCGGTTTGAGCGTCGAAATCCAGGCGATCGGATCCTGCCCTTCCTTCGGCATCAGCATGTCGCCCTTGTAGCGAACCATGTCGCCGATGACGGGGAAGCTCTGCGTCGGTGACTTCACGGTGACGCCGACGATCTGATCGACGACGCCGTCGTTATCCGGACGGGTTTGCGTCTTGCCGGTCAGCGTCGTCACCGTGCTGCCCTTCATGGCTTCGGCGATCTCCGCACGGCTCGGCCACTTGCCGCCATTCTTCTTCATCGCACTCTCATAGGCCGCCTTCACGTAGAGAATGCTGTTGGCCATCTTCATCGAAGGAAATACCGGATATTCACCGAATTTAGCCTTGTAGGATTCGGCGAACTTCTTGGTTTCGGGATTGGCTTCGGCATCCGGCGACATCCACCAGCCGTCGCCGAGCACGCCGACGATCACGCCTTCCGGCAACGGCACGCGCTGGAGCACGGTTTCGCCCAATGCCAGAATGACCTGGCTGGAGGTGAACAGGCCACGCGGCTGCGCCTGCCGCACGAAGTTCTCCAGATCGGCGCCCCAGAGATTGGAGAACACCACATCCGGCCGCGCCGTGGTCAGACGCGAAATCTCCGTCTGGTAGTTCGGCGAGCCGAGCTTCGGAAACAGTTCTGCGACCACCTGAACGTCCGGCTTCAACGCGTGCAGCGCAGCCTTAAAGATCTTCGCGGCGTCATGACCGAACGCATAGTCCGGGTTGATGATCGCGACCGTCTTCACGTCCGGCTTCTTCGCCAGCAGATAGACCGCATAGGCGATGAATTCCGGAACGGTATTGCCGTTGGGGCGGAACACATACTTGCTCTTGCCGTCCTGCAAAAGCTGATGGGTATCGCAATTCCAACCGACGGTCGGCACCTGGAGCTGTTCGGCGATCGGCGCCAGCGCGAGACAATTCGCGCTCGACAGCGCGGCCAGCATCACCTGGTTCTTCGGCTCGGCAGCGAGGCGGCGATATTCGGTGATGACGCCCTGCGCGCCCTGCGCTTCGTCGACATAGGTCGGCGCGATCTTGACGCCGCCAATGCCGCCCGCCGCGTTGATCTGATCGATCATCAGATCGGCCGCATTCTTGCCCGGCATTCCGTAGGCCGCGGCCGGCCCCGACGTGAAGGTGAAGATACCGAGGCCAAGCGCGTCTGGCTTGTTCTGAGCGGACGCCGGCATCGTCGCGCCGAGGCAGCTTACGAGCGCAAGCGTGGATAGAGCCATTTTGAACTTCATCACATTTCCCCTCTCGTGGTGATTAGGATCGTTCTCGCAAGAATCGCGCCAGTTCGCCCGTTACACCGGGTCGAAGTAGTGGATCTCGATCAACATGCAGCCGTTGACGGATTTGAAGGGACCGTGCGCCGCGTGCGGCGGACGGCAGGCATAGGTGTTCGGCGGAAAGCTCCTGCCGCCTTCGCCGTTGGCATCGTTGCCTACGATCAGGTCACCGGAGACGAGATACACTTCCTCCCAGTACTCGTGAGAAAATGGCGCGGTGGTGTAAACGCCCGGCGCGAAGCGCAGCAGCCGCGTGCGGGTGCCGCGACGATTGTCCTCGTCAAGCGAGCCGGACAGAATCTTCTGCTGAATGCCCGCCGGGTAACCGGCCGGGGTTTCCCAGCCGCTGTTCATGTCGAGCGTGTAGAACTCATCGTGCTTCTTGTTCACAGGCATTGGCTTGCTCCTTGAATTTCAGAATCAGGCGGCTTTGCCCGGCGCGGCGGAAACGCCGTTCAGGTCGTAGGAGTCCAGCATCCGCTGCACCAGCGCGTCGGACGCGGCCCAGTCGTAGGTGCGATAGGAATGGCCCTTGGTGACGAAGGTCGCGCCCGCGTAGAACATTTCGTACTGCTGATGACGCGAACCGAATTCCGAGCCGACGGCGTCCCAGGCCAGCTTGTAGAACTTCACGCGATCGTGGGAACTTGCCTTCGGCGACTGTTGGGTCTTGCCGATCAGCGCGGCGATCTCGGGATTGCCGAAATCGGCGACGGAGGACGGCAGCATGATCATGCCGCCGCCGGCCAGTTCGCGCAACGTCGACAGGATGTGTCCGTAGAGCTGCTGCGTCAGCACCTGCGCTGCGTAGAGCGTATGCCGATGCGGAATGAAGTAAGGGCCAACCTGCGAGCCCTTGGCTTCCATGGCAGCAACCAGTGCGTCCACCATGCCGGTTTCGGCCGCGAGTTGCCCCAGCATCTCGCGCACCTGCGGAAACTGGGTAACGCCGTTCATCTCGGCCGTTCGGTGCGCAAGCCCGGTGAGGAATTTCAGCTTTACGCTAAGGCGCACCATGGCCTGATAGTTCTGGTAGACGTGACAGGGCGTGGCGTGAAACTGCTTCTGGCACATCTCCACATTGCCCTCGATGAAAACGCGATCCCAAGGCACCTTCACATCGTCGAAGTAGAGCACCGAGTCGTTTTCGTCGAAGCGGCTGGACAACGGATTGTCGAACACCGACACCGCCGCATCCTCATAGGACTTGCGCGACAGCATCTTGAGACCCTTGGTGTTCATCGGAATCGCGAAGGACATCGCGTAGCGCTCCTCGCCCGGACGCATCGGCTGAATGGTGGTGACGAACACCTCGTCGGCGACGACACCGCCGGTCGCCAGCATCTTGGCGCCGCGCACCGTGATTCCCTCAGCATCCTGGTCGACGACGCCGGCGGTCAGGAACGGATCGGCCTGGTCTGCGGCTCCCTTCGAGCGGTCCGCCTGCGGATTGATGATGACGTAAGTCAGGTAGAGATCGTTGTCGCGTGCATAGCGATAGTACGACGCAAGCGCGTCGGCGCGCTTCGGGTCATAGGCGTTGAAAACGTCGAGCCCCATGTACATGCCGGCAATGCAGGAGGCGACGTGATCCGGCGCACGGCCCATGAAGCCGGCGTGAAGCGAAGCCCAGGCTTCGAGCGCCTTACGACGCTGAACCAGTTCAGCGTAGGACGCCGGCAGCTGCCAGATGCGATTGGCGCGACCACCGCCATATTCGAACGTCATCAGATCGCGATTGTCCGGCGCGCTGGCGAAATCAAACAGCGACGACATCGACGTTGCAACATTGCCAAACGCGTGATGGCTGGTGACATCATGCACCACTTCACCATTGATGTAGATGGAGCGGCCGTCGTTCAGGCTCGAAAGATATTGCTTGGCAGAGCGCATCGGGTGTTCTCCAGCGTGAAAGATGAAAGTCGGGATTCTGTCAGTAGTGGATCGGAAGCGGCCATTCGGGCTCGCGCTCGGTCTCGTCGACCAGGTCGCGATAGCGACCGCGGAAGAAAACCAGCGGCATCGGCGTGTCGGGGTGGGTGGCGTGGCGAACGACGCGCACCACGAAGATGACGTGGTCGCCGCCGTCGTAATTGGCGTAAGGCGCGCATTCGAAATGCGCGAGCGCGCCGGAAATGAGCGGTGCCTCGGCGTGCCCCACCGTGGTCTTCACCTGATCCCACTTGTTCGACAGCGCGCGGGCGAACTTGTTGGAGATGCCTTCCTGCTCGCGCGCCAACACGTTGATGGCAAAACCCTTGGCTTCAAGCATCGCCGGCAGGCTCAGCGCTTTGCGATCGACGCTGAACAGAACGAGAGGCGGATCGACGGAAACCGAATTGAACGAACTCATCGTCATCCCGACAAGGTCGTCGCCCCTGCCGCGCGCGGTGACCACCGCAACGCCGGTGGCGAATTCTCCGAGTGAGCGCCTGAATTCGCGATCCTGCATGAAGGACGTGTCCGTCGTTGACGTTCCCGAGGATTTCATTATCTTTCAAGAATAGCTTTGTTGTAAAGCTAATTTGCGTAATGTCAACGACGATTTGGGGAAACTATGTTTCGCGTCCGCCTACGCGACTCATGTAGAATTACGAAATTCAAGAAAAATGAGGGACTTACAGTGGACTCCCCGTTGCTGACCACATCGCGACCCGAACTCCTCGACGACGGCGGCGACCAGACCTTCCGGGAGCTCCTCTATGCTTACTTCGCGTTCGGGCGCAGTCTCGATGCGGCCCGGGCGAAGTTCGCTGCCTATGCGAACCTGTCGACGACGCAGTATCTGATCCTGATCGCGGTGATGCACTCGCGGCAGGACGAACCCCTGGGAATCAATCAACTCGCGGAGCGCCTGTATCTCAGCGGCGCGTTCGTCACCATCGAGGTGAACAAGCTGGTGTTGGAAGGGCTGATCGAGAAGACCATCCATGCCGGCGATCGCCGTCGCGTGCAGCTCGCCGTAACGCCGGCGGGCATCGCGCGTCTGACGCGGCTTGCGGCGTTCCAGCGCCCGGTCAATGACGCGCTGTTCAGAACGCTTTCACGCGACGAGTTCAAGCAATTGCTGCAACTTCTCAATCGTCTCGCCGCCGATGGCGATCAGGCGATCAAGCTCGCCGAGCACATCGAGACGACGCTGCGGCTCGGCGACAATGGGCCGGCGTCGGCGGCGACACGCGGCCGCAAACGCACTGCCGGGCGATCACGCTGAGTGCCGTTATCTCTCCGTGCTGCCACGAGAGGTGAACGGATCGCGGCTCGAAACATCCTGCCGCAGGGCAACCCGGTCCACCACCCGCCTCGGAACACACGCTTTCTCCGCGCGTTCATCGGAAATTGCGTTCATATTGACATAGCCTGCATTTAGAACAGGAATAAATTGTCGATATGTTTGATCCGCCCGGTTGCCGGGACGAGGATTGACGCAAGCTAGCGTGCAGACTGGCCGATGCGCGTAATCGCATCGTGAGACCAGCGCACGACAGGGACGGGGAACGACGTGAACAGGTACCTCGCTTGGGATGAGACAACTGCGCGCGGCGTGATCGACGCGTTGAAGGCGAAGCCTGGTGCGCTGCTCCCCGTGCTGCACGAGCTTCAGGAAACTTTCGGCTATATCGCGGCAGACGCGGAACCGCTGATTGCGGATGCGCTGAACATCTCGCGCGCGGAAGTTCACGGCGTCGTGACGTTTTACGCCGATTTCCGTGTCACGCCCCCGCCCGCTCACCAGCTCAAGCTGTGCCGTGCCGAAGCCTGCCAGGCCATGGGCGCGGACCGATTGGCTGAGCGGGCCACCACGCGTCTCGGTATCGGCATGGGGAAAGCCACGCCGGATCGCCGCGTCTGTCTCGAGCCGGTCTACTGCCTCGGGCTTTGCTCGGTCGCGCCGTCGGCGATGCTCGATGGCCGCATCGTTGGCCGGCTCGATGAAAGAAAGCTCGACGCATTGCTCGCCGAGGTGGAGCGATGAGCCTGCGAATCTACATTCCCGCGGATGCCGCCGCCGTCGCGCTCGACGCCGATAGTGTCGCCACGGCATTGCAGGCAGCCGCCGCCCGAGAGGGCATTGAGATCGAGATCACCCGCACCGGATCGCGGGGGCTGCATTGGCTGGAGCCGCTGCTCGAGGTAGCCACCGCAAAAGGACGCATCGGCTACGGCCCCGTCGGCGTATCCGATGTCGCATCCGTTCTCGCCGCCGCGCGCGATGACAGCGCGCACCCGCTCTGCGTCGGCGTGGTCGATGACCTGCCGTTCCTGAAGCGGCAGACCCGCCTCACCTTTGCGCGCTGCGGCATCGTCGATCCGCGTTCGCTGGACGATTACGCCGCGCATGACGGCTACAAAGGCCTGGCGCGGGCGCTGGAGATCGGCGCGGTCGCGACCATCGCGGCGGTGACCACCTCCGGCCTGCGCGGACGCGGCGGCGCGGGTTTCCCGACCGGAATCAAATGGGACACGGTGGCCAAAACCGACGCCTCGCAGAAATATATCGTCTGCAACGCCGACGAAGGCGACAGCGGCACCTTCGCCGACCGCATGGTCATGGAAGGCGATCCTTTCGTTCTGATCGAAGGCATGACAATCGCCGGCATCGCGACCGGCGCGACGCTGGGCTACATTTATGTCCGCTCCGAATATCCGCACGCCATCGCCACGCTGAATGCAGCGCTTGTCGCAGCGCGGCGCGCCAACAGGCTCGGCCGCAATGTCATGGGCTCGCCGCATCATTTCGATATCGAAGTCCGCATGGGCGCCGGCGCCTATGTCTGCGGCGAGGAAACAGCCCTGCTCGACAGCCTCGAAGGCAAGCGCGGAACGGTGCGCGCCAAGCCGCCGCTGCCGGCGCATAAAGGTCTGTTCGGTTGCCCGACCGTGATCAATAATGTGCTGTCGCTGGCGACCGTGCCGCTCATTCTCGACAAAGGCGCGGAGTTCTATCGCGATTGCGGCATGGGACGTTCGCGCGGCACCATGCCTATTCAATTGGCCGGCAACGTCAGGCATAGCGGACTGTTCGAGGTCGCCTTCGGCATCACGCTCGGCGAACTTGTCGACGAGATCGGCGGCGGCACAATGAGCGGACGTCCGGTGCGCGCGGTGCAGGTCGGCGGCCCGCTCGGCGCTTACTTCCCGCGCGAACTGTTCGACACGCCGTTCGACTACGAGGCCTTCGCTGCGCGTGACGGACTGATCGGTCACGGCGGCATCGTCGTGTTCGACGACACCGTCGACATGGCGAAGCAGGCACGATTCGCGATGGAGTTCTGTGCCGTCGAATCCTGCGGCAAGTGTACGCCCTGTCGGGTCGGCTCGACGCGCGGCGTCGACGTGATCGACCGCATCATCAGGGACGAGAGCCGCGTCGCCAATATCGAACTGCTGAAAGACCTCTGCAACACGCTGAAGTTCGGATCGCTCTGCGCACTCGGTGGCTTCACGCCCTATCCGGTGATGAGCGCCATCACGCATTTTCCGGAAGACTTCGGCATCACGCCGCCGAGCCGACAGGCCGCGGAATAAGGAACCGATCATGTCGCTGGTCAACGAGATCGACTACGGCACGCCCGCCTCACCATCCACGGAAATAGTGACGCTCACCATCGACGGCCGCGTGGTTACCGTCCCCGCCGGCACTTCGATCATGCGCGCGGCGATGGACGCGGGCGTCGAGATTCCGAAACTGTGTGCCACCGACATGCTCGATGCGTTCGGTTCTTGTCGACTCTGTCTGATCGAGATCGAGGGCCGCGCCGGCACGCCGGCGTCCTGCACCACGCCGGTCGCCGAAGGCCTTGTGGTCGCAACCATGTCGGAACGGCTCGACCGGCTGCGCAAGGGCGTGATGGAGCTTTACGTTTCCGATCATCCCGTCGCCTCGCTCGATCCGTGCCAGCAGAACGACCTCGAACTGCTCGACATCGCCGCACAGGTCGGCCTGACCGAAAACCGCTACGGCTTCGACAGCGCGCGACACCGCAACACCGGACTCGACGTCTCCAATCCATATTTCATGTACGATCCGGAGAAGTGCATCGTCTGCTCACGCTGCGTGCGCGCCTGCAACGACGTTCAGGGCACTTTCGCGCTGACCATCGCCGGACGCGGCTTCGATTCGGTGATGGCGGCCGGCTCAGATCAATCCTTCATCGACTCCGACTGCGTTTCGTGCGGCGCCTGCGTGCAGGCCTGCCCGACCGGATCCCTGATCGAAAAGGCGGTCGTCGAGCAAGGCAAGCCCGATCGTTCGGTGATCACCACCTGCGCCTATTGCGGCGTCGGCTGTTCGTTCAAGGCGGAAATGAAGGGCGACCAGCTGGTTCGCATGGTGCCGTACAAAAGCGGCGCGGCCAATCACGGCCATTCCTGCGTCAAGGGCCGTTTCGCGTGGGGCTACGCCAACCACAAGGAACGCATTCTCGATCCGATGATCCGGAAGTCCACCACCGATCCCTGGCAAGTGGTGAGCTGGGAGGAAGCGATCGCCCATACGGCGTCGGAGTTCAGGCGCATCCAGGCCAAATACGGCGTCGGCGCCATCGGCGGCATCACCTCTTCGCGCTGCACCGACGAAGAAACCTTCCTGGTGCAGAAACTGGTGCGCGCCGGCTTCGGCAACAACAACGTCGATACGTGCGCGCGGGTCTGTCACTCCCCGACCGGCTATGGCCTCGGAACGACGTTCGGCACCTCCGCCGGAACGCAGGATTTCGATTCGGTCGAGCAGACCGACGTGATGCTGCTGATCGGCGCCAATCCGAGTGACGCGCATCCGGTGTTTGCATCGCGAATGAAGCAGCGCTTGCGTCAGGGCGCAAAAATCATCGTCATTGATCCGCGCAAGACCCAGTTGGTCCGCGCGCCGCACATCGAAGCGGCCTATCATCTTCCGACCCTGCCCGGCACCAATGTCGCGATCCTGACCGCGCTCGCCCATGTGATCGTCACCGAAGGACTTTGCGACGAAGAATTCATTCGCGCGCGTTGCGACTCGGTAGCCTTCCAAGACTGGGCGGCGTTCGTCGCGGAGACACGCAACAGCCCCGAGGCACTAGCCCAGGCGATCGGTGTCCCCGCCGCCGACGTTCGCGGGGCGGCACGGCTCTACGCGACCGGCGGCAACGGCGCGATTTATTACGGCCTCGGCGTTACCGAGCACAGCCAGGGCTCGACCGCGGTCATGGCGATCGCCAACCTGGCGATGGCGACCGGCAACATCGGCAGGCCGGGCGTCGGCGTCAATCCGCTGCGCGGCCAGAACAATGTGCAGGGCTCCTGCGACATGGGTTCGTTCCCGCACGAATTCTCAGGCTATCGCCACGTCTCGGACGACGCCGCGCGCGAGTTGTTCGTCAAGGACTGGGGCGTCCCGCTGGAGAAAGAGCCCGGACTGCGCATCAACAACATGCTGGATGCGGCGGTCGACGGCTCGTTCAAGGGGCTTTACGTTCAGGGCGAGGACATCATGCAGTCCGACCCGAACGCGAAGCACGTTGCCGCCGGCTTGCTGGCGATGGAATGCGTGGTGGTACAGGATCTGTTCCTGAACGAAACCGCCAATTACGCCCACGTCTTCCTGCCCGGTTCGACCTTCCTAGAAAAGGACGGCACCTTCATCAACGCCGAGCGGCGTATTCAACTGGTCCGCAAGGTGATGGAGCCGAAAAACGGCATGGCCGATTGGGAAATCACCTGCGCGCTGTCTAATGCACTCGGCTATCCGATGCACTACAACCATCCGTCGGAGATCATGGACGAGATCGCGCGGCTGACGCCGACCTTTGCCGGGGTTTCCTTCCGAAAGCTGGACGAGCTGGGATCGATCCAGTGGCCGTGCAATGAGAACGCACCGACCGGCACGCCGGTGATGCACATCGGCAGTTTCGTGCGCGGCAAAGGCAACTTCGTCGTCACCGAGTATCTGCCGACCGCCGAGCGCGTCGGTCCGCGCTATCCGCTGCTGCTCACCACCGGCCGCATCCTGTCGCAATACAACGTCGGCGCCCAGACGCGGCGCACCGACAACGTCGTGTGGCACGACGAGGATCTGCTGGAGATCCATCCCCACGACGCAGAAGAACGCGGCATCGCCGACGGAACCTGGGTCAAGCTGGCAAGTCGCGCCGGTGAAACCACGCTGCGGGCGCAGATTACCGACCGGGTTGCTCCCGGCGTCGTCTACACGACTTTCCATCATCCTGACACGCAGGCGAACGTCGTGACGACGGACTATTCCGACTGGGCAACCAACTGTCCGGAATACAAGTGCACGGCGGTGCAGGTGTCGCCCTCCAACGGACGAACGGAATGGCAGGAAGACTACAGCGCCTTCTCAAAACAGAGCCGGCGCATCGTGCCGGCCGACGCAGCCGAGTAAATCTCGTGCGGAACGTCCTTCTGAACGCGGTCGATATGCAATGCAGGGGGAGCCATGCCGATGCCACCCACTAAGCTGGTCGACATGGCAAATCAGGTCGGCACGTTTTTCGCCACGCAACACCGGATCGACGCGCCGGCGGCAGTTGCGGATCACCTGCGCAAATTCTGGGATCCCCGCATGCGCAGCCGCATCACATCCTATCTGAAAGACGGCGGAGCGGGGTTCGATCCGCTCGTACGCGAAGCAGTGCAACTGCTCGTAAGGGAGGACCGAGCGGATTAACGGGCGACCTTGATTGGTCGCCCGCTGCCATACCCTACTGCCAGCGCGTTTCAGGGCGGCGGCGCGATCGTTTGGCTTCGACGCTGTCGAGGAAACGCGGCACGGTGCTGACCGTGCCGGTATTCGCGGCGATGTAGCCCGGCAGCGTCGCGACCGCCTCGTGAAACTCTTTTCCCTTCATGATCTCGAGCACGCGCTGCATCGGCTCGGTTTCGAGGAAAGCGCGGCGGCAGACAAAGAAATAATCCTCGGTCAGCAGCCGGATGAAGTCGAGCCCGAATTGCCGCGCCGCAGCTTCGACACCGAAGCTAGCGTCGGCCATGTCGCTCGCGACATAGGCGGCGACGGCGGCGTGGGTAAATTCGATGCGCTGCGCGCCGTCGATCGCCGCCTCATCGACCTTGTGCAGCGCCAGCAGTTGATTGAACAACAGCCGCGTGCCGGAGTCGGGATCGCGATTGACGAAGCGGACCTTGCGGTCGACCAGATCCCGAAGCGACGTCACCCCCATTGGATTGCCCGGCTTGACCATCAGGCCAAGCTCGCGCGTGACGAAATTGATCACACGATATTCGCGGGGATCGAGCCATTCCTTGCAGGCGTCGACGCTCCGCTGGCGAAGCACGCCGCGCGGCAGATGTACGCCTGACAGATCGCAAGCCCCCTGCGCCAGCGACACCAGCGAATTCTGATTGCTGACGTAGCGCAGGTCGATGCCGATGCCCGGCGTGCGATCGAGCAGTTCGCGCAACTTCGGAACGGCGAAGCCGTGGCTGGCGTGAACGCGAATGACCTTGGGGCCGCTGTGCAGGAACGGTTTGATCTCCGTCGAAAGCTCCTGCGCGAGATTTTCAAGCTGCGGACCGAGCCGCGCCTGCAAACGCTGTCCCGCCCAGACCAGCTTCTCGCCGAAACTTGTCAGCGTGGTGCCCTTGCCGCGATGCGTCTCCACCAGCGGCACACCGAAAAAATCCGACCACTGCTCGATCAGACTCCAGACGTGCCGATAGGACAAACGGGCGTAGCTCGCAGCGCTGGTCAGCTTACCCGTCTTTCGGATCTCGTTGAGGACGCCGAGCATCACCACGGCCGTCTGGGGACTGCCGTCCTTGTGAAAGCGCCAGATGGTCTCGATTTCAATCTGCATCGGCTGCCTATTATGAAATAAAGATCATATATCTGCCTGACACCAGCATCCCACACTCACGGAAAATGCTTCAATAGCAACTATTGAAGGTCATCTCTTGAGTTATAATATGATCCTAATATCATATTAGTGCAATGCACGATAATGCGAAGGATCAACACGTGCACATTGACTGATCGCGGCTGATCCTCAGGTCGGCACGCCCGAACGCGAGGCCTGATCCGAAGCGGGATAGTCCATGTCGGTCCCGGCGCGGCGGCAACACGCCGACGAGGACGCGAGAGCCCGTTCGTAGCCGCGCGGATCGACATGCCGGTACAGCACCGTCACCACCGCGATGCAGGCCAGATGCAACACCCAGCCGGCGAGGAAACCGCCGGTGAGATCTTGCAGGAAAGCGACGATCATCGACAGCGCAAAACAGCCGCCCAATCCCGCTCCCAGCAAAATCGCCCAAGCCACCGGTGCAATGTCCGGGCTGAGGGCGAGGTCAGCGAAACCGGCGGCCTGCATCCCTAGCGTCAGCTAAAGCCACGGCTGCAGATCGCGGCTTCGTCGCGCCAACATCGGCAACAGCAACGCCGCGAACGCCTGACATAGCGCCATGATCGCCAGCAGGCTGCCACTGGCGGCCCCCGTACAACCATGCTCCTGATAGGACGGCTTCGACCTGTCGCTTCTGCCGAAAGCCACGGTCGCGGGTTATCGCGTCCGGCCAAACGACGGCTTCGGCAAGGCGCCGGCGTTCACCACCTGCTGGAGCAGGCGCGACCCTTCCTGATGCTGGGTCAGGCCCATCCCGTAACAGATCATGGTGGCGCGGGAGCGGATGTAGATCTCGGCGCAACGCCGGATCTGGGCTTCCTCCAATCCGGATGCCGCAGCGATATCCGTCCACGTCTGCGCCACGACCTCGGCACGGATCGCGTCCAGTCCCACGGTATGTTCGCGAATAAAATCGTGGTCGATGATCTTTTCGCCGCGCGCCTCGCGCTCGAAGATCACTTTCATCATGCCCTTCAGCAATGCCAGATCGCCGCCGATGCGAATGTGGACGAATTCGCTGGCGATCTTCGTCGATCCGAACGTCGCCATCTGAACAACGTCTTGCGGGTCCGCGAACCGCACCAGGGCCCGTTCAGGCATGGGATTGACGGCAACGATCGGAACGCCGCGTTTCCGGGCTTCGACGAGATTGCTCATCATGCGCGGCGAGTTCGTGCCGGTGTTCTGACCGATCACGAAAATGGCCTCGGCATGATCGAAATCTTCCATGACGACCGTGCCCTTGCCGACGCCGATCGACGGAGGCAAGCCGCGGCTCGTCGGCTCGTGACACATGTTCGAGCAATCGGGAAAATTGTTGGTGCCGAACGCGCGGACGAAAATCGAATAAAGAAACGCCGCTTCGTTCAGCGTCCGTCCCGACGTGTAGAATTCGGCTTCGTGAGGACTCTTCAGCGCGCGAAGATGTTTTCCGATCAACGCGAAAGCACTATCCCAATCGCATGGCACGTAGCGATCCGTCGCGGCGTCATAACGCATCGGCTCGGTCAATCGGCCCTGCATCTCGAGCCAGTGGTCCGACTGCTCCATCAATTCGGAGACAGTGTGTTTCGCGAAAAACTCCCTCGTGACCCTGAATTTGGTCGCCTCGAACGCCAGCGCCTTTGCGCCGTTCTCGCAAAAATCCAGTATCTTCTTGCACTCCGCGTCGGGAAATGCGCAACTCGGACACTTGAAGCCGCCCGGCTGGTTCATCGCCAGCAGCGCGCGCGAGCCCTTGGTGACGACGCTTTGCTCGAGCAGGATCTTCGCGGTTGCTGCGGCGGCACCCCAACCGCCAGCGGGATGGTTGTAGGTTTTGAACCGGGGCTTGGTGTCCGCCATATGAACCTCCGCAACATCCCATCGGACGATTTCTTGCGATGCCCCGCCGGGCGACCACCCCGGCAGACTACCCCATTACATATTTGATATATATAGACATTTTTTCCATCTTGTGAGGACAAACTGTCCGCGCGAATCCGCTAGAGCGACAATAAACGCCGCACGGACGATACATGGACGATCCTCGAAACACCGGGTGCCGACGCCCGGCTGAAGATGGATTTGACCTCGACGCGATCCGATTAACGATTGTCTCGTCGCGCGCTTGCCGCCTTGATCAGGTTCACAAGTCCGGCAACGAAACCGATCAACAGGAATCCGATCAGGCCCCAGGGCGACGTCGGAAGGAGATGATCGATTCCCCATCCGATCGCGGCGCCAACCAGAACGCTCCCGACGAATGCGGAGGAAAGCCGCAAGCCGAATGCCATCGCGGAGCCCGGCATGGCGACGGTGGTCCGCGCCCGCTCGCTTCGTTGCTGTTCCTGATCGGCGCGGGCTTTGGCAAGCTGACCGTCAAGCCGATCCAATCTTGTCGCAAGAGATTCCTCCTGCGGCGACCGCTCGTCGGTATGGGGATTTTGATCTGCCTGACGCATACCCCGCCTGCGAACTCTCTTTATTTCTCTTCGACCGGACGAACGTCAGCGGCAGTTGACCGATATCGTTGGTGGACCCGGCAGGATTCGAACCTGCAACCAGACCGTTATGAGCCAGCCTATCGATCAGCACAATCGGAAAAAATCAAAGAGCTAGCGAACGCTAAGTCGCGCTTATCTCCATCCACAACGGCCGTTTCATTGGCGAAACTATGGGAGGCGGTCGGCTCTTGAAAAGGACCGAACGACGACATCCGGAACAATAGCTTCCTTCTGGCAACCTTCAGTTTTTGGAAAGAACATAGAACCCCACGTCGAGTGTGGAGGTCCTGAAGCCTGCCTCACAGTAGCAAAGGTAGTAATCCCACAGCCGGCGAAAGCGCTCCGGAAATCCCATTTCAGTGATCCCCGGCCATGACGCCTGGAAGCGCCTCCGCCACTCAGCAAGCGTTGCTGCATAACTTTGGCCGAAGCTCTGCGTCGAAATCAGCTTGAGCCCTGCCTTTGCACTTTGTTCAGCAACGATTGCCTTGGTCGGAAGCATTCCGCCTGGGAAGATATGACGCTGAATAAAATCGGTTGACCGGCGATAGGCGTCGAACCGAGTCTCGTCGATCGTGATCACCTGTAGCACAACTGTGCCGCCGTCGTTCAAGCGGTCATGCAGCGTCTTGAAATAGATCGGCCAATAAGCCTCGCCGACCGCCTCCATCATCTCGATCGATACGATCCTGTCGTAGCCACCTTCGACGTCGCGATAGTCGGTCAACTCCAAAGCCACTCTGCCGACCAACGACTCCTGTTCCACGCGCTGCCGAGCGAAGGCCAACTGCTCGTACGATAACGTAACTCCGGTCACGCTCGCACCAGCACGCGCCAATCTCACAGCCAGCGCGCCCCAGCCGCAACCAATTTCGAGGACTTTCTCGCCGCCGCGAATATCCAGCAGTTCCTCGATTCGAGACAGCTTGGCGGCCTGCGCGTTCTCAAGGCTCTGGTTCGCGTGCGCATAGAGCGCCGAGGAATAAGTCATACTGCTGTCGAGCCAACGCGCATAGAAGGCGTTGCCAAGATCATAATGAAAAGCAATGTTTCTGCGACTGCCGGCCTTGCTGTTACGTCGTAACAAATGCAGCACGCGATTGAACATGCGGGCAGGCCAGATGCCGGCAATGCCGCGATCCAGCACGGCGATATTGGCCGCCGCCAATTCAAGCAGCGCGGAGAGATCAGGACTCGTCCAGTCGCCGTCAATATAGGCTTCGGCAAAACCTAGGTCGCCCTGGCTGATGAGACGCCCGATAGCCCGCCAGCGATTTAAAACAAGCATGGCGGAGGGACCGGTCAAGGCGCCGGATCGTTCGATGCTATCACCCGACGGAAGCACAACCGTAATCTGGCCGAACTCGATCCGCGTGATCATTCGGCTGAGCAAACGAACGACCACACTTTCTCTGGGTCCCCCGAGAACGCTCAATGTCCTCGCTTTGCTGTCAAATGTCATTCGTGCTGCTCTTCTCATAGCGACCAGGTTTCGCTTCCGCGCCGCTCCCGATTGTGACCGTCTGGTCGGGCGGAGCGGGTCGCGCCACAAGACCGATCCCCTTAAGCCATATGAGCAATGCCTCCCAATGGATACCAGCGATCACCTTGAACGTCAGCAACGGATAAACGAAGAACGCGCGGGCCAGGGACGCATCCGTCAAACTCTGCCGGACGGCGGCCAATTTCGCAATGATCAGCGGCCCGCTTTCGTCATGACCGATGACAGAAACCGACACGTCCGATCCGGGCGGCACGACGGAAAAGGAATACGCCATGTCGGTGGTCATGAAAGGCGACACGTAGAGGGATTTCCGGCTTTGTTGCCGGATCGTCACCCCTGCTCCCGAGGTAACGGGAATAAGATAACTATGGCGCTGTCCAAAAGTGTTGTTGACCTCATACAGGATCGCCGAAAGCGACTGATCGCGTCTGTGGCAAAAGTAGATGCTCAGCGGATTGAAAGCGTATCCCAGGATGCGCGGGAGGGTGAGGAGCCGGATCGGGCCGCTGGATTCGATGCCGGCGTCCCGCAACTGCTGCTGGACCCATTCGCGAGATGACAGCGTCACCCCCCCGCCATGATCCCGGTCATGGAAGCTGAAGAGGTTGAAGCGATTATGCGAGAACAGGCGAAGCCTGCCTGCCAAGCTATCCACCTCATCGAGATCGAGCAGCAGGTAGAAGATGCTGTAACGCAAGCGGTGTCGCGTCGGCCGTAACCTGAGATGCATCACGGAACCAGCATAAAGACCTGATTGGAATTCCAGCATCAGGCGGCCTCCGCCTCCTGCAAGTCAGGCTCCCCATGATGAAGATGGATGCGCCCGGATTCGTCCGGAACGGTCCATGGCCGACGCAAGCCGCCGAGCGCTTCAGCAACCGCGAGCCCGGCCTGCAGTCCATCCTCGTGAAACCCCGCGCCGAAATAGGCACCGCAGAACCATGTGTTACGGCGACCTTGCAGCGACCACAGCTCCTTCTGTGCCTCCATCGCCACGGCATCGAAACGCGGGTGAGTATAGCTCATCCGCTTCAGGATTGCGCCGGCCTCAATTTCCCTGTGAGGATTGAGCGTGACGAAGAGCGGACGATGGCTCTCGATCCCCTGCAGGCGGTTCATCCAGTAAGTTACCGCCAGTCTGCGTCCGTCATCGCCATCCCTGGTCATATAGTTCCAGCTTGACCACACGCGCCGCCGCTGCGGCATCAGTCGCGGATCGGAGTGGAGGACGGTATCGTTGACGATATAGTCGAACGCGCCAAGCAAACGCCGCTCGTTATCGCTGGGGTCGGACAGCATTTCCAGCGCCTCGTTCGCATGGGCGGCGATGATCACGTGATCAAAACGGCGTCGATGACCGTCTTGTCCCACAATCTCGACGCCTTCCCCTGTACGAACGATCGCTTTGACGGGTTGGCTTGAAGCGATTTCCGGTATGGTTTCCGAGAGCACGCGCACATAGGATCGGCTGCCGCCGGCAACGGTTCGCCACATCGGTCGCCCAGCCAGTTTCAGAAGGCCGTGGGTCTGGCAGAATCGAATGAACGAAGCCGCGGGGTAAGCGCCGATATTTGCCGCTGGAGTCGACCAGATCGCGGCCGCCATCGGGTAAAGATGATCATTGCGGAAGCTATCTCCATAGCCCGCCGCGTCAAGATATTCGTCGAGGGTCATCATCCCCAGAGCCGCCACGTTTCGCGGCGCTTCGCGATAGAAGCGGACAAGATCGCGCAGCATCAGCCAGAATCTCGGGCTGATGGCGTTCCTGCCCTGTGCGAAAAGGCCCAGTAGTCCGGTTCCGGAATATTCGAGACGGCCATCGTCGAGGGACACCGCGAACGACATATCGGAACGGCGGGTAGCGACACCGATATGATCGAAAAGGGCCGTGAGGTTCGGATAGGTATTTTCGTTAAAAACGATGAAGCCGGTATCCACGGCGAGGCCCGCGGCATCGACGGTGTGGCTGTGCCCGCCTAGCCGGCGATCGGCTTCGTAGAGGACGACGCGGTTCCCCTTCGACAGCAGCCATGCGGCCGACAATCCGGATATGCCGCTGCCCACGACCGCGATGTCGAGGCTTCGATCGGGAATCGGGCCGCGCCTTGGTCCGCCATTCCAGTCGGTCGCTGCAATCGTTCCGGTCAAGGATTTCCCTCCGCTCGCCAAACTGCCAATATTTACGAAACTTGGCGCGTCATAGATCACTCAAGGCGTGATCCAGGAGAGAAGTCCCGGCGTATGAAGGGCAAATGGATGCGGCAAGCTTATATCTTGACATCGGGAATGTGCGGCAGGTCCGCCCGGCGGCGAGGCTCGTTGTTTTGAACGAGACCAGGCACAAGGAAGCACTGCCCTCTCCTGAGGAACTGACAGGTCTCGTCGATGCGGTTGCGCGACAACAAGACCGGAATGCCTTTGCGCGCCTGTTCGGCTATTTCGCGCCTCGTATCAAAAGCTTCCTGATGCGGTCTGGACTGGCGGATGACGCCGCCGAGGAAGTGACCCAGGAGGTCATGATCGCGGTCTGGCGAAAGGCGTCGTATTTCGATCCTGGCAAGGCTGGCGTGTCGACTTGGGTGTTTACGATCGCCCGCAACCAAAGGATCGATCGGCTGCGACGCACGCGCTCCCGGACAACGGATCGGGTCGTGGATCCCGGTGACGAACCCGAGTTGCCACTATCAGGTGAAGACATCACGATCGTTGCCGAACGGGAAGACGGGGTGCGCAAGGCATTGGACAGCCTGCCAGGCGATCAGGCCGCCATCGTGAGACTCTCGTTCTTTGCCGAGAAACCACATGCCGAGATCGCGCGGGAATTGGGCATTCCGCTTGGCACCGTAAAATCCCGCGTTCGGCTGGCGCTAAATCGCCTTCGCACCCTGTTGGACAGCGATATATGACTATTAAACATCATCCCAGCGACGAGACGCTGATGCGCATGGCGGCCGGTTCTCTGGGCGCGGGTCCAGCGCTTGTGGTAGCCGTCCACCTTGAGGGATGTGCCGTCTGCCGAAATCGGATTGCGCAGTTCGAGGCCGTTGGCGGCGCAATCCTGGACGGGATGCCATCCGCCCCACTTGCCGCGGATCTGTTCGGACGCACCATGGAGCGGCTTGAAACTGCTCAGCCCTTGCCGGCGAAAGAGCGCAGGATCAAACACCCCGAGATGGGATTGGAACTGCCGCGAGCCATGCGCGACTGCGAAGTAGGTCCATGGAAATGGCTTGGACCCGGTTTCCATTGGAGCAAGGTCAAGATCGCCGGCAACCCGGAGGCCAAGGTGATGCTGCTCAAGGGAAAGGCCGGGCTTTTCTTGCCAGCGCATGGACACACCGGGCGCGAGTTCATGCAAATTCTTTTCGGATCGCTGGCTGACGAGCGGGGTCAGTATTTTCCCGGGGATCTCGATGAGGCGGGCAGCGACGTCGATCATCGTCCGGTCGTCGGGCAGGATTCGGATTGCATCTGCCTCGCCGCTCTCGAAGGCGATACGCGGCTTCACGGATTACTCGGTCGGCTTTTGCGCCCGTTCGTGGGCTTCTGATCGATGATCGCCGCAGGCGCAATCAGGCGGGTACAGCGAGAAATGGACGGCGCATGAACTTGCTTCCGTCGCCGGTTAATTTTCTCAACGCGATCGCCAAGATCGACGCGCCGGACGCTCGACAGGGGATGCGCTATGGCAGCCGTCCGCGCCATGTCCTCGACGTCTATCCGGCAGCCGCGAGCCACCCCACCCCGGTTATCGTGTTCTTCTATGGCGGCGGCTGGGAAGGCGGTGACCGGGCCAACTACTTTTTCGTCGGATCGGCGCTGGCATCGCGAGGCTTCACGACCGTCATTCCCGACTATCGGGTCTATCCCGAAGTGCATTTCCCCGGATTCGTCGAAGATGCGGCGGCGGTCATGCGCTGGACGGTCGATCGCGTCGCGGAGTTCGGCGGCGATCGGCGCAAGCTTATTGTGATGGGTCACTCCGCAGGCGCCCATATCGCGGCGATGCTGGCGTTCGATCGAAAATGGTTTGCCAGCGTCGGTCTCGATGCGCGCCTGGAACTGAGCGCAATGATCGGCCTCGCCGGCCCCTATGATTTCTTGCCGCTGCGCAGCCGAAAGCTGAAGAAGATCTTTGGACCGAAGGAAGGCCTCGCCGCGACTCAGCCCATCAATTTCGTTGATGCACTCGCGCCACCGGCATTCCTGGCGACCGGGACGAGAGATCTGACTGTGCGACCCGCCAACACGATCCGGCTCGCCGAACGCATAAGAAAAGTCGGCGGCGAAGTCGAAATGAAACTTTATAAAAGCGTCACCCATCGCACGTTGGTCGGAGCCATGGCACGACCATTGCGCTTTCTGGCGCCGGTTCTTGATGATGTCACGAGCTTTGCTCGAAAGCATTCGCATCCCCAGGCGTCCGTCGATTGGCTGCCGGCGCCGGGCAGGTTCGCATGACGACGGCGATCATCGTTATCACGCTCGCGGCTTGTCTCTCGGTGACGATGATGGGGGCGTGGTTTGTGGCGATTTGGTCCGGCCGATCGGGCTGGATCGATGCGATCTGGTCCCTTGCCACCGGCGGATTCGGCGCGGCGTTCGCACTTGTACCTATCGTCGATACCGGTGTCTCGGAGCGGCAATTGCTCGTGGCGGCTCTGGCGCTGGCCTGGTCGTTACGACTAGGTGTTCACATCGCGATACGCACCGCCGGCGGCGGTGACGATCCGCGCTATCGTCAATTGCGTGAGGAATGGGGCGAGGCCTTTCGGTTTCGCCTGTTCTTGTTCTTGCAGATCCAGGCCTTGGTGGCGCTGGCGCTGGCGCTGTCGATCATGCTGGCGGCACATAATCCCGCACCCGGGCTCAGAGCGTCCGACTGGATCGGCGTCGCAGTCCTGATCACTGCGGTTGTCGGCGAGTCGATCTCCGACCGTCAGCTTTCAGCATTTCGCGCCGATCCGACGAACAAAGGTCGGGTTTGCGACGCGGGGCTCTGGGGAATGTCACGCCACCCCAACTATTTCTTCGAATGGATGGGCTGGTTCGCCTACGCCATCGTCGCAATCGATCTTTCGGGCGCTTACCCTTGGGGCTGGTTGGCTCTCGCCGGGCCATTGCTGATGTACTGGCTCCTCGTCCACGTCTCCGGCATTCCACCGCTCGAAGCGCACATGCTTCGCTCGCGGGGGCCGGCATTTCGCGACTATCAGCATCGCGTCAACGCATTCTGGCTCGGCCCCCGACACGCTGCCCCTATGAACAACGGAGAGGTTCGATGAGCTTGATTGCCTCAGTGATCCGCGTCGCCGAACGCGCGCCCCTTCCCGACTCCCTGGCGCAGATGGGCATCGAGTTCCTGGTCGGACGCACACGACGAAAGCTTTCCTCTGAAGGACGCGTGGCGGAGAGCGATTTCGTGCGCGCCATGAGCGATCATACGATCGCCGAATATGCCGACGCTGCGAACAAGCAGCATTACGAACTGCCGCCCGAGTTCTTTGCTCTCACGCTCGGCCCACACCGCAAATACTCGTGCTGCCTTTTCCCGACGGGTAAGGAGACACTGGCCGACGCCGAGCGGTTGGCGCTTGAAGAGACGGTCAGGCACGCGGATCTCGCCGACGGACAAACGATTCTGGAACTCGGTTGTGGCTGGGGATCGCTGACCTTGTTCATGGCCGAACGCTTCCCGCATTCGACGATCACTGCTGTCTCGAACTCAAAACCCCAGCGCCTCCATATTGAGGCGCAAGCGGCCGAACGCGGCCTCGTCAACGTGCGTATCCTCACTGCGGATATGAATGAATTCACGACGGTCGAGACGTATGACAGGATCGTCTCGGTTGAGATGTTCGAGCATATGTCGAACTGGAAGGAGCTGCTCGAACGTATCAGGACATGGCTTGTCCCCGAGACGGGGCGGCTGTTCGTTCACGTCTTCAGTCACCGGAACAACCCCTATCGTTTCGACCACGCGAACGAAGCGGACTGGATCGCCCAACACTTCTTTACGGGAGGAATCATGCCGAGCCACGGCCTGATCGGGCATTTCCCGGATTGTTTTGTGATCGAACAGGATTGGCGCTGGAGCGGAATCCACTATCAGAAGACAGCGAGGGACTGGCTGGCGCGCTTCGACGAAAATCGCCAGGAGATCGACCGTATTCTCGCCGACGTCTATGGCGGCGATGCCATGATCTGGCGTCAGCGCTGGCGCCTCTTCTATCTGGCGACCGCCGGGCTCTTCGGACATGCCAATGGCGAGGAATGGGGCGTGAGCCACTATCTCCTGCGTCCAGTCTGATCTCAGGTCCATCCATGAATGGTCTTCGACAGATGCGGGATCGAATCGCGGCTTACGTCGCCCATGACGATCCCATGGTCGCCGCCTGCAATCTGATTGCGCTGGTGGTGGCGTCCAACCAGCCGTTTTATCCGCTCTATGTCTATTGGACCGTGAGCGACCATGTCTTGCCAACCGCCTTTACTTTCCTGTCGACGCCGTTTTTCCTTGCCGTGCCGGCCGTTGCGAGACGATACTCCACGACAGGCCGCGCGCTACTTCCCGTTGCCGGCATCGCCAACACGATCTTGAGCACCCAGGTATTCGGTCCGGCCTCAGGCGTGGAGATCTTTCTGATCCCATGCGCGTTGATCGCGGCGACGTTCTTCAGAGCTACGGAGAGGCCCCTCGCCTTCGCTCTGATCGGCGTAGCTTTCCTTGTCTATATTGGGCTGGACGGCGTCTACGGCACTCCGGTCTACATCTACACTGCGTCCGAATATCATGCCTTTTCGCGGCTCAACGCCATGAGCGCGGGCACACTCTGCGTCTTCGTCGGACTTATCGCATCTGGCTTGATAAGCCAGATCAACTCGCGGACGTGAACGCGCGTGTGATCAGGAAACCGGCCGTTGCCGCAACCGCGGTCAGAAAAGTTCCCCAGCACAGATCGGCGATGGTCACCGCTAACGGCCAGCTTTTCAACGTCGCCTGGTTGGTCAGGTCATAGGTCGCATAGGCGAAAAGCCCAAGCAACGCACCGTAGGAGGTCGCTGTCGTCCACCTTTCGCTGGCCAGGGCGGGCGCGATTGCAAACACGACAATGCCGGCGATGTAGATGAGATAGAACAAAGCCGCTGGCGCCAGCCTGAAGCCGTCGACAAGCATATCACCCATGAGCGGACGATAGAGCCGCTGCGCAGTCACGGTCAGCCAGATCGCATCAATGGCCAAGAACACCAAGCCCGTTGTGACGTAGGCGATGCTGTACGTTTTCACCGGGTGACCTCATTCGTCTAACCAGCTTATTACGCGCGGGATGGATCGTCAGATCATATTGCCCCGATCGTTCCACAATTGTAGTCTTCGAACGGACGTTGCTTGGCAATACCGTCATGGCACCCGCTGCGTGGATGCCGTCGGTCGGAACTACAATCGGCACTAAAGCCTGGGCACCTCTGGCGTCAGGTCGTCGTTGTACCTCCTGCCTGCCAACATCAATGGACGATCCCTGATGACCGATCATGACTCCACCGCAACTGGCCGCTTCGATATCGCAACCATCGCCGACACGCTTCCAGAAACGGCGACGACCCTGCTGGCCGACGCTTATCTCACCAATCGGCCAGAGGCGAGCGCGCGGGTATTCCGAGTCTACCGGCCGACGCCTGCCCACTATCACGCGACCTGCGACGAATACCTGTATGTCTTCTCCGGACGCGGTACCTTCTGGATGGAGGACGAGTCGACCAAGTCGGAGTTCAAACCCGGCCAGCTCCTGTTCTTCAAGCGAGGCACGGTTCATGCCATGCCCGACTTGTTCGAACATCCCGTGGTTTTTCTGTCGATCGACACGCCGCGCCGCGAGCCGACCGATATCATTTTTGTCAATCCCGACGAGGGCTCGCCGGCAACATTCATGGCGCGCAATGCCGCGTTGGATGATGCCGATCTCTAAGGCGTTAGCTAATTGAGACGATCAGCCGTGGCCCATGGCGCGCAGAATACGCTGCGGTGTCATCGGAATTTGCGACAGTCGCACATCAAAAGGTCGTAGCGCGTCGTTCACCGCATTCATGGCGGCGGCTGACGCTGCCGCCGTGCCGGCCTCCCCGACACCCTTGGCGCCGAGCTCGGTGTCGAGTGTTGGCGTCTCGACGTGATCGATATGAATGTCCGGCATCTCGAACGACATCGGCACCAGATAATCCGCCAACGATCCGTTCTCGAGTTGGCCGGTTTCGCCATAGCGGCATTCCTCGAAGAACGCCGCACCCAGCCCTTGGATGATGCCACCGCGAATCTGCTCGTCCACCAGCATCGGATTTATAACGCGCCCGCAATCCTCGACAATCCAGACATCGAGAATGCGGGTGAAGCCGGTTTCGACATCGACCTCGACGTGACAGGCTTGCACACCGTTGGTGAAAGCAAATGGATAGCCTTGCGGCGAATAGTGGTGCGCGGCGGTGAGTTGCGGCGAGGTGCCGGCTGGGAGGGTATCGGAGCGGAAGTAGGATATCCGGGCCACATCCGCGAGCGAGAGACGAACATTGTCGGTCCCGGCATCGACGATTTGGGCATTCTGCATGTCGAGATCGCCTGGCTTGGCCTGCAGGATTGTGGCGGCAACATCGAGAATGTTCTGCTTCAGTTTCTTGCTGGCCTGCAACGCGGCCTCGCCGCCGATACCAGCACCGCGGCAGGCCCAATTTGCGCCGCCATAGGGTGTTGTTTCGGTGTCGCCAGTGATCACTCGAACAGTTTCGCGATCGACACCAAGACTTTCTGCGACGATCTGGCCCACAATAGTCTCGGTGCCCTGACCGTGTTCGCCGATGCTGATCAGGCACTGAATTTCACCAGACGGCGTGACCTTCAGAACAGCACCGTCCTGCGAGGAGATACGGGCCCCTCCGACCCCATAGAACGCAGGCGATGGATTGGTGATCTCGACAAAGGTCGCGATGCCGATGCCACGATGGACGCCCCTAACACGCAGCTCCTCCTGTTCCTCTCTCAAACGAGGATAGTCCATCAGGTCATGCAGCTTCTCGAGGCAAGTCTCGTGCGATAATCGTTCGAACTTGTATCCGGTCGGCGAAGCATAGGGATACATATCCTGAGTAATGATGTTGCGGCGACGAATCTCGAACGGATCGAGATGTAGCTTGCAAGCAATGTCGTCGAGCAGAACTTCGGTGACAGCGCAGGCAATGGGATGGCCCACAGCACGATACTGGCTGGTCTGCACCTTGTTCTGAAAAATAACGCTGAGGTCTGCCCGGTAGTTGCGGAATCGGTAAGGCGCGCCCATCAGACGCACCACCTGGTTGCCTTCCACCACACTGGTGCGCGGAAAACTCGAGAAGGCACCGATCGCGGTCGCGTCGTCGACGCGCATACCGAGCAGGTTTCCCAGAGCGTCAGCGGCCAGACTCGCCGTGACCTGATGATCCCTGGCGTGAATGTCGGACAGAAACGACTCCATGCGATCGGCAACGTATTTGACAGGTCGGCCGAGCATCATGCTCAGACCGACCACCGCCATGTCCTCGTGATAAACGTGCAGCTTCATCCCGAACGATCCGCCGATGTCGGGCGCGATGACACGAACGCGGGATTCGGCGATGCCGTAATAACGACTGTAGATATCCTGGAACTGATAGGGCGTCTGGGTCGCGTGATGGACCGTGAGTTGCTGCTCGACCGGGTTGTAGTCCGCGATGATGGCGCGCGGCTCCAGGGTCACGGCGGTATGCCGACCGAATAGAAACGTCGTCTCGGCGGTCACGTCCGACTCCGCAAAGGCCGCTTTGACGTCGCCGCTTTCGACCTTGAGCGCGAAGGAAAGATTGCTGTCCAGTTCGGGATTGATGACAGGAGTTCCACTCGCGCAGGCGCGGTCGAGGTTCGCAACCACGTCGAGTTCCTCGTAGTCGACGAGAATTTGCTCGGCCGCATCTTCCGCCTTGGCCCGTGTGTTGGCGACCACCGCCACCACCGCCTGTCCGGCCCACACCACCTTGTCGGTCGGCAACGGCAGTTGCGGGGACGATTTCATGCCGTGGAAATGATCGAGCGTGCCGATCCATGGTTGGCACAGCTTTGCGAGATCCTCGCCGGTCGCGATCAACTGAACGCCGTCCATTTCTTTGGCTGCGCTGAAATCGATGGAGAGAATCCTTGCATGCGCGTAGGGGCTGCGGACGAACGCAGCATGTAGCATGCGTGGCAGTTTCATGTCGGTGACATAGCGCCCCTTCCCGGCCAGCAATCGCTTGGCGTTGGGGCGTGTCACCGCGCGACCGATATAGCTGTTGGGGCGGTCGAGCGCGCCCAAAGGTTTGGTTTCGCGCGGCTTTGGGAATTCGCTCATTTCGACCTCGTATGCCCTGCGTCGGCCTCGCGGGACCTCGCTACCGTTTCGATCGCATCGACGATCGCCTGATAGCCCGTGCAGCGGCAGAAATTGCCGGACAGCCGGTCGCGTATCGCCTCGCGGCTCGGCACTCCGCCCTGATCGAGGAGTTCATGCGCGGTCACCAGCATGCCCGGCGTGCAGAAGCCGCACTGCAACGCATTCGCCTCATGAAATGCGTTTTGAATATCGGCGATCGCTCTTCGTTCGTTCAGGCCTTCGATCGTTTCAACCGAGTCACCGCCGGCCTGCACGGCAAACATCAGGCAGGCATGGACGGCCGTGCCGTTCAGCAACACCAGACACGCGCCGCAGGCGCCCATTTCGCAGCCGGCATGAGTGCCGGTCAGTTCGAGTTCTTCCCTCAGGAAGTCAGCGAGCGACATTCGCGGCTCGACCAACCGGTCGACGGCTTCACCATTGACAGTCAGACTGAGAACCACACGCTCGCTCATTTGCTCGTCCTTTCGTCAGAAAGCTCTCCTCCGGCGAGACGCGCCAAAAGCCGCTTGAGCAGCACGCGGGCCAAATGCATGCGCGTGGCAGCAGACGTTTCCTCGCCGTCCTCGGGATCGAGGTCCTGTGCCAATGCGTGCTGCGCGGCTTCGATGCGTGCCGCGTCGATCGGACCTCCGAGAAGTACGGCTTCGGCATGGCGAGCACGAACCGGAATCGGTCCCACCGCGAGAAACGCGATCCGGATGGCATCCACATTGTCGCCGGCCATGGTCACCTGAATACCGGCGCCCGCCAGCGCATAGTCGCCCCGCCGCCGCGCGAACTCATGAAAGACGCAGCGGTCGGACGGGCCGAAAACCGGAATACGGATCGCGGTGATGATTTCGCCTGGCTTGAGATCGGTGTCGAACAAGCCACGAAAGAACGTCTCGGCGCGCGACACACGGACACCGCCGGGCCCCGCGATCTCGAACTCGGCGTCGAGTGCCAGCGTCATCGCAGGAAACTCCGCGGCAGGATCCGCTAGAGCAATCGTGCCGCCGAACGTGCCCTTGTTGCGGATCGCGGGATGGGCCACGAACGGCGCCGCGGCCTGCAATAACGGCGCATGGCGCGCGATCTCGGGGGATGACAGCATCTGCGCGTGTCGCGTCAACGCACCGACGCGCAGAACACCATCGCTCAACGTAATCCCCGTCAGTTCTCGAAGTCGGCCGATATCGATCAGAACCTCGGGAGCCTGCAGGCGCATCGCCAACGCAGGCACGAGGCTTTGCCCGCCCGCGATGTAACTGCATTCGCCGTCCGCTTCGGTGAAGGCAGCCAGCGCCTGTGTAAGCGACTCCGCCCGGACATACTTGAAAGCGCGGGCCTTCAAATCCGACCTCCCCGACAGTTGAGTTTTGTAACCAATTGGTCTTAAATCATTAAGCGGCGGTGCGCGCGCTTTGTCAATGCCGCCGGCGGGTCCACGGTCACATGGCCACGGAAGCCGGAACAAAAGCGAGGGTTCGTGGGGGGTGGATGCGTCATGACCGGGATTGAACGAACGGGTGCGCCGGCAAGAAAGCAGCGGCGCGCCACCAAGGGCGGCTCACCTCCGCCGACGAAGCGGACCACGGTTCGCTCCGCCAAGACACGTGCGCTGGTCGGCGGCACCACGGGCCGAAAGAATATGCGCGCCGCCGACCGGGAAAAGGTCATTCTGGAGTCGGCGATCCGGTTCTTTGCCGAACACGGCTTCGAGGGCCAGACCCGCGAACTGGCCAAGCGCATCGGCATTACGCATTCGGCGATCTACCGTCATTTCCCGAGCAAGGAAGCGCTGGTAGAGCGCGTTTACGAACACGTCTATCTCGGGAGCTGGCAGAAGCATTGGCCAGATATCGTCCGCGACCGCAGCGTTCCGTTGCAACAGCGGCTGACGCGGTTCTATTGCGAATACGCGAACAAGATCTTCAACTACGAATGGGTCCGCATCTTCATTTTCGCCGGGTTAAAGTCGTTCGGAATCAACCAGCGCTACCTGAAGAAGGTGATGGACGAGATAGGCTTGCCGACATTGCTCGAAGTCCGCAACCAACTTGGCCTATCGTCGAAGATCCCTGTCACGGCGTGGGAGAAGGAGCTGTTCTGGGGCATGCACGGACACGTCTTCTATATCGCCTTGCGAAAATTCGTCTACGGAATGCCGACGCCTGAAGGCGACTCGCGCGATGCACTGATCGCGAACTGCGTCAGCCAGTTTCTGCTTGGCTGCGAACTCCTGATGCGCAAGCAGTTCTCCCCGGAGCGTTAGATCTCGACCTGCTGCAATGCAGCGCCACGGTTGCATCGGCGCGGATTCGGTGCGACGGCGTAGTCCCGCACACCAATAGTCAAAGAGGCAGTATGAAGCAGCCCGTCGGCATCATCGGAATCGGTATCATGGGCTCGGCAATGGCCGCCAATCTCGCGGCGGCGGGATTTTCAATCATCGGGTTCGACCCCGTCGCCGCAGCTACCGAGCGGTTGCGTGCGCTCGGTGGCACAGCCGCGCTATCTCCGCGAGAGGTGGCGGAGGTCGCTGGCATCATTTTGATGTCGCTGCCCAGCGCCGACGCCCTCGCGGACGTGGTGAACGGTCCCGACGGCCTTGCCGCGGCGGCGGGCGACGGTCAGATCGCGATCGAATGCTCCACCTTGCCGATCGCGGTGAAGCGCGCCGCGCATGATGCGATGCAGGCCGGCGGCAAGACCCTGCTGGATTGTCCCATCAGCGGCACAGGCGCGCAGGCGATCAACAAGGATCTCGTGATTCTCGGCAGTGGTGACCGCGCCGCATTCGATGCCTGTAGTGCAGTGTTCGCGGGTATGTCTCGCGTCCAGCACTACCTCGGCGATTTCGGCAGAGGCACGGTGATGAAGCTGATCGCCAACCATCTCGTTACGATCCACAACGTGGCGGCGGCAGAAGCTTTGGTACTCGGAATCAAGGCTGGCCTCGATCCGGCGGTGGTCTACGACACACTGGCGGACAGCGCCGGCACTTCGCGCATGTTCCAGATGCGCGGCCCCTTGATGCGGGACAGCACCTATGATTCCCCGACAGCAACGATCCGGATGCAACTCAAGGATATCTCGATCATCGATGACCTTGCCGCCGGGCTCGATTGCGCGCTGCCTCTCTATGCCGCCGCCACACAGATATATCATGCGGGCGCCGCCCTCGGGCTGCGCGAGAAGGACACCGCCGCGGTCTGCGCGGTGCTGGAATCCCTCAACGGCATCGACCGCTCGCAAGGCTGATCCGGCAGATCCAAACCGCACCGCGCGATTTGCCCAGCGCGACGTACCCGCCCTCCTCGAGAGTCTGAAAGTGAACCAATGTCGCCTCTGTCCATCATGGTCGCGCCCAATGGCGCCCGCAAAACCCATGCCGATCATCCGAATTTGCCTTTGACCACAGATGCGATCGGGCGAGAGGCGCGCGCCTGCCGGGATGCCGGCGCGCAGGCCATCCACCTTCATGTCCGCGACGACAAGGCGGCGCATTCGCTCGACGTCATACGCTATCGCGATGCCATCGCGGCGGTGCGGCGCTCGGCGGGCGATGACATGGTGGTCCAGATCACGACGGAAGCAGTCGGCCTGTACAGTCCGCGCGAACAGATCGAAACGGTGATGGCCGTACAACCGGAGGCCGTCAGCATCGCGACGAAGGAACTGATCCCCTCTCCGGATGCGGAAGCGGCCGCGGCAGCACTTTACGCCTGGGCCTACGAGCGACGCATCGCCATGCAGCACATCGTCTATTCGCCGGAGGAATATGCGCGGCTGCTTGATTTGATCACGCGCGGCGTCGTGCCTGGATCGCGTCACTCGCTGATCTTTCCCCTCGGTCGTTACGCGACGGATCAACAGAGCGACCCGGCCGAGTTGATTCCCTTTCTCGGTATGGTCCAGGCGAACGGCGGTGCAGAGCGATTTAACTGGTGGGTCTGTGCATTCGGCACCAGCGAGACGCAGGCACTTGTCGCAGCGGCCGCTCTCGGAGGTCACTGCCGGATCGGATTCGAGAATAACTTCCTGAACGCAGACGGCCAACGTGCATCGAGCAATGCCGAACGGGTTTCGGCGCTTGTGTCCACCTTATCGGGGCTGAACCTTCTCCCCACCGGGCGCGATGAGACCCTCCGGGCTCTCGGCCGTCCAGACTAGGCAGAACGACGGACGACAGCGTCGTTTGCATTGCAACAAGCCGGAGATCGCACGCGCGTGCGCTGAACGGGCGCAACGATTTTGCTTGCCACATCGACGCCGCGTATATATTTATCAGGTGATAAATGAAAATCACATGGTTCCTGGAGGAAATCCGGCATGAAAGTCCTCGGGTTCAATCATCTGTCGATCGGCGCGAAGGACCTCGAAGAATCCGCCCGCTTCTATCAATCGGTTCTCGGAATGGAGCTGATTCCGACATACAATTTCGGTTTCAAGACCAAGTATCTGCGCTGCGGCGATCTACAGCTTCATCTGTTCGAACTCGAAGATCACGTCCCGGTCTATCAGCACTTCGCGATCGACGTGGACGACTTCCATACCGCCTACGATCGCGCGAAGGCTGCGGGCGTGCTGGATTCCACCGCCTTCCGCAACTGCGTCAACGAACTTCCAGACGGTTGCGTGCAGATGTACCTGCGCGATCCCGCCGGCAACCTGATCGAGATCGATTGGCCGGATGTGCAAACGCTGGATCGGACGCGCATTCCCGAGATGAAACTGCTGACGGAGTTCGCGGCGCAGGATTCCGAGGGACTGAAGGCTTCGCTGTATCTGGACCGCCCGCACATGAAGGCCGGCGCGCCGAAACCGGCTGCATCGTAGAGCGATGGGGGATTTCTGATGTCGGACGCTGTCGTGAGCGCGGAGATCGCCCGCCGGGCGGACGGTCAACCGCCCGACTACGCCGAGATGCTCACGCGAGCTTATGCTTTGCTTCCGTCACTATCCAAGAAGGCGCAAGCAACCGAAGAGCTGCGCCGGTTACCACCGGAGACCGAGCGCGCGCTACATGAGGCGGGCCTCTTCCGCATCCTGCAGCCGAAGCGGGTCGGCGGCTCGGAGCTCGACTATGTCGCGCTGGTCGATTTCGCCGATGTCCTGGCACTCGCCGATGCCTCCGTCGCCTGGAACCTGAGCAATCTCGCAAGTCATCACTGGATGCTCGCGATGTTCGACGCGCGCGCGCAGAACGCGGTTTGGGATCAGGATGTCGATGCGTTGATCGCGTCCTCGTTCATTTTTCCCTGTGGACGAGCCAAGAAGGTTGCCGGTGGCTTCACTTTGACCGGACGCTGGCCATTTTCGTCCGGCGTGGATTCCTCCGAGTGGAACATGCTCGCCGGCATCGTGGGATCGGACGACGATGCCGATGGTCTGGAGTATCGCGTGTTCCTCCTGCCGAAGCGCGACTATAAGATCATCGATACGTGGCGCGCGAACGGCCTGCGTGGCACCGGCTCCAACGACGTTGAAGCGAGGGACGTATTCGTCCCAGACTTCATGACGCTGGCTGTCAAAGACGTCGCCGGTGGTCCGACGCCGGGAAGCGCCGTCAATCCGAAGCCGCTCTACAGCCTGCCTGTCTTCGCGCTGTTTCCCTTCGTTCTGTCGGGCGCCGCGCTTGGCAACGCGCAGGCCGCTCTGAACGATTACACTCACTCGACCCTGAACCGGGCCTCGACCTACAACCGCGCCAAGCTCGGCGACTTCCAGACCACGCAGATCAAGATCGCTGAAGCTTCGGCCAAGATCGACGCGGCGCGCCTCGTCATGCGCCGGACGTGCATCGACGCGATGGCCGATGCACGACGCGGCTATATCCCGAGCATATCGGAGAAGACGCGCTATCGCCGTGACGGCGCGTTTTCGGTCAACCTCTGCACGGAGGCGGTCTCGCTGCTATTCGCCGCGAGTGGAGCTCGCGGGCTCTACACCTCAGGCGCGCTGCAGCGCCAGTTCCGCGATGCCCATGCCATCAACTCGCATATCGCATTCAGTTTCGATGCCGCGGGCACCAACTACGGCCGGGTGGCTCTGGACCTACCGTCTGAAAACCTGACGTTGTGAGGTCGGACATGGTCAACAAGCCAACACGGCCTTTCGATCCAGCAAGCGAACTCGCCAGCGACAGCTCCGGCATCGACCCGAGAGACTTTCGCAATGCGTTAGGCGCCTATGCCACGGGCGTCACGGTGATTACGGCCTGCGCCGACGGCAAACTTGCAGGACTTACCTGCAACTCGTTCGCCTCGGTCTCCCTGAATCCCCCGCTTGTGCTCTGGAGCCTGGTGTCATTCTCGCCGAGCATGAGCCTGTTCCGGGCCGCCAGCCACTTCACGGTCAATGTGCTTGGCCTGAGCCAGCGCGACCTGGCCACCCACTTCGCGACGCCGGCCGAGGACAAGTTCGCCGGAGTAACGTGGACGCCCGGGCGAGGAGGAGCGCCGATCCTGCCCAATGCCGTCGCGGCGTTCGAGTGTCGCGCTGTGGACCGCTATTATGGCGGCGATCATGTCATTTTCCTTGGCGCAGTCGAAGCCTACGCTTATAACCGGAGTGAATCACTCCTGTTTTCACGAGGAAAGTTCGGTCATTTCGTCCTGAATTGACCCAGCGCGCGAATTCTTATGAAAAAGAAGGTTGGCAGCGCCATAAGGCGGAAGCGGCTGGCTCCTGAAGATCGCCGTCAGGAGTTTGTCCGTAAGGCCACCGAGTTCTTCTCGGAAGAAGGGTTCAACGGAGGCACACGCGAATTGGCGCGCCGCCTGGGTGTGACGCAACCCCTGCTCTATCGCTACTTCCCCAGCAAAGAGGAGCTTATCAAGGAAGTCTACTACAAGGTCTACCTTGAGCCGCTCGATACCGGCTGGGAGAAGCCACTAACCGACAGGTCGCGTCCGGTGCGGGAGCGGCTGCAGCAATTCTACGAAGCTTACACCAGCGTCATCTTCTCGCGCCGATGGCTTCGCATCTATCTGTTCTCCGGCCTCAAGGGTCTCGACATCAACCGATGGTATATCGGCGTGGTCCGCGACAAGATCCTGACCCGGATCATCAACGAATGCCGTATCGAACGGGGCCTACCGCCGCGCGCCAAACCCAGCAACAACGATCTGGAGATGGCATGGGTCTTTCACAGCGGCATCTTCTACTACGGCGTGCGGAAATACATCTACGAGATGCCGATTCCGATTGAAAAGGACGAAATGATCCGTAATGCGGTCGACGCCTACCTTGCCGGATTCGACAAGACGCTCAAGGACAAGCCCAAATCGGCCCAGGTCACGTCGGCGCAAACCAAGCCCGCCGAACTCAAGCCTGTCCAGCCCAAAACGAGCCGCATCAAACCCGCTGCGCCGAAGTCAAATCGTCTCAAGACCGCCGCTTCGCACTGAGCGCTGGATCGCCTCGAACGTCCGCACATTGAGCAGCATTTCATCGTAACTGACCGGGTATGGCGCTCCGCCGGCGGCTGCACGACCGAACGCCTCGAGATTGTCCCTGACCGCCGGCGCCGGATCGTAAAAGGTGATACGCGTTTGTTCGTGGCGAATGGCGCGCGTGACATCCCAACCGGTCGGATGCTCAGGATGGGTCCGATCCCGGATTTCCATCCACCCCTTCGAGCCAAGCAACGTCAGCCGGCCCATAAAGGGCGTTGCCAACACGGCGTTCAGCGTGGCTATCGCGCCGCTCTCGAAACGAATGGAAATCGACAGCGTATCGCCGTTGGCGAAGCTGGTTCCCAGCGTGGCCAACGTCGCGAGAACCTGCGTGGGCTGCCCAAGAATCGCGATCGAAAGGTCGACGAGATGGATGCCGGTGGCGGACAGCGGGCCGACGGGATTTTCGATATTGGACAGTCGCCAGTTGTTCGCGGGAAGGTCGAGAAACTTGTCCTGGCTGAAATTGCCCTCGATAACCAGGGGATTGCCGAACTCGCCTTTGGCCAGACGCTCGCGCAACTCGATCACCGCCGGTTCGAACCGGCGTTCGTGACCGATGCCGAGTTGAACGCCGGCCTGCTTCACGGTGGCGATCGCACGCTCGGCGTCAGCGGCCCGCGTACATAGCGGCTTTTCGCAGAAGACGTGCCGCCCTGCCCTGGCCGCCGCCTCGATCTGCTTCGCGTGATGATCCTGCGGCGTGCAGAGAATGACCGCTTCGATGTCGGGCCGCGCGAGTGCGTCCTCGAACTGGTCGCCAGTCTCGATGACCAGCGCAGATGCCGCTTTGTCCCGCGCGGCGGGAAGCGGATCGATGCCCAGAACCGGCTGGATGATCTTGCTGTCGGCAAGGCAGGCGGCAATGGTCTGGCCCCACCATCCAAGGCCGATCACGGCAGCGCGTATCATGGACGATAACTCCGGCTAAATCTGCTTCATCGCGGCGCGATACCAGTCGCCGATATCGCTGGCGGTCATCAGAGCGACGTCGTCGTGACTGACGACATGGTCGAGAAGCTGTTCGAGATATTTGATCCGATGCGGCACGCCCGTAATGTAGGGATGGATCGAGATCGCCATCACGCGCGCGTTGTCGGCTCCCTCCAACAGCAGCCGGTCGAACTGGTCGACGCCGCGGCGCAGGAATTCCTCCGAAGGCAAATGATTCAAGGCGTGCACCACGATGTCGTTGGTCTCGACCGTATAGGGAATTGTGGTGATGGTGCCATGCGGCGTCTCCACGTCCTGCGGCAGATCGTCGATCACCCAATCGGCTACGTACTCGATTCCTGCTTCGCGAAGCAGGTCGAGTGTGTGGGCCGTTTCGGTCAGTCCAGGGCTCTCCCATGAGCGCGGCGCGCGACCGGTGAAAGCAGCAATGGCGTCAATGGTGCGCCCGATGGCATCGGCCTGATCATCGAGCCGGTGCATCGGCCCCTGCAGGAAGCCATGGCCCATGAATTCAAATCCAGCATCACGCGCGGCGGCCGCAACGCGGGGATAGGAGGCACAGACATTGCCATTGATGGCGAGTGTCGTCGGAATCCCGCGATCTGTCAGTGCCTTGAACTGGCGCCAGAAACCGACGCGCATGCCATACTCGTGCCACGACCAGTTCGGCACATCCGGCAACAACGGCTGTCCCATCGGTGGGCTTAGCACCATACGCGGCATCGGATTCTCGATACGCCATTCCTCGACATTGAGGATTACCCATACCGCCAGTCGCTTGCCGTCAGGCAGCACAAGCTTCGGGCGGTCGACGATCGCCTGATAGGGAATTCGGTCCGTCAGAGCCAAGTCAAACTCCTGCCTTTGATATGTTACTCTGCGGCGTTGGCTCGCTCCGGTATCGCATGATTGACCAGCGGCATCACCTTTTCGGCCATCAGAATCATGGAACGTCGCCCCAATTCACGATCCTTCCAATCCTTGGCCGCGTAGAGCAGCGTACCGAATGTGCCGACCTCGTCCTGGAATGCAAGCAGTTGGTCAGCAACGCTGTCGGGCGTCCCATAGATGATCAGCTTGTCGCAGATCATCTCCAGCGTGACCTCCTCATCCGGCTGATCGCGGCTGGTCTTGAACAGTTCGATACGGCCGTTCTTCTTCAGCTTGGTATAGAGCGAGCGATAGTAGCTAACATAGGGACCGTCCGGATCGGTGGCGTAGGCTCGCGCCTTCGCGGCGTCGTCGGCGACGAACACACTCTTGGCCACGCGCCAGTTGCCCGGATCGGCAGCGCGGCCGCCGCGCTCGCACCCCTCGACGTATTTCGGCCAGTGGCTCTTCACCCAAGCCGGCATCAGGAAATTGGCCGAGATCGGATCCCAGCCCCGCACTGCGGCTTCGGTAACGCCCTTCGAGAACGGGGCGACTGCGGTCACGACGATCGGCGGATGCGGCCGCTGCAGCGGGCCGGGGATAAAACCTTGACCGATCTCCTTCATCAGGGTCTTCTCGGTCGACACCGTCCAGTACTTCCCGCGAAGATTGTAGGGCGGTTCGCTCGACCAGATTTCAAGCACCTGGTTGATGGCTTCGAGGAACATCTCGTTGCGGTTGGCATCAAGATTGCCGAACAGTTCCGCGTCCGACAGCAACCCGCCCGGACTGATACCGAAGATCAGCCGGCCATCCAGCATATGATCCAGCATCGCAATGTTAGCGGCTACCGACGCTGGATGATTGTTCGGCATGTTCATTGTGCCTGTGCCGAGCCGAATGCGCTTCGTCGCAGCGGCGATCCAGGCCAGGAACGTGATGCACGACGTGATGTTCTCCGCTCTGTCCGTCACATGCTCGCCGACATAGCCCTCGGCATAGCCAAGTTCGTCGGCGAGAACAAAGGCCTCCCGATCCTCGGCCAGCGATTGCCGCCAGTCCTTGTCGAGCGGGTGCATCGGCATGGTGAAGAAGCCAAGTTTCATTGCTGAAAAGTCCTCGATCGGTTCGCCGCCAACTGTAGACGTTGCCAGACTTTAGAAAAAATGATTATTTATTCTATCTTCTATCAATAAATCTAATTTCGCATGGTGACCCTTAGGCAGATCAGATCATTCGTCGCGGTCTACGAGGAAGGTTCGTTCACCGCCGCCGCGCTCCGCGAAAGCGCAACGCAATCCGGCATTTCCCAACATGTCAGACAACTTGAGGATACGCTGGGCGCGACATTACTGACTCGCGAAGGACGGGAGACAATCCCGACGCCAGCCGGCCGCCGTTACTATCTGCAATGCGTCGACATTCTGAATCGGCTTGATGCGGCACGACAAAGCGTGGCGCCCAATCAGGTGCTGGGCGCCATCAAGGTGGGCCTGATGCCCACGTTCACGCGCTCCGTGTTATCACCAGCGCTGGCAGGGTTTCTCGCTCAGGCGCCCGGCTGTGAAATCCGCATCGTCGAAGCCTATTCCGGCGTTCTAACCGAGATGGTCCTTCAGGGCGAATTGGATTTCGCGGTGGTGCCGTCCTTCGAAGGCGCCGCTGGCATCTCCCACCAGTTACTGGCGCGCGATTACGAGACGCTGGTCCGCGCTCGACGCGGCCGCCGCCGCAACCTGGTGCCGGTACGTCTCGCCGACCTCGGCCCCGTGAAGATCATCGTACCGGGACAACGCAATACTCGCCGGCGCAATATCGAAACCTATCTGGCATCCAACGGCGTGGTCGTCTCGGCGCGGCTCGAGCTCGACGCCATGATGGGGACGCTGCAATTCGTCGCATCGAGCGATTGGGTTGCGATCCTGCCGTTCCTGATGATGGCTTCCGATCTCGATAAGGATCAGTTCGATATCAGGCCGCTCGACGCTCCCCCGCTTCACTCCGATTTCATTCTCATCCAGCCGGCGCGCAATGTCCTGACCCCTGCCGCTTCACTGTTTGCCGGCATGCTGCGCGCGGAAACCGAAAAAGCACAGCGGATTTTCCGTTCGCGAAGCATGACGATCAATGCGTAATGGACTGCCCCATTGTGCATTGCGGCAGCGACGATGGCGGAACGTCGGGGGCCGCCGTTTGCCGACAGGGAAAAGTAATCAATCGATAAATAAGACTTGACCTGCTTCGCGCGAACCTCTCTATTGCCGTCAGAGAATAGCGACGCCACGTCGAACGATAAGGGAGGATATGTGAAGGCCACGGCTTTCATCTGCATGACCATGATGCCCGCAAGGGAGTGCTGTCGCGGTGCACTGTGATCAGGTGCAGGCGACCCAACCATCGCGGGACCTATCCCGAAACTCTTCCGGCTGGATGAAAGTCTCCTTTGTTCGCAACCGTGCCGTTGTTTGGCTCAGCCGAACCGACTCGTGCGCTTGGACCCTGTGTCAATGAAGCCGGCGTGCAGCTTTACGTCCACGATCTTAATATCTCGCCGTCAACGTAACGATAAAACTGCCAATGGAGGAAATACCGAAATGTCTTCGAATGACGCCCGCTCGATCTCACGCCGCCGTCTTCTGACGACGGTCGGCGCAGGTGCCGTCCTGGCGGCCTCGCCGTTCCGCATCAACATCCTTCATGCCGAGGAGCCCACGATCAAGGTTGGCTTCCCCGTTCCGCTGACCGGCCCCTACGGCGCCGAAGCGCAGGACCAGGTGCGCGCCGCGCAGGTTGCGATTGCCGAATTCAACGAAGGCGGCGGCATGAACGGCCGCAAGGCCGAACTGCTGGTGCGCGACGACAAGCTCAATCCGGGCGAAGCCGCAACCCGTGCGCTCGAATTGATCGAGAAGGACAAGGTCAGCTTCATCGTCGGCAGCCTCTCAGCCTCCGTGCAACTTGCGGTGAACAATGTCACCAAAGAGCGCAAGATCATCTACAACTCGATCAGTCAGTCCGACGAGATCAACGAAGCCAAGGACTTCAGTCCCTATACCTTCCATGAGGCACTGACACCGCACCTGACCGCCGGCGCGGTTGGGCGCTATGTGTTTCCGAAGTTCGGCAAGAAGGTTGCGTTTCTGACCGCCGACTACGCCTACGGACATGAGATGGTGCGCGGCTTCCAGCGCGCAGGCAAGGCCTTCGGTATCGAAACCGTCGCGGACATTCGTCATCCTCTCGGAACCAGCGACTTCTCCGCGCTGCTGCCCCGGATTCAGGCGCTCAAGCCCGACATTCTCTGCATCAGCAACTTCGGTCGTGACCAGCAAATTTCGCTGAAGCAGGCGACCGACTTCGGGATGAAGAAGAGCATGAAGATCGTCGCCCCGATCCTGCTCTATACCGGCCGCCAGGCAGCTGGTGCCCAGGCATTCGACGGCGTCATCGGCGGGACATCCTACTACTGGGGCATCGAGAACAAGGTTGCCTCGGCGAAGGCCTTCAACGATCGTTTCCGCAAGATGCACGATGGCAAGGTGCCGTCCGACTACGGCGCGCTTGGCTATGGCGGCGTGAAGACGTTGCTGATGGCCGCAAAAGCTGCCGGCAGCCTTGAATCCGACAAGGTGATCGCCGCGATGGAGGCCTTGAAATACGATTACTACAAGGGCCCGCAGTACTATCGCAAATGCGACCACCAGTCGGTCCAATCGGTTTTCATCATTGAATCGAAGAACGCGCCGGCTGGCTCGACGGACGTCTTCAACGTGGTCGCGACCGAGGAACCGAACGAGGCCAACCTGCGCAGTTGCGAAGAGCTGGGCCATAAATCGTAAACGGCAAGGACTGGCGCGCGCAGTGGCGCGCGCCGCTCTCCTGGAGAAAATGATGGCCGGCCTGAGCTTCGATCTCATCGCGCTGCAATTGTTCACGGGTCTTGCGCTCGGCGCGATCTACGTGCTGTTCGCGATTGGACTCTCGCTGATTTTCGGTATGCTGACCGTGGTGAACTTTGCCCATGGCGCTTTCTATATGGTCGGCGCCTATGTCGGATTGTTCCTGGTGGCGCTTGGTGGCAATTTCTGGCTTTGCCTGGTCGCCGTTCCACTTATCGTCGGCACTTTTGGTCTGGTGGTCGAGTATTTCCTGATCAGACCGCTGTATGGCCGCGGGATCGACTATCCGCTGCTCCTGACGTTCGGCCTCAGCTATGTCATGGTTGAATTGATCCGCATCGCCTTCGGCAAAAGCGGCTATCCCTTCGACACCCCCGAGTTGCTGCAGGGCGCAGTGAATATCGGTATCGGCTATTTCCCGCTCTATCGCCTGTTCGTGATCGGCGTGGCGGCGGTTGTCCTCCTGTGTCTGTGGCTTTTCCTCGAACGAACCAGCTTCGGCCTCATCATCCGCGCCGGCGCGCGCGACCCGCAGATCGTCCGGGTACTCGGCGTTGACGTCTCCCGGGTCTGGCTGGTCGTGTTCGGAATCGGCTGCGGCATTGCAGGCCTCGCCGGCCTTCTGGCTGCTCCGCTGCAGGGCGTCATACCTGAAATGGGCTCGACCATTCTCGCCGAAGCTTTTGTCGTCACGGTGGTTGGGGGTATGGGCTCGATCGGCGGCGCGGTGATCGCCGGCCTGCTGGTCGGCGTCGTGGTCAGCATGACGTCGCTATTCGCACCGGAGATGGCGAAGGTCTCCATCTTCGCGCTGATGGCGATTGTTCTTCTGATCCGTCCGCAAGGCTTTTTCGGCCGCGCCGGCCTCATGAGTTGAACGAGTCTTTCATGAACGAGCTTTCCCAAACCTTGCCGCAGCCGCAGGTCGGCCGTACACGCTGGCTCGACGTCGCAGCGCGCCATCGCGCCCTGCTGGCCAGCATCCTCGTGCTGCTGTTCCCGATGGTCATGCCGTTCACGGCGCTCGCCGTGAATATCCTGATCTATGGCCTGTATGCGCTCGGGTTCAATCTGCTGTTCGGCTATCTCGGCCTGCTCTCGTTCGGCCATGCCGCGCTATTCGGCACCGGCGCGTATCTTTGCGGTATCGCCATCGTCCATTTCGGCCTGCCGTGGTACCTGGCCATCATCGTCGGCGTCGTCAGCGCCGCGATCATGGCCGCTGTCATCGGTGGATTGGCGATCCGAACCCGCGGCATTTATTTCGCGATGGTGACGCTGGCGCTGTCCCAATGCGTTTTTTACCTGTTCTATCAGGCCGTGGACTGGACGGGCGGCGAGAACGGCCTGCGCGGCATCAACGTCCGCGAGATCAATCTGTTCGGCATGACGTTCGACTTCATCAATCCGCTGACGCGTTATTACGTCGTCGCCGCATTCGTCATCATCGCCCTGTTCGTTCTCTCGCGCATTCTCGCCTCGCCGTTCGGTGCGGTGATCGAAGCCGTGCGCGAGAACGAGGCGCGGGCCCGTGCATCGGGCTACAACGTCACGCTGACGCGCTTCACCACCTTCGTTCTCTCCGGCGCGTTCTGCGGCCTCGCCGGCGCGCTGATGGCGCTGCATCTGTCGATCGTACCGATCGAGATCCTGCACATCGAGACATCGGGCATGGTCGTGATGATGTCACTACTCGGCGGCATGGGCACCTTCTTCGGTCCGTTCATCGGCGCGGCGGTCTACCTCTCGCTGGAGAATCTCGTTTCGCTCTGGACGGTTCACTGGCAGTTGATCGTCGGCGCCATTTTCGTGGCATGCGTGCTGTTCTTCCCGGCGGGCATCTGGGGCACCATCTTGAAGCGGATCAAATCGTGATGTCCGACCTCGACACGAAAACCGAGATCATTCTGCGCACCGACAGTGTCAGCAAGTCATTCGGCGGATTCCAGGCCTTGAAGGGCATTTCGGCCGAGTTCTCCCGTGGTGCGATCACCTCGATCATCGGCCCCAACGGGGCCGGCAAGAGCACCTACTTCAATCTGCTGTCGGGCGCCTTCGCACCGACCAGTGGACGGGTCGAGTTCGAGGGGCGTGACGTCACCGGCGTGCCACAACACCACTTCGCCCATATGGGAATTGCGAAGTCGTTCCAGATCACCAACGTGTTTCCGCTGCTAACGACGCGCGAGAACATCCGCGTCGGATTGCAGGCGTTCGTTTCCCGCTTTGACATGTGGCGATCGCGGGAAAAGCTGCCCGGCCTGGTTGAGAAGGCGGACGAACTGTTGTCGCTGGTCGGTCTCTGGGATCGCCGCGAACGGCTGGCAAAAGAGCTCGCCCATGGGGAACAGCGGGCGCTGGAGATCGGCATGGCGCTTGCCGCCGCCCCGCGCCTGTTGCTGCTCGACGAACCGACCGCCGGTATGAGCCCGGAAGAAACCCGCGTAATGATGGATCTTATCGTTAGGCTGGCGAAGGACCGAACGATCATCCTTGTCGAGCACAAGATGAAGCTGGTGATGGGTATCAGTGACCGCATCCTCGTTCTGCACCACGGCGAACTGCTGGCTCAGGGTACACCGACGGACGTTCGACAGAATGACCAGGTCAAGCGCGTCTATCTCGGCCAGCGGGAGCATTGAGGAATGTTGCGCGTCGAAAAACTCAATGCCTGGTACGGCTCCAGCCACGTCCTTCAGGACGTCAACCTCGAGGTCGATCAGGGAGAAATCGTCTGCCTGATCGGCCGCAACGGTGCCGGCAAGACCACCACGCTCAAGTCGATCATCGGACTGGTCGAAAAGACCCGCGGCTCCGCCGTGTTCAAGAACAAGGAAATGTTGGGTCAGGCCGCCCATGTGCGGTTCGGCCTTGGACTTGCCTATGTCCCCGAGGAACGTCGGATCGTTCAGGGCCTCACCGTGCGTGAGAACCTGCGGCTCGGGCTGGTCGCCTCGCCGCTCAAGAAGGAAGAGGCGGCGCGCATCCAGCAGATCGCCGAGATATTCCCTCGGCTTGCCGAACGCCTCGATCAGGAGGCCATCACGATGTCGGGCGGCGAGCAACAGATGCTCGCGATCGCCCGAGCGATGATGTCGCGCCCCGACCTGATCATGCTCGATGAGCCGTCCGAAGGCATCATGCCCGTGCTGGTCGACGAGATGTTCGAACTGTTCCGCAAGATGAAGGCGGATGGCACCACCATTCTGCTGGTCGAGCAGAATGTCGAACTAGCTCTGGATATCGCCGACCGCGCCTATGTGCTCGATCAGGGCTCCGTCGTTCATCATGCGAGTGCGCAGGCGCTGTTGGCGGACGAGGAAATCAAGGAGCGCTACTGCTCGGTGTAGGCCGATCGGTCGACGCTCTTCAGGCGCGCCCACGTATTTATCTATCGATAAACAACTCAATCGGAGACATGCATGAAAGTCGACCGCGCAGCAATCTATGAAGCAGCCAAGAAGCTCTCCAACTGGGGCCGCTGGGGCGACGACGACCAGATTGGAACGCTGAACAACGTCAGCCCCGAAGACATTGCCAATGCCGGCAAGCTGATCCGAAAGGGTAAGGTGTTTTCCCTCGGGCTGTCGTTGAAGGAACCGATTCAGTCCGGTCTGTTCGGTGGTCGTTGGAATCCGATCCACACCATGCTCGCGACCGGGACAGACGCCGCGGCCGGTAACCAGGACGATCCCTCGCCCTATCTCCGGTATGCCGACGATGCCATCAACATGCCGTGCCAGGCTTCGACGCAATGGGACGCGCTCTGCCACATCTTCCTCGACGACAAGATGTATAACGGCTACGACGCCCGACTGGTTGATGCCCGCGGTGCGCGCAAGCTCGGTATCGAACATGTCCGCGACAAGATGGCGGGGCGCGGCGTACTCCTCGACGTCGCGAGATTAAAGGGCGTGGACTCGCTTGATGACGGCTACGCCATTACCAATGCCGATCTCGATGCCTGCGCGAAACATCAGGGCGTCGAGATTCGCAAGGGCGATTTCGTCATTATCCGCACCGGACATCAGGAGCGTTGCCTGAAGAACAAGGACTGGAGCGGCTATGGCGGCGGCGACGCACCGGGCGTCGCCTTTGAGACTTGCTATTGGATTCGAGAGAAGGATATCGCCGCGATCTGCACCGACACCTGGGGTTGCGAAGTTCGCCCGAACGAGACCAACGAAGCCAACCAACCCTGGCACTGGGTCGTGATCCCGGCGATCGGCATTTCGATGGGCGAGATCTTCTACCTCAAGGAGCTGGCCGAAGATTGCGCCGCCGACAAGGTCTACGAGTTCTTCTTCACCGCTCCGCCACTGCATCTGCCGGGCGCGGCGGGCTCGCCGATCAATCCCCAGGCCATCAAGTAAGCAGAGGTATTTCAATCATGGCAAAATATCTCAAGCGCGGCCGCAACGCCGCCCAGCGGGCCGAGGACGATTCCAAGGTCCGCGCCACGGTCGAGGGCATTCTCGCCGACATCGAGAAGCGCGGCGATGCCGTGGTTCGCGAACTGTCTGTCAAGTTTGACCAGTGGGACCGGAAGGACTACCGGCTCACTGATGCCGAGATCAAGGATTGCGTGTCACAGCTTTCCCAACGCAACATTGACGACATCAAGTTCGCGCAGGAGCAAGTGCGCAACTTCGCGCAGCACCAGCGCAATGCGATGAAGGACGTCGAGATTGAGACGTTGCCGGGAGTGGTGCTCGGCCACAAGAACATCCCTGTCAACTCGGTCGGATGCTACGTCCCCGGCGGCAAGTATCCACTTCTGGCCTCCGCGCACATGTCGGTGATCACCGCGAAGGTGGCGGGCGTGCCTCGCATCGTGACCTGCGCGCCGCCGTTCCAAGGGAAGCCGGCTCCCGCTATTGTCGCAGCGCAGCACCTCGCCGGCGCCGATGAGATTTACTGCCTCGGCGGCATCCAGGCGGTCGGTGCAATGGCGCTAGGCACCGGATCGATCGCCCCGGTCGACATGCTGGTCGGCCCAGGAAACGCGTTCGTGGCCGAGGCGAAGAGGCAACTCTACGGTCGGGTCGGGATCGATCTGTTCGCCGGCCCCACCGAAACGCTGGTGATCGCAGACGAGACCGTTGACGGCGAGATGTGCGCCACCGACCTGCTCGGCCAAGCCGAACACGGTCCGAATTCGCCGGCAATCCTGCTCACAAACTCCGAGAAGCTCGCCAGGGAAACCATGGCCGAGATCGACAGGTTGCTGAAGATTCTCCCGACCGGCGCAATCGCGGCCAAGGCCTGGGAAGACTACGGCGAAGTCATCGTCTGCGATTCCGAGGAGGAGATGGTCAGGGAGGCGGACCGGATCGCATCCGAGCACGTTCAGGTGATGACGCGCGATCCGAATTACTTCCTCGACAACATGACCAACTACGGTGCGCTCTTCCTCGGTCCCCGCACCAACGTAGCCTACGGCGACAAGGTGATCGGAACTAACCATACGTTGCCGACCAACAAGGCCGCGCGTTATACTGGCGGGCTATGGGTCGGCAAGTTCCTCAAGACGGTGACGTATCAGCGCGTCATGACCGATGAGGCCTCCACCATGATTGGCGAATATTGCTCACGGCTGTGCATGCTGGAAGGATTCGCCGGACACGCAGAACAAGCCAACGTGCGCGTGCGTCGCTATGGCGGCCGTAACGTCCCCTACGCCACCGCAGTGGAGTGAGCCGGTGACGCCACTTCCTGTTACCCCTTCGATGCGGCTCGACGGCCGCAACGCGCTCGTCACCGGCGCGGGTCGCGGCATCGGTGCCGCGGCTGCCGCAGCGCTGGCCCAGGCGGGAGCGCACGTCACACTGTGCGCGCGAACCGCCAGCGAAATTGAGGAAATCGCAATCGCTCTGCGCACCAAGGGGTTCGCCGCCAGCGTGCTGCCACTCGACGTGACCGATGTCGTGGCGTTCCGTCGTGCTATTGTCGCCGCCGACCCGTTCGATATCTTCGTCAACAATGCGGGCACCAATCGTCCCAATCCCTTCGTCGACGTTCCGGTGGAAGACTTCGATGCAGTGATGAACCTGAACGTTCGCGCCGCCTATTTCGCCGCACAGGCGGTCACGCGGCGGCTCATCAAGGAAGGGCGCGGCGGCTCGATCATCAACATGTCGTCGCAGATGGGTCACGTCGGCGGCCCCAACCGCACGCTTTATTGTGCGTCGAAATGGGCGATGGAAGGCTTCACCAAAGCCATGGCGATCGAGTTGGGAACGCACGGCATCCGTGTCAACACTCTGTGCCCGACCTTCATCGAGACTCCGATGACAAAGCCATTCTTCGAGAATGCGGATTTCCGCGAAAGTGTGTTGGCGAAGATCAAGCTCGGACGTATCGGCACCGTCGAGGACCTGATGGGCGCGATCGTGTTCCTCGCCAGCGACGCGTCGGCGCTGATGACGGGGTCATCGCTGATCATGGACGGCGGCTGGACATCGGATTAGATTTTGCCCTTCGCCTGGCTCACGCCGGGCTTTGAACGCGTGCTTCGAGAGCGCCAGTAACCGTTGCTCTTGTTGGTGGGCCTGGCAGCGCTGCGCGATTTTCCCGGCTGAAGCCGAACGTTACAGGAAGGCCCGCGTTCCTGAACGGTCCTCGGTCGCTCCCCGAAATCCGCCGAAACGGCTACTCATGGAACTTTCTCGCGTGTGCGCGATTAAAACATCGCCCAATTTCGGGAATCGCGAGTTTTCACTGCCCGAACGTTCGTGCCGCACTATCTACAAATATAATTACGACGTCTCTGTCCTGGACACACGCGACGCCTCTTATGAATCTGGAACCGCCATCATCCAGTGGGACGAGTTCGATCAAGAGCGAAGACGCTCTCCAATCCGGCCCGTCTATCGAGGAACTTGCAAGACAGCGCGACGAGGCTTTCCAGGCACTTCGGGAGCGAGAAGCCGAACTGGCCAGAATCCAGCGGATTGGCCGCGTTGGTGGCGTCGAGGTCGACTTCCGCGATGGCTTCAGAAACCGTCGCTCTCCTGAATATCTTCTGATCCATGGCCTGCCTCCCGAGGCCGCCAACGAAACGCATGAACAGTGGCTCGCCCGGATTCATCCCGACGACCGCCCTCAGACGTTGGCGCACTTCTTGTCGGCCCTCGCAGGATCCGGCGCGGACTATTCCGCGGAGTACCGCATCATCCGCCAGAACGATGGCGAGGTGCGCTGGATTGGCGTCACCGCTCAAATCGAGCGCGACAGCGAGGGCCGGCCGCTGCGACTGGTCGGCGCTCATATCGACATCACCGAACGTATGCTGGCGCAGGAGCGGCTTCGCGAAAGCGAAGAACGTTTCCGATTGATCGCGAACAGCGCGCCGGTCCCCATCTGGGTCACGAAGCTCAATCGCGAGCGCGCCTTTGTCAATCAGTCCTACCAGGATTTCCTCGGCCTGCCTTATGAGGATTCCCTGGTGTTCGATTGGCGCAAAGCGCTTCATCCCGAGGATCTGCCACGCATCATCCGCGAACAGGTGGAGGGCGAAAGCTCTCTGAAGCCCTTTGTTCTCGAGGCGCGCTATCGCCGATCCGACGGAGAATGGAGATGGTTGCGCTCGGAATCCCAACCTCGCTGGGATCCGGCCGGCAATCATGTCGGCTTCATCGGTGTCGCGCACGATATCACTGCCTCGAAGCAGGCCGAACAGGAACTACGACGACTGAACGAGGGTCTCGAGCATCGCATCCGGGAGCGCACCGCCCGGCTCGAAGCGAGCGAGTCCCAGCTTCGCGCCATCCTCGAGACAAGCAATCAGTATCAGGCCTTGCTGGATGTGCATGGCGCTATCGCCTATGCCAACAAGACGGCGCTGGCCGGAATCCAGTCCGACACCATCGATGTCGTCGGCCAGGTCTTCTGGAAGTCACGGTGGGTGACCGCGACACCCGGCGCCGCCGATGTCGTTCAAAAGGCATTCTCCGCCGCCATGGCCGGAGACACCGCCCGCTGCGAACTCAATCTGCAACTCCCGGCAGGCCAGCGGGATTTCGATATGTCGCTGCGTCCTATCTCCGACCCGAGCGGAGCGATTTCGGGAGTCGTCGTCGAAGCCGTCGACGTGACCGATCGACGCCGTTCCGAGGAGGCGCTGCGCCATTCGCAGAAAATGGAAGCGGTCGGACAGCTCACCGGCGGCGTGGCTCACGACTTCAACAATATTCTGACGATCATTCGGTCGGCGACCGAGCTGCTGCGACGGCCGAACATCCCGGACGACAGACGGGATCGATACATCAACACCATAGCGGAGACGATCGAGCGCGCATCGAAACTGACAAGCCAGCTGCTGGCCTTTGCGCGTCGTCAGCCACTGCAGCCGCAGGTATTTCAGGTCGGGGAGACTGTTCTCGGCATCGTGCAGCTCATACGGCCTCTGGTGGGCAATTGCGTGACGGCGAATGTCGAGATCGACGGTGACGATTATCTCGCTATCGCCGACATCGCCCAATTCGAAACCGCAATCATCAATCTCGCCGTCAATGGTCGCGACGCCATGGACGGCGCCGGCGAATTGACGTTTCGCATCGGCAAGGCCGATCACATCCCGGCTCTGCGCGGCCAACCGCCTCGCGCCGGTCGCTTCGTGACCATCAGTGTCTCCGACACGGGCATCGGAATTCCCCGAGACAAGCAACAGATCGTTTTCGAACCCTTCTTCACGACGAAGGAGATTGGAAAAGGTACCGGCCTGGGTCTCAGTCAGGTGTTCGGCTTTACGAAACAATCGGGAGGCGACATTGAATTGATCAGCGGGTCCGACGCCGGGGCGACATTCATCATTTACCTTCCCGAGGCGACTGCCCAGCAAAACGATCCCGATCGAGATCGGATGCCGTCCGTTCAGCGCGTGGAGGACGAGCAGTATCATGTCCTGCTCGTCGAAGATAACGCCGAGATCGGGCAGATCTCATCCGAACTCCTGAACGAGATCGGGTATCGTGTCACGTTGGCGACCACCGCAAACGAGGCGTTGGTGCTTCTCACGAAGAAGCCCGACGACTTCGACGCCGTCTTGTCAGACGTCGTGATGCCCGGCATGAGCGGAATCGACTTGGCCAAGCGCCTCAAAGTCTCGCACCCCAAGCTACCGGTGGTGCTGGCAAGCGGCTACAGCCACGTTCTGGCGGAAAATGCACATCACGGCTTTTTGCTGCTGCAGAAGCCCTACGCGGCCACGTCACTCTCCGCCGCGATCAACAAGTCGATCGCGGAAAGCAAGGCGAACACCTGAACTGCTTAAGCGCCGGAGCCTTCTATTAGCCATGGACTCGCAATTCCAAGCCGCATGGTAGGCGCATGGCGACAATCGACCTTATGGCGCAAGGCAACGCAGCAATTCCGGATCGTGCCGAACCGCATCCGATTTACCCGACAGCGCTACTCGCCCGCGATCGAGGACGTAAGCCTGGCTTGCAACCCCGAGCGCCAGATCGAGATGCTGTTCGACAATCACGATCGCGATTTTCTCTGCCAGTTCCTTCAAGCGATCGATGATCTCATCGATAACACCAATCCAGACACCCTCGGTCGGCTCATCCAGCAAAAGCAGGCGCGGATTCGACAACAGTGCGCGCGCGACGGCGAGCATCTTTCTTTCCCCGCCCGATAGAGTCCCAGCCGCCTGATCGAGGCGAGAACCGAGCTTCGGAAAAATCTGCAAAACGCGGTCGATCGCTTCGCTGTCTCGATTGGTGAGCCCCCCGATGGCAAGATTATCCCTCACCGAGAGTCGCGCGAAGACGGAGTGCTCCTGCGGAACGTAGCCCAGCCCAAGTCGAACGCGCTTTTCTGTCGGCATCCGCGCAATATCCACGCCATCGAAGCGCAGGCCACCACCACGCACTTCCAGCTCCCCCATAATCGTCTTCATAAGTGTCGTTTTCCCGGCGCCATTGCGCCCCAGAATCGCGACCGCTCCCCGCTGTGGGATAACGATGTCAACGCCGAAAAGGATCTGACTCCGGCCATATCCCGCGTCAAGTTTATCGATCTGCAGAAAGGATTGCTCAGGCACGACGCAAATAAACCTCCTGAACCTTCGGATTCGCCTGGATCTCAGCAACGGTTCCGGTTGCCAGGACCTGCCCTTGATCAAGCACGGTCAGGCGATCGCAGATATCGCGAATGAAATCCAGATCGTGCTCGACAATCACCAGCGAACAATGAGATTTGATCGGTTGCAGCAGCTCGCCGGTCACGCGGCGCTCCTCCAGACTCATTCCCCCCGTCGGTTCGTCCAGCAGCAGCAGGCGCGGCCGCGCTGCCAAAGCCATCGCAATTTCCAGCCATTGCTGCTGTCCATGCGACAGCGTCGCGGCGGCATCGTAAGCGCGGTCGACAAGGCGAAACTGCTCAAGCATCGTCATAACCTGGTCGTGCAGCGCACCGCGCGATCGCGACAAAATCAATCCGAAGAGCGGCGTATCGGCCTGAAGCGACAATAAAACATTGTCATAGAGCGTCAAAGCCGGAAAGACGCTGGTGATCTGAAACTTGAGACTCATTCCAGCCCGGGCACGATCGGCTGGTGACAGGTCAACAATATCGTTTCCAGCGAAACGGATCGCTCCGGCCGTGGGAGTTTCGGCGCCTGCGACACATTTCATCAGCGTGCTTTTACCTGAGCCGTTCGGACCAATCAGTCCATGAAACTCATTCTCGGACACAAAGAGACCGGCATCATTCAACGCCGTGAGCTTTCCAAACCTCTTTATAATTCCTCTTGCCTCAAGAAGAGCCACGATGCCCTCCTTTCGGCGGACGGCCAAAACTCCCGACCCGTTCGCGCTCATTGAGCAAAAGACTGACGAGGCCCGATGGACGAAACAGAATGACGAGTAGCAGCAATCCACCCAGAATGATTGGCCAGATTTCTCGATAGTTGTCCGAGAGCCAGAAGCTGACACCTTCGATTACGACCGCGCCGATCACGGCGCCGATCAACGTTCCCGATCCGCCAAACAGGACGTACAGGACTACTTGGGTGGAGATCACCACTCCAAGCATATTGGGCCATACAAAGCCTTCATGGAACGCGTAGAGACTGCCGGCCAGCCCTGCAATAGCCCCACCGAGAGCAAACACGATCAGCTTCAGGTGCTGGACCTTGTAGCCGAAGAAAGCGATTCTCTGCTCGTTCTCGCGCAGACCGGCCAGCGCCAGACCAAACTGCGAGCGCACCAGGAATCGGCACCCGATATAGGTCACGACCAGAATCGCAAGTACGAAATAGTAAAATACCGGCCCCTCGGAGAAATCATAAGAGCCAAACGACATCATCGGTATCGAAGGAATTCCGTTCTGACCGCCGAGGTAGTACCAGCCGCGCGCCAGGCGATCTGCAGCATAGGCCCCCGTCAGCGTTCCCAGCGCAACGAAAATAACACTGGCGGGATGACGTCCCAACAATAGAAAGCCGCCGAGAAGAAGCGCGAAGACCAGCCCGATGACAAAACCAGCCGGCAGGACGAGCAGTACAGAGGCAACATTGAGATCCCGCGCCAGCAGTGCGACCCCATAGCCGCCGGCGCCAAAAAAGAGCGCCTGCCCAAAGCTCATGATCCCCGCATAGCCCCAGACGAGATCGAAAGAGAGTGCGAAGATCGCGAGGATCAGAACACGCGTCGCAAAAACTGTCAGATAGTCCTGGAGTACGAAAGGCAGAACAAACGCTACAACGAGGGCGCCGACCTCCAGAAACGGCAGCACCGCCCATCGCTGCGCCCCTGCCGATCCGGCAGGGGCTGTCGACTCGACCTGCATCATCGAGCAATCTCGCGCGAGAGAACGACAAACGGCATCAGCATTCCTTGGGATCCACGAGGCCATTACTCCGCGCAACGATTTCGTAGTTACCTGCCTTTGCAACGGCGGTGTACATGTTCATCTTGCAGTGGCGCTTGCCCGGAACCATCTCCGCGGGACCACCCGGCGCTTCGGCAATCTTGGCGTGATCCAGCGCCGCGGCGACCGATTCACGATCCAGCTTGCCGGCCTCCTTGACGGCGGCTTCCCAGAGTTTCAGACCGCGATAGGTCCCGGTCGCCGCGCTGCCTGCAGCCAGCAGGAACTTTCCAGGAAATTCCTTATCGTATTCGGCCTGAATGCGACCGCTGGCCGGATCGTCCTTGGCAAGCACCTTGAAGTAGTCGAGGCAACTTGCCAGCCCCTCGATTTCTTCAGGCTGATTGATGTTCAGAGTATTCTCATCATAGTAGACGCAAGCGAGGCGTCCGCCATTTTTCAGAAAGCCAGCTTCGAACAGCTGCTTGAAGAACGGTCCGACACCGGGCGGAATCACGGTATTGAATACGACGTCTACCTTGTTCGAGATCACCTTGTTGACCGTGGCGCTGAATTCAACCTGGTCGAGCGGGTAATACTCCTCGAACACCACCTCGCCGCCGTTGGCCTCGATAAGTTTTCGAGCATAGGCGTTGAGAGTATGCGGCCAAACGTAATTGGCGCTTGGCAATGCGAACCGCTTGCCGCCATTCTTGATCAGCCATGGAATAAATTCGTCGCACTGCTGCGCAGGCGTCGGCCCGGTGCAGAACAGATAAGGCGTGCACTCCTTGCCTTCGTAAAGTTGCGGATAGATGTATAGCGTCTTACCGCGCGCGACGATGGGATCCTTGATGGCGTTGCGCATCGAACTGGTGACGCCGCCCAAAACCATATCCACCTTGTCGCGCTGAACCAGCTTGCGGACATTGCCGACTGCCACGGATTCGTTCGAGGCCGTGTCCTCGATATGCAGTTCGAGCGGTCGGCCGAGCAAGCCGCCCTTGTCGTTTATATCCTTGATCACCATGCGCGCGACATTGGCATCCGCATTGCCCGCATAGGCGATAGCCCCCGTCAGATCGGTGGCGATGCCGACCTTGATGGGACCGGCTGCGGCGTTGGCCCAATCCGCCGGAATGACCCAGCTTCCGACGCCCGTTGCGATCGCACCTGTGGTGAAAGCAAAGTTGCTCAGGAATCGGCGACGATTCATCCGATAGGTTTCGTCAAACATCATCACACCCCTCTTCCAGACAAAAGGCCTTGCGGCCGGAATTTGATGAAAACGATCGCCAGCACGAACACCAGGACATCGGCGACGACCGGGGCCATGATCCATGGCAATGCCGCGCTCAGAACGCCGATGATCCCAGCGCCGGCGACCGGACCAGCGAATGAACCGATGCCACCGACCATCACCGCGACAAAGCCCGTGAATCAGGAAGCGCACCCCAAGATCGGCGAAGAGAGTGAACACGGGAACGACCAGCGCACCTGCGAGGCCCGCGAGAGCAGCGCCAAAGGCAAATGTCGAACCATAGATGGCCGATGTATTGATACCCGATGCTCGCGCAAGTGCCGGATTCTCCAGCGTTGCACGGATCTTCAGCCCGAACGTGGTCCTTGCGATCAGCAGATAGCTACCGATCATCACAAGTATCGTGACAACGATGATAACGAAGCGCCACATCGACACGTGGATATCGCCGAGTTCGAGCGATCCACCGAAAGGCTCGGAGACCGAAAGATAGCGACCGCCGATAAGGCCGCGCACAGCTTCGCGAATGATCAAGCCGATCGCGTAGGTGCCAAGCATGGCGACAATCGGTGCGAGATAGAACCGTCTTATAATTAGACGCTCCAGCACGAAACCGAACAAGCCGACGACAAACGGCGCCGCCAGCATCCCGACCCAGACAGGCAACCCGACCGTCGTTGCCAGATACGTGACATAAGCGCCCAGCAATACGAACTCGCCTTGGGCGAAATTGAATATCCCCATCATGCTGGCGATGATTCCAAGCCCGAGCGTCACCAGCACGATGATCGCTCCGAAGCTCAAAATCTCGAATGCGGCAATAAACGCGCTATCCATCCGCCGGGCTTTCCGATCGGTGCGTTCGATCCATTACATCTTCTTCCAGTCGCCGGCCTGCTCGAACGCATGCGCCGCGCGATAAATCGTCATCTCATCGAAATGACGCCCCACCAGCATCAACCCCACCGGCAGACCTTCCGACATCCCGCAGGGTATCGACATCGCAGGATGATGCGTTATGTCGAAGGGTGCCGTGTTGACGATCATCTCGAATGCGCGCTGAACATATTCCTCGCGGCTCGCATCGGGTGCCGGCAAGGGAGTTGCCTTCATGGGCGTCGTCGGCATCAGCAGCAGGTCGTAGTCCGCCAAAACCTTGTCGTAGGCCGCGGTGTATCGCCGGGTCAGATTGACGGCCTTTCCATAGTACTTCGGTCCGTAGGTATTGTTGATGTAAGTGCCCAGCATCAACATCAGCTTGGTGGTCTCCGACAAGGCATCGGCCTGCCGCCGCCAGCCACGATGAAAATCCATCATGGCGTTGGAATACAGATCGAGGCGGCTGAGACCATATCCGTCACCGAACATCATCGTCTGCGTCATGCCTTCGGCACCGATCGGCGTCCAGATCGGCAGGCCGGACAGATGCATCGGGATCGAGATGTTATCCACGGTAGCTCCGAGGCTCCGCAGACGCTTTGCGGCCTCGCGCACGCTCTCGTTTACATCCGATTCCGCGCCCGGCTGCTGAAAACCCTCATCCACGACTGCGATCTTCATGCCTTTGACGCCTTTTCCGAGCGCCTTTGTATAGTCTTGCACCTTCGGCGCCTTGATCCGGGGATCGTAACCGTCGTCACCGGCGAGAACCTCAAGCAACAACGCATTGTCAGCGACATTCGCCGTCATCGGACCAGTGTGATCGATCACGACCTCGATCGGCATGATCCCGGTATAGGGTACCAAACCCCAGGTCGGCTTCATGCCGTAGGTTCCGCTGAATGACGACGGCATACGGATCGAGCCGCCCTGATCTCCACCGATCGCCATATCGGCTTCACCCAAGGCAACGACGACGGCGCTGCCAGACGACGATCCGCCGGCCGAATAGCCCATCTTGTGAGGATTGTGCACCGGACCGATCGCGTTCGTATGGCTGCCACCCGACATGCAGAAATTTTCGCAATGAGTTTTGCCGACGATCTCCGCTCCCGCATCAAGCATGCGGGTGACGATCGTTGCGTCGAAATCCGGCACGAAACCTTCCATCGTCGATGAGCCGTTCATCATCGGCACGCCGGCCAGCATGATGTTGTCCTTCAACGCAACGGTTCTGCCCTTGAGCTTGCCTCGGGAGGCGCCCTTGATGCTGGTCTTGCGATACCAGGCATTTCGCGGATTTTCGTCGGATGCCGGGGCATAGCCGGGTGTTCGCGGATAAGTCACCACGGGCAGTTCGTCGGACATCGACGCGACCACGTTGTAGGCGTCGATCGAACCTTTCATCAGGCCGAGGAACGATGTGACGTCTTCCGACGTCAGCGATAGACCGCACTGTGCCGCAACCGCGCGCAGTTGATCAGAGGTTGGAAGCGATACCGACATGATCCCTCCAGAGAATCGTTCGATCGATAAACCGAATTGGATTGCTTGCGTCCGATACTTTATCGAACGCCGCACCGGAGCGGCGCGAGCAGGATCATTAGATACGGAAATATTTTCCTTTTCAAGGATTATCTTGATCGTCAGAAACGATGGACGATCTTGAAGTCGATACCGTCAGACTCGGCGAGAAATATCGGCATGGAGGCGCGCCCCTTGCGCACCGACACAGGCCCGCGAACGCTGCTGTAGATGATGTTGCTGCCCGCCGCGAGCAGCGCACGTGAACTGGAAGACCCTGCCTGTCGAACGGCGGCTTCGAGAAAGTGCAATCCTTCGTAGTTGGATTCTCCGACGGAGCCGACCGGCGGCGACGATGCCCCAAACGCCGCACGGTAACGGTCCTGAAACGCGTCGTTCTCCGCGGACTGTATGCAATTGAAGTAACCGGAAGCACAGAACAAATTCTCGGAATTCTCGGGGCCGATCCCCAGCAGCACCGTTTCGTCCATCGCTCCAGCCAATCGCAGGATGCTACGACCCAGCCCTGCTTCGCCGAAGGAACGATTGAAAGCGATACTGTCGGCGCCGATCAAAGATATCATCACGACGTCGGGTTTCGCCGCGCGGATCCGCGCCAGATGAACGTCATGATTGTCGACACCGAGCGGCACGAACTCTTCACCGACAACATGCCCCCCAGTCTCGGCGATGTAGGTCTTCAACGCGCGATGCGAGAGCCACGGCCAGACATAATCACTGCCGATCAGATACCAGCGGCTTGCCCTTCTTGCGTCCGCCAGCCAATGAATCGCCGGCCTGCTGTGGCTGCGCGGCGTTTCGCCGATCGCCAGCACGCCGGGGGTACGTTCGCCACCCTCGTAAACGGGCGTGTAGATATAGGGCACGCGTCCCCCGATGGCTTTCCGGAGCGCCAGCCGCACGGCACTGATGTGAGACCCCATCACCAGATCGACTTCATCGAACTCGACCGCATCTCTGGCGCGGCGCGCGACATCCTCGATAGCACCTCCCGCCTCGCACAGCACGACCTCGATCTCGCGGCCGAGAAAGCCGCCCCGACGATTAATTTCGGATGCGGCGAGCAGCGTGGCGTTCGTCGTCGCCGGCCCCCAGATCCCGGGCGAACCGCTATACGTGACAAAATTTGCGATACGAAATTTGCGACGCGCCCGCTTCCAGTCCGGCGTATCTCCATGAGGCAAGCGAAACGAATTCGGCAGACCGTCCGACGACGACTTCAAGAAAGCACAGGGCGGCACTTTCGGTGAAATCGGCATTCCGCAATCGACAGATAGCTGCAAGCCCTCCTCCTAACCGATCCTGCTTTCGAACCGCCAGTTCGCCGGCTCCCAGATCGCCTTAAAAATATTTTAGGGGAAAATGTTGAATTTTCAACTGTCGCCGGGCATATGTTGCTTCTCTGGTAAGCAACCAATGCCGATCCTAGGGTCAATTGCGCAAGGCAAAGTCATAATCGTGGCCAAAACTCCCGCTCGGAAACCCGCCATTGGCGATCATCTCGCCTATCTGCTTGCTCAGGCTAATCGCGAGATCAATCGACATCTTGAAACTCGGCTCCGCAAGGAGGGCGTTCCTGTCGAGCAGTGGCGCGTCCTGATGATCCTTGCGGACGGCAAGGGTCACTCGATGGGCGATCTCGCCAATGCCGTTCTCATCAATCATCCGACTTTGACCAAGATGATCGATCGGATGGTTTCCGATGCGCTTGTCTATCGGGTTCAGGATCCCGGAGACCGGCGACGCGTGCTGATGCACCTGTCCGACCGTGGAAAGGCTCTTGCGAAACGCCTTGGCTCTCTGGCCAGCAGACAGGAAGCCGACATCATTCAAAGTTATGGCGACAAGTCGACCAATGAGTTGAAGAGACTTCTCGAAAGCCTGATCGACAGCGCCAGCTAAGGGCAACGCGTTCTCACGCCTCGATGTGGAATTGTCGGCAGGGCCGCAGTTCATGCCAGCACCTAGATCAGAAGCTGGGCGCGAACGTGCTCAGCGTCAATTTCGCCTTCAGACAAGGTTGCGGCTATCCGGCCCTTTTCCAGCGCATAGCAGCGTTCGGCGATCGCAAGGATGGTGTCGAGATTCTGTTCAACAAACACGATCGTCGTTCCGATTTCGTCACGGATCGATTTCAGCGCTTCGCAGATCAGTTGCACGATCGAAGGCTGGACTCCTTCGGACGGCTCATCCAGGAGGATCAGCGCGGGATTTCCAATCAGCGCCCTTCCAATCGCCAGTTGCTGCTGCTCACCTCCCGACATGGTGCCCGCGATTTGCCGACGCCGCTCCTTGAGGCGGGGGAAATAGGTGTAGACAAGATCCGGCAACTTGCGCGAATCAGGGCCACCGATCAGCTTTCCGACCTCGAGATTTTCCTCCACCGTCATCTGCGGGAAGACATCGCGCCCCTGCGGGATGTAGCCGATGCCCTCGCGTGCGCGCGCGTCGGCTGTCAGGGCTGTGATATCCCTGCCCTGAAACGCAATCGAGCCGCGCGTGGCGCGGATCAGGCCGATCAGGCAGCGCATCAGCGTGGTCTTGCCTGCACCGTTACGACCGATCACGCCGACGATCTCCCCGCGGTTGATCGTCATCTCGACGCCTTGCAGGATCGGCGTCGCACCATAGGCCGCCCACAGTCCTTGAACATCAAGAATCGTATCAGCCATGATGCGCCTTACCGAGATAGATTTCTTCAACGCGGGGATCGTTGATCACCTGCTCCAGCGTGCCGTCGGCAAAAATCTGTCCGAGATGAAGCACCGTAACCCGTTGGGCGATCTGCCGGATGAAAGCCATATCGTGCTCGACGACGATTACCGTCATGCCCTCTCGATTGAGCGACTTGATCAGTTCGCCCGTCTGATGGGTTTCCTCCGGCGACATGCCCGCCGTTGGTTCGTCGAGCAGTAGCAGCCTTGGACGAAGCGCCAACGCCATGCCGATCTCGAGCCATTGCTGCTGGCCGTGCGCCAAGGCACCGGCCGGTTTGTCGCCATCCGCCGCAAGATCAAGCAATTCGAGGAGGCGCTTCCGCTCCGTGACCAGTTCGTCGCCACTTCGTTGCCGCTGCAGCGCGATATCGAGATTCTGCCATACAGGCATCTCCTTGAAGACACTCGGCGCCTGCATCTTGATGCTCATCCCGCGCTGGACGCGCGCATAGGGGCGCTCTTTGGTGATGTCGATGTTGTCGAACAGGATGCTGCCGGCGCTCGGCTCGTAGACGCCGACGATCAACTTGAACAACGTACTCTTGCCAGCCCCGTTCGGTCCGATCAAACAATGTATCTCGCCGTCGGCAACACTGAGATCGACGTTCGAGACCGCGGTCAGGCCGCCAAATCTTCTCGAGACGCCCTTGATATCAATCAATGCCATGATCAGGACTCACCATCACGACCCGCGAGACGCCGCCAGCGACGTCCGGCTATCTGCGCAATACCGACGACAAATCCATAGGGCATCATCATCACGGTAGCGAGCAACAGCGCGCCCATCAATACAAGCGCCGCCTGCTGGCTGTAGATCGTAATCGTCTGAAAGCCGAACAACAGCAGGAACGAGCCGACGAGCGTCGCGGTCAGATCGCTTCGGCCAGAGAACGCGACCCAGATGATAGGCATCGCTGCCGCGGGCAGGCCGATGCTGGATGGCGTGATGAACTGCCCCCACGAGGTATAAAGCGCACCGCTCAATCCGGCGAGACCGCTGCCGATGCAGAAGGTCAGCAGCTGATATTTGCGGACATCGTATCCAAGCATCTCCGCACGCTGGGGATCTTCGCGGATCGCGACGATGACGTTACCGATCCTCGAATTGACCAGAACCCGCAGCCCCAGATAGGCAACCAAGATCAGCGCGATCAGAACATAGTAGAGGATCGTCCCCTCGATATAGATTTCGCCGACAGTCAGCGGATCCATACCCTTCATCCCGTTGAAGCCATTCAGGCGGGCACCGCCGATGTGCCATTCGGGACCAGCCGTCTGTCCCAGAAAAAAGGCGAGAGACAGGGTCGCCGCCAGCGTTACGATGCCGAAGAACATTCCGCTGATGCGTCCCCAGATCATGAAGTAGCCGAGCACCGCAGCGGCGAGCGCAGCGACCAAGACCGACAAAACCAGCGCCGCGATCGTGGTGGTGCCCCCGCCCATGATGATCGCCAGCACGCCGTAACCGTACCCGGCGATGCCGAAGAAGAACGTCTGGCCGAATGTCAGCATACCGCCGTAGCCCCAGATCAAGCTGAGGCCGAGCGCCATGAATATCCAGATCAGAAAGTACGAGAAATTTCCGACGTCGTAGGAGTCGGCAAAGGCCGGATATACCAGCGCTACCGCCAGAACCACGAGAAACGTGAGCCAAAATCCACGACCGTTGCCGCTGGTTTGCGGTCCATTGACGAGGCCTAGCATGAGAATTCCTTGAAGCATCGCATGTCAGCGTCCTCGCCGCGCCAGAATGCCGGAAAGTCCCTCCGGCAAAACTCGGATGATGGCGATCACGGCAAACAGCATCCCGATCTGGCCGATGATCTGTCCGTAGGATGCGTTGAGTGTCATACGCACCAATGCGAGCAGCATCGCGGCGGGCGCAGTCCCGAGCAGCACGTTCGCCCCTCCCACGACGACAGTAACGAAACTCTCCACGATGAACGTCGCGCCCATTGTCGGGATCAGAGTCATGGTCGGCGCATAGAGCGCGCCGCACAGTCCAGCGAGCCCCGCGCCGATGCCGAAGCTTATGGCGTAGATGCGTCCGGTACGCGCGCCAAGCGCCTGGGCCATACCGGCATTCTGCATGGTCGCGCGCGCGATGATGCCGAAACGTGTGCGCATGAACAAAACATAGATGCCCGCCAGAACCGCCAGCGCACACGCGAACAGGATCAGCCGATATGTCGAAAATGTATAATCGCCGACGGCAAAGCTGCCCTCCGGGGTGCCAATGCCACGGATCGAAGAACCAACGACAATCAGCATTCCCTGCGTCACGATCAGACTGAGGCCCCACGTCGCAAGCAGGGAATCGAGCGGACGCTTGTAGAACTTCCGTACCACCAGGACCTCGATCACAACGCCAATCAGGCCTGCGGTGATGGCCGCCGCGATCTGCGCCAGAGGCAGCGGCACGCCAAGATTGACAAGCCCCACCGTGACATAGGCCCCGCACATGATGAATTCACCATGCGCCATATTGATGACGCCCATCATCCCGAACACGATCGCCAAACCCGCCGAGGCGAGAATGAGAAAGGCAAAGACATCGGCGAACTGATAGAAAAGCGAGAATATTTCGGAGAGCACGAGATCCTCCGGGATCGAACCGGGGCGCAATTCAAAGATCGCGCCCCCGGGATGAACAGCGTGCGGATGCACGCCTTCCCTGCGGTGGTCGATTACTTTTTCGGCAGGTGGCTGGGCGTATACTGATCCTTGTCATTCTTCTTGGTGAGATCGCATCCGATCTCACCAAGCCAGTACGGCTGGATCACGCCGAAGTCCTTGTCGACGCTGATCTCATGTTTCGGGCCGACGGAAACGAGTCGCATATGGTGAGAGGTATGCTGGCTCTTGGGATCGATGCAAACTTGCCCCTCGGCCGCATCGATACAAGCCTTGCCCGTTGCGATCACTTTGCGAATGTCGTCGAGTTTCGTCGACTTCGCCTGCTCCACCAGCATCTTGTACATGTAAATCGCGTGATACGCGTTGTAACCCATGTCGTTGATGTAGATTTCGTCGGGGAATTTGGCGTGCCATCGCTTCTTGAACGCGTCAGCTGCGGGTGTGTCGAGTTCTTCGAACCAGTTTGCGGTGGCGTGCATGTTGTTCAGCGCCGGCGGCGCAAACCGCTTGTGCTCAAACCCCAGCATGATCTTAATCGAGGAGCCCATCGGCAGGTTCAGCTTCGCGGCTGCCGCCTGCTCGAAAAATGAATCCTGCGCCGCACCGACATTGATCGTCAGAATCCAGTCCGGTTTGGCTTTCTGGATGTTCTGGATCGTCTGCGCGAACTGCGAAACGCCGAGCGGGATAAACTCCTCGCCAACCACGGTGCCACCGAGGTCCTTCAGGATTTTACGATTCCATTCGGCCGAGATCTGTCCGAAATTGTAGTCGGCGGCGATGACATAAACCTTCTTGCCGAACTTTTCGACCATCCACGGAATCAACGTGGAGAACTGTTGTTCGGGGACCGCCCCCATGCTGATCATGTTGGCGTCGCAGACGCCGCCTTCGTACTGATTGGTGTAGAAGTATGGCGTCTTGGTCCGATTGACGATGGGCCGCACCGCCTCCCGGGATGCCGAGGTGATGCCGCCAATCAGGACATCCACCTTGTCGCGATTCAAGAGACGTCGGGTGAATTCCTGATAGCGCGCATTGTCACCCTGCGGATCGAGATGGATCAATTCAATCTGCCGACCGAGGATGCCGCCAGCCTTATTGATTTCCTCTACCGCAAGCTGCGAACCGTGCAGTTTTGGCATTCCCATGAAGGCGAGGTCGCCTGAAACGTCTTCCATCAAGCCGATCTTGAGCGGATCGGCGGCCTGAACGCCCGTGGTGGCACACGTCAGCAGACCCAGCGTGCTGGCTGCCGCCAGAATGTTTCTGAATGTACTCATTGCTGTATCTCCAGTTGAAAATCGGGCTTTATCGAAAACGACTACATTCGCCGCGGCTTACGCGCCGAGATACTTTTTGAGGATGGATGCGCCCATCGTGTATTTGGGATCGACCATGTTTCCGAGCCGCATACGTCCGGCCTGGCTCAGCAGCATATAGGCGTCGATTTCATCGAAGCCGTAATCGGCACTCATCCATCGAACCAGTTCGCGGTATGCAATCCTTGCGGCGTCTTCGAGCGGACGCGCGCTGCCGATCGTCATGATGAAATCGCGCGTCTCCAGTCGCGGCCAGGCGAAGCTCCAGTTCTTGATGACGTCAACCTGCAGCGTGACCGTCGCGCGCTGCTCCAAAGCGACGCCCGACAGTTCGCCATCGCCTTGCGTTGCGTGGCAATCGCCGACATAAAGCAGACCGCCAGCAGTGTGGACCGGCAGATATAAAACCGCGCCCGGCGCGACGTCCGGCAAATCCATGTTACCGCCGTGATAATCCGGCTGCAGCGACGATATCGCCTCGATCTCAGGTGAAACGCCGATCGTCCCGATAAACGGCTCATACGGCAGGACGATCTTGTCGCTCCATCGCACGCCATCTTTGTCGACGTGCACTTTCCGCACGCGTTCGGGCAACGGTGGATTCAGCATCGCGGTCGAGCCGGTGCTGACCAGACCGCCGAACTCCGGCATGATACAGGTGGTGCCGGCAGGCTGCTCGCCGCGAGTCTCGACGGAATGAATACAGACAGCCAGGCAATCGCCCTTCTGGACGCCATCAACCGCGATCGGTCCGCATTGCGGATTGAGATAGGGAAAGTTCAGCTTTTCAGTCGGCTTGTCGGATTCGTCGGTGATCACGCCGCCGAATGCATCCTCCGTCTCAACCACGACAAGATCGCCAGGCTGAATTTTCAAGCTCGGCTTGGCATATGGACCATAGACGTAGTGAAACTCGCCCTGCTGCTCGATAGTCAGACTATGGCTCTTGCCGGGCCTGCCGGCAGCCTTACCGCGATTCGACATGATCGACGACGAAAGCCAGCTCAGATCGACCATTGCGTCCTCCTTTATCGGATCGGTTTAGATCGCCGGAACCAGGGACCCGTTGAGCTGTCCCGATCTTTCGATCAAACAGGGATGGAAAACGCTCCGCTGCCGGGCCAGCCGGAGGGCGGAGCGTGCTTCTAAAGTGAGGGATGCTGCTTGTGCCAATCGGTGACGCGCTGGAACGCGTCGCCCGCGACGACAAGGCGGGCCTCGTCGAAGTGACGACCCACAAACTGAAAGCCGATACGGCCACCGTTGGCGGTCACCCCTGCAGGAACGGTAATTGTCGGACTTCCGCTCATGTCGAATGGACATGTGAACCTGAGCAGGCCGTTGAGCAGATCCGGGTCCTCGCCAAACGTCGCCATCTTCGCCAGCGTCGGCGCTGCAACGGCCTGCGCCGGGATGACAAAAAGATCGATCGTCTCGAACAGCGCGCGGAGCTGACCGCGGAACGCCTCGCGTCGCAGCACGATCTTCTGATAGTCCATGCCGGAGAGTTGTCGTCCCAGTTCGATCACACCTGCCAGGCCAGGACCATACTCATCTTTGCGTGACGGATAGGTCGCCTCATGGGCGACTGCCGTTTCCGCACCGCACAGCGGAAACCAATCATTCACGACATCTGTCGGATCGGGAAAATCGATATCCTTGAGGGTCGCGCCAAGTTCAGTCACCGTCTTGAGCGCAGCCTCGAACGCCTTCTTCGTATCGGCATCGGAACTGCCGTCCACCAGCTTGCGATCCACACCGACCGTCATGCCGCGCAGATCTCCGCTCAGGTTGGCGAGATAGTCGGGCACTGGAACCGGAACCGCCGTCGGATCCTTCGGATCAGCGCCGGCGATCGCACCCAGCATCGCGCCGCAATCCACCGCGCTGCGCGTCATCGGGCCGAGGTGATCCAGAGTCGCTGCCAGTTCGAAGGCACCGTAGCGGCTCACCCGTCCCCACGTCGGCTTCAGACCCGTGACGCCGTTCGCTGCCGAGGGAAAGCGGATCGATCCGCCGGTATCGGTACCGATGGAGCCGTAGCAGAGCCCTGCCGCGGTTGCGACCCCGGAGCCGCTCGAAGACACGCCGGTCCAAAGTTCGGCGTTCCATGGATTTTTCGGCGGATCGATCTTCGGGTGATGATCGGCATAGGCACCTTCGGTCTGCTGCAACTTACCGAGAATAACAGCGCCCGCTTCGCGCAGCCGCGCGACCACCGTGCCATCTTCCTTGGGCTTGTTGTCGCGCAGGATCGTCATGCCGTGGGAGGTCGGCGTGTCCTTCATCCAGCACAAATCTTTGACCGCAACCGGAACGCCATGCAGCGGGCCGCGCACCTTGCCGCTCGCGATCTCCTTCTCCGCAGCATGAGCTTGCGCCAATGCGGCTTCGCCGATTACCGTCGAATAGCTTTTCAGCGCGCCATCGAGCCGCGCGATGCGATCCAGTTCGGCCTGCGTGACCTCAACTGGCGAAAGCTTGCGCGACTGGATAAGTTTGCCGACTTCGACCAGGCCAAGATAGTGCAGATTGGTATTCGTCATCTTCGCTTCCTCTGGCATTTCATCATGTCATCAGGCAGCCGAAAGCCGCCCGGAATTCGGGTAAGCAACATCGACGGCATTTCAGATGAGCCGGCTGGCACTAACCAAGCATGCCGGCTGCAGCGTTCTCAGCGCGTACCGCGGCCGTTAGACCAGCGAATGCCAAAAACGGACTTCTTGATTTCGTGTGATCATTGCCTGCCCCTGCACAACGACAAAAAGCCACCCGTGGTTCAGATGAACCGCGAATGGCTTCGATGCCGATCTCTATTGTTCAAATCGGAAGGCGTGGCGAAGAAGTTAACTCATTTGTTTGGGCAACATTGGCCAAGCAAAGATTTCTTCGCGACCGCGCTTCGTGAAACATAGTGCTTTGGTACTACGACGAATGTCAATACTGCCTCGTCCGCAATTTTCATCATGCGATGCACAATTGATTTGCAGACGCTTTCGGCCTTGCGCTTCGCATCCGACTTCCATCTTGCGTATGGTCATGCTTTGCTCGCCGTAACAGGATTGTTCATGAGCAAATCTCGCATTCCCATCGGTCTCATCTTCTCGCGCTCCGGTCCGTATCAAATGATGGCCGGCGAGATGTTGAAAAGCGCGCAGATGGCCATCGACGAAATTAACGCCGATGACCAATTCGGCTTTCAGCTCGAGCCACACCTGCGAGATCCCGGTGGTGTCGTGGCGGCCTATCACACTGCCTGCGAGGATCTGATTCGCGACACTGGAGTTGATCACATCGTCGGCTGTTACACGTCCGCGTCACGCAAGCAGGTTTTGCCCATCATCGAGCGCACCGACCGATTGTTGTGGCACCCTGCACGCTACGAAGGTTTCGAGTGCAGCGACAACGTGATCTACGTCGGCGCGGCGCCCAACCACAATGTCGTGCCGCTGATACGCTATATGCTCGATCACCTCGCCAACGATGTATTCTGCGTCGGTTCGAACTATGTCTGGACCTGGGAGACCAATCGCGTCGCGCGCGAACTTGTGAGCGGCGTGAATGGCAAGATCCTGGCCGAACGCCTGCTCGATCTCGGCGAACTGAATGTCACGCATATCGTGGAGGAGATCATCAGCCGCCGACCTCCGGTCGTGCTCAATACACTCGTGGGGGCATCAAGTTACGCCTTCATGCGGGCGCTCTCAGCTGCGACAATTCGCGCTGGCGTGCCCACCACTGTTCTCAGTTGCAGCCTGTGTGAACCTGAACTCAAATTGATGGGCGGCGACGCCGCCGCGGGCTGCATCACTTCCTCGGCTTACTTCGAAAGTATCGGTCTCATGGAAAACCGTGCATTCGTATCGCGATGGAAAAACCGCTACGGCGCCGAGAGCAGTCCGTCAGTGGATGGACAGTCGACCTATGTGTCGATCATGTTGTTGGCGCGCGCCATCAAGCGAGCCGGCTCTACTGGCGTGAGCGAGGTGAGGAGCGCGGCAGCCAATCACCGATTCGAATCACCGCAAGGATCGGTCTGGGTCGATCCCGACAACAATCACTGCTTTCTTACGCCTCGCCTGGCGCGATCAACGGCCGATGGACAATTCGATATTTTCTGGGAGGCGGATGCGCCGCAGAAGCCGGATCCCTATCTCTCTGCGCTTGAGGCCACGCCGTCGGCTCGTCCGCACGATGTCGAGAATTCGAGATTCTTGCAGCAGCGCATACGGTGGATGAATTGACTCAGCAATCTCCCCTCTCCGTTCGCGGACGCACAGCACTCAGCATGGTGCAGGACGAGCGCGAGCTATCGACGATCTGTCGCCAGCTCAATCGTCTTGGCGTTCACATGACGCCCTGGAAAGATGGCGCGCCTGATGCGAACGTGGACGTAGTCCTGCTGGACGCGGATTTGTTTCGCATTGAATCGGCACCGACGTTACCGATCAATCCGGAAACCCCCATCGTCGCATTGATCGGCATCGAAACACCAAGCCGCCTGAAATGGCTTCTCGACCTGAAGCCGGCCTCGTTCCTGATCAAGCCGATCCGCTCCGCGGGCCTCTACAGCGCGCTGGTGATGGCATTTGGAATTGCTCAACAGCGTGCGCAAGCGGCTGAACGCATTCAGCATCTGGAAGTGCGTGTCCGGTCGCGACGACTGGTGATTGCGGCCATTCTCTATCTGATGGAGAACCGAAAGCTCACCGAGTCCGCCGCCTTCGCGCTGATTCGCCGCACCGCCATGCAACGGCGCACGACAATTGAAGCTTTGAGTGCCGAGATTGTCGCCAGCAGCGGTCAAGCGCCGCTGCCGATGCATCACCGCTGAGCGAAAATCGATGAGGCGTCAGACGGCGCGCGTCAACGCGCCGTCAATAATAAGATTGGTGCCGGAGATACGACTTGCCACCGTGCTGGCCAGGAACACCACGCCGGCGGCAACCTCCTGTGGCGTGCCCATACGACCCGTCGGATTCAACGACATCGCTGAGTTGTAGAGATCTGGAGACCCCTGCTCGATATTCTGCCAGATGCCGCCGTCGAAATAGGTGTTGCCGGGCGAAACCGCATTGACGCGAACGCCCTTGGCCGCCAACTGGTTGCTCAGGCCCTTGGCATAGTGAATCAGTGCGGCTTTGATAGCGCCATAAGAGCCGGCGGCGAAGTCCACTTCGAACCCGGAGACGCTGGAAACGATCGCAATCGATGGACTCGCGGACTTCTCGAGATAGGGCATCGCCGCCGCCACCGAATTTACGGTATGCATCATGTCGACCCGGAAAGATCTTTCCCAGGTTTCAGCGGTGTCGCCGACCGCAAGCGCACTAACGTTACAAACGAGTGCGTCGATGCCACCGAATCTTGCGGCTGCTCCCTCGACCCATTGCTTCAGCTTTTCGGGGTCACCGACGTCGACCGGCTGCCCGAAGCTCTTGACGCCCTTGGCGGCGAGCGCTTTCGTCGCAGATGCTACCTCATCTGCATTACGCGCACAGATCGCGACGTTGGCGCCTTCGGCGGCGAAAAGCTCGGCGATAGCCAGACCGATCCCCTTACTTCCGCCGGTGATCAACGCATTCTTCCCGCTGAGTTTCAAATCCATCGACCGAAATCCCTCTTAGAGATTATTGCGCGAGCATATAAGCAGCAACGATCAGCTTTGTCGAACAAAGCCAAATGAAGCCGCGCATGTTGCCTTCCATTTGCCTTGGAAGGCTCAATGCTTCGTCCGCGAGCTGCCGCAAACCTGTTCCTTTGATTTTGCCGCGCTTATCGATCCGAAATTCTCGTCGCACCACTTCTACGATTTCATTCGAGTTCTGGAAGTTCGGAAATCGCAACTTCGCGAACCATTCGACCGAGGAAGAAACGAGGTTGACTGACGCCGGGGTTTTCATCTTGAAACGATGTTAGATGGTCTTTGGCTTCACGCGCTTTACTAGCATCGGTCGGCTTCTACCGATCGGGCAGGTCAGGCGTTCGCGCCGGAAAGCGCTCTAGCGTCTCTCGAACAAGGCTTGCAACCGGTGCAGCAGCATCTCTGGCGCGGCACGAGAGCGGCGTGTCGGGGGCTGAACCTTCGGGGCATGAAGTGGATTGGCGGAACGTCACGCATTTCCACGCGTTACCGATAGCCCGCCTCCTCGGAGAGAGCCGCCGTGCTACCCAACCACCGCAGGAGGCCAAGAATTTATGCAACGACGCCGGAGATCATGAGTTCTTCGAAACGAAAGCCAATGCGGCACCGGGAAGCGGAAGGGTGGCGCGTTGTGGCGGTCCTCGGCATCATGGCTGCGATCGCTTTGACGCAGTATCGTCGATCACCGAAGAATGCGCGCGCACTTGGGGATCGGCGATGTGGAAAGTCCGGCCCCGAAAAAGAACACGGCGCGGACGATCGTGGCCGAGATGCTCGAACACCGTCCGAAATTCCTCCCAGAGGATGGCGGGACGTTCTGTGGCGGGTGTATGCGAACATCGGCGATCATCGTGTTCTCGCGCTGGCCGCTGGCGTGACTTACTATAGTATTCTGGCGATCTTTCCCGCCATCGCCGCGCTTGTCGCCATCTATGGCCTGTTCTCCGATCCAGCAAGCATCGCCAAGCATCTCGACCAAATATCGAACATCGCGCCGGGTGGCGCGATAGAAATCGCCCGCGAGCAGCTGACGCGCGTCAGTTCAAAGGGCGAAAAGGCGCTCGGACTCACGTTCCTTGTCAGCCTCACGGTTTCGCTTTGGAGCGCCAATGCCGCGATGAAATCGCTGTTTGACACCCTCAACATTATCTACGGCGAACGCGAAAAGCGCAGCTTCCTGAAACTGAACGCACTCACGATGGCCTTCACCATCGCCGCCATCGCATTCCTGCTCGCCGCACTGGGCGTCTTGGCGATCCTTCCGGTCGTCTTAAAGCATCTTTGGCTTTCGAATGCCGCCGATCTTCTCATCCGAATTATAAGATGGCCCGCCATGCTCGTTGTGGTGACGCTGGCCCTCGCGTGTCTCTATCGGGTTGGCCCGAGCAGAGAAGCGCCTCGTTGGCGGTGGATTACCTGGGGCAGTATTGCAGCCGCGATCGCATGGCTATCGGCGTCGGGTCTGTTTTCCTGGTACGTCGCGAATTTCGGGGAGTTCAACGAAACCTACGGTTCGCTGGGCGCCGCGGTCGGATTCATGACCTGGCTTTGGATTTCAGCCATTGTCATCTTGTTGGGCGCGGAGATAAACGCCGAGATGGAGCATCAGACCGCCATCGATTCAACGACCGGCCATCCAAAGCCGATCGGCGCTCGCGGGGCCGTTGTCGCTGATAGCCTCGGCGCCCCGCAATGACATCCGTGATGGATCGATCAGTCTGCCGCAGTCGTAGCTCCGTCCCGCCCGGAACTCATTTCGCCGCTTGCGCATTGTCCCTACCATGAAACAGGCCGGGCTGAGCCGACGTGCGAGAATACTGCTGCTTTTAGCGGGTGCCATCGTGATGGCCGCCTGCAAGACATTTCCCTACTCGTTCGCCATGTTGGGAAGCCGTGTCAATGTTGAAGAACGAACCGGCTAGTGAGCAGCGTCCTCGACATTCTGATCCGGCTCGCTGCCGCAGGGATCATCGGCGCGCTGCTCTTCATGGCTTGTCTGCTCGCTGTCGTTGTCGATGGCCAAAACGACGAGACCAACCGGCGTCTCAGCGCACGCGTCGTTCGCACCTGATCATAAATCCCAGAAGCCCGGCCAGCAGCGCGACGGTAACGACACCGCCGATCGACAAGGCGCGTCCGATCGCCAGATTGCAAAGCCCGTGGCTCGGATCGAAGCCATAGCAGAGCAGCCTCACCTGATCGGCAACGCCGCCGACCCGACCATTGCCGGCTTCCACAGTTGCCAGCCTGAGGTCAGCTGCATCGAGTGCAAGGCCGGACAGCGCGTGACCAACGCGGCCATCCGCCGTCACCGTAAATATCGCGGCCGGGTGCGCATACTGATCGAGCGCCGGATCGTAGATGGCGTGAATCCGATCACATCGGTGATACGCGCGATATCGGCGGCGGTGCCGCGCAGCATTCGCGTGTGCGCGACCAACGGTCCCGAGGTGCCGATCTGCGCCGACTTCATCGCCGCAGCATCGGCCGCGCTGTCGTTCGGATCGAGGCCGAGCACGCGGACGTTGAAGTCCTTCCCTGGCGTCAGGCCGGCTTTGCCCGGCACATCGCTCATGGTTCGCAGCACCGGACTGCAAAGCGAGCGGCACGTGAAATCCGCCACGACCCAGACGCCCGGCTTGCCGTCGAGCCATCGGTCGAGCGTCTTGGTGGCACCGCCGTCGTTCAACGGCACATCGAGCGGAAACCGCGCGTTCGCGCCATGGCGACGCAACAACGCCGGCGATATCCTTGCTGAGCAGCGCGGCCATCAATGGACCTGTCGTCGCACAGAAAAGAGAGGTGCCAGCAAACCCGCCAATGCCTTCCTGTGAACATTGAAAGGCCGCCCCATCTTCATCTCCAGGCAACTTTCCCTGTTGAAGCCGAACGTTCCAGGAAAGCCAGCATTCCTGAACGATCCTCGATTGCTTCCAATCCGACTATGCTCAGCCACGTGGACCGAAACTCAAACTCCCGGCTGAATTTCCGAATTTGCACGGCAACCTCCGGCTCCATGCAACACCAAATCTCCGTATCCATCGAACCCCAGCAGCTCAGTTGCGTGTCTCCCCATGCACCTCTAGCGTTCTCTACGCGCCGGCGGCCTTTTCGGAAAAGTAGGCTTCGAACTTGCCGGCGACGCCGTCGAAATCGTCGGCGTTTGCGGGGGGATCCTTCTTGTCGGTGATGCTCGGCCACAGGCGCGCATATTTAGCGTTCAGCTCGATCCACTGACCGGCATCGCTTGCGGTATCCGGCTTGATGGCATCCGCCGGGCATTCCGGCTCGCAAACACCGCAGTCGATACATTCGTCCGGATGAATCACAAGCATATTCTCCCCTTCGTAGAAGCAATCGACGGGGCAAACCGAAACGCAATCGGTATACTTGCACTTGATGCACGCTTCGGTGACAACATAGGTCATCACATACTCCAATGAGACATGGGATTCGACGTTGGGCGTGCGGCAGCCGGCCGGCCGGCTTGACGGGTCGCATCGGTGCCTGATCCAAAAGCGCTGAATCAGACTCGTCGTTGATCTTTTCGCGCCTGAGCGCTTGATGAAAGCCGGCTCCCGCTTTCGGGAATCGTGTTCTAGCGGAGCGTTCCGGACTTGCGGGCGGCAATCCGCTGCAGCGCCCATCGGGCGTTCTTCCGGACATCCGGATCCGGATCGTCGGCAATAACCGCCAGAAACGGCTCGCCAGCAGGATCGGCGATCTCGCCCAGCGCCGCTGCCGCCTCTTTCCGCAAATTCGATTGTTTATGGGTCACGCAGTTGCCGATCGGGATCACAGCTTTCGCCACGCCCAGCTTGCCCAAACTCCGGACTGCTTTCAGACGAACCTGCCAGTAGCCGTCGCCGAGGGCCGCGATCAGTTCGTCTGCCGCGAGACCGCCATTCTGGTTCTGTCCCAGCGTCTCCGCCGCCATCTCGCGCACCATCCAGTCGTCGTCCTTCAACGCCCTGATGATCGATTCTGCGGCTGGCTTCATATGAGAAAAAGCAAGGGCGCTGACTGCCGCCCGGCGAACGTGGGCATCTGAGTCGCTTGTCGACCCCGCAAGGGCTGGGATCGATTCCTCGAGCTTCAGGAATCCGATCACGCCGATCGCCTGGACTCGCACGGCGGCGTCCGGATCGCGCAGGGCGTCGAGCGCTGGCTTGAGCGTGTCCTTTCGCCGCAGCTCCTTGAGTGCCCGCAGGGCCCCGGTTCGGACGAAGGCATGAGCATGCGTGACCAGCGGCAGAATGGCGTCGGCAGAGGCCGGGTCCTTGAGTTCGGCCAGGCTGTCGGCGGCGGCTGACGCGACCACATGTTCCCGATCGACCAGCAATTCGGCCAGCGCTTGCGCGGTCTCCAATCCATCGAATTCACCGAGCGCCATGGCCACCTGCTGGCGGACGCCGGCGTCGTGATCCGACACCATTCCGGCCAGATGCGCCACCGCGGCAGGATCGCCCGAATGTCCGAGCGAAATAATCGCAACCCGGCGTTCGGCGGGGTCGGCCGCCTGCAGCCGCTCGTCGGCATCGTCGAGGTCGTCATACGACTCAAACAGCTCCGGCATCGCTCACCTCAATAGGTACGGGATGTTCACTGTGACCGCGCCGGTGGGACAATCCGCCTCACACGGCATGCAATACCAGCACTCGTCGTAGGCCATGTAGGCCTTGCCTGTCATATCGCTGATCCGCAGCACATCGAGCGGACAGACGTCGACGCAAACCGTGCATCCCTTGTCGGCGATGCATTTGGCGTCATCCACGACCACCGGAACCGAAGTGTCGTAACTTGCGAGCGGCATTTTATCCTCCTGTTGATTGCGTCAGACTCATCAAGCGCTGGCGCGAATGCGCTGCTTGTCATAGAGATCCTTCTCGTCGTCCGCGATCGGGACGACGTAGGGTTGAACCGAGCGCTTCTCGCTGGTCATCCGCCCATCCTTCTTTCGGAGGAGCGTGTGGCAGAACCAGTTGGCGTCATCCTTCTCCGGATAGTCCGTTCGCAGATGATAGAGTCCCCATCGACTCTCTGTGCGATAGAGGGAGGCGTGAACCGCCATGTCCGCGCAATCGAGAATCGATTGCGTCTCCAATGCCCGCAGTAACTCATGGGCGTTGCGGGCCATCATGCGCCGTTCAACGTCGTCGCGAACCTCGCCAAGGCGGCTCGCGCCGAGCTCGAATTTCCGAGTCACCTTCGGCGGCTGAAGATAGTCGTTGACCAATCGGCGGGTCTTGTACTCGATCTGATTGGGAGGAATGCCATCCTCGCGCGTCGTGGGCGCCAGGACCCGCTCCTGCTCACGAACGATGTCGGCGGCATCGATCCCAGCGAAGTCGTGGTTCTCCGCGAATTCCATCGCATCGGCGCCCGCTATCGCCCCGTTGGTAAATGCGCCGAGCATATAATTGTGGGGAACGCTCGCCATATCGCCCGCGGCGTAAAGACCCGGGACGGTTGTCCTGGCGAACTCGTCGACGAAAACGCCGGACGCGCTGTGACCCGAGCAGAATCCGATCTCCGAGATGTGCATCTCGATCGACTGGCTACGATAGTTGGTGCCGCGTCCTTCCTGGAACCTGCCGCGCGTCGGGCGCTCGACCTTGTGAAGGGTCGACTCGATCTCCTCGATGGTCTTGTCGTGGAGATGGCTGAGTTGCAGGAAGACCGGCCCCTTGCCCGATTGGAGCTCGTTGTAGAACTCGAGCATCATCTGGCCCGACCAGTAGTCGCATTCGATGAACCGGGATCCCTCGTTGTTGGCGGTATAGGCGCCGTAAGGGCCGGCAACGTAGGCGCAGGCCGGGCCGTTGTAATCCTTGATCAACGGATTGATCTGAAAGCATTCGAGATTGGCGAGAGCTGCCCCCGCATGGTAGGCCATGGCATAGCCATCGCCAGAGTTGGCGGCGTTCTCATACGTGCCAAACATATAGCCTGAGGTCGGCAAACCCAGCCGGCCGGCCGCACCCATGCACAAGATGACGGCCTTGGCCTTGATCACCAGGAATTCGGCGGTGCGCGTGTTGACTCCGATCGCGCCGGCGATGCGCCCATCCTTCGATGTCAGCAGCCGCGTCGCCATGTAGCGATTTGAAATCAGAATCCGCGCACGACGCAACTGACGATAGATCGCTTTCTTCACCGTATCGCCGTTTGGCATCGGCAACACGTAGGTGCCGATATGATGAACCTTCTTGACAGCGTAGTCGCCGTTCTCGTTCTTCAGGAAGCGGATGCCGAAGCTGTCAAGTTCCTCAATGATCGAGTAGCAGTTCTGCGCGTACTTGTAGACCGCCTTCTGATCGACGATACCGTCGTTCGCGATCGTGATTTCCTTCGTGTATTGCTCCGGCGTTGCATAGCCGGGAATAACCGCGTTGTTCAGCCCGTCCATTCCCATCGAAATCGCGCCGGAGCGCTTCACGTTGGCTTTTTCGAGAAGAATGACGTTTGCTTTTGGGTTCCGAAGCTTCGCCTTGAGCGCTGCCATGGGGCCGGCGGTACCGCCACCGATGACCAGCACGTCGCAGGAAACTTCCGAAAGTCCGTCGACGATTTCATCCATAGCCATGCTCGCTCTCTGCTACGCGGACTATTCCGCTCTGTCTCAGGAAGGATGGTCGAATTCGATCCGACCGGGATAGCAATTAGTTGTCTGGATCTGCGGATTTGAACGAACGCAGTTTGACCGACGAGCCAGCCTTCAACGCTCCACGAAAGCCTTCTCCACGACGAAATGCCCTGGGGCACTGTGGCTTCCTTCGATGAAGCCGCGCGATCCCAGCAGAGCATGGAGCGACTCGAGCATCGCCGGACTTCCGCACAGCATGACCCGGTCGGTCGCGATATCGAGGGGAGCGAGGTCGACGTCGGCGAACAGTCGTCCCGACTCGATCAGATCGTTAATCCGACCGCGGTTTTTGAACGGTTCGCGCGTCACTGTCGGATAGTAGATCAGCTTGTCGCCGATCAGCGGCCCAAACAGTTCGTCGCGGCGAAGCGATTCCACCAGTCGTTCGCCATATGCGAGTTCCGAAACGTGACGACATCCATGTGCAAGAATGATCGTTTCGAAGCTGTCGTAGATGTCCGGATCCTTGATCAGGCTCGCAAAGGGAGCAATGCCGGTCCCGGTCGAAAGCAGGAGAAGCCGCGAGCCGGGAAGAAGATTGCCGGCAATCAAGGTCCCGGTCGCCTTGCGGCCCACCAGGATGGTGTCGCCCTGCTTGATCTTCTGCAACCGCGACGTCAGCGGGCCGTCCGCGACCTTGATGCTGAAGAATTCCAGCGCATCTTCGTGATTTGCACTGGCCATGCTGTAAGCGCGCAGAAGCGGCTTGCCGTCGACTTCAAGTCCGATCATGGCGAACTGACCGCTTTGGAAACGAAAGCCGGGATCTCTGGTTGCGGTAAAGCTGAACAGCGAATCGGTCCAATGCTTGACCGACAGAACCGTCTCCGTCTGAAGTGCACTCATATTCGGTTATCCCTCGTCATCGAAGAGCATCGCTCAACTGACGGGGACTTTGCCGCGCGTTCGGATTCTGGCAATCGCGATCTCCGAATGCCGGTCGATTAGTTTCTTAAATTCATCGTCGCGGCTGTCTCGTCGCCCGACAGCCGCGCTAAGACCGGCGGAGGCGAAACTAATTGCTTGTCGCAAGCCCGCGACCTGAGACGATGTGAGGACGACACACTGCAAGACGACACATACGGAGAACGTCGATGACCGCCACGATCGAGCTGTCGGATAGTGATCTGTCGGAGCCCGGGGTTGCCATCGCCGACGACCTCTCGTCGCTTCAGGTTGAAGTCAACGGAGCAACGATCACGATTCCCGCGGCGCGCCTGCGCGCGGCGTGCAAGTGCGCCCACTGCACGCGTGCGCGTTTCGATGACCGCTTTCCCGATATCTTTCCCGGAATTGCAATCGTTTCGGCCGACAACCTCGGTTACGGCCTCAACCTGACCTTTTCGGACGGGCACAATCGCGGCATTTATCCTTGGGGTTATCTCGAATCCTTGGGACGATCTTCCCGAGCAGACACACCCGCCTGACATCCCTGCTCCCCAAGGTTCCCGGCGCCGCCACGGCCCCGGGAGAGATCATTCGCCAACTGGCATGAAGATTGCTCGATTCTGGATCAGTTCTAAAGATCCGGAGACGAGCGATGTTGTTACATGCAGCCACTTCGCCCCACGACGGACGCGTTTCAAGTGTGGGAGGCAAAGCCAAGCCCACCTCGTCCCTCCTGCTGACGGAGAGCCAGCAGTCGTTGGGCGGTCCCCCATCCTTGATCGACCGCCTGAGCACCCGTGAACAGGAAGTCCTGCTCAAGCAGGGGCGCCGGAAGGTCTTCTATCGCGGCCAAACGGTGTTCAACCAGGGCGGACGGCACGACGGAATCTATCTCATCGAAAGCGGCCGGATCCGTGTCTTCTACACGTCCCCGCTTGGACGGGAAATCACGCTGGCCTATTGGCATGTCGGCAATTTCGTGGGGGGGCCCGAACTGTTTGGAGCCGGCACGCATCAATGGTCCGGCATTGCTGCCAGCAGCAGCAGCGTCGTGCACCTGCCGGGCCCCCAGCTTCGCACGCTCGCCGCCGAAATTCCCAATCTTGCAATCGGCCTCATTGAGGGGCTGACTTTCAAGGGACGCTGCTATTCCGCCCTGGCACAGATGCTGGGAACGCGCTCGATCACACAACGCCTCGCGCACCTCCTGCTGCATCTGGCCGAACTTTATGGCGTCGAGGACCCGGACGGGACCTTGATAGCGGCCGCTTTCACCCATGCGGACATTTCCCACATGGTCGGCGCAACACGGCAATGGGTCACGATCAGCCTGAAGCGGATGCAGGAAAAAGGAATCGTGGTCACGCGAAAATCGCAGATCGTGGTTTGTCGTCCGGATGTTCTCGAGGACATGCGCGGCCAGGCCGGCGAATGAAGCATAGAAAACGGGCGCGACAGCACCAAACTGCTCAGCAACTGTGCAACGATACTTTCCCGGCAACTAATCGACCGTTTCGGGCAGAGAGCGTTTGCCGAAGTCGCGGAGCGCTCCAATCATACGGGCCATCGCACATCCAATGGAAGAGGACGATCATGGCCCGTCGCACTCCACTTCTCTCGCTGCTGCTTGCCGGCGCTGCCGCACTTGCGACACACTCCGCACGTGCCGAAACCGTCACGATCGGTATTGGGACGCAAGATACCACCACCAACACCGCCACCAGCGGCGTCGTGATCCGCAAGCTTCATCTGCTGGAGAAGTACCTGCCGAAAGACGGCAAGTACGCGAACATCGAATTCAAGCTCGACTGGCAGAACTTTACGTCGGGGCCGCCGCTGACCAACGGCATGATGGCAAACAAGCTTCAGATCGGCTCGATGGGCGACTATCCGCTGGTTATCAACGGCGCCACGTTTGAGCGCAACAAGGATAGCCAGAGCCGCCTGATCGCCGTCAGCGCCTACAATCTGGCCGGCTCCGGAAACGGCATCGTCGTCAACAAGGCATCGAAGTACTTTCAGCTCTCCGACCTCAAAGGGAAGGTCGTCAGCGTACCCTTCGGGTCCGCAGCCCATGGCATGGTGCTGAAGGCGATGCAGGATCAGGGGTGGCCTGCGGACTACTTTCAACTCGTGAATCAGGCTCCGGAGGTCGGTTCAACCAACCTGAAGGAGAACAAGATCGACGCCCATGCCGATTTCGTTCCCTTTGCCGAGCTTCTGCCGTTCCGAGGCTTCGCCCGCAAGATCTTCGACGGCGCGCAAACCAATCTTCCGACCTGGCACGGCGTCGTTGTGCGCACGGATTTCGCCGAGAAGTATCCCGAGGTCGTCGTCGCCTATATCAAGGCGATCATCGCGGCGAACGCGTGGCTTCGCGAAGATCCAAAACGTGCCGCTGAAAAGATCGAGGAGTGGACCGGAACGAACAAGGAAGTCGTCTACATCTTCCTGGGGCCTGGCGGCAACATGACGACGGATGCGACGATCAAACCGCAACTGATCGATGCTGCGGGCGAGGACGTCAAAGTTCTCCAGAAGCTGGGACGTATGAAGGAATTCGATCCCCACAAATGGGTTGACGATTCCTACGTGCGAAGGGCGTTCGCGGAAATGCACCTGGATTACGACACGCAGCTCAAGAGCATCGCCAACTACGAGGTCAAGGGCACCGATTCCTTCTGCAAGAAGCCCGTCACGGACCCAAAGAAAGCCGGCGAAATCTGGGTGGATGGCGGCGACATCAGCCCGTATAGCAGCGCGTATTGCACCCTTGGCGCCTACGCCAAGCTAGAAGCCGAAGGAAAAAAGATCGGCGTCGCCTACGTCGTCGATACGGCAAACGGCCTCAAGCTGTTCGCCGATCAGGCCTACTTCGCCGTCGGTAGCGACAAGACCGCCATTGCGCCGTTCATGCTGAAGAAGGACGCCGAAGCTTACGCCACCAAGGTCGGCGGGAAAGTGATTGGCCTTAATGAAGCGCTGAAGATGATCGGCACGGGAGGCTAGCATGAGGACCGGCACGCTGCGCGTTCCCATGGATCAATCTCCAGGCATCGACGGGGCGGCGACCTTGCCGCCCCCGGCCCAACCTCGGTCTGCCGCGTCGGCAGACCATTCCGAGGAGCTTACTTATTTTGCCAGATGGCGCCGCCTTCATGCCGAGACCCTGCGGGCTGTTATCCTCGGTACGCTGTCGATCGCCGCGTTCCTTCTGGCCTGGCATCTGCTCACGACCTATCGCGTGAATGTCTATGTTCGCTTCTCCAACATCCCCTCGCCCATCGAGGTCTATGGCAGCCTTACGAACGCGCTGCATAGCAAAGACTTCATCACACATATCCTGCTGAGTTGCAGGCGCATTCTGCTCGGTTTTTCGATCGCGGCGGCGATGGGAATTCCGCTTGGGCTGGTCATGGGCCGGTTTGCGATCGTTCGCGAAATCGTTCTCCCTGTCTCGGAACTCCTGCGACCGGTCCCCGCGATCGCGTGGGTTCCGATGGCGATCATGCTTTGGCCCACCAACGAGCAGAGCATCGTTTTCATCACCTTTCTCGGCTCCTTCTTCCCGATTCTGGTGAATACGCTGCATGGAATGTCCATGGTGGATCCCGTCCTGGTGAGGGCGGCGCAATGCCTGGGCGCGCGCGAAGGGTCGATTTTCAGGGAGGTCTACTTTCCGGCGTCGCTTCCTCACGTCTTTACCGGCCTGACCGTCGGCATGGGCGTTGCCTGGGTCTCGCTGATCGCGGCGGAAATGATCTCGGGTCAGTTCGGCATCGGCTATTTCACGTGGGAGGCTTACTCCCTGGTGCAGTATCCCGACATCATGCTCGGCATGATCTGCATCGGTGTCCTGGGACTTGGCTCCAGCTTCCTCATTTATCTGATCGGCCGAACCGCCATGCCTTGGAGCCGCAAATGACTGAGCCAGCCGCAAAAATCGAGAAGGGCCGAGTCGAAGTCAAGGACTTCTCGCTCAATTACGAAACGATCGATGGCACATTCCCAGCGGTCATGAACACGGATATTCACGTTGAGCCCGGCGAGTTCGTCTCCATCGTGGGGCCGTCCGGCTGCGGAAAGTCAACGCTATTGAATGCGGTGGCCGGCTTTCTGAAGCCGACCACCGGCACGGTGACGGTGGACGGCGAGAGCATAACGGGGCCCAGCGCTGACCGCGGCATGGTGTTTCAACAATACTCGCTGTTTCCATGGAAAACCGTGCGCGAGAATGTCGAATTCGGACTCAAGATGAGGGGAATGGAGCGAACCCATCGCGAACGGGCCGCGCGAACGTTGCTGGGACTTGCCGGCCTGGAAGCGTTCGAGAAACACTATCCCGACCGCTTGTCAGGCGGAATGAAACAACGCGTCGGAATCGTTCGCGCCCTCGCTACCGGGCCGAAGGTCCTGCTGCTGGACGAACCTTTCGGCGCGCTAGATGCGCAGACGCGCATCATCATGCAGCAGATCCTCACGAACATGTGGCAGCGATTGAAGATATCGGTCCTGTTCGTCACCCATGACATCGATGAAGCGATCTTTCTTTCCGACAGGGTCTACTGCATGAGCGCACGACCTGGATCGATCAAGTCCGAAATTCCAATTCGCCTCGAACGTCCGAGACAGCAATCAATGATCATGTCCTCCGAATTCCTGACGTTGCGACGCGCGCTGATGTCGCTGATCCGCGAAGAGAGCGTGAAGGCGATGGGGGGCGAAATCAACGACCTCGGGATGCAGGGATTGAATATCGAGCTTTCGGGCGCATCGCTCGCCGATATTCTGTAGCCTATGCGTCCAGATTATCGCGGACGGTTGGCCGCGTTTGTTAGCCTTCTTGACATTCTGTACGCTCGAAATCTGCGATTAATCTACGCGCGCAATTGTTGGCGCGGCCACAATGTTCTTTCTCCAAGTGTCAGCAGGTTTCTCAAATGCGACGAAGCGGCCGGCCCCTTTCGCGCCACGCCACGTCGCACTGAGGCCCCTCTTATGCGGCGATCAAGGAGAACGTGCACATCTCCCTGTCGTCGTCATCTTTCGCTGCCGTGATCAGGAGAGCCTTGTGGTCATTGCTTGAAAGTTCATTCCAGCATTGGCAATGCACGCCATCGCAGGAATGATCGAATTGCGCGTTCCACAGGCCAGCGGCACGCCTCTATGATTCGGGATGGTCGCGGTCAGCACGCATCGATGTTGTTGGTGGGCCCGGCAGGACTCGAACCTGCAACCAGACCGTTATGAGCGGCCGGCTCTAACCATTGAGCTACAGGCCCCGGCCGGACGTTGCATCTGCAACCGGCGTCGGCGCGGG
>Ga0209963_1000290_pt1 | contig 125394 bp, 109 predicted proteins | sample ThiBio_1000_biof_2_FD_183957 | JGI IMG/M metagenome (GOLD analysis project Ga0209963, IMG submission 183957) | Wastewater bioreactor microbial communities from Cape Town, South Africa - Thiocy_cont_1000_biof (SPAdes) | ecosystem: Engineered > Bioreactor > Thiocyanate-remediating >... | reverse complement strand
ACGGCGTGGCCGACGGCAAGAGCGGCTTCGAGAATCCGCCGAAGGGCTATGCGCTGTGGCTGGACGTGTGGGAGCGGCACCTGTGCGCAGTGGAGGCGCCGGGCATCGCCGACGTGGCGCTGGACGGCGTGGATACCGCCACGCGCGCGCAGGTCGTGTGGCAGCTGCGGGTGCTCGACCAGCCGCGCGCGCAGCAGCAGCTCGACGACATCACCACGGCGTTGAAGACGCGCCGGCAGGCGGCCAACAATTCCGCCGACGCCGCCACGATCAAGCAGCAGCTCGCCGAGCTGGCCACATTGCGCAAGAGCCTCGACGGCGGCGGCCAGGCCAACGCCTCGCCGTGCGAGACCGTGCGCCAGCTGCTCGATGCGCGCGCGACCTATGCGCTGCCACGGCTGCGCGCGGAGCTGGGTCCGCACGAAGCCGACGACGATCCCTGCGTGATCGCCGCCGACGCGCGCTACCGCGGCATGGAAAACCAGCTGTACCGGGTCGAGATCCACCAGGGCGGGCCGGCCGGCGCGGCCAGCTTCAAGTGGTCGCGCGAGAACGGTTCGGTGGTGTTCGCGATCACCCGCAGCGACCTCGGCGCAGTGGCGGACGACGGCAGCGCGCCGCTGACGGTGACGCTGGCCACGCTCGGCCGCGATGCCCGGCTCGGGCTGGCGGCGAACGACTGGGTCGAACTGGTCGACGACCGCTACACGCTGGGCCAGCGCGCGTACCCGCTGCTGCAGGTGCTCGCGATCGATCCGGCGAACGCCAGCGTCACCCTGAACGTGCCGAAGAACACCACGCCGTGGCCGCTGTCCGACGATCCGCGCCAGCATCCGCTGCTGCGCCGCTGGGACCAGCGCGCAGCGGTGGACGCCCAGGGCGTGCTGGCGGTGGCCGAAGGCGACGCGATCGCGCTGGAGAACGGCATCGAGATCACCTTCGAGCCCGGCGGCGTCTACGCCACCGGCGACTACTGGCTGATTCCCGCGCGCGTGGCCGGCGACGGCCAGCTCGACTGGCCGTCGGCGAACGGCACGCCCGCGGCTCTTCCGCCACGCGGCCTGCACCATTGCGCGGCACTCGGCGTCAGCGGCGACGGCAATTACGATGAATGCTGCTGCCGCTTCGCCAGCCTGTGCGAGCTGCTGCGTGCCTCGGCCAAGGCTTCGCCCGGCACGTCCATGCACAAATTGTTCGCTGCACCCGCGGCCAGTACGGCCAAGTCCGCAGCGGCGGGCAGCGTCAAGCGCAAGCGGACCCGCAAGCCGGCGAAACCCGCCAGCCCGGCCTGAACATCGTCGCATCGAAGTCTCTTTGCCCAAGCCTGTCAACGAGGAAACGGCCCATGGATCCCCTGACCGCCCCGTACTTCCCGATCATCTACGTCCGCGGCTACGCGATGACGCCGAGCGAGATCGCGGCCACCGTCGCCACGCCCTACATGGGCTTCAACCTCGGCTCGACCAAGGTGCGCCAGGCGTGGGACGGCACCGTGCTGCGGCACGTGTTCGAGTCGCCGCTGGTACGGCTGATGAAGGATTACGGCTATCGCGATACCTACTCCAACGGCGTCGAGATCAGCGGCGAGATCCCGACGCGCAGCGTGGTGATCTACCGCTATTACGACCCGGCCGACAGCGATCTCGGCAGCGGCAAGGCGCTGTCCATCGTCGAGGCGGCGCAGGGCCTGAAGGCACTCCTGCACCAGGTGCGCGACCAGGTCTGCGGCGACGATGCCGAACGCCAGCAGGCCTTCCGCGTGCACCTGGTAGCGCACTCGATGGGCGGCCTGGTGTGCCGCAGTTTCCTGCAGAACGACGCGATCAGCACGGCACAAGACCGCGCCATGGTCGACAAGGTATTCACCTACGCCACGCCGCACAACGGCATCGAGATGGCCGGCTTCAACGTGCCCGCGGTGCTGGGCCTGTGGGACATGAACAACTTCAACCGCAAGACCATGGCCGGCTACCTCGGCCTGCAGGGCACGCCGGATCGGGTGGACACGCTGGACGGCAAGTTCGACCCGCGGCGATTCTTCTGTTTCGTCGGCACCAACCAGCGCGACTACGAGGTGGCGCTCGGGCTCAGCCGCAGGCTTGCCGGCGAGATGAGCGATGGCCTGGTGCGGATCGAGAACGCCACCGTGCAGGAGGCGCCGCGCGCGTTCTCCTACCGCAGCCACAGCGGCACCTATGGCGTGGTCAATTCGGAGGACGGCTACCAGAACCTGGTGCGCTTCCTGTTCGGCGACGTGCGCGCGGACGGCACGCTGGAAGTCGACGCTCTGCCGTTGCCGGCGTCGATCCAGAAGGCCAAGGACAGCGGCAAGCAGGTGCGGGCCTCCTACTACTTCGAGGCCACCGTGGCGCCGCGCGGCGCGGCCAACTACAAGCTCACCGAGCGGCGCCGCGAGACCTTCAGCGCGGTGCTGCGCAGTTTCGACGAACTGCTGCGGCCGGAAAACCTCGGCCGCACGGCGCCGCGTTCGCCGGTGTTGTTCTCGGCCTTCCTCGACACCAGCAAGATCACCGTGGGCCGCACCATGGTGTTCAGCGTGGACCTGGCGGTGTCCACCACCGGTTACACCGTCGACAACAAGCTGTGGCTCGACCAGCACGTCGAAGGCGAATACCTGTTCCGCAACACCGTGGTGATCCGTGCCACCCAGACCGCCGAAGGTTGGAACCTGCGTTACGTGTTCGTCGACGATCGCTCCAGCGAGTCGCTGGGCACGCTGGCTGCGCGCGACGGCGAGGACTACCTGATCCCGCTGTCCTCGCCGAAAGGCTTCAAGGGGCAGCTGCGCCTGAGCGTGGCCCGCGTGGCCGTGGCGGCCGAACTGGCCGAGGCGGCGATCGGCGCGAGCCGGTGATTCGCCTCGTTGCGCGGAGGCGGGGGACACTGCTGCCTTTACACTACGCGCATGAACGATTCCGTCGCCGCCTCGCCGTGGCACCTCAGCGTCGCGCCCATGATGGACTGGACCGACCGCCACTGCCGTTACTTCCACCGGCTGCTGTCGCCGCGGGCGCGGCTGTACACCGAGATGGTGACCAGTGCGGCGCTGGTGCGCGGCAAGCAGTTGCGCCTGCTCGAGCACAGTCAGCAGGAACACCCGCTGGCGCTGCAGCTGGGCGGCAGTGATCCGCGGGAGCTGGCGCAGGCCGCGCGCTTCGGCGCCGAGGCCGGCTACGACGAGATCAACCTCAACGTGGGCTGTCCCTCCGACCGCGTGCAGTCGGGCCGCTTCGGCGCCTGCCTGATGTATGAGCCTGCGCTGGTCGCCGACTGCGTGAAGGCGATGCGGGATGCGGTCGGCATCCCGGTGACGGTGAAGTGCCGCATCGGCGTGGACGACCAGGACGACTACGCCGACCTGCAGCACTTCACCGAGCTGATGCTGGAGGCCGGCACCGAGGTACTGGTGGTGCATGCGCGCAAGGCCTGGCTCAAGGGCCTGTCGCCGAAGGAGAACCGCGAGATCCCGCCGCTCGACTACGAGCGCGTGTACCGGCTCAAGCGCGAGTTTCCCGAGCTGGTGGTGGCGATCAACGGCGGCATCACCACGGTCGAACAGGTGCGCGCGCACCTGGCCCGGCTGGACGGGGTGATGCTGGGTCGGGCGGCGTACCACGATCCGTACCTGCTGGCGCAGGTCGAGCACGCGCTGCACGGCGAACCGCTGCCCGCGCGCGAGGACGTGCTGCGGCGCATGCGGCCGTACGTCGAGGCCGAGCTGGCGCGCGGCACCGCGCTCAAGCACATCACGCGCCACCTGCTGGGGTTGTACCAGGGCGAGCCCGGCGCGCGGGCGTTTCGCCGCACGCTCAGCGAGGGCGCGCATCTGCCGGGGGCGGGTTGGGCATTGCTGGAACAGGCGATGGCGCCGTGTGCGGCGGCAGCGTGACAGGCACCACCCATCCGGTCAGCATTCAGGCCTGATCGCCTAGGCTGGGCGTTCGTTCAACGCCGGACGGGATATTCACGCATGATCAGGTACAAGAGCATGCTGCTGGCCGCATTGGTCCCGTTCGCGGGCGCGGCGGCGGCACAGACGGGCAAGCCGGCGGTGACGCTGGATCAGGCGGTGCTCCAGGTGCAGCAGGAAACCGGTGGCAAGGTGTTGTCGGCGGAATCGCGCGGTGTCGGCCGCCGGATGGAGTACCGCATCAAGGTGCTCACCCCGAACGGCCACGTGAAGGTGATGGCGATTTCCTCCGAAGCGAGCAAGAATCCGGGGTCGGCCCAGTCGACCAAGAACCCGCCCGGGCGGAATGCGGGCAGCAAGGAGAAACATTGACATGCGCATCCTGTTGGTGGAAGACGAGGCGCCGTTGCGCGAGACGCTGGCGGCCCGGCTGAAACGCGACGGCTTTGCCGTCGATGCGGCGCAGGACGGCGAGGAGGGCATCTATCTCGGCCGCGAGGTGCCGTTCGACCTGGCCATCATCGACCTGGGCCTGCCCAAGATGTCCGGCATGGACCTGGTCAAGGCGCTGCGCGAGGCGGGCCAGCGCTATCCGATCCTGATCCTCACCGCGCGCGGCAGCTGGCAGGACAAGGTCGAGGGGCTCAAGTACGGCGCCGACGACTACCTGGTCAAGCCGTTCCACGTCGAGGAACTGCTGGCGCGCATCAACGCGCTGGTGCGGCGGGCCAGCGGCTGGTCCAAGCCGATCCTGGCCTGCGGCGTGATCAAGCTCGACACCACCGCGCAGACGGTGACGGTGGAGGGCAAGCTGGTCGACCTCACCAGCTACGAGTACAAGGTGCTCGAATACCTCATGCTGCACGCGGGCGAGCTGGTCTCCAAGGCCGACCTCACCGAGCACATCTACCAGCAGGATTTCGACCGCGACTCGAACGTGCTGGAGGTCTTCATCGGCCGCCTGCGCCGCAAGCTGGATCCGGAAGGCACCCTGAAACCCATCGAGACGGTACGTGGACGCGGATACCGCTTTGCCATCCCGCGCACCGACGGCGACGACGAATGAGCCATCGCGCGCGCGCCGCCCGCTGTCGCTGGCGGCGCGCGCGGCGATTGCCACCGGGTTCGTGCTGGCCGGCTTCCTCGGCCTGGTCGGGCTGACCCTGTCGCAGGCGAACAAGGAGCGTGCGCTCAGCGCGCTGCACGACCGGCTGCAGAATTTCGCCATCGCATACATCACCAATTTCGACGTGAACCGCTACGGCCGCATCCTGCCGCCGGACACCTCGCCCGACCCGAATTTCTCGCGACCGGGTTCCGGCCTCTACGCGGTGGCGATGGGCGACAAGGACTTCCGCTGGGAATCGCCCTCCGCGATCGGCCGCGACTTCAGTTTCCTGGTGCCGCTGGAACCGGGCGCAAGCCGCTTCGTCGGCCCGATCGACACGCGCATGGGCCGCCTCTACTACTACAGCTACGGCGTGGCCTGGGACACCGAGGCGGGCAAGTCGGTGCGCTTCACCGTGATGGTGGCGCAGACCGAGGACCAGCTCGAAGGCGGCAACATGGCCTACCGGCGCGCGCTGGTGATCTGGCTGTCGGTGCTGGGCGTGATGCTGATGGTGCTGCAGCTCCTGCTGCTGCGCTGGAGCCTCACTCCGCTGCGCAAGGTGGCCAGCGACATGAGCCGGGTCGAGCGCGGCGACAGCGAGCAGCTGGACAGCCAGTACCCGCTGGAGCTGACCGGCCTGACCGAGCGCATCAACGCCTTCATCACCAACGAGCGCGAACAGCGCACGCGCTACCGGCACACGCTGGCCGATCTCGCGCACAGCCTGAAGACCCCGCTGGCGGTGATCCGCTCGCAGCTGGAATCCACCACTGGCGACGTGCAGGCCGGGCGCAGCACGGCGGTGCTCGACCAGGTGCGCCGGATGGACGAACTGGTCGCCTACCAGCTGGCTCGCGCAGCCACCTCGGGCCGGCAGACTTTCGCCAGCGCGGTACCGATCGCGGGCGCCGCCGAGGATCTGGTACAGGGCCTGGAGAAGGTCTACGCAGCCAAAAACGTGCTGTGCGAGTTCGACATCGAGGACGGTGCGGCGTTCTACGGCGAGCAGGGCGACCTGCTCGAACTGCTCGGCAACCTGCTGGAGAACGCCTTCAAGTGGGCCTCCCACCGCGTGCTGCTGGAGGTCAAGGCGCAGCCCGAGCACGGGCGCAAGCGGCCGGGCCTGTACGTCAGCGTGGAAGACGACGGTCCCGGCATCGCCGAGGACAAGATCGAAAAAGTCCTGCAGCGCGGCGTACGCGGCGACGAGCGCGTGCAGGGCCACGGCATCGGGTTGTCGATCGTGCAGGACATCGTGCACGCCTACCGGGGCGAACTGGTGGTCGACTGCTCACCCGAACTGGGTGGCGCGCGCTTCAGCGTGCGGCTGGCGGCGAGCTGAGCCGCCCGTTGGGCGCGGTTACCGAGCCTCAGCGACGGCAGCCGCCAGCGAGTTCCTCGCCATCGGCGGGCGAGGGGCCGTAGAACGCCTGCAGCAACTCGGCCACGGCCGGTTCGGCATCGCGCAGCAGGGTGGGCTGGGAGTAGTGCAGCTCGCTGACCACGGCGAAATACTCGCCGGCGCTTTCGGTGGCGTAGTGGTCGATCGGCAAATGGCCGGGGTCGGCGGCGACCAGGCGGTCGTAGGCACGCTGGAACTCCCCGATCCAGCGTCGCCGGGGAATCTCGCGCAACGGCGGCACGCCGTCGGGCGGCCCGTCGAGCATGTCCAGCTTGTGCGCCATCTCGTGCACGACCACGTTGTAGCCATCCCACGGCTGTTCCAGGTCCAGCTGCACGTCGGCCAGCGACAGCACCAGCGGACCGTGCTCCCAGGCTTCGCCGATCAGGATTTCGTCGCCCTCCGTGACCACGCCGGTGTGATCGTCGTGATGGCTGCGGCGCACCTTGAATTCGCCGGGGTAGATCAGCACGTCGCGCCAGCCGCGCAGGCTGGTGGCGCCCTGCTGCAGCGCCGGCAGGCAGGCCTGCATGGCGATCAGCAATCGCCAGTAGTCGTCCAGTACCGCGCCGGCCAGCGCGTGGAAGCGCTTGCGCGCAAGGAAGATGCCGGCAAGCTGGCGCAATTGCAGTTGTCGCGCGGGATCCAGCCGGCGCGCCAGTGGACAGGCCGCCAACGCGCGCCGCCACAGCGGATCGGCGATCGGTGCAGGTTCAAAGTGTGCCCGCAGGGATGTCCACCAACGGCGCGGCATGCCGCCGAACGCTTACTGGATCGACCCAGGCAGCAGCGATTGCCAACCCAGATGTGGCCGGGGCGCAGGAGCCGGTGCCGGCGAGGCCGCGCCGGAACGGTCGTTGCTGCTGCGCGCGGTGCCGCTGGTGCTGCTGCTGCCGGGGCTGCTGTTGTCGCGGTTCATGCCCAGCATGTCGCCGGCGATGCCGTCTTCGCCATCGTGCGATGGTGCGCTGCTTGCGGTGCGGCTGCCGCTGTCCACGCTCTGGCTGTCGAGGCTGGCCGCTGCTGTCGCGCCGGCGAAGGCGAGGCACAGAATGCAAGCGATGATCCGATGGGTGGCGTGCATGGCAGCGAAACTCCCCAAGCCGCAAGCGAAGAGTCCGATCGTCGCAGAATCCGGGCGCTGCTGCCAGTGCAAGCGGGGTCCGCGCGTACCGCAGTGCAAGGTGCGGCAGGCTAGAATGGCGCGATGGTCCTTTTCTTCGCCTTTCCGCCACCTTGCGCTGCCGCTGCGGCGCGTCGGGTTCGCTGATGCAGTCGCTGCAATTGCTGGCCTTGCTGGCTTCCGGCGCGCCGCTTTCCGGCGCGGCGCTGGCCGAGCGCAGCGGGGTGACCCGGGCGGCGATCTGGAAGCAGGTCGAGGCGTTGCGCGCGCGAGGCGTGCCGGTGCAGTCCCGCGGCCGGGCCGGCTATTGCCTGCCGTGGCCGCTGCAGATGCTCGATGCGCAGCGCATCCGCGCTGCCTTGCCCGTCGATGTCGCCCGCGCGCTGGGTGCGCTGGAAGTGCACGACGAGCTCGACTCGACTTCCAGCGAACTGCTGCGGCGGCTTGCCGATGCCGCGGATCTTTCCGTGGTGCTGGCCGAATCGCAGAGTGCCGGACGCGGCCGGCGTGGGCGCGACTGGCTGTCGCCGCCGGGGCTGAATGTCTATCTCTCCTGCCTGAAACGATTCGGCTCCGGCTTCGCCGCGCTGGGCGGCCTGTCGCTGGCGATCGGCGTGATCGTGCTGCGCGCGCTGGATGAACTGGGCGTCGCCGGTGCCGGGTTGAAATGGCCGAACGATGTCCTGGCCAGCGATGGCAGCGGCAAGCTGGCGGGCATCCTGGTCGAGCTCAGCGGCGAATTCCAGGGGCCGTGTTCGGCGATCGTCGGCATCGGCCTCAACCTGCGCCTGACTCCTGCCTTGCGACGCCAGGCCGGCCAGCCGGCTGCCGACCTGGCCAGCCTGTGCGCGGGTACGCCGCCGGATCGCAACCGCGTGGCCGCGGCGCTGATCACCGCATTGGCGCAAGGCCTGGCCGAGTTCGAGCGCGAAGGCTTCCACGCCTTTGCCGCCGACTACGCGCGCCACGACCTGTTGCGCGGCCAGCCATTGCAATTGAGCGGTGCGCTCGGTACGTTCGAGGCGCTTGGCGCAGGCATCGACGCGCGTGGTGCGCTTCGGGTGCAACTGCACGACGGCAGCGAACGGCGCATCGACAGCGCCGACGTCACGGTGCGCCGCGGATGAGACTGCTGCTGGATCTGGGCAATTCCCGCCTGAAGTGGGCGCTGCAGGGGCCGGCGCCGGCATGGCTGGCGCAGGGCGTGCTGGAGTGGCGCGAGGATCTGGCCACGCTGGCGGGTGCGGCCTGGGCGGGCTTTCCGCGATCGACCCGGGTGGTCGGCGCGTCGGTGGTCGACGACGCACGCGAGCAGCGCGTCGCGGCCGTCGTGCGGCAGGCGTTCGGCAGCGCGCCCGAATGGCTGCGTACCCCGGCCAGCGCCTGCGGCGTGCGCAATGCGTATGCCGAACCTCAGCGCTTGGGCGTGGATCGCTTCCTCGCCATGGTCGCCGCCCATGCCAGTCATCGCGCACCGTGCGTGCTCGCCAGCGCCGGCACCGCGCTGGTGGTCGATGCGCTGACCGCCGATGGCCGGCACCTCGGCGGGTTGATCGCGCCGGGCGTGCAGCTAATGCAGCGCTCACTGCTGGACGCGACCGCGCAGGTGCGTCCGCAACGGCCTGGCGACATCCTGCAACTGGCCGACAACACCGCCGATGCGGTGACCTCCGGTTGCTGGCAGGCGGCCGCCGCATTGATCGAGCGCTTCCACGCGCACATGCGCCCGCGCCTGGGTGGCGAACCGACGCTGATCCTCGACGGCGGCGACGCGCCGCGGCTGGCACCGCTGCTCTCGCTGCCGGTGCAGGCCGGCCAGGACAGCGTGCTGCGTGGCCTGGCAGTGTGGGCGGATGCGCACATGGCGACGCCGGCCAGCCACTAGAATGGTCGGCCGGCGACCTTGATGGGGGTTCGATGTTCCTGCGTCTGCTGTTTGTCCTGTTGAGCGCGCTGAATATCGCGGTCGGAGCCTGGTTGCTGCTGGGCCAGCCCTACCGGCACGTCGGCGATGCCACCGATCCGGGCGTGGCGCCATTGCAACTGTTGTCCGAACTGCCCGCGGCGGAAGGCACGATCGCCATGCCCGAAGCGCCGGCCGCGGCCGTGGATGCCTCGCAAGGCTTCCGCTGCATGGCACTGGGACCGTTCGACACGCCGCAGGACCTGCGCAGCGCGCGCCTGGCGCTGGATGGGCACGTCGCGCGCATGCGCTCGCGCCAGCAACAGGCCACCCAGCCCAGCGCGTGGTGGGTCTACCTGCCCGCCGTCGCCAGCCGCGCGCAGGCGCTGCAGGAAGCCCGCCAGCTCACCGCGAAGAACATCAACGACTATTTCGTGGTCGGCTCCGGCGACCAGGCCAACACCGTGTCGCTCGGCCTGTTCCGCGACCCGGCCAATGCACGCAAGCGCCTGAACCAGGTGGTGGCCGCCGGCTTTCCGGCGCGCATGAGCGAGCGCAGCGAAAGCGTCCCCGAATACTGGCTCGATCTCGCCATCGCCGCCGCCCAACCCTTCGACTGGCGCCAGTATCTGGGCGCCAGCGACCTCGACACGCACGACATCCGCTGCTTCTGAGCGTGCGCGCCAACCCACTGCTAGAATCCCCCGCTTGCGCCGGCATAGCTCAGTTGGTAGAGCAGCTGATTTGTAATCAGCAGGTCCCGGGTTCGATTCCTGGTGCCGGCACCACCCGCCTGCATGGCTTCCGCCGCGCTACCCGCGGCGCGGCGCGCCGAATTCCCACGGCGACTGTAGGCCTGCACTGACAGACCCTGCACCAAGCCTCGACGCATCCTTGGCGAGCTGCGGTGCGCTCCTGCGCGCATCGGTCTCTTTCTCCGGCCGAGGGTTCGCCCATGAGCGTGGTCCTGACCATCAAGGAAAGCCGCCATGGCCTGTGGCGTATCTGCAGCGGCCAGGACGTCCTGTTCGATCGCCTGCGTTTTGCCCATGCGATCCGTCTGGGCCGCGGCTTGGCGCGGGAGGAACACGCCAGTTCCGGTACCGCCGCCCGGGTGGAGATGATCTGCAACGATTTCAGCATCCCGCTGGTGCAGTACGCCGAGGAACGCCACTCCTCGATGACCGCCGCGTCCTGATCCCGAAGCCGGGCGGTACGTTGCGGCGCGGCGTGCGTGCGCCGCGCAATTTGTTACGATCACGTCAACGGCTACGCAGGGGTAGCCGGGAGTGATCGACATGCAAACACCGTATGTGCAACCCGCCCTCCGGCGCGGCTTGCAGCTGTTTGCAGGGATGCTGTGGGGGAAGGCGGCCAAACCAGCCACCGCGGGCGCGACAGTGCGTCCGGCGGGTGATCTGGTGACGTGGCGGGCTGGCGCGCGATCGCGCCGCGAGGATGAACTCGAACGCAGGCGCGACGCCGCACCTTCGCCTTGACGGCGTGCTGACTCGCTTGCTGGCTCGTCGTTCCGGCGAAGTCGCCCTGTCTTCCGCAGCCGATCCGTGCTTGACGCCCACAGCGTCAAGGCACAGGCGGGGCACCGCGTGGCCGGCCTCGACACGTCCTCTGCTCCTCTCGTCTGCCCGGCGAAGGCCCAGATCGCCCGTTTGTGATGCGACGCCGCCGCGAGGGCCACGGCTTCGCCATGGCAGTGCACGGGTGGCGGTGTTCGTTGTCGCCGCGAGCCACCGCCCCGTCAGTGCGTGATCGACCGCGGGCACGCGTAATCGGCCCCCGCGGCATGATCCGTTAGACTTGCACCAAGCGCGGCAGTCATCACCGCGCATGCATTCCTGCGTCCACGACCGCGCATCCTGTTGCGCGAGGTTCCGGCAAAGCGCCATGGACGCCGCATGATCCACCGTGCCGGTGCATCGCTTCAGCGCGCGTGCCGGACTCCACCGCAGGCAAGAACTTCATGACCACACAAACCGTTTCACTGATCGGCGTTCCCACCGACATCGGCGCCGGCCATCGTGGCGCCTCGATGGGGCCAGAGGCCATGCGCGTGGCCAACCTGGCCGCCAAGCTCGAACAGCGCGGCTTGCAGGTGATCGACCGCGGCAACCTGCAGGGGCCGCTCAATCCGTGGCTGCCGCCGGTCGACGGCTATCGCCACCTGGACGAAGTGGCCGCGTGGAATACGGCCGTCTATACGGCCGTTCATCAGGAACTGCAGTCCGGCCGCCTGCCGATCATGCTCGGTGGCGACCACTGCCTGGCGATCGGCTCGATCAGCGCCGTGGCCGACCACTGCCGCGAAACCGGCAAGCAGCTGCGCGTGCTGTGGCTCGACGCGCATTCGGATTTCAACACTGCCGAAGCGACGCCGTCGGGCAACATCCACGGCATGCCGGTGGCGTGCCTGTGCGGCCGCGGCCCGCAGGTACTCACCCACATCGGCAGCACCACCCCGGCGATCACCCCGGACGTGATCCGCCAGATCGGCATCCGCTCGGTGGATTACGGCGAGAAGCAGCTCGTGCGCGAGGCCAACGTGGGCATCTTCGACATGCGCCGGATCGACGAGGACGGCATGAAGCGGGTGATGGAGCAGGCGCTGGACGGCATGGACGAGAACACTCACCTGCACGTGAGTTTCGACGTCGACTTCCTCGACCCCAGCATCGCCCCCGGCGTGGGCACCACCGTGCGCGGCGGCCCCGGCTATCGCGAGGCGCAGCTGTGCATGGAGATGATCTCCGACAGCGGCCGGCTGGCCTCGCTGGACCTGGTCGAACTCAACCCCGCCTTCGACCGCCGCAACGCCACCGCCAAGCTGGCGGTGGACCTGATCGAGTCGCTGTTCGGCAAGTCGACACTGATCCGCTGAGGCGGTGCCGATCGCGATCGCACATGGCCACCGCGTGAAGCCTGCCGGATTGCCTTGGCGGGGCGATGACGTAAACTGAAAATCTTTACTTGCCCGGCGCAGCATGAACACCCGAGTCCTTACCGGCATCACCACCACCGGCACGCCGCATCTGGGCAACTACGTGGGCGCGATCCGCCCTGCGGTGGCGGCCAGCCGGCGGCCGGAGGTGGATGCGTTCTTCTTCATGGCCGATTACCACGCCCTGATCAAGAGCGACGACGCGGCGCGGATCGAACGTTCGCGGCTGGAGATTGCGGCGAGCTGGCTGGCGGCTGGACTCGATCCGGCGCGCGCCACGTTCTACCGGCAGTCGGACATCCCGGAGATTCCCGAGCTGACCTGGTACCTGACCTGCATCGCGTCCAAGGGCATGCTCAATCGCGCGCACGCGTACAAGGCGGCGGTGGACAAGAACGCCGCAGCGGGCGAGGACCCTGACGCCGGCATTACCGCCGGCCTGTACATGTATCCGGTGCTGATGGCGGCCGACATCCTCGCCTTCGATGCGCATCAGGTGCCGGTGGGGCGCGACCAGATCCAGCACATCGAGATGGCGCGCGACCTCGGCCAGCGCTTCAACCATCTGCACGGGCGCGAGTTCTTCGTGTTGCCCGAGGCGCTGATCGAGGAACAGGTGGCCACGCTGCCGGGGCTGGACGGGCGCAAGATGTCCAAGAGCTACGACAACACGATCCCGCTGTTCGCCGGCGGCAAGAAGCAGTTGCGCGAGGCGATCATGCGCATCGTCACCGACTCGCGCGCGCCGGGCGAGCCGAAGGACCCGGACGACTGTGCGTTGTTCACCATCTTCCGTGCCTTTGCCAGCGAGACCGAAACCGCGGCGTTTCGCCGGGCGCTGCTGGAGGGGCTGGGCTGGGGCGAAGCCAAGCAGGTGCTGTACGAGCGCATCGAGGCGGACGTGGCGCCGCTGCGCGAGCGCTACGATGCGCTGATGGCCGACCCGGCCGCGATCGAGGTGATCCTGCAGGAAGGTGCGCGCAAGGCGCGGGCGATCGCTACGCCCAAGCTCGCCGCCTTGCGCGAGGTGCTGGGCCTGCGGGCGATGCGCACGGCCGGCGCATCGGCGGGTCCGGCGCGGCCGGCGAAGGTGCAGCGTCTCGCGCGACTGGCCAGTTTTCGTGATGGCGACGGCTGCTTCCGCTTCCGCCTGTTCTCGGCCGAGGGCGAGGAGTTGCTGCTGTCGGTGCCGTTCGCCGATCCCAAGGCGGCGGGCGCGAGCCAGAAGCGCCTGAGACAACTGGGCGCCACCGCGGCCGTGGTGCAGGTGCAAGGCGCAAACCTGGCGCTGGAGATCGATGGCGAGGCGGTGGCGAGCACGCCGGATTATCCGGACGAAGCCGCGCGCGAGCAGGCGCTGGCTCGCTTGCGGGTCGCGCTGGATCAGCTCGCGACGCAGGACTGAATGGTCGTGGTGCTGTCGCCATTCCGATTCGCCGCCGCGATCTGAAAGGAGATTCTCGTGCGTTACCTGTCCATCCTGTTGCTGGCACCCTGGCTGCTCGTGCTGTGCGTGATTTACTGGATCTGGCCGCGCAGCCTGCCGCGTACGGCGGGCCGGCGCGCGTTCGACGTGCTGGCGCTGCTGCTGGCCGGCATCGCCACCGCGCTCGCCGCTCTGGCCGGTTTCGATTCGGCCGTGCTGCCGGAGCCGGGCGAATTCGGCAAGGTCAGCGGGTCGATCTGGCAGCAGGTGCTGCCCGCGTTGTGGGGCTACGGTGCGTTCGCCGCGGTGATCGTGCCGGCGCTGCTGCTGCGCCAGTGGTGGTGGGGGCGCCAGCGCTGAGCGCGTCCCGGCGCGGCCGGGGTCGCGCCCGCGTCATGCCCCCGGCATGACCAATGGCCGTCGAGGAATTCAAACCTTCGCGGCAAGCTGTGCATCTACCCCATGCCGCGCGCGCCGGTTGCATCGCACCGTACGGCATCCCCTCCCCGTGGATTTCCCGACATGCGCTTTGCATGCCTGTTGTTCTTGAGCCTGGTCTCGGCGCCGGCGCTCGCCGTCGAGATTGATGGCCACATCCAGCCGGCGGAATGGTCCGGCGCGCGGCACATCACCGATTTCCGCCAGACCCAGCCGCTCAATGGCCAGCCCGGCACGCTGCGTACCGAAGCCTGGGTGCTGGCCACGCCGCAAGGATTGGCGGTGGCGTTCCGCTGCGACCAGCCACCGGAGGTGCCGCGCACGCGCCAGCGCGTGCAGCGCGATTTCGACGACCAGGTGGACCGCGTCAACGTGATGGTCGATTTCAACGGCGACGGGCGTACCGGCTACGACTTCGTGGTCAGCTCGACCAACGGCATCAACGATGCGGTGATCACCAACGAGAACCAGTTCAACAAGGACTGGGACGGCAGCTGGCAGCACGCGGTGAGCGAGGATGCGGCCGGCTGGAGCGTGGAGATCCTGATCCCCTGGTACACCGCGCCGATGCATGCGGCGAAGGACGGCCAGCGCACGCTCGGGATCTATCTCGATCGCGTCACCGGCTCCTCCGGCGAACGCGACGCATGGCCGGTGGCCAGCTTCATGCGGCCGCGCTTCCTGTCCGAGTTCGAGCGGATCGAGGTGCCGCAATATCACCAGTCCCTGTTCGCGATCACGCCGTATGCGTCCGGCCTGTACGACAACGTGCGCGGGCGCAGCCATTTCCAGCAGGGCGCCGACATCCTGTGGAAACCGAACGGACAGTTCCAGCTGACCGCGGCGCTGAACCCGGATTTCGGCCAGGTCGAGAGTGACGACCTGGTGGTCAACTTCGGCGCCACCGAGACCTACGTCAGCGACAAGCGGCCGTTCTTCACCGAGAACCAGGGCATCTTCGATTTCAGCCTGCTCGACGACAACAGCCAGCTGGTCTACACGCGCCGCGTCGGCGGCCCGGCGGACGATGGCATGGGCGCGGCGGATATCGACGCCGCGGTGAAGCTCAACGGCAGCGTCGGCACCACCAGCTACGGCGTGCTGGCCGCCGACGAGGGCGGGGCGGCCGGGCGCTTCTTCGGTGCCGCGCGGGTGACCCACGATTTCGGCGAGCAGAGCCTGGGCATGTTGCTGACCCGCGTCGACCGGCCGTGGCTGGATCGCGAGGCGACCGTGCTCGGCGTCGATCACCATTGGCAACCCACCGCGCAGCTGACCATCGCCACCAACGTGGTGGCCAGCGACATCCTGCAGTCGGGCACGCATGCGCGAGACAGCGGCGGCACCGTCATCGCCGACCTGGAGATGGGTGACGGCTGGCGCCAGCAGTGGCTGGGCATGCACTTCGGCGACCAGCTGCAGGTCAACGATTTCGGCTACCTCGAGCGCAACGACTTCAACTACGCCCACTGGGAGGTGCGCAAGCGCTATGCCTCGCTGCCGGCGGACTCGGCGTACAGCTCGCACGACTGGCACGTCCGCATCGACGCCCTGGACAACGACCACGGCCTGCGCCTGCGCCGGCAATTGCGCATCCGCCGCACCAGCACCTTGCGCGATGGCACCACCGAGGATGCGCAGCTCAACGTCAACACGGCCGGCTGGGACGACCTGCTGACGCGCGGCCATGGCGCGCTGTTCCTGCCGCCGTCGCTGGACCTCTTCTACGAGCGCATCAGCCCGCGCCACGGCGACTGGGCGTTCAAGCTGGATGCGGAAGTCTTCACCGGCGGCCTCGGCGGCAACCGGCAGGTTGCCTACGACCTCCAGTTCGTGCCCACCTACTTCATCAACGACGCCTTCAGCGTGTACGCCGGGCCGTCCTGGCAGCGCATTCCGGACTGGCTGGTCTGGCAGCACGACAACCTGATCGGCCGCTTCGACCAGCATACGCTGCAACTCGATGCCGGTTTCGACTGGGCCATCGACCCGCGCCAGGAACTGCGCGTGAAGCTGCAGGCGATCGGCCTGGACGCGCGCCTGCGCGGCGGCTACCGGGTCGGCGCCAACGGCCGCGCGGTGGCCAGCGACGAGCCGGTCGACGATTTCAACGTGCGCAACCTCGGCCTGCAGATCCGCTACCGCTACGAACTGGCGCCGCTGTCGTACCTGTACGTGGTTTACGGCCGCGGCGGTTATGCGATGGATGGCCTGGCGCGCCGCACCGGCGATGTCTTCGGCAACAGCCTTGCGTTGCGCGACGACGAGCAGTTGCTGGTCAAGCTGAGCTACCGCTTCGACATGTAGCGGTGCGGGTTGTCGCATCCGCGCGACTTTCCGCGGGTGCTCCGGCATGATCGCGTCGTGGCCGGAATGCGGCCGTGACGCGTCTTGGGTGCGGCAGCATGGGCGTCGATCTTTCCCCGACGGGTTTGGCGGTGGCGCTGGGCATCGGCCTGCTGATCGGCGCCGAGCGCGAGCGGCGCAAGGGCGGCGACGGTGACGCGGTCGCCGGTATCCGCACTTTCGCCGTGGTCGCGCTGCTGGGGGCGGTCGGCGCGAGCTTCGGAACCCCGATACTGCTGCTGGCGCTGGCTGCGGTGGCGGGACTGCTGGCGATTGCCTATGCGCGCGATCCCGGCAGCGACCGCGGCCTGACCACCGAGGTCAGCCTGCTGCTCTGCCTGCTGCTGGGTGCCATGGCCATCCGGCAGCCGCCGCTGGCGGCCGCTCTGGCGGTGGCGCTGACCATCCTGCTGGCGGCGCGCGAGCCCATGCATCACTTCGTGCGCCGCGTGCTGAGCGCGGAGGAACTGAACAACCTGCTGGTGCTGGCCGCCGCCACGCTGCTGGTGCTGCCGCTGCTGCCGGATCGGCAACTCGGCCCGTTCGACGCGATCAACCCGCGCGCGCTGTGGCTGATCGTGATCCTGATCATGTCGATCGGTGCCGCCGCCCACGCGTTGCTGCGGCTGGCGGGAAGCCGCGTCGGCCTGCCGCTGGCCGGCTTCCTCTCCGGCTTCGTGTCCAGCGTGGCCACCATCGGCGTGATGGGCACGCAGGCGCGCAACCAGCCGGTACGGCGGCGCCCGGCGGTGGCGGCGGCGGTGCTGTCGAGCGTGGCTACCTTCGTGCAGATGGCGGCGGTGCTCGCCGCCACCGATCTGGCGACGTTGCGCGTGCTGGCCGTGCCGCTCGCCTGCGGCGGCATGACCGCAGCGCTCTACGGCGCATTGTGGACGTGGAAGGGCCTGCGCCTGAGCACGCCGGACCCGGTGCAGGGCAGCGTGGTGTTCAGCGTCAAGGCGTCGCTCGGGCTGGGCCTGATGATTGCGGGGGTGTTGCTGGTCTCCGCCGCGATGCGCGCCTGGCTGGGCGATCGCGGGCTGGACCTTGCCACGGCCATCGCCGGCCTCGCCGACACGCATGCCGCGGCGGTATCGGTGGCGACGCTGGCCGCCGCGGGCAGGATCGAGTCTGCGGCCACGGCGCTGCCGATCCTGATCGCGTTGAGCACCAACACCGTGTCCAAGGCGGTGATCGCCCGGTTGAACGGCGATCGCGACTTCGCGCGACCCGTGCTGTTGGGCCTGACGCTGGTACTGGCGACCACCTGGCTGGGCTGGTGGCTGGGCCGAGACGCGGTGTGAAGCTTTGGGTCAGGTGCCCGGGTCGAGGCGGTGCGGTGCGAGAATGGTGGCATGGTTGCGCTCAAGTATCTCCAGGCTTACCCCGCTCCGCTGCAGGACAAGGTGCGCGCGCTGATCGCGCAGGAGCGCCTGGGCGAGCATCTGGCCCGGCGTTACCCGGCGCGCCACGACGTGCAGAGCGACAAGGCGCTCTACACCTACGTGGCCGCGTTGAAGCGGCAGCACATGAAGAACGCGCCCGGCATCGACAAGGTGCTGTACGACGCCAGGCTCGACGTGCTGCGCAACGCGCTGGGCCTGCATACCGCGATCTCGCGCGTGCAGGGCGGCAGGCTCAAGGCGAAAAAGGAAATCCGCGTGGCCAGCCTGTTCAAGGGCGCCGCGCCGGAGTTCCTGCAGATGATCGTGGTGCACGAACTGGCGCACCTGAAAGAGATGGACCACAACAAGGCGTTCTACCAGTTGTGTACCCGCATGCTGCCGGACTATCACCAGCTGGAATTCGACCTGCGCGTGTACCTGACCTGGCGCGAGCTGCCGTCGAACGACACCACACACTTGCGGGCATGACGATGGAAAGCGTGGCGTTGCAGAAGTACCTGTTGCATTTGTTCGAGCGCCACGACGTCGAACTGGAAGCGGACGAGGACGGCTGGCTGGTCACCGACGGCGACTTTCCCGCGATCCGCGCCGCCTGGCACGCGGGCGCGGCCGGCGAACCCGGGCGGCTCGACGTCGACGTGGTGCTGAGCGAGGAGCGCTACATCGAGGAGAGCTTCGCCGGCGTCGGCGGCGGCGAAGCCGGCTGCCGCGATGCGCTGCGCGCGTTCGAGCACGGCGTGTTCCATGTGGTGCTGGCGGCATGCTGGTATGTCACCGACGAGCGCCGCATGCGGATCGCCGCGTGGGACATCGGCGTGCGCACGTGGGACGTTTTCATCGGGCCGTTCAGCGTGCGCGGCGCGGATGTTCCGGAGATGCCCGGCGATGCGCTGGCGGCCATCGAGGCTGCGCTGAAGCGCGAATCGCTGACACCCGAGCTGCACTGGTTGCGCCTTGTGCACAGCCACGCCGAACGCGGCGACTCGCGCTGCGAGGCGTTGCTGGACAATGCGCTGTGGACGGCCGGCACGCTAGCCTTGAACCAGGTCGCCTGGCCGCGCGGCGGCGACTACAGCGCGCGCTGTTTCATGCTGCTGGACGTGCGCGACTACTGAGGCCGGGCGCCACGCGCGGCAGCGGCGCCGAGGTCACATCTGGCGGAAGAGATGCAGGTAGTGGCGGCTTACCGGGAGCACGTCGTCGCGTCCCTTGAGGTGGATCTGAGCGGTTTCGTTGTCGCCCCGCGTCACCTGGGCGACGGCGCGGAGATTCACCACCACCGCCCGGTGCACCTGGGCGAACTGGTTGGCGTCGAGCTGGGCCACCAGCTCCTTCAACGGCGTGCGGATGAGTGCCTCGGCGGGAGTGCCCTGCTCGCGCCAGGCGATGCGCGTGTACTTCTCGTCCGAACGCAGGAAGTCGATGTCATCGACCGCGATCATCCGCACGGTCTGCCCCACCGAGGCCCGGATCCAGCGCAGCGCCGCGGGCGCATGCGCCTGGCGCAGGTGTGCGGCAAGCTGTTCGATCAGTGCCTCTGCATCCAGCGAGGGTTGCGCGGTCCGCCACCGGTCGCGCAGGCGCGCGACGGTGTCGGCCAACCGCGCCGGCTCCACCGGCTTGACCAGATAGTCCAGCGCGCCGTGTTCGAAAGCCTGCACGGCGTACTGGTCGAACGCCGTGACGAACACCACATGGGCGCGCCGGCCGACATGCCGTGCCGCTTCCACGCCGGACAGGCCCGGCATCTGCACGTCGAGGAAGCAGATGTCCGGCCGCAGCGCTTCGAACTGCTCGACCGCTTCGCGGCCGTTGCGCGCCTGCGCCACGATCTCCAGTTCCGGCCACGCCTGCGCCAGCAGCCGCGCGAGAGCCTGGCGCAACAGCGGCTCGTCATCGGCGATCAGGGCGGTCGGGGCGCGCGCGATCATGCGGCCTCCTGGCGTGCGGGGAACTCTAGTTCGGCGCAGACGCCATGCGGCACCAGTTCGGCGAGGCGCAGCTGCGCCTCGGGGCCGAAGATCAGCTGCAGGCGTTCGCGCAGCGTCGGGAGCCCGGTGCCCAGGCTGTCGCCGGTGGGCCGCAGGCCCACCCCGGTATCGATGACCTGCGCGAAACAGCGGCCCTGGCGCAGCGTCACGCGTACCTCGATCCTGCCACCATCCTCGGCGGGGTCGATGCCGTGGCGCACTGCATTTTCGACCAGGGTCAACAGCGTCATCGGCGGACAGAGCATGCTGCGGACGGCCTCGTCGACATGCAGCACATACTGAAGCCGATCGGGGATGCGCATGTGCATCACGTCGAGGTACGCGCGAACCAGTTCGAGTTCCTGCCCGAAAGTGGTGGCGGGGTGATGCAGTCGCGGTACGGCCGCGCGCAGGTAGGCGATCAGGCTGCCGAGCACCGCCGATGCCTGCGCCGACCCGGAATCCACCAGCTCGCGCACGTTGGCCAGCGTGTTGAACAGGAAATGCGGCTCGACCTGCGCCTGCAGCAAGCGCATGCGCGCATCCAGCGCCTGGCGCTCCAGCTCGCTGCGTTCCAGCTCGAAGGCCAGCGCCTGCCGCTGCGCCTCGCCATTGATCTGGCCGATCAGCGCCGACACCGCCATCCACGGAGCCAGCAACACGCCCATGAAGGTCATGAAGCCGAAACCCGTGAGCCGATCGCTGTTCTGCCAGAACGGCACGGGATCGCCCTGGGTGGTGGCGAGGTAGGCTGTCCATGCCGCGAGCGGAATCGCGATCGCCACCGCGAGCACCTGCAACACCCAGCGCGCGATCCAGCGCGGCGTGCGCGCCGGCCATGTTTCGAACAGGCCGAAGGCCAGCGTGGCGGTCAGCGCGATGAAGAACAGGCGCGCGAACAGGATCCAGTAATGGTCCTTCCAGCCCGGCATCAGCAGCAGGCCGAGCACCGCCGCCACGCCGAGCGGATAGCGCACGCGGCGCCAGCCGAGCACACGCGCGAAGCCCGTCGGCATGGATGGTGGATCCGTGGCAGTCATGGCGCAACGATAGCAAGCCGGCGAGCGTCCCCGTCAGGTCGCGGCGATGGCTGACGACCTCGAGCGCACGCCGACCAGCAACAGCCACAGCGTGAAGGCCACTTCGCCGAAGAGGGCGGGGAACGCAAGCCTGGAAACCGTCTTGAGGATGTCCGGCGCGAACAGCTCCGTGACGCTCAAGCCCACGTAGACCAGGCCGTTGACGATCAGCCAGCCACCGAGGAAACGCGGCAGAAAGCCCGAGCGGTATACCAGCCGGCCCAGCGGCAGCAGCCACAGCCCCCAGAAGACCTGGGACACGCTGTCGGCCTGGTCGTTCAGGTGGATGAGCATCATGGCCAGGGCGTTCCGTTGCGGCTCGTCGAATGCCGCCAGGAAATCGGCGCCGCGCAGGAAGGTCAGCGTGGCCCATGCGTTGGCGATGCCCGCGAACGCCAGCGGCGCACCGAGCAGGACCAGCAAGACCATCGCCGCCGCCAGCCGCGGGCCGGTCTCCTTGAGCAGCCGATAAAGCGCCAGCGCCGTGGCGATGAAGCACAGCTCGGAGCACAGGCTGACAGCGATGTTGGCGCGGAACAGCGACTGGTGGGCGAGGATGTTTCGCGCCACCGCCGTGGCGTCCCCCGCCACGAACAGCTGACCCGGCGCGTACACCAGGGTGAAAAGGCCGGTGATCACGACCAGCAGGTAGAGCAATCCGGCGAGCCGCGCCGTCTTGTCGAGTGGATGCATGGGCTTGCCTGTCGCGTTCGGAGAGGAGTGAGGGCGTCGCTGCGCGGGTTGGTCGCGTTCGCTAGCGCAGATGCGGCAGCCACAGCATCATCGACGCGGCGAAGATGCCGGCCGCCGTTGCCAGCGTCGAGGCGAACAGCCCGGCGGCCATGGCCGCACGTGCGCGCGCTCCGCCATGGTCCTGCGCATGGAAGTAGAGCTGGAGCACCGCCAGCGGCAGCAGGTATTGGGCGAACGCGATGGTGGTGAGCGCCGGCCCGGTGAAGGTGTCCGGATCGAAGCCCACCGGACCCTGGTTCAGCAGGATCCAGAACGTCAGCCCGATGCGGAAGAACCACACGCCGCTCACCACCAGGAACAGGCGCAGCGCCCAGCGGCGGTGCAGCGCGAAGCGACGCGCCAGTGCGTGGCGCAACACCATCATTGCGCACAGCATGATCAGGATCGCGTTGAGGCTGATCGCGACGTGCTGCCACGGACCGCCCACGTTGGTCCCCGTCCACACCATCGCCAGGCCGCCCAGGCCCATCACGAAGGCCGCGGCGAGATAGAGGCGTCCGTTCCAGCGATGGAACCGCGGAAACCGGCGGCGCACCCCGGTCATCAACTGGAGCAGTCCGCCCAGCGTGATCAATGTCGCGAAAACCAGATGCGCGGCCACCATCGCGTTGTGCCCGGTATCGCCCGCCACGTGGGCACGCGGGAAGATCCGGTTCCAGGTGGCGAACTGGCCGAGCAGCGCCGTGCGCCCGTAAAAGCCGAGCAGGTAGGCCACGAAGATCAGCTGGCCAAGCCCGGCAGTCACGAACCAGCATGTCGCCGCGACCTGCAGTACGGACGTCGCGCGGGCGGGTTGCCGGGTGTCGGGGCGAGCGGAGGTCGCCGCGGATTGATTGCGCGCCGGCGGGACGGAGGCGGGAAGGCTGTTGCTGGCAAGCGTCGTCGCGTCGGGCAAAGGAGTCATCGGGCCGGTTCCGGAGTGCGTTCACCACAGTGTCGCCAGCGGCGGAATCACCGGGAATGCGTCAGGCGACGGACGACGGTTTGGGGGCGACGAAGCACGGAGGCGGGGGATGGACTGCGCAGGGAAAGCCGGTTTCCACATCCCTCAGTCGCAGGCGATCTGCAGCCGTTGCGGGGCGGCACGGCCCGGGCCGTGTATCGCGAGGCGTGGTAAAGGAGCCGGCGGACCGTGCCCGGTCTGCGAACGCAAAAAAACAGGGCGCCAACGGGCGCCCTGTTCCTTGCCTATAGCCGCTTGCTCAGTTCGGCAGCGACAGATCGTCCAGCAGCGCCTTGAGGAAACGCGCCGCTTCGCCGCCGGTAGCGGCGCGGTGGTCGAAGGTGAGGCTGATCGGCATGCGCCGGTGCACCTCGATACCGCCCATCACCGCCACCACGTCGTGGCTGAGCTTGCCGGCGCCGATGATGGCGACGGTCGGCGGTACCACCACGGGGGTAGCGTAGCGGCCGGCGAACATGCCGAAGTTGGACAGGCTGATTGTGTAGCCGGACAGTTCCGAAGCCGGGATGGTGCGATCCTCGACCTGCGTGCGCAGGCGCTTGATCGCGGCGCGGATGCCGGCGGCGTCGAGCACGTCGGCATTGCGCAGCGCCGGCACGAACAGGCCGTCGTCGGTGTCCACCGCGATGCCGATGTCGACCTGCGGATGCAGCGTGCGCGAGAGGTTCTTGCCGTCGAACCAGGCGTTCAGCGCCGGCACCGCCTTGCACGCGGCCACGATGGCGCGGATCAGGCGCGCGGTGATGTCCTGCTTGCCGATCCAGGCATGCAGGTCGGCGTCGTCGACCAGCGTGGTGGGTACCACCTGGGCGTGCGCGTCGGCCATCACGCGGGCCATGTTGCGACGCACGCCCTTCAGCTGCTCGGGCTGGCCGCTGGCGCTGACGCTCGGCGGCGCGGTGCGCACCGGCTTGCCGGCCAGCGAAACGGGACTGCGCTGCGGCTCCGGCTGCGGCAGTTCCGGCGCCAGGTGACGGCCGGCCGAGGCAGGGACCGCGCGTGCCGGCGTGGCACCGAGCGCGGCCGAACCGTTCGCGGCGGCGTCCTTGACGTCCTTCATCGTCACCACGCCGTCGGCGCCGCTGGGACGCACGCGGGTCAGGTCGACCTTGAGCTTCCTGGCCAGTGCGCGCACCGCCGGCACCGCCTTGACGCCGCCGATGCTGGCAGCCTGCTCGACGTGCACGGTGTTGCCGCTGACCATGGCGCCGACCACGGTGCCTTCGTCCTCGCGGTCCTTGCCGCCGGTCTCGACCTCGCCGCCTTCGTCGGAGGCCACCACCTTGTGGCCATCCTCCGGTGCGGGGCTGCCGACACCTTTCTTCGGGCCGTGGTGATGGCCGGTGGCCTCGGCCTCGGCGCGCTGCTTGGCGTTCGGGTCGGGCTCGAAATCGGCCAGCGCGGCGCCGGTCTCGATGACGTCGCCGGGTGCGCCATGCAGCTTGACCACCTTGCCGGTGTACGGCGAGGGCACGTCGACCACCGCCTTGGCGGTTTCCATCGAGCACAGCGGGGCGTCGAGCTTGATGTTGTCGCCCACCTTCACGTGCCACTCGACCACGGTCGCGTCGGGCAGGCCTTCGCCGAGGTCGGGGAGATAGAACGTCTTGATGTCAGCCATTTTTTTGTCCGGGAATAGGGAATTGGGAATGGGGAATCGGAAGAGCGGGCCGGCATGGCGCTTTGGCTTTGCCTGTTCTCTATTCCCGATTCCCGGCGATCAGCTCAGCTGACCGCCAACGTACGCTTGGCCGCGTCGACCACGCGTTCCGCGCTCGGCAGGTATTTCATTTCCAGGCGGAACAGCGGGATGTGGGTGTCCGGGCCGGTGACGCGCTCGACCGGGGCGAGCAGGTCGTACAGGCATTCCTCGGCCACGCGCGCGGCGATCTCGGCGCCGAAGCCGGCCGTCTTCGGCGCTTCGTGCACGATCACGCAGCGGCCGGTCTTCTGTACCGACTCGGCGATGGTGTCGAAGTCCAGCGGGGTCAGCGTGGCCACGTCGATCACCTCGGCGCTGATGCCTTCCTCGGCCAGCGCATCGGCCGCCTCCAGCGCTTCCTTCACCTGCGCGCCCCAGCTGACGATGGTCACGTCGGTGCCGTCGCGCAGCACGAAGCACACATCCAGCGGCAGCGCCTCGCCGTCGTCGGGCACCTCTTCCTTGTACTGGCGGTAGATCCGCTTGGGCTCGAAGAAGATCACCGGATCGGGGTCGCGGATCGCGGCCAGCAGCAGGCCGTAGGCACGCGCCGGCGAGGAGGGCAGCACCACGCGCAGGCCGGGGATGTTGGTGAACAGGTGCTCGTTCGCTTCCGAATGATGTTCCGGTGCGCGGATGCCGCCGCCCCACGGCGCGCGCCACACGGCCGGCACGGTCAGGCGGCCGCGGGTGCGGTTGCGCATGCGCGCCGCGTGGCAGGCGATGTGCTCCATCATCGGGTAGATGAAGCCCTCGAACTGCGCTTCGGCCACCGGCTTCATGCCCTGCACGGCCATGCCGACGGTGACGCCGGCGATGGTCATTTCGTCCAGCGGCGTGTCGATCACGCGCCACTCGCCGAACTTTTCCTGCAGGCCCTGGGTGGCGCGGAACACGCCGCCGTTGACGCCGACGTCCTCGCCCAGCACCACGACCGAGTCGTCGTGCCTCATTTCGTAGGCGAGCGCCTGGGTGACTGCTTCGATGAGAGTGATCTGTGCCATGACTCAGTGATCCTTGTTTTCGCGTGCGACGACGGCGTCGCGCTGTTTGGCGAGGTCGGCGGGGATCTCGGCGAAGATGTAGTCGAACATCGCCGATACCGGCTGGGTCCTGGTCTCCAGATACGCATTGACCTCGTTGTCCATCCACTCGTCGCATTCGGCCTTCCAGGCCTCTTCCCTCGCGTCGTCCCACACTTTCTTCGCGACCAGCCAGTTGCGCAGGCGCTTCATCGGCTCCTTGGCCCAGGCTTCGTCGACCTCGTCCTTGCCGCGGTAGCGGCGCGCGTCGTCGGCCGTGGTGTGGTCGCCCAGACGGTAGGTGACCAGCTCCAGCACGCTGCCGCCTTCGCCGTTGCGTGCGCGCTCGAGTGCATCCTCCATCGCCTTGCGCACGGCGATGATGTCGTTGCCGTCCACCTGGATCGAATAAAGGCCCGCCGCGATGCCCTTCTGCGCCAGTGTCTTTGCACCGGACTGGATCTTGCGCGGCACCGAGATGGCCCACTGGTTGTTGACGATCACCGCCACCAGCGGCAGGTCGCGTGCGCCGGCCATGTTGATGGCTCCGTAGAAGTCGCCCTTGGACGAGCCGCCGTCGCCGATGGTGCACACCGCCACGCGCTTCTCGCCGCGGATCTTGAACGCGAGCGCGCTGCCGGCCGCATGCAGGCACTGCGTGGCAATCGGCACGCTCCACGCGAAGTCGTGGCGCGCGGGCTCCTTCTGGTAGTCGTTGCCGCGTTCGTCGCCGCCCCAGTACATGTACACCTCGCGCGGCTGCACGCCGCGGTACAACTGCGCGCCGTATTCGCGGTAGCTGGGCGCGTAGACGTCCTCGGGCTTCATCGCGCTGCCGATGCCGACATGGGCCGCCTCGTGGCCGAGGCAGCTGGCATAGGTACCGAGCTTGCCGGTGCGCTGCAGCGCGATCGACTTGGCGTCGAACACGCGGGTGGACAGCATCAGCTTGTACAGCTCGACCATGTGGTCGAGATCCTTGGCGAACTCGGGCAGGTCCTTGCGTACCTGCTTGCCATCAGCATCGAGGTACTGCAGGTATTCGATTTCAAACTTGGCGGCGATGGTCACGACTCGCTCCGGAGTGAGGAAAGGGGGCTGGCCGGCGATCGTCCCGCGATGAACGCGAAAACGGTCGGACAAGACCGCGCTTGATAACAGGCGGGCATGTTGCGCTGCAAGGTACGGTGCAGCATGCGTCGGCGTACGGAATGGTGTCGCGGGCCGGATCCTGGTCGCTGGATCGGCGCTGCGCCCTGTCCTGGATCAGGTGCGATCGCGGCCGCAACCGTTACCATGGTTTTTTCCACAGCCGTGACGCAGGCCATGAGCGACAACCAGCGCGATCTCGAAGCGGGCATCCAGACCGACCTCAACGGCCAGATCACCTACGGCGGCTATCTGCAGCTGGGCACTCTGCTGTCGGCGCAGCAGCCGTTGAGCCAGCCGCCGCATCACGACGAGATGCTGTTCATCGTGCAGCACCACGTGGCCGAGCTGTGGATGAAGCTGATGCTGCACGAGCTCACCGCCGCGGTGGCGCATCTGAAGCGCGACGACGTCGATGCCTGCCTGAAGATCCTGGCGCGGGTGAAGCAGGTGCAGCGCCAGCTGTTCGAGCAATGGGCGGTGCTGGAGACGCTCACGCCGTCGGAGTACCTGGAGTTCCGCGGCGTGCTGGGGCCGTCCTCGGGCTTCCAGTCGCTGCAGTACCGCAAGATCGAGTTCACCCTCGGCAACAAGAATGCCGGCATGCTCAAGGTGTTCGCGCATGACCCGGCCGCGCAGGCCGAACTGCGCGCGGTGCTGGAGGCGCCCAGCCTGTACGACGAGTTCCTGCGCTACCTGTCGCGCCGCGGCCATGCGGTGCCGGCCGAGCTGCTCGAGCGCGACTGGACGCAGCCCTACCGGCGCAACGCGGGCCTGCTGCCGGTACTCAAGCGCATCTACGAGGGCCGCGCGCAGTTCTGGCCGGAGTACCACCTGTGCGAGCAGCTGGTGGACGTGGAGGAGAGCTTCCAGCTGTGGCGCTTCCGCCACATGAAGACGGTGGAGCGCATCATCGGCCATCGCCGCGGTACCGGCGGTTCGTCGGGGGTGAGTTTCCTGAAGAAGGCGCTGGACCTGGAGTTCTTCCCCGAGCTGCTGGACGTGCGCACCGAACTCGGCGTTTGACCGCAGCGACTCGCTCAGCCGGAAACACCGGCGTTGAGCGCATCAGCCTCGATGCCGAACTCGCGCGCCAGCGCCGCCAGACCGAGCGGCGTGGGGGTCAGCACGCGACTGCGCGGATGCCGGCGCAGCCAGCCGACCCGCTCGATCATGCCGTGCGCCAGGTCGCGGCCCAGCGTGCCGCCGACGTGGTGGCGACGCTCGGTCCAGTCCAGGCATAGCCGGCCGCTCGGGATTTCCGGGCTGTCGGCGGCCAGCAGGTCGAGTCGCTGCAGGGCGTCGCGTCCCGCCCGGCTGAGGCCGCAACCGTCGCCGTCGAGCTGCAGCCAACCGCGTTGCAGCAGCGACTCGCGCAACCGCACGCCGAGCTGGCCGGCCAGATGGTGGTAACACAAACGCGCACGCCACAGCGCGGGATCGCCCGGCCGCTGGCGCGGCGGCGGCCGCGGCATCAGGCAGGCCATCGCTTCCAGTGCGGCGGCCACCTCGGCGTTGGCCAGCCGGTAGTAGCGGTGGCGGCCTTGCGGCTCGACCGCGACGAAGCCCTCGGCGACCAGTCGGGCCAGGTGCGCGCTGGCGGTGGCGGCACTGATGCCGGCCAATTCGGCCAGCTCGCCGGCGGGCAGGGCGACGCCATCCAGCAGGGCCGCGAGCATCGCGGCGCGGCTGGGTTCGGCCAGTGCCGCGGCGGGTTTGAACAGGTGCTCGGGCCAGACGGTCTTGCGCATGCGCGCAGTGTAAGTCGGCGGCCGCAGCGAGGTTTCGTTGTGCGACGAAGCGTGGTGATGGCGATGACGCGTCGATGTGCCGCGGGTTGACGGCGCGGCGTGGGCCGGTTACATCTTCGACGCAATATCTTGCGATCACGCCGGCCGCAGCCGGCGCATCACCTCACGGGAACTCCATGACGACCAGCAACTCCACGGCCGCGCCGCTGCCGGAATACCCGCAACTGCTTGGCCATCCGCGCCCGCTGTGGATGCTGTTCATGTCGGAGTTCTGGGAGCGCTTCGCGTTCTACGGCATGCGCTGGGCGCTCACGCTGTACATCGTGGCGCAGTTCTACGACGGCAACGACGCCGGCCAGGCGGACGCCAGCCGCACCTACGGCGCGTATCTCGCGCTGGTCTACGCCACCGCGGTGTTCGGCGGCTACGTGGCCGACAAGATCCTCGGCTACCAGCGCTCGATCCTGCTCGGCGCGGTGGTGATGGCGGCCGGCCTGTTCATGGTGATGGTGCCGAACCATGTGGTGTTCATGCTCGGACTGGCCACCGTCATCGTCGGTAACGGCCTGTTCAAGCCGAACATCTCCTCGATGGTGGGCCAGCTCTACGCGCCCGGTGATTCACGCCGCGACCGCGGCTTCACCCTGTTCTACATGGGCATCAACGCCGGCGCGCTGATCGCCCCGATCCTCACCAGCGTCCTCGCCAACAAGGTGTTTGGCACGCCCGGCCACCACAACTACCACGTGGTGTTCGCCGCTTCCGGCGTGGGCATGCTGATCAGCCTGGTGTGGTTCTGGTTCGGCCGGCGCCAGCTCGGCCCGATCGGCCGGCCCTCGCCGGAGATGGCCAACCCGATGCGCGTGGTGTACGTGGCGATCGGCGTGCTGGTGGCGATCCCGCTGGTGTACCTGCTGATGGATCGCGCCGGCGCGGTGGTGCTGCAGTGGCTGCTTACCGCGCTGTTCCTGGGCGTGGGCGTGATGCTGGTGATCGAGGCGATCCGCACCGGACGCGTGCAGATCCAGCGGGTGATCGCGATGCTGATCATCTTCACCTTCAACGTGCTGTTCTGGATGTTCTTCGAGCAGGCCGGCAGCTCGTTCAACTTCCTGGCCCAGCACATCGTCGACCGCGACCTGGGCGGCTGGATGTTCCCGATCGGCTGGTTCCAGTCGGTCAACCCCGTGGCGATCGTGCTGCTGGCGCCGCTGATCGCGCTGGCCTGGGGCTGGCTGGACAAGCGGCGCATCGAGCCCTCGATCCCGCGCAAGTTCGGCCTGGGCCTGATCGGCAACGCGCTGGGTTTCGCGGTGCTCATGTATGCGCTGTCCAGCCTGGTCGGCGACAACGGCATGATCCCGCTGTGGACGCTGGTGCTGTGCTACGTGCTGCAGACCGCCGGCGAGCTGTGCCTGTCGCCGATCGGCCTGTCGATGGTGACCAAGCTGGCGCCGGTGCGGCTGGTCGGGCTGGGCATGGGCGGCTGGTTCCTGTCCACCGCGATCGGCAACAACCTGGCCGGCCTGTTCGCCGCCCACGTCAGCGGCGACACCGGCATGACGGTGGACTCGGCGTTGTCCGGCTACACCTCCGGCTTCTGGATCCTGCTCGGTGGTGGCGTGCTGCTGTTCCTGATCGCGCCGTTGATCAACAAGCTGATGCATGGGGTGCGCTGAGGGCCGGGAATAGGGAGTAGGGAATGGGGAATAGGCAAAGCGACAGCGTCGCGCCGCTCTTCCGATTCCCTATTCCCCATTCCCTATTCCCCGCTTCCCAGCCATTGACGCCATGCCAGGCGCCCGGTTACATCTGGCCGCTTGCGGCAGCCTCACGCATGCCGATGAAGGACTTGCATGAGCCAGACCTGCAGCGCCGACGTCGTCTCGACACCCGATTACCCGCAACTGCTCGGCCATCCGCGTCCGCTGTGGATGCTGTTCATGACCGAGTTCTGGGAGCGCTTCGCGTTCTACAGCGTGAGCTGGGCGCTGGCGCTGTACATCGTGGCCGAGTTCTACCACGGCGACAGCTCGGGCCAGGCCTGGGCCAGCGCGATCTTCGGTTCGTACACCGCGCTGATCTACGGCACCGGCATCTTCGGTGGCTGGGTGGCGGACAAGCTGATCGGCTACCAGCGCACGATCCTGCTCGGTGCGGCGGTGATGGCGGCGGGACTGTTCGTGCTGGCGCTGCCCGATCGCGTCATGTTGCTGCTCGGACTGGCGCTGGTGATCGTCGGTGACGGCCTGTTCAAGCCGAATATTTCCTCGATGGTGGGCCAGCTCTACGGCCGCGACGATCCGCGCCGCGACCGCGGCTTCACCCTGTTCTACATGGGCATCAATGCCGGCGCGCTGATCGCGCCGCTGCTCACCGGCTGGATGGCCGCGCAGTTCACCGACACGCCGCTGGAGCAGAATTACCGGCTGGTGTTCGTCACCGCCGGCGTGGGCATGCTGCTCAGCCTGCTGTGGTTCTGGTCCGGCCGGCGCCAGCTCAAGGGCGTGGGCCGGCCCGCGCCCGGCGCGGAAAGCCGACTGCGCGTGCTGTGGGTGGTGGCCGGCGCGCTGGCCGCGGTGCCGCTGGTGTACTGGCTGCTCTCGGGCATTGGCGCGCGGGGCCTGCAATGGGTGCTCGGCGCGCTGTTCGTGGTGGTGGCGGCGATGCTGCTGACGGAAGCGGCGCGGCACGGCAGGGTGCAGACGCAACGGGTGGTCGCGATGCTGATCATCTTCGCCTTCAACGTGCTGTTCTGGATGTTCTACTACCAGCTCGGCACCACCTTCAATTTCCTCGCCGAGAACCTGGTGGACCGCCGGATGTTCGGCGGCTGGGCGTTTCCGGTGGGCTGGTTCCAGTCGGTGAGCCCGCTGGCCATCATCGTGTTCGCGCCGCTGGTGGCGCTGGTGTGGGCATGGCTGGACAGGCGCCGGCGCGAACCCTCGATCCCGCGCAAGTTCGGCCTAGGCCTGGTCTTCAATGCGCTGGGGTTCCTGGTGCTGGTGTACGCGCTGGGCCGGCTGCTCGGCACCGACGGGCTGATCCCGTTCTGGCCGCTGGTGCTGTGCTACGTGATGCAGACCCTGGGCGAGCTGTGCCTGTCGCCGATCGGCCTGTCGATGGTGACCAAGCTGGCGCCGCCGAAGCTGGTGGGCTTTGCGATGGGCGGCTGGTTTCTGTCGCTGGCGGTGGGCGGCAACCTGTCCGGCCTGTTCGCCAGCCGCATCACCGGCACCCACGGCCTCACTGCCAGCGCCGCGCTCGATGGTTTCACCTTCAGTTTCTGGCTGCTGCTCGGCGCCGGCGTGCTGCTGCTGGCCATCGCGCCGCTGGTGAACCGGTTGATGCACGGGGTGAGGTGAGGCTGGGAGTAGGGAATAGGGAATGGGAAGAGCGCCACGGTGCCAGCTTTGACGATTCTCTATTCCCTATTCCCTATTCCCTATTCCCGGCCCTCAAGCAAGCAACTTGTCCAGGATCCGCTCCAGCCACTGGCGCTCCTCGGGATCGAGCTTGGCCAGCACCTCGCGTTCGCGCGCGCGGGCCATCGGGGCGACGTCGTCGTGGATGGTCCAGCCGGCAGCGCTGAGCTTGAGCACGGAGCGGCGCTTGTCGTTGTCGTGTACCGCGCGATCCACCCGGCCCGCGGCAACCAGGCGCGCCAGCGCGCGGCTCACCGCCACCTTGTCCATCGCCGTGCGCTCGGCCACCTCGCGCGCGGACAGCCCCTCGAAGCGCGCCAGCACTGCCATCACCCGCCACTCCGTCACCGAGAGATCATGGCGGCTCTGGTAGTCGTCGGCGATCGTCTGACTGATCGTGTTGGACAGGATCGACAGTCGATACGGCAGGAAATGCTCCAGTTGCAACGGTGCGTGCTCGGCGCTGGCCGGGGCGCTCTTGTGGCGTAGGGACATGGGGCGGGTTCCTTGCAATTGGTTTCAATTGTAACTATAACGAAGGACTACCAGCGGTGATGGCATGCTTGTGAGCGGCCATCGTGCACCGACAATCAGGAGAGCGCCATGAACGCCCAGCCCAACCTTGGCATGCAGGTCAGCACGTTCGACAACCCGATGGGAATCGACGGCTTCGAATTCGTCGAGTTCGCCGCGCCCGTCGGCCGCGCCGGGGAGCTGCACCAACTGTTCAGGCGGATGGGCTTCACGGCGGTGCTGAAGCACAGGTCGCGGCCGATCACCGTGTATCGGCAGAACGGCGTGAACTTCCTGGTGAACGAGGATCCCGATTCCTTCGCCGCGGATTTCGCCAAGGCCCATGGCCCCTGCGCCTGCGGCTTCGCCATCCGCTTCCGCAAGCCCGGCGCGCAGGTGCTGCAGGCGGTGCTGGACAACGGCGGCGAGCAGGTCGGCCACAAGGAAGCGAGCAAGGCGGTCAACGCGGCGGTCATCAAGGGCATCGGCGACTGCATGTTGTACCTGGTCGACCGCTACGGCGACGTCGGCAGCATCTACGACGCCGACTACGAGGCGATCGCAGGCGCGGAACAGAACCCGACCGGGTTCGGCCTCACCTTCATCGACCATCTCACCCACAACCTGCATTTCGGCAACATGCAGAAGTGGTCGGACTACTACGAGAAGCTGTTCAACTTCCGCGAGATCCGCTACTTCGACATCAAGGGCGCCAAGACTGGCCTGGTGTCCAAGGCGATGACCGCGCCGGACGGCATCGTGCGCATCCCGCTGAACGAATCGAACGACCCCAAGAGCCAGATCAACGAATACCTCGACGCCTACCACGGCGAAGGCATCCAGCACATTGCCTGCTTCACCGACGACATCTATGCCACGGTGGAAAAGATGCGCGAGGCGGGCGTGGAATTCCTCGATACGCCCGACACCTATTTCGAGGTGATCGACGAGCGCATCCCGAACCACGGCGAAGACGTGCCGCGGCTGGCCAGGAACAAGATCCTGATCGACGCCGACATGGAGACGAAGAAGCGCCTGCTGCTGCAGATCTTCACCCAGAACTGCATCGGCCCGATCTTCTTCGAGATCATCCAGCGCAAGGGCAACGAGGGTTTCGGCGAGGGCAATTTCCAGGCGCTGTTCGAGTCGATCGAGCGCGACCAGATGAAGCGCGGTTTCCTCTGAAGGAGCGGTGCATGGCAACGATCGTGGGCAAGGGTTACCAATCCGGCTTCGGCAACGAATTCGCCAGTGAAGCGATCCCCGACGTGCTGCCGGTCGGCCAGAACTCGCCGCAGCGCGTGGCGCACGGGCTCTACGCCGAGCAGCTGTCCGGCACCGCGTTCACCGCGCCGCGGCACCTGAACCGGCGCAGCTGGCTGTACCGGATCCGCCCGGCGGCGGTGCACGAGCCGTTCCAGCCGCTGGCGCACGCGCGCTTCCACAACCGTTTCGACGAGGCGCCGGCGACGCCGAACCAGTTGCGCTGGGATCCGCTGCCGCTGCCGACACAGCCGACGGATTTCATCGACGGTCTGGTCACCCTGGCCGGCAACGGCGGGCCGGCGGAGCAGGCCGGCATCGGCATTCACCTGTACGCGGCCAATCGTTCGATGCAGGGGCGCTTCTTCCACGACGCCGACGGCGAGTTGTTGATCGTGCCGCAGCAGGGTCGGCTGCGGCTGGCCACCGAGCTGGGCGTGATCGAGATCGAGCCGCAGGAGATCGCGGTGATTCCGCGCGGGGTGCGGTTCCGCGTCGACCTGCTCGACGGCGAGGCGCGTGGCTACGTCTGCGAGAACTTCGGCGCGCTGTTGCGGCTGCCGGATCTCGGCCCGATCGGCTCGAACTGCCTGGCCAATGCGCGCGACTTCCTGACGCCGGTGGCGGCATACGAGGACGTCGAGGGCGCGTTCGAGCTGGTGGCCAAGTTCCAGGGTGCGTTGTGGAGCGCGAAGATCGGTCATTCGCCGCTGGACGTGGTCGGCTGGCACGGCAACTACGCGCCGTACAAGTACGACCTGCGCCGCTTCAACACGATCGGTTCGATCAGCGTCGACCATCCCGATCCGTCGATCTTCACCGTGCTGACCTCGCCCAGCGACACCGCCGGCACCGCCAACGTCGACTTCGCGATCTTCCCGCCGCGCTGGCTGGTGGCGCAGCACACCTTCCGCCCGCCGTGGTTCCACCGCAACGTGGCCAGCGAGTTCATGGGCCTGATCGCCGGCGTGTACGATGCCAAGGCCGAGGGCTTCGTGCCCGGCGGCGCCTCGCTGCACAATTGCATGAGCGGCCACGGGCCGGATGCGGCGACGTTCGAGAAGGCGTCCAACGCCGACCTGTCCAAGCCGGACGTGATCACCGCCACCATGGCCTTCATGTTCGAGACGCGCAAGGTGATCCGGCCCACGCAGCAGGCGCTGGACGCGCCGCAGTTGCAGCAGAACTACTACGAATGCTGGCAGGGCATCGCCAAGCATTTCGCGCCGTGACGGCCGTCCATCCACGAAGCACATACAAGGCAGCACGATGAAACTCGGATCTCTCAAGGAAGGCGGCCGCGACGGCACGCTGGTGGTGGTCAGCCGCGATCTCTCCCGCGCAGTGAAGGCGGACGGCATCGCGCCGACGCTGCAGGCGGCGCTGGACGACTGGTCGAACGCGGCGCCGCGGCTGAATGCGTTGTCGGACGAGTTGAACGCGGGCGCCGCCGCCGGCGCGTTCGCGCTGGATGTCCGCACGCTGGCTTCGCCGCTGCCGCGCGCCTACGAGTTCGTCGACGGCAGCGCCTACCTGCCGCACGTGGAGCGCGTGCGCAAGGCGCGTGGCGCCGAGGTGCCGGCTTCGTTCTACACCGACCCGCTGATGTACCAGGCCACCAGCGCGGGCTTCCTCGGCCCGCGCGATCCGGTGGTGGTGCCCAGCGAGGATTTCGGCATCGACCTGGAAGCGGAAGTGGTGGTGGTCACTGACGACGTGCCGATGGCGGTCACGCCGGTGCAGGCCTCCGCACACATCCAGCTGATCGGCCTGGTCAATGACGTCAGCCTGCGCGGGCTGATCCCCGGCGAGCTGGCCAAGGGCTTCGGCTTCCTGCAGAGCAAACCGCGTTCGGCGCTGTCGCCGGTGCTGGTGACCCCTGACGAACTGGGCGAGGCCTGGGCCGGCGACAAGCTGCACTTGCCGATGCGCACCTGGCTGAACGGCAAGTGGTTCGGCGAGGCCGAGTGCGGCGTGGACATGCAGTTCTCGTTTGCCCAACTGGTGGCGCACGTGGCCAGGACGCGGCCGCTGACCGCCGGCACCATCGTCGGCTCCGGCACCATCGCCAACCAGGACACCGGCAAGGGCGCCTCTTGCCTGGCCGAGCAGCGCACCGTGGAAACCCTGCGCGACGGCAAGCCGTCGACGCCCTTCCTGAAGTATGGCGACCGCCTGAAGATCGATGTCACCGACGCCGCCGGCGCCTCGATCTTCGGATCCATCGAGCAGCAGGTGGAGCCGCCCAAGCGCTGAAAGGCCGGGAATGGGGGATAGGGAATAGGGAATAGGGAATAGGGCATCATGCCCGTCGACACGCCGCGCGAGCCAAGCGCTTCACCGAGAAGGGGCGATGCCTGCGTGTGAAGCCTTTCGCCAGCGGGAGCCCCTCGGCGTGCGTGTTTCCCCGATTCTCGATTCCCTATTCTCCATTCCCTGCATCAAAAACGCTGCGGCAGGTTGACGCGAGTCCCGCCGGGTTGACGCGGATCAAGGCGGGCGGACATGGCGGTGGACAGACTCGCTCCATGACCACTCCCATCGAACCTCCCGACTTCGACCCCGCGCTGATCGCCCGTTACGACGTGGCCGGCCCGCGCTACACCAGCTATCCGACGGCGCCGCAGTTCAAGAGCGACTTCGACGAAGCGGTGTTGCGCGGAGTGATCCGGGCTTCCAACGAGGAGCCGATCCCGCGTCCGCTGTCGCTGTACGTGCACGTGCCGTTCTGCATGAGCCCGTGCTTCTACTGCGGCTGCAACCGCATCATCACGCGCGACCGCAGCCAGGCCGACCGCTACCTCGAACGGCTGTACCGCGAGATCGAGCTGATCGCGCCGCTGTTCGACCGCGACCGCCCGGTGCGCCAGCTGCACTTCGGCGGCGGCACGCCCAACTTCCTCGATATCCGCCAGATGGGCGAACTGCTGGAATCGCTGGCGCGGCATTTCAGCTTCAGCCGGGCGGCGGATCGCGAGTTCGGCATCGAGATCGACCCGCGCTTCGCCGACGGTGCCTACGTGCACGGTCTGGGCGAGCTGGGTTTCAACCGCATTTCGGTGGGCATCCAGGATTTCGATCCGGCGGTGCAGGAAGCGGTCAACCGCATCCAGAGTTTCGAGCAGACCCGCGAGGTGCTCGACGCGGCGCGCAAGTCGTGGTTCCGCTCGACCAGCGTGGACCTGATCTACGGCCTGCCGCTGCAGACCGTCGACGGCTTCAGCCGCACGCTGGAGCAGGTGGTCTCGCTCGACCCGGATCGGGTGGCCGTCTACGGCTACGCGCACCTGCCGGAGATGTTCAAGGCGCAGCGGCAGATCGCCGCCGCCGACCTGCCCGATGCTGCCACGCGACTGGCGCTGTTCGGTCGCGCGGTGGCGCAGCTGTCGGCGGCGGGTTACGTCTATGTCGGCATGGACCACTTCGCCAAGGCCACCGACGAACTGGTGCTGGCGCAGCGCGCCGGCACGCTGCAACGCAATTTCCAGGGTTATTCGACCCACGGCCATTGCGACATCGTGGGGCTGGGCGTCAGCGCGATCGGCCGCATCGGCGACAGCTACAGCCAGAACGCGCGCGACCTGATGGGCTATTACGGGGCGCTGGATGCCGGCCGCCTGCCGGTGGCACGCGGGCTGGAACTGGACGAGGACGACCTGATCCGGCGCGAGCTGATCGGCGAGCTGATGTGCCACGGGGTGGTCGACAAGCAGCAGTTCGGCGCGCGCCATCGGCTGCTGTTCGACGAATATTTCGCGCGCGCGCGCGAACGCCTCGCGCCGCTGGTGGCCGACGGTTTGGTGGAGGACGACGCGCGCGAGGTGCGGGTGACCTCGCGGGGCCGTCTGCTGTTGCGTATCATCGCTATGTGCTTCGACGCCTATCTCGACGACAAGGCACAGGCGGCGCGCTATTCGCGCGTGATCTGATCCACGCAGCTCCGACCAGGCAACCCGATCGCATCATGGATTCCAAGCACCCGGCAGGGCGCCTGCCCGAGCCGCCCAACCCGATTGCCGACGACGGCGACGAGGCGCACTTCTGCGGCACCTGCGCGTTTTCCAGTGCCTGCATCGCCGCCGGCTACAACAAGCCCGAGCTGGCGCAGTTGCAATGCCTGGTCGAGCACGTCGGGCCGTTCCGTGCCAGCGAACACATCTTCCGCACCGGCGATCCGTTCCGCGCGATCTTCGCCGTGCGCAGCGGCACCGTCAAAACCCGCATGGTGGACAAGGAGGGCCGCGAGCAGGTGCTGGGTTTCTACCTGCCCGGCGAGGTGATCGGCCTCAACGCGATCTACCCCGAGCATTTCCCGTGCGACGCGGTGGCGCTGGATACCTCGTTCTTCTGCCGCTTCTCCTTCCCCGCGATGAGCGCGCTGGCCTCGCGCATCCCGGCGGTGCAGAAGCACCTGTTCCGCCTGTTGAGCAAGGAACTGGGCAGCGCCAGCCTGCTGGCCGGCGACCACAGCGCGGACGAGCGCATGGCGGCGTTCCTGATGGACCTGGCCGGGCGCTATGCCGCACGCGGCTTCTCCGCCACCCGCTTCCACCTCAGCATGTCGCGCGGCGACATCGCCAACTACCTGCGGCTGGCCGCCGAAACGGTGAGCCGCGTGCTGAGCCGCTTCCGCAGCCAGAAGCTGATCCGCATCGAGGGTCGCGAACTGGAACTGCTCGATCCCGATGCCTTGCGCCAGCTCGGCCAGGCGCTGCTGCCGGACTGAGCCCTAGGCTGCCGGCACGGCTTCCTCGACCACCTGCGGCCGCGCCCGCGAGCGGCGATAGCTCGCAATGATGTCGCCGTAATGGATCACCCGGCCGATGGTGTAGGTGGTGATGCGGGTGACGTCGCGCACCGGTTTCAGGTGGCTGGGGCGGAACGCGCCGTGGTAGCGCGAGGCGATCGGCACCGAGACGATGCCGAGGTTCTTTTCGCGCGAGGCGGCGATCAGGATGGCGGCCTCGAACACGAAGTTTTCCGCGGTCAGGTCGACCAGTTCCAGTGCTTCGCGCGGATACCAGCGCTGGCCGCTCTGGGTGTCCGCCACCGGCTGGGCACAGGCCCACGAGATGCCCCAGTCGGCGACCGCGTTGGCGCGGCGACGGCCTTTCGGTTGTTGCGCCTTGTCCAGCAGCCGCGCGCCGATCACGATGTGTTGCGGGTAGCGCACGGCGGCGGCGACGATGCGCGGGATGTCGCTGGCCAGATGCTGGCCGTCGCCGTCCATCGTCAGCACGGCGTCGTAGCCGCGGCGCAGCGCCTCGCGAAAGCCCTGGCGCAGCGCCTCGCCCTTGCCGCAGCGTCGCTCGTGGCGCAGCAGCGTCACCGGCAGGCTGGCGACGATTTCCGGCGTGCGGTCGTCCGAGCCGTCGTCGATCACGATCACCGGCACGTTCAACGCGAGTACGGATTCGATCACGGCGCGGATCGCCGCCTCTTCGTTGAGGCAGGGAATCAATACGCACCAGCGTGCGGCGGATGTATTCACGCGACCTTCTCCATGGCGATCTGCAATCCCAGCGCGGGGGCGGCGGCCAGCCGGCATGATCCCGCATTGCCGGCCAGCAAGGCGAGCAGGGCCAGGCTGCTGGCCGACGGATTGGTTCTGCGCCAAGCGGCCAGAGGCTCCGGCAAGGCATCGTCGGGCTGCGGCGGGACCAGTCGCAGGTCGAGCCGGGCCAGCGTGGCCGCGCTTGCGGCGGGCGCCAGCACCAGTGCACAGCCGAACGGTTGGTTGCTGCCGGTGACTTCCGTCAGCGGGCCGCTGCCTTCGCTGTCGCTGCACACCAGCAGCACCGGGCGCTCATCGGCCAGCACCTGGCTGGCCGCCTCGAGCAGGCCGGCACCGAAACTGGCCGCCTGCGCGGCTATCGCGGTGGATGGCGCGTGGCAGCCGGTGGCGATGGTCCAGTAGCCGACGGCGGCGTTGTGCACCGAGTTGTGGAAGCGGATCGGCGACAACTCGGCCGGCGCGCGCGCCAAGGTGGCGCACATGTAGTCGGTGATCGGCTGGTCGCCATGGGCGGAGGCGAACACGCAGGCCAGCGTGGCGGCGTCGCGGCCGCTCATCGCCACCGCCTGGCCCGCCACCTCGATCGCCAGCAGCACGCTGGCCGGGGCACGGCGGCGTTCGTTCGCCGGCAGCGTGGCCGCGGCCGGCCGCACCGGCGCAGGCGCAGGCGTTTCGCCCGCGAGCACGCTGCGCAACGCCGCGAAGTCGGCCAGCTGCGGCGACCACAGGCCGACGCCCTCGACATGGACGCGCAGGTCGCTCATGCGGCGAATCCCGCGCGGGCGAAGGCCAGGCAGGCGTTGTTGCCGCCGAAGCCGAACGAGTTGCTGAGCGCCACGTCGATGTGCCGCTGCTCGTTGCGCCACGCGAACTGCGCGCCGCAGATCGGGTCGGGCGTGTCGACGCCGAGATTCCCGGGCACCAGATCGTGCTCGATCGCCTGCAGCGCCACGGTGGCTTCGACGATGCCCGCCGCGCCCAGCGTGTGGCCGGTGAAGCCCTTGGTCGAACTGGCCCGGGTGGTGGCGGGGAAGGCACGGCCGACCAGCGCCGCTTCCACTTCGTCGTTCTTCTGGCTGGCGGTGCCGTGCAGGTTGATGTAGCCGACTTGCGCGGGATCGAGCCCGGCACGCGCCAGCGCATCGTTCAATGCCAACTCCGCACCGAGTCCTTGCGGATGCGGCGTGGACATGTGGTGCGCGTCGCTGGCTTCGCCGTAGCCGAGCAGCCGCGTCGCGTCGGGCGCGGCGTCGATCCGCTCCAGCAGGGCGAAGCCGGCCGCCTCGCCGATCGAGATGCCGTTGCGCGCCGCGTCGAACGGCCGGCACGGCCCGGGCGAGACCAGTTCCAGCGCATTGAAGCCGAACAGCACGCTGTCGCACAGGGTATCCACGCCGCCGACCACGGCCGCGTCGATCAGACCCAGCCGCAGCATCCGCTCGGCGCTGGCGAACACCTTGGCACTGGACGAGCAGGCGGTGGAGACGGTCAGGCACGGCCCTTCCAGTGCCAGTGCCGCGGCCACGAAGGCAGCCAGCGAATGTGGCGTGTGGATCGCCGCGCGCAGCATGTCGTCGGGGAAACCGCCATCCGCGTCGAGCCGCCGATACGCCTCCTCGGTGGCGCCGATGCTGGCGGTCGAGGTACCCAGCAGCAGGGCGACGCGGCTGGCGCCGTAACGCGCGCGCGCGGCATGCACGCGATCAAGGAAACCGTCCTGGTTCAGGCCGAGCCAGGCCAGCCGGTTGTTGCGGCAATCCCATGACGCGAGCGCGGCGGGCAGCGCGGCGGTTTCCAGGCCATCGACGCGGCCGATCCAGCATGCCAGCGGCGCACTGCTGAAATCGTTCGGACGCAGGCCGCTGCGCTCGCCGCGCAACGCGTCGAGCTGGGCGTCGAGCCCGTGGCCGAGTGCCGACGTGGCGGTGTGCGCGGTGACCGCGAGAGGTGTCATCACATGAGGCATCGCGAAAGCCTAGCGGTCGCCCTGCAGCTTGCCTAGCCTGCGACCATTGGCGGAGTCCGATCGTCGCCAGCACGGCATGAAGATGCCGCGAACGTCGTACACCGTTAAGCTGTCGCGTCTCCCGCACCGACGATGCCTTGGCGTGTCCGCCCCGCGAAAACCCTCGAAATACTTGCGCGACGCCGACGTGCTGCATGCGGCAGTGGTCACCGGGCTGGTCGTGGTGCTCAGTGCCGGCCTGGTCTGGCTCGGCTATCTGGTCCATGTATGGCGCATCGCCACGCGCAGCCCGCTGTCGCCGCCGCGACGGATGACCGTGCTGGTGTTCGGCCGCCGGCTGGAACATGACGCGCCCGGCCATGATTACCGGCAGCGCCTGCAGCGCGCGCTGGTCCTGGCACGGCAGCAACAGACCGATCATCTGCTGCTGCTCGGCGGTTGCAGCGGCAGCGAGCTGAGCGAGGCCGCTGCCGGCGAGGCCTGGTTGCGCCAGCACGAGCTGACCGGCGACGTGCGCGTGGAGCTCGAACAGGATTCGATCGACTCGCTGGAGAACCTGCGCCATGCGCGCCGGCTGCTGCTGGAACAGGGAAGCCTGCCGCCGGTGGCCCTGGTGACCAGCCGCTACCACCTCGCGCGCTGCCTGCTGCTGGCGCGGCGGCTCGGCTTCGACAGCATGGCCGTGGCGGCGGAGCCGTCGCTGCCGCGGCATGCGCGTTACCTCGGCCGGCTGGTGCTGGAGGCGGGCTACCTGATGTGGATCGACATCGGCATGCGCTGGGCGCGGTTGATCGGCCACGCGCGCATGGCCGCACGCATCAGTTGAGCTGCGCCGGATCAGGGCGGCGCGGCGCTGCACCGCAGCCGGTCGCGCACGGCTGCTTGCTAAGCTTGGCTCCATCGAATCTTTCGGGCCAGACGATGAGTGCACAAGCCGACCTTGCCGAAACCTTCCTGCGCGAACTGCAGGACCGCATCTGCGCCGCGATCGAGCAGGCCGATGGCGGCGCGCGCTTCGTCGAGGATGCGTGGACGCGCACGGCGGGCGGCGGCGGGCGCACTCGCGTACTGCGCGATGGCGCGGTGTTCGAGCAGGCCGGGGTGAACTTCTCGCGCGTGCACGGGCACCAGCTGCCGCCCAGCGCCACCGCGCACCGGCCGGAGCTGGCCGGCGGCAGCTTCATCGCCACCGGCGTGTCGCTGGTGCTGCACCCGAAGAATCCGCACGTACCGACCACGCACGCCAACGTGCGTTATTTCGAGGCGAGCAAGGAGGGCGTGGAGCCGGTGTGGTGGTTCGGCGGCGGCTTCGACCTCACCCCGTTTTATCCGGTCGACGAGGACGTGCGCCACTGGCACACGGTGGCGCGTGACCTGTGCACGCCGTACGGCGACGACGTCTACCCGCGCTACAAGCAGTGGTGCGACGAGTACTTCTACCTGAAGCATCGCGACGAGACGCGCGGCGTGGGCGGATTGTTCTACGACGACATGAACGAGGGCGGCTTCGAGCGCTGCTTCTCCTTCACCCGCGATGTGGGCCAGGGTTTCCTCGATGCCTACCTGCCGATCGTCGAACGTCGCAAGGCCACGCCGTACGGCGAGCGCGAGCGCGAGTTCCAGTTGTACCGGCGCGGCCGCTACGTGGAGTTCAACCTGGTCTACGACCGCGGCACCTTGTTCGGCCTGCAGTCCGGCGGTCGCACCGAATCGATCCTGATGAGCCTGCCGCCGCGGGTGCGCTTCGAGTATGCATACCAGCCGGAAGCCGGCTCCGCCGAGGCGAAACTGGCCGACTACCTGAAGCCGCGCAACTGGCTCTGACGCAATCCCGTACGCAGGGCGGGCACTGCCCGCCCTGCGGCCTTACGGCGTGGCGCCGCTGAACTTCTCCACCGTGGCGCCCTTTACCGGGCCGATCTGCGCGCTGTCGCTGACTTTCAGTTCCACCTCGCGGCGGAACTCCAGCGTGCCCTGCACCACCGCATGCGGACCGATCACCACCACCGGCTTGCGGCTGTTGAAGTTGAACCAGCCGTGCTGCTTGTCGACCAGGATGCCGCCTTCGACGCGCGAGTTCTCACCCACGGTGATGTCGCCGCTTACCGTGGAGAGCCCGCCGGCGACGTGGGCGGCGTGCAGCACGATCGCACCGTTGACGTTGCCCAGCTTGCCGCCGACCTCGGCGCCGCGCGCCAGGCGGATGCTGCCGTTGACCGCGCTCACCTCGCCGCTGACCTTGCTGGCCTCGCCCAGCGTGATCGAGCCGTTGACGGTGTCCACCGCGGTGGCCTGGGTGCGGTCGCCCAGCTCCACTGCGCCATTGACCGTGCTGGCCTCGCGCACGGTGGCGCCGTCGCCCACATAGACCGCGCCGTTGACCGAGCTGACGTTGCCGGCCTGCTGGCCAGCCTCGACGCGTACCGCGCCGTTGACCTTGTCGATGTCGCCGTCGCGGGCCGCCGCCAGCGCGGGCAGCAAGGCAAACGTGCACAGGAGAAGAAGGGTCGAAATGCGGCGCATGGCAGCCTCCGTGGTCGGTGGGAGTCTCTGGGAGCGTGGGCGGTTTCTGCCGCGCACACTCCTAGGATGCCGCCCCAGCGGCAAAGGTTTGCCATGACCTGTGGCAGGGTGCGGATTTGACGCTGCCGGGGCTGCACTGCACCATTCACGGTTCATCCCGTTTTTGCTGAGCGCAGCCATGCACAAGCTCGTCCTGATCCGCCACGGTCAATCGCAGTGGAACCTCGACAACCGTTTCAGCGGCTGGGCCGACGTCGACCTCACCGAGCAGGGCAGGGCCGAGGCGCGCGAGGCGGGCCGCCTGCTGACCGAAAGCGGCTACAGCTTCGACGTGGCGCACACCTCGGTGCTCAAGCGAGCCGTGCGCACGCTGTGGGGCGTGCAGGACGAAATGGGCCTGATGTGGCTGCCGGTGGTCACCGACTGGCGCCTCAACGAGCGCCACTACGGCGGCCTCACCGGCCTGAACAAGGCCGAGACCGCGGCGAAGTACGGCGAGGAGCAGGTGAAGATCTGGCGGCGCAGCTACGACGTGCCGCCGCCGCCGCTGGAGCGCGCCGCCAACGAGTCGGTGCACGACCCGCGCTACGCGAAGCTCGACCCGAAGGACATCCCCGACACCGAATGCCTGAAGGACACCGTGGCCCGCGTGCTGCCGTACTGGCACCAGGTGCTGGCGCCGGCGATCAAGGCCGGCCAGCGCGTGCTGGTGGCCGCGCACGGCAATTCGCTGCGCGCGCTGGTGAAGTATCTGGACGGCATCTCCGACGAGGCGATCGTCGAGCTCAACATTCCCAATGGCGTACCGCTGGTGTACGAATTCGACGACGAGCTGAAGCCGTTGCGCCATTACTACCTCGGCGACGCCGAGGCGATCGCGGCGAAGATGGCCGCGGTGGCGAATCAGGGCAAGGCGAAGTAGGACGCGCGAGCTTCGTTCCGCGAACGAAGCGACGACGATGGGTGACGAATGTCAGTCGCCCAGGGCTCGCGCCCGACCTAAGCTGCTCGCGGGTTCATCGTCCGGGACGCACGCATGCCTGTCCACCTGAGCAGTTACCTGATCATGCTGCCGTTGCTGGCGCTGATCGTGTGGCGGCGCGTCAGCCGCCAGTTCGGTCGCCAGCCGATCCGGCGCAAGCGGATGATCGCCCGCATCGTGATCTTCGCGATCATCGGCGGCCTGCTGGCGCTGAGCGGTTTCCATCATCCGGCGCTGGCCGAAGGGCTGCTCGGCGGGGTGCTGATCGGCGCCGCGATCGGCCTGTTCGGCCTGCGGTTGACCCGCTTCGAGGTCGATCCGGTCAAGGGCGACTGCTACGTGCCCAACCCGTGGATCGGCGCCCTGCTCACCGTGTTGCTGCTCGGGCGCCTGGCCTGGCGTTTGATGGTGGTATGGCCGCAGCTGCGGCACGCGCAGGCGGCGGCAGACGCGGGCACCTCGATGCAGCCGATGGGCTACGCGTCCAGCCCGTTGACCATGCTGGTGATCGGCCTGCTGGTCGGCTACTACATCGCCTATTACAGCGGCGTGCTGGTCCACCATCGGCGCTTCCTGCGCACGCATCCCGCGGCAGCCACTCACGCCGAGTGATGCGAAGCGGCCCGGCGCTTCACGACCCCGCGGCTCCCAGATAGTCCAGGCTTGCCTGCAGCATCGACTGCATGCCGACCTTCAGGGCACCTTCGTCAAGGAAGAACTTCGGCGAGTGGTTGGCCGGCGCGGTCGCGGCATCCTGGCCTTTCGGCGTGGCACCGACGAAGAAATAGACGCTGGGGACCGCCTCCGCGAACAGCGCGAAATCCTCCGACGCCATCCACGGTTTCGCCTCGCGCACCTGCGCTGCGCCGTTGATGCGCGCCAGGCTGGCGCGCACGCCTGCCGTCAGCTCGGCGTCGTTCACCAGCACCGGGTTGCTGAGCACGGGAATCTGTTCGTCCACCGTGGCACCATGCGCGGCAGCGACGTTTTCGGCGATGCGCTTGAGGCCGTCCAACGCCTGCTTGCGCATGGCGGGATCGAAGCTGCGCAGCGTGCCCTGCAGCTCCACCTGGTCGGGGATGATGTTGTAGCGCGCGCCGCCATCGACGATGCCGAAGCTGAGCACCGCCGGCAGCTTGCTGATGTCGAGCTGGCGGCTGACGATGGTCTGCGACGCGCTGATGATCTCCGCCGCGGTGACGATCGGATCGATGCCGTTCCACGGCATCGCACCGTGGGTCTGGCGCCCGTGCACTACCAGCTTGAACCAGTCCGAGCCGGCCATGGCCGGCCCCGGCCGCACCGAGACGGTGCCCACGTTGAGCGAGCTGACCACATGCATGCCGAACATCGCATCCGGCTTGTACTTGCGGAACACGCCTTCCTTCAGCATCAGCTCGGCACCGCCTTCCTCGCCGGCCGGCGCGCCTTCTTCCGCGGGCTGGAACACGAACAACACCGAGCCGTGCAATTGCTTCTTCATGCCGGCGAGCGCCTGCGCGATGCCCAGCAGCATCGCCGTGTGCGCGTCATGGCCGCAGGCGTGCATCACGCCGGTTTCCTTGCCGCGGTACTCGCCCTTCGCCTTCGAGGCGAAGGGCAGGTCGACCTCCTCGGTCACCGGCAGCGCATCCATGTCCGCGCGCAGCGCCAGGCGCGGTCCGGGCAGATCGCCCTGCAGCAGCGCGACCACCCCGGTATGGGCGATCCCGGCGTGCACCTCGAGTCCCAGCTTCTTCAACTCCCTGGCCACGAGCGCCGAGGTGCGCACCTCGCGATTGCTCAGTTCCGGGTGCTGGTGGATATCGCGACGCCACGCGGTGACCTGCGGCAGCTCCCGCTGCACCATGGCCTCGACCTGACTGGTCCGTGCCTGGCGGGTGTCGGCCGCGTGCAGTGGCGAGGCGACGAGGGCGGCAAGCGCCAGGGCGAAGGCGGTGCGATGCATGGCGGTCTCCATGGCGGGGATCGCTCGATGCTAGCGCCTGGGCGGCCCGGTGCCTACGTGGTGCGTCGCCGACTCACTCGGGCCGATGCGGCAGCGCCAGGTACTCCTCGCTCTGCATCTCGATCAGGCGCGATTCGGTGCGGCCGAATTCGGCGCGCAGGCGTTCGCCGTCGTAGAGCTCGGTGATCGGAGCGGCGGCGGAGAGCACCAGCTTCACGCGCCGGTCGTAGAACTCGTCGACCAGTTGCACGAAGCGTCTTGCCGCGTCTTCGCTGTAGACGGTGAACTGCGGCACGTTGGCGACGATCACCGCCGGGCCGGCCTTGGCCAGCGCGATGTAGTCGGCCACGGCGCGCGGGCCTTCGCACAGCGCGGCGAACTGGAACCACAGGATGTTTTCGGCGCGCTTGTGGAACGGGATGTCGCGGCCGTTGATGTGCAGCAAGCCGTCGGGTTCGATCGCGCCATTGGCCTGGCTGGCGAAGATGCGCTCCAGTGCACGATGCGATTCGGCGCCGGGCGGGGTAAGGTAGACCGGCGCCTGGGTCAGCGCGCGCAGGCGCCAGTCGTGCGCGGAAACCATTTCGACCACGTGGCAGTGCTGCTCGATCAGCGCGATGGCGGGCAGGAACCGCGCACGCTGCAGGCCGTCGCGGTACAGGTTCGATGGCGCGGTATTGGAGGTGGTCACCAGGCTCACGCCGCGCTCGAACAGCGCATCGAGCAGGTTGGCCAGGATCATCGCGTCACCGATGTCGTTGACCAGAAACTCGTCCAGGCACAGCACGCGGCAGCGTTCGGCGATGCCGGCGGCGACCTCCACCAGCGGGCTCTGCCGTTCGCCCAGCGCGCGCAGGCGGTCGTGCACCTCGCCCATGAAGCGGTGGAAGTGCCGCCGCAGCACCACGCCGTGCGGCAGGCTGGCGGCGAACAGATCCATCAGGAAGGTCTTGCCGCGACCCACGCTGCCCCACAGGTACAGTCCGGGCACGCCCGGCGGCAACTCGTTGCCCAGCAGCGATTTCAGCCGGCCGAACAGGCCGCCGTCGCCGACAGGTTCCGCACAAAGCGCCGCATGCATGCGGTCGAGCTCGGCCAGCAGCGCCAGCTGGGCGGGATCGGACTCCCAGCGGTGGGCAGCCACGCCTTCGGCATAACGCGCGCTGGGCGCGAGCAGCAACGTTTCGGTCATGGAGGCGTCAGGCCTGGCGTGTCGGCGGCAGCCAGTCGCGCACGGCGTGCTTGATCGCGCCGCGCAGATCCATCAGGCGGCGATGGAAGAAGTGGCTGGTGTCGGGCATGCGCACCAGTTCGGGCGGGTGCTCCAGACTGGCGATCCAGTCGAACACGGCCTGCGGCTCGACCACCTCGTCGGCCTCGCCCTGCACGATCAGCCAGGGGCAGGTCGGCGGCACGATCGCGTCCAGCCCGTAGCGGCCCGCCGGCGGCGCAATGCTGATCAGCGCGTCGGCATGCAGCGGCGTCGCCTGGGCGATGCTCACGCCGCTGCCGAACGAGAAACCGGCCAGCCACAGCGCATCGTCGGGCCGCACGCGACGCACCCAGGCGACCACGGCGGCGAGATCCTCGCGCTCCCCGCGGCCCTTGTCGAAACTGCCTTCCGAACTGCCCGCCCCGCGAAAATTGAACCGCACGGTGTCCAGCCCCGATTCGCGCAACGCGCGCTCGACCATGGTCACCACCTTGTTGTGCATGCTGCCGCCCTCGCTGGTCAGCGGGTGGCAGATCACCGCCACGCCACGGCGCGCGCCATCAGGCTCGGCGAGATCGGTGGCGGTTTCCAGCTTGCCGACCGGACCGGTCAGCACGAAACTGGCGGCGACATCCGGAAAGCCGGCAGGGTCGGCAGGGAACGAGGCGGGTTTCATGCCCATGATGATAACCGCGACGCCGCGCTGCTGCCCGCGCGGATGAACCACCTGGCGCATGCCCTGCTGGCCGGCGATGACGAGGCGCTGCAACTGGGCGGCATGCTCGGCGACTTCGTGCACGGCCAACCCGACCCGGCGCGATTCCCGCCACGAGTGATCCGCGGCATCCGCCTGCATCGCGCCATCGACGTCTACACCGACGCCCACCCTGAGGTGCTGGCCGCCAAGGCCAGTCTGCCGCCGCCGTATCGGCGTTATGGCGGGATTCTGCTCGACATGTGGTTCGACCACTTGCTTGCGCGGGATTTTTCGCGCTGGGGCGCCCAGCCGCTGGCAGAGTATTCGGCGGCGCTGCAGGATTTGCTGCAGCGGCGCGATGCCTTGCTCACGCCTGCGCTGCGGCGGTTCCGCGGCTACATGGAGGTCAACGACCTGCCCGGTGGCTACGCCGACCGTGCCGTGCTGGGAAGGGCGCTGGCCGGGATCGGCGAGCGGCTCACGCGCGCCCATCCACTGGATACTGCCTTGCCGGTGCTGGTGGCGCGGGAGGAGGAGTTGCAGCGTCGGTTCGAAGTGTTTTTTCCGGAGTTGCGTGGGTTTGTGCGGGAGTGGATCGAGGGACAGGGGTGAAGAGCCTGCCGCCGGGGCGGACCCGGGATGCCTTCCTTCGCGGAGCGGGAGGAGGGTGCCGACTGCGACGGCAGGAGGCCGAAGCGAACGGCGAAGCCGTTGCCTGATCGGGAAGCTGCGCTCAGGGTTGTGGCTTCCCCTTCCCAACCTTCCCCCGGAGGGGGAAGGGGCGAACGAAAACGCCGCCCATGGGCGGCGCTCGGAGAAAGCTTGTTGGATCAGGCGACTACTTTGCCTGATCGACGATCCAGTGCACGGCGTTGGCGACCTGCTCGTCGGTGAGCGCGGGGTTGCCGCCCTTCGGCGGCATGAAGTTGCCGTCGGGACCGTGGTAGCCCTCGATCGCGTGCTTGACCAGCACGTCGATGCCCTGCTTGATGCGCGGGCCCCACATGGACTTATCGCCCAGCTTCGGCGCACCAGCGATGCCGGCGGTGTGGCAGCTGGTGCACAGGTGATCGTAGATTTGCTTGCCGTCGGTGGTGCCGCCGTAGGCCACCTGGGAGGCGGCGGCCTTGGCGGCCTCGTCCGCGGCAGCCTGCATGGCGGCGCGACCGGTGTCGCCGGCGTAGACAGCGCCAGCCGGAGCGATCCGCGCGGCGACCGTGGCCGGATGGTTCGGATTGGTTTCCTTGGGTTCGCTGTTGTTGATCGCCAGAGCGGACAACACGAGGACCACGGTAAGGACCATCAGTGCGCCGATGGTCAGCGAGAACTGACGCAGGAAGCCCTGGTCGGATTTGCTAAGGGGACCGCTCACGCACGTACTCCTGTCAATGGGCGGGCTTGGACCGCCTTGTTGCCTTACCGTCACGCCGGAATCGCGAAACCGTTGCAGCCGCCAGGGTCGAAAGCCTCGATGCACCCCAACCCCTGCTGTCGGTGTCCGGATCGCACCCTCGGGGGCGCGCTGGCGACCAGTCCGGTATTATAAACGAAGCGCCCGACAAGTTTCAGGGTGACCGGATCGCCTGTATGCCGATGCGGTGCCCGGAACGTTCTGCACTCGGTCCGGTCTGCCGAGAGTCTTCGGGCTTTGGTCGGTCGGGCTGCGGTTCCCTGCAGCGGGCCGCAAAACCCTGCCATCGGTCATGTCCCACCCCTGCCGACCGGCATTGTTCAAAGCGGTTGCCGTACACCTATGCTCTGTCCATGCGGGCACGTTTGCCCACGAGGTGCCTGCGGTGACGGCCTTTCCCGGCTGCTTGCCCCCGGTTCAATCCAGGAGTTCCACATGTCGCGTTTTTGGAAGATCGCGTTGATCGTGCTGGCGGTGGTCGTGATCGCCGTGATCGGCATCCGCGTGTTGCACAAACCCGCCGATGGCGCGGCCAAGGGCGCCAATGGCAAGGGCGGCGACACGCCGCCGGTGCCGGTGACCGTGGTGCCGGTGGTCAAGCAGAACGTGCCGGTGTACCTGACTGCGCTGGGCACGGTGCAGGCGCTCAACACGGTGACGGTGCTGCCGCAGGTCTCGGGGCGGCTGCTCAGCATCGAGTTCACCGAGGGGCAGCCGGTGAAGAAGGGCCAGGTGCTGGCGCGCATCGACCCGCGCACCTTCCAGGCCAACTATGACCAGGCGGTTGCCCGGCGCAAGCAGGACCAGTCGCTGCTTGCCACCGCGCGCAGCAACTACCAGCGCACGCAGGATCCGAAGTACAGCCAGTACGTGGCCAAGATCGACCAGGTCACCCAGAAGAACACCGTGGCCCAGTACGAGGCGGCGGTGGCGGCCGACGAGGCCGCGGTGCGCGATGCCAAGGTCCAGCTCGATTACACCGAGATCCGCTCGCCGATTGACGGCCTGGCCGGCATCCGCGCGGTCGACCCGGGCAACGTGGTGACCACCTCCAGCGCGATCGTCACGCTGACCCAGCTGCACCCGATCAACGTCATGTTCACCCTGCCCGAGCAGAACCTGGACATGGTGCGCAGCGCGGCGCAGGGCGGCAAGCCGCTGGAGGTCACCGCGCTCGATCGCGTCGATGCCCATCCGATCGCGAGCGGCGGCGTGCTCAAGGTGATCGACAACCAGATCGACACCAGCACCGGCACGTTCCGCCTGAAGTCGGAGTTCGGCAACGAGCACGACGAGTTGTGGCCGGGCCAGTTCGTCAACGTGCGGCTGCTGGTGAACACCGTCGACGGCGGCCTGGTGATCCCCTCGCAGGGCGTGCAGCGCGGGCCGGACGGCGACTACGTCTACCTGGTGCAGGGCGACAACACGGTCAAGATGCAGACCATCGTGGTGGCCGGCGAAGTGGGCGACAGCCACGTGATGGTCGGCAGCGGACTCAAGGTCGGCGACAAGGTGGTGACCGAAGGCCAGTTCCGGCTCAAGCCCGGCAGCAAGGTCAATCCGCTCAAGCCGGGCGAAGTGCCGGCCGCGCCCACCGCGGCGGAATTGCAGAAGTCCAAGCAGGACAACAAGGGTGGCCGCGGTCGCCACTGATGTCGGCGTGATCCCGCGGCACTGCCGCGGGCTGGCGCGCGTCTCGAACGCGGCAGCTGCCGCTCCACTTCGTCACGGATAGTCATGGGCTTCTCCACCCTCTTCATTCGCCGCCCGATCGCCACCTCGCTGCTGATGGTGGCGGTGCTGCTGCTCGGCATCCTGGGCTTCCGCCAGCTGCCGGTGTCGGCGCTGCCGGAGATCGAGGCGCCCAGCCTGGTGGTGACCACGCAGTATCCGGGCGCCAGCGCCACCACCATGGCGACGCTGATCACCACGCCGCTGGAGCGCAACCTGGGGCAGATTTCCGGCCTCAGCATGATGAGCTCGGATTCGTCCGCGGGCCTGTCCACCATCGTGCTGCAGTTCAACATGGGCCGCGACATCGACATCGCCGCGCAGGACGTGCAGGCGGCGATCAACCAGGCCAAGGGCACGCTGCCGGGCAACCTGCCGTATCCGCCGGTGTACAACCGGGTCAACCCGGCCGACGCGCCGATCCTCACCCTGGCGCTGCAGTCGGACAGCCGCCCGCTGCGCGACGTCAATGACCTGGCCGACTCGATCCTGGCGCAGAAGCTGTCGCAGGTGCAGGGCGTGGGCCTGGTCTCGATCGCCGGCAACGTGCGCCCGGCCGTGCGCATCCAGGTCAACCCGGCGCAGCTGGCCAACCTCGGCCTGACCATGGAGGACGTGCGCAGCGCACTGACCCAGGCCAACGTCAATGCGCCCAAGGGCACGCTGAACGGCAAGACGCAGAGCTACTCGATCGGCACCAACGACCAGCTGGCCGATGCCGAGCAGTACAAGAACACCATCATCAGCTACAAGAACAACTCGCCGGTGCGTCTGTCCGACGTGGCCAGGGTGGTCGACGGCGTGGAGAACGACCAGCTCGCCGCGTGGGCCAACGGCAAGCCGGCGGTGCTGCTGGACGTGCGCCGCCAGCCCGGCGCCAACATCGTGCAGACGGTGGAGCAGATCCGCCGCATCCTGCCCGAGCTGCGCAACGCGCTGCCGGCCGACGTGCATCTGGACGTGTTCGCCGACCGCACGGTGACCATCCGCGCCTCGGTGCACGACGTGGAGTTCACCCTGATCCTCACCGTGTTCCTGGTGGTGGGCGTGATCTTCGTGTTCCTGCGCCGGCTGTGGGCCACCATCATCCCGGCCACCGCAGTGCCGCTGTCGCTGCTGGGCACGTTCGGGGTGATGAGTTTCACCGGCATGTCGCTGGACAACCTCTCGCTGATGGCATTGACGGTGGCCACCGGCTTCGTGGTCGACGATGCGATCGTGATGATCGAGAACATCGTGCGCTACATCGAGCAGGGCAAGAGCGGCAAGGAAGCCGCCGAGATCGGTGCGAAGGAGATCGGCTTCACCGTGCTGTCGCTGACCGTGTCGCTGGTGGCGGTGTTCCTGCCGCTGCTGCTGATGCCCGGCGTCACCGGCCGGCTGTTCCACGAGTTCGCCTGGGTGCTGACCATCGCGGTGAGCATCTCGATGCTGGTGTCGTTGACGCTGACGCCGATGATGTGTGCCTACCTGCTCAAGCCCGACCAGTTGCCGGAAGGCGACGACGCGCACGAGCGCCATGCCGCCGCCGGCATGCGCACCGTGTGGGCGCGCACCGTGCACGTGTACGAGAACTCGCTGGACTGGGTGCTGGATCACCAGCGCCTGACCATGCTGGTGGCCGGTGCCGCGGTGGTGCTGACCGTGTTCCTCTACATCGCGATCCCGAAGGGCCTCCTGCCCGAGCAGGACACCGGCCTGATCACCGGCGTGGTGCAGGCCGACGACAACATCGCCTTCCCCGCGATGGAGCAGCGCACGCGGGCCGTGGCCGAAGCCTTGCGCAAGGACCCGGCGGTGGCCGGCGTGGCCGCCTTCATCGGCGCCGGCACGATCAACCCGACCTTGAACCAGGGTCAGCTCAGCATCGTGCTGAAGGACCGCGGCGACCGCGGTGGCCTGGATGAACTGCTGCCGCGGCTGCAGCAGAGCGTGGCCAACATCCCGGGCGTGGCGCTGTACCTGAAACCGGTGCAGGACGTGACCCTGGACAGCACCGTGTCGGCCACCGAATACCAGTACGCGCTGTCCGAGGTGAACTCGACCGAGCTGGCCAAGTACGCCGACCAGATGACCCGCGCGATGCGCCAGCGACCGGAGCTGGCCGACGTCAGCAACAACCTGGCCGATCGCGGCAACGCGCTCAAGCTGACCATCGACCGCGAGAAGGCCAGCCGCATGGGCGTGCCGGTGCAGACCATCGACGACACCCTGTACGACGCTTTCGGCCAGCGCCAGATCTCCACCATCTTCACCCAGTTGAACCAGTACCGCGTGGTGCTGGAGGTGGCGCCGGAGTTCCGCAACAGCACCGACCTGCTCAACAAGCTCACCGTGCGCGGCAACGGCTCCGGCGCGCTGACCGGCAGCAACGCCACCAGCTTCGGCCAGGTGAAGTCGAGCAACTCGGCCACGCCCAGCGGCATCGGCAACACCGGCAACATCGGCATCGCGCTGGGCGGCGGCGGCACCATTCCGCTGTCCTCGCTGGCCAGTGCCGAGGTCACCAGCGCGCCGCTGGTGGTCAGCCACCAGCAGCAATTGCCGGCGGTGACGCTGTCGTTCAACGTGGCGCCGGGCTACTCGCTGTCCGACGCGGTGTCGGCGATCCACCAGATCAACGCGGAGCTGAACTTCCCGCCGCAGGTGCGCGGCCAGTTCATCGGCAAGGCTGCCGAGTTCAACTCCTCGCTTGGCGACGAAGTGCTGTTGCTGCTGGCCGCGATCGTGGTGATCTACATCGTGCTGGGCGTGCTGTACGAGAGCTACATCCACCCGCTGACGATCATCTCCACGCTGCCGCCGGCCGGCGTGGGCGCGCTGCTGGCGCTGATGATGTTCGGCATGAGCCTGTCGGTGGACGGCATCGTGGGCATCGTGCTGCTGATCGGCATCGTCAAGAAGAACGCGATCATGATGATCGACTTCGCCATCGAGGCGCGCCGCACCGGCCTCAACGCGCATGACGCGATCCGCCGCGCCTGCCTGCTGCGCTTCCGCCCGATCATGATGACCACCGCCGCGGCGATGCTCGGCGCGCTGCCGCTGGCGCTGGGCACCGGCATCGGCTCGGAGCTGCGTCGGCCGCTCGGCGTGGCGATCGTCGGCGGCCTGCTGCTGTCGCAGCTGGTCACGCTGTACACCACGCCGGTGATCTACCTGTACATGGAACGCTTCTCCGACTGGCTGGCCGCGCGTCGCGAGCGACGTGCGCTGGAACACGCGCGGGCCGACCGCGCGGCGTGATCCGACGGCTTGCCTCTTGCCCCTGCCCGCGCGACGCCGGCAGGGGCTTTTCTTTCGGCGTCCGGATCAACCGTTTTGCCGCTGGCGCGTTGAGGGTGGGATGATCCACTTGCCTCCCGCCCGGCATCGTGCCGCCCGCATCACGGTCGTGTTCCCCGCATGAATGTCTCCGGCTCCTTCATCCGCCGTCCGATCGGCACCAGCCTGCTCGCGATCGGCCTGTTCGTCGGCGGCATGATCTGCTACTTCCTGCTCGGCGTGTCGGCGTTGCCGAACATGCAGTTCCCGGCGATCTTCGTGCAGGCCAGCCAGGCCGGCGCCGACGCCAGCACCATGGCCTCCACCGTAGCCGCACCGCTGGAGCGGCACCTGGGCCAGGTGCCCGGCATCGAGACGATGCGCTCGTCCAGCTCCGAAGGGCGCACCTTCGTCTTCATGATGTTCCGCAACGGTACCGACCTCGATTCGGCGGCGCGCGACGTGCAGGCGGCGATCAATGCGGCGGCGCCCGACTTGCCCAGTGGCCTCAACGGTGCGCCCAGTTACCAGAAGGCCAACCCCAACGACGATCCGGTGATCGCCTTCGCGCTGACCTCCGATACGCAGGCCGCGGGCGACCTCTACAACGTCGCCGACACCTTGCTGGCGCAGCGCCTGCGCCAGTTGCCGGGCGTCTCGTCGGTGGAGATCGCCGGCGCCTCGACCCCGGCGATCCGCGTCGACGTGAATCTGCGCGCACTCAACGCGATGGGCCTGTCGCCGGACCAGCTGCGCAACGCCTTGCGTGCGGCCAACGTCACTTCGCCGGAAGGTTTCCTCAGCGACGGCAGGACACGCATGGCGGTGGCCGCGACCACCTCGCTGCACAGCGCCGCGGATTTCGCGAAACTGGTGGTGGCCAGTCACGACGGCACGCCGGTGCGCCTCGCCGACGTGGCGGAGGTCTATCCCGGCACCGAGGACGCCTATCAGGCTGCCTGGTTCGGCGGCCGGCCCGCGGTGCTGATGTACGTGTACAAGAAGGCCGACGCCAACGTCATTTCCACGGTGGACCTGGTCAAGGCGCAACTGCCCGCGCTGCGCGCGTTCCTGCAGCCGGGCACCCGGCTCACACCCTTCTTCGACGGCACGCCGACCATCCGCGCCTCGCTGCACGAGGTGCAGGCCACCTTGCTGATCTCGCTGGCGATGGTGGTGCTGACCATGGCGCTGTTCCTGCGCCGCCTCGCGCCCACGCTGATTGCCGCGGTGGCGGTGCCGCTGTCGCTGGCCGGCGCGTTCGTGGCGATGTACATCCTCGACTACACGCTCAACAACCTCACCCTGCTGGCGCTGGTGATCGCGATCGGCTTCGTGGTGGACGATGCGATCGTGGTGATCGAGAACATCATCCGCCACATCGACGACGGCATGACGCGCATGCAGGCCACCCTGGCCGGCGCACGCGAGATCGGCTTCACCATCGTCTCGATCACCGCCTCGCTGGTGGCGGTATTCATCCCGCTGCTGTTCGCCGGCGGCATCACCGGCATGTTCATGCACGAGTTCGCGGTGACCCTGGTGGCGGCGATCGTGGTGTCGGCGGCAGTCTCCCTGACGCTCACCCCGGCGCTGTGCGGGCGCTTCCTGGGCGGCCATCGCGCACGCGCGGCCAGCGCCGGACCCGCGCGCAGCCACGTGCTGGACCGCTTCCACGCCGCCATGCTGGCCGCGTATCGCCGGGCGCTGGATTTCTCGCTGCGCCACGTGCTGGCCTTTGCGCTGACGCCGCTGGCGCTGATCGCCGCCACGTTCTACCTGTTCACCGTGGTCAAGACCGGGCTGTTTCCGCAGCAGGACACCGGCCTGATCTGGGGCCGCGCCACGTCCAGCGCCACGGTGTCGTTCGACGAGAGCCGGCAGCGGCTGGAGCGGCTCACCGCGATGCTGCTGGCCGACCCGGACGTCGCCACCGTCGGCACGCGGCTGGGCAGCAGCCGCCAGGGCGCCAGTGGCTCGTTCAACATCGATCTCAAGACGCACGACGAAGGCCGCACCGACGACACCTTTACCGTGCTGGCCCGGTTGAGCGCCAAGGCCGCCAAGTATCCCGACCTGCACCTGCGCCTGCGCGCCGTGCAGGACCTGCCCAGCGGCGGTGGCGGCGGTACCAGCCAGGGCGCGCAGTACCAGGTCTCGCTGCAGGGCAACGACCTCGCCACGCTGCAACTGTGGCTGCCGCGGCTGGTGACCGAGCTGAAGAAAAGCCCGCTGCTGCGCGATGTGGGCAGCGACGTGGAGGAGGGCGGTCTGCGCCAGAACATCGTGATCGACCGCGATGCCGCCGCGCGGCTGGGCGTGTCCATCGGCGCCATCGATGGCGCGCTGTACGACGCCTTCGGCCAGCGCCAGGTGTCGACCATCTACTCGGACATCAACCAGTACAACGTGGTGGTCAACGCGTTGCCCGCGCAGACCGCCACGCCGGACGCGCTCAATCGCGTCTACGTGAAATCGAACCAGGGCCGGATGGTGCCGATCAGCGCCTTTGCCCGCCAGGAATCCGGCCTGGCGCCTTCGCAGATCACCCACCAGAACCAGTTCACCACGATGGACCTGAGCTTCAACCTCGCGCCCGGGGTGAGCATGGGCCAGGCGATGCAGGTGATCCAGTCCACCGTGGGCAACATGCGCATGCCCGGCGACATCAAGCTCAACATGGGCGGAGACTTCCGCCGCTTCCAGGAGTCGCAGAGCGGCATGCTGTGGCTGGTGCTGGCCGCGATCGTCACCGTCTACATCGTGCTCGGCATGCTGTACGAAAGCCTGATCCACCCCGTCACCATCCTGTCCACGCTGCCGGCGGCGGGCGTCGGTGCGCTGCTGGCGCTGTGGCTGACCGGCACCGAGTTGTCGGTGGTGGCGCAGATCGCGTTGGTACTGTTGATCGGCATCGTCAAGAAGAACGCGATCATGATGATCGACTTCGCCCTGGTCGCCCAGCGTGAACACCACAAGCCGCCGCTGGAAGCCGTGCGCGAAGCCTGCCTGGTGCGTTTCCGCCCGATCATGATGACCACCATGGTCGCCATTCTCGCCGCTCTCCCCATCGCCATCGGCCTGGGCGAAGGCAGCGAACTGCGCCGCCCGCTCGGCATCGCCCTGATCGGCGGCCTGCTGATCTCGCAAAGCCTCACCCTGCTGAGCACCCCGGCGCTGTACGTGGTGTTCTCCTGCCTGGCCGAACGGCGCAAGGCGTGGCGCGCGCGCCGGCGCGAGCGCAGGTTGACGCGGCGGCGCCTGGCCGAGGTGTGAACCACTCGGATCGCGGCGGGAGCATGAACGCAGGGACACCTGCACTCACGGGTCGTTGATCGCGCAGCCGTTACCCATGGCGCCTGGCATCGAATCGGAGATCGGCATGAGCGAGCGGACCGACCCGCGCGAAGAAGTGCGCCGCCAGGCGGCGCGGATGTCGCCGGCGACCAAGGCGGATTTCACCGACACCGCATCACACGTGAGCGATGCGGTGGACGGGACGCGCATCTACGAGGTCGCCGCCGGCGACGACCTGCAGTCGATCGCGCGACGCTGCTACGGCGATGGCGACGCCTGGCAGCGGATCTTCGACGCGAACCGCGATCTCATTGCCGATCCGGCCCGGCTCACGGTCGGCCAGATGCTGAAGATTCCCGCGCGTCGCTGAAACCCTGCGCGGCGAGACATCGCGCGTTCATGGTGCGGCCGCAAACTGAACGTTGCGTGCGGATGCTCACAAGCTGTTTACCACGGCGCCGTTACCTCTGGTTGCCAGCTTCCCGGCGATGTCGGCGAAGTTCATGTTCGACGCACATGGCGACGAACGCCCACCCGGAGCGAACGGTTTCGCGCATGTCCGGGTTCATCGCGAAGAAAGAGAGGTGCTTCCATGAAAAACACCCGCCCCCCATTGATGCTTGCCGTTCCGCTGGCTGCCGTGTTGGCGCTCTCGGCGTGCGGCAAGGGTAACGAGTCGACTTCGCCGGTACCGTCCAACCCGCCGCCGAGCGGAACCACCGATGCGCCGCCGTTGGCGCCGCCGGCGTATCCGCCGCCTGCCGCCAGCACCGGCGTGACCGGTGGCGATACCGCCGGCACGGTGAGCTTCAGCTCGCTCGAAGTGGGTTCGAGCGTCGACGCCAACCACAAGATCGTGGCCGCCGGCACCAGCTTCGCGCCGAAGGACACCATCTACGCCTCGGTGGAAACCATGGGTCCCGGCCACGCCACGCTCACCGCCCGCTGGCTCGACCCCGCGGGCCGGACCGTGCACGAGGACAGCAAGGAACTCGATGCCATGGGTCCGGCAACGACCGCCTTCATGATCAGCCAGCCGGACGGTTTCCCCGAAGGCAATTACAAGATCGACATCTCGCTGGACGGGCGCGCGGTAGCGAGCAAGGATTTCTCGGTGAAGAAGTAGCGGGCAGCGCCGAATGTGCGAAACAGGCATCCATGGCGCGCTGCCATGGATGTCCGCTTTCGTGGGCATGACGCTCTCCCGAGGCTGGGGTTTCGTCTGACGTCGGGCGCCGGTGCGCCTGCTCGTGCCCCGGGCGTGCAGCAAACGCGGAGTCCTGCGTCGTGGCGCTGCCATTGGTGGCCCGCAGGCGGCATTCGCGCGACAATGGAACATTGTCCTCCGCGGTTTAGCCGCCCTTGCCAGGGAATCCCCGCACGCCATGTCCCAGACGCCCAGGATCATCTACACGCTGACCGACGAAGCGCCATTCCTCGCCACGCAGTCGCTGTTGCCGATCGTCGCCGCCTTCGCCGGCACCGCCGGCATCGCGGTGGAGACGCGCGACATCTCGCTGGCCGGGCGCATCATCGCGTTGTTCCCCGAACGCCTGCGCGAGGACCAGCGCATCGCCGACGATCTTGCCGAGCTGGGCCGCCTCGCTACCACGCCGGAGGCGAACATCATCAAGTTGCCCAACATCAGCGCTTCGATGCCGCAGCTGAAGGCGGCGATCAGGGAGTTGCAGGGCCAGGGCTATGCGCTGCCGGATTATCCGGACGAGCCGAAGGATGCCGACGAGAAGGACATCAAGGCGCGCTACGACCGGGTCAAGGGCAGCGCGGTGAACCCGGTGCTGCGCGAGGGCAATTCCGACCGCCGCGCGCCGGTGTCGGTGAAGAACTATGCGCGCAAGCACCCGCACCGGATGGGCGCGTGGAGCGGCGATTCGCAGACCCACGTGGCGCACATGGACGGCGGCGATTTCTACGGCAGCGAGAAATCGGTGACGGTGGATCACGCCGGCAGCGTGCGCATCGAGTGGTTCGGCAAGGATGGCAGCCAGGTCGTGCTGAAGCCGAAGACAGCCCTGCTCGCCGGCGAGATCATCGATGCGGCGGTGATGAGCCGCAAGGCGCTGGCCACCTTCATCGACGCGCAGATCGAGGACGCGAAGCAGCGCGGCGTGCTGTTCTCGCTGCATTTGAAGGCCACCATGATGAAGGTCTCCGACCCGATCATGTTCGGCGTGGCGGTGGGCGAGTTCTACAAGGACGTGCTGGCGAAACATGCCGACGTGCTGAAGCAGGCGGGCTTCAATCCGAACAACGGCATCGGCGATCTCTATGCGCGCCTCGGCACTATGCCCGAGGCGGCCCAGGTGGCGATCAAGGCCGACCTGGACGCCGAGTACGCACGGCGCCCCGCGCTGGCAATGGTCAACTCGGACAAGGGCATCACCAACCTGCACGTGCCCAGCGACGTGATCATCGACGCCTCGATGCCGGCGATGATCCGCGACTCCGGCAAGATGTGGAACGCGAAGGGCGAACTGCAGGACATCGTGGCGGTGATCCCCGACCGCAGCTACGCCGGCGTCTACCAGGCCACGATCGAGGACTGCAAGGCGCACGGCGCGTTCGACCCGGCCAGCATGGGCAGCGTGCCCAACGTGGGCCTGATGGCGCAGGCGGCCGAGGAATACGGCTCGCACGACAAGACCTTCCAGATCGCCGGCGACGGCGTGGTCAAGGTGATCGACGAGGCCGGCAAGGTGCTGCTGCAGCACGACGTGGAAGCCGGCGACATCTGGCGCATGTGCCAGACCAAGGATGCGCCGATCCAGGATTGGGTGAAGCTGGCGGTGAGCCGCGCGCGGCACACGCCGGCGGTGTTCTGGCTGGACCCGCAGCGTGCGCATGACCGCCAGGTGATCGCCAAGGTCGAGCGCTGCCTGAAGGACCACGACACCAGCGGCCTGGACATCCGCATCATGGATCCGGTGGCCGCCACGAAGTTCTCGCTCGAGCGCATCCGCCAGGGCCTGGACACCATCTCGGTCACCGGCAACGTGCTGCGCGACTACCTCACCGACCTGTTCCCGATCATGGAGCTGGGCACCAGCGCGAAGATGCTGTCCATCGTGCCGCTGATGGCCGGCGGCGGCCTGTTTGAGACCGGCGCCGGCGGCAGCGCGCCGAAGCACGTGCAGCAGTTCCTGGAAGAGAACTACCTGCGCTGGGATTCGCTCGGCGAGTTCCTCGCGCTGGCCGCGTCGCTGGAGCACCTGGGCAACCGCTACGGCAGCGCCGAGGTGGAGGTGCTGGCGAAGACGCTGGACCAGGCCAACGGCAAGTTCCTCGACACCGACAAGTCGCCCTCGCGCAAGGTCGGCGGCATCGACAACCGCGGCAGCCACTTCTATCTGGCGCTGTACTGGGCGCAGGCGCTGGCTGCGCAGGACATGAACGCCGCGTTGAAGGCGAGGTTCGCGCCGCTGGCCAAGGCGCTGACCGAGCACGAGGCGACCATCGTCGACGAGCTCGCCCGCGTGCAGGGCAAGCCGGTCGACATCGGCGGCTATTACCACCCTGACCGGATGAAAGCCGGCGCGGCGATGCGGCCCAGCGCCACGCTCAATACGGCGCTGGGGTTGCTGTCCGCGTGAGGGAGTGATTGCGGCGGCGGATCAGGCGCTGGCCTGATCCAGCGCCGCGATCTCGTCGGCGCGCAGCGAAAGCTGCAAGGCGCCGAGCAGCTCGTTCAATTGCGCCACGCTGGTGGCGCTGGCGATCGGCGCGCCGATGCCGGGGCGCGCCATCAACCAGGCCAGGGCCACCTGCGCGGGCCTGGCGTGATGGGCAGCGGCCACCGCGTCCAGCGCGGCCAGCACACCGAGCCCATGCGGGTTGAGGTAGGCGCGCACGCCACCGCTGCGCGCCGGGTGGCCGGCGAGGTCGGCCGCCTTGCGGTACTTCCCGCTGAGGAAGCCGCTGGCCAGCGCGTAGTAGCAGATCACGCCGATGTTCTCGCGACGGATCAGCGGCTCCAGTTCGGCCTCATAGCCGCGGCGGCTGACCAGGTTGTATTCCGGCTGCAGCACTTCGTAGCGCGGCAGGTTGTGCTGCTTCGACACGGCCAGCGCGTCGGCGAAGCGTTCGGCGCTGTAGTTGGACGCGCCGATCGTGCGTACCTTGCCTTGCTCGATCAGTCGCGCAAAGCCGCCCAGGGTGTCGGCCAGCAGCACGCTGGCGTCGTCCTCGTGGGCGAAGTAGAGGTCGATGCGGTCGGTCTGCAGGCGTCGCAACGAGTCTTCCACGGCCAGCTGCAGGTTCACCGGGGCCAGTCCCTTGTGCTGCGCCCATTTGCCCACCTTGCTGGCGATCACCACCTGGTCGCGCTTGCCGCTGCGCTTGAGCCACTTGCCGATGATGGCCTCCGATTCGCCGCCGCGGTTGCCCGGCACCCATGCGGGGTAGACGTCGGCGGTGTCGATCAGGTTGCCGCCGCCGTCGACGAAGGCGTCCAGCAGCTCGAACGCGCGCGGTTCGTCCACCGTCCAGCCGAAGACATTGCCGCCGAAGGCGAGCGGCGCGATCGAAAGGGATGTGCCGCCGAGTGACCGTCGCTGCATGGAACGCCTCCGTCGGGAACGAGCATGGAAAAGGCGCGTGACGGCCGTCGCGCGCCTTCATCCACATGGTGCATTCCGTGCCGCATTCAAGCCGCGGACGGTCAGTGCGGCACCACGATGCGCGGCCACACGGCAGCACAGCAGGCCAGCGCCGCGGCTTTGGCGTCGCGACTGGCGGATGCTTCGGCGACTGCGGGGTCGGCCGTGTCGGCGGCCGGCGTTTCCGTGCGCCATTCGAGGTCGTCCTTGTGCAGCAGGTGGCCGTGCAGGAACAGCAGGTCTTTCCATATCGAGCTCATGGGGGCCTCCTCGGGAGGGTGTCAGGCTTGGGGTGTGCTCAAGATACGCGTGCGCGAATGCGCCAGAAAGCGATATATTCGCAAGCCAGACTTGAGAGATATTCAAGATGAGCAAGCTGCCGTTGGGGCTCCTGCAACAGTTCGTGCTGATCGCCCGGCAGGGCAATCTGTCACGCGCGGCACGCGAGGCGAACCTCACCGTCAGTGCGCTCAGTCACCAGATGAAGCAACTGGAGGAGCGGCTGGATCGGCGCCTGTTCGAGCGCGGGCCGCGCGGGGTGACGCTGACCGTCGACGGCAACTGTCTGCTGGAAGCGGTGGGCGAACATGTCGACGGCATCGAACATGCGCTCGGCGCCTATCGCACGCGTCACCACGATGCGCTCGCGCTCAGCGCCAGCCCCGGCATCATGTCGAGCTGGCTGGTGCCGCGGCTGCCGAAACTGGTTGCTGCGCACCCGGAGCTGGAGCTCAGCCTGCAATCCGGTTCGACCCTGGTGAACTTCGCGCGCGACCCGGTCGACGTGGCCCTGCGTTACGGTGCCGGCGAGTGGCCCGGTCTGCACTGCGAACGGCTGTTCGGCGAATGGATCGCGCCGGTGGCCGCGCCCGAACTGGTGGCGCGGATGGCCGGCACCGATCCGCGCGAGCTGTCGCGCTGGCCGCTGCTTGGCGAACCCGTCCCGTCCACGCGCTGGCGCGACTGGTTCGAGCGCACCGGGAGTATCCCGCCGGCGCGCTACGTGGCGCAGTTCGACAGCCTCGATGCGCTGCGTCACGCGGCCCTGGAAGGCCTCGGCGTGGCGCTGGGGCGGATGGTCACCTCCAAGTCGCTGATCGACGCGGGGCGACTGCAGGTGCTGGGCGACCGCTACCTGGCGGTGAAGGAGGCCTACTGGCTGGTGTATCCGCCGCGCTCGCTGGAGCATCGCGGCCTGCAACGGTTCCGCGAATGGTTGCTGGCCGAGGCGGACGACTACCGGCGGCAGATGTCCGCGTTCCGGCCGTACGACAAGGCGGTCGATTGACGCAGTGACGCGGAGCCGCCAAACAGGCCATCATCAAGGGTCGTTGTCGATCATTGCGAGGAGTCGAACCATGAAATCACGCGCCGCCGTCGCCTGGGCCGCAGGCCAGCCGCTCTCCATCGAACAGGTCGACGTGGCCGGCCCGAAGGCCGGCGAGGTGCTGGTGCGCATCGTCGCCACCGGCGTCTGCCACACCGACGCGTTTACCCTCTCCGGCGACGATCCGGAGGGGCAGTTCCCGGTGATCCTCGGCCACGAGGGCGGCGGCATCGTCGAGGAGGTCGGCGAGGGCGTGACCTCGCTCGAGGTCGGCGACCACGTCATCCCGCTGTACACGCCCGAATGCGGCGAGTGCAAGTTCTGCCGCTCAGGCAAGACCAACCTGTGCCAGAAGATCCGCGTGACCCAGGGCCGTGGCCTGATGCCCGACGGCACCAGCCGCTTCTCGCTGGATGGCAAGCCGCTGCTGCACTACATGGGCACCAGCACCTTCAGCGAATACACCGTGCTGCCGGAGATCTCGGTGGCGAAGATCAACAAGGCCGCGCCGCTGGAAAAGGTCTGCCTGCTCGGTTGCGGCATCACCACCGGCATCGGCGCGGTGCTCAACACGGCGAAGGTGGAGCCGGGTGCCAGCGTGGCGGTGTTCGGGCTCGGCGGCATTGGCCTGTCGGTGGTGCAGGGCGCGGTGATGGCGAAGGCTGGCCGCATCGTGGTGGTCGACACCAACCCGGCCAAGTTCGAGATGGCGAAGGTGCTCGGCGCCACCGACTGCATCAATCCGAAGGACTACCCGGACACGCCGATCCAGCAGGTGATCGTGGAGCTCACCGACGGTGGCGTGGACTACTCGTTCGAGTGCATCGGCAACGTCCACGTGATGCGCTCGGCGCTGGAGTGCTGCCACAAGGGCTGGGGCGAGTCGATCATCATCGGCGTGGCCGGCGCGGGCCAGGAAATCAGTACGCGGCCGTTCCAGCTGGTCACCGGCCGCGTGTGGCGCGGCTCGGCGTTCGGCGGCGTCAAGGGGCGCTCGCAGTTGCCCGGCTATGTCGAGCGCTACCTGGCCGGCGAGATCCACATCGACGAGATGATCAGCCAGGTGCTGCCGCTGGAGCGCATCAACGAGGCGTTCGACCTGATGCATGACGGCAAGGCGATTCGCTCGGTGATCCATTACTGAGCCATGCTTGCGGGCTGCGGGATGCCGTAGAATGGGCGCGTGAGAGGGGCGGGCGCACGGCTCGCTTCCACCTGTCCATCTGGTCTTCACGGTCTTTCAGCCATCTTGGCCGCCATCAACTGCTGGTGCTCCACCTGCCCCGCGACGGCCGCGGCCGGGCGCGGGCAGTGGCGCAGCGCATTCGAACCACCACTTCCATCGCGTCCGGACGGCCTGCGGGCCAGGGAGTCAACCATGAACCCAGCGAATCCCGCCCACTTTTCATCGCGCGGGCGGTCGCGGCCGCGCTTCGCCTGGCTGCTGATCGCCGCGCTGGCGTTGCCGGCGTGTGCGCAACAGGTGGCGCCGGGCGCTTCCAGCGAAGCGGATCAGCCGACCGATGCGCTGGTGCCGCCGACCAGCGCCAGCGATTTCACTGCCTCGCAACTGGACCAGGTGCTGGCGGGCAGCTGGCGTTCGCCGGCCAACCGTGCGCGCGACGTTTATCGCCATCCCAAGGCAACCTTGCAGTTCTTCGGCGTGCAGCCGGACCAGACGGTGATCGAGATCACCCCCGGCGGCGGCTGGTACAGCGAGATTCTGGCGCCGCTGCTCAACGACAATGGCCACTACATCGCCGCAGTCGCGGCGCCGCGCGACGGTACCGAGGCACGCCGCGACGACAGCGCACTGCATCGCCTGTTCGCTGCCGATCCGGCGCATTACGGCAACGCGAAAATCATCGAGTTCAATCCACGTGCGCCGGTGTTCGGGCCGGCCGCCTCGGCCGACACGGTGCTGACCTTCCGCAACGTGCACAACTGGGTCCAGGCAGGCACCTCGCCGGCCATGTTCAAGGCCTTTTTCGCGGTGCTGCGGCCGGGCGGCGTGCTCGGCGTCGTCGATCATCGCGCAACCCCAGGAGCTACCCTGGAGGCGGTGAAGGGGAGCGGCTACCTGCCCACCGACTACGTGGTGAAGCTGGCCGTCGACGCCGGTTTCGTGCTCGACGGCAGCAGCGAGATCAACGCCAACCCGCAGGACACGCACGACCACCCCAAGGGCGTGTGGACGCTGCCGCCCACGCTGACCCTGGGCGAGCAGGACCGGGCGAAGTACCAGGCGATCGGCGAGTCGGATCGCATGACGCTGCGCTTCGTCAAGCCGGCTGCGCCGGCGAGTGCCGCCACTGCCGCCGCGACCGCCCGGTAGCCCGGCGGTCGCGGCACCCGCATGTTGCTGGCGTTCAACAAGCCGTATGGCGTGCTCTGCCAGTTCACCGACCGCGAGGGCCGCGCCACGCTGGCCGATTACGTCGCGCAAACGGACGTCTATGCGGCTGGACGGCTGGACCGCGACAGCGAAGGCCTGCTGCTGCTGACCGACGACGGCCCGCTCGCGCACCGCCTCACCGACCCGCGCCACAAGCAGGCCAAGACCTATCTCGCCCAGGTCGAGGGTCGCATCGACGAAGCGGCGCTGGCCGCGCTGCGCCGCGGCGTGACGTTGAACGACGGCCCGACCCTGCCGGCCGAGGCCGCCCTCGCCGCCGAACCGGACTGGCTGTGGCCGCGCGATCCGCCGGTGCGCTTCCGCCAGTCCATCCCCACCAGCTGGCTCAGCCTGACCCTGCGCGAAGGCCGCAATCGCCAGGTGCGTCGCATGACCGCCGCCGTCGGCTTTCCGACCTTGCGGCTGATCCGCGTGCGCGTCGGCGACCACGCGCTGGATGGCCTGGCCCCCGGCGAGTCGCGCGTGCTGGGGGCGTAGGGCGGACACTGCCCGCCGCTCTTCACCCTGCGGGAAGCGGTATCCGGCGGGCGGTGCCCGCCCTACGCCAGCGGCGGCAATCCGAAGAACGCCTCGGCCGTCGCCGTGCTGTTCGCCGCGGTGACTTCCGCGCTCTCGCCGCGATCGCGGGCGATCTCCTCACAGATGTGCTTGAGGTACATCGGCTCGTTGCGCCGGTGCGCCGGCGGCGGGCGCACCGTGCGCGGCAGCAGGTAGGGCGCGTCGGTCTCGATCATCAGGCGGTTCGCAGGGATCTCGCGCACCAGCTCGCGCAGGTGGGTGCCGCGGCGTTCGTCGCAGATCCAGCCGGTGATGCCGATGTGGCAATCCAGCGCCAGGTAATCGCGCAGCGCCGCGCCGGTGTCGGTGAAGCAGTGCACCACCGCGCCCGGCACCTTGTCGCGGTAGCGCCGCAGCAGCGCGACGAAATCGTCGTGCGCATCGCGCTGATGCAGGAACAACGGCTTGTGCAGATCGACCGCGATCTGCAGCTGGCGTTCGAACACGGCCAGCTGTACCTCGCGCGGCGAGTAGTTGCGGTTGTAGTCCAGCCCGGTTTCACCGATCGCACGCACCGCCGGGTCGCGCGCCAGCTCGCGCAGCAACGCCTCGGTGGCGTCGTCGAAGTCGATCGCGTGGTGCGGGTGCACGCCGGCGGTGGCGAACAGGCGGCCGGCGTGGTCATGCGCCAGGGCCAGTGCGTGGCGGCTGCCGTCGGCAGAGGCGCCGGTCACGATCATCCGGCTCACGCCGTGCTGCTGCGCACGCGCCAGCATGGCGTCGAAGTCGTGCCGGAACGATTCGTGGCCGAGATTGGCGCCGATGTCGATGAGCTGCATGAAGGACCTGTGCGGAACGGGAAACGGGCGATGAAAAGACGCGAGTGTGGACAGGTTCTCGGAATTTTTCCAATAGACAGATCGCGCACCGCTCTTCTACGTTCGCCGATTCGCTGTCCCGGGGAGGGCAGCGGAATCCAGCTGTCGATGCCGGCACCTGCGTGTCGAAGCGGCAGATCGTCTGACTGTTTTGGGGGATGCAATGCTCAACAAGAAACTCGTCGCTGCCCTGGTCCTGGCCCTGGGCGGCGTCACCGCGGCGTCGTGCATGGCCGCGACGCCGTTGCACATCCACGCCGGTGCCATGGGGCGGATCGCGCCCGCGACGCTGGCCAGCCGGCTGGGCTTGGGGACGGACGCCTCATTCCAGGCCGATCGCCAGCTGCGTACCGCGCACGGCACGCTGAAATCGCGCGAGCGACAGACCTGGCGCGGCGTGCCGGTGTACGGCCGCAGCGTGGTGGTGGAACGCGACGCGCGCGGCGCGGTGCTCTCGGTGAGCGGCTCGGCCGAGCGGGACATCGGCGCCCAGCTGGCCTCGGCGCAACCGCGGCTGACGGCGGCCGCGGCCGAAGCGGCGCTGCGGCGGCATCGCGGCGATACCGCGCTCGCTGCACGCAACATCTCCAGCAAGCTGTTCGTCTATCCGCAGGCCGGTGCCGCGCCGCGGCTGGCCTATCGGGTCTCCTACGTCCTGGACAACCATGGCCAGCCATCCCGTCCGACGGCGATCGTCGACGCCGGCACCGGCACCGTGCTGAAACAGTGGGACGGGCTCGCCTACGGCCGGCGCCCGCCGGGCGGCGGCAGCGCGCCCACCGCGGTCACCGCGACCGGCCCGGGCGGCAATGAACTGACCGGCTTGTACAACTACGACAACTCCGGCCCCGGTCGCGAGCGCCTCGACGCGGTGCGCATCGGCAGCGTGTGCTACTTGCAGGACGCCAGCGTCGCCACCTACAACCTGGGCGGCGGCCAGCGCGTCACGCAGTGGTCGTTCGGCTGCCCCGGCAGCAATCCGGCGCTGTGGCTGAGCCAAGGCGATGCGATCAACGGCGCCTATTCGCCGATCAACGACGCCCATCATTTCGGCGGCGTGGTGCACGACATGTACTCGACCTGGTTCGGCGAACCGCCGTTGAAGAACGCCGATGGCTCGGCGATGCAGCTGTCGATGTGGGTGCACTACGGCACCAACTACGAGAACGCGTTCTGGGACGGCCACGAGATGGTCTTCGGCGACGGCGACCAGTATTTCTTCCCCTTCGTGGTGCTGGACGTGACCGGGCACGAGATCAGCCACGGTTTCACCGAGCAGCATTCGGGGCTGGAATACACCGGCCAGTCCGGCGGCATGAACGAGGCGTTCTCCGACATGGCCGGCGAGGCGGTGAAGTACTTCGACCGCGGCAGCAACGACTTCATGGTCGGCGCGGACATGGTCAAGCCGGCCACGGTGCCGTTGCTGGGCATGGCGGCGCTGCGCGACATGTGCACGCCGAGCAACGATGGCGCGTCCATCGACAGCGCGCGCGATTACAACGACGCGCTGGACGTTCACTACACCAGCGGCGTGTACAACCGCGCGTTCTGCCTGCTGGCCAGGACCGGCGGCTGGAACACGCGCAAGGCGTTCGAGGTGTTCCACGACGCCAACGCGCTGTACTGGGGGCCGGCCGAAACCTTCGACGGCGGTGCCTGCGGCGTGGAGCAGGCCGCCATCGATCGCGGCTATGCCGAGGCCGACGTGGCTGCTGCCTTCGACGCGGTCGACGTGGCCTGCACCGCACGCTGAACCGGCCCGTCCGGATCGAATCCGCCACCGGGCGTGAGCGGCGACGAGCCGCGCGCCGGTGGCGACACATCACATGCCAGGCATCGCCACGCGCCATCGGCGCGCGGGCGCTGCCGCACAGGAGATCTTCCAAATCATGAACACGATTTACAGCAGGATCTGGAATGCCGCGCTGGGCGCGGTGGTGGTGGCCTCGGAGCTGGCCGCGCGGCGCGGCCGTCGCGGCGGCTCGCGCCTGCGCCTGGTCGCCGCCGGCGTGCTGGCGCTGGCGCTGGCGCCGCTGACGATCCACGCGCAGACCGCGGCCGCGAGCTGCACCTACACCGTCGACGGCGTCACCACCACGGTCCCGGCCACGCCCACCGGCGACGGCGCCTTCGTCTGCGGCGTGGATGCGGTCGCCAGCGGCGACAATGCCAGCGCATTCGGCTCCAACGCCAGCGCCACCGACGGTTCCACCACGGCGGTGGGCGGCAACTACGTCGACACCGACGGCACCGTGTACGGCACCGAAGCAAGCGCGTTCGGCGCCACCGCGCTGGGCGCCGGCGCCGGCGCAGACGGCTTCGACAGCACGGCGGTCGGCTCGCTGGCGTACGCCACCGGCCAGGGCGCGTTCGCCGGCGGCACCAACGCCGGTGCGGATGGCTACAACAGCGTGGCGCTCGGCGCCAACGCGCAAGCATCGGACCGCGGCAGCATCGCGATCGGCGGCGGCGATCCGGACCCGGCCAATGGCTTCCTCGCCACCGAAGCCCAGGGTGAAGGTTCCATCGCCATGGGTTCGCTGGCCGCTGCCGAAGGGCGCGGCGCGATCGCGCTGGGTTACCAGACCGTCGGCATTGGCGACAACGCCACCGCCACCGGCAACGGTGCCTGGGCGCAGGGCGCCGGCGCCACCTCGGTCGGCGGCGCGGCCTACACCGGCGCCGATGCGGCCACCGCGGTGGGCAACAACGCTACCGCGCTGGCACAGGGCGCGCTGGCGCTGGGCGCAGACAGCCATGCCGAAGGCGTGTTCTCGATCGGCATGGGCTCGCAGGACAGCAACGGCTATGGCGGCGCCATCGGCGCACAGTCGCTGGCGCTGGGCTTCGACAGCGGCGCGCTGAACGCCGGCACGGTCGCGCTAGGCGGCTACAGCGTCGCGCCGGGCTTCCTGGGCACGGCGCTGGGCTACAACTCGATGGCGGTCGGTGACTACTCCCTGGCCAGCGGCGCGGGCGCAGCGGCCCGTGGCGCCAGCAGCGTGGCGGTGGGCGAGAACTCGGCCGCCAGCGGCGACGAGAGCGTGGCCGTGGGTGGCAGCGCCGCCGGCGGGCAGTTCGTCACCGAGGCGTCGGGCATCGGCGCGACCGCGCTGGGCGCCGGCAGTTACGCCACCGGCGACTACGCCGCGGCGTTCGGCTGGCTGGCCGGGGCCGACGCCGTCAATGGCACCGCGCTGGGTTCGGGCGCGTGGGTGCAGTCCACCGCCGACAACGCGGTGGCGCTGGGCGCGCAGTCGCTGGCCGATCGCGCCGACACGGTGTCGGTGGGCAGCGCCGGCTTCGAGCGCCAGATCACCAATGTGGCCGCTGGTACCCAGGGCACCGACGCGGTGAATCTCGACCAGCTCAACGCGCTGCAGGCACAGCTCGACCTGACCGGCACCGCGCTGGGCGACAACGCCGCCGCGATCAGTACCAACACCGCAGCGATCGGCGCGCTGGACGGCCGCGTCACCACCATCGAGGGGCAGATCGGCGACCTGCAGCAGAGCACGGTGGAACTGGGTGCGATGGCGATCGACACCGTCGGCGACGGCAGCGACGATGCCAGCGTGCTGGCCGGGTCCAAGGGGTTGGCGATCGGTGCGGCGGCCTCCGCCGGCGGCGATCATGCCACCGCGCTTGGCGGCGACAGCCATGCCGCCGGCGCCAACGACACCGCCATCGGCGGCAACGCCAGGGTGGATGCCGACGGCAGCACCGCGGTGGGCGCCAACAGCACGGTCGCCGCCACCGCCACCAACGCGGTGGCGCTGGGCGAGGGTGCTTCCGTGACGGCATCCGGCGCTGTCGCGCTGGGCCAGGGCTCGCTCGCCGATCGCGCCAACACGGTGTCGGTGGGTACCGCCGCGAACAACCGCCAGGTCACCAACGTGGCGGCCGGCAGCCAGGCTACCGATGCGGCCAACGTGGGGCAGGTCGAGCAGGCGCTGGTGACGGCCAAGAGCTACACCGACGCCAACGCGCAGCAGACCCTGCACAGCGCCAACGCCTATACCGACGCCAAGTTCGCCAACATCGCCTCCACCGCCGACGTGAACGGCCTGCGCGACCAGATGAACGAGCGCTTCCACGGCGTCGACAAGCGCATGGACCAGGTCGGCGCGATGGGTGCGGCGATGTCGCAGATGGCGTTCAGCACGCAGGGCATCAACACGCCCAACCGGCTGGGCGTGGGCGTGGGCGGCTATCGCGGTGAAGCGGCCCTGTCGGTCGGCTACTCGCGGCAGCTGTCGCCGCGCGCCAACCTGACCTTCGGTGCAGCGGTCAGCGGCAACGAGGCATCCGGCGGCGTGGGCGTCGGCTTCGGCTGGTAAGACGCTGGAGGCGGCGGGCTGCTGGATGCCCGCCGCCTCCGTTTCACGGCGGGTAATGCCCTGCAGCCGCCGTTGTGATACGAATGACGCTTTCCGCGCGGTGTCGGGGGGCGCCACGCGACATGCATCGAAGGTGAGGTGACAGATGTCGGCAGCCATCGAGCCGGCGGGTGGCGGGGCAGGCGTGGGCGATGACCGCGAGGCCGCTGTCTGCGCCTGGCTGGTCGCGCGCGGGCGGTTGAAGGATGCCGACCTGGGCCGCGCCCGGCGCCTGCACGAGGAATCCACCGAAGGCACGCTCACCACGCTGATGGCGCGGCTGGGCCTGGTTTCCGAACGCGACCTGGCCGAGGCTTGGGCCGAGCTGCTGCAGGTTCCGTTGCTGGCGGCGCGCGACGCGCCGGAATTGCCGCCGGCCGACATCGACCTGTCGCTGCGCTTTCTCAAGCAACAGCATGTGGTGCCCGTGCAGGAAGGCCGCAACGGGCTGGCCTTGCTGGTAGCCGACCCGGCGGATCCGTATCCGCTGCAGGCGGTCGAGCTGGCCGCTGGTCGTCCAGTCGCCTTGCGCGTGGGCCTGCGTTCGGAAATCGATGGGCTGATCGAGCGCTACTACGGCTCCGGCCGCTCGGCGATGGGCACCATCGTGGAAAACCTCGACGGCAGCGCGGCCGAGGAGGACGACGTCGAGCACCTGCGCGACCTCGCCTCCGAGGCGCCGGTGATCCGGCTGGTCAACCTGATCCTGCAGCGTGCGGTGGAGCAGCGCGCTTCGGACGTGCACATCGAGCCGTTCGAGAACCGCCTGAAGGTGCGCTACCGCATCGACGGCGTGCTGCACGAGGTCGAGGCGCCGCCGGCGTCGAGCACCGCGGCGGTGATCTCGCGGGTGAAGATCATGGCGCGGCTGAACATCGCCGAACGCCGGCTGCCGCAGGACGGCCGCATCCAGTTGCGCGTGCAGGGCAAGGAGCTGGACCTGCGCGTGTCGACCGTGCCGACCAGCTTCGGCGAGTCGGTGGTGATGCGCATCCTCGACCGCGAGTCGGTGGTGTTCGACTTCGCCTCGCTCGGCTTCACCGACAGCTTCCAGCAACGTTTCGTCGACGTGCTGGAAAAGCCGCACGGCATTCTGCTGGTCACCGGCCCCACCGGCTCGGGCAAGACCACCACGCTGTACACCGCGCTCAGCCGGATCAACACCAACGACGTGAAGATCATCACCGTCGAGGACCCGGTCGAATACCAGCTCGAAGGCATCAACCAGATCCAGGTGAAGCCGCAGATCGGGCTGGATTTCTCCGGCGCGCTGCGTTCGATCATGCGTCAGGACCCGGACGTGATCATGATCGGCGAGATGCGTGATCTGGAAACCTGCCGCATCGCGATCCAGTCCGCGCTCACCGGCCACCTGGTGCTGTCCACGCTGCACACCAACTCCGCCGCCGGCGGCATCACGCGCCTGCTCGACATGGGCGTGGAGGATTACCTGCTCGGCTCCACCATCAACGGCATCCTGGCGCAGCGCCTCGTGCGCCGGCTCGACCCGGAAACGGCGATTCCCTACGAGGCGCTGCCCGAAGTCATCAAGCAGTTCGAGTTGGAGAAATATACCGACGAGCGCCCGATCCGCCTCTGGAAGCCGGGCTCCAGCGCGGCCAACCCCAGCGGCTACCGCGGCCGCCGCGCGATCATGGAGTTCCTCACCATGAGCGACCCGCTGCGCCGCCTGGTGATGCAGCGTGCCAGCGAAGGCGAGATCGAGAAACAGGCTCGCGCCGAAGGCATGCGCACCATGTACGAAGACGGCATCGCCAAGGCCGTCGCCGGCATCACCACGCTGGAGGAGGTGATGCGTGTCACGCAGGAAGGCTGAGTCCCGGCTCGCGAGGCGCGCCCCGTGAGCCAATACCGCTACAAGGCCGTCAACGACGCCGGCGAAACGCTGCAGGGCCAGATGGAGGCGGCCAGCGTCGAGGAGGTGATCGCGCGGCTGCAGGACCAGGGGCACACGCCGCTGGAGGCGCGCTCGGCGGATGGCGCGGCGACCGGCGGCACGCTGGCCGGGATGTTCAAGCGCGGCCCGTTCAGCGGCGACCAGCTGGCGCTGTTCACCCATCAGCTGGCGACCCTGCTCGGTGCGGGCCAGCCACTGGACCGTGCGCTGACCATCCTGCTCGACCTGCCCGAAGGCGAGTCGGCGAAGAAGCTGATCGAGCGCGTGCGCGACCGCGTGCGCGGCGGCACCACCCTGTCCGCGGCGCTGGACGAGGAGCACGGCGTATTCCCGCGCCTGTACATCAGCCTGGTGCGCGCGGGCGAGGCGGGCGGGTCGCTGGAGGAGACCCTGCGCCGGCTGGCCGATTACCTGGAACGCGCGCAGGCCTTGCGCGGCAGCATCACCAATGCGCTGATCTATCCGGCATTCCTGATGGTCGGCGTGCTCGGTTCGCTGGTGCTGTTGCTGGCTTACGTGGTGCCGCAGTTCGTGCCGATCTTCCAGGACATGCAGGTGCCGATTCCGTGGATCACCGCGGCGGTGCTGGCGCTAGGCAACCTGCTGGCGGACTGGTGGTGGCTGATCGCGGTGCTGCTGATCGGCGGCGCGCTGGTGTGGCGCGCGCGCCTGCGCGATCCGGCGGCGCGCCTGGCCTGGCACACGCGGGTGCTGGGGCTGCGCGTGCTCGGGCCGCTGCTGCTGAAGATCGAGACCGCGCGCATCGCCCGTACGCTGGGCACCTTGCTGCGCAACGGCGTGCCGCTGCTCGGCGCGCTGACCATCGCGCGCCAGGTCACCGGCAACCTCGCGCTGGACGCGGCGCTCGGCGCGGCGCACGAACAGGTCAAGGGCGGCGCGGGGCTGAGCCTGGCGCTGGGCCAGTCGAAACTGTTCCCGCGCCTCGCGCTGCAGATGGTGCAGGTGGGCGAGGAGGCCGGCCAGCTCGACGGCATGCTGCTGAAAGTGGCCGACACCTTCGAACTGGAATCGCGCCGCTCGATCGACCGCCTGCTCGCCGCGCTGGTGCCCGCGCTGACCATCGTGATGACCGTGCTGGTCGGCATCATCATGGCCGCGATCCTGCTGCCGCTGCTGAGCATGACCAGCAGTATTCAATGATTGAGAGCAGGGAATAGGGAATGGGGAATAGGGAATCGGAAAGGCGGCGTCCGGCGGGTCGTGAGCAACATGCAGATGAATTCATGACGGAGAAAGTGTGATGAAGATGACAGGATTCGGGACACGGGACCGGGAACAAAAAACAGAAGCAAAAGCGGGCGGTCGGCGCGCGCGCACTTTTCCGATTCCCTATTCCCGATTCCCTATTCCCGGGCGCGCGCAGCGCGCCGGCGGCTTCACCCTGCTCGAGATGCTGGCGGTGATCGCGCTGATCGGCATCGTCGCGGTGGCGGTGATCACCAAGGTCATCCCGAGTTTCGACAAGGGCAAGTACAAGACCGGCAAGATCCAGCTGAGCACGCTGGCGCAGGACATCGACAACTACATGCTCGACAACGGCACGCCGCCGCAGCAGCTGGTCGACCTGGTGAAGAAGCCCGGCAACGCGCCGAACTGGCAGGGTCCGTACGCCAAGGAGTCGCAGCTGAAGGACCCCTACGGCCACGACTACGGCTACCAGTACCCCGGCCAGCACGGCAAATACGACCTCGTCTTCTACGGCGAAGACGGCAAGCCGGGCGGCGACGGGTTGAATGCGGATGCCGGCAACTGGCAATGAAACCGGGAATAGGGAATCCCGCAAGGGGACTTCCTGGCGGTCGTCGGGAATCGGGAATAGGAAGAGCGGCGGAGTCGCGCGCTCTTGCCGTTTCCCATTTCCTATTCCCTATTCCCGATTCCCGGCGCGCGCAACGCGCCTTCACCCTCCTCGAAATGCTCGTCGTCATCGTGCTGATCGGGCTGGCGGCGGTGGCGGTGTCGGTGTCGGTGACGCGGGGGCTGGCCGGGGCGCGGGTGCGTGCGGCCAGCAGCGAACTGGCTGGCGCGTTGCGGGCGACGCGGGCGCAGGCGATCGTGCACGCGAACGAGCAGGTCTTCGACGTCGATACCCGCGCCAACAGCTACCAGGGCGCCAGCCACCGCGACGTCGCCCTGCCCAAGGGACTCAAGGTCAGCATCACCAGCGCGAAGGAAGACCAGCCCAGCGACCATGTCGGGCGCATCCGCTTCTTCCCGGACGGCAGCTCCACCGGCGGCCGCATCACCCTGAAAGCCGGCCAGCGCGAGTGGCATGTCAATGTTTCCTGGCTGACGGGCGAGGTGCGTGTGGTGGATCAGCCATGAAAGCCGGGAATCGGGAATGGGGAATGGGGAATAGGAAGAGCAACGGCCACGGCTCCGCGGCAACTTGCTTTGCCGATTCCCTATTCCCGACGACCGCCAGGAAGTCCCCTTGCGGGATTCCCCATTCCCGGCGCGCGCAGCGCGCCTTTACCCTCCTCGAGGTGATCGCCGCGATCGCGTTGCTGGCGATCGCCTTCACCGTGCTGATGCGGGTGGCGGGCGGCTCGATCCGCCTGAGCGAGAATGCCGCCGATCACAGCGAGGCGGCACTGTGGGCGCGCAGCCTGCTCGACACGGCGTTCACCAGCGAACCGGTGCGGCCGGGCAGCACGTCCGGCCGCTTCGACCAGCGCTTTCGCTGGCAATTGAATGTGGCGCCGTGGCGCCCGGGCACGACCCCGGCGCAAGCGCCGCTGCAGCTCTATCAGCTCGACCTGGAAGTCAGCTGGGGGCCGGCAAGCCACCCGCAATCGGCCCATTTCCGCACCTTGCGGTTGGCCGCGGCGGAATCGGGGCAGACGTTGCCATGACCAGGCGCGCCGCCGGCTTCACGTTGCTGGAGATCCTCGCCGCGCTGGTGCTGCTGGCGCTGTTGCTGCTGGGCGTGTACTCGGGCATCGCCAGCGCCAGCCGCAGCGTGCGCTCGGGCACCGCCGCGATCGAGCGGATGGACCAGCTGCGCGCGGCGCAGCAGTTCCTGCGTCGCGAACTGGCGCAAAGCCTGGCCGCGCCGATCAGCCGTACCGACCGCGGCGAGCCGGTCTATTTCCAGGGCAGCGCGCACGAGATGCGCTATGTCGCGCCGTTGCCGGGTTACCTGGGCAAGCTCGGGCCGCAGTTGCAGCAGTTGCAACTGGTCGACGACGGCGCTGGGGGCCTGCGCCTGGAACTGCGCCTGGCCCTGCTGCCGCCCGACGGCAGCCCGCCGCAGGCGCTGGGCGAGCCGCAGGTGCTGTTCGACCATGTCCGCGCGGGCGGTTTCCACTACCTGGGTGCCGATGCCGACGGCAGCGCCTTGCCGTGGGCGAGCGAGTGGACGGCCGACCGCTCGCTGCCGCAAGTGGTGCGCATCGAGCTGCAGCCGCTCGATCACGCCAGTTGGCCGCGGCTGGACATTCCGCTGCGCATCGAGCCACTCGACGCCGGCGGGCCGTTGCGCATCCACGTGCTGCGGCGCACCCCGCCATGAGCCGTCGCATGACGAAGGCGTCCGGCCAGCGGGGGGTCGCCCTGCTGCTGGTGCTGTGGGCGTGCACCCTGCTGGCGATCCTGCTCGGCGGTTACGCCGCGCTGGCGCGCACCGAAGGTTTGCAGGCGCGTTACCAGTTCGCCGGCACGCAGGCGCACTACGCCGCGGAGGCCGGCCTGATGCGCGCGATCTACGGTCTGCAGGACCCGCGCATCAAGCAGCGCTGGATCGGTGACGGCCGGCCGTACCCGTTCACCTACGGCCACGCCAGCGTGGTGGTGCGTGCGATCGACGAGGACGGCAAGGTCGATCTCAACAGCGCCACGCCGGAGGTGTTGCAAGGCCTGCTGGAGGCCGCCGGCTTGCGACCGCGCGAGGCCGGCGAACTGGTCCGTCACATCGTCGACTGGCGCAGCCCGCCCAGCCTCGCCGATGAAGCGGACAGCCAGCGCGCCGCCTATGCTTCCGCCGGTCGCGACTACGGTCCGCGCCACGGCCCGTTCGCTACCGTGGAGGAGCTGCAACTGGTGCTGGGCATGACGCCGGCGCTGTACCACCAGCTGGCGCCGGTGCTGACGATCTGGTCCGGCAGCCCCAGCCCCAACCCGAACACCGCGCCGCCCTTGGCGCTGCAGGCGATTCCCGGGATGACGCCGCAGCAACTGGCCGCGATCCGCGCCACCCGGGCGAAAAACGCCAGCGATCCGAGTCTGGTTCTCAACAACGGAACCACGCATAGTATCGAGTCCGTCGCCACCCTGGCCGACGGGACGAGTGCGGTGTTGCGCGCGACGATCCGCATGCAGCCGGGGCAGGCGGGCGAGAAGCCTTACGCCGTGTTGCGCTGGCAGGAGGGAAAGTCCGAATGAGTACGGCAATGCCGTCGCTGCAGCCGGGTTGGGAGCGCGTTCGCCGCCGGTGGCGCGCCTCGCCGCTGCCGGGCTTTCTGGCCTGGTGGGGCGGCGAACTGCGCGCGTTGCTGCCGCCGCGCTGGCGCAGCTGGTTCGGCAGCGGCGCGGACTGGTACCTGCTGCAGGTCGAGGGCGACACCTGGTCGCTGCGCCGGCACGGCCATGCCCAGACGCTGGCGCAGTGGAACGAGGCGGTCGAGGACCTGCCCGCGCGCAGCTTCGGCGCGGCGCTGGCCCGGGTCGACCGCGAGGATCTGCGCGTCGCCCTGTTGCTGCCGTCCGCCCAGGTGCTGCGCCGCAGCCTGTCGTTGCCGCTGGCCGCGCGCGACAACCTGCACCAGGTGGTCGGCTTCGAGATGGATCGGCAGACCCCGTTCGGCGTGGCGCAGGTGTACTACGCCGTGCGCGAGCTGAACTCGGGTACCCCCGCCGGGCGCTGCCAGGCGGAGCTGGTCGCCGCCGTGCGTACGGGTGTCGATCCATTGCTGGCGCGTCTGCGCGCGCAGGGCATCGCGGTCGACGCGGTGGACGTGGCCGCGGCCGACGACCGCCTTGGCGTAAACCTGCTGCCGCCGGAGCAGCGCCCGCGCCGCGCGCATCCGCGGCGGCGGCTCAACCTGATCCTTGCCGCGGGCGTGGTGCTGCTGTTGCTGCTGGCCGGCCTCGAATGGCGGCACAACCGCGAGGTCGCGCTGGCCACCATGCAGGACAAAGTCGCCGCGATGCGTGGCGAGGCGGCGCAGGTGGCTTCGCTGCGCCAGCAATTGCAGGACAACGCCGGCGCCGCCGGCTTCCTCGCCCAGCGCAAGAAGAACACCGTCGGCATGCTGGAGCTGCTGCGCGATGCCACCGCGCGCTTGCCCGACGGCACCTGGCTGGAGCGTCTCAGTGTCGACGCCACCGGCCAGATCGGCATGCAGGGGCAAAGCCAGCAGGCGGCCAAGCTGCTCGATGCACTGAAGGATTCCAGCGTGATCACCGATGCCGGTTTCCAGGGCAGCATCCAGCCCGATGCCGCCACCGGCAAGGAGCGCTTCTACCTCACCGCGCGCGTCAGGCGAGCCGTCGCAGCCACGCCTGCACCGACTGCCGGCAGCGGGGACTCGCCATGAAGCGTCTCGCCCTGGCGCCGCGAGAACGCCGCATCGTTGCGGTGGCGTTGCTGCTGCTGGCGGCCGCGCTGGCCTATCTGGTGCTGCTGCACTGGTGGTTCGTCGCGCCGCTGCAGCAGATCCATGAGGAAATGGCGCACCTGCGCGATACGCACAGCCGCTATGCCGCCGCGATCGCGGAGAAGCCGGCGCTGCAGCGGCGGCTGGACGAGATGGGCGCGGGTCAGGCCGCCAGCGACGCGTTCCTTGCCGCCAGCGATCCGAACAACGCCGCCGCCGACCTGATGCAGCAGGTGGTCGACGTGGTCGGTCGCAACACCGGGCGCGGGCGCTGCGTGGTGAGCCAGAAGATGCCGCTGCCGACGCCACCGACGTCGGCCGGCGAGCCGTATCGCAAGGCCGCCGTCAGCATCAGCCTGAGTTGCGACATCGAACCGCTGGCGGCGGTGCTGCAGGCGCTGGAGCAGGGCCGGCCGTACCTGTTCGTCGACGACCTCAGCATCTATCGCAACCCGGTCGCCGCACAGCGCGAGCAGGGCGCGCCGCTGGAGGTGCAGTTCACGCTCTCCGGTTACGTGCGCCCGTCGGCCGGCACGCCGACGCCAGCCGAGACCGATGCCGGAGCCGCGCCATGAACGCCGCGCAGCAACGTCGACTCACCCCCGTGCTGGCCGGCGTGGCCGTGCTGCTCGGGGTGCTGCTGCTGGTGCTGCTCGGCGGGTTCGGGCGTGCCATTCGCTGGACGGCGCCGCGCACGCTGTCGCCGCTGCCGCCGGCCGGCCGCGCCGACCTGCCGCAAGCCGCGCCGCTGCAGCAGTTCAGCGTGGTGTGGAGCAAGCCGCTGTTCAATCCCGACCGCAAGCCGGTGGCGCACGCCAGCGAGGGCGGCAGCAACCTGGGCGACCTGGAGCTGACCGGCATCATCATTACCCCGAGCCTGCGCATGGCACTGCTGCACGACAAGAACGGCAACCGCGAGATCCGCCTGCGCCAGGGCGACAGCCTGCCTGACGGCAGCGTGACCCTGGTCGAGGTGCAGCAGCGTTCGGCGGTGTTCGATTCGGCCGCCGGTCGCACCGAACTGAAACTGCCGGCCGGCGCGCCGATCGACCCGGTCCGCGGCGACGCCGGCGAGAGCCGCGATCGGCCGCCGGCGGGCGCCTCGATGCTGCATCCGCAGCCCGCTACCCCGGCGCGGCCGCAATTCGAATCCGGCCCCGGGCCTGCCCGCTCGTCCATGGCGCCGGCCGCGTCGAACAACCCATCCCGGTCGACGCTGGAACAACTGCGTCGCACCATCGAAAAACGTCGTGCGGAACGCGCCGCCGCGTCCCACGAAGGAGAGCACTGAACCATGCCTCGCCGATACCTCATGCGCACCGTGCGCACCGCCACCCTGGCCGCCGTGGTCGCGCTCGCCGGCTGCGCCAGCCTGCCGCAGCCGCGCGACGACGGCGCGCTGCAACGCGAAGCGATGGCCGGCACGACCGATCCGGTGCCCGCGCCGCTGCCGCTCAACCGCGACCTGGCCGCGCCCGCCGCCGCGCCACCGGCGGCCACCATCAGTGCCGGCAGCGGCCAGTTCGTGCGGCCCACCGCGCTGGTCACGCCGCGCAAGACCGCCGCCGGCAAGGATGCGGTCACCTTCAATTTCGAGAACCAGCCGGTGCAGGCGGTGGTCAAGGCCATCCTCGGCGACCTGCTCAAGCAGAACTACACCATCGTGCCGGGCGTGGAGGGCAACATCTCCTTCTCCACCGCCGAGCCGGTCGAGCAGGAGCAGGCGCTGCCGATCCTGGAAACCCTGCTGGGCTGGACCCACAACGCGCTGGTCAAGCGCGCGGGCGGTTACGTGGTGCTGCCGGCGAAGGATGCGGTGGCCGGCAACCTGGTGCCCAGCCTCGGCGCGGCCGCGCCCGGCGGCGGCCTGCAGGCGCGGCTGTTCCCGTTGCGCTACATCTCCGCCACCGAGATGCAGAAGCTGATCAAGCCGTTCGTGGGCAAGGACGCGGTGCTGCTGGTCGATCCCTCGCGCAACCTGATCGTGCTGGCCGGCACGCCGCAGGAGCTGGCCGACGACGAACGCATGATCCGCACCTTCGACGTGGACTGGCTGCGCGGCACCTCGGTGGGCGTGTTCAACCTGCAGTACGCCCGCGTCGCCGAGCTGATGCCCAAGCTCGACAGCCTGTTCGGCGAGCACGGCAGCACGCCGCTGGCCGGCATGCTGCGCTTCATTCCGATCGAGCGCACCAATGCGCTGGTGGTGATCAGCACCCAGCCCGACTACCTGCGCGAAGTGGGCGAATGGATCGGCAAGATCGACGCCGGCGGCGGCAACCAGCCGCAGCTGTTCGTCTACGACGTGCGCAACCTGAAAGCGTCCGACCTGGCCCGTTACCTGGCGCAGATCTACACCAACGGCGCGGGCAGCGGCGGCGACAGCGGCGGCCAGGTCGGGCCGGGCCTGAGCAGCGGCACCCTGGGCAGCGCCGACAACGCCAACGCCAATCCGCTGGGCAGCACCGCCGGCAGTTTCGGCAACACCGGCACCGGCGCGATGGGCGGCGGCATGAATGGCGCCGTCGGCAGCGGCTTCGGCAGCGGCGGCGAGAGTCGCGACGGCAGCGGCAGCAGCAGCCAGCCCGGCGCGATGTCCGGCGCCATGACGACCGGCTTCGGCACCAGCGGCGGCAATGCGGAAACCAGCCAGCAATACGCCTCCAGCGACGGCAGCGTGCGGATCAGCTCGGTGGACAGCAACAACCAGCTGCTGATCCGCGCGCGTCCCTCGCAGTGGGAGGAGATCAAGCGCGCGATCGACAAGCTCGACAACGTGCCGATGCAGGTGCAGATCGAGACGCGCATCCTGGAGGTCAAGCTCACCGGCGCGTTCCAGTTCGGCGTGCAGTGGTATCTGAAGGGCTTCGTCGGCAGCACGGTGGACAGCAACGGCAACTTCATCCCCGGCTCCACCACCGCCAGCCAGTACGGCGCGCTGGGCAAGGGCGGGCCGGCATACGGCGGCGAGCCGTTCTTCTACTCCTTCCTCAACCACAACCTGCAGGTCGCCGTGCGCGCGATGGAGACCAGCGGCAACACCAAGACGCTGTCGGCACCCTCGATGGTGGTGATGAACAACCAGGTCGGCGCGATCCAGGTCGGCGACAGCATCCCGATCAACCAGACCACGGTGAACACCGGCATCGGCACGGCGACCAGCCTGAGTTCGGTGGATTACCTCAACACCGGCGTCATCCTCAAGGTGCGCCCGCGGATCAATCCCGGCGGCCTGGTCTACATGGACGTCAGCCAGCAGGTGAGCCAGCGCGATGCTGCGCAGCCGCTGGTCAACGGCAACCCGTCGATCTCGCAGCGCGCACTGTCCACCCAGGTGGCGGTGCAGAGCGGCCAGACCGTGCTGCTCGGCGGCCTGATCCAGCAGGACGAGGGCGTCAGCGACACCGGCATCCCCGGCCTCAACCGCATCCCCGTCATCGGCCGCCTGTTCGGCAGCACCAACCGCAACCGCGACCGCACCGAACTGATCGTGCTGATCACCCCGCGCATCATCCGCAACAGCGACGAGGCCAAGCAGGTCACCGACGAATATCAGGAGAAGTTCGAGTCGCTGGCGCCGCTGCGTGCGCCGGCCCCGGCCGAAGGCAAACCCTGAGCGACCGCCGCCCCGGCGCCATGCCGGGGCGGCGGCGCAAGGGCCGCCCGCTATCATCGGCACGATGAGCGTGCCGCCTTCGTTTCCGATCACTCCGCTGCTGCCCGAGATCTGCGCCGCGCTCGCGGCGCAGCCGCGGCTGGTGCTGGAAGCGCCGCCCGGCGCCGGCAAGACCACCCAGGTGCCGCTGGCCCTGCTCGATGCGCCGTGGCTGGCCGGCCGCAGGATCGTGATGCTGGAACCGCGTCGTCTCGCCGCGCGCGCCGCGGCGCAATTCATGGCGGCGCAGCTCGGCGAGCCGGTCGGGCAGACCGTCGGCTACCGCATCCGCTTCGAATCCAGGGTGAGTGACGCGACCCGCGTCGAGGTGGTCACCGAAGGCATCCTCACCCGGCGGATCCAGGCCGACCCCGAACTGGCCGGCATCGGCGCGATCATCTTCGACGAGTTCCACGAGCGTCACCTGGCCGGCGACCTCGGTGTCGCGCTTGCGCTCGACGTGCAGGCCACCCTGCGACCGGACCTGCGCCTGCTGCTGATGTCGGCCACGCTGGATGGCGAGCGCATCGCCGCCTGGTTCGACGCACCGCGCCTCGCCAGCCCCGGCCGCAGCTTCCCGGTGCGCATCGAGCATCCGCCGCAGCGCGCGCAGGAAAGCGCCGAACAGCACCTCGCCCGCACCGTGCGCCAGGCGCTGAAGGAAACCGACGGCGACGTGCTGGTGTTCCTGCCCGGCCGGCGCGAGATCGCGCGGGCGCAGGCGCTGCTGAATGAATCCCTCTCCCGAAGGGAGAGGGAAGAAAGCCTCGACATCCTTCCCCTGCACGGCGAGCTGTCCCTCACCGAGCAGCAACACGCCCTGGCCCCGGCCGAACCCGGCACGCGCCGCATCGTGCTGGCCACCAACGTGGCCGAATCGAGCATCACCTTGCCCTGCATCCGCGCCGTGATCGACAGCGGCCTGGCGAGCGAGCCGCGCTTCGATCCGAACTCCGGCTTCACCCGGCTGGAGACGGTCACCATCTCGCAGGCCTCGGCCGACCAGCGCGCCGGCCGCGCCGGTCGCGTGGCGCCGGGCGTGGCGTACCGGCTGTGGCCGCAGAGCCGCCGGCTGGAGCGCAGCCGCGGCGCCGAGATCGCCCAGGCGGAGCTGTCCGGTCTGGCGCTCGAACTGGCGGCCTGGGGCATCACGGCGGCGGACGGCGGCCTGGCCTGGCTCGACCCGCCACCGCCCGGCGCGCTGGCCCAGGGGCGTGAATTGCTGCAGGCGCTCGATGCGCTGGATCGCGACGCGCGCATCACCGCGCTGGGCCGCCGCATGCTGGAACTGGGCACCAGCCCGCGGCTGGCCGCCGCCGCGCTGCGCGCGCCGCACGAGCAGCGCGCCGTGGTCGCCGACCTGCTGGCCCTGCTGGAAGCGCGCTCGCCGTTGCGCGGCGCGCAGGCGCGCAACGACGATCTGCGCGTGCGCCTGGCCGCCTTGCACGCCTGGCGCGACCGCCGCGGTGGCGCCCCGCGCGGCGACGTCGATACCGGCGCGCTGGCTGCGATCGAACAGGCCAGCAAGGGCTGGCGTAGACGTCTGGACGTCCGAACCGCAGCCACCGGCGTGCCCGACAGCCACGCCGTGGGCGACCTGCTGGCGCATGCCTTCCCCGACCGCATCGCCCATCGCGACGGCGACGATCCGCGCCGCTACGTGCTGGCCAACGGCCGCGGCGCCCGCCTGCACGAACACACGGCGCTGCTCGGCGAACCCTGGCTGGTGGTGACCGACCTGCGCCTGGAGTCGCGCGACAGCCTGGTGTTCAGCGCCGCGCCGCTGGACCCGCGCACGCTGGAGCGCGATTTCCCCGCGCACTTCATGCGCGAACGCACGCTGCGCTGGAACGAGCAGCGCGGCGCCGCCGAGGCGTTCGAGGAACACCGCTTCGGCGCCATCGTGCTGAGCCGCCACAGCGTGCCGGTGCGCCCGGCCGATGCCTTGCCGGCGATGCTGGCGGCGATCCGCGCGCGCGGACTGGACGCGCTGCCGTGGAGCGACCACGCCCGCCGCCTGCGCGCGCGCATGCAAGCCCTGCGCGCGTGGCTGCCCGAGCGGGGCCTGCCCGACGTTTCGGACGCGCATCTGCTGGGCACGCTGGAGCAGTGGCTGGCGCCGTACCTGCACGGCAAACACCGGCTCGATGCCCTTGGCGCGGAGGAGTTGTCGCAGGCGTTGGCGTCGCTGTTCGACCACTCGCAGCGTCAGCTGCTCGACGCCCAGGCGCCGGAACAAGTCGTGGTGCCCAGCGGCCAGTCGCGCCGGCTGGAATATGCCGATGCCGACTCGCCGGTGCTGGCGGTGAAACTGCAGGAACTGTTCGGCCTGGCCGACACCCCGCGCGTCGGTGGTGGCCGCATCCCCGTCACCCTGCACCTGCTCTCGCCCGCCGGCCGCCCGATCCAGGTCACCCAGGACCTGCGCGGCTTCTGGGAACGCACCTACCCCGAGGTGAAAAAGGAACTCAAGGGCCGCTACCCCCGCCACCCCTGGCCCGACGATCCGTGGACGGCGCAGGCCACGCATCGGGCCAAGCCGCGGGGGACATAGGGCGCACTGGCCCTGTTTTCCATGGACCTGGCTTGGATCAGGTCGGGGTGTCCACTAGCGCAGGAATCATCGTCGGCCCGGGGGAAGTCAGGCGACAGGTTCATGCCACGCGGCCCGCTCGACGGGGCAACCGGATCTGAGCGTGTTGTGTACTTCCGCCAACCGATCGGTTTCCGCGAGAAGCAATTCGATCTGCTGCGGAGCGGCGGATGAGTCCACCCTGGCGGAGTAGACGACTGACTCCGCGGCCAAACCGATACCTTTGAACTGTGCGGTGGCGACAACCTCGCAGCCGTGGATCGTGATGCCAAGGCGGGCGGCCTCGCGATAGAGGTCATTGCAGTAGCACGTTGCCAGCGCGGCCATGAGGAGTTCGCCACCGTTTACCGCGCTACCCGCACCGGTGGCCTTCGCGGAGACGGCAAGGCAGTGCTCGGCGCCGGCCGTGGACAGCCGCACTTCGTGTGCGTCGGGGCGATTGCGGACACGGGCCGAAACTTCCATGCGCGAACTCCTTCAAGCAAAACGGCAAAAAGGGAACGTGGCTGATTGCGCATCTGACGAAACGGCGGTTTTCCCAGGCCATCTCAGGGTCTCCACTAAGGCGCTGGAAGGATCCTCACCGGTTAGCCTTGTTGCTGCTGCTCGATGAAGGCAAAGCGTTCGCTTTTCGAGCGGAAGTGAACGCGATCGCTTTTTTAAAACGGCATGCTCGAGCTTCAGTTGCTCGTAGGCCTTCTTGACCCGCCGCAACTCCTTCAGCTCGGCGGCCACCCCTGGATCGACCGTCACACCCTTCGTCATGATCTCGCCCTCGCGTGCCTGTTTGCGCCAACGAGACAGCATGAAAGGGTGGATGTAAAGCGATGCGGCAACCTCCTGCACGAGCGCGCCGGGAAGCGTGCTCAAACGCACCGCCGTGGCTTTGAATTCGTCGTTGTAGCGAGTGATAGTTCGTGGTCCTGGCTTGGGCATGGGACGCTCCTGAGATGTTAGTTCAGGGTGTCCACTAAAGCGTAGGAACTATCCCGTCCGCCTCGAACGAGTGGTTAGGGCCCGACGCGCGACGCCAAACGAAGAAGAACACCAGCGCGCCAGCGAAGCCATGTAGCCCGAAGCACACAACACTTTGTGCGTAATTGAGCCAGCCATAGAAAGTCTTTTGGCCGTTGATAACAAAGTCTACTGGTGTGCCGTACCAGTTACCTGCCGACGAAAATCCAGCGTACTCGGACCAACCGTAGACCGCTACCGGAAGCGTCGCAACGACCAAACCGATTGTACCGAGGGACCACCAAGACAAGTACTTGAAGTGCCGAAGGAGCAGAAGCGAAGGAATGCCAACGACGACGACGACTGGCGCCGCGAGGACCGCAGCAAACAGAGGAAGACCAAAGAGATCGCCCGGAGAGACACGGCCGCCAGCTATAAGTGCTGGCAAAAGGAACCACGCAAACAGAACGAAGGGTTGGATAGCGATTGCTGCAGCAGTAGCGAGCAAGAGTGCTTTCATGGACACTAACGCTGGAATTGAGCGGCGGCGTAGCCGTCCGCCTCGAATGATTGATTAGGCCCGATCTCGGAAGAGTACACGGCCGTCGCCCATGTTTAGAAGGAAGGCTTTTGGAATGAATAGCTGACTTAGAGGTTGGAGTTCATTCATCCGGTTTTTGTAGAGCAAAGTTATAAGTACGATCAGTCCTGCCATTGCGTTGAGCAAATTTATCAACGTGGCTTCTTCGAAGTGCTCAGAACGATGGTGCTTCACCTTATTCGTTGCGGTCCACCAAGAAGGTGGATTCTGAGCGCTTTCCCAGCTAGACCACGGGTGAAGCTCTATCCCGAACCTGGGGATGGTGGTAAGAGCTTTATGAATGGTCGGATACGTAGCCGTAAGTTCTGTTTGATATTTTCCGATGCTCGCTGCTTTCGACGAATCTGAAATGCTTCTACAAACAATTTTCGCAAGAACGTCGACCTCTGAGGAAGCCGCCATCAACAGACGGGCAATTTCGATGGAGTAACAATGAAAGTTGCTTTCAGCGAACTCGATCCAGCGCGAGAGTCTGATGACGTCTTCCTCTAGGCAGAGAAAGTAAGTCCAGTGCGGGTGCGTTTGGATTTTCGACGACTTCACGATCACTCTCTAAGGGCCTAACGCTTGAATTAAGCGGCGGCGCAGCCGTCCGCTTGGATGAAATGTTAGGCATCTGCCTCGTTGCAGTGCCGGTCTACGTTTTGGAAATGTATGAAGATGCAAGCCGCGAGGACGATGCCAAGCACAGTAAGAACTATGCCTGCGCATTCGGAAAGGCGCCATACGGTAGCCACTACCGAGACAAACAATGCTGGATAGCCAAGAAAACTGACTGCGGAAGCTAAGAATACGTTGAGGTGGCCATAAGTTCTCTCCCCGTGAAAAAGGTACGCGCTCACGTACAAGGCTCCGAACAGCCAAACTAGCAGCGAAACAATTGCCGCCCACAGCGATACAACGCTATAAGAGGGCTGACCTTGTGTTTGGGCAAGCAGGATGATAATTCCGGCAGAAAAGCCGGCAGCCGAAAGCGCTGTATTGCGCATCTGCTCAAGTTGCTCTTTGAGAAGATGACTCCTGAAATGAGTGATGGGATCTGAGAACTTCATGAGGAGGCCTAACGCTAAGTAGATTTCAAAGTGCAGTCTAGTTCAGCGACCTAATCCCTGCATCCCGAGCTGGAAGCACGCAGTCGTTCCCGACAAATCAACAGCTTGCTCCTTTTGGAGCGGCCTGATTTGGCGGCCTTATCCATCAATGTCCATGCCTCGGGACAGGGTCCTCCCGTTGACAGGCAGGGGTGCGGGCGCGCTCGGACTCAGGCCCCCGCGCGGTTGTGGCCGTGAAAGGCGGTGAGTGGGGCCTGTACCCGCGCGCCAGCGATCGTCGCATGGCGCCGGCGTCGATCGGGAACCCCATGCCTGCCGCGCCCGCCACTCAACCATCCGCCCCGGCGGCCGATAGCCGGGAAGGGGAGATTCCGCCATGGCACGCAAGCGGTGGCCCCACGGCCGCGCACCTTTCATCTGGCGCGCGCATCTCGCTCCAGTACCATCGAACACCGGACCCCATGGCAGCGGAATTGCCCCAGCTTATGGATCTGCACGAGCGCCATCCAACGCGAGCGGATCGCCGGACGGACGGTGCGCCCGAGCCCGTCGCCGTGGCGCCTCCGGGTTGGCGCCGCAGTGCGCTGTGGTGGAGCGTGCTGGCCTTGCTGGCGGGCCTGGCGCTGGCGTTTGCCGCCCACCTGCAACAGCAGCAGCGGCATCGCACCGAGCAGTCGCTGGTGCGCGGCGAGATGGCGGGCAAGACCTATGCGGCCCTGCTGAGCCGGCTGCAGGCGGCCGAATCCCTGCTGCGTGCGGTGCAGACGCTGTTCCTCTCCTCGGACGAGGTCACCGAGACCGAGTTCACCAGTTTCTACGACAACATGCGTCCGCGCGCGCAGTTCCCCGGCCTGCTGGCGCTGGCCTACGCGCACCGTGAGAGCGGCCCGCGGGGCGAGCATTTCATCACCCGCTGGGTGCAGCCGCGCAAGGGCAACGAGGCAGTGGTCGACCTCGACGTGGCGGCGCAGCCGAACAATCTGGCCGGGCTGCTGGCCTCGCGCGACAGCGGCGAAGTGGCCCTGTCCGCGCCGTTCCGCCCGGTGCAGCAGGGCGGTGCCGGTACGCCGGACGGGTTCACCATGCGCTTGCCGGTGTTCAGCCCGGGTGAGCCGCCGCGCACCCTGGCGGAGCGGCGCGAGCGCACGCGCGGTTCGATCGCGGTCTCGTTCCGCATCAGCAAGCTGCTCGGCAACGTGGTGTCGGCGGACGTGGCGCGGCAGTTGCGCCTGACCTTGCGCGATGTCACCGACCCGGCGCACCCGATGGCGATGTACGACTCGGCGCCCGCGGTGGCGGAAGCCGGCGACGGTTTTCGCTTCGAACAGCAGCTGGCCTACGGCGGGCGCGTGCTGGAGGTGGTGATGCGCTCGCGTCCGACGCGCCCGACCGGGTTCGACTGGAGCCAGTCGGCCTTGCCGGTGGGCGTGCTGGCCAGCGTGTTGCTGGCCATGCTGGTGTACTCCATCGTCGGCACGCGGCAGCGCGCGCTGGAACTGGGCTGGCGGATGAGCCGGCGCTTCCGCGAGAGCGAGGAGCGCTTCCGCGCGCTGAACGAGCTGCTGCCGGCGCTGGTGGTACTGGCCGATGCCGACGGCGGGCGCATCACCTACGCCAACCAGGCCTCGCGCAATCGCCTGGGCGACCGCATCACCGATCAGCGCCTGCCCGAGCTGTTCGATGACGACGACCTGCACCGGCAACTGCGCGCGCACGACACCAGCGGCTGCGGTCGCATGGAAGCGCAGTTGCAGGATGCCCGCGGCGAACGCTTCTGGGCCAGCGTGGCGATCTCGCGGGTGGAACTGGGCGGCCACGGCAAGCTGCTGCTGGTGGCCAGCGACATCAGCGAGGAGCGCCAGCTCAACCAGTTGCTGAGCTACCAGGCCAGCCACGACGTGCTGACCGACCTGTACAACCGCCGCGAGTTCGAGCGCCAGTTGCAGGCGCTGCTGGCGGCCGGTTCGCCCGCGTCGCCGCTCGCCGCCCTGCTGTACGTGGACCTGGACCAGTTCAAGCTGGTCAACGACACCTCCGGCCACCCGGCCGGCGACCAGTTGCTGACCCAGCTGGCGATCGTGATGCGCCGGGAGCTGGGTGCGGGCGACGTGCTGGCCCGGCTCGGCGGCGATGAATTCGGCGTGCTGCTGACCGACCTGGCCAGCCGCGACGAAGCCGAACGCAGCGCCGAGCGCATCCGTCGCTGCATCGACGGTTACGTGTTCATCTGGGAGCAGACCAGCTACATGGTCAGCGCCAGCATCGGCGGCGTGCTCATCGATCACTCGGGCGTGTCGGCGCGCGACCTGCTGGCCCAGGCCGACACCGCCTGCTACATGGCCAAGGAGATGGGCCGCAACCGCGCGCATTTCTATTCCGGGCGCGACGACCAGACCGTGCGTCGGCGCAGCGAGATGGACTGGGCCAACCGCCTGCGCTGGGCGATCGACGAACGCCGCCTGCACCTGGCCTACCAGGAGGTATGGCCGCTGCCGCCGGGCAGCGGCCAGCCGGGCATCGAGATGCTGCTGCGTTTCCGCGAGGAATCCGGCGAGCTGGTGTTGCCCGGCGTGTTCGTGCCGGCGGCCGAACGCTACGGCCTGATGCCGCTGGTCGACCGCTGGGTGATCGAGACCACGCTGGCGAATTTCGACCGGCTGCATCCGGCCGGCGGCGCGATGGAGATGGTGGCGATCAACCTTTCCGGCGCCAGCATCGAGGACTCCGCCCTGGTCGAGGACATCATCGAGTGGCTGCACCGCTACCGCGTGGAGCCCTCGCGGGTGTGCTTCGAGATCACCGAGACGGTGGCCGCGCGCAGCCTCTCGGCGGTGGCGCGCTGCATGGCGCAACTGCGCGCCGCCGGCTGCCGCATCGCGCTGGACGACTTCGGCGCCGGCATGTCCTCGTTCACCTATTTGAAGAACCTGCCGTTGGACATCATCAAGATCGACGGCAGTTTCGTGCGCGACATGCTGACCGATCCGGTCAGCCACCTGATGGTCAAGGCGGTCACCGACATCGGCCACCGGCTGGGGCTGGAGGTGGTCGCCGAGTGGGTGACCGACACGCCGACCGTGCAGGCGCTGACCGCGCTCGGCGTGAACCGCGTGCAGGGCTTCGGCCTGCACCGGCCGGAGCTGGCGCTGTTCCAGCGCGGGTGACGGCGTCGGGCCGGGGCTGATGCAGGTCATGGGGCCGCGTGCACGGCTGTGGCACGATGGGAAGTCATTCGCATTCGCGGGATCACGCCATGTCCGACCAACCCTCCAGCTCGTCGCCGCTTGCCGACATCCCGCGGCTGCTGGCGGCGGCGCCGCACCGGCCGCTGTTCCTCGCCGGCACCGTCGCGGTGATGCTGAGCATGGCGTGGTGGGCGCTGGAGCTGACCTCGATACGATTCGGCCTGGCCGGCTGGCCGCAGCCGTCGATTCCGCCGCTGTATGCGCATGGCGTGCTGATCCAGTACGGCCTGTTTCCGCTGTTCATGTTCGGCTTCCTGATGACCACCTTCCCGCGCTGGCTGGGTCGCCCGGACCTGCCGCGCACGCGTTTCATGCCGGTGGCCGGCTGCCTGTTCGCCGGTTACGTGCTGGCCCACGTCGGCCTGCTGGCGCTGCCCGCGCTGCTGAAGCTGGGCGTGGTCCTGATGCTGGCCGGTTACGCGATCGGCGTGTGGACGCTGGCCGGCGTGCTGCGCGCGTCGGTGGCCGAACGCAAGGGGCATGCACGCTCGTGCCTGGCGGCGCTGTCGCTTGGCACGCTGGGGCTGGCGATCTTCCTCGCCTATCTGTTCGGCGCGCCGGCGGATTGCGCGCTGCTGGCGGTCAGGATCGGCACCTTCGGCCTGCTGCTGCCGATCTACTTTTCGGTAATGCACCGCATGCTGCCGTTCTTCACCGGCAACATGGTCAAGGGCTATCCCGTGGTGCGGCCGGACTGGAGCATGCCGGTGGTATGGGTGCTGCTGCTGGCGCACCTGGTGCTGTCCTGGCGCGGGGAGCTGGGCTGGCTGTACATGGTCGACCTGCCGCTGGCACTGGTGTTCGCCTGGCATGCGCTGACCTGGCGGCCATGGCGGGCGATGCACCCCGGCATCCTGGCGGTGCTGCACCTGGCGTTCGCGTGGCTGCCGGTGGCCTTCGTGCTGTTCGCGATCCAGGACGTGGTGTACGCCACCAGTGGCCAGTTCATCCTGGGTCGCGCGCCGCTGCACGCGCTGGGCATCGGCTTCTTCGGTTCGATGCTGGTGGCGATGGTGACCCGGGTGACCCAGGGCCACTCCGGCCGGCCGATGCAGATGGGTGCGGTGCCGTGGCTGTGCTTCGTGCTGCTGCAGGTGGTGGCCTTGCTGCGCATCCGCGCCGAACTGGGCGGCGACATGTACCTGTGGCTGGTGGTCGCCGCCTACGGCTGGCTGCTCGCCTTCCTGCCGTGGGTGCTGCGCTCGGCGTGGATCTACCTGACCCCGCGCGCGGACGGCAAGCCGGGCTGACGGCAGGGGCTTTCGCGGAAGAGGGTTTCGATCGCGGGCTTGCCGCCGCTGTGGCGCGGTGACGCAGCGGGCGTGTTTCGCGGTGTTTTTTGACTCCGGTCAATTGACGGGGAGGTTTGCCGGGCATGCTTCCAGCCAGGCACAACCAACGGGAAGATCCCCATGTCGCGTCCGCTGTCCACCGTCCTTGCCGCCCTCGCCGTGTTCGCACTGGCGGCCTGCTCCGACAAGCCCCCGGCATCCCCCGCCGCGGCCACTCCACCGGCCAGCACCTCGGTGGCTTCCGAGCGCGGCGACTTCGGTCCGCCGCAGGGCGAGCCGATCAAGGCGGTGCTGACCAGCCCGCCGCACGTGCCGCCACCGATCCATCGCAACTACCCGGCGAAAGTCATCGTCGAGCTGGAGGTGATCGAGAAGGAGATGCCGATCTCCGAAGGCGTCAGCTACACCTTCTGGACCTTCGGCGGCACCGTGCCGGGCAGCTTCATCCGCGTGCGCCAGGGCGACACGGTGGAGTTCCACCTGAAGAACGCGCCGGACAGCAAGATGCCGCACAACATCGACCTGCACGGCGTGACCGGGCCGGGCGGCGGCGCGGCGTCCAGCTTCACCGCGCCGGGGCATGCCTCGCAGTTCACCTTCAAGGCGCTCAACCAGGGCATCTACGTCTACCACTGCGCCACCGCGCCGGTGGGCATGCACATCGCCAACGGCATGTACGGCCTGATCCTGGTCGAGCCACCGGAAGGCCTGAGCCCGGTCGACCACGAGTACTACGTGATGCAGGGCGACTTCTACACCACCGGCAAATATCGCGAAAAGGGCCATCAGCCGTTCGACATGGAAAAGGCGATCGACGAGCACCCGACCTACGTGCTGTTCAACGGCAAGGAAGGCGCACTCACCGGCGACAACGCCCTGACCGCCAAGACCAACGAGACGGTGCGCCTGTTCATCGGCAACGGCGGCCCCAACCTGGTCTCCAGCTTCCACGTGATCGGCGAGATCTTCGACAAGGTGCAGCCCGAAGGCGGCACGGTGGCGCAGCACAACGTGCAGACCACGCTGATCCCCGCCGGCGGCGCGGCCACGGTGGAGTTCCACACCGACGTGCCGGGCAGCTACGTGCTGGTCGACCACTCGATCTTCCGCGCGTTCAACAAGGGCGCGCTGGGCATCCTCAAGGTCGACGGGCCGGAGAACAAGCTGGTCTACTCGGGCAAGGAGGTGGACTACGTCTACCTGGGCGACCGCTCGGAGCCGAACCTCAAGGCAGTGGCCACCGCGGCCAAGGCACATGCGGCCGGCACGCTGACCAAGGACGAGCAGATCGCCGCCGGCAAGCAGCTGTTCACCGGCACCTGCTCGGTTTGCCACCAGGCGAACGGCGAAGGCTTGGCCAACGTGTTCCCGCCGCTGGCGAAATCGGACTTCCTGGCCGCCGATCCGAAACGCGCCATGACGATCGTGACGCACGGCCTGACCGGCAAGATCACCGTCAACGGCCACGAGTACGACTCGGTGATGCCGCCGATGAGCCAGCTCAATGACGACGAGGTGGCCAACATCCTCACCTACGTCATCAACAGCTGGGACAACCCGGGCGGCCAGTACAGCAAGGAAGACGTGGCCAAGGCGCGTGCCGAAGCCGGCCCGCACGCGGACCCGGGGCACTGAGCATGCGCCTGCGGCTGGCCCTGGCATGGTTCGGCCTGGTGCTGGCACTCCCGGCAGCGGCGGCGGAATACGCCGCGCTGCCGGGAGGCACCTTCGCCAGCGTGCTGCCGGCCGACGGCAAGGCGGCCGCGGCGCAGGTCGCGCCGTTCCGCCTGCGCACCGAGCTGGTCACCAACGGCGAGTACCTGGCGTTCGTGCGCGAGCACCCGCAATGGCGGCGCGACAAGGTCGCCGGCATCCTCGCCGACGCGCGCTACCTCACCCAGTGGGCCGGCGCCGACGACCTCGGCGAGCAGGCCCTGCCGCGCCAGCCGGTGACGCGGGTGAGCTGGTTCGCCGCGCAGGCCTATTGCGCAAGCGAAGGCGCGCGGCTGCCGAGCTGGTACGAGTGGGAGTTTGCCGCGGCGGCGGACGCCAGCCGTCGCGACGCGCGGGCCGACCCGGCCTGGCGTGAGAACATCCTGGGCTGGTACTCGCGGCCGTCCAACGCCGCATTGCCTGCTGTCGGCGGCGCGGCCAACGTCTACGGCGTGCGCGACATGAACGGCCTGGTGTGGGAGTGGGTCGACGATTTCAACGCGCTGATGGTGGCCAGCGACAGCCGCCAGCAGGGCGATCCGGACCTGCTCAAGTTCTGCGGCGCCGGTGCGATCAGCCTGCAGGAGAAGGAGAACTACGCGGTGCTGATGCGCATTGCGATGCTGTCCGCGCTGAAGGCCGCCGACACCACCAACAACCTGGGCTTCCGCTGCGCGAAGTCGAACTGAAGGAGCGCTGATGAAACATCTTCTGCCCGTACTGGCCCTGCTGGCCGTGTTGTTCGGCGGCCGCGCCGCGGCCGCGCCGCCGCTGCCCGGCGATTCGGTCTACAACCTGCCGGTGCAACTGACCACGCAGGACGGCCAGCAGCAGATGCTGGCCGAGCGCCGCGGCCGGCCGCAACTGGTCACCATGTTCTACACCTCGTGCCAGATGGTCTGCCCGATGATCATCGACAGCCTGCGCCTGACCCGCAATGCGCTCGATCCGGCCACGCGCGCGAAGATCGACCTGCTCGCGGTGAGCTTTGACCCGGCGAAGGACGACGTGGCCACGCTCAAGAGCTATGCCGAGAAGCGCAAACTGGACCCGCGCATCTGGACCCTGGCCCGCGCCGAGCCGGCGCAGGTGCGGCAGTTGTCCGGCGTGCTGGGGTTGCAGTACCGGCAGCTGCCCGACGGCGAGTTCAACCACTCCAGCGAGCTGATCCTGCTCGACGCCGAGGGCCGCATCGCGGCCCGCACCACGCTGATCGGCCGGCTCGATCCGGCCTTCGTGAAGGCGATCGGGGAGACGGTGAACAAACCCTGAGGTGACGGTCATCGGTGGACGTCCAGACGTCCATCGTTCCGTGAAACGCCGCCGCCATGGCGGCGTTTTCGCATGGTTCCGCGGCGTGTTGTCACAGTCGCCGCTTTCCGGATGCGGACCTGACCGCGGTCAACGGATCGCCGCGTCGCGGCCTGCAGACTGCGCGCATCCACCAAGGGGAAACACCATGAGAACGACGAGCCGAATGCTTTGTGCCAGCGGTCTGCTGGCGGCCGCGATGGCCGCATCCGCGGTCGGGGCCGCCATCCCCCCGACGCTGCCGACGGCGGCCCCGCTGCAGCTGGAATGGGATGCGCGACTGCGCCACGAACAGGTCGACGACGACGCCTTCAGCCGCGACGCCAGCGCCACCACGCTGCGCCTGCGGCTGGGCCTGCGCGCCAGCTTCGGGGAAGGCTGGAGTGCGCTGCTTGAAGGTGCCGGCGTGGCCGCGGCCAACGAGCACTACAACAGCGGCGCGAACGGCCGCACGCAGTATCCGGCGATCACCGACCCGCGTGGCAGCGAACTCGACCAGGCCTGGCTGGCCTGGCAAGGCGACGTGTTCGGCGCCACGCTGGGGCGCCAGCGACTGCTGCTGGACAACCAGCGCTGGGTCGGCAACAGCGGCTGGCGCCAGCACGAGCAGACCTTCGATGCGCTGGCGCTGCAATGGCAACCGCTGGACAGCGTGACCGTGCGCTACGACTGGCTCGACCGCGTGCACCGCGTGGCCGGCCGCGACGCGCTCAATCCGCTGGCGCGCGAGCGCGCTCTGGACACGCACCTGCTCAACGCCGCATGGGCGCGCAGCGCGCAGCAATGGACGGGTTACGCCTACCTGCACGAGGACCGCGACGTGGCCAGCGCATCGAGCGCCACCTGGGGCGCGCGCTGGAGCGGCAAGGCGCTGCACGACGGCAACGGCGCGGGCTGGACGCTGGAAGCGGCGCGGCAGCGCGACTACGCCAACAATCCGCTGCACTTCGCGCACAACTACTGGTTGCTGGAACCGACCTGGACGCAGGCCGGCATCACCGCGAAGCTCGGCTGGGAGCACCTGGGCGGCAACGGCCAGCATGCCTTGCAGACGCCGCTGGCGACACTGCACGCGTTCAACGGCTGGGACGATCAGTTCAACGTGACGCCCGCCGGCGGCCTGGAGGATCGCTACGTCGGCGCCGCCGGCAAGTTCGGTCGCAGCGGGCTGGCCGGCAAGCTCGCCTGGGTGGTGGCCTACCACGACTATCGCGCGGATCGCGGCGGCCGCTACGGCAGCGAGTGGAACGCATCGCTGAGCCTTCCGCTGATCGCCGGTCTCGACGCCATGCTCAAGCTGGCCGATTACCGCGCCGACGGCTTCGGCCGCGACAACGCGCGGGTGTGGCTGCAGCTGGAATGGCGCGGCCAGCAGGCGCTGGCGGGCGCACGATGAGCGTCGGTGGCGCGGCTGCGTTGACCCAGGTCAGCGCGTCCGCGCCGCCGCTGCGTTGAGATGGCCGCATGCCTGCCTCCCCACTGCCAACCCACGACGACCACGTCACCGACGACGACGCCATCGTCTCGCTGGACCTGCGCGCGCTGCCGGCGCCGGAGCCGATGATGCGTGCGCTGAAGGCGGCCGATGCGCTGCAGCCGGGGCAGACGGTCGAACTGCTTACGCCGCTGCTGCCGACGCCGCTGCTCGACCTGCTGGCTGGTCGCCGGCTGCACGTGCACGCGGAAATGCTGCCCGCCGGCGGCGCGCGCGTGCGGGTCCATCGCCCGGACGACGATGGCCCGACTGGCGCTTGAGCAGGCGCCGCCGGCGTCGTTGCCGCGCCGGTTTCTGCTGAGCGCGCCGCTGTGGGGCGTGCTCGCCAGCGTGCTGCTGCTCGTCGACGGCGACAGCGCGCTGCGCACGCGCTGGCAGCCGGCCACGCTGGCGCTGGTGCACGTGTTCACCCTGGGCGTGTTCGGCAACGTGATGTTCGGCAGCGTGCTGCAGTTCCTGCCCGCTGCCGCCGGCGCGCGGGTACGCGGCGGCGCGCGGCTGGGGCGGCCACTGCACGCCGTGTTCAATCTCGGCGTGCTGCTGCTGGTGACCGGCCTGCATGAAGGCTGGCGCGGTGCGCTGCGCGGCGGCGCCGTGCTGTTGCCGCTGGCGTTCGTGGTGCTGGCCGCGATGACCGTGCCCGGCCTGTGCGCCGCCGCGGGACAGCGGCTGCTGCGCGCGGGCATCGGTGCGGCGATCGGCTTCGGCGTGCTGACCGCGCTGCTCGGCGCGCTGCTGGCGCTGGCGCTGGTCGACGGTGCCATGCCGTCGATGGTGGCGCTGGTGGACGTGCACGCCAGCTGGGGCGTGCTGGGCTGGATCGTGCTGCTGCTGGCCAGCGTGGCGCGGATCGTGATGCCGATGTTCCAGGGCACCCCGCCCATGCCGGCGCGGGCGCAGACCCTGTGGCTGGCCAGCGTGCTGCTGATGCTGCCGGCCGCCGCAGGGTGGCGCTGGGCCGGCGACGATGGCCGCTGGCTGCTGGCCACCGTGGTGGTGCACGTCGCGCTGTTTGCCGGTGCCGCCCTGTGGCTGCAGTGGCGCTCGCCACGCGTGCGTCGCGGACCGTTGCTGTGGAGTTGGCGCGGCGGCCTGATCGTGCTGGTGCTGGCGGCGGTGCTGCTGGCCGGCGGCGCGCGCGGCGCGGTGCTGGCGGCGACGCTGGGGCTGGGCATCGCGCTGCCGCTGCTGCTCACCGGCATGGCGCTGGAGATCGTTCCGTTCATCGGCTGGATCGAGCTGCACCGACGCTGCGGCCGCGGCCTGCAGCTGCCCGGCGTGCAGCGGCTGCTGCCCGACGGCGACAAGCTCGGCGTGCTGCTGGCGCAATGGCCGCTGCTGCTGTTGCCGGCCGCGGTGCTGTGGCCGTCGCCGTGGCTGGCGCGTGCGGCAGGTGTGGCGCTGGCGTGCGCGTGGCTGGGCACCTGGTCGGCATTGCGCGGCGTGCGCCGGCGCGCGGAGGCCTTCATGGCGACGCTGCCGCAGCGCCCGTGAGCGGAGCGGTTTCGCCGCCCTCGCGGGAGCGCATCGGTTGCGGTTGACTTCGGTCAAGGCGCGTCCGCGCGCTTGCCGGCGATGATGCGCGCGGTCATGCCAAGCCTCGCGTCGCATCGTTCCGTCCTGCCGCGCCTGCGCGCGAATCGCGGGGCGGATTGAACCAGCCCATTGCGTCACGAACACCCCGACCACCCTCCACTGCGGATCGCCATGCACGACCTCGCTGCCGTCCCCGTGCCTGTCTGGCGCGACGAACTCGAACACGAATATGCCGCACTCGCCGAGCGGCTCGAACCGCTGGTGCCGTGCCTGGAGATCCCGCTGCACCTGCCGTGGATCGACGCGATCAACACGCTGAAGAAGCAGCGCGGCGCGGTGATCATGGCGCACAGCTACCAGTCGCCGGAGATCTTCCACGGCGTGGCCGACATCACCGGCGACTCGCTGGGCCTGGCGCAGGCCGCGGCGGAGTGCGATGCCGATCTGATCGTGCTGTGCGGCGTGCACTTCATGGCCGAGACGGCGAAGATCCTGGCGCCGCACAAGACCGTGCTGCTGCCCGACCTCGAGGCCGGCTGCTCGCTGGCCTCCTCGATCACCGCCGCCGACGTGCGTGCCTTGCGCGCGCAGCACCCCGGCGTGCCGGTGGTCAGCTACGCCAACACCTCGGCCGCGGTGAAGGCGGAATCCGATGCGATCTGCACCTCGGCGAACGCGGTGCAGGTGGTGGAGGCGATGGGCGCGCCGAAGGTGATCTTCCTGCCCGACGAGTTCCTCGGCCGCCACGTCGCCAGGCAGACGCAGGTGGAAATCATCCTGTGGCACGGCCGCTGCGAAGTGCACGAGCGCTTCACCGCGCAGGAAGTGCGGCACGTGCGCGAGCAGCTCGGCACCAGGGTGGTGGCGCATCCGGAATGCTCGCCCGAGGTGCTGGCCGAGGCCGACTTCGTCGGCTCCACCACCGCCATGGGCAAGTGGCTGGCGCGCGAGAAGCCGGCCCGGGTGGCGATGGTCACCGAGTGCTCGATGGCCGACAACCTCAAGTCGCAATTCCCGCAGACCGAGTTCATCAAGCCGTGCAACCTGTGTCCGCACATGCAGCGGATCACCTTGCAGAACATCTACGCCAGCCTGCGCGACCTGCGCCACGCGATCGAGATTCCCGCCGACGTCGGTGCGCGTGCCCGCGCGGCGCTCGAACGCATGCTCGCCGTCGGGCGGCGGGAACGCGTGTGAGGCGCGCGCACCTGCCGATCGTGGTGGTGGGCGGTGGCGTGGCCGGACTGGCGACGGCGCTGGCCGCATCGCCCGCGCCGGTGCGCCTGCTGTGCCGCGCCCACGACGGTTGCGGCAGCGCCACGGCGCTGGCCCAGGGCGGCATCGCCGCGGCGCTCGATCCGCATGACAGCGTCGCCGCCCACGCCGCCGACACGCTGGCCGCCGGCGCGCAGCACAACGACGCGGCGATGGTGGCGTGGCTGACCGCCGCGGCACCGGCGGCGATCGACTGGCTGCAGGCGCACGGCGTGGCGTTCGATCGTGCCGCGGATGGCGCGCTGCAACTGGCTCGCGAAGGCGGTCATGCCACCGCCCGCATCGTGCACGCCGGCGGCGATGCCACTGGTGCGGCGGTGTTCTGCGCCTTGCGCGAGCAGGCGCAGGCGGCCAGTCACGTGCAATGGCGCGGCGGCGTCGATGTCGATGGCCTGCTGTGGCGCGGCGGTCGCGTGGTCGGCGTGCGCACGCGCGACGAGCGCGGCCGCCATGAACAGGTCGAGGCGGCGGCGGTGGTGCTGGCCACCGGCGGCATCGGCGCCTTGTACGCGCGCACCAGCAATCCGCCGGGTGCCGATGGTGCGGGCCTCGCGCTGGGCCTGGCTGCCGGTGCGGCAGCGCGCGACCTGGAGTTCGTGCAATTCCATCCCACCGCGCTCGACGTGCCCGGCCACTGCCTGCCGCTGCTCACCGAGGCGCTGCGTGGCGCTGGCGCGCGATTGCACGACGACGCGGGCAACGCGTTGATGGCCGGCGTGCATCCGCTCGGCGACCTGGCGCCGCGCGACGTGGTATCGCGGCGCGTGGCCGCGGTGCAGGCCGCCGGCGGCCGCGCCTGGCTCGACGCGACGGCGGTGCAGGGCGATTGGGAGCAGCGTTTTCCCACCGTGCTGGCCGCGTGCCTGGCGCATGGTTTCGATCCGCGCCGGCAGGCGTTGCCGGTGACGCCGGCGGCGCACTTCCACATGGGCGGCCTGGCCACCGATGCGGACGGACGCACCAGCGTGCCGGGCCTTTACGCCGTGGGCGAGGTGGCCTGCAATGGCGTGCACGGCGCCAACCGGCTGGCCAGCAATTCACTGCTCGAGGGCGCGCTGTGCGGACAGCGGCTGGGTCACGGCTTGCGCACCGCTGTCGCCGCTGACGTTGGCGTCGGCCTGCTGCGCGTGATCGAACGCGGCGCCAGCCTGCCGCCGGCCGAACTTGCCGGCTTGCGTGCGCTGCTGTGGCACGCGGCCGGTCCCCGGCGCGAAGCGGGCGCGCTGCGCGATGCCTGGCGCATCTGCGCGGCGCGAGCCGACGCCGGTTGGCAGGCGCGCCTGGCCAAGGCGCTGCTGCGTGCGATGCGCTTGCGTCGACGCTCGCTCGGCGCTCACTGGCGCGAGGATCGCGGCTGTCCGTCCTGATGCGTCCGGCCGTCGTCGCGAAGGCCCACGATGCGCCGGCGTACGGCTGTCGCAGGTGTCGCACGTCAAGACAGGACGGCGCCCAACTGGCACACTTGGCATCCCCCCGACCCCGAGTACTTCATGACACGTCCTTCCTCTTTCAGCTACGAGCAGCTGCGCGCCTGCGGGCGCGGCGAACTGTTCGGCGACGACAACGCGCGGCTGCCTTCGCCGCCGATGCTGATGTTCGATCGCATCACGCACATTTCCGAGGAGGGCGGCAGCCACGGCAAGGGCTGCATCCGCGCCGAAATGGACATCCATCCGGACCTTTGGTTTTTCGGTTGCCACTTCATCGGCGACCCGGTGATGCCCGGTTGCCTGGGCCTGGACGCGATGTGGCAGCTCAGCGGTTTCTTCCTGCCGTGGCTGGGCGAACCCGGGCGCGGCCGCGCGCTGGGCGTGGGCAACGTGAAGTTCTCCGGCCAGGTGATGCCCACCGCGAAGCTGGTGCGCTACGAGATCGACATCCGTCGCGTGATGCGCGGCAAGCTGCGGCTGGTGATCGCCGACGGCAAGACCTTCGTCGACGACCGCCTGATCTACGAGGCCAGCGACATGCGCGTAGGCCTGTTCCAGTCCACCGAGGGTTTTTGAGATGCGTCGCGTCGTCGTGACGGGCATGGGCATCGTGTCCTGCCTTGGCAATGATCTGGACACCGTAACCGGCGCTCTGCGCGACGGCCGCAGCGGCATCCGCGCGATGCCCGAGTATGCCGAGCTGGGCTTGCGCAGCCATGTCGCCGGCGTGCCGAACATCGACCTGGAAGCCGTGATCGACCGCAAGCTCAAGCGCTTCATGGGCGACGCGGCGGCGTATGCGTACGTATCGATGCGCTCGGCAATGGAAGATGCCGGGCTGGACGCGGAGCAGGTGCGCAACCCGCGCATCGGCGCGATCGCCGGCTCCGGCGGCGGTTCGCCGCGCTGGCAGATCGAGACCGGCGACCTGCTGCGCAACAAGGGCGTGCGCAAGATCGGCCCGTACATGGTGCCGCGCACGATGTGCTCGACGGTGTCGGCCACGCTGGCCACCACCTTCGGCATCCTGGGCCTGAGCTATTCCATCTCCGCCGCCTGCGCCACCTCGGCGCATTGCATCGGCGCCGCTGCCGACCTGATCCGTCACGGCGCACAGGACGTGGTGTTCGCCGGCGGCGGCGAAGAGGAACACTGGGGCATGACCTCGCAGTTCGATGCGATGGGCGCGCTGTCCAGCCACCACAACGACACCCCGGCCAGCGCCTCGCGCCCCTATGACACCAGCCGCGACGGCTTCGTCATCGCCGGCGGCGGCGGCATGCTGGTGCTGGAGGAATACGAGCACGCGAAGGCGCGCGGCGCACGCATCCACGCCGAACTGGTCGGCTACGGCGTCACCTCCGACGGCGCCGAGATGGTCGCGCCCTCGGGCGAAGGCGCGGTGCGCTGCATGCAGATGGCGCTGGCCAACGTCAGCGCACCGGTCGATTACCTCAACACCCACGGCACCGCCACGCCGCTGGGCGACATCGTGGAACTCGACGCCGTGCGCGCCGTGTTCGGCGAGGCGGTGCCGCCGCTGTCCTCGACCAAGGCGTTGACCGGCCATTCGCTCGGCGCGGCCAGCGTGCACGAGGCGATCTACAGCCTGCTGATGCTCAAGGAAGGTTTCGTCGCCGGCTCGGCCCACATCAGCGACCTCGACCCGCGCGCCGAAGGCTTCCCGATCCTGCGCGAAAGCCGCCCGGCGACCCTGAACACGGTAATGTCCAACAGCTTCGGCTTCGGCGGCACCAACGGCACGCTGGTGTTCGCCAGGGTTTAGGCCGCTCTGCTGCTCCCCCTGCTCAGCGGGGGGGGGAGGCTGGCGACCGCAGGGAATCCTTCGGGTGTGGGGTTGCCCCATGCCGCACCAGCGGCTTCGCCGCCCGGCATTTGCTTGCGCCGCCCGGCGCCACCTGCGGTCTTTTGCCGTCCTGCCTTGCACACGCGGATCGGCTTGCCACAGATCAAGAAGGCGCCCGGCCGGACGCCCTACGCTGCGCGGCAATCGACTTGTGGAGCGGCCCGTGTCCATCGACGCCCGTAGCCCGCGTGCCCTCGCGGCGCGCCTGTTGTCCCTGCTCGACCTGACCAGCCTCGGCGAGGACGACACGCCGGCGCGGATCGAGGCACTGTGTGCGTCAGCGCGTGCCGCGCCGGTCTTGCCGGCCGCGCTGTGCATTTATCCGGAACACGTCGGCAGCGTGCGCCGCAGCCTGCAGGGAACTGCCGTCAAGGTAGCGACCGTGGTGAATTTTCCCGAGGGCGGCAGCGACCCGCAGCGGGTGGAGCGCGAGACGCGGCGCGCGCTGGCCGCGGGGGCGGACGAGATCGACTTGGTGTTGCCGTATCGGGCGCTGCGGGATGGGGATGCCGCGGGCGCGCGTGCCGTCGTCAGGCGCTGCCGCACCGTCTGTGCCGACGGCGTGCTGCTGAAACTGATCCTCGAAACCGGCGAACTGGGCACGCCCGAACTGATCCGCGCGGCGTGCGCGATCGGCATCGAGGAAGGCGTGGACTTCCTCAAGACCTCGACCGGCAAGGTGCCGGTCAATGCCACCCCGGAGGCCGCCGCCGTGATGCTCGATGCGATCGCCGCGGCCGGGGGGCGCTGCGGTTTCAAGGCGGCCGGCGGCATTCGCACGCTGGCGGCCGCGGTGACCTATCTCGATCTGGCCGAGGCGTGGCTGGGTGCCGGCTGGGCCGACCCGGCGCATTTCCGGATCGGTGCCAGCGCGCTGTTCGGCGAGTTGTGCGCCACGGCCGCGCCCGCCGCATGAACCGCCTGTCTGCCGCCGCCCTGATTCGCTGCAAGCGCGACGACACACCGCTCGATGGCGACCAGCTGCATGCGGTGGCGCAGGGCATCGGTGACGGCTCGTGGAGCGAAGGGCAGATCGGCGCGTTCGCGATGGCGGTCGCGTGGCGGGGCATGGGCGTGGAAGAGTGTCGCCGTTTCACCCTGGCCTTGCGCGATTCCGGCCAGCGGCTGCATTGGGAACACTTGCCGGGACCGGTACTGGACAAGCATTCCACCGGCGGCGTGGGCGACGGCGTGAGCCTGCTGCTGGCGCCGCTGCTGGCCGCGTGCGGCGGCTACGTGCCGATGATTTCCGGCCGTGGCCTGGGGCATACCGGCGGCACCCTGGACAAGCTGGAAAGCGTGGCCGGCTACGACGTCCATCCGGGCCTGGCGCGCCTGCGCGAGGTCGTCGAGAAGGTGGGCTGCGCCATCGTCGGCCAGGGTGACGAGCTGGTGCCGGCCGACCGCCGGCTGTATGCGGTGCGCGATGTCACCGCGACGGTGGATGTGGCCGAGTTGATGGTGGCCTCGATCCTGTCCAAGAAACTGGCCGGCGGCGCGCGGGCGCTGGTGCTCGACATCAAGACCGGCAACGGCGCGCAGTTGCCGGGCATCGCGGCGGCGCGCGACCTGGCCGCACGCATGCTGGCGACGGCGCGCGGTACCGGCATCGACGTGCGCGTGGTGTTCAGCGACATGGACCAGCTGCTTGGCCGCGAGGCAGGCAATGCGCTGGAGCTGCGCGCCGTGCTCGACCTGCTGCGCGATCGTGGCGACAACCCGCGGTTGCGTGCACTGACCCTCGAACTGGCTGCCGAATTGCTGTGGGTCGGAGGCCTGGGCCATGACCGTCTCGATGCCGAGCGCCGTGCGCGGGCGGCGCTGTCCTCGGGCGCGGCCGCCGAACGCTTTGCACGGATGGTGCATGCGCTGGGCGGTCCGGCCGATCTGCTGGAACGGCCGGATGCGTATCTGGAGACCGCGCCGATCCGGCGCATGGTGACGGCACCCGCATCGGGTCATGTCGCCGCGGTCGACGTGCGTGCGCTGGGGCAGGTGGTGGTGGATCTGGGTGGCGGGCGCACGCATCCGGGCCAGGCCATCGATCATGCCGTGGGCCTGGCCGAGGTGATCGGGCGGGGCGACAGCGTCGATGCGGGCCAGCCGCTGGCGTTCGTGCATGCGCGCACGACGCAGGCGGCGGACATGGCCGAGGCGCGGGTGCGCGAGGCCTTCCGCATCGCGCCGGAAGCCCCGCCTTGCGCACCGCTGTGGCAATGGCACGCGCCGATGGAGCAGGTGGCATGAGCCGCGCGATCTGGCTGGTACTCGATTCGCTGGGCGTGGGCGCGGCGCCTGATGCCGCGGATTACGGCGACGCGGGTGCCGACACCTTCGGCCATGTCGCCGCCGCCTGCGCCGCCGCGGCGCGGGGGCCGTTGCGCCTGCCGAACTTCACCACGCTGGGCCTGCCGCAGGCGCATGCCGCGGCGCATGGGCAGCCCGCGCCGGGCTTCGGGAAGCTGCCCGGCCCCGCGAGTCTGTGGGGCTACGCGGTGGAACGTGCCCGCGGCAAGGACACGCCATCCGGCCACTGGGAAACCGCGGGCGTGGTGCTGCGCGAACCGCTCGGCACATTCGCGCGGGCTGAGCATGCGTTTCCGCCCGCCTTGCTGCAGGCGCTGATCGTGCAGGGCGGGCTGCCCGGCGTACTCGGCGACTGCCATGCCTCCGGCACCGAGATCATCCAGCGGCTCGGCGCGGAGCATCTGCGCAGCGGCAGTCCGATCGTCTACACCTCGGCCGACTCGGTGTTCCAGATCGCCGCACACGAACAGGCGTTCGGTCTCGACTGCCTGTACCGCCTGTGCGAGCTGGCGCGTCGGCTGCTCGCCGACTACAACATCGGCCGGGTCATCGCGCGGCCGTTCACCGGCACGGCCGAATCCGGTTTCAGTCGCAGCCCGCATCGACGCGACTACGCCCTGCCGCCACCGGCGCCGACGTTGTTCGACGCGCTGCTGGCCGCCGGAGGCGAAGTGGTCGCGATCGGCAAGATCGGCGACATCTTCGCCCATCGCGGCGTGTCGCGTTGCGTCGAGGCCCACGGTCACGACGAACTGTTCGATGCCACGCTGGCCGCCATGGCGCGGGCGGGCGAGAACAGCCTGATCGCGACCAACTTCGTCGATTTCGACATGCTCTACGGCCACCGGCGTGACGTGTTCGGCTACGCCGCGGCACTGGAAGCGCTGGACGCGCGGCTGCCGGAACTGCTGCAGGCGCTGCAGCCGGGCGACTTGCTGGTGATCAGCGCCGACCACGGCTGCGACCCGACCTGGCCGGGCAGCGACCACACCCGCGAATGCGTGCCGGTGCTGGCGTTCGGTCCGGGGCTGGCGCCGCGCGCGCTGGGCCGGCGCGACAGCTTTGCCGACATCGGCCAGAGCCTGACCAGCCACCTCGGCCTGCCGCCGCTGGCGGCCGGCCGCAGCTTCCTTTCTCCCGCATGACGAGCCCCGCATGAGTACGCCCCACTTCGACGCCAGGCCCGGCGACATCGCCGACACCGTCTTGCTGCCGGGCGACCCGCTGCGTGCGAGGCACATCGCGCACGAGTTCCTCGATGGCGTGGTCGAGGTCAACACGCGGCGCAACATGCTCGGCTACAGCGGCCATTACCGCGGCATGCGCGTGTCGGTGATCGGCAGCGGCATGGGCATCCCGTCCTGCGCGATCTACGCCACCGAACTGGCGCGCGTGTTCGGCGTGCGGCGGATCGTGCGCGTGGGCACCTGCGGCGGCGTCGGCGACGTCGGGCTCGGCGACCTGCTGCTGGCGCAGGCGGCATCGACCGACTCGAACTTCAACCGGGTGCACTTCGGTGGCCATGACCTGGCCGCCTGCGCCGATTTCGGCCTGCTGCGCGCGATCGCCGACACCGCTTCGGCGCAGGGAGTCGGCCTGCGCATCGGCGGCGTGTTCAGCACCGACTGCTTCCATGGCGGCGACCCGGAGCTGGCCGCACGGCTGCTGCAGCACCGCATCCACGGCATCGAGATGGAATCGGCCGGGCTCTACGGCGTGGCCATGCGCGAAGGTTTCCGGGCCGTGTCGGTACTGACCGTGAGCGATCATGTGCAGCGCGGCACGCACATGCCGGCCGTGCAGCGCGAGCAGGGCTTGTCGCGGATGACCGCACTGGTACTCGACAGCCTGCTGCCGCCACCGGCCGGCTGAGCAGGATCGGTTGTTCCGGCGCTCAGCCCGGTTTGGACCGCGTGCGCCGGCGACCGGATCGGCGCGAGTCGGCGTCGACTGCACAGTAGATCCCGTACAGCGTGGCGATGATGGCGTGCGCGGGACCCGGCGGCAGGGTGTACCACACCGTCTGTGCCTCGCGCCGGGTGCTGACCAGATGCTCGTCGCGCAGCCGGGCCAGGTGCTGGGACAGCGCCGACTGGCTGAGCTCGGGCAGCTGCTCGTTGATCTGGCCCACCGACATCTCGCCGTCCAGCAGCAGGCACAGCATGCGCAGCCGTTGCGCGTTGCCCAGGGTCTTGAGCAGCTGCGACGCCTCTTCGGCGCGCGATTGCATGAGGTCCAGGTCCGCATCGGCAGGGATGTTCAACTTCGGATTCCTCGGGAAGGGCGCGACGGTCTGCTTCATAGCTTGACTTTACCACGAAGTACTAATTAAGCTACAGCTAATTTAGATCATATGAATTTCAACTCTGCCGTCCGGCCCGTGCCGGCCGGTCGCGCACAAGGTTCCACCCACGTCAGGAGTTCGTCATGAACGTCGATCGCATGGTTCTGGGTTTTGCCGGCACGGTGGTGCTGGTCGGTATCGCGCTGGCGCATTTCGTGGCGCCGGGCTGGATCTGGCTGTCGGTGTTCGTCGGCGCCAACCTGCTGCAATCCTCGTTCACCGGCTTCTGCCCGCTGGCGATGATCCTGCGCAAGCTGGGGCTGAAGCCCGGCTGCGCGTTTCCTTCCTGACCCGAACGAGACCACGCCATGTATCACATCGTCGAGACATCCAAGAGCTTCGAGCAGGCCGCGGCCGACCTCGCCACCGCCGTCGCCGCGCATGGATTCGGCGTGCTGCACGTGCACGACCTGGGCGGCACCTTGCGCGGCAAGGGCGTGGAGTTCGGCCACGAGTGCAAGGTGTTCGAGGTGTGCAACCCGCGCCAGGCCGGCCGCGTGCTGGCCAACGACTTGCGGCTGAACATGGCGTTGCCGTGCCGGGTATCGGTCTATACCGAGGAGGGCAAGACCTGGATCGGCATGATCCGGCCGACACCGATGCTCGGCATGCTCTCCGGCGATCCCGCCCTGGCGGCAATCGCGCGCGAAGTGGAGCAGACCCTGGTGAACGTCGTCGCCGAGGCGGCGTAGCGCTGGCGAAGCGGCCTTTGAATTGACCAGGCTCAAATCCCTTGCGGTGCCGCCGGCGCACGCTGTCGGCAACCTCAGTGCAGGAGTCAGCAACCATGAGCGACGTCGTCATCCTGGGTTCGGGTCTGGGCGGCACCAGTGCCGCCTACGAGATCAAGGCTGCATTGGGCGATGCCCACCGCGTCACCGTGGTCGGCGAGGGGCGCCTGTTTTCCTTCACGCCGTCCAATCCGTGGGTCGGCATCGGCTGGCGGCAACCGGCCGACGTGCAGCTTGATGCGGCCGCGGCGATGGCCCGCCACGACATCGTCTTCATCGACTCCCCGGCCAGCGCGGTGCGCCCGGCCGACAACCTCGTGCGGCTGGCCGACGGCCGCGAACTGAAGTACGACTACTTGGTCGTCACCACCGGCCCGCGGCTGGCGTTCGACGAGATTCCGGGGCTGGGCCCGGTCGACGGCTACACGCAGTCGGTCTGCACCACGCCGCACGCGAGCGCCGCGTGGGAGGCGTACCAGCAGTTCCTGCAGAACCCCGGCCCGGTGGTGGTCGGCGCGGCGCAGGGCGCCAGCTGCTTCGGCCCGGCCTACGAGTTCGCGCTGATCCTCGACACCGACCTGCGCCGGCGCAAGCTGCGCGACCGCGTGCCGATGACCTTCGTCACCAGCGAGCCGTACATCGGCCACATGGGCCTGGGCGGGATCGGCGATTCCCGCGGCCTGCTGGAGCGTCAGTTGCGCCAGCGTCACATCAAGTGGATCTGCAATGCGCGGATCGACAAGGTGGAGGACGGCAGCATGCACGTCAGCGAGGCCGACGCGCATGGCCAGACAGCGGAGCAGCACGTGCTGGCATTCCGCTACGCGATGGTGATCCCCGCCTTCACCGGCGTGGCCGCCGTGCGCGGCGTCGAGGGTCTGGTCAATCCGCGCGGCTTCGTGCTGATCGACAAGCACCAGCGCAACCCGACCTTCCGCAACGTGTTCTCCGCCGGCGTGTGCGTGGCGATCCCGCCGGTGGAGGCCACCCCGGTGCCCACCGGCGCGCCGAAGACCGGTTTCATGATCGAGTCGATGGTCAGCACCCTGACCGAGAACATCAAGGCGGACATCGAGCACCGGCCGGCCACGGCGGAAGCGACCTGGAACGCGGTGTGCCTGGCCGACATGGGCGACAGCGGCGCGGCGTTCGTGGCACTGCCGCAGATCCCGCCGCGCAACCTGACCTGGGCGAAGGAGGGCAAGTGGGTACATCTGGCCAAGGTGGCATTCGAGAAATACTTCATGCACAAGATCCGCACCGGCAACACCACGCCGGTCTACGAGAAGTACGTGATGAAGGCGCTGGGCATCGCGCGCATCCGCCCGGGCACGGGTGGCGAATGAGTGCCGCTGGCGAACCATCGGTGGCGCTCCGGCTCGCCTCGCGGCCATGTCCCGCGCGCCCGTGCCCCCGCGTGAGGCACGCACTGCGCCGGGTCATGGCCGCGCTGGCGCTGGCCGCGCTGGCCGCGTGTGGACGCACCCCGGCCCCGCCCGCGGCGGTCACGGCGCCGCCGCTGGCCGTGCAGGTCATGCACGCCGAGATGGCGCGCGAGGAACAGAGCTGGGACGGCGTGGTGGAGGCCGTGCACGAGGCAGTGATCTCGGCGCAGACCAACGCGCGCGTGGTCGAGCTGCCGCATGACGTCGGCGATGCCGTGCGCAAGGGCGACGTGCTGGTGCGTTTCAGCGACGTCGAGCAGAAATCCGCACGACGCGCCGCGCAGGCACAGATCGCCGCGGCGCAGGCGGCGTACACCGAGGCGGATACTTCCTGGCGGCGCTTCGCGGAGATATTCAAGCAGGGCTTTGTCTCCAAGGCGCAGCTCGACGCCGAACGCGCGCGTCGCGACGCCGCGCTGGCCGCGTTGCAGTCGGCCCGCGCGCAGTCCAGCCAGGTCGGCCAGCAGCTCGATTACACCGTGCTGCGCGCGCCGTACGACGGCATCGTCACCCGCCGTTACGTGCAGGTGGGCGAGGCGGTGCAGTCGGGGCCGCCGACGCCGCAGCCGCTGATCGCGCTGGCGTCGCTGCAGGATTTGCGGGTCAGCGTGCAGGTGCCGCAGAGCGCGATGGCGGCGATCCGCCGCTACCGCGCGGCCGTGGTGGTGCGCGAGGACGGCCGCCGCGTGCCAGCCGGCAAGCTGACCGTGTTTCCCTACGCCGACCCGCAGACGCACAGCTTTCGCGTGCGGCTGGAGCTGCCGGGCGACGGCGCCGGGCTGGTGCCGGGCATGACGGTGAAGGTCGCCTTCGCCAGTGGCGAGGCGAAGCGATTGCTGCTGCCGCTAGACGCGCTGGTGCAGCGTGGCGAACTCACCGGCGTGTACGTGCTGGACGGGAGCGGGGTGGCGCTGCGCCAGCTGCGCCTGGGTCATCGCCACGGCGACCGTGTCGAGGTGCTGGCCGGACTGGACGACGGCGAGCGCGTCGCCACCGATCCGGTCGCGGCAGCGCGCTGGCTGGTCGCGCAGCGACGCGGGGACGCGCCGTGAGCGGGCCACGGCTCGGCTTCTCCGGCCGCATCGCGCACGCGTTCCAGGAATCGCCGCTGACCCCGATCCTGGCGATCGCCGCGCTGCTGCTGGGACTGGTCGCGGTGATGATCACGCCGCGCGAGGAAGAGCCGCAGATCGACGTGACCATGGCCAACGTGATGGTGCCGTTTCCCGGCGCCGACGTGCGCGACGTGGAAAACCTGGTGGCGTTCCCGCTGGAGCAGAAGCTGGCCGAGATCGAGGGCGTCAAGCACGTCTACTCGGTGAGCCGGCCCGGCATGGCGGTGATGACGGTGGAGTTCCAGGTCGGCGTGCCGCGGCAGACGGCGATCGTGCGGCTGTACAACCAGGTGTTCCAGAACCAGGGCTTCGTGCCGCCCGGCCTCGGCGTCGGCCCGCCGCTGGTGCGGCCGATGGGCATCGACGACGTGCCGGTGATGGCGCTCACGTTGTGGAGCGACGACCCCGCGCAGGGCCCGGTGCAACTGGCCGAGGTGGCGCACACGCTGGAGACCGAGCTGAAGCGCGTGCCCGGCACGCGCGACGTCTACACCCTCGGCGCGCCGACCCGCGCGGTGGTGGTGCAGCTGGACGCGGCGAAGCTGGCCGCCTACGGCATGACCACGGGTGACCTCGCCGGCGTGTTGAAGGCGGCCAACACGGTGACCCAGGCCGGCGACCGGGTGGGCGGCAATCGCGACGTGCCGGTGACCGCCGGGCGTTTCCTTGCCGATGCGGCGGAAGTGTCGCAACTGGTGATCGGCCTGAACAACGGCCAGCCGGTATTCCTTTCCGACGTGGCCACGATCCGCCCGGGTGCGGACCTGCCCGACAGCTACGCCTGGTTCGGCGCGCCGGCGGGCAAGGCCGGGCCGGCCACCGGCCACGCGCCGGCGGTGACCATCGCGGTGGCGAAGAAGCCCGGCACCAACGCCGCCGACATCACCGGCGCGATCCGCGAGCGGCTGGCCGCGCTGCGCAACGTGGCGATTCCCGCCGACGTGCACGTGGTGGTCACCCGCGACTACGGCCAGACCGCCACCGACAAGGCGGACAAGCTGATCCACAAGCTGATCTTCGCCACCTTGTCGGTGGTGCTGCTGGTGCTGCTGGCGTTGAGCTGGCGCGCGGCGGTGGTGGTCGGCAGCGCGGTGATCGTCACCCTGGCGCTGACCTTGTTCGCCTCGTGGGCGATGGGCTTCACCATCAACCGCGTCTCGCTGTTCGCGCTGATCTTCTCGATCGGCATCCTGGTCGACGACGCCATCGTGGTGGTGGAGAACATCCACCGGCACATGGCCGGATCGGAGACGACTCGGGGCGGACGCACCTTGCGCGAGGCGATCCCCGAGGCGGTCGGCGAGGTCGGCGGGCCGACCATCCTGGCCACCTTCACGGTGATCGCCGCGCTGCTGCCGATGGCCTTCGTGTCCGGCCTGATGGGGCCGTACATGCGGCCGATCCCGATCAACGCCTCGGCCGGCATGCTGCTGTCGCTGGCCGTCGCGCTGGTGGTGACGCCGTGGCTGGCGCTGAAACTGCTCGGCCACCACAGCCACGCCGAAGCTGCGCCGGGGAACGCCGGCAGTGCGAATGACAGCCGCCTGCATCGCACGTTCCGTCGCCTGATGCTGCCCTTCCTCGATGGCCCCCGCGCGCCGCGCCATCGTCACCTGCTGTTCGCCGCGATGGGCGCGCTGGTGCTGGGGGCGGTGGGCCTGGTGGTGGTCAAGGCGGTGGTGCTGAAAATGCTGCCGTTCGACAACAAGTCCGAGTTCCAGGTGGTGGTGGACATGCCCGAGGGCAGCACGCTGGAGCGCACCAACCGCCTGCTCGGCGAGCTGGCGCAGGCGGTGGCCAAGCTGCCCGAGGTGAAGGACTGGCAGGGCTATGCCGGCACCGCGTCGCCGATCACCTTCAACGGACTGGTGCGCCAGTACTACCTGCGCAGCGGCCCGATCGTGGGCGACCTGCAGGTGAACCTGGTCGACAAGCACGAGCGTTCGCGGCAGAGCCACGCCATCGCGCTGGCGGTGCGTCCGGCGCTGGCGCAGATCGGCGCGCGCTACGGCGCCTCGGTGAAGGTGGTCGAGGTGCCGCCCGGGCCGCCGGTGCTGGCGCCGATCGTGGCCGAGGTCTACGGCCCGGACTACGCCACCGTGCGCAAGGTGGCGCTGGGGCTGGAACAGGATTTCAGGGCCAACCCGGACATCGTCGACGTCGACACCAGCGTGGAGGCGGATGCGCCGCGCGACGTGCTGGTGGTCGATCGCGCCCGCGCGGCGCGGCTGGGGCTGGATCAGGCGAGCATCGCGCAGGCGCTGCGCACCGCCTTGTCCGGCGACGACGCCACCTGGCTCATGGACGGCCAGGCGAAGTACGCGGTGCCGATCCGCCTGCGCCTGGGCGCGGGCGACCAGGCGTCGATGGAGCAGCTGCTGGCGCTGCGCGTGCGTGCGGCCGGCGGTGCGCTGGTGCCGTTGTCCGAGGTGGTCCGCGTGCAGCCGGCGCAGCGCGAGCAGGCGATCTGGCACAAGGACCTGCTGCCCTATGCCACCGTCACCGGCGACGACGCCGGCAGCACCGACAGCCCGCTGTACGGCATGTTCTCGCTGGTCGGCAAGCTCGGCCACGACAAGGTGGCGGGGCAGCTGCTGCAGCAGCACTTCATCGCGCAGCCGACCGACACCACCGAGGCTTCGGTGAAATGGGACGGCGAGTGGCAGATCACCTACGAGACGTTCCGCGACATGGGCCTGGCCTACTCGGCGGGCCTGCTGCTGATCTATCTGCTGGTGGTCGGCCAGTTCAAGAGCTACGTGGTGCCGCTGATCATCATGGCGCCGATCCCGCTGACCGTGATCGGCGTGATGCCCGGGCATGCGCTGGTCGGCGCGCAGTACACCGCCACCTCGATGATCGGCATGATCGCGCTGGCTGGCATCATCGTGCGCAACTCGATCCTGCTGATCGACTTCATCAACCACGCGCTGGCCGCCGGCAGCCCGCTGCGCGAGGCGGTGGTCGAGGCTGCCGCGGTACGCGCCAAGCCGATCGTGCTGACCGGGCTGGCGGCGATGATCGGCGGCTTCTTCATCATCGACGATCCGATCTTCCAGGGCCTGGCGGTATCGCTGATCTTCGGCATCCTGGTCTCCACCGCGCTGACCCTGCTGGTGATCCCGTTGCTGTACTACGCCTGGCTGCAGCCGCGCACCGGGCCGGATGGCCGATTGTCGCAGGCACTGCCGGCTTGACCCCGGTCAGGCCGGGGCGCCGGCGCCGCGCGCTAGCATGCATGTGTCCGCGGCGTCCGCGCCGCCAAGCCGGAGGTATCCGCATGAAAGCCGCCCGCATCGTCCTCGCCACCGCCTGCGCACTCGGCCTTGCCGTCGCAGCCCAGGCCACCCCCCAGCATGCCCATGACAGCCACGCGGCACATGCCGCCAGCGCCGCCGTGCAGGCACCGGCACAGCGCTGGACGCCGGATGCGCCGCTGCGCGCGGGCATGCGCCGCGCGCACACTGCGGTGGCCGAGCTGGCCCACTACGAGATGGGCCACATGAGCGCGCCGATGGCGGTCGACCGCGCCACCGAGGTGGAAAGCGCGGTGACCTACATGTTCGCCAACTGCAAGCTGTCGGCCGAGCCCGATGCCGCGCTGCACGGCATCCTGGTGCCATTGCTCACGGCCGCGCAGGCGTTGAAGGCCGATCCGGCGAAGGTGGCCGCGGTGGCCGACATGCGCGCGGCGATCGCGCATTACCCGCAGTATTTCGACGATCCCGGCTGGGACAAGCCGGTGCCGGCCGAGCACGTGATGCACGACGAGCCCTGACCGTCGAGCCACGCCTGTAGTCAGCCGATGCCGCCCAGCACCGCGGCGGCATCGCGCGCGGCGATCCATTCCTCGTTGGTCGGCTCGACGCCGACGATCACGCGACTGCCGTCGGCGGAGACGATCGGCGCGTGAGCCGTGTTGCGGCCCTCGTCCAGCGCGAGTCCGAGGAAGGCGAGATCGCGGCACACGCGTTCGCGCACGAAGGCGTTGTGCTCGCCCACGCCGGCGGTGAACACCAGCAGGTCGAGTCCGCCCAGCACCGCCGCCAGCGCGCCGACCTCGCGCACGATCCGGCGCACGTAGAGTGCGAGCGCCAGACGCGCGCGTTCGCCCGGTTCGCCCTCGTCGCCCTCGTGCTGCACGATCACGCGCGGTTCGGCGGAGATGCCGGAGAGGCCGAGCAGGCCGCTGCGGTGGTAGAGCAGGTGGCCCACCTGTTCGAGCGAGAGCTTCTCGATCTCCATCAGGTACAGCAGCGCGCCGGGGTCGAGCGCGCCGGTGCGCGTGCCCATCATCAGGCCGTCGAGCGCGGAGAAGCCCATCGTGGTGGCGACGCTCTCGAGGTTGCGCATCGCGCACAGGCTGGCGCCGCTGCCCAGGTGGGCGACGATGGTGCGCCCGCGTGCGGCGTCGCCGTGGCGTTCGGCCAGCGCGGTGGCCATGAACGCATACGACAGGCCGTGGAAACCGTAGCGGCGCAGGCCGCGCTGCCAGGCATCCCACGGCAGCGGCAGGATCTGTTCCACCGCTGGCATGGTGTGATGGAAGCCGGTGTCGAAACAGGCCACCTGCGGCAGCTTGGGCGACTCGCGCAGCAGGATCTCGATCGCCTCCAGCGCGAACGGCTGGTGCAGCGGCGCCAGCGGCACGTAGCCCGCCAGGTCGGCCAGCACGCCGGCATCGATGCGCGTGGGGTGGAAGTAGCGAGTGCCGCCGTGCACCACGCGATGCGCGACCGCGGTGAGGCGACGGCCGTCGAGGCGCGCGTCCACGCGCTGCAGAATCAGCGTGAGCGCCGCGCGGTAGGGATGGGCCTCGTCGAGGGCAATCGCGAACGGCGCCACCCCGGTTTCGCCGAAGTCGGGCGCCGGGCCGCCGATGCCCTGCACCTTGCCATTCCACAGCGGCTGGCGCGGCAGCGGATCGGTCGCGGCGTCGAACAGCGCGAACTTGATGCTCGACGAGCCGCAGTTGAGGACCAGGATCAGGGGCGTCATGGTCGCGGTCGGATCAGGGCGGGCTGGTGCGGTAGTGGTGCGCCAGCAGCAGCGCGAGGGCGCACGAGGCGAGCCGCGAGCGGCGCGAATCGGAGCGGCTGGTGAGCACGATCGGCACGCGCGCGCCCAGCACGATGCCGGCGCTGTCGGCGTGGCCCATGTACTCCAGCTGCTTGGCCAGCATGTTGCCGCTTTCGAGATCGGGCACCACCAGGATGTCGGCCCGGCCCGCCACCGCCGAGACGATGCCCTTCACGCGCGCGGCCTCGGGCGAGACCGCGTTGTCGAACGCCAGCGGGCCATCCAGCAGGCCGCCGCTGATCTGGCCGCGGTCGGCCATCTTGCACAGCGCCGCCGCGTCCAGCGTGGAAGGCATGCGCGAGTTGACCGTTTCCACCGCGGCCAGGATCGCCACCTTCGGTTCGGCCACGCCGATGACATGGGCAAGGTCGATCGCGTTGCGCACGATGTCGGCCTTGTCGTCCAGTGTCGGCGCGATGTTGATGGCGGCGTCGGTGATGATGAACGGGCGTGGATAGGCAGGTGTCTCCATCACGAAGCAGTGCGTGATGCGCCGCTTGGTGCGCAGCCCGGCCGCGCTCGGCACGATCGCGGCCATCAGCTCGTCCGAATGCAGGCTGCCTTTCATCAGCGCGTCCACCTCGCCGCGGCTGGCCATCGCCGCGGCTTTCTCGGCGGCGGCGTGGCTGTGCGGCACGTCGATGCATTCGATGCCGGCGAGGTCGATCTGCGCCTCCGCGGCGGCGGCCTGCAACTTGGCGCGCGGGGCAATCAGCACGGGCCGGATGATGCCGGCGTCACGTGCGTCGATGGCGCCGGCGAGACTGAGGGCGTCGCACGGGTGGACCACCGCCATGCGCACCGGCTCCATCGAGCGCACGTGCGCGATCAGGCGCTCGACGCCGCGCAGCGTGGCCTGCGCCGACGCGGCACGCTCGGACCCGCCGGGCTTGCTGCGAACCATGGTCGTGTTCCTCGTGCTGGCGATGGTCGTTCGTTGGATGCGGACGCCGCGCCGGCGTGCGCCCGAGGAGTGTCGCACGGGTCCGGCGTCGATGGCGCGGGTGCCTTGCCGCCGCTGCCGCGCCGGTCTCCGGCCTGGGTCACGATGAGCGGGCTTCCCGGCTCGCCCCCGGCCACTTCCACTCGCGCACTTCGGGCAGATCCTGCCCATGCTGGCCGATGTAGTAGCGGTGTTCGACCAGCTTTTCGCGCAACTGCTGCTTCAGGTAGGTGCCACGATTGCCGGTTTGCGGCAGGCGCTCGATCGCGCTGATCACCAGGTGGAAACGGTCGAGTTCGTTCAGCACGGTCATGTCGAACGCCGTGGTCACGGTGCCTTCTTCCTTGTAGCCGCGCACGTGGATGTTGTCGTGGTTGGTGCGTCGATAGGTGAGCCGGTGGATCAGGTACGGGTAGGCGTGGAAGGCGAAGATCACCGGTTTGTCGCGGGTGAACAGGGCGTCGAAACCGGCATCGTCGAGCCCGTGCGGGTGTTCGGCCTGCGGCTGCAGGCGCATCAGGTCGACCACGTTGACCACGCGGATCTTCAGCTCGGGCAGGTGCTCGCGCAGGATCGACACGGCGGCCAGGGTTTCCAGCGTCGGCACGTCGCCGCAGCAGGCCATCACCAGGTCCGGCGCCACCACCTCCTGGTCGTTGCTGGCCCACGACCAGATGCCGATGCCTTCGCTGCAGTGCTTCACCGCCTGCTCCATGCTCAGCCATTGCGGCGCCGGATGCTTGCCGGCGATCACCACGTTGACGTAATGCAGGCTGCGCAGGCAGTGATCCATCACCGACAGCAGGCAGTTCGCGTCCGGCGGCAGGTAGACCCGCACCACGCCGGCCTTCTTGTTGACCACGTGGTCGATGAAGCCGGGGTCCTGGTGGCTGAAGCCGTTGTGGTCCTGCCGCCACACGTGCGAGGCCAGCAGGTAGTTCAACGAGGCGATCTTGCGTCGCCATGGCAGTTCGGCGGTGACCTTTAGCCACTTCGCGTGCTGGTTGAACATCGAGTCGACGATGTGGATGAATGCCTCGTAGCAGTTGAACAGGCCGTGCCGCCCGGTCAGCAGGTAGCCTTCCAGCCAACCCTCGCACTGGTGCTCGCTGAGCATCTCCAGCACGCGGCCATCGGGGGCCAGGTGCTGGTCGGTGGCCTGGGTGGCGGCGTTCCATTGCCGGTCGGTGACATCGAACACGGCTTCCAGTCCGTTGGAGATGGTCTCGTCCGGGCCGAACATGCGGAAATTGCGCTGGCTCTGGTTGAGCGCGGTGACGTCGCGCAGGAACGGACCCAGCACGCGGGTGTCGCCGATGCCGCGGATGCCGGGTTCCGGCACGGCGCAGGCGTAGTCGCGGAAGTCCGGCACGCGCAGTTCGCGCAGCAGGCTGCCGCCGTTGGCGTGCGGATTGGCGCCCATCCGGCGTTGGCCCACGGGAGCCAGCGCGGCCAGCTCCGGCAGCAGCCGTCCCGCGGCGTCGAACAGTTCTTCCGGCCGGTAGCTCTTCAGCCAGGCTTCGAGTTGCCGCAGGTGTTCCGCCGGCGTCGTGGCGGAGACGGCGATCGGAATCTGGTGCGCGCGGAAGGTGCCCTCCACCGGCAGGCCATCGACGACCTGCGGTCCGGTCCAGCCCTTGGGCGAGCGCAGCACGATCATCGGCCAGCGCGGTCGTTCGCGCCGGCCGTGCTCGCGTGCCTCGCGCCGGATCGCCTTGATCTGCTCCACCGCCTGATCCAGCGCGCTGGCCATCGCTTCGTGCATCGCCGCCGGCTCGTTGCCCTCGACGAAGAATGGCGACCAGCCGTAGCCGCGCAGCAACTGCTCGAGTTCCTCATGGCTGATGCGCGCCAGCACGGTCGGGTTCGCGATCTTGTAGCCGTTGAGGTGCAGGATCGGCAGCACCGCGCCGTCCGTGGCCGGGTCGAGAAACTTGTTGGAATGCCAGGCGGTGGCCAGCGGCCCGGTCTCGGCCTCGCCGTCGCCGACCACGCAGGCGACGATCAGCTCCGGGTTGTCGAACGCGGCGCCGAAGGCGTGGCTCAGCGAGTAGCCCAGCTCACCGCCCTCGTGGATCGAACCGGGGCACTCCGGCGAGGCGTGGCTGGAAATGCCGCCAGGAAAGGAGAATTGCAGGAACAACTGCTGCAACCCGGCCTCGTCCTGGCTGATTGCGGGATAGATCTCGCTGTAGCTCCCTTCCAGATAGGTATTGCCGACCACGGCCGGACCACCGTGGCCGGGGCCGGAGACGTAGATCATGTCGAGGTCGTGCTCCGTGATGATCCGGTTCAGGTGCACATAGATGAAGTTCTGCCCGGGCGTGGTGCCCCAGTGTCCCAGCAGCATGGGCTTCACGTCGGCGAGGGTCAGCGGACGCTTCAGCAACGGGTTGCTGCGCAGGTAGAGCTGGCCCACCGACAGGTAGTTGGCGGCGCGCCAGTAGGCATCCATGCGTCGCAGCAGGTCGGGGGTGAGGCTGGGGGATTTCATCGGTGGTGACTCCCGTGGCGGGCAAATCCCCTGATGTCGGCGTCGGCTCTGTGCCGGAGCAAGCGACTGCCCGGCGCGAAGGCGGCGTATCGTTTGTTTCATTCTGGAATGTTTCCCGTGCCGGTCATTTGACGGCGATCAACAACGCTCGTCGCCCGCGTCGGGCCCGGTCGAGCTTCATGAATGCTCAGCGTGATCCGCGCTGGTAGCGCGTGAAAAACCGGCGATTCGCCAGGTGGACCACGCCCAGATAGGCCGTCGTGACGAGCACGAGTGCGGCCAGCAGCGGAGCGGGCAGCGGCACGAATCCCAGCCAGGGGGCGAGTGGCGAATAGGGCAGCCCCACCGCCACCGCGACGACAGACAAGGCACCCGCCACCAGCAGGGGATGCGGCCGGTCGCGGAGCGGGTTCCTGGTCCGGATGATGAAGATCACCAGCACCTGGGTGGCGAGCGATTCGACGAACCAGCCGGTGTGGAAAAGCCCTTCGTCGGCGTGGAAGACCCACAGCAGCAGCCCGAACACCATGAAGTCGAAGGCGGAGCTGATCGGTCCGAAGGTGAACATGAACCGGCGCACGACACCCAGATCCCAATGACGCGGCCGGGCCACCATCGCCTCGTCGACGCGGTCCAGCGGGATGGCCATTTCGGAGAGGTCGTACAGCAGGTTGTTGAGCAGGATCTGGATCGGCAGCATCGGCAGGTAGGGCAACAGCAGCACGCCGCCGGCCATCGAGAACATGTTCCCGAAGTTCGAGCTGGTGCCCATCATGATGTACTTGAGGATGTTGGCGAAGGTGCGGCGGCCCTCGCGCACGCCTTCCGCCAGCACGCCGAGGTCCTTGCGCAGCAGGATCATGCCGGCGGCCTCCCTGGCCACGTCGACGGCGGTGTCCACCGAGAACCCGACATCGGCGGCATGCAGCGGCGGCGCGTCGTTGATGCCGTCGCCGAGGTAGCCGACCACGTGGCCCTTGCGGCGCAGCGCGCGGATGACGCGCGACTTCTGCACCGGCGTCATGCGGCAGAACAGCGTGGTGGCATCGAGCCGGGCCGCCAGCGCGTCATCGTCCAGCGCGTCGAGCACCGGTCCGGTCAGCGTGTCGCCCACGGCGAGGCCGAGCTCGCGGCAGACGTGGCGCGTCACCTGCTCGTGATCGCCGGTGACGACTTTCACGGCAACGCCCAGTCCGGCCAGCGCCACCAGCGCCTCCCTCGCGCCGGTCTTGGGCGGGTCGAGGAAGGCGAGGAAGCCGGCGAGGATCAAGCCGGTTTCATCGACCACGCCGGCATGCTGCCGGTCCTGTCCGACCGCTTTCCACGCGACGCCCAGCACGCGATAGCCCTCGCTGCCGAGGGCATCGAGAGTCCCGGCCGCGATGGCCCGCGACGCGTCGTCCAGCGGCGCCGGCGGCAGCCCGGACCGCTCGTACGCCGTGGCCAGGCGCAGCACGTCTTCCGGTGCGCCCTTGACCACGAGCAGGCGCTGGCCGCCGCTTTCGGCGAGGATCGAAACCCGGCGGCGCTGGAAATCGAAGGGCACCTCGTCGATCTTGCGCCATGGCGCCGGATCGAATGCGGCGGCGTCGAGGATGGCGTCGTCCAGCGGGCTCTTGAGTCCGGTCTCGAATGCCGCATTGACCTGCGCCATGCGCAGCGCCGAGGCGCTGGCCGCCCCGCCCAGGTCGACCTCGCGCACCAGCCGGATGCGGGCTTCGGTGAGCGTGCCGGTCTTGTCGCTGCACAACACGTCCATGCCGCCGAGGTCGTGGATGGCGGTCAGGCGCTTCACGATCACGTTCTTGCGCGCCATGCGCAGCGCACCATGGGCGAGCGTCACCGACACCACCATCGGCAGCAGCTCGGGCGTGAGGCCCACGGCGAGCGCCAACGCGAACAGGAACGATTCGAGTACCGGTCGGTGCAGCAGCAGGTTGACCAGCAGCGCGAACAGCACCAGCAGGACGGTCAGGCGCACGATCATCATGCCGAAATCGCGGATGCCGCTGGCAAACGCGGTGGGTGGCGGCGTCTTCTGCAGCGATCGGGCAATCGAGCCCAGCTGGGTGTCGCGACCGGTGGCCACCACCAGCGCCCTGGCCGTGCCGCTGACCACGGAGCTCCCGGTGAAGAGGAGATTTCCCGGGAAGTCTTCCTGTGCCGGGCTGGACGTGGCCAGGTCCGCTCGTTTCTCGGTCGGATACGGTTCGCCGGTGAGCAGTGCATCGTCGACGTAGAGGTCGCGCGCCTCGATCAACCGGCAGTCGGCCGGAACCAGATCGCCCGCCGCGAGGAGGATCACGTCGCCGGGGACGAGGTCGGTGGCGGCGACCTGTTCCGGGCGGGCCCGGCGCAGCACGCTTGCCGACAGCGAGACCTGGCGGCGCAGGCTTTCCGCGGCGTTCTGCGCGCGGTGCTCCTGGACCACGTCCAGCGCCATCGACATGGCCACGATGAGGGTGATCACGACGAAGCTGGCGACGTCGCCGGTGAACGCCGAGACGGTGGCCGCGCCGAGCAGGATCAGCACGAGCGGATTGCGGAAGCGCGCCGAGACGGCCGACCACAGCCGCCGCGGCACCGCGGTGTCGATACGGTTCGGTCCGGCCGTGGCGAGCCTGGCCGCGGCGGTGGCCGCATCGAGGCCGCCGTCGGCGGAACCCAGCGAGCGGAACAGATCGTCCAGCGGCAGCGTGGCCGTGCGCGCGATCGCTGCGCCGGCCGCGGCGTTTCGCGTGGGCGCAGCCGCGTCGCGGCCGGACGCATCGGAATGGTGCGTGCCCATTTCGCCTCTGCCTGCCCGCCGACGCTGCCGTCAACGCGACCGCGGCGAGCCGATGGCAGCCGCGCCGAACGGGCCGGAACCACCGGGCGGCAGGCCAGTGCGGTCGGCGAGCGGACTGGGGCAAACCATCGGCATCGGTTGCATGGTGGTTTCTCCGCGCGTGGTGCGGGCAGGTCTCAGTGCGCGAGGAACAGCGGCAGGTCCGCCTGCCTGAGCATCCAGCGCGTGACGCCGCCCATGGCCAGCTCGCTGAGGCGCGAGCGGCCCCAGGCGCCCATCACCAGCAGGTCGGCGTCGAACGCCCGGGCGGCGGCCAGCAGCGCGGGGCCTTCATCGTGTTCGGCCGGGAACGGCTGCCATTGCACCTCGATGCCGTGGCGCGCGAACCAGCCGCGCAGCGGCAGCGGCGGCGGGCTGATGCCGGGCAGGCCGCCGCGCTCGCCATCGAGCACCCGCACGGCGGATGCCTGCGCCAGCAGCGGCAGCGCCGCCTTCACCGCCTGCGCGGCTTCGCCGGAGCCGTTCCATGCGATGACGATGCGCTGCGCCTGCAGCGTGTCGCCACCGATGTCGGGCAGGAGCAGCATCGGTGAGCTGCGGACGAACAACGCGCGCGTGATGTCGTCGGCCCCGAGCGCGGCATCCGGGTCGCCGACCTTCAGTTCGCCGATCATGAGGTCGGCCAGCCGCGAGCGCTTGGCCAGCGCCTGCGCGGAGATGCCGCGCATCACCTCCCATGCGCCGTCCACGCCCGCGTTGCGGCACTGCTGCAGCCACCAGTCGCGTCGATCCAGCGCCGCCTGTTCCTCGGCGGCCAGCACCTCGATCACGTCGGGTATCGCCATCAGCGAAGGACACACCGCCACCACCTGCAGCCCGGTGGCGAACGCGCCGTGGCGCCTGGCCAGCGCCAGCGCCGCGCCCGGCCACGACGGGTTGTCCGAGGTCCCGCCGACGTTGACGATGATGTCCAGCACGATGTCTCCCGCGCCAGCCGCGATGGCCGGGCACGCTGGCATGCTCTGGCCGATCGCGCCGCGCGGTTTTGACCGTGGTCAAACCCCGGCACGAAATCGACGTGCTCGGAGCGTTGGTGCGCCGCAGCCTACGCCATGTCGATGTCGCCGCCGCAAAGTTCGTCGAGCAGGTCGCGACGCAGGATCTGCACCGACTTGCGATTCACCGACAGGACGCCGGCGGATTCCATCTTGCCGAACAGCCGGCTGACCGTCTCCAGCGCCAGCCCCAGATAGTTGGCGATGTCCTCGCGCGACATCGGCAGGATCAGCGCCAGCGGGTCGCGCGACAGGCGCGCATAGCGGTCGGACATGCGCCGGATGAAGACCGCCAGCCGCCGCTGCGCCTGCTGTTTGCCCATCAGCACCAGGTGGCTCTGCTCGTCGACCAGCGCGCCGCTGATCACCCGCATCAGCTGGTGGTTCAACGCCGGCAGGTTGGCGATGACCTCCTGCAGCTGCGCGTAGCGCAGTTCGCACACGCTGGTGCGCTCCAGCGCCTGGGCCGTGCATGGATAGTGCTCGTTGATGAGGCCGCCGATGCCCATGATGTCGCCGGGCAGGTGGAAACCGAGGATCTGCACGTCGCCTTCGGACCCTTCCACGAAGGTCTTCAGCGACCCGGCACGCACCACGTACAACGCGCCGAACTGGCGGCCCTGCGGGAACAGCGTCTGCCCGCGATCGAGCGGCAGCATGTCGCGCGCGGTGGCGTTGAGCGTCTGCAGATCGCCCGCGCTGAGCCCCGCCGGCAGGCGGAAATCGTGGATGGCGCAGTAACCGCAGTTGCGCCTGAGCTCGTCGAGATCGAGATCTGATGTCATGCCGTTCGACGCCCTCGCTGCCTTCAATGGCTCATCCGCCGGCACACGTGGCAGCAGGATCGAACCTGCCGTGCGTCCATCGACGGGTGGCTCAGATTAACCCTTCTGTCGTCGGGCGGGCGTATCGCCCTCATTCGCACCCGGGCCGCGTTGCGATCGCCATGCCGTCGTCCGGGTCGACCAGCAGCTGCCGGTGGATGCGCTCCAGTTCGCGCAGCAGGCTTTCGCGCGCTTCGGCGGCGTACGGGTTCTCGCGCTGGATCGCGCCGAACAGGTGGCCGGCATCGCCGCGCACCGCCTCCAGCATGCGCTGCAGGCCCTGGAACGATGGCGGCGCCATCGGCATGGCCTCGTCCACGCCCATGTCGATCAGCCCCTTGGCGATGAAGAACGCCAGGGCGTGCGTGCCGGCCATGGCGCGGTCGTGGCTTGCCGGGTCCTGCACGATGACCTCGC
>Ga0209963_1000287_pt1 | contig 127131 bp, 121 predicted proteins | sample ThiBio_1000_biof_2_FD_183957 | JGI IMG/M metagenome (GOLD analysis project Ga0209963, IMG submission 183957) | Wastewater bioreactor microbial communities from Cape Town, South Africa - Thiocy_cont_1000_biof (SPAdes) | ecosystem: Engineered > Bioreactor > Thiocyanate-remediating >... | reverse complement strand
TCGAGCGGATGGGGTTCGCCAGCGCGCAGCTGTCGACTCCGGTGAAGGATCTCTCCGGGGGACAGAAGAGGCGGCTGCAGCTGCTGCTGATCCTCCTCGAACAGCCCAACGTGCTGATCCTCGACGAGCCCACCAACGACCTCGACACCGACATGCTCGCCGCCGTCGAGGAGCTGCTCGACTCGTGGCCGGGGACGCTCCTCGTCGTGTCGCACGACCGGTACTTCATCGAACGGGTCACCGATCAGCAGTACGCGATCCTGGGCGGCCGGCTGCGCCACCTCCCCGGCGGGGTGGACGAATACCTGCGGTTGCGCGCGGCTCAGCGCGATGCCGCGCCGACCGCGAAGAACGCCGGATCCGCGGCATCCGGATCGACGGCTCCCTCCGCGACCCCGGCCCTGGCGGGCGCCGATCGGCGCGCGGCTGAGAAAGAGGTGTCGGCGATCGAGCGGCGCCTGCAGCGCCTGCAGAAGGACCTGGACGCGATGGACGTGCGGCTCGCCGACGCCCACGACGACTACGACGCCCTGCTCGCTCTCCAGGCGCAACGGGATGCCGTGACCACCGAGATCACGACGCTCGAGGAGCGCTGGCTCGAGCTCGGCGAAGAACTCGACGGGTGACGGACGAAACGGGGGCCGCCTCCTGTCGGAAGCGACCCCCGGTCCGCGACGACGGGCCTATTTGAGGCCGTTGTCGGAGAGGAACGCCTTCGCGAGGTCCTCCGGCGACTTCTGGTCCTTCGTGTTCTGCAGGTTGAGGTCGACGAGCGCCTCCGGCGTGAGCTTCGCCTGCACGGCGTTGATGACGTCGGCGATCTTGTCCTTGACGTCCTTGCTGACCAGCGGCACGACGTTCGACGCCAGGATCAGGCCCTTCGGGTCCTGCAGCACGACGAGGTCGTCGGTCTTGATGCGCGGGTCCGAGGTGTAGACGTCGGCGATGTTGATCGACCCGGCGACGAGTTCATCGACCGTGGTGTCACCGGTCGGCTTGAACTCCACCGTGATGCCGTACGTCGACTTGAGACCGGCCGGGCCGTACGGGCGACCAGCGAACTCACGGTTCGCGCCCACGGTGAGCGGCACCTTCACGTTGGCGAGGTCGGCGATCGTCTTGAGGTTCCACTTGTCGGCGAACTTCTTCGTGACCGTGTAGGAGTCCTGGTCGGTGGCCGTCGCCTGGTCGAGCACGGCCAGGTTGTCGGGCAGCGCCTTCTGCAGGGCGGCGTAGACGTCGTCCGGAGTGGTGGCGGTGGCCGTCTTGTCGAAGTACTGCAGCAGGTTGCCGGTGTACTCCGGGAAGAGCTGGATCTCGCCGCTCTGGATGGACGGCATGTAGGCGTCGCGCTGCCCGATGTTGAACTTGCGCTCGACCTTGATGCCGTCGCCCTCGAGCGCCTGCGCGTAGATCTCGGCGATGATCTCGTTCGAGGGATACGCCTGCGAGCCGACCGTGATGGTGGAGGTGCTCCCCCCGCCACTGCTGCCGCTGCTCGTCGGACTCAGCGGGTTGCCCGATGAGCAGCCGGCGAGGGCGAGGGCGGCACCGACGGCCGCGGCAGCCACGGCCAGGACCCTCTTCTTTGCTGTGAACATGGTGCTTTCTCTTTCTCTGGATGGCACTGTGATGGATTCGAGACGGTGCGGGATTCGGATGTCAGGCGCCCAACCCCGCCGACGTGGTCCGCGTTCGCCGCGTGAGCTGCCGACCGACGGCTTCGGCCCCGGAAGGGCGGGTGGGGCGTCCGCTCAGGCCACGCGGAACGGCGAGACGCTGCAGGATGGCGAAGATCGCGTCGAGTACGAGGGCGAGTGCCGCGACGAGGATGGCTCCGCCTAGCACGACGTCCGGACGGCGCAGCGGGAGCCCGGCCAGGATGTACTGGCCGAGGCCCCCGATGTCCACGTAGGCAGCGATCGTCACCGTTGCCACGACCTGGAGCACCGCAGAACGGAGACCGGCGACGAGCAGCGGAAGCCCCAGCGGCACTTCGATCTTCCAGACGATCTGCCACTCCGTCATGCCCATCGCCCGCCCCGCGTCCACGATCTGGCGATCGATCGCCTCGAATCCGCTGTACGCGCCGGCGAGGATCGAGGGGATCGCGAGGATCACGAACGTCACGACGGCCGCTTCGGGTTGATGCAGCACACCGAAGATCAGGATGAGGAGGACGAAGAGACCGAACGATGGGATGGCACGAGCCGCTCCGGCGACGGTCACCGCGACGTCGCGGCCACGACCGGTGTGGCCGATCCACCATCCGATGGGGATGGCGATCACTGCGGCCGCGAACACCGAGATGAACGTATACGCGAGGTGTGTCGCGTATGCCTCCGGGATGGGATCCGTTCCGGGGATCGATCCCCCGAAGATCCACCGGAAGGCATCGACGAGGAGGTTCATGCGGCCGCTCCCGCCTTCAGCGCGATCCGCGTCCGGCGCGTGCCGCGCGACGTCGATGCGCGCGCCCACGGCATGAGGAGCCGTCCGAGAAGCACGAGCAGCAGGTCGAAGACGAGAGCGATGACTACCACGGCCACGACGCCGGAGAGCACCTCGGGGATGATGCGGCGCTGAAGACCGTTCGTGAACAGATAGCCCAGGTTGGTCACTCCGATGAGGATGCCCACCGTCGCGAGCGCAATGGTGCTGGCGGTGGTGACACGGAGGCCGGCCAGGATGACGGGCCCCGACAGCGGGAAGTCGACCGACCAGAAGCGCCGGAGCGGGCCGTAGCCCATCGCGGTGGACGCCAGCCGGACGTCTTCGTCGACCGAATCGAGGCCGTCTGCCACCGCGCGGACCATGAGCGCGATCGCATAGATCGTGAGAGCAACGATGAGGTTCACATCGCTGAGCGGGCTGAGCCCGAGCAACAGCGGGAGAAGGATCAGAAGGGCCAGCGAGGGGATCGTGTAGAGGAGGCCGGTGACCACGAGGATGGGGCCGCGCACGAGGCGGTAGCGCCACGCCACCCAGCCGAGCGGAACGGAGATGACGAAACCGAGAACGATCGGGATGATGCTCTCGCGGATGTGTTCGAGCGAGAGGCTGAGGATGAGGCCGAGGTTGTCGCTGACCCAATTCATCCGGCACCCCCGTCTGCCTGATGAGTCTCGGTCGGCTTGTCGATGATCGCGCCCTGCGTGCGCCCCTCGGAGTCGACCACGACGGTGCCCGTCGGGGTCTCTTTGAGATGCAGTGCGCGTTTGCCGCGGTCGGCGCCGATGAACGTGGCGACGAAGTCGGTCGCCGGGCTCTCGATGATCTCGCTCGGACTGCCCACCTGCGCCTTCTGCGCGCCGACCTCCAGGATCACCACCTGGTCGCCGAGGAGGAACGCCTCGTCGATGTCGTGTGTCACGAAGACGATCGTCTTGTCGACCTCGTCCTGCAGACGGATGAGCTCCTGCTGCAGCTCGGTGCGCACGATCGGGTCGACGGCGCCGAACGGCTCGTCCATCAACAGGATGTTCGGGTCGGCCGCGAGGCCGCGGGCGACTCCCACACGCTGCTGCTGGCCGCCCGACAGCTGGTTCGGATAACGCCGCGCCATGGACTCGTCGAGCCCGACGGTGTGCATCAGCTCGCGCGCGCGCGTGCGCGCATCGCGCTTCTTGGCGCCCTGCAGCACGGGGACCGTGGCGATGTTGTCCTCCACGGTGAGGTGCGGCAGCAGCCCCGAGTTCTGCATCACGTAGCCGATGCTGCGACGCAGCGCGACCGCCGAGCGCGTGGAGATGTCCTCCCCGTCGATCTCGATCGAACCCGCGGTCGGCTCGACCATCCGGTTGATCATGCGCAGCAGCGTCGTCTTACCGCAGCCGCTCGAGCCGACGAAGACGGTCGTCTTGCGCGACGGCAGCACGAGATTGAAGTCCCGCACGGCATGCGTGCCGTCAGGGAAGGTCTTGGAGACGTTCTTGAACTCGATCACCACGGGTACCCGGCCGTTCGCCGACTCAGTCCGTGACCTCGACTTCCTTCCAGAACGCGACGTAGCCGGAGAAGTCGCGGCCCACCCGCTGGATCGCCGTCGGATACGGAGTCGGATACGCCCAGGCACGATCGGGCAGCGTCGTGTCGCCCACCGTGACCGCGTAGTACTGGCACTCGCCCTTCCACGGGCAGGTGTAGGGCGTGTCGGTGTTGCTCAGCACGCCCTCCTTCACCGAGCTGGGCGGGAAATACCAGTTCCCCTCGATGGAGATCAGATCGTCCTTGTCGGCTTCGGCGATCACCGAACCGTCGAGCACTGCCTTCATGGGTCCTCCTCGGCATGTGGGCCGTCGACAGGGTGCAACGCGTCGTGTCGCGGCGGTCTTCCCAAAGCTAGCCCACCCCTCCGACACCCGCGCCGATCATGTCGCTCCGTTGCCGCGTCCGACCAGGTATGGTAGACCGCCCCGGTCCCGCGCTCCCATCGGTGAGCTCAGTACCAGAAGCTCAGCCGGGGACGCACGTGCCAGCCCAGGACGCGCGCGGCGGCGGCGGCATCCGTGGACTCGACGCGCCCCGCGCGGGCCAGCGTGAGCGGCGACGCTCCCCCGAGGTAGACGGCGGACAGCTCCGCGATGCCGAGGCGGACGAGGACCGCGTCGGACGGCGCGGCGTCGCCCTCCCATGTCGAGACGCGCCCGGTCCCCGTCTGATCGACCTCGAGCAGGTGGCGGCCGGTCGACAGTCCGATCGGGTCGGACACCTCGAACGCCAGCCGCCCCGGCGCGTCGAAGCGGCGAGCCTCGAGAGCCGCCGCCACGTCGATGATCCGCACGTACTGGTGATCGGTGACGGTCACCGTCGCCGCGCGCTGGTCGGCGAGCATCCACAGCAGGGGTTCGTCCTCGGAGAGCTCCCGCGCAGTCACCTCGCCGATGAGGTCGAGGGTCAGGAAGAAGCGCCAGAGCGCCGTGTACGCCGCCGGCGTCGCCGCGAGGAGGTACGAGATGCCGACCTTCGACTTCGTGTAGTCGTCGTGGTCCTCGGCGACCGTGTAGATCGCGACACCCTCGACGGCTCCCGCGTCGGAGGTCCACTGCACCGCACGCAGCTCCGCGGCCTTCTCGGCGTCCGGGCGGGTGCGCGCAAAACGGTCCCAGTGCCCCGCCGGCATCTCGATCTCACCCGGCGTCGCCAGCCGGACGCGATCGTGGAGCCCCGGGGCGAGCTCGCGGAAGCGCTCGCGGGTGATGAAGTCCACCCGCCCCGTGGGCTCCGGCCCGACCCATCCGGCCCGGCGCGGCTCGATCCGCCACGATGCCGCGGCAGCGGCCGGGGCGAATCCATACCGGCCGTACAGCGTGGATTCACTGACCGTCAGCACGGATGCGGGGTAGCCCGCGGCGGCCGCGGCCCGCAGCTCGCCCTCGAGCATCGCGCGTGCGATCCCCCGTCGATGATGCGTCGGCGCGACGGTGACCGCGCTGATCGCGCTGACCGGGAGGCCGGTGCCTCCGGGGACGGACAGCTCGCTTCCCCAGGACGCCACGGTGCCGACCGGGATGGCGGGGATGGCGCCGGTGGGATCGTAGACACCGGTGTTGCGGCGGTCGCCGGCGCGTTCCGCGGTCGCCGCCACCTGCTCGTCGGTCGGGTCGCTGTCGAGGAACCCGCGCCGGACCGCGCGCAGCCAGTCCGGGAACGCGGGATCGGCCGCGGGGACCAGGCGGGCCTCGAGACCCCGATCGGCGAACGCACGCTGCGATGTCGCGTCGACGGGAAGGTTCCGGAAGCGGTCGCGGATGTCGTCGGTCATGGTCGCCTTTCGGTCACGGGTCTAGGGAACGGGAGCGGCGTCCGCTCAATCGGGGACGATGCGGGCGCCGGGGACCGGGCCGTGCACGCGCAGTGCCGAGTGGCCGGCGGCGCTCAGGGTCACCTGCAGCTCCCTCGCGGCATCCTCGTCCTCGACGAGGAAGGCGATCGTCGGCCCGGAACCCGAGACGAGCCCGGTGAGCGCGCCTTCGGCCGACCCGAGGGCGAGGATGTCGTCGAGGTCCGGTCGCAGCCGCACCGCCGCGATCTCAAGGTCGTTCCGCGAGGCACTGGCAAGGAGGTGCGGGTCGCCCTGCCGCAACGCCTGCAGGACGGGCGGGAAGACCAGGGGGCGGCGCAGAAGGGGCGCGATGTCGGGCGAGCGCTCGGCGCGGTAGCGGTCGAGCTCCGCGTAGACGGTCGGGGTGGACATCCCCTCGTGGCTCGTGACGAGGACCCATTCGAAGCGCCCCCGCGCCAGCGCCGGACTCAGCTCGTCGCCGCGGCCGGTCCCGACCGCCGTCCCGCCCAGGAGTGCGAAGGGCACGTCCGCGCCGAGGCGCGCCGCCAGACGGTGCAGTTCCGCCGTCGACAGACCCGCGCCCCACAGAGCGTCGCACGCGACGAGCGCGGCGGCCGCGTCCGCCGACCCGCCGCCCATCCCGCCCGCCACCGGCACCGCCTTGCGCACGTCGAGATGCACTCCGCCGTCCCACCCGATCTCCTCCGCGAGCAGCCGCGCCGCGCGCAGCGCCAGGTTGCGGTCGTCGAGCGGGACTCCGGCGATGTCGACCGTGCCGGTCACGGCGATCGTGAACTCGTCCGAGGACGTCGCCCAGACGTCCTCGTAGGCGGACACGGCCTGATATGCGGATGCCACCTCGTGATATCCGTCGCCGTCCACATCGCCCACCGCGAAGAAGACGTTGATCTTCCCCGGGGCGCGCACGTGCACGCGGTCGACGACGAATGCCTGCGTCACAGTCGGGACGACTCCGCCCACAGGTCGACGTCCAGCCGATCGGAGAGGGCATCGATGCGCTCGAGCTCCTCGGTGTCGAAGGCCGGACCGGAGAGCGCCGCGATGTTCTCATCGAGCTGCGCGGTGCTCGACGCGCCGATCAGCGCCGAGGTCACCACGTCGTCCCGCAGGACCCACTGGATGGCCATCTGCGCGAGCGTCTGCCCGCGCTCCTTCGCGATGACGTCGAGTCCGCGCAGCGCGGCGAGGCCCTCGTCCGAGAGACGGCCGCCCGGAAGAGAGGACCGCTGCTGCGCGCGCTCCGCCGTTCCGTCGCCGAGGTACTTCGCCGTGAGCAGTCCCTGGGCGAGGGGCGTGAACGCGATCGCGCCCATCCCCTCCTGGCGCAGGACTCCCGTCAGGCCGTCCTCGATCCAGCGGTTGAGGATCGAGTACGCGGGCTGGTGGATGACGAGCGGCGTGCCCAGGTCGCGCGCCACCGCCTTCGCCTCGGCGGTCCGCTCCGCGCTGTACGACGAGATCCCGACGTAGAGGGCCTTGCCCTGCCGGACCAGCGTGTCGAGCGCCCCGATCGTCTCCTCGACGGGGGTCACCGGGTCGACCCGGTGGGAGTAGAAGACGTCGACGTACTCGAGGCCCATGCGGCCGAGGGACTGATCAGCACTCGCGAGGATGTACTTGCGGGACCCCAGGTCGCCGTAGGGCCCCGGCCACATGTCCCACCCCGCCTTCGACGAGATGATGAGCTCGTCGCGGTACGGCCGGAAGTCCTCCCGCAGCATCCGACCGAAGTTGTTCTCGGCGGAGCCGTACGGCGGCCCGTAGTTGTTGGCCAGGTCGAAGTGCGTGATGCCGTTGTCGAAGGCGTGACGCAGCACCGTGCGCTGGCGGTCGAAGGGGATGTTGTCGCCGAAGTTCCACCACAGGCCGAGGGAGATCGGCGGGAGGTAGAGGCCCGAGGAGCCCACCTGGCGGTAAGGGAAGACCCCGTAGCGGCCGTCGGCGACGGCGTACGGACGGTGGATGTCGGTCACATCCGGCTGGAAGCGCGGTTCGTCGGTCACCGTTCCAGGCTATCCATCCGTGGCGGCGGCGTGGGCGGCGAGCGCGATCGCACGGAACTGCTCCACGCCGAGCTCTTCACCCCGGGCGGTGGGGGCGACACCGGCACGCTCGAGCACCGCGGACGCCTCGGCGGCCGTCCCGCCCAGCACGCCCGCGAGCGCCTGACGCAGCATCTTCCTCCGCTGCTGGAACGCCGCGTCGACGATCGCGAAGGTGCGGCGGCGCTCCTCCTCGCTCCCCCGGGCGACATCGTCGCGATGGAAGGCGACGAGCACGCTGTCGACGTTGGGCGCGGGCCAGAAGACCTGGCGCGACACGGTGCCGGCCAGCCGCCACGGCCCGTACCAGGCGGCCTTCACGCTCGGAGCGCCGTACACCTTGGATCCGGGTGGGGCGGCCAACCGCTCCCCCACCTCCGCCTGCACCATCACCACGCCGCGGACGATGCCGGGGAACGTCTCGAGGAAGTGGAGCAGCACCGGGACCGACACGTTGTACGGCAGGTTCGCCACCAGGACGGTCGGCTCTCCGGGCAGCTCGGTCACGCGAAGGGCGTCGGCATCCACCACGACGAGCACGCCCTCCGGAACGCCGTGGTCGGCGGCGGTCTGCGGCAGACGCGCGGCCAGACGATGGTCGATCTCGACCGCGGTGACCGCCGCGCCGGCCTCCAGGAGCGCGAGCGTGAGCGACCCGAGCCCCGGCCCGACCTCGACGACGCGCTCTCCCGGGCGCACCGCGGCGACCTGGACGATGCGGCGGACGGTGTTGGCGTCGACGACGAAGTTCTGGCCGAGCTTCTTGGTCGGGGTCACGTCGAGCTCGGCCGCGAGCGCGCGGATCTCGCTCGCTCCGAGCAGATGGACGGACATCCCTTCACTGTATGCCAGCGCCTGCGCAACCCCTGGTCGCGTCGGGCTCCGCGCGGCTAGGGTGGACGGTCATGAGCGAGACTGGGTCGTCCGAATCGATCTCCACCGGAACATTCACACTGCGAGGGCCCTACGGGCGACGGGCGATCGGACTCTCGGTCGCCGCCGCCGTGGGCGGCTTCCTCTTCGGCTTCGACTCCTCCGTCATCAACGGGGCGGTGGATTCGATCCAGAGCGACTTCGCGCTGAACAGCGTCATCACGGGGTTCATCGTCGCCATCGCCCTGCTGGGCTGCGCCGTCGGCGCCGTCCTGGCCGGTCATCTGGCCGACCGGTGGGGGCGCCTGCGCGTCATGTTCATCGGCGCGATCCTCTTCTTCGCCAGCTCCATCGGAGCTGGTCTCGCCTTCTCGGTCTGGGACCTCGGCTTCTGGCGCGTCATCGGCGGCCTCGGCATCGGCATCGCCTCCGTGGTCGCGCCCGCGTACATCTCGGAGATCGCGCCGCGCCAGATCCGCGGCGGACTCGCCTCGCTGCAGCAGCTCGCGATCACCTTCGGCATCTTCGTCGCGCTGCTCAGCGACGCGGTGCTGGCATGGTCGGCGGGCAGTGCGAACTCGGTGCTGTGGCTCGGGCTGGATGCGTGGCGATGGATGTTCATCGTCGGGGCGATCCCGGCCGCGATCTACGGCATCCTGTCGTTCACCGTCCCCGAATCGCCGCGCTACCTCATCGCGAAGGGCAAGGCCGATGAGGCGAAGGAGATCTTCTCCCGCCTCGTCCCCGCGGTCGACCTGGAAAAGACGATGCGCGACCTGCAGGCGGCGATCGAGGCGGACCGCGAGAATGCGGGGGTGTCCCTGCGCGGCCCGGTGCTCGGGCTGCAGCCGATCGTCTGGGTAGGCATCATCCTGTCGGTGTTCCAGCAGTTCGTGGGCATCAACGTGATCTTCTACTACTCGACGACGCTGTGGAGATCCGTCGGATTCCCGGAGAGCGCCTCGCTCGGCATCAGCGTCGTGACGAGCATCACGAACGTCCTGGTCACGTTCATCGCGATCTTCCTGGTCGACCGCGTGGGGCGCAAGCCGATCCTCCTCACCGGCTCGGTGATGATGACGGTGTCCCTCGCCGCGATGGCGATCTGCTTCACGTTCGCGACGAAGGACGCGCACGGCGACGTGTCGCTCGCCGCGCCGTGGGGTCCGATCGCCCTGGTCGCGGCGAACATCTTCGTGATCGGGTTCGGTGCATCGTGGGGACCGCTCGTGTGGGTGCTGCTGGGCGAGATCTTCCCCAGCCGCATCCGCGGCAAGGCCCTGGGTGTCGCAGCCGGCGCCCAGTGGGTGGCGAACTTCCTCATCACAGTGAGCTTCCCCGCCATGTCGGCGTGGTCGCTCCCGCTCACGTACGGCATGTACGCCTTCTTCGCCCTGCTGTCGTTCGGGTACGTCCTGTGGCGCATCCCGGAGACGAAGGGGATGGAGCTCGAGCAGACCGAGACCCTGTTCGTGCGCAAGCCCAAGGCCGACGCGAAGGTCCCCGGATAGGAGCTCGACCGTCCGCCGCCCCTCCTAGGATGGGCGGATGTCCTCGCTCGGCGAACTGATCGCACCACGCCGGCTGGGCAAGGACTTCCGGTGGCTGCTCTCCTCGTCGTGGACGAGCAACATCGGCGACGGGATCGCCCTCTCGGCGGCGCCCCTGCTCATCGCGTCGCTGACGCCGTCCCCGCTCCTGGTCGCGGCCGGCGCGATGATGCAGTACCTGCCCTGGCTGCTGTTCGGCCTCTTCGCCGGCGCGATCGCCGATCACCACGATCGGCGGATGCTGGTGATGATCGCCGACGGGTCACGAGCCGTCGTCGTCCTCGCCCTCGTCGTGTTCCTCGTCACCGGGCACGCGACGGTGTGGATCGTGCTGGCGACGACGTTCCTGTACGGCGTCGCCGAGGTATTCGCCGACACCGCCGGCTCGACGCTCCTGCCGATGCTCGTCAAGCCCGTCGACCTGGGCGTCGGCAACGCTCGCATGCAGGCCGGGTTCCTCGTCGGCAACCAGCTCGCCGGTCCGCCGATCGGCGCGTTCCTGTTCGCCGTCGGGTCGTTCTGGCCGTTCCTCACGCAGATCCTCTGCGTGAGCCTGGGCGTCATCCTGATCTCGCGCATCGCACGCACGGAGGTGCCGCCGAGGGATCCGCTGCCCGAGGGCGTGAAGCCCCACCCGATCCGGGAGGGTCTGCGGTGGCTGCGGGCCCACCCTCCGGTGCGCACGCTCGTCATCGTCATCCTGGTGTTCAACGTCACCTGGGCGGCGCCCTGGAGCATCCTCGTGCTCTACGCGACGGAGCACCTCGGGATGGGTCCGGTGGGCTTCGGCACCCTCACGACGGCGTCGGCCCTCGGCGGGATCGTGGCGACGTTCAGCTTCGGCTGGCTCGAGCGCCACGTCCGGTTCGCCACCCTCATGCGCGTATGTCTCTCGCTCGAGGTGCTCATGCACCTGTCGTTCGCGCTCACGACCTCGGGTGCGGTCGCGCTCGTGATCATGTTCGGCTTCGGGGCTTACGCCTTCATCTGGGGCACGATCTCCACCACGGTGCGCCAGCGGCTGGTGCCGCTGCACCTCCAGGGCCGCATCGCGTCGGTGAACATGGTGGGGGTCTTCGGCGGCCTCGTGATCGGGCAGCTGCTCGGCGGCGTCATCGCCGAGACCTGGGGCCTCACGGCACCGTGGTGGTTCGCGTTCGGCGGCGCGCTCATCACCCTGATCGCGGTCTGGCGCTCCATCTCGAACATCGCGGCGGCCAAGCCCGTCATCGACGAGGACCCCGCGGTCTGATCCCCCTCCCTCCCGCCCTCCCGCGCTCCCGCGCTCCGTCCCTCGACGCTCCGTGCCTCGACACTCCGTCCCTCCGACGCGCACAATGTCGGAGATGTGCAAGATCGCGGACGGGTCGCGCGGGAAGGCTCCGACATCCTGCACATCTCCGCAGAATTGCGCGCCCCGCGCGAGCCACATGCGCCGGATCGCAGGGCGCGGGAGACGCTCAGTCCTCGAACGCGCCGTACACGTCGAGGGTGTTGCGCGCGATCTGCGCGCACAGCTCGTCGAGGTCCGTGCCGAGCTCCTCGGCCAGGAAGCGCACCGTCACCGGCACGAGATACGGCGCGTTGGGACGCCCTCGGTGCGGCACGGGCGTGAGGAACGGCGCGTCCGTCTCCACGAGGATGCGCTCCCGCGGTGTGACGGCGAGGGCATCGCGGAGGTTCTGGGCGTTCTTGAACGTCACGTTGCCCGCGAACGACAGGTAGTAGCCGCGCTCGGCGGCCGTCCGCGCCATGACCGCGTCCCCGGAGAAGCAATGGAAAACGGTCCGCTCGGGCGCACCGACCCGCTCGAGGGTCTCCAGCACGGCGTCGTGAGCGTCGCGATCGTGGATCTGCATCGCGATGCCGTGCTTCTTCGCGAGAGCGATGTGGGCCTCGAACGAACGCAGCTGCGCCGGGATCCCGTCGTCCCCCGTGCGGAAGAAGTCGAGGCCCGTCTCGCCGATCGCCCGCACGCGCGGCTGCCCGGCGAGCTCGTCGATGACGGCGATCGCCTCGTCCAGGCGTCCCGCGGCGTCGTACGCCGGCGCCTCGTTCGGATGGATGGCCACCGCCGCCAGCACCCGCCGGTGGGATGCCGCGGCCCACGCCGACCAGCGACTCGACTCGATGTCACCGCCCGCCTGCACGACGCCGGCGATCCCGACATCGGCGGCACGGCGCAGCTGCTCGTCGAGCGACAGCCCGACCCCGTCCTCGATCTCGAGGTGGCAGTGGTTGTCGTACACCGGCACCGACAACGGCTCCGGCCCCGGAGGATACGTGACGTCGCGCGAGCCCTTCTCGCGCTGCCGCACGTACTGACTCGGGTCCGTCATCACACCGACTGCTCGACGCGCGGGAAGAGGGGCGCGAGCCCGTTCACCGACGTGCCGGACGTCAGGATGCCCCAGGCTCCGGCCTCGCGGATCGGCTGATCCTGCAGGCGCCCGAGGGTCTCGGCGGCCCCCAGTGCGATCCACAGCTTCTCCGTCGCCACGGGCATGACCGGAGACAGCAGCACGGCGAGCGCACGCAGGCCCTCCGCCGCCGTGTAGAGCACCGTCCCGAGCCGCTCGCGCTGCGCGTCGTCCTTGGCGAGCACCCACGGCTCGTTGTCGGTGATGTAGCCGTTCAGCGCGTCGACGATCGTCCAGATCGCGGTGATCGCCTCGTCGATGCGGAAGCGCTCGATCGCGGCATCCGCCGCCGTCACGGCATCCGCCACCGTGCGCTGGATGGCGAGGTCGCCATCCAGGTAGGTGCTCGGTGCCGGGACGATCCCCTCGAAGTAGCGCTCGATCATCGCCGTCGCGCGGGAGGCCAGGTTGCCGAAGCCGTTCGCCAGCTCGGCCTGGTAGCGCGCCGACAGGTCCTCCCACGAGAACGACCCGTCCTGGCCGAACGCGATCGCCGACAGGAAGTAGAAGCGATAGGCGTCCGAGCCGAAGACGTCGATGATCTCGGCCGGAGCGATGCCGGTCAGTTTCGACTTCGACATCTTCTCGCCGCCCACGAGCAGCCACCCGTGCGCGAACACGCCCCTCGGGACGTCGACGCCCGCGGCCATCAGCATCGCCGGCCAGATGACGGCGTGGAAGCGGAGGATGTCCTTGCCGACGACGTGGTACGCGGGCCACCGGCGGGCGAACTCCTCCGGGTCGGAGCCGTAGCCCACCGCCGTCGCGTAGTTCAGCAGCGCATCGACCCACACGTAGATGACGTGCGTCTCGTCCCACGGCACGCGGATGCCCCAGTCGAACGCGGATCGCGAGATCGAGAGGTCCTTCAGCCCGGACCTCACGAACGAGACGACCTCATTGCGCGCCGACTCGGGGCGCACGAAGTCGGGGACCGACGAGTAGAGCTCGAGCAGGCGGTCCTGGAACTCGCTGAGCTTGAAGAAGTAGTTCTTCTCCTGCAGCAGCTCCAGAGGGATCGAGTGGATCGCGCACACCTTGAGGCCCTCGAACGGCCCGGTGCCGTCGACGATCTCGGCCTCGGGCTTGAACTCCTCGCAGCCGACGCAGTACAGCGCCTCGTACTCGCCCGCGTAGATGTAGCCGCGGTCGTACAGCGCCTGGACGAACGCGCGCACGCGCTCCTCGTGACGCTCCTGGGTGGTGCGGATGAAGTCGTCGTTCGCGACGTCCAGCTGCGTGAGCAGCGGGAACCACGCCTCGGCGACGAGCTTGTCGACCCACTGCTGCGGCGTGACGCCGTTGGCCGCCGCGGCACGGAGCATCTTCTGCCCGTGCTCGTCCGTCCCCGTCAGCATCCAGGTGTCGTCACCCGCCTGGCGGTGCCAGCGCGCGAGCGTGTCCACCGCCACGGTCGTGTAGCCGTGGCCGATGTGGGGGACGTCGCTCGGATAGTAGATCGGCGTCGTGATGTAGAAGGAGCGGCCGGAAGTCACCACCGAAGTCTAGTTCGGACGGATGTCGCGCCCGGCGGCGTGACGAACGGCCCCCGCGGGCAGCGCCCCCGAGCGGCCGCCGTAACATTCAGCCGTTGCGGACGGCGAGCGCGGCCTGGTACAGCTCCCGGCTGGACAGGCCCGTCTGCGCCGAGACCTCGGCCGCGGCATCCTTCATGCGGGTGCCCGTGCGCACGAGCTCGAGCACCTCCGTGACGGCGTCGGGCAGGGAGACCGCGCGCACCTCGGCGCCTGCGACGACCACCACCAGCTCGCCGCGCACGCCCGCTTCGGCCCACGCGGCGAGCTCCGCGAGCGGACCGCGCACGACCTCCTCATGGAGCTTGGTCAGCTCCCGGCAGACGGCCGCGCGGCGGTCGGCCCCGAAGGCGCGCGCCATGTCGGCGAGGCTCGCCGCCACGCGCGACGGCGCCTCGAAGAACACCATCGTGCGCCCCTCGGACTGCAGCGCCGCGAGCGCGGCACGCCGCTCCCCCGGCTTCCGCGGCAGAAAGCCCTCGAACGTGAAGCGGTCGGTGGGCAGGCCCGACACCGCGAGCGCGGTCGGGACCGCGCTCGGTCCCGGGATCACCGTGACGGCGACACCGCGGCGCACGGCCTCGGCCACGAGCCCGTAGCCCGGGTCGCTCACGGTCGGCATGCCGGCGTCGCTGAGCACGAGGACGTCGGCGTCGACGGCGAGGCCGACCACCTCAGCGGCACGGTCCTTCTCGTTGTGGTCGTGCAGCGCGATCAGCCGCGGACGGTTCGCGATGCCGAGCGCTGCGAGCAGCCGCTGGCTGGTCCGCGTGTCCTCGGCGGCGATCACCGTCGCCTCCTCGAGCGCCTCGACGAGACGCCGCGACGCGTCACCCAGGTTGCCGATCGGTGTGGCCGCGAGGATGATCACCGCCCCAGCTTAGGCTGGACCCGTGACGACGACGGTGGAGCCTCTGCTGCCTGCGACGAGGCCGTCCTTCTACGATCGATGGGCCTCGCGGGTACGCGCCGATCCGGCCATCGCGCAGCGCATCGGATGGCTCGCCCCGGTTCTGGTGACGCTCCTGGCCGGCATCCTGCGCTTCTGGAACCTCGGCGACCCGCACGCGATCGTCTTCGACGAGACCTACTACGTCAAGGACGCGTGGAGCCAGTGGAACCTCGGCTATCCGGCGAACTGGCCGGACGGCGCCGACCCCAAGTTCCTCGCCGGTCAGAGCGACATCTTCCTGAAGACCGGGAGCTTCGTCGTCCACCCGCCGCTGGGCAAGTGGATCATCGGGGCGGGGATGTGGCTGTTCGGCCCCGACTCCACCGCCGGCTGGCGCTTCTCCGTCGCGCTGTTCGGCACGGCGACCGTGCTCGTGCTGTACCTGGTGGCCAAGAGCCTGACCCGCTCGACCGTCTTCGCCACCGTCGCGGCGTTCCTCATGGCCATCGACGGCCTCGCGATCGTCCTCAGCCGCGTCGCGCTCCTCGACGGCATCCTCACCTTCTTCCTGCTGCTGGCGTTCTGGTTCGCGATCCTCGACCGCGAACGTCACGTCGGGCGACTCGAACGCACCCTCGCGGCGCGCGCGGAGGGCGCCGAGCCGCCGGCGTGGGGCCCGTTCCTGTGGGGCCGGCCCTGGCTGCTCGCGGCGGGGGCGGCGGCGGGGGCGGCGACCGCCGTGAAGTGGTCGGGCCTCTACGTCATCGCCGCCATCGGCATCTACGCCGTGGTCTCGGATGCGCTCGCCCGCCGGCGCGGCGGCGTGCGGCTGTGGCCGGCCGACGCGCTCCGTCAGGCGGTTCCCGCCTTCCTCGCGCTCGTCCCGATCGCGCTCGTCGTGTACCTGTTCTCGTGGACGGGCTGGTTCCTCACGAGCGGCGGGTACGACCGCCATGCCGCCGATCTGGCCCCCGCGACGGGCTTCTGGTCCTGGGTGCCGCGCTCCGTGCAGAGCCTGTGGATCTACCACCAGGCCATGTACCAGTTCCACATCGGACTCACCACGCCGCACAGCTACGCGAGCCCGGCGTGGCAGTGGCCGATGCTGGTGCGTCCCACCTCGATGTACTGGCACCAGGACAAGCTCGGCGAGGCGGGGTGCACGGCGGTGAACAGCTGCGTGCAGGCGATCTCGAGCATCCCGAACCCGCTGATCTGGTGGGCCGGCATCGCCGCCGCGATCTATCTCGTCTACGCCTTCGCCGTCCGGCGCGACTGGCGGTACGCGATTGTACTGACCGGCGTCGCGGCGACCTACCTGCCGTGGCTCATGTATCCCGAGCGCACGATCTTTCAGTTCTACACGGTCGCGATGCTGCCCTTCACGATCCTGGCGCTGGCGTTCGCGCTGCGCGAGATCGCACGGGGCGGTCACCCGCGCACGCCGCCCGACCTCGACGAGGAGACGGTCGCGGAGCTGGCCGTCCGCCGGCGGACGACAGGACAGCGCGTCGTGCTGGTCTTCCTCGTCGTGGTGACGCTGCTCTCCGCGTTCTGGTACCCGGTGTGGACCGCGTGGGACGTGCCCTACGACTACTGGCGCCTGCACAACTGGGTTCCGACCTGGGTCTAGTGCGGCACGGGACGACCCCGGTGGCCTCCCGAAGCGGTAATCTCGATTCCCGTGACGATCAGGATTGAGAAGGTCGACCTGCCGGGCATCGGCGTGCGTCACGACCTGGTCACCGAGAACGGACGCCGTCTCGGTGTCGTCTCATACCGCGACGGCGACCGCGAGCTGACGATCTCCGACGCCGACGATCCGGATGCCTGCGCTTACGCCCTCCCCATCAACGAGGACGAGGCCGAGGCGCTCGCCGACCTCTTCGGCGCCTCGGTCGCCATCAGCCGCCTCACGAAGCTGACCGACGAGACTGACGGGCTGTACACCGAGAAGATCGAGCTGCCCGCGGACTCCCCGTTCGTCGGCCGCACGCTCGGCGACACCAAGACGCGCACGCGCACGCACGTCTCGGTGGTCGCGATCATCCGGGATCGCAAGGTGATCCCGTCCCCCACGCCGTCGCAGACACTTCGGGAAGGGGATGTCATCGTCACCGTCGGAACCCGTGAGGGTCTCGACGCCGCGGCGCGGCTCATCGCCGACGGACCGGACTGATCCCGGGCCGCCGCCGATGCACGATACGACAGTCATCCTCATCGAGGTCGGCGCCCTGCTCCTGGGCATGAGCCTGCTCGGCCGGCTCGCCGCCCGCATCGGGCTGTCCCCCATCCCGCTGTACCTGATCGCGGGGCTGGCGTTCGGCACGGGCGGTGTCATCCCGCTCGACGCGAGCGCGAGCTTCTTCGAGATCGGGTCGCAGATCGGCGTGATCCTGCTGCTCGCGCTGCTGGGGCTCGAGTACTCCGCCGATCAGCTGCTGAGCGGGCTGCGCCGCTCGCGCATCGCGGGGCTCCTCGACGGCCTGCTCAACGCGCTCCCCGGGGCCGCGTTCGGCCTCATCCTCGGATGGGGTCCGGTGGCGGCGGTCGCCGTCGCCGGCATCTGCTGGGTGACCTCGTCGGGTGTCGCCGCCAAGCTGCTGCGCGACCTCGGCCGCATCGGCAACCGGGAGACGCCCGTCATCCTCTCGATCCTCGTCATCGAGGACCTCGCGATGGCGTTCTACCTCCCGACACTGTCGGCGCTCGTGATCGGAGTGAGCATCGCGCAGGGCGCGATCCGGGTCGCGATCGCGGTGGGAGTCGTCGTGCTGATCCTCTTCGTGGCGCTGCGCTTCGGCCACATCGTGTCGCGGCTGTTCACGCCCGATCACGCCGAGCCGCTGCTCCTCGGCGTGCTCGGGCTGACGATGCTCGTCGCCGGGCTCGCCGAGGAGGTGAGCGTGTCGTCGGCGGTCGGCGCCTTCCTCGTCGGCATCGCCCTCTCCGGACGCGTCGCCCATACCGCCCAGGAGGTCCTGACTCCGCTCCGGGACCTGTTCGCCGCGTTCTTCTTCGTGTTCTTCGGACTGGCCACCGACGCGAGCAAGCTTCCGAGTGTCCTGCTGCCCGGAGCGATCCTGGCTGTCGTCACGATGGCGACGAAGATCCTCACCGGGTACCTCGCCGCGAAGCGCGCGGGCATCGGCATCCCGGGTCGGTGGCGCGCCGGCATCGCCCTGACGCCCCGCGGCGAGTTCTCGATCGTCATCGCGGGCCTCGCCGCCGGCACGGCGCCTGCGCTGGCGCCCCTCGCCGCCGTGTACGTGTTCCTCACGATCATCGGCGGCACGGTGCTCGCCCGCGTGCCGGACGCCGGCTGGTTCAAACGCCTCACCAAGCCCAAGCCCCGCCGAGCCTCTGTCGCGACGGGATAGCCCGTGTACGCGTGGAGCATCGTGCAGGCCTCCTGCCATACGGCGACGCTCGACTGTCAGGACACCTCCGCGACAGACGTCGGCTGGCTCGCCGTGCCGGGGCTCGTGATGGTCGTGCTGGTCGTCGCGGCGGGGTTCGCCGTCCGCCGCCGACGCAGAGGACGCTAGCGGGCCGACTGCAGCTCGGCGGGCGCGGCGGCGGGCAGCCGACACGCGAAGTCGCGGCAGTCGTACGCGAGCGGGCCATCCGCGGCCTTGCCGTCGAAGAGGGTGAACCCCGCGTCGGCGAACGCGTCGGCCTGTGCCGCGGTGGCCACGGCGAACACGTCGGCGGTGAGGGTCGCGGCCGCAGCGGCGAGAGCGTCGGCGTCCGGCCCGGCGCCGACCACCACGACCTGCCGGGGCGGCACGGCGAGCTGCGCCGCGATCCTCAGCATCGCCCCGTTCGCGAGGGGTTCGGCGAGGGCTGCGGCGGCATGGTCGCGCACGACGGATGCCGCCGCCTCGCGGTACCGCTCCCCCGCGCCGAGCAGCCACAGGGAGAGCGCGGCCGCGGCGAACGCGGCGGGTCCCGACGGATGGTCGCCGTCCGACGCGGCGGGGGCCGATGGGATCCCGCGCGCGGCCAGAACGGGGTCGCCGCCGCCCGGCGGGAGCGGAGCGCCATCGCCGGTGAGGCATCCGTCGACGAGCTCCCGCGCGCGGTCGGCGTACGCGACCTCGCCGGTCGCGGCGGCGAGCGCGGCGAGTCCCTCGGCGAGCAGACCGTAGTCCTCGAGAGTGGCTGCCGCGCGCGACACGACCTCGTCGAGGGATGCGCGTGCGAGGCGTCCGTCGCCGCGCACGTTGGCCTCAAGCACAGCGTCGGCGGCCCATCGCGCCGCCTCGATCCAGCGTGGCTCGCCGCGGCGACGCCCCGCTCGGGCGAGGGCGGCGATCGCCATTCCGTTCCAGCCGGTGACGACCTTGCCGTCGATGTCCGGCGGCTCCAGCGCTGCACGGGCGGCCGCATCCCTCGCGTAGTAACCGCCCTCGCTGCGCGCGCCGTCGATCCACGACTCGGAGTCCTGCGCCGCGGCGAAACCGCCGTTCTCGCGCTGCAGCACGTCGAGGAGGAAGTTCGCGATGCCGCGGGCGACCTCGGTCGCTCCCGCGTCCAGGGCGACCTCGATCAGCCCCGCGTTGTCGGTGAGCATGCGTTCGTAGTGCGGTACCGTCCAGTCGCGGCGGGTGGCGTAGCGGAAGAATCCGCCGTCGACACCGTCGCGCAGCGGAGAGGCCGCCATGGCGGCGACGGCGCGGGCGGCCACGGCTGCGGCATCCGGAACCTCCTCGGCGAGCGCGGGTGCCTGGAGGAACCGGAGCGCGGGCACGGTCGGGAACTTCGGCGTCGTCACGGACGCACCGGGCGGGGCGAACCCACCGTACTCGGGGTCCTCGCGCTCGAGGGCACGACGGGCGGCATCCGCCAGTCGCGCGAGCGCGGGGCTCTCGCCGACGGACCCCGCCCGCACGGTCGCGGCGGCCAGCGCGTCGGCGACGGCATCCGCCGTCGAGAGGAGCTCGTCGCGGCGCTCGCGCCACGCCTCGCTCACGGCGGCCAGCACCTGCCGGAACGCCGGCACGCCCCCGCGCGGCTCGGGCGGGAAGTACGTGCCCGCGAAGAAGGCACGGCCCTCGGGCGTCGTGAACACCGTCAGCGGCCACCCGAGATGCGGGGTGAACGCGCTCGCGGCGGCGAGGTACGCGTCATCGACCTCGGGATGCTCCTCCCGGTCGACCTTGATCGCGACGAAGCCGTCGTTCAGCTCGCGGGCGGTCTGCGGGTCGTCGAAGGACTCGCGCGCCATCACATGGCACCAGTGGCAGGTCGAGTAGCCGATCGACACCATCACCGGCACGTCGCGGCGCTCCGCCTCGGCGAAGGCGGCGGAGGCCCACGGGAACCACGCCACCGGGTTCCCGGCGTGCGCTCGCAGATACGGACTGGCCGCGTCGGCGAGGCGGGAGTCCATGGCGCTAGTTCACCTCGTCCGGGTGCGCGCCCACGCGCCCCGACCCGTCGCCCGGGTCGAGCGCGTCGATGGCCGCCATCTCGAGGTCGTCGAGCGCGAAGTCGAAGACGTCGATGTTCTCGGCCATCCGCTCGGGGCGCACCGACTTGGGGAAGACGATGAAGCCGCTCTGGATGTGCCACCGGATGACGACCTGCGCCGGGGTCTTGTCGTGCGCGGCGGCGGCGTCGGCGACGGCGGGGGTGCCGAACAGGTCGTACTTGCCCTGACCGAGCGGGCCCCACGCCTCGATGCGGACGTCGTTGCGCACGGCCCAGTCGGTGACGTCGCGCTGCTGGTGGGCGGGGTGGAGCTCGATCTGGTCGACGGCGGGGACGATGCCGGTATCGGCGACGATCCGCTCCAGGTGCGGCACGCGGAAGTTCGAGACGCCGATGCTGCGCGTGAGCCCGGCCCCCCGCAGCGCGATCAGCCGCTCCCACGCGTGCGAGTAGTGGTCGCGGGCCGGCGTCGGCCAGTGGATGAGGTACAGGTCCACGCGATCGAGGCCGAGCTTGCCGAGGCTCTCCTCGATCGCCGCGCGCGGCTCGTCGCCGACGTGGCGGTCGTTCCAGAGCTTGGTCGTGACGAACAGCTCCTCGCGCGGGATGCCGGATGCGGCGATCGCGGCGCCCACGCCCTCCTCGTTGCCGTAGATGGCGGCCGTGTCGATGTGGCGGTAGCCGAACTCGAGGGCGGCGCTCACGGCCCGCTCGGCCTCCGCGGCCGGCACCTTGAAGACACCGAAGCCGAGCTGGGGGATGCGGTGGCCGTCGTGCAGGAGGATGTGGGGAACCGTCATGACTCCAGCCTAGGAGGAGCGGCCGGCCGCGGCGCCGGGGTTGACAGCGGCGGGATACGATCGAGGGCTGTGTCCACGCCGGAGCCCGTCATCTCGTACCCGCCGGAGCTGCCCGTCAGCGCCGCCCGGGACGAGATCGCGCGCGCCCTGAACGCGCACCAGGTCGTGATCGTGGCGGGTGCCACGGGCTCGGGCAAGACCACCCAACTGCCGAAGATCTGCCTCGAGCTCGGTCGCACGCGCATCGCGCACACCCAGCCGCGCCGGATCGCGGCCCGCACGATCGCCGAGCGCATCGCCGAGGAGCTCGCCGTCCCGCTCGGCACGACCGTCGGCTACCGCGTGCGCTTCACCGACAAGGTCACGGACGACACCCGCATCGCGCTCATGACGGACGGCATCCTCCTCAACGAGATCCACCGCGACCGGCTGCTCCGCCGCTACGACACGATCATCGTCGACGAGGCGCACGAGCGGTCGCTCAACGTCGACTTCCTGATCGGCTACCTCCGCCGCATCCTCCCCCGCCGCCCGGACCTGAAGGTCATCGTGACCTCGGCGACGATCGACCCGGAGAGCTTCGCAGCGCACTTCGCGGACGCCGACGGCCGTCCCGCGCCCATCATCGAGGTGTCCGGACGGACCTATCCGGTGGACATCCGGTACCGCGCCCCGGTGGATGCCGCCGGCGACCGCGACGAGGGATCCCGCGACGACGGCGCCGACGACGTCGAGGGCATCGTAGGCGCGCTGCGCGAGCTCGATCGCGAGGCGCCCGGCGACGTCCTGGTGTTCCTCCCGGGCGAGGCGGAGATCCGCGACGCGATGGATGCCGTTCGCGGCATGTACGCGAAGGATGCGGCACCCACCGAGGTGCTCCCGCTCTACGGACGGCTCTCGGCCGCCGAACAGCACCGGGTCTTCGAACGCTCCACGGTGGCCGGCGTCCGGCGACGCGTGATCCTTGCGACGAACGTCGCGGAGACGAGCCTCACGGTCCCCGGCATCCGCTACGTCGTCGACACCGGCACGGCCCGCATCTCGCGCTACAACAGCCGCAGCAAGATCCAGCGGCTGCCGATCGAGCCCATCTCTCAGGCGTCGGCGCAGCAGCGGTCGGGACGCGCCGGGCGCACGGCGCCGGGCATCGCGATCCGCCTCTACGCGGAGGACGACTTCGACCGTCGCGACGCCTTCACCGAACCGGAGATCCTGCGCACGAGTCTCGCCTCGGTGGTGCTGCAGATGCTGTCGCTCGGGTTCGGCGACGTCGCGGCGTTCCCGTTCCTCACCCCGCCCGACTCCCGGGGCGTGAAGGACGCCTTCGATCTGCTCGTCGAGCTGGGCGCGGTGCGCCTCCCCCACCGTGACACCCGCGGCGGCCGGAGCGGCGACGGCCCGACCCTCACGGAGCTGGGTCGCGAGATCGCCCGGCTCCCGATCGATCCCCGCTTCGCACGCATGCTGCTCGAGGCGCGTCGGACGGGGGTCCTGCGCGAAGTGCTCGCGATCGTGGCGGGCATGTCGATCCAGGACGTCCGCGAGCGGCCCGAGGAGCGCCGCGAGGAGGCCGACCGGCTGCACGCGCGATTCACCGACCCGTCGAGCGACTTCCTGAGTCTCCTCAACCTCTGGAACCACCTGCAGGAGCAGCAGCGGGAGCTTGGATCCAGCGCGTTCCGCCGCACCTGTCGCGCGGAGCACCTGAACTACGTGCGCGTCAGGGAATGGTTCGACGTGCACCGCCAGCTCGTGTCGCTCCTCGGCCGGGCGAAGGCGGAGCGCGGGAGCGGCGGCGAGGCGGCGGACCCGGATGCCGTGCACCGAGCCATCCTCTCGGGTCTCCTCTCCCACCTCGGCGTCCTGGACGAACGCGCCGGATCGCGCTCCGCCGGCCGCGGCACGGGCGGCCGCGGGGCGGAGTCCCGGCGCCCGGCGTCCGAATACCTGGGTGCGCGGGGGACGCGGTTCTCGATCTTCCCCGGCTCCGGCCTGCGCAAGAAGCGGCCGCAGGCGGTGATGGCGGCCGAGCTCGTGGAGACGTCCCGGCTGTTCGCCCGCACCGTCGCTGCGATCGACCCGGCGTGGGCGGAGCCGCTCGCCGGCGACCTCGCCAAGCGGCAGCTCAGCGACCCGCACTGGTCGAAGGATGCCGGGGCCGCCGTCGCGGCCGAGAAGGTGACGCTGTTCGGCGTCGAGATCGTCCCGCGGCGGCGCGTGCAGCTCGCCCGGTTCGACCGCCCGCTGGCGCGCGAGCTGTTCCTGCGTCACGCGCTCGTCGCGGGCGAGTGGGACCCCTCGTCGCTCGACAAGCGCCTCACCGCGTTCGACCGCCGCAACCTGGAGCTGCGCCGGCGGCTGGAGAAGGTCGAGGAACGCGAGCGTCGGCGCGACATCCTCGCCGGCGACGAGGCCGTCTTCGCGTTCTACGACGCGCGCGTGCCCCGCGACGTGTTCGACGTGCGCTCGTTCGAGACCTGGTGGCGGGACGCCTCCACGCGCACGCCGCGGCTCCTCGATCTGACGGAGGGCGACCTCGTCGACGATGCGTCCCGCGCCGACGAGCGCGACTTCCCGACCCGGTGGCGGCAGGGCGATCAGGTCCTGTCGCTCTCCTACCGCTTCGAACCGGGCGCTCCGGACGACGGCGTCACGGTCGTCGTCCCGCTCATCCTGCTGCCGCAGCTGCGGCCGGACGGCTTCGACTGGCAGGTGCCCGGGATGCGCGACGAGCTCATCGCGGCGCTCATCCGCTCGCTGCCGAAGGCGATCCGCCGCCATGTGGTGCCGGCGGCCGACTGGGCGGCGCGGCTCTCCGACGACCTCGAGGGGTTCGGGCCGGAGAGCTTCGAGGGACTCCCGGCCTCGAGCCTCGCTCAGGCGCTCGCCGCCCGCATCCAGCGCGTGGCCAACCAGCCGGTCCGTCCGGAGGACTTCGACGAGGACCGCGTCCCGGGCCACCTGCGCGTGTCCTTCCGCGCCGTCGACGAACGCGGGCGCACCGTGGGAACCGGCCGCGAGCTCGCGCCGCTCCAGCAACGGCTGGCCGACAGGGCGCGCTCCTCCGTGAGCCGCTCCCTCGGCGGGGCGGCGCCCGGCACGGCATCCGCTGCGGCATCCTCGCCGGACCGCCGCGGACCGCGGCCGCCGCAGGCGGGTGCGGACGAGGGCACCGGCTTCGCCGCCCGTGCCGGCCTCACGACGTGGGACGTCGGCGACCTGCCGGACGTCGTCGACACGAAGGTCGCCGGAGGCGTCGTGCGCGGCTACCCCGCCCTCGTCGACGACGGCGACACGGTGTCGCTGCGGATCGAGTCGACGCCGGATGCCGCCGCCGCCCGCACGCGCGAGGGGGTGCGGCGGCTCGTGCTGCTGTCCTCCCCGAGCCCGGCCGCGTACGTCCTCGACCACCTCACCGCCGCCGAGAAGCTCGCCCTGGCCGCCTCCCCCTACCCGTCGGCGCGCGCCCTGGTGGAGGACTGCCGGGTCGCGGTGGCGGATGCCGTCATCGCCCGCGTGCGTCCCGACGGCGTCATCCGGACCGCGGTCGACTTCGCCGCCGTCCGCGAAGAGTTCGCCGGGCGGGTCGTCGACGAGCTCTTCGCGGCGGTCTCGCTGACCGCCCGCATCCTGACCCTCGCGCGGGACGTCGAGCGCGCGGTCCGCGCGCACAACGCGCTCACACTCCTCGGCGCCCTGAACGACGTCAAGGCCCAGGTCGCAGCCCTGGTCTTCCCCGGCTTCGTCGCCCGCACCGGCATCGCGCGTCTCGTGCACCTGCCGCGATACCTGCAAGGCGCTGTGCTGCGGCTGCAGGGCCTCGCGGACAACCCCGGACGCGACAGGCAGCGCATGAGCGAATTCGAGCGCGGCGCCGCGATCTACGCCGAGGCCGGCGGCGTCCTCCCGCCTCCGGCGGATGCGCCCGCGGCGCTCGTGCACGCGCGCTGGCTGCTCGAGGAGTACCGCATCAGTCTCTTCGCGCAGACGCTCGGCACGGCCGAGCCGGTGTCGCTGCAGCGCATCCAGCGCGCGGTGAAGGAATAGCGGACCCGAGCAGAGAGGTTTCCCCCGGCATGACCCAGGTGATCCAGTACACGGAGTTCGGCGGACCCGAGGTCCTCACGCCCGCGGAGGCCGCAGCGAGCGCGCCCGGCCCCGGCGAGGTCGCGGTCCGCGTCGAGGCGGTCGGCGTCAATCCGATCGACGCCAAGCTGAGGGCCGGACTGCGCGCCTCGGACCCGATCGTCGAGCCCCGCCGTGTGGGCAGCGATGCCGCGGGCACCGTCACCGCGGTGGGGGCGGACGTCGAGGGCATCCGCCCGGGCGACGCCGTCGTCGTCTTCGGTGCCCAGGGTGCGTATGCGGACGAGCTGGTCGTCCCCGCCCGCCACGTCGAGCCGCGCACGCCGCGGGTCACCGCCGCGGAGGGCGCCGCGCTCGGCGTGCCCGCGGGCACCGCCTACCAGGCGCTCCGCTCGCTCGACGTCCGCGCGGGCGACACCCTCCTCATCCACGGCGGATCCGGCGCGGTCGGCCAGGCCGCGATCCAGTTCGCCGCGCTCTGGGGCGCCACGGTGGTCGCGACCGCGTCGCCGCGCCGCCACGAGCGGCTCCGTGAGCTGGGCGCGATCCCCGTCGCCTACGGAGACGGACTCGCGCAGCGCGTGCGGGAGGCCGCACCGCAGGGCGTGACGGTCATCCTCGATGCTGCCGGCACCGACGAGGCGCTCGATGTGTCGCTGGACCTCCTCGCCGACCGCTCACGGATCGCGACGATCGTGCGCGGGAGCGACGCGGACCGGCTCGGCATCCGGGGGTTCGCCGGCGGATCGCCGCACCCGCTCACGTCGCAGCAGCTGACGTGGCGGCGCGAGGCCCTGCCGGTCACGCTCGCGCTGATGGCCGCGGGTCGCTTCTCCGTCGAGCTGGGTCCGTCGTTCCCGTTGGCGGATGCCGCCGAGGCGCATCGCGCCCTCGCCGCCGGCGTCGACGGCAAGATCACCCTCGTGCCGTAGGGGATCTCCGCCGGCTGCCCGTCAGGGCTGCGGTCCGGTCGCGACCGGTCGCCCCGGCGTGTTCGACCACTGGCTCCACGATCCGGGGTAGACCGTGACGTCGATGCCGGCGAGCGCCCCGGCGAACGCGGTGTGCGCGGCCGTGACACCCGACCCGCAGTACGCGGCGACGGGCACGCCGGGCTCCGCGCCGGCCGCGACGAACGTCGCGCGGATCTCAGCCGCGTCGCGGAACCGACCGTCGTCGAGGTGGTCGGTGGTGGGCAGGCTCACGGCGCCCGGGATGTGCCCGGCGAGGGGATCGATCGGCTCCACCTCACCGCGGTAGCGTTCGGCGGCGCGCACGTCGAGGAGGACGCCGTGGCCGGGCCAGGCGGCCGCCTCGTCGATCAGCGCGACTCCGTCGACGATCGGCTCCAGCGTGATCGTGCCGTGCCGCGGCCGCACGTCGCCGGTCTCGAGCGGCAGCCCGGCCGCCGCCCAGGCGGTCACGCCCCCGTCGAGCACACGGACGTCGGCCACCCCGGAGCGGTGCAGGAGCCACCACGCGCGAGCTGCCGACAGTGCACCGCCCTCGTCGTAGACGACGACCGCGTCGCCGTCGTCGAGCCCCCACCGCCGTGCTGCGGCCTCCAGCTCCGCGCGGCCGGGCAGCGGGTGCCGGCCGTCGCCCGGATCGCCATGGCGCGCGAGCTCCGTCTCGAGGTCGACGAAGACGGCGCCGGGGAGGTGGCCGGCGAGGTACTCGGGCCGGCCATCCGGGCGGTCGAGCCGCCACCGCACGTCCAGCACGCGCGGCGGCGCGTCGGCGCGCAGGGCGGCGGCGAGATCGTCGGGGGAGATCAGGAGAGCCATCCCCCCATCGTGCCTCCTCCCCCGGGCGGCGCGGCGCAACAGAACGACACACGCCGGATGCCGCATCCCCCGCCGCCCGGAGAATGGACGCATGCCCGCACCCGACGACCACGCCCGCGCGTCGTTCGCGACCGCGCAGGTGCAGGCGGGGTACGTCCCGGGGACGCGGACCGCGACCGCGGTGCCGCCCATCCACCAGTCCAACGCCTTCGAGTTCGCCTCCCTCGCGGAGGCACGCGACCTGTTCGCGCTGCGCCGGGACGGCGACATCTACAGCCGCGCCGCGAACCCGACGGTGCTCGTGCTGGAGCAGCGGGTGACCGCCCTCGAGGACGGCATCGCGGCGGCGGGCGTCGCATCCGGGCAGGCGGCGGTGGCGATCGCGCTCCTCGCGCTCGCCGGACGCGGCGGGCACATCGTCGCGGCGCGGCAGCTGTACGGCGGGACCATCGACCTGCTGGGCGACACGCTCGTCGACTGGGGCATCGAGACGACGTTCGTCGACCAGGACGACGCCGCGGCATGGCGCCGAGCCGCACGCCCGACCACGCGCGCATTCTTCGCGGAGACGGTCGCCAATCCGATCGCCCAGGTGCTCGACGTGCGCGCGGTCGCCGACGCGGCGCACGAGGCCGGCGTGCCGCTCGTCGTCGACAACACCGTCGCGACGCCCTACCTGCAGCGCCCCAAGGAGCACGGCGCCGACATCGTGGTGCACTCCGCGACCAAGTTCCTCGGCGGCCACGGCACGTCGCTGGGCGGTGTCGTCGTCGACCTCGGCACGTTCGACTTCGCCGCGGACGCCGCGCGCTGGCCGCAGCTCACCGAGCCCTACCGGCGCGTCCCCGGCGGCAGCCTGATCGATCGGTTCGGCGCCACCGGATCACCGTTCATCGCACTGGTGAAGACCAAGTACGTCCACGACCTGGGCCCGTCCCTCTCGGCGTTCAACGCCTTCCAGCTCCTCCAGGGGCTCGAGACGCTCGATCTGCGGATGACGCGGCACAGCGCCTCCGGCCAGCGGGTCGCCGAGCATCTCGGGGAGCATCCCGCCGTGGCACGGGTGCACCACCCCGGTCTCGCGTCGAGCCCGTGGCACGCCAGCGCTGCGACCTACCTCCCCCGTGGTGCCGCATCCGTCTTCTCCTTCGACCTGCCGTCCGCGGGAGACGCCGACGCGGACTTCGCCCTCGTCGAGCGGTTCATCGCCCGGCTGGGGGTCGTCCGGCTCGTCGCGAACATCGGCGATGCGCGCAGCCTCGTCGCCCATCCCGCGTCGATGACGCACAGCCATCTGACGCCGCAGCAGCTCGCGGATGCCGGCATCTCCGGGACGACCGTGCGGCTCTCGATCGGCCTGGAGGACGCCGACGACATCATCGCCGACCTCGATGCTGCACTGGCGGCCCTCTGAGACCGACCGCCCCTACGCTGAGATCATGAGCGGACTCAGATGGGGCATCCTGGCCACCGGCGGCATCGCGCACGCCTTCACCCACGACCTGCAGACGGCGGGTCTCGACGTCGTGGCGGTCGGGTCGCGCCGCCCCGAGTCCGCGCAGGCGTTCGCAGCGGAGTTCGGCATCCCCCGCGCCCACGGCTCCTATGAGCAACTCGCCGCCGATCCCGACGTCGACATCGTGTACGTCGCGACGCCGCACCCGTCGCACGCCGAGAATGCGCTGCTGTGCCTGCACCAGGGAAAGCACGTCCTCGTCGAGAAGCCGTTCACGCTGAACGAGCGCGAAGCGGCCGCCGTCCGGGACGCCGCCGCCGCACGCGGACTGCTCGCCATGGAGGCGATGTGGACGCGGTACCTCCCGCACATGGTCCGCATCCGAGAGCTCCTCGCCGACGGGGCGCTCGGCGAGGTGCGCACGGTCTTCGCCGACCACACCCAGCGGATATCGAGCGACCCGGCCCACCGACTGAACGCCCTCGAGCTCGGCGGCGGAGCGCTCCTCGACCTCGGCATCTACCCGATCTCGTTCGTCTGGGACGTGCTCGGCGCCCCTGTGGAGATCAGCGCCCGCGCGCGCCTGGGCGAGACCGGCGCCGACACCGAGGTGGCGACGATCTTCACCCACGCGAGCGGCGCGATCTCCACGACCGTGTCCTCGTCCCGCGCGGCGGGGCCCGACACGGCCCACATCGTCGGGACCGAGGGCCGGATCGACATCGACCGGGTCTGGTACACCCCCACCTCCTTCCGCCTCACGCGGCCCGACGGAACCGTCGTGGAGGAGTTCAGGTCCGACGTGGCCGCGGGCGGCAAGCAGTACCAGGCCTTCGCCGCCCAGGAGCTCGTCGCCGCCGGCCGCATCGACGGCGACATCCTGCCGATCGATGAGACGGTCGCGATCATGGGCACGCTCGACGAGGTGCGCGCGCAGATCGGGCTGCGCTACCCCGGCGAGGACTGACCGGGTCGCACCGGCACCCGTCCGCCTTCACGGCGGGCCCGCGCACCTGCGACACTGGGGGCATGCCGGATGCACAGGATGCGCGCGTCGCCGTCTACCTCGACTTCGACAACATCGTCATGTCGTGGTACGACCGCGTGCACGGAAGGAACGCCTACTCGCGGGACCGGCAGCGGATCGCCGCGGACGCCGCGGATCCGGAGATCGCCGAGCGACTGGCCGCGGCCACGATCGACGTCGGCGCGGTCATCGACTACGCGGCATCCTTCGGCACGCTCGTCCTGACGCGGGCGTACGCCGACTGGTCGTCGCCCGTGAACGCCGAGTACCGCTCGCAGCTCGTCGCCCGGGCCGTGGACCTCGTCCAGCTCTTCCCCGCCGCGGCGTACGCGAAGAACGGGGCCGACATCCGCCTGGCGGTCGACGTGGTCGAGGACATGTTCCGCCTGCCCGACCTCACCCACGTGGTGATCGTCGCGGGCGACTCCGACTACGTCCCGCTGGCCCAGCGCTGCAAGCGTCTCGGCCGCTTCGTCATCGGCGTGGGCGTCGCAGGCTCCACCGCGAAGGCCCTCGCGGCCGCCTGCGACCGATTCGACACCTACGACTCGCTCCCCGGCGTGACGCGTCCGACGCCCTCGCAGACGGACGTCACGGCCTCGCCGACCCGCGCGCGCGGGCGCAAGCGCACGACCGAGCCGGGCGCCGACCTGCTCGAGCGCGCCCTGCGGCTGGAGAGCGAGCGCACGGACGACGAATGGGTGCACGCGTCGTCCCTCAAGGACCTGATGAAGCGGATGGACCCGTCCTTCAGCGAGAAGGCGCTCGGCTACAAGACCTTCACCGACTTCCTCGGCTCGCGCCCGGAGCTCGCCGAGGTGAAGGAGTCCGGGAACATCCGCCTCGTGCGCCTCGCCCCCGCCCGCGCCTGAGCGCCGCGATCCGTGGCCCCGCGGGCATCGCAGGGTACAGTGTCAGTGTGGTACGCCGGAACACTCCACCCGGCTCGCAATCATCACTGCGCGAGGCGAACCGGGCACGCCTGGTCGAGTCGCTCAAGCGACACGGCCGGCTCACACAGGTCGAGCTCGCGGGGAGCACGGGCCTGTCTCCGGCGACCGTGTCGAACATCGTCAAGGAGCTGACCGCCTCCGGACTCCTGCACACGTCCATCACCTCGCGCAGCGGACGACGGGCGACGCTGGTGTCGCTCGCCCGTCAGCTCGGGCTCGTCGCGGGCGTGCACTACAGCTCGCGGCAGCTGCACATCGCGATCGCGGATGCGACGCGCAACGTCGTGAGCCAGACTTCGCTGCCGCTCCCCCTCGACCACCGCCACGACGCCGAGCTCGATCGCCTCAGCCTGCTGCTGAGCGACATGATGGAGTCGCTCGGCGGCACCGTGAACGACCTCCTCGCGGTCGGCCTCGCGCTGCCCGCGCCGATCGATCCGCGCACGGGGATGGTGTCGACGCCGGGGCTTCTGCGCGGATGGGAGGGCGTCGACGTCGCGGCCAGCCTCACCGCCCGGATCGGGCGCCCGGTCTTCGCCGACAGCGAGGCGAACCTCGGCGGACTCGCGGAGGCGCGCGAGGGCACCGGCCGCTCCGCGGCATCATCCGTCTTCATCCGCGTCGGCCACAGCATCAGCGCGGGACTCATCGTCGGCGGCGACCTCTTCCGCGGCGGCAATGGCAAGGCCGGGCAGATCGGGCACGTCACGATCGACGAGAACGGCCCGGTGTGCCGCTGCAGCAATCGCGGCTGCCTCGAGACGTTCGCCGCAGGCCCCGCCCTCCTGTCGCTCTTTCCGCCGAACTCCGGGATGCTGCGCCTGAGCGACCTCATCCAGGCCGCCGAAGCGGGCGACGGGCGGTCCCACCGCGTCATCGCGGACGCGGGCCGGCACATCGGCATCGCCGTCGCGAGCCTGTGCAACCTGTTCGACCCCGAGCTCATCGTGGTGGGCGGCGAGCTGGCCCAGGCCGGCGAGATCCTCATGGCGCCGATGCGCCACTCGCTCGAACGCACGGCGCTCTCGTCCGCGATGGGCCTTCCCGAGATCGTCGGCGCATCGTTCGGCGAATGGGCGGAGACGCGGGGGGCGATCGCGGTCGCCCTCGACCACGTCACCGTCGACGCCGAGTCCCTGCCCGTGTCGGCGTGACCCCGGTCTCCATGCGACGGACCGGTCGTCTCCGCTTCGGCGCGCGCGTCGCCGTGGCCGCGCTCCTGATCGCCGCGGGCATGTCGACGGCCGGCTGCGGCGCGCAGGGCGGGTCGGGCGGCGACAAGATCGCCCTGCTCCTCCCCGACGCCAAGACCGCCAGGTACGAGACCTTCGACCGTCCCCTCTTCGAGAAGCGCATCCGGCAGCTCGGCGACTACCAGGTGCTGTATTCGAACGCGGATCAGGATGCCGCGACCCAGCAGCAGCAGGCCGAATCGGCGCTCGCGGCCGGCGCGAAGGTGCTCGTGCTCGACGCCGTCGACTCGAAGGCCGCCGCCAGCATCGTGAGCGCGGCGCACGCCCAGGACGTCCCGGTCATCGCGTACGACCGGCTGATCGCGGGCGGCGGGCTCGCCTACTACGTCTCGTTCGACGGGGAGAAGGTGGGCGAACTGCAGGGCGCCGCGCTGGTGCAGGCGCTGGCCGGCAAGAAGCTCCGCGCGGGCGACGGCATCCTGATGGTGAACGGCTCCCCCACGGACAGCAACTCGTCGGAGTTCGCGGCGGGCGCCCACCGGGCCATCGATGCCAGCGGACTCCCGGTGCTGGCGGAGTACAGCACACCGGACTGGAGCCCGGACAAGGCCCAGGACTGGGTGGCCGGGCAGATCGCGCAGTTCGGGGACCGCATCGTGGGCGTGTACGCGGCGAACGACGGCGTGGCCGGCGGTGCCGTGGCGGCGTTCAAGGCCGCCGACGTCTCACCGGTGCCGCCGGTGACGGGCCAGGACGCCGAGCTGTCGGCCCTGCAGCGCATCGTCGCCGGCGACCAGTACATGACCGTGTACAAAGCCATCAAGCCGCAGGCGAACCGTGCCGCGGAGGTCGCCGTCGCCCTCATCCACGGCGAGAAGGTCACCGCGCCCACCACGACGGACGGCGTCCCGACGACGCTGCTGGAGCCGGTGGCGGTCACCGTCCACGACATCATGCGCACCGTCGTTGCAGACGGGTTCTGGACTGTGAAGGATATCTGTACCCCGGCGTACGTCACGGCCTGCGACGCCGCCGGCATCCGCTAGACGGGTGGGGAGTGTGGACATGACGGCGAATCAGGCCAGGGCGGGACGCCCCCGGGAGCGCGTCCTCACGATGCGCGGCATCGACAAGCACTTCGGGGCGGTCAAGGCGCTCACCGACGTCGAGTTCTGGGTGAACGAGGGCGAGGTCGTCGCGCTCGTCGGCGACAACGGCGCTGGCAAGTCCACTCTCGTGAAAGTGCTCGCGGGCGTGCACACGCAGGATGCCGGGACCATCACGTTCGACGGCGAGGAGGTGGAGATCGCGAGCCCCGCCGACGCGCAGGACCTCGGCATCGCGACGGTGTTCCAGGACCTCGCGCTGTGCGACAACCTCGACGTCGTCGCGAACCTCTGGCTCGGCCGGGAGCTCGTGGACGGCCGGCTGCTCGACGAGGTGGAGATGGAGCAGCGCACGTGGGCGCTGCTGCGCGAGCTGTCGGCGAAGATCCCCTCGGTGCGCGTCCCGGTCGCCTCGCTCTCCGGGGGGCAGCGCCAGACCGTCGCCATCGCGCGCTCGCTCATCGGCGATCCCCGCATCGTGATCCTCGACGAGCCCACCGCCGCGCTCGGGGTCGCGCAGACCGCCGAGGTGCTCAACCTCATCGAGCGCCTGCGCGAGCGGGGGCACGGGGTCATCCTCATCAGCCACAACATGGCGGACGTCCTCGCCGTCGCCGACCGCGTCGTGGTGCTGCGGCTGGGACGCAACAACGGGGACTACAACGTGGTGGACGTCACCAGCTCGACGCTCATCGCGGCGATCACCGGCGCCACGGACAACGCGGTGAGCCGCCGGGCCGACCGCGACGCCGAGGAGGCGCCGCCGCTCCCACCGACAGACGGGAACATCATCGCCCTTCCGACCATCAGCACGCGCCGGCCTGACGATGCGGGCGGCCGATGACCGGCGCGTCGCAGGACCGCCTGACCTCTCCGGACCACCCCGAGCCGGACGGCCTCGACGCGGGCGGCGTGCGCGGCGCGATCGACCTCGTCACCGGGCGGGTGCGCGGCTCCGTCGAGCTGCTCGTCACCCGCGTGCGTGGCGGCGACCTCGGATCGCTCCCCGTCGTCATCGGGCTCGTGGTGATCTGGACGGTCTTCCAGTCGCTCAACCCTGTGTTCCTCTCGAGCACCAACCTCGTGAACCTCACGATGCAGTGCGCGGCCATCGGAACGATCGCCCTGGGCGTGGTCGTCGTCCTCCTCGTGGGCGAGATCGACCTCTCCGTCGGGTCGGTCTCGGGCCTCGCCGCGGCGATCCTGGCGGTGACGCTCGTCCAGCTGGAGTGGAACCCCGTGTTCGCGCTGCTCGCGGCGGCCGCGGCCGGCGCGGCGGCCGGCCTGTTGTACGGCCTGCTGTACACGCGCTTCGGCGTCCCGAGCTTCGTGCTCACCCTCGCCGGGCTGCTCGGGTTCCTCGGGCTGCAGCTGAGCGTGCTCGGCGACACCGGGTCGATCAACCTCCCGTTCGACTCCGCGATCGTGCAGTTCGCGCAGCAGTTGTTCCTCCCGGCGTGGGTCTCGTACCTCTTCGTCGTCCTCACCGTGGCCGTCTACGCGTGGACCCGTGTGCGCGGCGCACGGCGCCGGGCGAGCGCGAACCTCGTGAGCCAGAGCTACCTCGAGATCGCGGTGCGCAGCGCGGGACTCCTCGCGTTCCTCGCGGTCGTGGCGTGGTACCTCAACCTGTCGCGCGGCGTCGGCGTGATGTTCCTCTTCTTCCTCGCGCTCGTCGTGGCGATGAACATCCTCCTCACCCGCACGCGATGGGGCAGAGCGGTGTACGCGGTCGGCGGCTCGGGTGAGGCCGCGCGGCGGGCGGGCATCCGCGTGCGGGGCATCTACGTGTCGGTGTTCATGATCTGCTCGACGCTGGCGGCGGTCGGCGGCATCCTCGCCGCTGCACGCCTCGCCGCCGCGAATCAGAGCTCGGGCGTCGGCGACACGAACCTGAACGCCATCGCGGCGGCCGTGATCGGCGGCACCAGCCTCTTCGGCGGCCGCGGAACGGCGTTCTCGGCGCTGCTCGGGATCATCGTCATCCAGTCGATCTCCTCGGGGCTGACGCTGCTGAACCTGGATGCGTCGGTCCGCTATATGGTCACCGGCGTGGTGCTCGTGCTCGCGGTGATCGTCGACGCGATGTCACGTCGCACCCGCGCGGCCACCGGTCGCGCCTGAGTCCCCCGCGCATCCCACCCCGCGCGACCAGCCCGGCGCCCAGCCCAGCGCACCCCACCCCACGGGCCCCGGCCCCTGTGCAGGATCGCGGAGATGTGCGGGGATTCGGCGCGAATGGCGCCGAAGCGCCCGCGTTTCTGCACATCTCCGAAATCCTGCGCACCTCGCGTGCGTTCATTGGCCGAACCCGGCGGAGGCCCACTGACTTCACAAACTGATTGATTAGGCAGAATGCTCAGATCTGATCTGTCGAATTGTTGATAGTGCGCAATGATCTTCTACCTTTCACCGGTGCAGCAGGACCGGGAACGTCATTCGTTCGGGCGTTGCGAAAGCGTTACGTTCAAGACTTGACGCCAGCCTCGCACTCGATGAGGATCGCAGAGAGCAGTCAACGACCCGACCTCTGGGGCACCTGCAATTCAATGACGAAAGGCGAAAGATGAAGAAGTCTTCCATCCTGATGGCCGCCGCGCTCGCCAGCGCCGGCGCCCTGCTGCTGGCCGGCTGTTCCGGCTCCGGCGGCGGCAACAGCAGCAGCGCCGGCGGCGACGCCAAGGGCAAGCGCGCGTGCGTGATCCTCCCCGACGCGGCATCCTCGCCCCGTTGGGAGAACTTCGACCGCAAGTACCTCGACGAGGGGCTCAAGGCGGCCGGGTTCGACGCGGACATCCAGAACGCGCAGGGCGACGTGAGCAAGTACTCGACGATCGCCGACCAGCAGCTCACCAAGGGCTGCGGCGTCATGCTCCTCGTGGACTACCAGGGCGCGGCCGAGGCCGTCGCCAAGAAGGCCAAGGCCCAGGGCATCCCGGTCATCGCGTACGACCGTCCGTTCACCGGCGCCGACTACTACGTGTCCTTCGACAACGTGAAGGTGGGCGAGCTCCAGGGCCAGACCATCGTCGACGGCCTGAAGGCGGAGAAGAAGGACCCGGCCACGGCCAAGGTCGTCTACATGGGCGGCGACCCGACCGACGGCAACGCCAAGATGTTCCACGACGGCGCCGTCAAGGTCATGGAGGCCGCGGGCATCAAGCCGGCCGCCGAGCCGACCGGTGTGTGGGACCAGGCAAAGTCGGCGACCAACTTCGAGCAGGCACTGACTGCGCTCGGCGGCAAGGTCGACGCGGTGTGGGTCGCCAACGACACCAACGCGGCGGGCGTCATCTCGATCCTGCAGAAGAACAACCTCAAGGGTGTTCCGGTGTCGGGTCAGGACGCGAACGTCGCGGGTCTGCAGAACATCCTCCTCGGCTGGCAGACCGCCACGGTCTACAAGCCGGTGAAGGAAGAGGCCGACGCCGCCGTCAAGGTCGCCGTCAGCCTGCTGAAGGGCGAGAAGGTCACGGCCGACCAGAAGCTGGACGACGGCACCCCGTACATCGCGGTGACGCCCCAGCTCGTGGGACCGGACCAGGTCAAGGATGTCGTCGCCGCGGGTGACGCGTCCGCGTCCGACATCTGCACCGGCGATGTCGCTGCCGCGTGCACGAAGTACGGCGTACAGTAACCACCACCATCACGGGGGCGTCGCGTCAGCAGACGCGGCGCCCCCGTGTGTGACCCGATCGCAAGGAGGCGAGCATGCCAGAACCGATCATCGAACTCGTGGGCGTGAAGAAGTCGTTCGGCCCCGTCAGCGTCCTCAAGGGCGTCGACCTGAAGGTCTACCCCGGCCAGGTGACCGCCCTGGTGGGCGACAACGGCGCGGGCAAGTCCACCCTGATCAAGGGGCTCGCCGGCGTGCAGCCCTATGACGAGGGCAAGGTGCTCATCGACGGCGAGCACCGCGACCTGCACACCCCGCGCGAGGCGGGCGCGCTCGGCATCGAGGTCGTGTACCAGGACCTCGCGCTGTGCGACAACCTCGACATCGTCCAGAACATGTTCCTCGGACGCGAAGAGCTCACCGCCGGCACGTTCGACGAGGGACGCATGGAGCGCGAGGCATCCGACACCCTGCGGTCCCTCTCGGTCCGCACCGTGAAGTCGGTCCGCCAGAAGGTGTCCAGCCTCTCCGGCGGCCAGCGCCAGACCGTCGCCATCGCGCGCGCGGTGCTCAAGAAGGCGCGCGTGGTCATCCTCGACGAGCCGACGGCCGCCCTCGGCGTCGCGCAGACCGAGCAGGTCCTGAACCTGGTGAAGCGACTCTCCGAGCAGGGCGTCGGCGTCATCCTCATCTCCCACAACCTCGCCGACGTCTTCGAGGTGGCCGACCACATCGCCGTGCTGTACCTCGGCCAGCTGGTCGCTCAGCTCGACACCAAGGAGACCACCCGCGACGACGTCGTCGGGTACATCACCGGCACCAAGACCCAGGGCAACGTGGCGCTCATCGGCACGGAGACCATCGCGACCTCGGAAGGCGGCGCAGCATGAGCACGATCGAGCGGACCAACGCCTCCCCCGACCCGGTGAGCGGAGACCTCATCGGGAGCGGCGTCGAGGGCGGCCTGCGCGACCAGATCGACGCATGGTGGCAGCGGGTGCGCGGCGGCGAGATGGGTGCCCTCCCGGCCGTCGGCGGCCTCGTCGTCCTCACGATCCTGTTCGCGATCCTGAGCCCGTACTTCCTCACGGCCGGGAACTTCGCGAACCTGCTGAACCAGGCCGCGAGCCTCGTCATGCTCGGCATGGCGCTGGTGTTCGTGCTGCTCCTCGGCGAGATCGACCTGTCCGCCGGCGTCACCGGCGGCGTCGCGATGGCGATCTTCGTCGTGCTCGCCGACACCCTGCACTGGCCGTGGATCCCGGCGCTCCTCGTCGGGTTCGTCGCGGGCATCGCGACCGGCGCGCTCATCGGCTTCTTCGTGTCGCGGGTGGGGATCCCGTCGTTCGTAGTGACGCTGGGTCTGTTCCTCGGCTATCAGGGCCTCGCGCTCATGATCATCGGCCCCGGCGGTCTGTTCCAGGTGCAGGTCCCCGAGCTGATCGCCATCCAGAACAACAACCTCCCGGACTGGGGCGGCTGGGTGATGCTCGTCGTCATGCTGCTGGTCTCGGCCGGAACCGCGTTCTGGGACCGCCGCCGTCGCACCCGCGCCGGCGTGCCGAACCGTGCGATCCAGCTGGTCTGGATCAAGCTCGCCGTCATCGCCGTGCTCGGCGGGGTGGTCGTGTACTTCCTGAACCTCGACCGCTCGCAGTCGGTCATCCCGGTCCACGGCGTGCCGATCATCGTCCCGGTCGTGCTGGTGATCCTGTGGATCGGCACGTTCGTCCTCGACCGGACCAAGTTCGGCCGCTACGTCTACGCGATCGGCGGCAACGCCGAGGCGGCACGCCGGTCGGGTGTGAAGGTCCGCTGGGTGAAGTGGTGGGCGTTCGTCATCTGCTCGACGCTCGCCGTCGTCTCGGCGCTGTTCTCGGTCGCCCGCATCGGATCCGTGGACGCCACGGTCGGGCGCGACATCGTGCTGAGCGGTGTGGCAGCGGCGGTGGTCGGCGGGGTGAGCCTCTTCGGCGGCCGCGGGCGTCTCATCCACGCCGCGATCGGCGCCGTGGTGATCGCTGCGATCACGAACGGACTGGGACTGCTCAACCTGCCGGCGGGCATCAACCTTCTGGTCACCGGCGGGGTCCTGATCCTCGCCGCGACGGTGGACGCGGTCTCGCGACTGCGCTCGGGCGGCAACTCGCGAGGGTGACGCACGGCGACGCACGAGGGGCGGATGCTGCGGCATCCGCCCCTCGTGCATTCTCCGACCGCGTGTCGCGGACAGGGAGCGCGGCGGAGGTCGTGTGCGTCCTACGCTGAGGCCATGCGCGAGAGCGAACTCCACGTCGCGGACGTCCCCCAGTCGGCCGGCACGGGAGCGGTGCCCGCGCCGGCCAGGATCGACGAACTCGTCGCCGCGGCGCACGCCCGCGGCATCGAGGATCGCACCGGTACCGTCGCCGACTACATCCCCGTCCTCGCGGAGGCGGACCCCGAGTCGTTCGGACTGTGCGTGGCGGATGTCGACGGCGGGCTGCACGAGATCGGCGACAGCCGCATCCGGTTCTCGATCCAGTCGATCTCGAAGGCGTTCGTATACGCCCTTCTGTGCGAGGAGATCGGCCACGCCGAGGTGCGCGAGACCGTCGGGGTCGACAACACCGGCCTCGCCTTCAACTCGGTCGTCGCGATCGAGCTGAACGACGGACACCCGATGAATCCGATGGTGAACGCCGGCGCCCTGGCCACCACCGCGCTGGTCCCGGGTGCGACACCCGAGGCGCAGTGGGACAGGATCCGCGACGGCCTGTCCCGATTCGCGGGACGGCCCCTCGAGCTCGACGACGACGTCTACCGATCCGAGACCGCGACGAACCAGCGCAACCGCGCCATCGCGCAGCTGCTGGAGAGCTACGGGCGCATCCGGCGCGACCCGGCCGGGGTCGTCGACGTCTACACGCGTCAGTGCTCCCTCCTGGTCGACGCCCACGACCTCGCGATCATGGGGGCGACCCTCGCCGACGGCGGCGTGAACCCGCTGACGGGCGAGCAGGTCGTCTCGGCGGCGGTCTGCCGGGACACGCTCGCTGTCCTCGCGGCGAGCGGTCTCTACGAGCGCTCCGGCGAGTGGCTGTTCGAGATCGGCCTGCCCGGCAAGTCCGGAGTGGCGGGCGGCCTCGTCACCGTGGCGCCCGGCAAGGCCGGCATCGCCGCGTACGCGCCGCGGCTGGATGCCGCCGGCAACAGCGTCCGCGGCCAGGTCGCGACGGCCTATCTCTCCCGTGCGCTGGGACTCAACATCTTCGCGTCCGATTCGCACTACCTCCGGAAGGACCAGCCATGACCGACACCTCCGCGCCGGCGACCGCCCGCGCCTCGTGGGTCCCGATGATCGGGCTCTTCCTCGCGCAGATCCTGATGTCGTACAACGTGTCCGCGCTGCCGGTGTCGCTCGGCGGCATGGTGCACGACTTCGGCGTCCCGCCGACCGATGTCTCGACCGCGATCGTCACCTACGGGCTGGTCGTGGCTGCGCTCGTCATGGTGGGCGCGAAGATCGGCCAGCGGGTCGGCTGGATCCTGATGTTCCGGATCGTCGTGGCGCTGTTCGCCGTCTCCGCCCTGACGATGATCCTGGCCCCCTCGGTCGGGTGGGTCATCGTGGCACAGGCCCTGGCCGGCGCCTCCGCTGCGATCATCGTCCCGTCGCTCGTCGCGCTGATCGCGGAGAACTACCACGGACGGCAGCAGGAGACCGCGATCGGGTCCCTCGGATCCGCGCGCGCCCTCGCCGGCGTGAGCGCGTTCCTCATCGGGGGGACGCTCGCCACCCTCGTCGGATGGCGCCAGGTGTTCGTGGTGGTCCTCGTGCTCGCGGTCGCCGTCTTCCTGCTCAGCTTCCGCGTCCGCAGCGCGCCGGGCAACCCGGCGGTGAAGATCGACGTGGTCGCGGCGATCATCATCGGCCTCGGCATCGTCTCCCTGACCTTCGGGGTGAACAACCTCAACCGGTGGGGGCTGCTCCAGGCCGGACCCGGCGCGCCGTTCGACATCCTCGGGCTCTCGCCCGCGCCGGTGCTCATCCTGATCGGTGTCGTGCTCGTCCAGCTGTTCTTCCTGTGGACGCGTCGTCGCACGCGGCGCGGGCAGGTGCCGCTGGTGAGCCTTTCCGTCTTCGGGTCGTCCCGCGAGCGCGCCGCGGTCTACGCGATGTTCATCGTGGTCGCACTGGAGGCGGGGTTGAATTTCACCGTCCCGCTGTACATCCAGATCGTGCAGGGCCGCACCCCGTTCGACACGTCTCTGGCGATGCTGCCGTTCAACCTCACGGTCTTCTTCGCCGCGATGCTCGTCGTGCGCTTCTACCGCCGCTTCAGCCCGCGCACGATCGGCGTGTTCGGGTTCATCCTCACCACGGTCGCGCAGGTATGGCTGTCGATCGTGGTCGACAACAACTGGGAGACGCTGCCGACGATCCTCGGCCTGTTCGTCTTCGGCGTCGGCCAGGGGGCCCTCGTGACCCTCGTGTTCAACGTGCTCGTCACCGCCTCCCCCAAGCACCTGGCCGGCGACGTCGGATCGGTGCGCGGGACGACGCAGAACCTGGCATCCGCGGTCGGGACCGCCGTCGCCGGCGCCCTGTTGGTCGGCATCCTGGCCGCCAATGTGTCGACCGCGCTCGCCGACCACACCGAGCTCCCGCCGAGTCTGGTGTCCCAGGTGGACCTCGGGAGCGTCAACTTCGTGAGCAACGAACGGCTCACCGAGGTGCTCGCTGAGACGGACGCGACCGACGCCCAGGTGACCGCGGCCGTGGCCGTGAACGAGGAGGCCCGTCTGCGCGCCCTCCGGCTGGGCCTGCTGATCCTCGCGGGCGTGAGCGCCCTCGCCATCGTGCCCGCGAGCCGGCTCCCCCGGTTCCGACCGGGCGAGATCCCCGAGTCGGTCGCGACCGGCAGCGAGCCCGATCCCGAATAGCGGCAGCCCGGTGCGCCGCGGAACGGGTCAAGCGCGCAGCAGCGCGCGCAGCGTCTGGATGGTGTCCGCCTCGGCGGCCGTCTTGTCGGGTCGATAGGCCTTCACCCGGGCGAACCGCAGCGCGACGCCGCCCGGATAGCGCGAGGACCGCTGCACGCCGTCCACGGCGATCTCGACGACCGTCACGGGCTCGACGAACACCGTCGAGGCGGTCCGTCGCGTCTCGATCTCGGGGAAGTGCGCCGTCTGCCAGCGCAGCAGCTCGTCGGTGAGGCCCTTGAAGGTCTTGCCGACCATCACGAACCCGCCGGCCGGACCGAACTCGCCGTCGGGGTCGCGTGCACCGAGATGCAGGTTCGACAGCCAGCCCTGCCTCCGCCCCGACCCCCACTCGCATGCGAGCACGACGAGGTCGTAGGTCAGCACGGGCTTCACCTTGATCCAGCTCTTGCCGCGCCGGCCGGCCGCGTACGGCGCATCGAGACCCTTGACCACGACGCCCTCGTGACCCGCGGCGAGGGCATCGCGGGACAGTCGCTCGGCCTCCACCGGGTCGGCCGTGACGATGCCGGGCATGCGGAGCGGCCCGGCCACCCGCGCGAGCTCGGCGACCCTGACGCGCAGCGGCTCGTCGATGAGATCGCGCCCGTCGACGTGCAGGATGTCGAAGAACCACGGACGCAGCAGCACGTCGCTCGGCGCATCGGCCCCGAAGCGGGACATCGTCTCCTGGAAGGGACGCGGCGCACCGTCCTCGTCGAGCGACAGCGTCTCGCCGTCGAGGATGACGTCGGTCGCGTCGAGACCGCGGGCGGCATCGACGATCTCGGGCACACGATGCGTGATGTCGGCCAGCGTGCGGGTGAAGATCCGGACATCGTCGCCCCGGCGGTGCACCTGGATGCGGGCGCCGTCGAGCTTGTACTCGACCGATGCCTCACCCGCGATCTCCAGGGCGTCGGCGACCGATGCCGCCGTCGAGGCGAGCATCGGCAGCACGGGACGACCCACGACGAGCCCCACCGCGTCCAGCTCGTCGGTCGACCTCGTCAGCGCGATCGCGGCGGTGTCGCCGAGGTCGCCCGAGAGCATCGCCGCCCGGCGCACCGCAGCCGGTGCCCGGTCGGACGCCGCAGCGATCGCGTCGAGCAGGACCCCCTCCAGCGCCCCCGTGCGCAGCTCGCCGAGCATCGCCCGCGCCAGGAAGTCCCATTCGTCGGCTGTGGCCCGCGCGGCGAGCGCGGTCAATGCCGTCGTCCGCCGCAGCGACGATCCGTCACCGGATGCCGCAGCCACCGCGCCGAGCGCGTCGTCGACGTCGGCCAGGGTCAGTGTGGGCGCCGCGGCGTGGACCGCCTCGATCGACGACATGCCACGCCAGCCGACGCCCAGGCGGCCCTGGCGCGGGCTCGCGGTGAGCAGCCCGATCGCCACCGCGATCTCCTCGGGGCGGAGCCGCGCCAGGAGCCCGGCGAGCGCATCGGTCTTCGCCCGGCGGGAGGGCGTGGCCGCGACCCGCGCGGTGGTGGCGACGACCTCGGCGAGCAGCATCCTCGCATTGTCGCACCCGCCCCCGACGTCGCCGGGAATGTCTCGCGCCGCAGCGGGTTGACTCTCTGTATGGCGAACGAGGTGGGCCTGCGGTCCGAGCGCGGCCCGATCCTCCTCGCGCTGATGCTGTCGACGTTCCTCATCGCGATCGACTCGACGATCCTGTCGACGGCGGTGCCCACGATCGTGCGGGACCTCGGCGGGTTCGACCAGTTCCCGTGGCTGTTCTCGATCTACCTGCTGGCGCAGGCCGCCTCGGTGCCCGTGTACGCGAAACTCGCCGACACCTTCGGCCGCAAGCCCGTGATGATGTTCGGCATCGGACTCTTCCTCCTCGGCTCGATCCTCAGCGCGCTGTCCTGGAACATGACGGCCCTGATCGTCTTCCGCGCGGTGCAGGGCCTCGGTGCGGGGGCGATCATGCCCATCAGCATGACCATCGCCGGCGACATCTACACCGTCCGCGAGCGCGCAAAGGCGCAGGCCTACATCGCGAGCGTGTGGGCGATCTCGTCCGTGGCCGGCCCGACCCTCGGCGGCGTGTTCTCGCAGTTCGTGTCCTGGCGGTGGATCTTCTGGATCAACGTACCGCTGTGCCTCATCGCCGCGTTCATCCTGCGGCGCAACTACCGCGAGCGGTTCGAGCGCCACCGCCGCCGCATCGACATAGCCGGCGCCTCGCTGCTGACGGCCGCGCTCGTGCTCATCGTCCTCGGTACGCTCGAGGGTGGCCAGGCCTGGGCCTGGGGATCGTGGCAGAGCATCGGATGCTTCGGCCTGGGCGCCGCGCTCCTCGTGACGTTCGTCTTCGTGGAGCGCCGCGCGGAGGATCCGGTCCTCGCGCCGTGGGTCTTCAGCAGCCGCATCCTGGTCACGACGTCGATCGCGTCGATGGTGATCGGCGTCGTCCTGATCGGCCTGACGTCGTTCGTCCCGACGTTCCTGGAGATCACGGCGGGCGCGGCGCCGGTGCTCTCCGGGCTGGCGGTGGCCGCGCTCACGCTCGGGTGGCCGATCAGCGGATCGCTCGCCGGCCGCGTCTACCTCCGGATCGGATTCCGGGCCACCGCGATGATCGGGAGCCTCGTCACGCTCGCGGGCGCGGCTCTGCTGGTGTGGTTCGCCCTCACCCCCTCGATCCCGCTCACCGCGCTCGCGTGCTTCGTGGTGGGCCTCGGCCTCGGCCTCGTCGCGAATCCGACGCTCATCGCCGCCCAGTCCTCGGTCGGCACGCGCCGACGCGGGGTCGCCTCGGGGACGAACATGCTCGCGCGATCGATCGGCAGCTCGGTCGGCGTCGCCGTCTTCGGCGCCGTCGCGAACACCATCATCGCGTCGCGCGGCGGCTCGTCCGACCCCGGAGCCATCCAGGCGGGCACGATCGCGGTCTTCGTCGGCGTCGCCCTCGGCGCACTCGTGCTGATCCTCGCGACGCTCCTGATCCCGCGCGTCACCATCGCCGACGAGGAGCCGTCGACCGAGCCCGCAGCTGCTCCGTCCGCCTCGGACGCCGATTCTGCGGCGGCCGGCGCCTGAACGCGCGGCCGCCTCAGAGGCCCGCGACCAGCCGACCCGCCTCGGCCGCGCTCGCGTAGAACGCCGCCAGGTCGGGCTCTCCCGCCGCGGGCAGCAGCGCGACCGCGTCGACGCCGGCGTCCGCGAACGCGGAGAGTCCCGTCGCGACGTCCTCGACGGAGCCCCACACCGCGCGGCCGGCATCGGAGCCCCGTCGTCCCGGATCGGCGCGCACGCGCTCGCCGGCACCCATGCCGAACGCCGCCAGCACGTAGGCCACGATCTCGTGGCTGCCCGGACGCCCGGCCTCCGCACGCGCGGCGCGGATCGCCCGCACCGACGCTTCCACCTCGGCCGGCGTGTACCTGCTGTCGAGCACGGTGCCATCGGCGACCTCACCGCTCAGTCGCAGCGTCTTCGGCCCCTCCGCCGCCGCGAACACGGGAGGCGGTGACACGGGCGGCCAGTCGAGGCGGACGCCGTCGAGGGACACATACCGCCCGGACACGGTGACCTCCTCACCCGCGAGGAGTCCTCGCAGCGCGGGCACGTACTCCCGCATCAGGGTGAGCGGCGAGGCCGCGCGCGACCCGACCTGCGCCATCCACGACTGCACGCCGTGCCCGACGCCGGGCAGGAGGCGCCCGGGGAACAGTCGCTCCAGCGTCGCGATCTCCATCGCCGTCACCGCGACGTTGCGCAGCGGCATGGGGGCGATGCCGATGCCGACACGCAGTCGCCGTGTCCACGCGAGGGCGGCCGCCGCCTGCGCGAAGCCCGCCTGACGGAAGCAGTCCTCCCAGACCCACAGCTCGGCGAGACCGGCCTCCTCGGCGGCGTCGACCGCCGCGTGGAAAGACTCGGGGGGATTCGGGTAGGGACTGAAGATCGCACCGACACGCACCATGCCCCCACTCTGTCAGCACCTGCCGACAGTGCGGGGAGCGCGCTCAGCCGGCGGCGAGGGCTTCGGCGACGACGTCCATGAACTGGCCGTAGTCGTCGACCTCATCGCCGACCGGGATGGCGCGCAGCACCACCTCGTCCACCGCTGCGCGGTAGGCGCCGATCCCACTCGCGAAGCCGTCCGCGTCGAGGACCGTCTGCCGCGGCCCGACGCCGAGCCGGGCGAAGTTCGCCCGGTACGCCGGATAGCTCCCGTAGCGGTCCGCCTCCTCGTGGAGTCGCGCGGATGCCGCGGGGTCGACCGCCGTGCGCACGTAGAGGGCGACGTGCGTGTGCGGAGCGAGCGCGTGCGCCTCGGCCGCCTGCCCGGCCGCGGCATCCGGCGTCAGCCAGCTCAGCAACGGCCCGTCGGCCTCCGTCGCGGCGAGCCTCCGCATCCGCGGACCGAGCGCGCCGACGAGCACGCGCGCGGACAGTTCGCCGCGGAGCGTACCCGCGGCATCCCGCACCATCGCGAGCGCGCCGACGCGCGCGCCGCCGGCTCCGATCCCGAGCGTGAGGCGGCCTTCGGGGATGCCGCCGTCGCGCACGGCCCGCACGATCTCCGCAGCGGGGCGGCGATCGACGGGGAGGACGCCGGTCGACAGGCCGAGCGTCGTGGTCTCGAGCGCCGCGGCCGCGAGGGCGGCGATCGCGTCCCCCGACGGCGTGTCGTTGACCCAGAGGGCGTGGAACCCCGCTCCTTCCGCGGCGGCCGCGATGCGCGCGACACGTGCCGGACCGAGCGTTCCTGCGACACCGAGGGAGAGCTGCGCCTGCGTCATGATCCGAGCCTGCCTCACCAGCGACCGCGCGGCCAAGTCCGCACGCATCGGCATCACGGCGCATGACCTCGCGCGACACGCCAGATGCACAATCCTTCACGGCGGACACTCAGGTTCAGTACACTGGCGGCCGTCCCCCACAACTGAATCAGGAGACAACCGTGTCCAACACCGCGTCCGCACCCCTCTATCCGCCTCTGTACGGCGCCAGCTTCGGCCAGGCGATCGCGAGGTTCTTCAAGAAGTACGCCACGTTCAGCGGCCGTGCCAGCCGCAGCGAGTACTGGTGGTGGTTCCTCTTCAACGCCATCATCGGCGTCATCCTGTACATCATCGGCGGGATCCTCGGCCTCATTCAGGTGGATGCCGCGACGGGCGCGGTCACTCTCGGCCCGGGCTACGTGTTCGTCGCCGTCGTGGGCGGACTCTGGGGCCTCGCGACACTCGTCCCCAACCTCGCCGTCGTCTGGCGCCGGCTGCACGACACCAACCGTCCCGGTCCGTTCTACTTCCTGGCGTTCATTCCGTTCGTCGGCGGGATCATCCTGATCATCCTGCTCGCCCTCGACACCAACCCCGCGGGCGCGCGCTTCGACCAGGCCGCCTGACCCCCTGCACGCGAGAAGGCCGCCGCTCCGGATCGGGGCGGCGGCCTTCCTGCATCTCTCCTAGGCGGCGTGCGCCAGGGCGGCGGTGTCGACCACGAGGCCGTCGGCTCCCGCGTCGACGGTCACCGCTCCGCCATCGGCGAGCGCACCGCTCACGAACAGGTCGGCGATACGGTCGTCGACCTCGCGCTGGATGAGCCGGCGCAGCGGCCGCGCGCCGTACTCCGGCTCGTACCCGTGCTCGGCGAGCCACGCCACCGCGGCATCCGTCGCGTGGAACGCGACCTCGCGCCCGGTCAGCCGACGGGCCGTGGTCTCCAGGAGGAGGCGCACGATCTCGGCGAGCTGCGGCTTGTCGAGCTTGCGGAACAGCACGATCTCGTCGATGCGGTTGAGGAACTCTGGGCGCATCGCCTCACGGAGCTTGCCCATGACGCGGTCGCGCAGATCCTTCTCGCTGCCGAAGCCGGTCGCCCCGCCGCCGTCGGCGATGAAGCCGATCGCGCCGGAGCGGGATGCCAGGTACTCCCCGCCCAGGTTCGACGTCATCACGATGACCGTGTTGCGGAAGTCGACCGTGCGACCCTGGCCGTCGGTCAGGCGCCCGTCGTCCAGCACCTGCAGCAGCAGGTTGAAGACATCCGGATGAGCCTTCTCGATCTCGTCGAACAGCACGACCGCGTACGGGTTGCGCCGCACGCGCTCGGTCAGCTGACCGGCCTCGTCGTAGCCGACGTATCCCGGAGGGGCGCCGACGAGCCGCGACACCGTGTGCCGCTCGCCGAACTCGCTCATGTCGAACCGGATCACCGCACCGTCGTCGTCGAACAGGGACTGCGCCAGCGCCTTGGCCAGCTCGGTCTTGCCGACGCCGGTCGGGCCGAGGAACAGGAACGAGCCGATCGGCCGATGCGCGTCGCCCATGCCCGTGCGATTGCGGCGCACGGCCTTCGCGACCGCGACCACCGCATCGTCCTGCCCGATGACCCGGCCGTGCAACTCGCTCTCGAGGGAGCCGAGCCGCTCGCGCTCGGTCTCCGTCAGGCGGTTGACCGGGATGCCGGTGGCGCGGCTGATCACCGCGGCGATCTGCGCCTCGTCCACCACCGCCTCGACGGCAGCGGACGCCGCACCGCGCGTCGACGCCTCCTCGATGCGCGACTGCACGTCGGCGATGGCGTCGCGGATCCGCGAGGCGTCCTCGTACTTCTCGGCGCTCACGGCGGCGTTCTTGTCGGCCTCCAGATCGGCGAGACGCTGCATCAGCGCGCTCACGTCGACCTTCGCACCGAGCCGCAGCCGAAGGCGGGCGCCGGCCTGATCGATCAGGTCGATCGCCTTGTCCGGCAGCACACGCTCGGTGAGGTAGCGGTCGCTCAGCTCGACCGCGGCGCGCAGGGCGTCGTCGGTGAACGAGACGGCGTGGTGCTCCTCGTACGCCGGCTTGAGCCCGTGCAGGATCAGCACCGCGTCCTCGATGGACGGCTCGCCGACGCGCACCGGCTGGAACCGACGCTCGAGGGCCGGGTCCTTCTCGATCACGCGGTACTCCTTGAGCGTGGTCGCGCCCACCAGGTGCAGATCACCGCGGGCGAGGCGGGGCTTCAGGATGTTGCCGGCGTCCATCGCCCCCTCGCCGCCGCCACCGGCGCCGACGACCGTGTGCACCTCGTCGATGAAGACGATCAGCTCGTCCTTGCGGGCGGCGATCTCGTCCATGGCCGTGGTGAGGCGCTCCTCGAAGTCGCCACGATAGCGGGTGCCCGCGAGCATGCCCGGCAGGTCGAGGGAGACGACGCGCTTGCCGCGCAGCTGCTCGGGCACCTCGTCGGCGACGATCGCGCGCGCGAGACCCTCGACGATGGCCGTCTTGCCGACGCCCGCCTCGCCGACGAGAACCGGGTTGTTCTTGGTGCGGCGGCTCAGGATCTCGATCGCCTGCTCGATCTCCTCGGCCCGGCCGATGACCGGGTCGAGATCGCCGGCGATCGCGAGCGCCGTGAGGTCGGTGCCGAACCGGTCGAGCATCGGGGTCTCGGACTCGGCCGGCTGCGCATCTGCCGACGGCACGCCGTTCGGCGTCACCGTCTCGCGGGCGCCCTGCGTGAGCGCCTCGGCGGTCACGCCCGCCTGAGCGAGCACCTGGCCCGCCGGGGTGTCCTGCCCCAGGACCAGGGCGAAGAAGAGGTGCTCCGGCGCCACATAGGTGGAGCCGGACGACCGCGCGACCTGGAATGCGTGGAAGAGCGCCCGCTGCACGGACGGCGTGATGACGGCGCCGTCGACGTCGGCCGGCGCGGATGCCGCGGGCAGACGCTCCTCCGCCGCGCGCGCGATCGCGCGGGGGTCGGCGCCGATGCGGGCGACCGCATCGCTCGCGGGCGGCTCCGCCACGATCACGCGCAGGATGTGCAGCGCGTCCAGCTCGCGCTGCCCGCGCTCGAGCGCGAACTTCCCCGCCGCCTGCAGGATCTCCTGCGTGCGGGCGCTGAGGAAGCGGCTCAGGTCGATCGAGCGCTCCTGACGGGCGCGCTCACCCGCGAGGTAGCGCGCGAGGAAGTCGTCGAACGCGCTCGCGCCGTCGGCGCCCTCGGTCGGGGGTGTGAAGTCTTCGGGCATTCCCGGATCTCCTATGAAGGTGAGTCGATGTGTATCAAGTTTAGGAACTTGAGCACAGTGGTATCAACTTCAACGCGGAAACGCCCGGCGTATTCCGAGCTCGTGGATCAGGGCAGAATCGCCGGATTCGCATCGTCCCAGAACTGCACGGTCTGGGCGACCCAGTACACGGCGAAGAGCACGACGACAGCCAATTCCCCGAGAAGGACGAGCGGGATGCCGGTCACGGCCACGAGATCCACTCCCCCCAGTCTCAGGGCGAGCACCGCCACCAGGCCGACCAGGACGACGGCGATCCCGATCGCCACGACGCGGTAGATCCCGCGCCAGGGAGCCGCCGACGTGATCGCGGCGATCGTCGACACGACGGCGACGATCCCGAAGAACACGCCCGTCGCCACGAGGTGGCCGAGCGCCACGAAGGATGCCGGACCGAGGAGCGCCCACGCGGCGGCCGCGACCACGATGGCGGCCGCCACGACCAGCGTGACCGCGACGCCCGCACTCAGCGTCCCCTGGACGCGCGCGAGCACGAGGGCCGTCATCACGCCGAGGGCTCCGACGACCGCGAGCGACAGCATCCCGTTCTGCACCGCGGGGAGCTCGCCGGCCGGAACGCACGGGCCGGGCGCGGGGCACGTGACCGCGTAGCCGGCGACATCTCCCGCGAGGATGGGCGTCGGCACGATCGCGATCAGCGGCGCGAACAGCGCCGCGATGTCGAGGAGCGCCTGCTCGACGCTGTGGCCGGACAGCGCGATCAGTGCGAGCGCGATGGCGAAGAGCGCGCCGGTGAAGACCCCGCGCGCGGGCGTGTAGTACATCGCGCTGATCGAGCTGACCGGGCCGTCGGACACCACGACGGCCGCGAGCGACACCAGCAGCAGGACGACGGCGCCGACGATCGCGATGCGGACGTAGCGGTACGTGCGCTGGGTCGACGTGCCGATGAGTCGCATGACGCCATCCTGCACCCCGGCACCGACGTGGTCGGCCGACGCGATCGGGTCCGGACGATGTCGGGGGGTCTCGGTACCGTGACGGGAACACCCGAGGAGGAGTCATGGACTGGAAGATCGAGCTGATCCACGTGCCGGTGAGCGACGTCGACCGCGCGAAGGAGTTCTACACGCGGATCGGCTTCCACCCCGACCACGATCAGACGCCCTACGAGGGGCTGCGCTTCGTGCAGATGACCCCGCCCGGGTCGGCGTGCTCCATCGCGTTCGGCACGAACCTGGGCGGCACCCTCGCTCCGGGCACGCTCGACGTCATCCAGGTGGTCGTGCCCGACGCCGACGCCGCGCTCGCCCAGCTGCGCGATGCGGGCGTCGAGGCCGAGGGGGTGGACGAGCAGGCGTGGGGCCGGTTCGTGACCTTCGCCGACCCCGACGGCAACCGCTGGACGCTGCAGCAGCTGCCCTCCTGGGCGGCCGGCGCCGCCTGACCGCGTCCGCGCGCCGGGGCATCGTCGGGCATCGCGCCGTGCTGGCAGAATGCCGTGGTGACCCATGATGAGGACGCCGTCGTCCAGGCCCCGCCCCCCGCTGTGACCCCGCAGGAGGCGACGGCCATCGCCCGCGAGCTGTTCGCCGTGGACGGAGAGGCACACTCCCTCGGGAGCAACCAGGACCTCAACTTCGTGCTGCGCGGCGCAGGCGAGCCGACCCTGCTGAAGATCGCGAATCCGGACACCACGGCGGCAGAGCTGGAGGCGCAGTCGCGCGCCGCGCGGATCGTGGGCGAAACCACGAGCATCCGTGTCCCGCTCGCGAGAGAGCTGACCGACGGCGGAACCGTTCGGCCTGTCGAGGTCGAGGGACAGACGATGCATGCGCGACTGCTCGACTTCCTCGAGGGTCGCACGCTCTCCGGCAGCGACTACCTCCCGCCACGATCGGTGCGTGCCCTGGGTCGGCTCGCCGCGGACTTCGACCTCGCGCTGGCGGACTTCGCCGATCCCGGCGCGGAGCGCGCGAGTCAGTGGGACCTCCGTCGCACGCCGTCGGTCATGGCCGAACTCCTGCCTTCGATCGACGACCCGGCTCTGCGAGCTCGCCTCGAGACCGCACTCTCGGCGGCATGGCGCGCCGTCGCGAGCGTTGCGGACGACCTGCCGCTGCAGGTGATCCACGGCGACCTGACGGACGACAACGTGGTGGCGGGCGACGCCCGGAGCGGCCTCCCCGACGGCGTGATCGACCTGGGTGACCTGAACCGCTCCTGGCGGGTCGGCGAGCTCGCGATCACGCTGTCCTCGCTGCTCCACCACGACGGCGTCGACCTCGTCGCCGCGCTCGAGGCGGCGCGGGCGTACCACGACCGAGCCCCCCTGACCGCGGCCGAGGCGGACGCGGTGTGGCCGCTCGTCGTCGGCCGCGCGGTCGTCCTGGTAGCCAGCGCCCACCACGTGCTGCGGACCGACCCGGGCAACGACTACGCGGCGGAGAACCTCGTCCACGAACAGGCGATCCTGGAGGCGGCGACGGCGTTGCCTCTCGCCGTCGCGGGCCGGCTCGTGCGGACCGCGCTCGGCTTCCCCGCCCCCGTCCTCACCCTCCCCTCCGGGTACGGGAGCCTCGTGAGAGACGCCGCGGCGGCGACGACGCTCGACCTCTCCGCGATGAGTCCGCTGCTCGACGAGGGCCGATGGCTCACGCCGGACATCGAAGCGACCCTGACCGCCGCGGCGCCGCGCGACGGCGGGATCGTCCTCACACGATTCGGCGAAGCGCGGCTGACACGCTCCCGCCCGCACTCGCAGGATGCCCCGGCGAACGTCGCCACCGGCGTCGACGTGACGGTCGATGCCCCGACCGACCTCGTCGCCCCGTGGGACGGCGATCTCGCGGCGACCGCCGACGGCTGGGAACTGCGGGGGCCCGGGCTCCGGCTCCGCGTCACGGGTTCCGACCCGGTGCGCGGCGACGGGCCGATCCGCCGGGGCGCTACGATCGCGAGCCTGCGCGGCACCGCGCGGATCGCGGTGTCCGCCGCCGACGTCGATCCGCCCGCGTTCGTCACGGCAGCCCTGCGCGACGCCTGGCGGGCCGCGATCGCCGACCCGACGCCCCTGCTCAGCCGAGACGAGCGCCCCTCCCCCGACGAGGACGCTGCCGAACTGCTGGCCCGCCGGGCCGCGGCTCTCGCGGGGGTGCAGGAGCACTACTTCGACGCACCGCCGGTGATCGCACGTGGCTGGCGCGAGCACCTCGTCGACACCGAGGGTCGCGTCTACCTCGACACGCTCAACAACGTGACCTCGATCGGCCACGCGCATCCGCGCCTCGTCGAGGCGATCGCGGCGCAGTGGCGCCTCATCAACACCAACTCGCGATTCCACTACCCGGCCATCGTCGAATTCGCCGAGCGCCTGGCCGCCCTCCTCCCGGACGGACTCGACCGCGTCTTCCTGGTCAACAGCGGCTCGGAGGCCGTCGACCTCGCGCTGCGCCTCGCCCAGGCCCACACCGGCCGACCGGACATCGTGGCCCTCAGGGAGGCGTACCACGGGTGGACCTCCCTCGCCGACGCCGTGTCGACGTCGGTGGCCGACAACCCGCACGCCCTCGCCACGCGGCCCCCCTGGGTGCACACCGTGGCCGCGCCGAACACCTACCGCGGAATGCACAGCGACGAGCCCTCCGCCTATGCGCGAGACGCCGTGGCCGAGGTCGACCGCCTCGCCGCGGAAGGGACGCCGCCGGGCGCGTTCATCGCCGAGAGCATCGCAGGGAACTCCGGAGGGATCGTCTTCCCCGACGGCTACCTCTCGGCCGTCTACACCGCGGTTCGATCGCACGGCGGTTTGGCGGTGGCGGACGAGGTCCAGGTCGGATACGGACGCCTCGGTCAATGGTTCTGGGGCTTCGAGCAGCAGGGCGTCGTCCCCGACATCGTCGCGGTGGCGAAGGCGATGGGCAACGGCCACCCGCTCGGCGCGGTGATCACATCACCGGAGATCGCCGAGAGCTACCGCACCTCGGGCTACTTCTTCTCGTCCGCCGGGGGCAGTCAGGTGTCATCCGTGGCCGGCATGACCGTCCTCGACGTCATCCGCGACGAGCGCCTGCAGGAGAACGCACGCGACGTGGGCGCATACCTCAAGGGCCGCATCGAACAGCTCGCGCAGCGGCATCCGATCATCGGGACCGTGCACGGCTTCGGACTCTACCTGGGTCCCGAACTCGTGCGCGACCCCGCCACGCGGGAGCCGGCCGGTGAGGAGGCGGCGGCGATCAGCGAGCGGCTGCGGATCCTGGGGGTCATCGCGCAGCCGACCGGCGATCACGGGAACGTGCTCAAGATCAAGCCGCCGCTGTGCATCACCCGGGAGAGCGCCGACGCCCTGGTCGACGCTCTCGACCGGGTGCTCACCACGGGGTGGTGAGCAGACGCGTCAGGCCCTTCAGGCCCGTCCGCCCGGAGGACCGATGACGAGCAGCACGCTGAAGACCACCACGATGGATGCCGCGGCGATGCCGGCGAACGTGCGGGGATGACGCAGCAGCACTCGCATCAGTCGATCGTGCCAGCGGTGGTCACGCGGGTCGTCGGTGCCCCGCAGCCGCCAGTCCCCCGCGAGGCGCCCACGGCGGTGCAGCACGATCTCGACGGGGATGGTGGCGTACGGCACGATCGCTGCGGCGATCGCGACGGCCGTCGACGTCGCGCGCCACCTGTTGTTCTTGGCGACGAGGATCGACGTGGCCACGTAGCAGAGGAAGACGAAGCCGTGGATGCCGCCGGCGATCGTGACGAGGAGCGCCAGGTCGGTGGTGGCCCGCAGGACGAGCGCCGCGATCAGCAGCGTCCAGGAGACGGCCTCGGCGATGGCGAATGTACGGAAGAGGAGCGAAGGTCGGGAGAACACGCCTTCAGTGTAACTGAAACCTATCAGTCATGCTGAAGGTCACCCGAACGGCTCCTCGTGCAGTCCCTCGAGCGCGCGCGTGAGCTCCGGGCCGCCGCCCGCGAACGTCGCGTCCAGGCGGGCGAGGCCCGCGTCTGCAGCATCGAGCGCGGCCTCCCCCTTGGCCGTCACGCGCAGGTCGGACGCGGCGCCGGCGTGGGCGGTGGCATCCGACGCAAAACCGTCATCGACCAGCGACCGCACCGCCGTGTGCGCGGTCTGCACCGTGATCTGCGACCGGCGCGCGAGCTCGGAGAACGAGATCCCGGGCGTCGCGCGGATGTGCGCGAGCAGGGCGTACTTGCGCGTCGTCAGGCCGACGTGCTTCAGCTCCGCGCTGAGCCGGGCATCCCACACCGCCGCGACCGTCAGCAGGGCGATGACGGGGCTGAACGGGGGGCGTTCGGGCATGGGTCCATGCTAGTGACGGGGCGTCGGGGGCAGGGCGGACGCCCGGGCGCGCCGCCGGCATCAGCCCGGATCGGGCACCGGCGCGAGGGCTCAGACTCGGGAGTGCTACTGCCCCAGCAGTTTCATCGCATTGACGATCACAATCAGCTCTTTTCCAACTGTTGATCGCAACTCAGATTCGCGTGCTCCCGACTCGTGCTTAAAGTGCGCAACTGTTACGCGATGAGGGTTAACTCGGCGAAGCGATTGAGCCACGCGCGACTCCGCCTGGGTGGGTTGAGCAAGCTCGTCATAGACGCCGGCCAACTGCCCGAGGGTCTTCTTCATGATCTGCTCTTCGGTGTAGTTGGCCGTCGAGCCATTGTCCCGAACGAATCGAACACGCTTCGCCCGGACCGCCTTCGCCATATAGATGCGCGCGGCAGTCTCAAGCGCCAAGCACGCATCTTCAAAGGCCTCCTTCCAATGCCCCTGCTCGAGAAGATCGCGAGCCGAACCCAGGCTCACCACGAGCCGGCCCGTTAGCTCCGGAAACTCAGCGTCCAGAGACAAGTCATGTGGCGCAATCAGGGACTGCACACTGCGCCCATCGACAATGTCTAGGCCCACTCCAAGCTGTCGGAGTTTCATGAGCGTTCTTTGCGGGATGTCGCTGTCCGTCGACACCGCGGCCACGTAGCGAACTTCCGCCTTCGAGGCGCGGCCATACTTAACCCAGTCTTCGGCGCGGCTGAGATCGACAGCCGAGGACACCTCGTGGAAATATGACGCCATACCGCGCGTAGCTTTCAAGAGTGGAGTGTTCGGAAACTCGAGATCGTAAGGCTCGATCTCAATGCTGAACCCACGGGCCGCGATCCACTCGCCGTAAATGATCGCTGCATCCAAGAGGTCTACCGGGACCAGTTCGAAGTCGACCGGTCGCAACTGGGTCACGATTGTCCAAGAATCCGAGCGATCGTGCCCTGGAGGCTCTCCAGGGCCTCGCGCAACGTGGCGCTAACCTGGCCGCTCATGCTTAGTTCAGACACACTAGCCTCGAGTCGCTGAACTGACATCTCGACTGTGTGTTCTCGGTCAACTCGTTCAACCGAGGTGGCAAACGCGTCTCGCACCGTAGTGTTCGGATTGTCGACTAGCTCGGTAATACTTGCCCGCACCGCGGCCCGAGAGACATCGTGTCGTTCGACCGCTCGCGCCATTCGCGCCAAGAGCCTCGGCTCCACTGTGCTCGTCAAGGTCTTGGACCGGAACTTATCGATTAGCACGGTCTCAAGTCGTATCCGCTCGCCGGAGGCGATCACGTCTTGCTTTTCCAACGCGGCTGCGCCCCGAGTCACCTCGAGCAGGTGATCAACAGTGAGAGTCTGCTCCGACCTAGGGCGATCCTGTTCGCTCTCAACAAGCGCGAGGTGCTGAGGCGGGAGTTTCAAGATGTTCTTCAGTCGCCTCACTTCGCCGCGAGACAGGCTTGCGAGCTGCGCCAGCTGGCTCTCGGTTGGTGGTTGGCCTTCCGTCTCGGCGTAGAGGTGCTCGAGCTTCTGGAGCTTCATCGCGGTCGGGAGCGGATCCCAATCTGAGCGAGCATTGTGAATTGCGAACATCATCATGATGTTCTGTATCAGGGTCGGCTCCGGCTGGACGATAATCGGCACCCGATGCAAACCAAGTTTGCGTGCAGACCGCCAGCGGCGCTCCCCGTCAAGCAGGACATAACCTCCCTCCCGCGAACTGAACACAGTGAGGGGGACCAAGATCCCGTTTGCAGCGATACTGTCCTGAAGTTCGATCAGTTCCTTCTCGTGGAACACGAGCCTGGGGTTCTCGGGATTCTGTCGAATCTCCGAGGGAGACGCCACCCGCACATTAGACGACTCGGCCATCAGTGCTCCTTCGCAATGACCAACAGCTCTTCCACCCGACCCCGCTTCCCCGGGGCGGCGGCAATGGTAGATGGGCGCTCCAGCACGACGGTCTCGAACCCCGCGTATAGATCGCTAATGCTGGAATGACGGGCGTTAGTGACCAACAGTGTCGCTCCTCGCCTGGCGGCTGCTCGCACACTTGCCGCTAACCGAATTTGATCATGCCACGAGAAGATCTTCTCGTTGTATTCGATGAAACCGTTGTTGTTGTGAGATGTGACGTAGGGCGGATCAACGAACACGAAATCACCATCCCCCGCGACATCCATCGCCGCTTGAAAGTCGCCGTGCATCAACTCGACCCGTTCAGTACTCGCAATCTCGGATATCGCGCGGAGATTATCAAGGTCGGCAATGAACGATGACTTCGGTGCGCCCCAAGGGACGTTAAACTCCCCCTTGAGATTCACGCGATAGAGACCGTTAAAGGCGCCCTTGTTGAGGTAGATGAAGCGGCCCCCGCGCTCTGAGGCGCTGCCACCGCGTTCAGCCCTCGCTGCGTAGTAGGCCTCCTTTGCAAGCGGGCGTCGCGTTGCTTCGGCATATACTCCATCAGGATCGTCTCGGACCGCTCGCCATACTTCAACTAAGGGGATGCACGCGTCGTTCAGGACGGCCTGTACGGGTTGAAGATGCAGGAAAAGGGAGCCCCCACCAACGAACGGTTCCACGTATGTACGGAAGCGGCGTGGCACATACGGCTCGATCTGGCTCAATAAGCGTCGCTTCGATCCTGCCCATTTGATGAAGGGCTTCGTCTCGCAATTGATCGAGGATAACGCGGGCGTACTCGCCCCTGGATTCGCGATCAAGCTTGAACTAGCGCCGGTACTGGCCGCATCCGGGTGGCTCCGGATGGCTGCCGCAACTTCGAGAGTCATCAGGATGTGAAACCGCGCTGAGACACCCTAGAAGTCCCAGTCCTCGTCTTCCGTCGCCTCGGCCTTGCCGATGACGTACGACGAACCGGAACCCGAGAAGAAGTCGTGGTTCTCGTCGGCGTTCGGCGACAGCGCCGACAGGATCGCCGGGTTCACGTCGGTCACGGTGGAGGGGAACATCGCCTCGTAGCCGAGGTTCATCAGCGCCTTGTTGGCGTTGTAGTGGAGGAACTTCTTAACGTCCTCGGTCAGTCCCACCCCGTCGTACAGGTCCTGCGTGTACTGCACCTCGTTGTCGTAGAGCTCGTACAGCAGCGAGAACGTGTAGTCCTTGAGGTCCTCGCGCTTGGCCTCGTCGACCCGCTCGAGTCCCTTCTGGAACTTGTACCCGATGTAATAGCCGTGCACGGCCTCGTCGCGGATGATGAGGCGGATGAGGTCGGCCGTGTTCGTGAGCTTCGCACGGGACGACCAGTGCATCGGCAGGTAGAAACCCGAGTAGAACAGGAACGACTCGAGCAGCGTCGAGGCGACCTTGCGCTTCAGGGGTTCGTCGCCGCGGTAGTACTCCATGACGATCTGAGCCTTCTTCTGAAGGTTCGGGTTCTCGACCGACCAGCGGAACGCCTCGTCGATCTCCTTCGTCGAGCACAGCGTCGAGAAGATCGACGAGTACGACTTGGCGTGCACCGACTCCATGAACGCGATGTTCGTATAGACGGCCTCCTCGTGCGGGGTGATCGCGTCGGGGATGAGCGACACCGCGCCCACCGTGCCCTGGATCGTGTCGAGCAGAGTGAGCCCCGTGAACACCCGCATGGTGAGCGTCTGCTCCTCCGGGGTGAGCGTGTTCCACGACTGGATGTCGTTGGACAGCGGCACCTTCTCGGGCAGCCAGAAGTTGTTCACCAGGCGGTTCCAGACCTCGAGGTCCTTCTCGTCCTGGATGCGGTTCCAGTTGATCGCCTGAACGTGGTTCAGGAGCTGCAGCTTCTCAGCCATTGTCTTCTCTCTCGAAAATCCCAGATCGGGGCGTCACAGCGTGCAGCTGACGCATTCCGTCATGTCGGTGCCCTCGAGCGCCATCTGACGCAGGCGGATGTAGTAGATCGTCTTGATGCTCTTGCGCCACGCGTAGATCTGCGCCTTGTTGATGTCGCGCGTGGTCGCGGTGTCCTTGAAGAACAGCGTCAGCGACAGGCCCTGGTCCACGTGCTGCGTTGCGGCGGCATACGTGTCGATGACCTTCTCGTAGCCGATCTCGTACGCGTCCTGGTAGTACTCCAGGTTGTCGTTCGTCATGAACGCCGCCGGGTAGTACACGCGGCCGAGCTTGCCCTCCTTGCGGATCTCGATCTTGGCCGCGATCGGGTGGATCGACGAGGTCGAGTTGTTGATGTACGAGATCGAGCCGGTCGGGGGCACCGCCTGCAGGTTCTGGTTGTAGATGCCGTGCTGCTGGATCGACGCCTTCAGCGCGCGCCAGTCGTCCTGCGTCGGGATGTGGTGGCCCGCGAACATCTCGGCCACCTTGGCCGTCGCCGGCACCCACTCCTGTTCGATGTACTTGTCGAAGAATTCGCCCGATGCGTACGTCGAGTCCGCGAACCCGTCGAAGGTCTCCCCGCGCTCGATCGCGATCCGGTTCGAGGCGGTCAGCGCGTGGAACAGCACCGAGTAGAAGTAGATGTTCGTGAAGTCGACACCCTCTTCGGAGCCGTAGTAGACGTGCTCGCGCGCGAGGTAGCCGTGCAGGTTCATCTGCCCCAGGCCGATCGCGTGCGACCGGTCGTTGCCGTCCTCGATCGAGCGCACCGAGGCGATGTGACTCTGCTGGCTGACCGCGGTGAGCGCACGGATGCTGGTCTCCACCGTCTTCGCGAGGTCGCCGCCGTCCATCGCCAGGGCGATGTTGAGCGAGCCCAGGTTGCACGAGATGTCCTTGCCGATCCGGTCGTAGGACAGGTCCTCGTTGAACGTCGTGGGCGTGTTGACCTGCAGGATCTCGGAGCACAGGTTCGACATGTTGATCCGGCCCTTGATCGGGTTGGCCTTGTTCACCGTGTCTTCGAACATGATGTACGGGTAGCCGGACTCGAACTGGATCTCGGCGAGCGTCTGGAAGAACTCGCGCGCGTTGATCTTGGTCTTCTTGATGCGCGGGTCGTCGACCATCTCGCGGTACTTCTCGGTGACCGAGATGTCGCCGAAGGGGACGCCGTAGACATGCTCGACGTCGTACGGCGAGAAGAGATACATGTCCTCGTCGTTCTTGGCGAGCTCGAACGTGATGTCGGGCACGACGACGCCGAGGGACAGCGTCTTGATGCGGATCTTCTCGTCGGCGTTCTCACGCTTGGTGTCGAGGAAGCGCATGATGTCGGGGTGGTGCGCCGAGAGGTACACGGCGCCCGCCCCCTGACGCGCACCGAGCTGGTTCGCGTAGCTGAAGCTGTCTTCGAGCAGCTTCATGACCGGGATGATGCCGCTGGACTGGTTCTCGATCTGCTTGATCGGCGCGCCGGCCTCGCGGATGTTCGAGAGGAGCAGCGCGACGCCGCCGCCGCGCTTGGACAGCTGCAGCGACGAGTTGATGCCGCGCGAGATGGACTCCATGTTGTCTTCGATGCGCAGCAGGAAGCACGACACGAGCTCGCCGCGCTGCGCCTTGCCGGCGTTGAGGAACGTGGGGGTCGCGGGCTGGAAGCGACCCGAGATGATCTCGTCGACGAGGTCGGTGGCGAGCTTCTCGTCGCCGTCCGCCAGTGCGAGGGCGGTCATGACCACGCGGTCCTCGAACCGCTCGAGGTAGCGCTTGCCGTCGAACGTCTTGAGCGTGTAGCTCGTGTAGTACTTGAACGCGCCGAGGAAGGTCTCGAAGCGGAACTTCTTCGAGTAGGCGAAGTCGTTGAGCCGCTGGATGAACTCGAACGAGTACTTCGCGAGCACCTGGGGCTCGTAGTACTCCTTCTCGACCAGGTAGTCGAGCCGCTCCTTGAGGGAGTGGAAGAAGACGGTGTTCTGGTTCACGTGCTGCAGGAAGTACTCCCGCGCGGCACGCTTGTCGGCGTCGAACTGGATCTTCCCGTTCGCGTCGTACAGGTTCAGCATCGCGTTCAGGGCGTGGTAGTCCATGCCCTCGAAGCGCACCTCGGTCTTGAAGTCCTTCTCGGTCACTGCAATGTCTGCCATCGTTCCAATCCCTCGCTCACGCGATCCACATCTTCCGGCGTGCCGAACAGCTCGAGCCGATACAAGTGCGGCACGTGGCACTTGCGGCTGATGATGTCACCGGCGATGCAGAACGCTTCGCCGAAGTTGGTGTTGCCCGCGGAGATGACTCCGCGGATCAGGGTGCGGTTTCGCTCATCGTTGAGGAATCGGATGACCTGGCGGGGAACCGCGCCCTTCTCCTCGCCCCGGCCCTGGCCACCGCCATACGTGGGGGTGACCAGGACGAAGGGCTCATCGACGATGAGAGGCGCGTCGCCCGCGTGGAGCGGGATGCGCAGCGCCCGCACGCCCAGCTTCTCGACGAACCGCGCCGTGTTGCCGGACGTGCTCGAGAAGTAGACGATGAGCGGTGACGCCGTCGCCCTGCCGGCAACCGCGCCACCTGTCGCGATCGCGGTTGCCATGACTGCTACGCGAGACGGGCGGCGAGCTCGTCGATCTTGTCGGGGCGGAAGCCCGACCAGTGGTCCTCATCGGTGATGACGACCGGCGCCTGCAGGTAGCCGAGCGCCTTCACCTGCTCGAGGGCCGCGGGGTCCTGAGAGAGGTCGTGGACCTCGTATTCGATGCCCTTCGAGTCCAGTGCGCGATACGTCGCGTTGCACTGCACGCATGAAGGCTTTGTGTAGACCGTGATCGCCATGTCGACCCGCTTCTCCCGTCATTCCCGTCTGATTTCCCGGTCGTCCCCCGCCGGAGCTCCAATACTACATATGGGTGCCGACATCAGGAAGCACCACAAGGGGTAGTAGTTACATCCGTGTAGTTTTCCACCGCTCTCCCCATGTACAACACAGGTTGTCCACCGTTTCATCCACAGGCGGCGCACCCCGCGCCAACCTGGAAAAAGCCTGAATGCCGCGGTTTTCGGAGCCCCGTCGAGGATCCATCCACAGGGGCCACGCTACGCACGGCCTCCGACATCGGATCCGCTGTGGAATCACGCGCACCGGCGTGTCGCGGCGTGTCGCGGGACGCCCGCCCGGGTCGATACCGTGGAGGCGTGGCGGGATACCGGGATCTACTGCGCACGCCGGGCGTGGGGCGCATCATCGCCGCGCAGCTGACGGCACGCTTCCCCAACGGGATGACGAGCATCGCGATCCTGCTGCACATCCAGGCCGTCACCCACTCCTACGGCGCGGCGGGCCTCGTGCTCGCGGCGACCTCGGTCGGTCAGGCGATCGCCGGCCCCGTGACCAGCCGCTGGATGGGCCGCTGGGGGATGCGCCCCGTCCTCACTCTGACCACGCTCGTGTGCGCGGCATCCCTCACCGCCCTCGCGCTGCTCCAGGTTCCCGTGCCGGTGTACATGGCGCTCGGGCTCGTGGCGGGGCTCTCCACGCCGCCCGTGCAGTCGGCCGTGCGCACGATCTACCCCAAGATGGTGAACTCCCGCCAGCTCACCCCGCTCTTCTCGCTCGACGCGTCGCTCCAGGAGATCATCTGGATCATCGCGCCGGTACTGGTGACGTTCGTCTCGACGCAGATCAGCACCGTCGTCGGCATGCTGCTGATCGTCGTCATCCTCCTCGGCGGGTGCGCGTGGTTCATCCTCTCGCCCGAGGTCGGGCGCGTGCGGATCCCGCGCAGCCGCCGCAGCTTCGGCACCGTGCTGACCCGCCCCGCGGTGCTGCTCGCCACGATCGTCGGCTTCCTCCTCATCGGGGCGTGCTCGGCCGTCGAGGCCGGCGTCGTCGCCGCGTTCGGCCACGGCGGCCTCGAGGCGGGCATCGTGCTCGCGCTCTTCTCCGTGGGGAGCCTCGGCGGCGGCCTGCTGTCGGGCAGCATCCCGATCGGCCGCTGGGCGATGGCCCGACGCCTCGCGATCGTCACCGCGGGTCTCGCCCTCACGATGTTCTCGCTCCAGGTGTGGTGGATCGGCGGATCGCTGGTCCTCGCCGGCATCGGCGTGGCGCCGGCCCTCGCCGTGCTGTTCGCCATGACGTCCGCCAGCGTCAAGTTCAGCGACACCGCCGAGGCGTTCGGCTGGGTCGGCACGGGGCAGCTGATCGGCGCGGCCGCAGGTTCCGCCATCGCCGGCTTCCTCATCGACGGGGTCGGCGCCCCGGGCGCCTACGGGACGGCGGTCGCCTTCGCGATCGTCGGGCTGCTCGTGTCCGTCGTGTTCGTCCGGGGGTTCCCCGACCTCCGCCATCGCGACGCGAGCCCCATCCCGGACACCGAGCCGGTCCGCACGATCACCTGACGCCCGGCCCGTCCGCGCCGCTCACGCGATCCGGCGCAGCAGCTCCCGCACGGCCAGGGCGTAGGCGTCCGCGGGCTCCGGATGCTCGAACACGAGCCGTTCACCGGCGACCTCGATCTCGACCTCGTGCGTGTCGGCGAGCCGTCGCAGCGACCGGAAGCTCGCGCGGAGCATCTCGCGCAGCTGATGCTCGAGCGGCAGCCACAGCGCGTCCTCGAGGGCGACGGAGTCCAGCGCCCATTCGGTCGTCCCGTTGAAGGCGAGGATGCGCCCGGTCGGGTAGTCGCGCGGCTCCACGGTCATCTCACTCACCGTGAACACGTCGGCCTCGAACTCCGGCTCGTCGAGCTGGAAGCGGTCGCCGGATCGCGGGTGCCACACGAGCCCCTCTTCACGCAGCGCGCGCGCCAGCTCGGTGGAGATCATAGGCTCAGACTATGCCCGCATCCGTCACCCTCCCCCGGCTGACATGGGGTGATCCCGCGTCCGGCCGACGCGCCCTCCTCGTGCACGGACTCGGCTCCACCGCGGCCCTGATGTGGCGCTTCGGCGTCGCCCTCGCCGCCGAGGGGTGGTGCGCCCAGGCCGTCGACCTGCGCGGCCACGGGCGGGCGCCGCGCGCACTGGACTACTCGATCCCGGCCTACGCGGCCGACGTCGCCGCCACCCATCCGCCGGCCGGCGGCGCGTGGGACCTGGTGATCGGCCACTCCCTGGGCGGTGCTGCCGTCGTCCTGGCGAGCGCGCGCCACCCGCGCTGGGCACGCCGCCTCGTCCTCGTCGACCCCGCCATCCACCTGTCCGATCACGATCGCGACGTCGTACGGCGCAGTCAGGAGGAGTCGTTCGCCGATCCGACCGTCGACGCCGTCCGCGCCGGGCATCCGCACTGGCATCCGCAGGACATCGAGCTCAAGGCGCTCTCGGCGCAGCAGGCCAGCCGGTGGGCGGTCGAGCAGACGAGCGCGCAGAACCCGGAGTGGGACGTACGGGATGCCGCAGCCGCGCTCTCGACGCCGACCCACATCATCGGCGCCGACCCGGCGGTGTACTCGATCTTCACGGGGGCTCTCGCCGCGGAGGTGCTCGCCAACCCCGTCATCACGATGTCGGTGGTCGCGGGTGCGGGCCACTCCCCCCATCGCGACAAGCCGGATGACACGATGGCCCGGCTGAAGGAGGCTCTCGCATGACCGCGTTCGATCCCGCCCTCGTCCTCCCCGACGATCTCCTGGAGCGGTTCCGCGAGCGCGCCGCCGTGCACGACCGTGAGAACACGTTCCCCGACGACGACCTGGCCGAGCTGAAGGACGCGGGCTACCTGGCGATCCTCGTGCCGACCGAGCTGGGCGGCGCGGGCCTCGGACTCGCCGAGGCATCCGTCCTGCAGCAGCGGCTCGCCACGGCGGCCCCGGCCACGGCCCTCGCCGTCAACATGCATCTGGTCTGGACCGGCGTGGCGAAGGTGCTGGCCGATCGCGGCCTCGACGCGCTGCGGTTCGTGCAGGAGGGCGCCGCGGCGGGCGAGGTGTTCGCGTTCGGGATCAGCGAGGCCGGCAACGACCTCGTGCTGTTCGGGAGCGACACACGCGCGGAACCCCTCGACGACGGCTCGTACGCGTTCACCGGCACCAAGATCTTCACCTCGCTCGCCCCGGTGTGGACCCAGCTCGGTCTGCACGGCCTCGACACCACGTCGCCCGACGCGCCGAAGCTCGTCTACGCGTTCGTCCCGAGGAGCGACGCCGTCGTCACGCGGGATGACTGGGACACGCTCGGGATGCGCGCCACGCAGTCCCGCACCACCGAGCTGCACGGCGCGACGGCCCCGGCCGACCGCATCGTGCGACGGGTCGACCCGGGCCCGCAGCCCGACCCCATCGTCTTCGGCATCTTCAGCGTGTTCGAGCTGCTGCTCGCGAGCGTCTACACGGGCATCGCCCGCCGCGCGCTCGACCTCGCGGTGACGACGGCGCGGCGGCGCACGTCGAAGCGGACGGGCACGACCTACGCGCAGGATCCCGACATCCGCTGGCGCATCGCCGACATGGGGCTCGCGTACGACGCGCTGCCGGCGCAGCTGCAGTCCCTCGCGACGGACGTCGACCGGCGCGTGGATCACGGCCCGCTCTGGTTCGCGAAGCTGTCCGGCATCAAGCACCGCGCGGTGACGATGGCGAAGCAGGTCGTCGACGACGCCGTGCTCGTGGCGGGCGGATCGTCCTACGCGGCCGGGTCCGAGTTGAGCCGGCTGTATCGCGACGTGCTGGCCGGTCTGTTCCATCCGTCCGACCCGGAGTCCGCCCACGCGACGGTCGCCACGGCCTGGCTCGGTCCGCTCGAGACGTGAGGGCGGCTCAGCGCTCCTGCACGTCGTATGCCTTGAGGAGCTCGGCGACCGCCTGCTCGCGCTCCGCGCCGCCGTGCTCGAACATGTCGGTGACGTGCGTGCGCAGGTGGTTCTCCAGCAGGAGCCGGTCGAGCGACTCGAGCGCCTTCCGGATCGCGCGGGACTGGCCGATGATGTCCATGCAGTAGTCCTCGCTCTCGATCATCTTCGCGAGCCCGCGCAGCTGTCCCTCGAGGATCGCGGTCCGATGCAGCGCCCGCTTCTTGATGTCGTCGATCACCCCGCCAGGCTACGCGCCCGCAGGACCCGAGTGCCGCACAGCGGGCCGTGCGAGTATGGCCGGATGGCGCGCACACCGACGGCTCTGCTGAGCCCCGCGGATCAGGAGCGCCGTCGCGCCCTGCGCACGATGAAGACGATCGCACTCTCGGCCCTGCTCGTCCTCGCGGCCGTGTTCGTCGTCTCGTTCGCGCTCCAGGGCCGGTATCCGTGGCTCGCGTACGTCCGCGCCGCCGCCGAGGGCGGAATGGTCGGCGCGCTCGCGGACTGGTTCGCGGTGACGGCGCTGTTCCGGCGGCCCCTGGGGCTGCCGATCCCGCACACCGCGATCATCCCGAACCGCAAGGACGAGATCGGCCGCACGCTGGGTGAGTTCGTCGAGACGAACTTCCTCTCCGGGGACGTCGTCCGCACGAAGCTCGAGTCGACCGAGATCGCGTCGCGGCTGGGCGCCTGGCTGGCGGACCCGGCACACGCCGAGCGGGTCACGGTCGAGGCATCCGCCATGGCGTCGGGGGTGCTGCGCGCACTCAGCGACGACGACGTCCGGTCGGTGCTCGAGGACCTGGCGCGCGAGCATCTGATCGCCCCCGCCTGGGGCCCGCCCCTCGGCGGCTGGCTGACGCGGGTGGTCGCCTCCGGCGCCCACCACCACGCGGTCGACCTCGCTGCCGACAGCATCGCCGCGTGGCTCGAGGGCAACCGCGCGTCGTTCGAGGGGCTCGTGTCGCGCCGCCTGCCGTCGTGGGTTCCCCGCGTCGCCCACCGCTTCGTCGACGACACCGTCTACAAGGAGGCCGTGACCTTCGTCGCGGCGGTGCGCGCGGACCCGGATCATCCCGCCCGCCACGCGATCGACGGGTATCTCGCGCGCCTGGCCGAGAACCTGCAGCACGACCCGGCGACCATCGGACGACTCGAAGATGCGAAGGTCGCCGTCTTCGACAGCCCGCGCGTCCGGGAACTGGCCGGCGAGGCCTGGAACACCGTGAAGACGGGACTGCTCGCGGCCCTCGGCGACCCCGACAGCGGCCTGCGGCGGCGGGCGTCGAGCGCACTCTCCGAGATCGGCGAGCGGCTCACGACGGATGCCGCGCTGCAGCGCCGCGTCGACACGTGGGTGAGCGACGCCGCGGTCTTCCTCGTCGACCGCTACCGGCACGACATCGCCTCGATCATCACCGACACCGTGGAGCGGTGGGACCCGGCCGAGACCACCGAGAAGATCGAGCTCATGGTCGGGCGCGACCTGCAGTACATCCGCCTCAACGGCACGATCGTCGGCGCGCTCGCGGGTCTCGCGATCTTCTCGATCGCCACGGCTCTGCTCGGCACCTGAGCGGGGGCGCGCCGGTACTCTGATCGCGTGGCCGACTCCCCCGCGGACCAGATCCTGTTCACCTACGGCACGCTCCAGCAGCCGGAGGTCCAGCTCGACACGTTCGGGCGCCTCGTGGCGGGCGAGGACGACTCGCTCCCGGGGTACACCGTGGACTACGTCGAGATCGACGACCAGCGGGTGGTGGACCTCTCCGGGCTGGGTGTCCACCCGATCGTGCGGCCCACGGGGAGCCCGCGCGATCGCGTGGTCGGCAGGGCGCTGCACATCACGGAGGACGAGCTGGAGGCGGCGGACGAGTACGAGGTCGCGCTGTACCGGCGCGCCGCGGTGACGCTCGCGAGCGGTCGCCCCGCGTGGGTGTACGTGTCCGTGTGACCCGGGCGCCGGTGGAGAGCAGGACTACCCAGCCACCGGCCGGCGCGCCATGCTGGGGGGATGATCCGGCTCGCGCTCGTCCGTCACGCCAAGTCCGACTGGTCCGAGGAGGGGATCGCCGACCACGATCGGCCGCTCAACGCCCGGGGTGAGCGCGACGCCCCCGCGATGGCGAGGCGGCTGGCCGTCACCGGATTCGCGCCCGACGTCATCGTGTCCTCGACGGCGACGCGCGCGCAGTCGACCGCGCTCGCCTTCGGCGCCGTGTTCGGGATCATGCCGCGTCCCGTGCGCCGGCTCTACGCGGCCTCGGCGACGACCCTCCTCGACGCGGTCGAGGAGGCCGGCGCGGCAGGCGCCTCCTCCGTCCTCCTCGTGGCGCACAATCCGGGCATCGCGGACCTCGCCGCGACGCTCTCGCGAGGCCGGATCGCGCACATGCCGACCTGCGCGGTGGCGACGTTCTCGTGGGCGGACGACGACTGGGGCATCGTGGACGCCGTCGACCCTCTCGGATGGGACCTCGACGTGCCACGCGGGGACAGCTAGCCGACAGCGGCGGCCGGAACGGGCCGTCCGTCCTTGACGACGGACGACACGAGCGGTACACCCGGCCGGTAGGCGAGATGCACGCGCGTGGGGGCATCCAGGATGACCAGGTCCGCACGCATCCCCGGCGCGATCGCCCCTACGTCCTCCCGGCGCAGGGCACGTGCTCCACCGGCTGTCGCCGCCCAGATCGCCTCCCCGGGTGTCATGCCCATCTCGCGCACGGCGAGGGCGACCATGAGAGGCATCGAGCTCGTGAAGCACGAGCCGGGGTTGCAGTCGCTCGCGATCGCGACCGTGACGCCCGCATCGATCAGACGCCGCGCATCCGGATACGGCTGCCGCGTCGAGAACTCCACCCCGGGCAGGAGCGTGGCGACGGTGCGGCTGCCGGCGAGCGCGGCCACGTCGTCGTCGGAGAGGTACGTGCAGTGGTCGACCGACGCGGCATCCATCTCGACCGCCACGCGCACGCCGTCGCCCGGGCCGAGCTGGTTGCCGTGCATGCGTGGCGTGAGGCCGTGCGCGGCTCCGGCGGCGAGGACGCGACGGGCTTCGTCCGCGGTGAACGCCCCCCGCTCGCAGAACACGTCGATGAACCGCGCGTGCGGCGCGACGGCGCGCAGCATCGGCCCGCAGACGAGCTCGACGTACTCGTCGCGCGCGTCGGCGTATTCGGCGGGGACGACGTGCGCGCCGAGGAAAGTGACCTCGGGGGTGACCTCGGCCGCGATCCGCGCAGCGCGCGCCTCGTCGTGCACGGTCAGCCCGTAGCCCGTCTTGACCTCCAGCGTGGTCGTCCCCTGCCGGGCGCACTCGGCGACGAGCCGGGCGAGCCCGCGACGCAGCTCGTCGTCGGATGCCGCGCGGGTGGCGGCCACCGTGCGCCGTATGCCGCCCGCAGCATACGGCGTGCCCGCCATCCGCGCCTCGAACTCGTCGGCGCGATCGCCCGCGAAGACGAGGTGGGTGTGACTGTCGACGAAGCCGGGGATCACCGCCCGTCCCCCGGCGTCGACCGTGTCCGGGAGGCGGGGCGCGTCCCCGGCCGCTCCGACCCACGCGATGCGGCCGCCTTCGACCACGACCGCGGCATCGTGCAGGGTTCCGGTGCGGTCGTCGTCCCGCGCGACGTTCGTGGTCAGTTCGCCGATGTTCGTGATCAGCACGACACCCCTCCTCCGCTCGCAACGCCGGGCCGCGTCATCCGCCCCCCGACGATCGTGGCCGTGACGTCCTCACCCCGAGCGACGAGCGGCAGCTGCAGTGGATCGGCCCCGGCGGTGCGCGGCGTCCCGGACGCCACCTCGAGCGCGTCGAAGGGACGCCCGACCCTGATCCCGTCCGTGCCCGACCCGGCCGCCCACAGCTGGCGCGGGGTGAAGACGCCGCGCCGCCCGAGGCGCAGACGCTGGTCGAGCTCGAGCCGAGCCGTCTCCTCCCACGGGTCGACCACGGCGTTCTGGTCGGAGCCGATCGCGAGTCGCGCGCCGGCGGCGAGGAGCTCGGGGGCCGGCCCGATGCCGTCGCCGAGATCGGCTTCCGTCGTCGGGCACATCACGACGGTGACACCGGCCCCGCCGAGGAGATCGATGTCCTCAGGGGTGAGGTGCGTGGCGTGCACGGCCGACAGGCGCGGGGACAGCAGTCCGCTCGCGGCCAGGAGCGCGGTCGGCGTCAGGCCGGTCTCCGCGATGCACTGCTCGTTCTCGGCCGGCTGCTCGGAGACGTGGACGTGCAGGGGCACATCGGACGGCAGCCCGTCGGCCACCGCGACGAGGTCCGCGGGTGCGACCGCCCGCACCGAGTGCACCGCCGCGCCCAGGCTGACGAGCGGCGACGCGAGGGCGCCGAGGGCGTCCCGCAGGCCGTGCCATCGGGCCAGCCACCCGTGGACGTCGTGGTCGCCGAACCGGAGCTGCTCCGCGGCGAGCGGCACCCCCGGTCCCCCGCGCAGGTACAGCGTGTCCAGCAGGAGCAGCCGGATGCCGACGGATGCGGCGGCCTCCGCAACCGCGAGCTCCATGTCGTGGTGCGGGTAGGACGTGCCGTCGGACCGGTGATGCACGTAGTGGAACTCGCTCACGGTCGTGCAGCCCGCATCCCGCATCTCGGTGAAGACCCGGGTCGCGAGCGTCCGGTAGCCGTCGGGCGTCAGCCCGGCGGCTTCCTCGTACATGCGCGTCCGCCACCGCCAGAAGTCGCCGCCGGCGTCGTGGGTGCGGCCGCGCAGGGCGCGGTGGAAGGCGTGCGAGTGGGCATTGACGAAGCCCGGGACCACGGTGCCGAGCGACACGTCCTCGGCCGTAGGTGCGCTGTCCGCACTGAGGTCCACGATCACACCGTCGTCGACCTCCACCCGCACGTCGGCGGCGAAGTGGCCGTCGACGAGGGCTGCCGCGCAGTGGAACGTGCTCATGCGGACGCTCCCGCGAGGTCGCGCAGGACCGCCGCGAGCGCGACCGCACCCGCCTCGGCGTCCTCGTCGCGCGCACCCTCGCCCGGAGCATGGGACACGCCGGTGGGGTTGCGCACGAAGATCATGGCCGTCGGCACGAGCGGCGCGAGGATGCCCGCGTCGTGTCCCGCGCCGGTGGGGATCGTCGGCACGCCGCCGAGCACGTCCCCGATCCGCGCGGTGAGTGCCTGGTCGAAGTCCACGCGGGGGGAGAACGACTCCTCCGCGACCGACAGCGTGCAGCCCTCCGCCGCGACTCCCTCCGCGGCCCGCGCGATGGTCGCGGCGAGCTGGGTGCGGACCGCGTCGTCGGTCGCGGCGCGGATGTCGAGCCATGCCTCGACCCGGGAGGCGATCACGTTCGTCCCGTTCGGGGTCACCGCGAGTCTGCCCACCGTGGCGCGGGCCGACGGTCCCGCGGCCACCGCGGTCGCGCGCGCGGCGGTGACGACGGCCGCGAGAGCCACGACGGGGTCCCGACGGTCGGCGGTCGGGGTCGTGCCGGCGTGGTTCCCCTCGCCGTCGATCGTCAGGCGCCACCGTCCGTGCGGGATGATCGCCGACGCCGTGCCGAGCGGGGCGCCCCGATCCTCGAGGTCGCGACCCTGCTCGACGTGCAGTTCGACGAAGGCGCCCAGCCGGGCGACGCGATCCGGATCGGGTCCGATCCCCCGAGGATCCCAGCCTGCGGCGGACCACACGTCCTCGAGCGTCCCCCCGTCGCCGTCGGCCAGAGCCCGCACCGTGGCTGCGGACGCTGCGCCCACCATGAGTCGCGTCCCGAGGCACGGCAGCCCGAACCGGCTGCCCTCCTCCTCGCTGAACGCCACGACGGCGATCGGGCGGCTGGGCGTCCATCCGGATGCCTGCAGCTGCGCGACCGCCTCGAACGCGCTCGCGACACCCAGGGGCCCGTCGTAGGCGCCACCCCCCGGCACGGAGTCGAGGTGGCTGCCGGTGGACACCGCATCCGGACCCTGCGGACCCCACCACGCCCAGAGATTGCCGTTCCCGTCGCGCTCGACGTCGAGACCCAGCTCGACCGCCGAACGGTGGAACCACGCGCGCAGGGCGAGATCGGCGTCGTCGAGCAGGTGCCGCGAGTAGCCGCCGCGCACCGGGTCGCGCCCGATGCCGGCGATCTCGTCCAGCCTCGCGCGGACCGTCACGTCAGCGGTCCAGCATCGGGATGGTGAGGCCCCGCTCGCGGGCGACGTCGGCGGCCCGCTCGTAGCCGGCGTCCACATGCCGCATGACGCCGGAGCCCGGGTCGTTGACGAGCACGCGCGCGAGCTTCTCCGCCGCGAGCGCCGACCCGTCGGCGACGGTCACCTGGCCGGCGTGGATGCTGCGGCCGATGCCGACGCCGCCGCCGTGGTGGATCGAGACCCACGAGGCACCGCTCGCGGTGTTGAGGAGGGCGTTCAGCAGCGGCCAGTCGGCGATCGCGTCCGATCCGTCCGCCATCGCCTCGGTCTCCCGGTACGGCGACGCGACGGACCCGGAGTCCAGGTGGTCCCGGCCGATCACGATCGGGGCGGACAGCTCCCCCGACGCGACCATCTCGTTGAACCGGAGCCCCGCGAGATGGCGCTCCTGGTACCCGAGCCAGCAGATCCGGGCAGGGAGCCCCTCGAAGTGGACCGCCGAGGCCGCCTTGTCGAGCCAGCGGTGCAGCGCGACGTCATCGGGGAAGAGCTCCTTCACGGCGCGATCCGTCTTGGCGATGTCCTCGGGATCCCCGGAGAGCGCGACCCAGCGGAACGGCCCCTTCCCCTCGGCGAAGAGCGGGCGGATGTAGGCGGGGACGAATCCGGGGAACTCGAACGCGCGACCGAATCCGCCGAGCTCGGCCTCCCGCCGGATGGAGTTGCCGTAGTCGAAGACGGCGGCCCCGGCATCCTGGAATCCCACCATCGCCGCGACCTGCTTGGCCATGCTGCCGCGCGCGCGGGCGGTGAAGCCCTCGGGGTCGCGCTCGGCCTCCTCCCGCCAGCGGTCGAACGGCACGCCCACCGGGAGGTAGGCGAGCGGATCGTGCGCGCTGGTCTGGTCGGTCACGATGTCGATCGGCACGCCGCGGGCGAGGAGCTCGGGGAACACCTCCGCCGCGTTGCCCACGGCACCCACGGAGAGCGCGGCGCCGGCGTCCTTCGCGGCGAGGACGCGCGTGACGGCCGCGTCGAGATCGGTCGTGTACTCGTCGAGATAGCCGTGCGCGACCCGTCGTGCGAGGCGCGACTCGTCCACGTCGACGATGAGCACCGCCCCCTCGTTCAGGGTGACGGCGAGCGGCTGCGCGCCGCCCATGCCGCCGCATCCGCCGGTGAGGGTGAGCGTCCCTGCGAGCGAGGTGCGACCCAGCGACCGCGCGACCGCCGCGAACGTCTCGTAGGTGCCCTGGAGGATGCCCTGCGTGCCGATGTAGATCCACGAGCCGGCCGTCATCTGGCCGTACATGGTCAGCCCGAGCGCCTCGAGACGCCGGAACTCGGGCCACGTCGCCCAGTCCCCCACGAGGTTCGAGTTCGCGATGAGCACACGCGGCGCCCATTCGTGGGTGCGGAAGACGCCGACGGGCTTGCCGGACTGCACGAGGAGCGTCTCGTCCGGCTCCAGCTCGTCGAGCGTGCGGACGATCGCGTCGAACGCCTCCCAGGAGCGCGCCGCCCGGCCCGTCCCGCCGTAGACGACGAGGTCCTCCGGATGCTCGGCGACCTCCGGATCGAGGTTGTTCATCAGCATCCGCTTGGCCGCCTCGGCGCCCCAGCTCTTCGCGGTGCGCTCGGCGCCGCGCGGGGCGCGGATCGGGTCATGGCTCATGGGGTGCCTCCCTGATGGGTCGGTGGTGGTGTCGTATCTCCTCGCGATGCAGCGCCCAGCGCGGCATCCCGGACGGCGCCAGACACGACGAGCGCCGTCACGGCCTCGATGTCCGGACTCACGAAGTGGTCGGGTCCCGGACCCGCCGCGACCGTGCGGATCAGGTCCCGCGCTGCCCCGGTGGCCGGGCCTGCGGACAGCGGCGCGCGCAGATCGAGCGCGCGAGCCCCGGTGATCAGCTCGATCGCCAGCACGCGGGCGAGTCCGTCGACGGCCCGGCGGAGCTTGCGCGCCGCCGCCCACCCCATCGACACGTGGTCCTCCTGCATCGCGGAGGACGGGATCGAGTCGACGGATGCCGGGACCGCGAGCCGCTTCAGCTCGGAGACGATCCCGGCCGCGGCGTACTGCGCGATCATCAGCCCGGAGTCGACCCCGACCTCGTCGGCGAGGAAGGGCGGCAGCCCGTGGCTGCGCGCGACGTCAAGCGCGCGGTCGGTGCGCCGCTCGGAGATCGATGCCAGGTCGGCCGTCGCGATGGCCAGGAAGTCGAGTACGTAGGCGATCGGCGCGCCGTGGAAGTTGCCGTTCGACCGGACCCGGCCGTCGGCCGTGATGACCGGATTGTCGACGGCCGCGGCGAGCTCGCGCGCGGCGACCAGGCGTGCGTGGTCGACCGTGTCCCGGGCCGCACCGTGCACCTGGGGCGTGCAGCGCAGCGAGTAGGCGTCCTGCACGCGCTTGTCCTCGGGACCCTTGTGGCTGGCGACCATCGGGGAGCCGGCGAGGAAGGCGCGGAGGTGGCCGGCGGACGCCGCCTGCCCGACCTGGGGGCGCAGCGCCATCAGGTCGGCGGCGAAGACGGCGTCGGTCCCCAGCTGGCTCTCGATCGACATCGCCGCCGCCAGGTCGGCCGTGGTGAGCAGCACGTCCAGGTCGTGGATGGCGAGCAGCAGCATCCCGAGCATGCCGTCCGTGCCGTTGATGAGCGCGAGCCCCTCCTTCTCGACGAGCTCGAGGGGCGGGATGGATGCCGCGGCCAGCGCGTCCGCGGCCGGGATCGGCTCCGACGCGACACCCGTGACCGGATCGACGACCCGCACCTCCCCCTCGCCCATCGCCGCGAGGGCGAGGTGGGCGAGCGGCGCGAGATCCCCCGAGCAGCCGAGAGAGCCGTACTCGCGCACGATCGGCGTGATTCCGGCATCGAGCATCGCGGCGTACGTCTCCACGACCACCGGACGCACCCCGGTATGACCGGTCGCGAGGGTCTGGAGCCGCAGGAGCTGGAGGGCGCGCACGACCTCGGTCTCCACCTCGGCACCCGTGCCCGCGGCGTGCGAGCGGATCAGGCTCGCCTGGAGCTGCCTGCGGCGCTCGGGCGCGATGAACGTCGTCGCCAGCGCGCCGAAGCCGGTCGAGATCCCGTAGTGCGGGACCGGGTCGTCGGCGAGCGCCTCGACCAGTGCGCGCGTCCGTGCGACGCGGTCCAGGGCGCCGGGATCGATCGCCACGGTCGCACCGTGCCGGGCGACGGCGACGACCTCGTCGGGACCGAGAGGGGCCGCACCGAGGACGACGGGCGCGGGGCGGTCTGCGGTGGTCATGCGTCGATTCCACACCCCGCCCCTCGTGCGCGACAGGGGTTCGTGGCATCCTGTGTCTGATATGCCAGACAAACCTCAGGTGCCGGCCGCCGATCAGACGCTGCGGATTCTGGGCTACCTCGCCCGCCAGCCCGGGCCCGTCGCCGCGGGCACGCTCGCGACCCAGCTCGGCATCCCCCGCTCGACGGTGTACTTCCTCCTCGCCGCCCTGCAGGAGCACGGTTTCGCGGTGCACGTCCCGGGCGAGCGCCGCTGGGGGCTCGGAACGGCGGCCTTCGAGCTGGCGGGCGGATACGCGCGTCAGCAGCCGCTCGCCCGCGTCGGCCGTCCGCTCGTGGCCGCCCTCGCCGATCGCACCGGCGAGAGCGCGCACCTCGCGGTGATGGCGGGGCGCGACGTGCTGTACATCGTGGAGGAGCGCGCGCCCCGCCGTCCCGCGCTCGTCACGGAGGTCGGGGTCCGGCTGCCCGCGCACCTCACGGCGACCGGGCGCGCGATGCTCGCCGCGCTCCCGCGGGAGCAGGTGCGCGCCCTGTATCCGGATGCCGCGGCCTTCGCCGATCGCACCGGTCGCGGTCCGCGCCGCCCGGCCGAGCTGCGCGAAGTCCTGCGGGAGACGCGCGCGAACGACCACGCCGCCGAGGACGGGGAGGTGAGCCCGGGCCTCCGCTCCGTCGCGGTGGCCGTCCGCGACCACGCGGGCTGGCCGGTCGCCGCGATCGCGGTGACCTGGCCCGAGGACGACCCGGTGGATCGCGTGCGGCTCGTCGACGTCGTGCGGCGGACGGCCGTCGAGTTGGAGCGCCGGATCCGCGGCGGCCGTTAGCGGACGACCGGACCGTCGATGAGCTCGGGCTTCGGCGTGCGGACCACGTCGACGGATGCCGGGGGCTCCCGGCCCCTCGGCTGCCATCGCGGCGCGGTGTGGGCGCACGACTCCGCGATCGTGACGCACGGGATGGCGCGAGCGGGGCTGCGCGACGCCGCTCTGATGTCGTCGGGCTGCTGTCGGCCGCCGAGGTGTTCGACTTCCGCATGCCCGGGCTGCACTCCGGCGATGCGCGGCGCACGGGGGGGCGCGCGGAGCGGGGATCCGACAGACGGTTGCCCACGACCGGCCCGTACCCCGCGGCGTGTCGTCCGCAGGCTGGCTCGCCGCCACCGTCTCGTGACTCGAGATCGCGCGCGGCTGGGGTCTCTCAGTCGACCTTGGCGACCGTGCCCGAGGTGAGGCGCACGAGCTCGTCGTACGACAACGGGAAGACCGTGTGCGGCGTGCCCCCGGCCGCCCACAGCTCGGGGTAGACGGCGAGTGCCTCGTCGACGATCGTGGTCAGCGGCGCGGGATGGCCGGTCGGCGCCACGCCGCCGATCGCCTGCCCCGTGGCATCCCGGACCTGCTCCGGCGTCGCGCGGCGGATGGACGTGCGACCCAGTCGTTCGGCCAGCGCCGCCGTGTCGACGCGGTGAGCCCCGCTCGTCATGACGAGCAGCGGCTCGTCGTCGCTCCAGAACACGAGGCTGTTCGCGATCGCCCCCACCTCGACGCCGAGCGCCGCCGCCGCGAGCGCGGCCGTGGATGCCGCATCCGGGAGCACGACGATCTCGCCGCCGATCCCCGCCGCACGCAGAGCGTCGTGGACGAGGCGGCTGCGGGCGGGGAGGTTCTCGCTCATGTTCCCAGCCTACGGGCGGGCGTCTCGCCGCTGACAGTCGGAAAAGCAGGCTGAACGGTCGCAACAGCTGCCCGCGACACCGCTCTCAGCCGATCGAGCCTGCTTCCCCGACGATCCGCGTCAGCGAGTCGACCGGAGACCGAAGACCGCAGCCCGCACGAGTTCGGGCCGCCACATGATGTCCTCCGCGATGGGACGGTATGTGGCGTAGCCGAGCGACGCCGCGGCTTGATCCCGCCGACGATCACGGCGCTGCTCATCCCAACTCGAATGGTGCTCCCTGCTGTCGCATTCGATGATGAGCCATCCCTCGACCAGGAAGTCGACTCGTCCCACTCCCTCGATCGGCACCTGCACCTCGAACGAGCAGCCCAGCGAACGAAGTATCAATCGCATCAACGACTCCGGACCCGACTCGGCGCGCGAGTCCAGAAGACCTCGGAGCCGGCGGTACCGGCGTGGAAGTGCAGCGAAGAGTTCGTCGAGGTCATCGCGATGAATGGCGTTGAGGTGCAGCGCTGAATCGATCGTCGCGACCGAGGCACGCGGATCCTGGCACAGCACCGCGTGGACCAGCGCATCGAGCACCTCGACCGAGAGCGCCTCGGGATGCGGACGACGCCGCAGCACATCGCGATGTACACGATGTCGGACGTGGATGTCAGGAAGACGGGCGGCGGTCCGTTCGATGTGAACATGGAGAGTCTGCACATCTCGTACGAAGACCCCCAGGCGCCGGAGTTCTGACACACACGTGAGGCGGCCACGCAGTCGACCCGCCTCGATGCACGACTGGTCGGTTCCCGCCGGACAGAACGCACCGGCGCGAAGACGGACGAGGCGCCCCTCGCCGACCGCCGCGCGGACCTGTCGCTCGGTCAGTCCCCGCGTGCGGAGGTGTCGGGTTCTTATCAATGAGGGAATCGGCGCGGAGTTCACGATTGAATCGTGAACGCGCGTGCCGCGACCCCCGCCCGCCCTCTGAACATCCGTGGATCGCCGCGCCCATGGCGTCCCTGCGGAGGAGACGGTCGTTCGCGGCACCGGTCGGAAGAGCAGGCTGAAACGCATCCGAACGCCGTTCGAGCGCCCATCACTTCCGCCTCAGCCTGCTTTTCCGACAAGAGCGACCCCGCACGTACCGCGAACAGGCCGGCGGCCGGGTGGCCGCAGCCGGGCGGCGGGGGCACAATGGACGGTGGACGCAGCAAAGCCGCGGCGTCCACCGAGCACAGCCCACAAGGCCAGCCGAAAGAGGTCGCGATGACGCACACCCTGCCCCTGCCCGAATTCACCCACGAACGCGTGGAGGTGATCACGGGCTCGCGCAGCGGCCTGTTCCTCACCGTCGCGCTGCACTCCTCGGTGCTCGGCCCCGCTCTCGGCGGCGCTCGCCTGTGGACCTACGCGCACTGGAGCGACGCCCTGGGAGACGCACTGCGTCTGTCGGCGGCGATGACGCTCAAGAACGCCACGGCGGGCCTGGACGCCGGCGGTGGCAAGGCGGTCATCCGCCTGGCCCCGGACACGGTGCTGGATGCCGAGTGGCGCCGCGCGGCATTCCTCGATCTCGGTGACGCGGTCGAGTCCCTCGGGGGCCTCTACCGCACCGCCGAGGACGTCGGCTCCACCACGGAGGACATGCTCGTCGTGAGCGAGCGCACCGCCCACGTCGTCGGGCTCCCCGACGCGGTCGGCGGCTCCGGCGAGCCGGCGGGTCCGACGAGTCTCGGCGTGTACGAGTCGCTCCGCGCGACGCTCGAGCGCGTCACCGGCTCCCCCGATGTCGCCGGGCGCCGCATCACGATCTCCGGCATGGGCCAGGTCGGCAGCCGCCTCGCGGTGCGCCTCGCGGCCGAGGGCGCGGTGCTCACCGTGACGGACGTGAACCCCGCCAAGCGCGACGTCGCCGTCCAGCTCGAGGCGTCGTGGGTCGACCCCGGCACAGAGCATCTCGTCGAGGCGGATGTCTTCGTGCCCGCCGGGATCGGCGGCATCCTCGACGACGAGGTCATCGCCGCCCTCGACGCGAAGGCGGTGTGCGGACCGGCCAACAACCCGCTCGCCGAGCGGGCAGGGGCGGAGCGGCTCGCGGAGCGCGGCATCCTGTACGCCCCCGACTTCGTCGTCAACGCCGGCGGCGTGATCTACCTCGACCTCGAGGCGAAGCGCATCGGCACCCGGGCCGAGATCATGGACCGCGTCGCACACATCGGCGACACGCTCCGCCGGATCTACGATGAGGCCGAGCGGCGCTCCGTCACACCGCTCGAGGCGGCCGAGAGCCTCGCCGCCGAGCGGCTGCGCAGCGGCTCCGGCATCCTCGCGTGACGGATGCTGGGCCCGCGCCCGCTCGTGGCGCGGGCCGCAGCACCGTGCCCGCCACCCTTCGGACTGAGTTCCACCGCGACTGACACCGACTCCCACCTATCAGTGGACCCAGTCGTGGCATGATGGGGGCGAACGGCGACGGCGCCGGACCCGCGGCGTCGGTGCACGGAGAATCAAGGGAGAGCCTCGTGTTCCACAGTTTGCTGCCCGACGTCGAGATCCCGGACGTCAGCGTCTACGACTACCTGTTCGGCACGCTCACGGAGGAGGATCTGGCGCGGGTGGCGCTGATCGACCCGGCGACGGGTGCCGAGACGACGTATGGGGCACTGCGGGCGCAGGTGAACGCGTTCGCGGGGGCACTGGCGGCCCGGGGTGTGGAGACGGGCACGGTGGTGGGGCTGCTGTGCCCGAACGTGCCGGCGTTCGCGACGGTGTTCCACGGGGTGCTGCGGCTGGGCGCGACGGTGACCACCATCAACTCCCTGTACACGGCCGGGGAGATCGAGAAGCAGCTGACGGACGCGGGCGCCACCTGGCTCATCACGGTGTCACCGCTGCTCCCCCAGGCCGAGGCCGCAGCGGCAGCGGTGGGCATCCCGGCCGCGCGGTTGATCGTGCTGGACGGCGCCGGTGCCCAGGGGCCCGACGGTCACCCGAACCTCCGTGAGCTGCTCATGGAGCAGCGCACGCCGCCCGAGGTCGCGTTCGACCCGGCGACGCACGTCGCCGTCCTCCCGTACTCGTCGGGCACGACCGGCATCCCCAAGGGCGTGATGCTCAGCCACCGCAACCTCGTGGCGAACGTGGCCCAGTGCGTGCCGAACATGAACCTGGATGCCTCGGATCGCGTCCTGGCCGTGCTGCCGTTCTTCCACATCTACGGGATGACGGTCCTGCTCAATCTCGCGCTGCGCAAGCGCGCCACCCTCGTCACGATGCCGAGGTTCGACCTGGTCGAGTTCCTCACCATCATCCAGAACTTCGGCTGCACCTACCTCTACATCGCGCCGCCCATCGCCGTCGCGCTGGCTAAGCATCCGATCGTCGACCAGTTCGACATCTCGAGCGTGCACACGGTCTTCTCCGGCGCCGCACCGTTGGACGGCGAGACGGCCGAGATCGCGGGCCGCCGCATCAACGCCCGCATGCTGCAGGGGTACGGGATGAGCGAGCTCAGCCCGGTGTCGCACGCCATGCACTTCGCCCGCCACGACGTGCCCGTCAGCTCGGTCGGGCAGACGCTGCCGAACGAGGTCTGCAAACTGGTGGATACGGAGACGGGTGAGGAGATCACGGAGTTCGAGGCGGACGGGAAGACGCGTCCGGGTGAGCTGTGGGTCAAGGGCCCGAACGTGATGCTGGGGTATCTGAACCGTCCGGATGCCACGGCGGAGACGATCGACGCGGACGGGTTCCTGCACACCGGCGACGTGGCGGTCTACCACGAGGGCGACTACTTCTCGATCGTGGACCGCGCCAAGGAGCTGATCAAGTACCACGGGTACCAGATCGCCCCGGCCGAACTGGAGGCGCTGCTGCTGGGGCATCCCCGCATCATGGATGCCGCCGTGATCGGTGTCCTCGACGAGGAGAAGGAGGAGATCCCGAAGGCGTTCATCGTGGCCGCCCCCGACTCGGGTCTCACCGCGGAGGAGGTGATGGCGTTCGTCGCCGACAACGTCGCGCCGCACAAGAAGATCCGCCGCGTCGAGTTCATCGACGCGATCCCGAAGTCCACCTCCGGCAAGATCCTCCGCAAAGACCTCCGCGCCCGCGAAACCGCACCCGCCTGACCCGGCCCTCGACCTGCCGCGGCGGGCATACCCTGAACGCATGCGCGCAGGAATCCACCTCTGGAACTACACGAACCCGGGTGGCGCCGCCGCCACCGCCGATCTCGTCGCCGGCGTCGCGACGGCCGCGGAAGCCGGCGGTTTCACCCAGCTCACCGTGATGGACCACTGGTTCCAGATGGAGGCCGCGGGCGATCCGCGCGAGCCGATGCTGGAGGCCTTCACGACACTGGCGTTCCTCGCGGCGCACTCGAGCACGCTGCGACTCGGCCCGCTCGTCGTCGGCGTCACCTACCGGCATCCGGGACTGCTGGCCAAGATCGTCACCAGCCTCGACGTCCTGAGCAAGGGCCGGGCGATGCTCGGCATCGGGGCGGCCTGGTACGAGCGCGAGCACCTCGCGCTCGGCGTCCCCTACCCCGCGATCTCGGAGCGGTTCGAGCGACTCGAAGAGGCCATCCGGATCGTGCACCAGATGTGGAGCGACGACGAGGGCGCGTTCGAGGGCGAGCACTATCGTCTCGCCGAGACGATCAACAGCCCCGCTGCGGTGACCGAGGGGCACCCGCCTCTGCTGATCGGGGGCAAGGGCGAGAAGAAGACGCTCCGCATCGCCGCGCAGTATGCGCAGATCGTCAACCTGACGGCCTCCGAGCCGGACGAGGTCGCGCACCTGCTCGACGTGCTGCGAGGGCATTGCGACCGGCTGGGCACCGACTACGACGCCATCGAGAAGCAGGTCATGGCCACCCGCCTCCGTCCGGACGACCCCTCGTATTGGCCCACGATGGAGCGGCTGGCCGCGCTGGGCGTCGACCTGGTGGTGTTCGGAGCGTCCCCGAACGATCAGGTGGGCTCCGTGGAGCGGTACGCGGCCCAGGTGCTGCCCCGGCTCGCCGAGCTCTGACCCGCGCCGACCGCAACCCGGCGTACGCTAGCCGGCGTCGGCGAGCGCGGCGCGCGCCCGTGCCTCGGCCGAGATCAGCGCCGTCGCCCCGCTCACGAGGGCGGACTGCTGCGCAGGCGAGATGCCCGCGAGCAGGGCGAGGACGTCGGCGTCGAACCGCTGCTCCACGGTGTGGGTGAGTTCGCGGCCCGCGTCCGTCACCCGCACGCGCACCGACCGGCGGTCGGTGGAGGACGGCACACGCATGACCAGCCCTCGGCGCTCCGCGCGGTCCACGAGCCCGCTGATGCTGGACTTGTCCAGGGCCATCCGGGCACCGAGCTCGTTCATCGTGGGCTCACGGTCGCGGAGGATTCCGAGCAGGCGCATCTGCGAGATCGAGATGTCCGCCTCGGTCGCGCGACGTTCCAGCGCCCCGTGGACCAGAAAGGCGAGCTGGGCCAGCGCGTCGACCGGCGAGAGCGTGTCGTCCGAAGTCATGTCCCGACTCTAGTCTTGACGTAGTTCGTGGCACAAACTACTTTGGTTTGTGCCACGAACTAGTTTGGAGTCCTGATGAGCACCATGAACGCCGCCCTCGTCACCTCGTTCGACGAGCCCCCGCACTACCGCACGTTCACCGCCCCCGTACCGCACGGCGACGAGGCGGTCGTCGAGATGGTCGCCGTCGGACTGCACCCCCGCGTGCGCAGCGGCGCCTCCGGCAGCCACTACACGAGCACGGGGGTGCTCCCGCTCGTGCCCGGAGTGGACGGCGTGGGCCGCCGACGCGACGGCGCGCTCGTGTACTTCGTGACGGACGACGACCAGCAGGGCACGATGGCGGAGCGCGCCGTCGTCGATCCGAGGCGGTCGATCGTGCTGCCGGAGGGCACCGATGCCGTGGCGGTCGCGGCCGCGATGAATCCAGCGATGTCGTCGTGGGTCGCGCTGCGCCGACGGGTGCCGCTCGTGCCGGGGCAGAGCGTGCTCGTGCTCGGCGCGACAGGCAACGCCGGGACGATGGCCGTCCAGGTGGCGCGGCTTCTCGGCGCGGGCCGCATCGTCGGCGCCGGACGCGACCGGGCGCGGCTCGACGCCCTCCACGGCGTGGGCGCCGATGAGGTCGTCGCACTCACGGACGATGTCGAGGCGACCCGACACCGCCTCGCACGTGCGGCATCCGAGGTCGACGTCGTGCTCGACTACCTGTGGGGGCAGCCGACCGAGCACGCGATCCCGGCGCTGCTGCGCGCCCGTGAGGACCGGAACCGCCCGCTGGACTGGGTGCAAATCGGAGCCGTCGCCGGTGCGGACATCCAGCTCCCATCCGCAGCCCTCCGCTCGGCGAACCTGCGCCTGCTGGGGAGCGGGCAGGGCTCGGTCTCCCCGCAGGGGTATCTCGCCGAGCTTCCCTCGCTGGTGGCGGCGATCGGCTCGGGCGACATCGCGGTACGCACGCGCACGGTCGCCCTCCGCGACATCGAGGCGGCATGGGTCGCCGGGGACGAACCGGGCGTTCGCACCGTCGTCGTGCCGTAGGCGGGCGTCTCCTCGCGTCGCGGCGACCTCTGGCCGGCGTTGCCCGTCACCGCGATTCGGTGTCGCAAAGGCAGGCGTGTTGACGTCAACATGGTCTCCGCCGGTCCGTGTTAGCGTCAACACTCCTGCATCTGCGACCGATTCTCGACGCCATCGACGGCCGCACCGTCCCCGTGCGGCTGTGACGATGGGGGCGGAACAGGAGCAGAAATGGATGAGCGGATCGGATTCGTCGGACTCGGCATCATGGGGCGCCCGATGGCGCTCCGCCTCGCGCGCGCCGGCACACGGCTCCTGGTGTGGAACCGGAGTCCCGAGCCGGCACGCGAGCTGGCGGATGCCGGCGCCGATGTCGCCGCGACCGTCGCCGATGTGTTCACCGCCTGCCGCACGGTGATCGTGATGCTCCGCGACGAGCGCGCGGTCGACGCGGTCCTGCGTCCCTCGGCCGATACGCTCGCGTCCCTGGTTCGGGGTCGCACGCTCGTGAACATGGGCACCGTGTCGCCGGGATTCGCCCGCAGGCTCGCCGACGAGGTGGAGGCCGCGGGCGGCGAGTACGTGGAGGCACCCGTGTCGGGGTCTCGCGTCCCGGCCGAGAACGGCGAGCTCGTCGCGATGGCGGCCGGCCTGCCGGAACCGCTCGCCCGCGTCGCCCCGCTCCTCGCGCCGCTGTGTACGCAGGTCGCGACGTGCGGCGTCGTCCCCGGGGGCATCACGATGAAGCTCGCCGTGAACGTCTTCCTCATCTCCGTCGTGACCGGGCTCGCGGAGTCGTTCCACTTCGCCGAGGCGCACGGCCTCGACGCCGCTCTGCTGCGCGGGGTGCTCGACGCCGGGCAGATGTCGTCGCCGATCTCGCGCGTGAAGACGGCGAAGCTCGTCGCGGACGATCTGACCCCGCAGGCGGCGATCTCCGATGTGCTCATGAACGCCGAGCTCGTCGTCCGCGCAGCTCGGGCAGCGGGGATCTCCAGCCCCCTGCTCGACGTCTCTCGCGACCTCTACGCCGAGGCCGTGGCGGCCGGTGACGGCGGCATCGACATGATCGGCGTCGTCCGCGCGATCACGCGACGCGACGGATGACGCCGATCCGGATCATCCGACCCCCGCGCACGGCTCACGACCCGAACAGCTCCCGTCCGCGAAGTTCGAGAAGCTCCTTCGCCTGGCCATAGGTCGTGGGGATCGGGTCACCCGGCCGTCCGTATTTCGCAAGCAGCATCGCGAGCAGCCCGACGGCGGGGGCGGTCAGCTTGTTGCCCGACGTGCCGGCGCCCGGCGCACTCGCCTCCGGGTTGTCGGGGACGTAGTGCGCCGAGGTGGTCGGCCACGTCGCGGGGTCGCGCGCCGTCGAGCGGTTCACGGCCGCGCGCAGCGTGCGCGCCCCGCGGTCCCGCTCGGTGAGATGGGGCAGGTCGTAGCGTTCGCAGAGGGTCCGGATGACGGCACCGTGGTGCATGGGATCGTTGATCACCGAACCGGCAGCGGTGTACGCGGAGATCGCGATCGCCGGCACGCGGACGCCGAGCCGGTCGAACGTGAAGTCGAATTCGCCCGGCCCTGCGGCGTCGGGGGGAACGGCCGTCGGCGGCGGCACGTGGTCGTAGGTTCCCCCGGATTCGTCGAACGTGACGAGCAGCATCGTGTTGAAGGCGTTCGAGCCGGTGCTCGCGGCACTCTCCTTGATCGACGTGTAGACCTCGTGCAGCAGCACCTCGGCGGCGCGGGCGTCGGAGATCGAGTTGCCGACGACGGTCGTGCCGTCCACGGTCTGGACCGCATCCGCACCGAACGGAGGATGCATGTCGTTGTGGTTGTAGATCATCCGCGGCTCGATGAACGCGTAGGTGGGGAGCCGGCCGGTGGCGACGTCCTGGTGGAACTGGGTCATCGTCCGGAAGTTGGTCTTCCAGAACGGCTGGAGGCGGGGCGCGTGGATGAGTCCCGTGAACGAGATGAGCTGCGACTCGTCGAAGTACACCGCCCAGCTGAGGCCCGCGGCATCCAGCCGCTCGAACACGGTCGGTGCGTCGTTGAGCTCCGGATCGAGCCACTTCGCGAAGCCCTTCGCACCCTTGTTGACGACGAAGCCGCTCGACGTGGAGGCGTGGAAGAACGAGCGGTTGGCGAACGTCTGCGAGGGAACGGCCGCGTGCCAGTGGTCGTAGACGGCGAACTCGCGGGCCAGGTGCGAGAACACGGGCAGCATCGCGGGGGTGAAACCGCCCATGATCATGGCCGCCTGCGCCGAGGTGAGCTCGGTTCCGGTGGCCGCTCGGTGGGTGTTGACGTAGTCGAGGACGAATCCGTCCATCGTGGGCTTCACCCCCGCCGCCGGGGCGTTGTAGGGGGGCAGCATCCGCTCGCTGGTCCGCGTCGCGTTCCCCGGGGGATCCACGATGCCGAACAGCTGCGTGTTGATGTGGGGGTACTCCTCCCCCGCATTCGGAACCGGCGACGACATGATGACGTCGGTCGAGCCGGCATAGGGATGCGCGTGGATCAGCGTGCCGTCCGGCGCGCGGTTCGAGTGCGTGCGATCCGTGAGGCCGGCGAAGGTCTGTCCGGCGGGGAGCGGAGCACCGTATGTACCGCCGTAGAGGTGCCCGAGGAGGTTGTCGAAGGAGCGGTTCTCGAACATGAGCACGACGAGGTGATCGAACCCCGGGCCCTCGCCGCGGGGCGGCGTGACGTGCCGGCCGGACGACCCGAGGATCTGTCCGACCGCCGCGGTGCCGCCGATGCCCGCGGCCAGGCCGGCCGCCGCCCAGCCCGCGCGGATCAGCACCTCCCGCCGCGACACTCCCGCGCGATCGTCCATGCCACCGACCCTACGGCTGTGACGGATGCGGCGACAGCGACGTCACCGAGCGCGCCTGGTGCCGCTCGGGACCTCCGCGACGAGGTAGTGGGCGACCACCACGGGTGCCGCGCTCAGTGTCCGCGCCCGCTCGGAGAGCTGTTCGTCGTACGCGGTCGTCCGCGCCCGCACCTGACTGTCGTGCTCTCGCCAGGTGCCGAACGAGTACGTCTCCGAGTACGAGCCGGGCGACAGCGGATCCTGCAGGAGTCGCCACATCCGCGCGCCGGTGCGCCGTCGGCTCTCGCGCAGCTGCGCCATCGTCGCGAGGAACTCCGGCAGCGCATCGTCCGGGATGACGTAGCGGATCACGACGACGACCGGACTGTCGGGGTCGATCGACGCGCCGTCGCCGTCGTGCACGCCGTCCGCGGTCACGATCGCGCGGCCGATGCCCTCGGTCGAGGGCAGGCGCCACACCAGCTGGACGAGGCCGAGCGCGATGACGCAGGCGCCCGCGACCACCACGACGACGACCGATCCGACCATGCCGCCGAGCAAGCCGGCGAGGGCCGCACCGGCCGCGGTCCCGCCGAAGAGGACGAGCTGGTACACCGAGAGCCCGCGCGTGCGCACCCACGGCGGGAGGAAGGCCTGGACGGTGCCGTTGAACGTGGCGAGCACGCCGATCCAGCCCATGCCGGCGAGGATGAGCGCGACCAGCGCCACCCAGATCGACGGGATCAGCGGCAGCGCGGCGCAGGCGACGCCGTACAGGAGGAACGCGATCATGATCGTGCCGCCGGCCCCGGCTCGCCGCCGCAGGGACGGCAGGATGAGCGCTCCGACGATCGAGCCTGCGCCGAGCGCGCCGAGCATCAGTCCGTAGCCGCCGGCGTCGAGACCGAACCGTCCGGACGCGAGCACCGGCAGCAGCGCCCAGAGCGCATTGGCCGGCAGCAGGAAGAGCAGGAGCCGAGCGTAATAGCGACGCACGATGCCGGCGTGACGGACGTAACGCAGCCCTGCTCGGGTCGCATCGAGGAAGGGCTCCGGCCGCGACGGCGGCGGTCGATAGCCGCGCCATAGAAGGAGGACGACCAGGAAGAACCCGAACGAGACGGCGTTCGCGATGAACACGGCGGTGACCCCGAGCTGGGCGACCACGAGTCCGGCGACGGCCGGCCCGATCGCGCGGGCGATGTTCACCCCCACGGAGGACAGCGAGGCGGCGGCCGGGATCATCGGGGACGGCACGACGTCGGGGATGATCGCCTGATAGGACGGGAGCTGCACGGCAGCGCACGCGCCGAGGATGAACGTGACGATCAGGAGCACGGCGGGGGTCGTCTCCCCGAGCCAGGTCAGCACGACCAGCACGGTCACGACCGCGAACTGCGCGACCTGCGACACGATGAGGATCCGGCGCCTATCGAGCAGTTCGCCGATGACGCCGGCCGGGATGGCGAGCAGCAGCACCGGTGCGGCGGACGCGGTCTGGACGAGCGCGATCACGGCGGGCGAGCTGTGGCTGTCGACGAGGAGCCACTGCGCGCCGACGGTCTGCATCCAGCTGCCGATGTTGCTGACGAGGCCCGCGATCCACAGCACACGGAACACGGGGACGCCGAAGGGCGCCAGCGACCGCACAGGGGAAGGCGGGGTCGGCGCGGTCGGCGCCGCTGGGGGCAGGTGATCGGTCACGGCATCCTCGGATCGGGGACTCGCTTGCGCAGCGAGCTCCATCTTCCCCCACGGACGGAACCGCCTGCCATGGCACCGAGGGCGGGTCCCCCTCCGCTCCCCCGCGCCCGAGCCTGCTGGCGCGCTCGAGGGGGTAGCGTGGAAGCCCCGCCCGCGAGAGGAGACCGGCTGTGACCGACGCCGTCCACTCGCTGGTGCAGCTCCTCGTCCTCTTCGCGCGCCTGGTCTCGTCGTTCGCGGAGCTGCTGCTGGAGATGGTGGGGACGACCGACCTCACCTCGTCGGGTTCGTTCGCGGTCGGGGCGCTCCTGGTCACCGCGACGACGCTCGTCGTGGCGCTGCTGGCGGTCGGCTTCGGGCCGCCCGCGACCCATGTCGGCCTTGCGCGACCGCGCCGGTCGATCGACGTCTCTGCGACCGTTCCGCAGAGCGATCCGGATGCCGCGGGGCATCCGCGTTCGCGAGCTCCGGGGATCGCGGCCACGGCCGCGTAGCCCGCCCGTCGTCCCCTCCCCTGTCGCCTTCGGCGGCGCGGGTCCGTGCGCGCCGGTGAGCGCCGTGGCCACACGCCACCATCACTCATCGACGAACGGACATCATGGATCTCTTCTCCTTTCCTCCCATCGCCGCGGCGCTCGACGCGGCGTACTCCACCCTTCTGTGGATCGTGGGGGTGCTCGAACCGATCGCCGGCGGCGCCGCCGCGGTGATCGCGGTCATCCTCATCACGCTGCTCGTGCGGGCCGCCCTCATCCCCGTCGGGGTCTCGCAGGCCAAGGCGGAGCAGACGCGCGCGCGTCTCGCGCCGAAGCTGCGCCAGCTCCAGACGCGGTACAAGAACGACCGCGAGCGCCTGCAGCGCGAGACCGTGAAGCTCTATGCGGACGAGAACGCCTCGCCTCTCGCAGGCTGTCTGCCGCTTCTGATCCAAGCGCCCATCGTCGGGATCATCTACGCCCTGTTCCTCCATCCGGCGATCGCCGGTCACGCGAACGGGCTGCTGGCGCACCAGCTGCTGGGCGTTCCGCTGGGCGCCTCGGCCGTCGGCCTCATCGGCGCCCACGCCGTGACCGGGGGTGCGGTGCTGGTCTTCGCGGCACTCGTGGGCGCGATCGCGGTGGTGGCCGAGGTGACCCGCCGACGGTTACGTCCCCCGGCGCCGTCCCCGGTGGAGTCTGCCGCGCCCGGCGCGGCGATCATGACGCGGATGGCGGGCGTGCTGCAGTTCACGACGGCGGTCTTCGCATTGTTCGTGCCACTCGCAGCCGGGATCTACCTCCTGGTCACAGTGGCGTGGACGCTCGGCCAACGCCTCGTGCTGCGCCGTCGTTACCCACTGGATGTCCCCGCACGGCCCTGATCGACCCACGTGCCGTCGCGTCGTCCTCGGTCACGGCTGCGCCACCCACATCCGCTGGTCGGGATCCAGGCGGGTGAGGATCGCGTGCGCGATGTCCCGCAATTGGTCGAGCTGCTCCGGCTCGAGGGCGTCCAGCACATGCTCGCGAACGTTCGACACGTGCCCGGGTGTCGCCCGGATGACCGCCCGTCGACCCGCGTACGTGAGCACGACATCCGTCGCCCGCGCGTCGTCGGCGGCGGTCTCACGGCGAACATAGCCGCGCTTCTCCAGGCGCGTCACGGCGTGCGACATGCGCGGGAGAGTGGCGTGCGACATCGTGGCGAGCGCGCTCATCCGCAGCCGGCGTCCGGGCGTGAGGGCGAGCATCGACAGCGTGAAGTAGTCGAAGTGGGTCAGGTCGTCATCACGGAGGAGCTGCGCGTCGAGCTGCCGCGGGAGCAGCTCCAGCAGTGCCCCCAGAGGGGCCCACGCCGCCCGTTCCTCCGGAGTGAACGACCGTGACCGAGTCATCACCCCACTGTACGGGAATAGTTGACCGGACAACCATGTTGGGCACTTTAGTTGCAAGAACAAGCAATTCGCCGCCTGGCGGCAGTCGTCACGTCACAAGGAGCAGGAATGTCCACCATCACCATCTTCGGCAGCGGGAACATGGGAAGCGGGATCGCGGGTGTCCTCGCCCGAGGCGGCGCTTCGGTGCAGCACATCGGCAGCGATCAGACCGCGGAGACCATCCAGGGCGACATCGTCATCCTGGCCGTGCCGTACGGGTCGCTCGCCGTCATCGCGCAGAACTATGCCGCGCAGCTGGCGGGAAAGACCGTCGTCGACATCACGAATCCGCTGAACTTCGAGACGTTCGACGGGCTCGTGGTGCCGGCCGGCAGCTCGGCCGCCGCCGAACTGCAGAAGGCGCTTCCGGGCGCCCACGTCGTGAAGGCGTTCAACACGAACTTCGCCGCGACCCTCGTCGCGGGCACGGTGGGCGACGTGCCGACCACAGTCCTGGTGGCCGGCGACGACGCGGACGCCAAGGCCGCGGTGATCGCCGCGGTGCAGGCGGGAGGCCTGTCGGCGATCGACGCCGGATCCCTGGCACGCGCCCACGAGCTGGAGGCGATCGGGTTCCTCCAGCTGACCCTCGCGGTCCGTGAGCAGATCGGCTGGAACGCCGGATTCGCGCTCGTGCGCTGATCACGCATCAGCCGCGCACGTCACCGAACGACGAAACGCCCCCGCGAAGGGGGCGTTCCGTCGTTCGGTGGACCTGAGGGGATTCGAACCCCTGACCTCTTCATTGCGAACGAAGCGCGCTACCAACTGCGCCACAGGCCCGTGAACCTCAGCAACAATATCACGACGCGACGGGCGTCTCCGTCCTCGGCGGCGTCCCTCGCGAGAGCGTGCGCGCACTCCTGCGCGCCTCCGGCCGACTCAGCCCGCGGCGCGGGAGCGAAGCAGTTCGCGGACGTGGGCCTCGATCTCGGCGTCGTCGACGTGGCCCGCGCGCGCGAGGCGGGCGGTGTCGATCGACGGCGGCCTCTGCCGCTCGGCGCGCCGGCGCATCGACTCCTCGATGCGGGCCTGGCGCAGCGCCTCGCGCGCCTCTGCGGCGTCGAGGACGGCCGCCGCCTGCGACCCGGTCGAGACCGTGAGCGGTCGCGGGAGCGACCTCGGCTCCCAATCCCGTGCGTGCGCTCCGACGTCCAGGTCCTGGATGGATGCCTCGACCGCGGTGCGCTCGACGGGTCCCGCGGCGATCCGCACCGAGGCCCTGGTCCGCACGCGCGCCATGCGCGAGAGCATGGCGACGCACACCAGCGCGAGCGCGCCTCCGGCCCACAGGAGCGTCGCCGAACCCGTGGTCGCCAGCTGCCAGCCCCCGATGCCGACGACACCGAGCGCGATCATGCCGACGACGGTGGTGAGCAGACGTGCGCGGCGTCGTGCACGGGAGCGTCGAGCCTCCGGCATCCGGCGTGTCGCCGCGCGTTCGGCCCGCGCGAGCTCCCGGGCCGCGGACAGCTCCATCCGCGCGCGCTCGAGGTCGGCCTGCTCACGCTCGGCGAGCGTCTGCTTGGCGAGCTCCTCACGCTCCGCCTGCGCCCGCCGGGAGAGCTCGTCGCGCTCCGCCTGTGCGCGCTTGGCGAGCTTCTGCTGCGCCATGGCAGTGCGGGCGTTGAGCTCGAGGCGCACTTCGGCCGGCGTCTCGCTCGTCTCGGCGAGGACGCGCAGCGCCTGGTTCAGCCGCACCGCGTTGCGCTCGGCGGCGTAGTACTGGTGCCTGCTGTGCCACGACGGCAGCAGGTAGACGAGCCAGAGCAGCACCGCGACGAGGACGATCACGCCCCCGCCCATCACCTGCCCGTCCATGGTGACCACGGTAAGCGACGTGGATGCCGCGACCCCGCCACCGGACCGCGTGTCGGACTCTCAACTTCAACTCGAAGGTGAATCGAGTGCCCGCGCGAATGCGCGGGCTACGCCGGAAGGCGGTCGGCCGGTGGCACCATCGCGGCATCCTGCGGCGCGCGCCCGTCGATCCAGCGCCGCAGCACGCCCTCCGGAACCTCCTCGCGCACCAGTGCGAACGCGTAGTGGTCGCGCCAGTCGCCGTTGATGTGGATGTATCGGCGACGCAGGCCCTCGTAGCGGAAACCGAGCTTCTCGACCACCCGCAGACTCGCGGTGTTCTCCGGGCGGATGCAGATCTCCATGCGGTGCAGACGCAGTTCGCTGAAGCAGATGTCGGTCGCGAGCGCGACGCACGTCGGGGTGATGTCGCGGCCGGCGAACCGCTCGCTCACCCAGTAGCCGATCGTCGCCGAGGCGAGCGACCCGCGCGCGATGCCCCACACGTTCAGCTGCCCGACGACCTCGCCGTCCCATTCCATGACGAACGGGACGCCGGCGCCGTCGCGGTACTGCTGGAGCAGTCTGCGGATGCCGAGACGCATGTCGAACGACACGGCGCCATCGGGGCTCGTCGCCTCCCACGGCCGCAGCCACGAGCGGTTCGAGAGCAGTTCGTTCTGCAGCGGCCGCGCGTCCTTCGGTCGCACGAGGCGCAGGGAGATCCGGCCGTGCTGCTGCGGGGCGGTGAGATCCACGTGACCCCCTCTGACGCTGGCGGTGCGGACGGGCTAGAGACCGGCCGCGAACTCCTTGAACCACGGGCGGAGATCCGGCCCGAGATCGTCGCGATCGGCAGCGAGCTGCAGGATCGCCTTGATGTACTCCACCTTATCGCCGGTGTCGTAACGACGACCGCGGAACACGACGCCGTAGACGCCGCCGTCCTCCATGTTCGCGAGCTCTTGGAGCGCGTCGGTGAGCTGGATCTCGCCACCTCGGCCCGGCTCGGTGTGCTCCAGGACGTCGAACACCTTCGGGTCGAGAACGTACCGGCCGATGATGGCGAGGTTGGAGGGGGCATCCTCCTTCTTGGGCTTCTCCACGAGCCCGGTGACCTTGACCACGTCGGGGTCGTCGGTCGGCTCGACGGCCGCCGTGCCGTAGAGGTGGATCTGCTCCGGATCGACCTCCATGAGGGCGATCACGGTCGCGCCGCGCTTGTCGTACTCGCCGAGCATGCGGGCGAGGAGCTTGTCGCGCTCGTCGATCAGGTCGTCGCCGAGGAGCACGGCGAAAGGATGATCGTCCACGTGGGCCCGAGCCCGGGACACCGCGTGGCCGAGGCCCTTCGGCTCGCCCTGGCGGACGAAGTGGATGTCGGCGAGGTCGCTGGACTCCTGCACCTTCGCGAGCCGGTCCTGATCGCCCTTCTTGACCAGATTGCTCTCGAGCTCGGGCACCGAGTCGAAGTGGTTCGAGAGGGCGTTCTTGTTGCGCCCGATGATGATGAGCACGTCCGAGATGCCCGCGTCGACCGCCTCTTCGACGACGTACTGGATGGCCGGCTTGTCGACGACCGGCAGCATCTCCTTCGGCATGGCCTTGGTCGCGGGCAGGAATCGCGTGCCGAGTCCCGCGGCGGGGATGACGGCCTTGAAGGGCTTGTGCGGCATCCGGCAAGTCTACCGACCGTACAATCGTGACCATGTCGAACGAGATCGACGACGAGAAGCGGGCGCTGCGCGCGGATCTGCGCGAGCGCCGTCAGCTGCTCTCGCAATCGGTGCGGGAGGCCGCCGAGCACGGCGTGCGCGAGCAGCTCGATGCCCTCGTCGACCGCGTCGGCGCCCGATCCGTCTCGTGCTTCCTGTCGACCACCACCGAACCCGGCACGCGCGAGTTCGTCGACGAGGCCGTGCGCCGCGGCATCCGCGTGCTGCTGCCCGTGACCCGCGACGACGGCCTCCTCGACTGGTCGGTGGCGGAGCCGGACGGGGACATCGCCGAGGGACTCTTCGGACTCCCCGAGCCGGTCGGCGAGCTCCTCGGCCCGATCGCGGTGAACGACGTCGATCTGCTGATCATCCCCGCCGCCGCCGTGGATGTCAGCGGAATGCGGCTCGGCTGGGGGCGCGGCTTCTTCGACAAGACCATCGGGTCGATGGAGCGCTGCCCTCCGGTATACGCCGTGATCTACGACACCGAGTTCCTCGACGAGGTCCCCCGCGACGTGCACGACCAGCCCGTGAGCGGCATCGTCACCCCCACCCGTACCCTCGCCATCGCGCCGACCCGGCGCTGACCCGAAAGAGCCCATGCCCACCTACGCCTACGCCTGCAAGCAGTGCGGCCACCGCTTCGACGCCGTCCAGTCCTTCGCGGATGCCGCCCTCACCGTGTGCCCCGAGTGCGGCGGACCGCTGCGCAAGGAGTACGGCTCCATCGGCGTCACGTTCAACGGCTCCGGCTTCTACCGCACGGACTCGCGCGCCGGCGGATCGGACGGATCGGGCGCCGCGAAGTCCGGATCGAACGAGAAGGGGTCGAGCGGCTCGGGGTCGTCCTCCTCCGGCGATTCCTCTGGTGGCTCCTCTGGGTCTTCGGCATCATCGAAAGCGGAGACGAAGGCCTCCCCCGCACCCGCGGGTTCGTGACCGGCGGAAGCCGGAGAACAGGGGGCGACCCATGATCAAGGGCTTCAGAGAGTTCATCCTTCGCGGCAACGTCATCGACCTGGCCGTCGCGGTCGTCATCGGTGCGGCGTTCACGGCCATCGTGACGGCGATCGTCAACGGTCTGATCAATCCACTCATCGCGCTCGTCTTCGATGCGAAGAGCCTGGATGAGGCGGGCTTCCACGTCACAGGCATCTCCGGTCAGCAGGTCCTGTTCCCCATCGGGACGATCATCGGCGCCATCATCAACTTCCTCGCCGTTGCGGTGATCGTGTACTTCGTGTTCGTCTTCCCGATGAACAAGTTCAAGGAGCGCGCCGCCGCGAGGGCCGGCGTGGACAAGGCTCCGGAGGAGCCGCAGCTGCCCACCGAGCAGGAGCTTCTCGTACAGATCCGCGACCTGCTCGAGAAGGAGCGGGCCTGACCCCGTCCGAGCCGCAGCTCGCCTCTGTGGCGCACCCGCTGGCGGTGCAGAACTCCACGGATCCGGCACCGCGCCGGCACGGGGCACGCCGAATACGTCGCCGTCGCATCGGATCCGTGGAGTTCTGCACGCGCCGGCGGGCTGCGCGCGTCAGTAGTGCGGCGGCACGTCCCGCCGCATCCGCTCGTCGTTGGGCCCGGATGCCGCGGCCGGGCTGACCGGATCCGATGCCGCGGCATCCGCCGTCTCATCTGCCGGGGTCGGCTCCACCGTCGTGCCGGGCGCGGGGGTGAGCTTGGCCCGACGCCTGCCGGGGACCCGCTCGATGCGCTGGCGCTCAGCCACCGAAGTCGAGCGGCTGCGTGTCGGCATCGACCGTGGGGGTCTCGGGCTGCACGCCCAGGACCGCCGCGATGCGTGCGGCGACGCCGGCCGGATCGCTGTACAGATCGAACGCGTGGACGCGGACGTAGTGCCATCCCAACCGGCGCAGCAGCTGCGGTCGCAGCCGCAGCGACTCCCGCAGAGAGTCGCCCCGGGTCTCCGGGTCGCTCTCGGCGACGACGGCCTTGCCCTTGTACTGCGCGACGAGGGGCAAGAGCCCGCGGTAGTGGACGTCCACGGAGACCCCGAGGCGCCGCAGCTCGCGGGCGAGGGCCAGGGTGAGCGGGTCGGCGAGGTCCTCGAGCCGGGCCTCGCGTGCCCGAGCGGCGATGCCGCCCAGCACCGTCATGAAGGTGGCGGCGCCGTACTCCAGCCGCCCGTCGTCGAACGCCGAGGGGCGGATGGACGACACGAGCACCATCGACCGGCGGGCGCGCGTCATGCCGACCGTCAGGAGGCGCTCCCCGTCAGGCGTGGAGAGATCGCCGAAGTCGCTCAGCACCCGCCCGTGCCGGGTGAGACCGAAGCCGAGCGAGAAGATGACGCGGTCGCGGCTCTCGGCCACCGACTCCTCCAGGGTGAGGACCGCGAAGGGCTCTGCGGTGTCGCGCGACACGAAGTCCTCGACATCCGACCGGCCGGCGAAGGCGGCACCCACGGCGGCGCGCACGCGCTCGGCGTGACGCCGGCTGGCCGTGACGACCATGAGGGACTCGCTCCCCCGGTTGACCGCGTGCTCGACGACGAGCGTGACGACGCGGGCGACCTCCGCCTCCGGGCTCTCCACCGCACCGCTCACCGGGTCGGGCACCCCGACACCGCCCTCGACGTAGTCGACGCTGAGGCTGCCGCGTCCGAGATACGACCCCGCCCAGGGGAGCGACGAGATCTCACCGCCGTAGAACGCGTCGTTCACGAGCTCCGCGAGGTCCTCACCGCCCGCGCGGTAGCTGCGGGTCAGTGTCTCGATCGGGAGGAGGTCGGCGAGGAGCTCGAAGACGCTCGCCTCATCGAAGGGGAGGTCCGGCTCGTCGTCGTCGGCCGGGTGACCGGCAGCGACGTGGAACGGCGTGGGCTTCTGCGTCACGGGGTCGCCGAAGACGACGACCTGCCGTGCGCGGCGCAGCGCCGGGGCGGCCTCGGCGACCGAGAGCGCCGCGGCGTCGGCGATGAGCACGACGTCGAAGTCCGCCTCGTCGGGGATGAGCGGGACCTCGTAAGGCGACGCGATCCAGACGGGCGCGAGCGTGCGCGACAGCTCCGGAGCCGTCCGCACCAGACCCTCCGGCGTCACCGCGCCGCTCTTGAGCGCGAGCTTGAGCCGCTCGGCCTCCGACGCGTGGTCCACGATGCCGATCCGCCACTGCGTCGCGAGGTGCGCGGCGAGGAGCGGGCCGGATGCCGCGGCGTGCGCCTCGTCGACGAGGCGGAAGTCCCGCTCCAGCCGATCGACGACGGACGTGTTCGCGCCGAGCAGTGCGCGGTCGGCGCGCAGGAGGTGCTCGAGCGCGGACTGCCACCAGGCGAACTCCAGTTCCGCCCGCACGCGCTCCTCGGGGACATGCCGCACGGACAGCTCGAGGAGGAGCGGCTCGAGACCCATCCGGGCCAGATCCGTGCGGAGCGTCGCGCGCTCCACGAGATTTTCGAAGTACGCGGACTCGGCGGCGAGGCCGCCCAGCGTCCGCACGAGGTGGGCGACCGGAAGGCCGGCGAGCCGGTCCGCTCCGGAACGCCCCAGGATGGCATCGAGCTCGCCCAGCTCGGCGTGCACCCGCATCGCACTGCTGTGGACGTCGCCGAGCCCGACGGGGAGCTCGGGGGCGATGCCGGCGTCGGCGTACTTCTGCCACTCGGTCCGCTGCTGCTGGATGCGCACGAGCGCCTCGTACATGTCCGGCACGTGGACGCCCGGGCGGACGTACTCCTTCGCCAGCCGCTTGAGCCGGCGGCGATTGGGGCCGGTCATGGTCGGCGCGTCGCGGCGGGAGCCGTGGGCCTGGATGAGGTCGGCGAGGGGCCGCTCGAACACCGTCGGACTGAACCGGTCGAGGGAGTCCCGGATGCTCTGGAGGAGGTCGAGGTACACGCCGAGCTCATCGAGCGTGCGGAACGGCCGCATCCGCGTCTGCGCGATGAGCTCGTATCCGCGCTCCAGCAGACCCGGCACCTCCTGGCGGTGCAGACGCCCCGCCAGCGCGTGGGCGCGGCGGGCGGCATCGGTGGTGGTGAATGTCACCCCGTACCAGGGCGAGTCGTCCGGCCCGAACCGGAACTCGCCCAGACGCGCCGCGGTCGCCAGCTTGTCGGCGGCATCCGGGCGGGAGTCGCGGAGCCGCTCGAGGGTCGCGGCGTCGAATCGGGCGGAGGTCGAGGGCGCGGGCGACTCGGCGGCGAGGGATGTGAGCCGGCGGACGATGTCGAGCATCGAGACGCCGAGCGACCCGTTGCGTGCGGTCAGCGCCGTGCGGTAGTCGCGCAGCACCGTGCGCAGCCGGACGAGGGCATCGTCGATGTCGGACACCTTCGGCGGGACGGCCTTCTCGTTCCGGCCGATCGCGCGGATGAGGTCGCGGCGCAGCTCGCTCGGCGAGACGGCCAGCCCGTCCAGGCCGATCCCGGCCAGGCGATGGCGCACACCCTCGAGCGTGGACCGGCGGGCGCTCACCACGAGCACCCGTCTGCCGTCGGCGACGAGCGCGCCCAGCGCGTTGATGACCGTCTGCGTGCCGCCCGTTCCCGGCAGGGTGTGGACGGCGAGCGACTGGCCGTCCGAGATGCGCGCCAGCACGGCCTCCTGCTCGGCATCCGCGTCCAACAGCAGCGCGTCGGCTCCCGGGGAGCGCTCGTCGGGACCGGTCACAGCCGGGGCCGGGCGGTGGAGGGTGAGCCGCTCGCGGTCGCCGATGTGCCCCGCCAGGGCGTTGAGGACGGGGTGGTCGAGATCCGCGAAGTCGCGGGACATCCCCGATGCGACGTCCGCGAACGTCGAGACCACGAGCCGAGGCCGCACCGCGAACAACGGCACGTGCGCCGTGAGCGCCCGGATGTGGTCTATCACGGGCTGCGGCTTGAAGACGCCGCCGTCGTAGGCGAGCGCGGCGAGGCCGTCGCCGTTGAGGTCCACGCCGAACTGTTCAGCGAGGGCGCGGACGAGCTCGGGGTTGGCGGTGAAGGTGCCGTGCAGCTTCAGCTCGAAGTCGGTGTGATGCCGCCGGATCGCTGTCGGGCGCAGGAGGATCGGCGCGCAGAAGACGTCGTCGCCGACGGTCCACGTCGCGAGGCCCACGCCGAGTCGTACCGTGTCGAGGCCGCGGGCGGTGCGCAGCTCGACGTTCTTCGCGGTCACGCGCTCTGCGGCGATCGTCGCCGTGCGCAGGGCCACCTCGTCGCGGAACAGGTTCGACAGCAGCGTCGACCGCCCCGTGATGAACTGCGGGAGGCTGCCCGGGTGCGCCTTGGTGATCTCGATGCCCGCGTCGCCCGCGTCACGGTAGTGCAGCAGCGAGGACCGGCCGCCCAGCTGAGCCGCCTGGTCGCGCAGGCGCTCGCGCTCGGGCTCTGCGACATGCATGACGGTGACCCCCGGTTCGGCGATCGCGAGCGAGCCCGGGGTCACCTCGGCCCGTGGCCCGTCCCCCTGGGGGATGGCCTCCTCCGCGCCGACCACGGCGTTGCCCTCACCTCGCCACACAGGAGCCAGACTAAGCGGGAGAGTGCCCGCTCCCCCGCAGCCCGGCCGAGTTTCGCGGTATTGACGGGACACGCCGCGCTGATCGGCCCTTCCTCCCCAGCGGATGCGCCCCGGGCCTCCTCCACCGGACGGCCGGCGCAACGGTGCCCGCCGCCGGTGCGCGCCAGGATGGACGCATGATCTCCGCCACCTACACCGTCCACCCCACGCCCGTCGGCGACGCGCTGCTCGTCTTCACGGACGAGGGCCTCGTCGCTCTGCACGTCACGCACGACGACGGCGACGACGCGCTCGCTGCGCTGTCCCTCGCGCTGCGCACGCTGCCCGGGCGCGACGACGTGGTCGACGGCGACCTGCGGCGGCAGCTGGACGAGTACTTCGAGGGTTCGCGGCGCACCTTCGAGGTGACGCTGGACTGGCGACTCACGCGCGGCTTCACGCGCGAGGCACTCGAAGCGGTGCGCGAGATCCCGTACGCGCGGGTCGCCAGCTACGGCGAAGTGGCGGCGATGGCGGGACGTGCCCGGGCGGCGCGCGCGGTGGGGACCGCGTGCGCGACGACGCCCTGGTCGATCGTGGTGCCCGTGCACCGGGTCGTCCGGTCGGACGGGTCGATGGGCGAGTACGGCGGGCACCCGGAGGTCAAGCGCTTCCTGCTCGACCTCGAGGCCGCCGCGGGCGAGTAGGCCGTCCGCGGCGGCCGTCGCCATGCGGGGCCGCGGCTCCGCACGCGATGGTAGCCTCGTCGCTACGATACGCGGCACCGCTGCCGTCCCCCGGAGAGAAGCAGGTCGTGCGTGGGAGCACCGTCGGGAACGCTGTCGGCGCCTGACAAGGACGCCGACCTGATCGCGCGCGCCGTGGGCGACCTCGCTCGGCGCACACGGTTCCCTGTGGCGTTCGGCGGACTCGAACGCGACGGCGCTGTGCACGTCAGCGCCGTGGTGGGTGCACGCACCCACCACCTGGACTCCCTCGTGGTCGAAGCGGGCCGCGGCTTGGGCGGCCGCGCGCTGGTCGAGACCCGGCCCCGCCTCGCCCTCGACTACCGAACCGCAAAGGGCATCACGCACGACTACGACGGGATGGTGCTGGGCGAGGGCATCGCGACGCTGTTCGCCGTGCCGGTCGTGTCGGACGGCCGTGCTCGCGCCGTCATCTACTGCGGATCGTGGGGGCAGGCTCCGGTCAGCGACGTCACGGCAAAGCCGGCGTTCGACGTCGCCGAGAACCTCGCGACCGAGCTGCGGATCCGCGATGAGGTCGAGCGGCGCATCGCGCGGACGACCTCGGCGGCGGGCGCGCCGACGATGGCACCCGCCGTCCGCGAGGAGCTGCGCTCGAGCTTCGCTGAACTGCGCAGCATCTCCGCCGACGTTCGCGACGCCGAACTGCGCGATCGCCTCGGCCGGTTGGAGCGCCGCCTGGCCGCCCTCTCGCACGACGGCCCGTCGGTCGCTCTCGACGTGACACTGTCACCGCGCGAGATCGACGTCCTCGCGTGCGCAGCGCTGGGCGCCACGAACGCGGAGATCGGCACGTCCCTGGCGCTCAAAGAGGTGACGGTCAAGTCGTATCTGGCATCGGCGATGGCGAAGCTCGACGTCTCCACCCGTCACGCCGCCGTCGCGACCGCACGTCGCGCGGGACTCCTCCCCTAGATAGGGTTTCTCCCATGGCTCGCAGAATCGTGCATCAGCTCGTCGACGACCTGGACGGCAGCGTCCTCGAGATCGGCTCGGGTGAGACCGTCCTCTTCTCGCTGGACGGCGTCGCCTACGAGATCGACCTGACCGACGAGAACGCCGCCGCGCTGCGTGCCGCGTTCGCGCCCTACATCTCTGCGGCGCGGTCGATCTCGACGCGACGGCCGAGCACGGCAGGCGCATCTCGTCCCCGTCGCCGCACCGGTCAGCAGGATTACAGTGCCGTGCGCGCCTGGGCCAAGGAGAACGGCTACACCCTTTCGGACCGCGGTCGCGTGCCCGCCGCCGTGCTCGAGGCGTTCGAAGCCGCGAACTGACCCCACGCCCATCCTTCGGGGCGGGGCCTCTCTGCACGCGCAGGCGTGACGGGAGGCCCTTTTCGGGGCGGGCCGTGGGCGCCTACTGCTGTTGGGCCTCGCGCAGCTGACGCCGCGTGAGCGGCTGCGACGGGGCGGCGACCTCGACCGACGCGGGACGGGCAGCGGTCTCGGGTGCGTCCGCGACGTCGAACGGAGCGACGAGCGCTCCCGCCTCGTCGGCGGCCGCCTTGGCACGGACCGCCTCGTCATCCGCCGCCTCCTGCAGGGCCGACTTGGCGCGCAGCGGCGGGGTGCGGAAGAACAGCGCGAGCACGAAGGCCAGCAGCACGACGAACATCGCGACCCAGTAGACCATGACCGCGGACTCGTTGAACGCGACGAGGAACGGCTTGGAGAGGCGCGGATCGGACCCGTTCAGGAATGACGTGTCGTCGAACGTGCTGGAGTCGAACCCGCTCCCGCCGGACTGCTCCTTGATCTTCTTCTGGAGGGAGGGGACAGCGGCCTCGACGAATGTCTTCCGCGCGCTCGCGTCGGCGAAGTTCAGCGTCACCGCCCCGTCGGATGCGATCTGCACCGCGGGGTTCGTCTCCTGGACCTTGGACGAGACGGCAGCGATCGCCTGCTGCACGGCGGCCTGCTCGGCCGCCGCCTGCCCTGCGGCGGGGATGGTCCCGGCGGCCACCTGATCGGCGACCGCCTTCTTCGCGGCATCCGTCGCCTGGGCGACCGACGCCTCGATGGACGCCGTCACACCGCTGGTCGCGCCGTCGACGATCTTGGCGTACATCGTCTTCATGATCGCCTTGTTCTCGGGCGCGGACGCCACCGCCGGGTCGAACGCGGCGTCGAGAGCCGCGGTCAGGTTGGCCTTGTCGGTGAACTCCGCCTTGAAGTTCGTCGGCATCACCGTGAACAGCAGCGACAGCAGCACGGCGGTGCCCAGCGTGCCGCCGATCTGGCGGAAGAACGTGGAGGCACTGGTGGCGACGCCCATGTCGCGCAGCCCGACGGAGTTCTGGCTGGCGATCGTGAGGGTCTGCATGAGCTGACCCAGGCCGAGCCCGATCAGCAGCATCGCGCCCGCGAGGAACCAGTACGAGCCGTCGTACTGCAGACGCGTGAGCATGAAGTAGCCGCCCGCCATGAACGCCGTGCCCAGGATCGGGAACATGCGGTAGCGGCCCGTGCGCGCGATGATCTGACCGCTCGCGATCGACGAGATCATCAGGCCGAGGATCATCGGGAGGAGCTGGAACCCGCTCTCGGTCGGAGTGGAGCCCAGCACGATCTGCAGGTAGAGCGGGAGGGTCAGCATCGCGCCGAACATGCCGAAGCCGACGAGCACGCCGATGATCGTCGCCATCGAGAAGGTGGAGGAGCGGAAGAGCTTCAGCGGGATGAGCGCGTCGTCCTTCATCAGCGTCTCCGCGATGACGAACGCGACGATGCCGACGGCGCCGATGATGTAGCAGCCGATCGACAGCGCCGAATCCCAGCCCCACGTGCGGCCCTGCTCCGCAACCAGGAGGAGCGGGACGAGCGCCACGATGACCGTGGTCGCGCCCCACCAGTCGATCCGCACCGAGCGGCGCCCGTGGTGCGGGATGTGCAGGAACCTCAGGACGATGCCGAGCGCGACCAGGCCGATCGGGACGTTGATGAGGAACACCCAGCGCCAGCCGTCGATCCACAGGATCTGGTCGACACCGGCGAAGAGGCCGCCGATGAGCGGCCCGATGACGCTCGAGATGCCGAACACGGCGAGGAAGTAGCCCTGATACTTCGCGCGCTCGCGTGGCGCGAGGATGTCGCCCATGATGGCCAGCGGCATCGACATGAGGCCGCCCGCGCCGAGGCCCTGCACCGCGCGGAAGGCCGCCAGCTCGAGCATCGAGGTCGAGAACGACGCGAGGATCGAGCCGACGATGAAGACGACGATCGCGATGATGAACAGCGGCCGGCGACCGAAGATGTCGGACAGCTTGCCGTAGATCGGCGTGGAGATCGTCGACACGATCAGGTACGCGGTGGTCACCCACGCCTGCTGGCTCAGGCCGTGCAGGTCGTCGCCGATGGTGCGGATCGCCGTGCCGACCACGGTCTGATCGAGCGCCGAGAGGAACATGCCGGCCATGAGGCCGAAGATCACGAACAGGATCATCCTGTGCGTCATGACGGGGGATGCGGTGCGATGCGATCCGGTGCGAGGCGCGACGGCGGTATCTGACATGTGTCCTCGGAATGCTCTCAGGAAGATCGGCGACCCGAAGATCGTCAGGTCACGAACACACCATCGTAGCCCGCCCGGAACGACTCGGTCTCGAAATCCCCCAGAACCGGGGGTCCCGTCAGGCTCCCCGAGTCGGGCACGGATTATAGGAGCGCCGCGGATCGCAGGGACGCGCGGGCCCGGTTTGTTACGTCGCAGCGCCTGCTGACGACGCGATCGCGTCACACGTCGACCCTTTCGGTCACATCCGCCCGAGACATCCGCTCGGGATGCCATGGTGATCTTCGCCCCCGCACTCGACGAGGGCGATCCCCTACCCCACCCCTCACCGGAGGAATCCCATGTCACGCCCGCAACGACGTGCACTTCTCGCCACAGCCGTCATCGCCGCAGCCGCCCTCGCCCTGACCGGCTGCAGCCTGAGCGCATCCGCGGGCGATTCGAGCGCATCCGCCAAGGACGGCAGCACCGTCTACTTCGGCGTCTCCGCCGCGATCACGGGCCAGTACGCCCAGTACGGCCAGCAGTTCAAGGAGGCCTTCGACCTCGCCGTCGAGCAGGTCAACAAGGACGGCGGCATCGACGGTCACCCGGTGGCGCTCAAGTACGAGGACTCGCAGTCCGACCCGAAGCAGTCGGTCACCGTCGCGCAGAAGTTCGTGAACGACTCCGACGTCGTGCTCGTGTTCGGCGACTACTCCTCCGCCGCCTCGATCCCGGCGTCGCCGATCTACACCGCGGGCAAGCTGGTGCAGTACGGGTTCAACAACTCGAACCCCGACTTCACGGCCAAGGGCACCGAGTACCAGTGGTCGACCTCGATCACGACGAGCGCGAGCTACGAGTGGACCGCCGACTACGTCAAGAAGCAGGGCGTCGACACGGTGGGTGTCAGCTACCTGAACACGTCGGACTGGGGCGTGCCCGCCTTCGCCGCCTTCAAGGCCGAGGCCGACAAGATCGGGCTCAAGATCACCGACGCCGAAGCCGTCGACCCCACGTCCGACGACTACCGGCCGTCGCTGACGAAGGCCGTCGCGGCGAAGCCGGACGCGTTCGTCCACATCGGCTACGGCCCGGATGCCGCCAAGCTCGTCACGCAGCTGCGCGCCATCGGCTACGACGGCACGTTCTACGGCGGACAGGACGAGCAGTCGTTCGACGGCACTCCGGACGCCGAGGGCTCGATCGTCGGCGCGCAGTTCATCGAGACCAGCACCGATCCCGCCGTCTCGTCGTTCGTGAAGGCCTTCAAGAAGAAGTACCCCGACGAGGCGGACGTCACCGGGTTCGAGGCCGGTGCCTACGACGCCCTCAACGTCGCCGTGGCCGCGGCGAAGGCCGGCGGGATCACACGCGACGGCATCCTGAAGGGCTTCACGGCCGTCAAGGACGTCCCGAGCGTCGTCTACGGCAAGATCACGTTCGACCCGGAGACGCGCCGCGTGGCGGACCCGCAGCTCACGCCCACGATCCTGAAGGGCGGCAAGTGGGTCGAGTACAAGGGCTGAGCGCCCTTCACTGATCCCTTCATCGTGTTCGACACACTGATCGCCGGCCTGCTCCGAGGAAACGTCTACGCCCTCGGAGCGGTCGGCATCTCCCTCGTCTTCGGCGTCATGAACGTCGTCAACTTCGCCCAGTTCTCGTTCTTCGGACTGGGTGCCATGCTGGCGTGGTTCTTCGTCGTCAAGCTCGGCGTCTCCTTCTGGATCGCCCTGCCCGCCGTCCTCGTGATCTGCGCGGCCCTCGGGCTGCTCATCAACGTGTCCGTGGTCCGGCCCCTCGCGCGCTACCTGCCGCTCGCCGCGATGCTGTCGACGTACGCGGTGGCGCAGATCCTCGACAACGTCTCGCAGCTCGCGTTCACGGCGCAATTCCAGACCTTCCCCGCGGTCCTGCCGACCTCGAACTTCCAGATCGGCAACATGCGGTTCGGGACGTCGGACGTCGTGATGCTCGGCATCACGGCCGCGGTCATGGTCTCGATGTCACTGTTCCTCAAGTTCGGGAAGACCGGCCGTGCGATCCGTGCGACGGCGCAGGACCAGGAGGCCGCGCTGCAGGTCGGCATCCCGGTCGGCACCGTGCAGAACCTGTCGTTTCTGATCGCCTCCGCCCTCGGCGGCCTGGCCGGCATCTTCTTCTCGCTCTACATCGGGGTGGTGAGCCCCACCTCGGGGCTGAACATCGGAATGACGGCGTTCGTCGCGGCGACCCTCGGCGGGCTCGGCTCGCTCGTCGGCGCCGTGATCGGCGGCTTCGTGCTGGGGATCCTGGAGGCGTTCGGGATCTATCTGTTCGGGGATGCCGCGCGGCAGATCCTCGTGTTCGTCATCCTCATCGTGGTCCTGATCGTGCGTCCCGGCGGCCTGCTCGGCAAGGTGCCGCTCATCTCCAGCGAGCCGCTCACCGGCACGTTCCTCGGCAAGGGACGACCGCTGCGGATACCGCGATGGGTCTGGCCCGCCGCCTTCGTCGTCGGCGGCGTCCTGGTCCCGGTGTTCGCGGACAGCTACGTGCTGACGACGGGCACGCAGGTGCTCATCTACGCGATCATCGCCGCCGGCTTCACCGTGACCGCGGGGCAGGCGGGGGTGATCGCACTCGGTCAGGCGGGTCCGATCGCGATCGGCGCCTACACCTCGGCGATCATCAGCGTGTACCTGCACGTGCCGTTCTGGGCGGCGCTCCCGATCGCAGGGCTTGCCGCGGCGGTCATCGCGTCCATCCTCGCGTCGCCGATCTGGGGCGTGAAGGGGCATTACATCTCGATCGCGACCCTGGGGCTCGGGATCGCGATCGTCGCGGCGATCCAGCTGATCGTGCCGCAGGCGATCTACGACATCCCCGTCCCGTCGATCGGCGGCATTGCCCTCAACACGCCCCTCGCCTACTACGTCATCGACTTCGTGGTCCTCGCGATCACCCTGCTCGTGATGTGGCGGATCCGGCGATCGCACCTCGGCAAGGTCATCTCCTCCGTCGGTTCGGACGAGGTCGCCGCCCTCGCGTCCGGGGTCCGGGTGCGCGACTACAAGGCGCTCGCGTTCGCGGTCTCGGCGTTCTTCGCGGGCATCGGCGGCTCTCTCCTCGCGCACCAGTACACGTACATCGACACCACGATCTTCACGATGATGATGTCCCTGCTCGTGGTGACGATCGTGATCCTCGGCGGCGTGAGCCTGCCGTACGGCGCCGTCGTCGGCTCGATCATCCTGATCGGCGCGATGGAGCTCCTCCGGTTCACGCCGGAGTGGCGGATCATCGTCTACGGCCTCGTGCTCATTCTCGTCGTGCGCTTCCGGCCCGGCGGCATCCTGGTGAGGAACTCATGACCGACGCACTGCTGCAGGTGACCGACCTCGAGCGGCACTTCGACGGGCTCAAGGCGGTGGACGGCGTCTCGTTCACGGTCGCCCCCCGCGAGGTCGTGTCGATCATCGGTCCGAACGGCTCGGGCAAGACGACGACGCTCAACCTCGTCACCGCGACCATCCCGCCGCACGGCGGCACCATCACCCTCGACGGTGCCCGCATCGACCGCGCGACCACGGCGAGCATCGCCGAGCACGGGATCGCGCGGACGTTCCAGAACGGGCGGGTGTTCGCGACGCTGTCGGTGGCCGACAACATCGAGGTCGGCATCCACTCGACGCTGCACGCGACGCGGCCGTTCCGCCGCCTCTCGCACGTGTTCCTGCTGCGGTGGATCCCCCTCCTGGCGGAGCTGTTCGTGGCGATCTTCGGCACGCCCGCCGCGCGCCGGGAGAGGGCCGTGATCGACGCGACGATCGAAACGGAGATCGACCGGTTCGAAGCCCGGCTCGGGCCGCGGCGCGACGACCCCGCGTACTCGCTCAGCTACGCCAACCGTCGGCGCACCGAGATCGCACGGGCCCTCGCGCTGCAGCCGAAGCTCCTCGTCCTGGACGAGCCCACGGCCGGCATGAACCAGTCCGAGACGGCCGAGGTGCTCGCCCAGCTGCTGGATCTGAAGGCGCAGGGGCAGGCCATCCTGCTCGTCGAGCACAAGCTCGACCTCGTGATGCGGGTGTCCGACCGGGTCATCGTGATGGACGGCGGCCGCATCATCGCGGAGGGACCGCCTCAGGTCGTCCGGCGCGACCCGGCGGTGATCGAGGCGTACCTCGGCCGCCGGCGCGGGCACGGCGAGGAGGACGCGGAATGAGCGCGCCGCTCCTCACGCTCGACGCCGTCGACGTCTACTACGGCCCCTTCCACGCGCTCCGCGGCGTCGGCATCGAGGTCGGCGAGGGCGAGATCGTCTCGCTCCTGGGCGGGAACGCCTCCGGCAAGTCGACGACGATGAAGACGATCCTCGGCCTCAACCGGGTGAAGGCGGGATCGATCACGTTCGCCGGACACGACATCACGCACCGCCCGACGGCCAAGCGGATCCGGGCGGGCATCGCGAGCGTCCCCGAGGCGCGCCGCGTCTTCCCGCAGATGACGGTCGACGAGAACCTCTACGCCGGCGCGTACACCCGACGGGATCGCGCGGGCATCGCCGAGGACGTCGAGCGGATGCGCGAGCACTTCCCCCGCCTCGCCGAGCGGCGCCGACAGGAGGCGGGCACCCTCTCCGGCGGCGAGCAGCAGATGCTCGCCTTCGCCCGCGCGCTGATGAGCCGCCCGCGGCTGATCTGCATGGACGAGCCGACGATGGGGCTCTCCCCCAAGCTCGTCGACCAGGTGCTCGACGAGATCGCCCGCCTGAACCGCGAGCTCGGCGTCGCCGTCCTCCTCGTCGAGCAGCAGGCCGAGCTCGCACTGTCGATCGCGGGCCGCGGCTACGTCCTCGCCACGGGCGAGATCGTCGTCGAGGGGACGGCGCGGGAACTGCTCGACGACCCCCGCATCCAAGAGGCCTACCTCGGAAGGAGCACTGGCTCATGACAGACCGGCAGCGACTGGGATTCTTCACCCGCGTGCTCGATGAGACGACGGCGGCGGAGCGCTACCGTCTCGCGATCGAGCAGATCAGGACCGCGGAGGCTCTCGGGTTCGACACCGCATGGGTCGCCCAGCACCACTTCCACGAGTTCGAGGGCGGCCTGCCGTCTCCCTTCGTGCTGCTCGCCCACGCGGCCGCGCAGACATCCCGCATCGTCCTCGGGACGAGCATCGTCACACTCCCGCTCGAGACGCCGCTGCGGGTCGCGGAGGATGCCGCGGTGCTGTTCCTCCTGTCCGGCGGACGGTTCGAGCTCGGTGTCGGCAGCGGCGGCACCCCGAGCTCCTTCCCTCCGTTCGGGCACGACCCGAAGGATCGCCCGACGATCTACGCCCGCCACTTCGCGCAACTCGTGTCGGCGTTGCGCGGGGACGTGCTGACCTCCGACGGCGGACACCTGTACCCCGCCGCCCCCGCGCTGCTCGACACCCTGTGGCAGGCGACCTTCTCAGCGCAGGGTGCCGCGTACATCGGCGCGTCCGGGCTCGGCCTGATGCTCTCCAAGACGCAGGCGCACACGGCGGGGTCCGGCTTCTCGGCGCTCGCCGACACGCAACGCGAGCTCGTCGACGCCTACCGCGCCGCCCTGCCCGAGGCGATCGCACCGCGCGTGTTCGGCTCGCGCAACCTCGTCGTCGTCGACGACCAGGCGACGGCGGACCGCCTCGCCGACCGCGGGATCGAGCGCTCGCTGCCCACCGTGAAGGCGCTCGGCATCGAGGTCCCGTCAGGCGCGACCCGCGAGGAGCTGCGCGCGCTGTTCGACCTCCATGTCGGGACTCCGGAACGGATCGTGGAGGAACTCGCGCAGGACCACGTCCTCGCCTCCGCGACCGACATCGTGTTCCAGACGCATCCGATCGACCCGCCCCACGACCTGCTCCTGCGTTCGCTCGAGCTCATCGCCACGGACGTCGCACCCGCTCTCGGGTGGGCGGCCGCCCACACGGAGGAGACCCATGTCTGATCTCATCGACGACCTCGTCGGCATCGTCCCGGGGAGCGCCCTCGACGACCTGCGGGCCAAGCGCCCTGTCGCGCGGGCGGATGCGCAGGCCACCTACGAGGGCCTCATCGCATCCCCCGCCGACCTCGAGCGGGCGACCGCGGCGGAGCGCGCGGCGATCGGGTACTGGGTCAGCGCCCTCAGCCAGGCGGACGGTCTGTCCGCGCACTACCGCGGGCTGCTGGGCGCGCAGGACGAGGCCGTCCTCGCGGCGATCGACGGCGCCCTCCCGACGGCCGTCACGACCGGCCCGTACGGCGCGTTCCCCGCGGGTCCGCTGAGCGTCGAGGACGAGGACGGCCTGGACTGGGCGCCGACCGCCGAGCTTCGCGCCGCCGTCGGAGATCGCCTGGCCGCGGCCCTCGCGCACGCGCACCTGCTCACGTTCCGGCCTCGCGACTCGAGCCCGGACGCCCTCCAGTCCCTGCTCGACGCGGGATGGACCACCGACGGCGTGGTCACCGTGTCGCAGCTCATCGCATTCACCCACTTCCAGCTCCGCGTCGTCGCGGGCCTCACCGTCCTCAAGGAGACGATCTGACATGGCATCCGTCGAAAGCGCCGAGCGCGTCACCCGCTACCCCGATCTCGTCCGTCCGAACGAGTTCACCCAGGCCGAGCTGGGCTGGGTCCCGTGGCTCGAGCCGAAGGCGGTCGAGGACCTGACCGACGAGGACTACGCCGGCCTGGTGGAGCGCGCGCGGGCGGGGAGCCCGTACTTCCGTCTCCTCGTGCGTGATCCGGTCGTCCTCGGCGCGCGCACCCGCGCGGACAACGACATCTTCTACAACACGGACGCGGGGCTCGGTCGCGCGGAACGCGAGCTCTCCGCGGCCGCCACGTCCCGGACGAACGGATGCCTGTTCTGCGCGTCCGTCCACTCCCGGTTCGCGTCGCTGCAGGCGCCGTCGCGCCGCGACGACGTGCAGCGGCTCCTGGACGAGGGGATCGACGGCGACCAGGACGAGAGGTGGACGGCGGTCATCGAGGCCGCGGCCGCGCTCACCGCCACACCCTCGCACTTCGGACCGGCGCACGTCGCGGCGCTGCGGAACGCGGGACTCGACGATCAGGCCATCGTCGACGTCGTGCAGAGCGCGGCCTTCTTCAACTGGGCGAACCGCCTCATGCTGTCGCTGGGCGAGGCCACTCCGCCGGCAGCGTGACACTCGCGCCGGGGGTCACTCCCCCGGCGCGCCCTCTGCGGGGGCCGAGTGCTTGCGCGGCACCATGAACCACTCGACGAAGCGCTGAGCACGCCCGTCCGGCGCGAACCACACCTCCCAGATGTTGTGGTAGCTCTGCTGCCCGGGGTATTCGACGTGCCCCTTGATGATGCCGAGGCGCTCGTCCTCGATCAGCACGTCGAAGCCGTACGTCGGGTGGGTGCCCTCGTCCTCGGGCCACCCCTCGATGATCGCGTCGATGCCGCGGACGGGGTCCGGGTCGTCAGGGCGGAACCAGTACTCCGCGTCGTCGGTGAAGATCGCCCTGACATCGTCGGGATCATTCGACTCCCACGCCTTCAGGTATCCGTCCAGCCACTCACTCGCTCGCGACATGCTCCGTGTCTACTTCATCCCGCCGCGTCACGCCACCCCTGGACACGGCGGGGACGATACGCCCACGCAACATCGCCCCGGCTGGAATGGTCGTCCCGACCGATTGGCGATCATGACCCACCCGACGACACTTCCCCTCCCTCGACCACGACCGGCGCGCTCCCGGAGCGCGGTGCGCCCGTGGGCCACCGTCGCGACCGTCGCCGCGCTCGGCTTCGTGGCCGCGCTCACGCTGCTGCCTCGGCGCTTCGTCGCCCCGATCCACGGCCTGTTCCTGTCGTGGACGGATGCGCACGCGCAGCATTTGCTCGCCTGGTTCCCGCAGGCCGACAGCGAGCAGGTGCTCAACGCGATCCTGTTCGCCCCGCTCGGCGCCGCGCTCGCCGTGCTGTTCGGACGGCGTCTCTGGCCCGCGGCGGTGCTCGCGTGCGCGACGCTCTCCGCGGCCGTCGAGTACGCGCAGAGCGACATCCCGGGACGCGTGTCCGATCCGCATGACATCGCGTGGAACACGCTCGGCGCCGCGGTGGGGACCGCGATCGTCGCCGTGGGCTACCTCCTCGCGGCGATCGCCCGGCGGGTGGCTGCGGCTACCCGCCGGGCAGGGTGACGCGGACGACGAGTCCGCCCCCGGCGCGCGGGACGACCTCGAGCTCCCCGTCGTGGGCGGCCGTGATGGCCGCCACGATCGCGAGGCCGAGACCGGAGCCTCCGGTCCCGTCCGCGCCGCGGATGCGCCCGGCACCCCGCACGAACGGTTCGGCAAGGGTGGCCGCCGTCGCGGCATCGATGAGCGCGCCGGTGTTCTCCACCAGCACCGATGCCCCGGCCGCGGCGATGTCGAGGGTCACGCGGACCTCGCCGCCGGTCGTGTTGTGGACGACCGCGTTGTGCACGAGGTTGGCGACGAGTCGCTGCAGCAGCGTCCGCTCGCCCCACACAGCGGCGGCGCCGCTGACGGCGATCCGGATGCCGCGGACCTCGGCCTCTCTCGCCTCCTCGGCGACGGCGTCCGCGACGAGAGCTCCGAGATCGACCGGGACCCGCTCGATCCCGCCTCCGCGACCCAGGCGGGCGAGCGTGAGAAGAGCCTCGGTGATCTCGATCGCGCGATCGTTCGTGGCCGCGACCCGCTCCAGCACGACGTCGACGTCGCGCCCGTCGGGGTCGGCCCTCGCGACCTCGACCATCGTGCGGATGATCGCGTGCGGTGTGCGCAGCTCGTGCGATGCGTTGGCCGCGAAGCGGCGCTCCTCGTCGATCGTCTGCTGCAGGCGGGCCAGCATCGCATCGAACGTGTCGGCCAGATCGGTCAGCTCGTCCCCGGGCCCCGGCAGGTCGATGCGGTGGTCGAGGGAGCCGTCGCGCGCGAGCCGGGCTGCGGCGGTGATCCGGTCGAGCGGCCGCAGCACGACGCCGGCGAGCAGCCACCCACCGACGAGTCCCAGCACGGCGAGTCCCGCGATCGTCCACCAGGCGTACTTGACGAACACCTCGAGGAGGTTGGAGCGGTTCGGGGCCCACCCCCCGCTCGCCTGTAACAGGCTGCCTTCGGGCACGAAGCGGAGGAGGAGCAGGCCGACGGCGAACAGGGCGATACCCGCGACGACGACGAGTCCTGCGTAGCTGAGGGTGAGCTTGACCCGCACGGACAGTCCGCGGGGGCGCGTGGACTCAGCCGGCATGGGCGGGGGCTGCGGCATCCGTGGGCGCGGCCGCGCGGTAGCCGACGCCCGGCACCGTCTCGATGACCCACGGCTCGCCGAGGCGCTTGCGGAGCGTGGAGATCGTGATGCGCACCGCGTTGGTGAAGGGATCGGCGTTCTCGTCCCACGCCCGTTCGAGGAGCTCCTCGGCGCTGATCACCCCGCCTCGGGCGCGCAGCAGCACCTCGAGCACTGCGAACTGCTTGCGGGTGAGCGGCACGTAGTGCCCGTCGCGAAAGACCTCGCGGCGGAACGGATCCAGCCGGACGCCGGCGAACTCGACGATCGGGGGGATCCCGTCCGCCGTCCGGCGTCCGAGCGCCCGGAGCCGCAGCACCAGCTCGCGCAGGACGAAGGGCTTGGTGAGGTAGTCGTCGGCACCGTTCTCGAACCCCGCCGCCTTGTCGTCGAGGCGGTCGGCTGCGGTGAGCATGAGGATGCGCGGGCTCGGCGGCTCGCCGACCAGCCGGCGGGCGATCTCGTCGCCGTCGGGGCCCGGGATGTCGCGATCCAGGACGACGACGTCGTAGCGGTTCACCGCGAGCAGTTCGAGGGCGGTGTCGCCGTCGCCGGCGACGTCCGCTGCGATCGCCTCCAGACGGAGCCCGTCGCGGATCGCCTCGGCGAGATAGAGCTCGTCCTCGACGATCAGCACCCGCATGCGCACCAGCCTAGGTCGCCGCGCATATCGCGGACATATGCACAGACGCTTACGACCGCGCAACGCACGCGCCCGTTCGATGGGAGCATGAGCACACTCCCCGCGCCGTCCGATTCTCCCTCCGCCCGCACCCGGCCGCTCGTGTTCGTGATCGTCGGAGCCGTGATCGCGGTCCTGCTCGCCACGCTGACGATGGGTGCGGTCTTCGCCCCGGTCGGGGCGCTCGCCGCTCCGTACCGGCCGACATCGGCCGATGGATATCTGCGCGAACCGGTCGCCCTCGACGACTCCTCGCCCGCGATCCGCCGGCTGGATCCGGAACTGCGTGCGGCTCTCCACCAGGCGGCGGATGCCGCGGCGACCACCGGCGTCTCGATCCGCATCACGAGCGGCTGGCGGGCGCCGCGCCTGCAGCAATGGCTGCTCGACCAGGCGGTGAAGAGCTACGGGAGCGAAGAGACCGCGCTCGAGTGGGTCGCCACCCCGGATCGCTCGCACCACGTCACGGGTGCAGCAGTGGACGTGGGTCCCGTCGGAGCGCAGGCATGGCTGAGCAGACACGGCGCGCAGTGGGGCCTGTGTCAGGTCTACGGCAACGAGGCATGGCACTTCGAGCTGCTGACGACGCCGGGCGGCCCGTGCCCGCCCCCGCGCGCGAACGCCGCGGACTGAGACCGGCTCAGCTCTCGGGGTCGTTCTGGAACGCACGGAGCTCCTGCGCGCAACGGCAGGCGACCGCGATCTTCGCCGCCCACTCCTCGGCCGCTTCGCGCGACGGCAGGTCGAGGACGGTGTATCCGCCTTCGAGCCGGCTCGTCTGCGGATATGTGCCGGCCGTGACCGTGCCGTCGCCCGCGACCATCACCGGCGGGACGCTCTCGTCGATCCCGCCGCCGAAGACCCACACGCCGGCTGCCTTGGCCTCGCGGACCACGGCGTGCGCGGCATCCGCGACGGCCGGAAGATCCTCCGGCGAGACATCCATCTCGCGGCTGGGGAACGAGATCAGGTACTTCGTCATCGGTCGACTCCTCCACATCAACGTCGTGGTGCCCATCATCCCCGCAGCATCCGCCCGCCGCACCCCCGCACCGTCCCCTCCCCGCGCCGACGGCTAGGCTCGGGAGCTATGGCCGTCGGCGCGACGATCCACACCTTCGCGGCACAGCTGGCCGACGTCGACCGCGGCGTCTACGAGGACCTCGCGCTGCGCGTCGCACGCCAGTCGTCCGAGACCGACGCGTTCATGCTCACGCGGGTGCTCGCCTACTGCCTCGAATACACCGAGGGGATCGCCTTCAGCGAGGGCATCGCCGCGACGGACGAGCCTGCCGTGCTCGTGCGCGACCTCACGGGGCGCGTGACGGCGTGGATCGAGGTGGGCTCGCCCGATGCCGAGCGGCTCCATCACGGCAGCAGGCTCGCTGAGCGGACCGCCGTGTACACGCACCGCGATCCGGCCAAGGTGGCCGCACAGTGGGCGGGCAAACGGATCCACCGCGCCTCGGAGATCCCGCTCCGCAGCTTCGATCCGGGATTCGTGGATGCGGTCGCCGCCGGGATCGAGCGCCGCAACGACATGACCCTGTCCGTCAGCGACGGCCACATCTACCTCGACCTCAACGGACGCTCCGCGACCACTGCGATCCACGAGCAGGCGGTCGGCTGAGCCGCGCCACCGGCTCAGCCGATCTGGGCGAGCAGCTCCTCGTCGCCCGAACCCGACGACTCCGCGATGCGGCCGTTCGTGACCCGGTAGAAGGAGAACTCGGCCACGTTCACGTGGCGTCGCGTGGGCGCGATGCCACGGAACGAACCCACGTGGGTGCCGCTCCCGCGCAGGTGTGCCGCGATGAGGTCGTCTTCGATGACGAGCTGGATGCGACGCCACCGCCAGTCGGGGAACCCCTGGAAGAGGTCGGCGAGGTCGGCGATCCAGGCGTCGGCGCCGCCGGGCAGGTGCGCGCGGCGCACCGTCGGCGAGACGAAGGAGCGGATGCGGTCGAGATCGTGGCGGTTGCACGCATCGAGGTACTCGGCGTACCACTCGCGCATCTCCCAGGGTTCCATCCGCTCCATTATCCGGAGGTTCAGCGTGGCGACACGCGCGCGAGCGCGACGCGGCCGGACCCGCCCACCCGTGCCGACGCACCGTCCGAGGCGCTCCACGCGTCGTACGGGATCATCGTCTCGCCGTCGATGGTGATGGCGCCCTCCAGGGCGATCACCACCAGCGACTCACGGCTCGCCGCCTCGACGGCGCGGTCGCCGGAGACCTCGACGCACGTCAGAGACGAAAGCCAGTGATCGCGGCTGGCCATGAGGTTGAGATCGAGGCTCGGGGCCGTCACATCGACGGCTGCGACGGCCGCGTGACCGTCGAACGACAGCACCTCGTACTGGTCCACCTCGAGCGTCCTCCCGTCGACCACGAGCCGAAGACCGCCGACCGTGAGCGGCATCAGATGGCGGTCCTGGCCGGTGTAGTCGGAGAACTCGGCGTCGTGCGCGATGGTGGCGATCGAGATCCGCCAGCCGGAGCCCGGATCGCCCGAGCGCACGACCTCCTGCGTCATCCCTTTTCCGTTGCTCCAGGGCGATGCGACACGCGCGGCAGCGGGCAGGCGGACGGCGCGGGAGACCACCGGTTCGGATCCTCTCGATCGACGGAGCGCGGCGACCCCGCGTCAACCCAGTGTCTCGCACCGATTCGCTGCCTAGGCTGGAAGCCGACCTCGGAGGTACGGCATGTCCACTCGCGTTCTGCTGTTCGGCGGCCACGGCAAGGTGGCTCTCCTCCTGGAGCCCCTGCTCGCCGCGAGAGGGGATGCCGTGACCGCGGTCATCCGCAACCCTGCCCAGGAGCCGGACGTCGCTGCGACCGGCGCGACCCCCGTCGTGTTCGATGTCGAGGCGTTCGACGTGGATCATCTCGCCGATCTCATCGGCGGGAACGACGTCGTCGTGTGGTCGGCGGGTGCGGGCGGCGGAAGCCCCGAGCGCACTTACGCGGTGGACCGGGACGCCGCCATCCGATCGATGGATGCCGCCGTCGAGGCCGGCGTGCGTCGATACGTCATGGTCTCCTACTTCGGCGCCGGGCCCGACCATGGCATCCCGGAGGACGACTCGTTCTTCGCCTACGCCGAGGCGAAGGCCGCCGCCGACGAGCACCTGCGTGCGAGCGGGCTGGACTGGACGATCCTCGGCCCGAGCTCGCTCACGCTCGACCCGCCCACCGGTCGCATCGACATCGACGCCACCGTGTCGGGATCGGTTCCGCGCGCCGACGTCGCCGCAGTGATCGCGGCGGTCATCCCGGATGCCTCGACCTTCGGCCGCACCATCCGATTCAACTCCGGAGACGTGCCGATCGGCGACCTCTTCGCCGGGTGAGCACGCGCGGGCCGTCGTTCAGACGGCACGCGGCGCAGGGCGGTGGAACCAGCTCGCGGCACGGCCGACCCAGAGCGTGACCAGAGCGGCCGCGTCCGCCGCGAGCACCACGCCGAAGGCCACCGCCGCACCTGCGTCGCCCGCGACCACGGTCACCACGATCAGCAGAGTCGCGACGAGCGCGGAGAAGGACACCGAGATCGTGACGACGACCCGCGCGACGCGGTTGCCGGACAGCAGCCCGACCGCGACGAGGATCGTCGTCACTCCGATCGCGAGCACGACGAGCGCCGCGATCAGCGCCGCGCGCCGCTGATCCTCCCCGCGGAGCTCCGGGCCGACGAGGGATGCCACGCCGATGAGGATCTGCAGCACACCGCCCGCCCAGACCACCACGGCGACCACGGTGACCCCCACCGGCCGGCGCCGGCGGACCGCCGACGCCTCGGCATCCATGACGTCGGCGATGGTGGCGACATCACCCACATCCGTCACGAGGACGGGTGCTCTTCCGCGCGCGCGACGCACGGCCGTGTCGATCCCCCAGCCGAGCAGTCCCCCGGCGATCGCGAGCACGACCACGACGCCGTCCATCGCCAGCGCGTAGATCCCCGTCGCCACGGAGACCTCGATCAGTCGCTGCGCGACGAGGGGCGGGATGACAGCCAGGACGAGCACGACCAGGGCGAGGGGATGCCGGCCTCGCGCGATCAGCCATCCGCCGAGGGCGGCGACGAGCGTCACGAAGCCCTGGTTGAGGAGGAAGAACCAGAGTTGCACCGGCGGGCCGATGTTCCCGACGCTGCGTTCGATGCCGAACGTCGTCCACAGCAGGAGCACCACCGACGTGAGGGTGACGGCGCCGAGCCGTCGGCCGGAGCTCGTCGGCATGATCGCGAACGAGACGACGTAGAGCGCGAGGATGAGCAGGAACTGCAGCACTCCGAGGACCGAGACGCTCGAGTTGCCCGCGAAGTGCGTCTGGTCGAGGTAGCCCGTGAAGTCCGTCGAGATGTTGGCGTAGGTCGCGAAGACCACCCCGGCGAGCGCGAGACCGTAACGGGAGAACGGGTCCGCGAACCGCAGGAGCCGCGGGGCCGACGGCCGCAGGGCGCGGTCGATGCCGCGCGCGGCCGCGATGCCGACCGCTCCCGCCACGACGACCACGCCCTGGATGGCGATCGTGTACGCCGTGGAATCGACCTGCGCGGCCGTGAGCCCGCCTCCGGCGAGGGGCGGCGCGAGGGCGACGAGGAGTGCGAGCCAGCTGAGCGGATGGAGCCCGCGCGCGATGAGCCACCCGCCGAGCGCCACCGCGAGCGTGATGAACCCCTGGTCCAGGAGGTAGTCCCACACGGCGGCGTCGCCGAGGGGCAGCGTGCCCGATCCCCGTTCGACGCCGAGCAGCGCCCACGCCAGCAGCGTGAGCGGCACGACCGTGAGGGCGATCGCGCGGCGGAGCGGCGTCGTCGCGACCAGTGAGAACGACGCCAGGTAGACGCCGAGGATGATCGAGAACTGCACCGCGTTGACGAGGGGGACGTCGTTGGGGATCGAACCGGCGTAGTTCGCTGCCTGGATGATGGCGCTGAAGTCGGTCGCGATGTTCAGGTAGGCGGCGAACAGGATGCCCACGACCGCAGCCGCGTCACGGGCGCGGTGGTCGAATCGGAGCACCCTCTGCATGAGGCGACCCTAGCGAAGCGCGGCCTATACTGGCGCGACATCAGAAACCCCTGGGAGGATGCGGTGGACGACGCCAGCTCGCCAGAGCACTCGTCGCAGGTCCCCGCGTCGCGCCGCGACTTCCTCCGGCGGATGGGGATCGGTGCGGCCGGGCTCGCGATCGGCGGCTCGGCGGGGGCCGCGATCTCGGCCGCCGCAACGGCTCATCCGCCCGAGTACGCGCCCCTCGCGCGGCGCACCTCGCCGGGCTTCGACCACGTCGTCGTCGTGATGTTCGAGAACCGCAGCTTCGACAACATGCTCGGCTGGCTCTACTCGGCCGAGGAGAAGACGAAGGCGGAGTTCAACGGTCTCGCCCAGGGGCACTACTCGAACCCCGCCCCGGACGGCACCGCCATCCCGGCGCACGTGTACTCCGGCCCCACCGACAAGATCATGCAGTCGCCGCATCCCGATCCGGGTGAGCACTTCCCGCATGTCAACACCCAGCTGTTCAACGTCCTCGACCCCGCGACCAACGCGCACCTCGTCGAAAACGGCCTGCAGGCCCCGTACAACACGCCTCCCGAGGGCATGACCCCGACGAACAGCGGGTTCGTGACGGACTTCATCGTCAACTTCCGGCAGTCGCAGCGGCGCGAGCCCACGCCCGAGGAGTACCGGGTCGCGATGGGCGGATTCAGCCCGAAGATGATGCCGGTGCTCTCCACCCTCGCGCGAGAGTTCGCGGTGTACGACGCGTGGCACGCGGCCGTGCCGTCGCAGACGTTCTGCAACCGCCTCTTCTTCCACGCCTCGACCTCGCACGGCTACGTGACCAATCACGGCGGGGACAGCTATTACAAGTGGATCAACGGCCCGGCGGCGCCGACGATCTTCAATCGGCTCGAAGATGCCGGCATCCCGTGGCGCATCTACTACGACGGCAGCCAGCTCACGTCGCTGACCGGACTCCTCCACGCCCCGTCGCTGCAGAAGTACTGGAAGACGAACTTCCGCGAGATGGGGCAGTTCGCGATGGATGCCGCGAACGGCAACCTCCCCGCGTACTCGTTCATCGAGCCGCGGATGGTGTTCAACCACAACGACATGCACCCGCCGTGGGGCGACAGCGTGCGCGAGACGGACCTGGATCTCGGCGACGGCACCGTCCTGCCGATCTACAACAGCGCCCTGTCGGATGTGCGCGCGGGCGACCAGCTCGTGCAGGACGTCTACGACGCGATCCGGCTGAGCAGCTCGCCGACGGGCTCCAACGCGATGAACACGGCGCTCGTGATCACGTTCGACGAGCACGGGGGCACGTACGACCACGTCCCCCCGCCTGCCGCGACTCCACCTGACAACAGCGGCCCGGGCGAGATGGGTTTCGCATTCGATCGGCTGGGAATCCGCGTGCCGGCGATCGTGGTGAGCGCCTACACGGCCAAGAACACCGTGATCCACGATCAGATGCACCACGGCTCGGTCATCAACACGCTCTGCCGCCTGCACGGGCTGCGACCGCTCAGCGCTCGCGACGAGAGCGCCAACCCGATCTTCAACGCGGTGAACCTCACCGAGCCGCGGCAGCCGTACAGCTGGCCGACGCCGACCTCGAACTTCATGGACACGAACCCCGAGGAGACCCCGATGAAGGCCGGGGCGAAGCACAAGCGCCGCCCTCTCACGGCCCCCGCCCAAGGGCTCACCGGGCTCCTCCTGGCCCGGTTCAACCCGGGCAGTTCGGTGCCGACGACCTATGGCGAGGCGTACGAGGCGCTGATCGGATACGGCAAGGGCCTCTTCGGCGTCTACGACGACTGAGCGGCGTCCCGCGGCGCTCAGAAGCGATCGTGCAGCGTGACGGGGTATCCGTCGGGATCCGCGAAGGTGAACGTGCGGCCGAACGGGCCGTCGATGGGCGACGCGATGATGCGATGCCCGTCGGCAACCAGCCTGTCGTGGATCTCCTGCACCTCGGTGGCGTGGAGCCAGATCGCGACGCCGAGACCCGGGGTCGCGGCGGACCCGAGTTCGGTGCTCGGAACGAGGTCGCGGAGGGCGAACGCGATGGGCGTCGTGTCGAACACCACCGCGTGGGGCGGACCGGCCGGCGAGCGGACGAGGCCGAGGTACCGCTCGTAGAACGCGCGAGACGCGTCGAGATCGCTCACCTGGAGCGAGAGGAAATCGGGTCCGGTGACCGGCATGGCAAACTCCTTGCTTGTGTGTCAGTGTTCTGACACACCCCACCATATGTCAGAATACTGACATGAGTCAAGATCGCACCGGGATCGACCTCGAGACGTCGCTGGGCTACCTGCTCAAGGAGGCGTCGAGCGCCCTGCGCGCCGCGATGGAGGAGGTATTGCGTCCGCTGGACATGACCGTGACGCGCTACTCCTGCCTCGAGCTGCTCGCCCAGCGGCCGGGGTTGTCGAACTCCGATCTGGCGCGGGGGACGTTCGTGACGCGGCAGTCGATGAACGTCCTGCTGCAGCAGCTCGAGATCGAGGGGTTCGTGACGCGGCCCGCGGCAGCCCCCGTCGGGAAGATCCTCCCCACCCGGCTCACCGCGGCCGGCCGGCGGAGCCTGGAGAAGGCGAGCGCGGCGGTGAGATCCGTCGAGGTGAGGATGCTCAGCGGCATGACGACGGACGAGCAGGCGGCCGCGTTCGACGCACTGAAGAGCATGATCCGGTCGCTGCGCGACCGCCCGAGCGGAGCCTGAGCCCCGCCGCGAGGTCAGCTCCCCGAGCCGGGCAGCCCGTGCCGCATCTTGGAGAGGTTGCCGTTCGCGTGACCCTCGGCGCGCGATCCGTTCAAAGCCTCATCCATCCGCTGGGCGTTCGCCGCTCGCGCGCGCCACGAGGCCAGGAAGCGCTGCCAACGGGACGGGCGTTCTTCGATCTCGGACATGTCCGGAGTGTATCCCGGTCATCCCCGGAGCGCGAGGGGCGCGGCGACGAGGTCCGCGATCACGCGCGCACGTCGCTCACGAGCGAGAGCATGTCGCGCACCATGCCGCGCAGCAGCGGGAGGCGCACCAGAGGGAGCCCCGTCCCGAGCAGCTTCAGCCCGCCCTCCAGGAGCGCTCGTGTACGCCGACGCCCCGCGGAAGTGTCGTACACCCAGAACAGCGCGAGGAGAAGGTGCGCGAGGACCAGCGCACGAGGAAGGAGCACGCGGACGTCGTCGGGAATGCGCGCGCCCGTGGCACCGTCGACGGCCTCGGTGAACAGGTCCTGGACGATCGCGAGCGCTTCGGCGGACTCGGTGGACAGCGGGTTGATCGGCGACCGCGGCGACACGGCGGCGGACAGGAACTCACCCGCGTGGGAGTGGTAGGGCTCGAGCTCATCGAGACCCGTGGAGTACACGATGCGCAGGCGGTCGATCAGCCGCGACTCCTGCGCCAGGAGGGGCATCGCCGCCGCGCGATGCGCCTGCTGCACATCGAGGTACAGCTCTTGGATGAGGTGGTTCTTGGACGGGAAGTGGTAGTTGGTCGCGCCCACCGACATCCCGAGCTCGTCGGCGATCCGGCGGATGGTGGTGGCGTCGTAGCCGTTCTCGCGGAACGAGCGCAGGGCCGCGGTGCGGATGCGCAGCCTCGTTCGATCGCCCTTGGTCTCGCGCGGTTCAGGAGACATGCGCCGCATCCCTCTCGGTCGTTGAGGTGGATGCCGGTCGGCGACGGTCGCGCACGTCAGCGAGCGCGCCCTCCAGGTCGGGGTGCGCGAAGGTGAAGCCGGCGCCGGTCAGGGCCTCGGGGAGCACCCACCGGCTCTTGAGGACGAGCTCGGCCTCGCTGCGGAGCGCCCACATCCCGAGTTCCAGCATCCATCTCCGGGTCGGGACGCCCACCGGCATGCCCACGACATGGCGCAGCGTGCGCATGAGCGCGCGGTTGTCGGTCGGGTTCGGGGCCGCGATGTTGATCGGGCCCGAGAGTCGTTCGTCGTCGCGGAGGAAGCGGATGGCGGAGACGACGTCGTCGATATGGACCCAGCTGAACATCTGCCCGCCGGCAGTGCGGTGCCACGGTGCCTCGTCCGGCCCCGTCGGTGTGTCACCGATGCCTCGGTAGCGGCGGTGCGGCGGGATCCAGCCGTCGAGCTGCGTTCCGCCGAGGCCGGAGCGCGCCAGCGTCAGCAGCATGCGCGTGGCAGGTCCGTCGCCGAGGACGATCGCCATCCGCAGCGCGACACGGCGGGTCGTGGGAAGGGAGCCGGCGAAGAGCTCGCGCTCCCACGCCGTGGCGACGTCCACCGAGAAGCCCGACCCGATCTCGCCGTCGGTCTCGGTGTTCGGCCGGTCGATCGAATGCCGGTAGATGGTTGCCGTCGACGCGTTGAGCCACACGCGCGGGGGATGCGCGACGCGCGTGATCGCCTCGCGCAGCGCGCGCGTCGTTGACAGCCGGGAGTCGAGGATCTCCTGACGGTTGCGGTCGGTGTAGCGGCAGTTCACCGACCTGCCCGCGAGGTTGACGACGACGTCTGCACCGTCCATCGCCGCGCGCAGAGCGTTCGGGTCCGTCCACGGGATGCCGTCCGTCCGTCCGATCCTGCGCAGTTCGTACCCGTCGGCAGCGAACGCCTGCGCGACGGCGGCCCCAATGTATCCGCTCCCGCCCGCGATCACCGCGATCCGCTTCTCCCCCGCATCCATGGGATGAGCATAGCGGCTTTCTGAACACGTTCAGTTATGCGTGATCAGCGTCACGTCGGGCACTCGTCGGTGACGCTCGGACGGCCGACGAAGAGGTCGTCGGTCCATTTCACGAGGAGGGAGAGGAACGGCGACCCCGGCTGGAGGACTCCGAGGTGGTTCACCCCCGAGTACTCCCGCCACCGCACGCGATTGCCCTCGGCGCACATCCGCTCCACGAACCGGTCCTGGAGGCGCTTGGGGATCACCTCGTCCTTGCTGCCCCACGCGACGAGCAGCGGCGCGGCGAACTTCCCGGTCACCGCGTTCTGCTGGAGTCGTGCTCCCAGTGGGCCGCCCGTCAGGTCGCCGACGTAGAGCGGACGGTCCTCCGACACGCCGAGGGCCGCGAGCACCGACACGATCACTCCGGGCTCGGTCGGGCAGCGCTGCGCCATCTCCCGCACGATCGGCATGGCGCCGGGCGCGACGTAGTCCGATATCCGCACGTCCGGGTACGCCTGCGCGTACGGGACGAGCACCCACGAGATCAGCACCGTCAGCTCCGGACTGGCACCGCCGGAGAGCAGGTCGCGAGCCAGCGCGTGCGGGTCGGCGACCGGTGCGAGGGCGGCCGTGCCGAGCACGTGCAGCTCCGGGGCGTAGGCCCGGGCGATCTTCGACGTCCACAGGGCCGCGTGACCGCCCTGCGAGTGCCCCCACACCACGACATCGGGCGCGAGCCAGCGCTGCGGGAGCTCCGCGGCGGCGCGGACCGCGTCCAGCGCCGAACGAGCCTCCCCCTGGCCGATGAGGTAGGGGAACGCGCCCGCGGTGCCCTGCCCGGAGTAGTCAGGGGCGACGACGATCCAGCCCCGCTTGAGCACCTCGTCCAGGGCGGGGATCGCCCACCGCGTCGCGGAGTTGTCCCGCAGGCTGGGTGCGCAGCCGCGCGCGACGCCGGTGGTCCCGTGGTTCCACAGGACCACCGGACGCGGACCCGGCAGCGGGTCGGAGGACGTGATGACGAGCCCGCTGCCGACCGCGGGCCGGCCGTCGGCATCGGTGGTCGTGTAGAGGATCCGCTGCACGACGCCGGCGGGCGGGGCATCCCCCTCGTAGTCGTCGAAGCGGAGGAGCGCACCGTGCCTGGCGGGGACGTCCGCCGGGGCGCTGTAGAACGCGTCGATCACCGGGGCCCCCTCGCGGAGCCAGTCGTTGAGCGACCAGCCGACGGTGGCGACGGCGACGAGGAGGAGGGAGAGGCCGTAGCGGCCGGCATCCGCCCACCCGAACCGGCGCGGCGTCGGCGCCGCGCGCTGCGCCACCGCGGCGCTCCGGCGATTGAGGCCCAGGACGCCGCGGACCAGGAGGCTCGCTCCGAACACGAGCGTGCGCAGGCCGAACACCACCGCCACCACGAGGACGGTGACGTCGGGCCACGTGAGCGAGAGGATCCCGAACGCGATCTGCGCTCCTCCCCACGCGACCGCGAGCACCCGCGCGCTCACCGGGCCGCGCGCCACCCCCTCGCCCAGGGACGCCACGCCGCCGAGGATGAGCAGCGCCGCCAGGACCGGGGGCAGGAGCTCGAGGCTCCGACCGAGCCACGCGATGACGAGGACGCCGCCGACGATCCACAGCACCGCGACCGCGCGCGTCCACCCGCGCGCGGAGCGGTGGCTCGTGGCCAGTTCGATGACGCCCGAGATGACGGCGCTCGCGCCGACATAGAGCCCGAGGAGCAGGAGTGACGTCAGCGGACGCGCCACGATGAGCACGCCGAGCAGGGCTGTCACGGCCCCGACGACGACGAGCACGCGCGCAGGCGCATGGGCGATCAGCGAGGGCAGGACGCTCCAACGTCGCATCGATCGCTCCCCGGCCATCGGGCCATGATAGGTCGCGCGGGGGTGCGAGGGGCGCGGGGTAGAGTCGGGTGCGGTGAGCCGGGAAGTCTGGTCGGCACAGTATTCGCTGTGCAGACGAAAGGGCCGGCCATGCATGCCTCCGACATCCAGACCGCTCTGCCGGTCGTCGATCGCACGACTCCGGCGGTCGAGGCGGCCCGGCTGATCGCCCGCGATCACCTCGCCGGTCTGGTGGTGGTGGATGCCGCGGGCAGGCCACTCGTCGTGATCTCGTCCGCCGATGTGCTGGGGCTGCTGGTGCCGGGCTACGTCCTCCAGGACATGACGCTGGCGGGCGTCTTCGATGATGCCGGCGCCGAGGAGATGTGGGCGCAGGCCGAGAGCAGGACGATCGGCGAACTGCTCGACGACGAGGACGTCCGCACGCGCGAGCTGCTCCACGTCGACGCGGACAGCACCCTCATCGAGATCGCCGCCCTGATGGTCGATGCGCACGCGCAGGTCGCCGCGGTCCGCGGCAGCGGGGAAGCGAGGTTCGTGACGCTCCCGACCGTGATGGACGCGATCCTCACCGGCTTCGACGAGGCCGGCGCGCGCTCGTGACGACCCAGATCGTCCTCGCCCTCATCGTCTTCGTCGGGGCCTACGTCTTCATCGCGACGGAGAAGGTGCCGCGCATCACGGTGGCCCTCGTGGGCGCCGCGCTGATGGTGGTCATCGGCGCGACCGACGACACCTCCATCTTCTTCTCGGAAGACAGCGGGATCGACTGGAACGTCATCTTCCTGCTGCTCGGGATGATGATCATCGTCGGCATCCTCCAGCAGAGCGGAGTCTTCGAGTACCTCGCGATCTGGGCGGCGAAGCGGGCACGTGGCCGACCGTTCGTGATCATGGTGATGCTCGTCCTCATCACCGCGGTGCTATCCGCGTTCCTCGACAACGTCACGACCGTCCTCCTGGTCGCGCCGGTCACCCTCCTGATCTGCGACCGCCTCGGCATCACGCCCGTCCCCTTCCTCATCGCCGAGGTGATGGCGAGCAACATCGGCGGCAGCGCGACCCTGATCGGGGACCCGCCGAACATCATCATCGCGAGTCGCGGCGGCCTCACGTTCAACGACTTCGTCGCGAACATGGTGCCGATCGTCGCCATCCTGCTGGTGGTGTTCATCGGCCTGTGCTGGCTGCTGTTCCGAAAGGAGCTGGCCTACGACCCGGCCAGGGTGGCGCGCGTGATGGCCCTCAACGAGCGCGAGGCGATCCGCGACATCCCCCTGCTGATCAAGTCGCTCAGCGTGCTCGCGCTCGTCCTCACCGGCTTCGTCCTGCATTCGCTGATCCATCTGGAGCCTGCGATCGTCGCGCTCCTGGGTGCGGGGCTGCTGATCCTGATCACTCGGCTCGAGAAGCGGAAGATCTTCGCGGACGTCGAATGGGAGACGCTCGTGTTCTTCGCGGGTCTGTTCATCATGGTCGGCTCCCTCGTCAATCTGGGCGTGATCGACATGGTCGGGAAGGCCGCGGTCCAGGCCGTGGGCGACAACTTCTTCGGCGCGTCCGTCGCGCTGCTGGTCGGATCGGCCGTCTTCTCCGGGATCGTCGACAACATCCCGTTCGTCGCGACGCTCGCTCCGCTGGTGAACGATCTCGTGCAGGCCGGTGGCGCTCCGGCCGAGCCGCTGTGGTGGGCACTGGCGCTGGGTGCTGACCTGGGCGGCAACGCCACCGCCATCGGCGCCAGCGCGAACGTCGTCGTCCTGGGCATCGCCGCCCGCAACGGGCATCCGATCTCGTTCTGGACGTTCACGAAGTACGGTCTCATCGTGACGGCCGTCACGATCGCCCTTTGCATCCCCTACCTGTGGCTGCGGTACTTCGCCGGCTGACGAACAGACGCGTCACATCGGCGTCTTTATGCCGCGCCTTACCAGCCACCAGTTGACGGGGTAGCTGCACGCGTAACCCGCCATCATCGCGAACTGCATGAGCACCCAGAACTGGGGGGCGACGGGGGAGGCCGGTCCCCCGATCCAGCGGGGCAGCCACACCAACTGGACCAGAGCCATGACGCCGATCATTCCGACCTGCCATGCCGCGATCGAGGCCGCATCCGCTTTGAGCGCCTCCCGGATGCCTTCCCTCACCGTGAGATCGCGCATCGGGGCGATGGCGAAGTACTGCAGCAAGATCCCGAACCCGAATGCCAGGAGGGTGCTCAGGACCCAGCCGGGAACGGGCTCGGCGGAGGAGAGCCATCCGGCACCGAATACGGCCGCCAGCGCAGGGAAGGCGATCAGGATGCTCTCACCCGCGATGTCGCCCAGCGCGCAGCCGGCCCCGCAGTGATTCGTCTCTATCGCCACCGAGATCCAGCGGGGCGATCGCGCCGGCGCCGGGCGACCCTGCCGGTCGGCGCGTCCGGTGCGGAGATAGAAGATCAGCCAGACGACGCTGCCGAAGAGCATGACGATCGGCCATACGACGTTCATCACGGCCATCGGCTGTGGCCTGCGCACGACGTCGATGGCCACCCATGCAGCGCACGCGCTCGCGGTCGCGAGCAGGATCCACGCCAGCGGAAACGTCCACGAGGGGAAGGCGGAGGCGTCCGGGAGACCGGTTGATGCTGCGTCGATCGCGCCCACGTCACCCCTCCGGCACCTTGGCCTTCGCCGAGAATTGTGATCTGCTGTAGTACAAGTGTTGCACTGAAGCACACATCTCGATCACTACGGATCGTCCGGCACGTACCTGCCGGTGAAGGAGAAGAGAAACATGGCGTCAGTCACGTTCGACAACGCAACCCGCCTGTACCCCGGGGGCACGCGTCCCGCGGTGGACAAGCTCAACCTC